>Ga0208516_100004_pt1 | contig 475389 bp, 407 predicted proteins | sample LakWasM117_HOW13_2_FD_183931 | JGI IMG/M metagenome (GOLD analysis project Ga0208516, IMG submission 183931) | Freshwater sediment methanotrophic microbial communities from Lake Washington under simulated oxygen tension - Sediment Metagenome... | ecosystem: Environmental > Aquatic > Freshwater...
AACCCCGCAACCGCCACGACGCAGGTTGCCCGCAGCGAAGCGGAGGGTCGCGGACATTCGGGTCGCCTTCTTTGATCTGACCTTTCTTGGCGAATCAAGAAAGGGCAGTCGGCCGCCGGGCCGAGACCCGGCCTCGAAAAACAACCACCCGGCAGGGGCAAAAAAAGGCGACTCCGGCGAGCAGAGACACAACTCAGCCCTCCTTGAACAACCTCCCCCCCACAAAATCCACAAACGCCCTCACCTTAGGCGACAACTGCCGACTCGACGCCCACAACGCCGAAAACTGCCCCGTGTGCGTCAGCTCATCGGCCAGCACCCGCTGCAGTTCGCCACGCCCCAGTGCATCCCGCGCCAGGAAGTCCGGCATATAGGCCAGCCCCATGCCCGCCACGGCCGCGCCCAGCATGGCTTCCATGTTGTTGCAGACCAGGGCGGCGGGCAGGTGGGGCGGCATGCCGGGCAGCACCCATTCCTCCAGCTTGCCGCTGCTCAGGAAGCGGTAGCGCAGGCAGCTGTGCTGTGCCAGTTCGGCGGGGGATTGCGGAATGCCCCGTGCCGCCAGGTAGTCGGGCGAGCCGGCCAGGATGAAGCGGAACGGCCCCAGCCGGCGCGCCACCAGGCGCGAGTCGGCCAGTTCGCCGCTGCGGATGACCACGTCCAGGCCGGCCTCGACCACGTCCACCAGGTGGTCGTTGAAGTCCAGGTCCAGGTCAACCTCCGGGTACAGGGCCTGGAACTCGGGCAGCACGGGCAGCAGGAAGCGGTAGCCGATGGTGGGCAGGCTCACGCGCAGCCGTCCGCGCGGCGCCTCGGCGGCGGCCTGCATGGTGGCACGCGCATCGTGCAGTTCATCCAGGATGCGGCGGCAGCGCTCATGGAACAGCGCGCCTTCCTGCGTGAGGCGTACCTGGCGCGTGGTGCGCTGGAACAGGCGCAGGCCCAGTTGCTGTTCCAGCCGCGCCACGTTCTTGCCGACGGCCGAGGCCGAGATGCCCAGGGCGCGCCCGGCCTCGGCAAAGCTCAGCAGGTCGGCTGCACGCACAAAGGATTCGAGTCCGCTGAAGCTGTCCATGTCGATTGCCAACCTGGGGTTGGGAGTGTGGGGAGTCTGGCGCCTATTTTCACGGCATTGCAGCGCTTTTATCGTTCATGCATGCCTGGCCATGTGCGGCCGGGAAATTGCGAAAGCCTTGCCAACCATGTCCTCCTGCCTGACTTCTTCCCGCGCACCGGGTGCGCTCCACGGTACAGCGCGACCGCGTGCGTCCCCGGTCTGGGTGCTGTTGTCGGTGTGCCTTGCAGCGCTGGCGATGCCGCTGAGCTTTACCGGACCGGCCGTGGCCCTGTCTGCGCTGCGCGAGGCGCTGGGCGGCGGGCCGCTGGCGCTCAACTGGGTGACGAATGCCTTCATGCTGAGCTTTGGCGCCACGCTGATGGCGGCCGGCGCGCTGGCCGATCTGCACGGGCGGCGGCGCGTTTTCCTGGCCGGGCTGGGCGTGGTGCTGGTCAGTGCGCTGGCCCAGGCCTGCCTGGGCGGGCAGGGAGCCATTGTCGTGTTCAACCTGCTGCGTGCGCTGCAGGGCCTGGGCGCGGCGGCCGCGCTGGCGGGCGGCACGGCGGCGCTGGCCCAGGTGTTCGACGAGACGGCGCGCATGCGTGCCTTCAGTGGCGTGGGCACGTCGTTCGGCGTGGGCCTGGCCTTCGGGCCGTTGCTGTCGGGCTGGTTGCTGGGCGTGGCGGGCTGGCGCGGCGTGGTGCTTTGCGTGGCCGCCGTGGCGCTGGCCGCGCTGGTGCTGGGGCTGCGCTGCATGCCGCAGTCGCGCAACCCGAAGGCGCAGCGGCTGGACCGGGCCGGTGCGCTGCTGTTCACCGCAGCCCTGGCGCTGCTGACCTGGGGCGTGCTGCAGGGACCGGAGGCGGGCTGGTCCAGCGGGGCGGCGCTGCTGCCGCTGGCCTGTGCCGCGCTGGCGCTGGCGGCCTTTGTGGCCGTGGAGCGGCGCGTGCAGCAGCGCACGGGGCAGCCCATGCTGGACCTGTCGCTGTTTCGCTATCCGCGTTTCGTGGGCGTGCAGTTGCTGGCGGGTGCGCCGGCCTATGCCTTCGTGGTGCTGCTGGTGCTGCTGCCGGTGCGCTTCATCGGCGTGGAGGGCATGGCGCCGCTGCAGGCGGGGCAGCTGATGTTTGTGCTGTCCCTGCCCATGCTGTTCGTGCCGTTGCTGGCGGGCTGGCTCACGCGCTGGATCTCGGCCGCGCTGCTGTGCCTGGCGGGGTTGCTGGTATGCGCGGCGGGCCTGCTGTGGCTGGGCGGGTGCGCGCCGGGCACGGCTTTTGCGCAGATGGCGCCCCCGCTGCTGCTGATCGGCCTGGGCATCGGGCTGCCCTGGGGTTTGATGGATGGCCTGGCCGTGAGCGTGGTGCCCAGTGAGCGCGCCGGCATGGCCACGGGCATTTTCAGCACGGTGCGCGTGGCGGGCGAAGGCATGGCGCTGGCGCTGGTGGGCGCGGGGCTGGCCGCATTGCTGGCATGGCGTCTGTCGGCCCTGGCAGCTCAGGCGCCCCAGGCGGTGCATGCGCCCCAGGCGGTGCATGCCACCGGCCGCGCGGCGCAGTTGCTGGTGACGGGGAACATCGCCGAGGCCATGGCCCTGCTGCCCGGCCTGTCTGCACCCGCCGTGCTGGCGGCCTATGGCCAGGCCTTTGGCATCTTGCTGGATGTGCTGGCGGGCATCACGGTGCTCACGGCGCTGGCGGTGTACGGGTTCCTGCGTGCCGGGGCCCCCACGGATACCGGTACGGGCACGGACATGGCACATGCCTGACAATCGCGGGTTTCACTCAGCCGCCAGCCGCTTTTCGCCATGTCAGAGGAATCCCAGAACAACGCCCCCCAGACCCCCTATGAATGGATCGGCGGCGAGCCCAGGGTGCAGGCCCTGGTGGACCGTTTCTACGATCTCATGGACCTGGAGCCCGGCTATGCCGAACTGCGTGCCGCCCACGGCAGCACCCTGGCCGATGCGCGCCAGAAGCTGTTCTGGTTCCTGTGCGGCTGGCTGGGCGGCCCTGACCATTACCAGGAACGCTTCGGCCACCCGCGCCTGCGCATGCGCCACATGCCGTTTTCCATCGGCATCCTGGAACGCGACCAATGGGTGGCCTGCATGGACCAGGCCATGGGCGAGACCGGCGTGCCCGAGGATTTGCGCGTGCGCCTCAAGGCCAGCTTCATGAACACGGCCGACTGGATGCGGAACCGGTAGCAGGTGGCTGCCCCCGGCGCTGCTGAAAAAAAGGGCCGGCCCCCTGCAGGAGACCAGCCCAAGCAGCAATCGGTTGGGGTTCAGAGCTTTTCGTCGCGCATGTAGTACCAGTGGTACAGGAACCGCTGCCCCAGCCGGCGAAACGGCGCAAACGCGGGCGAACGCACCATGTTGAAGACGTTCGGATACTCCAGCTCCGAGTTGTAGATGGGCAGCTCGAAGGTCTTGCTCTGGCGCCCCGCGATGCGCTCGGCCATGCGACGGCCCGCGTGGGCCGAGAAGGAGACGCCGTTGCCGCCATAGCCCACGGCGTAGAAGATGCTCTGGGCCGGATCGGGCTGGAAGACGCGCGGCATCATGTCGTGGCTCACATCGACCCAGCCCCACCAGGAGTAGTCGATGGTGATGCCCTTGAGCGCCGGGAACTTGCGGTGCAGGCCGTCCACCAGCTTGGCCATGTGGATGGGGTTGGGCGCATCGGCACCCGTGACGGCGCTGCGGCTGCCGATCTGCACGCGGTTGTCGGGCAGGCGGCGGTAGTAAAAGCGCAGCGTGCGGGTGTCAGTGATGACTTGGGTGGTCTTGAAGCCCGTGGCCTCCAGCTCCTGCTCGGTCAGCGGCCGCGTGACCAGCGAGTTCGAGAGGATGGGCATGATCTTGGAGCGCAGGCTGCCATGCAGGGCGTTGCTGGTGTAGCCGCCCGTGGCAAAGCCCACGGCACGCGCCCGCACGGTGCCGCCGGGCGTGCGCAGGTGGTGCACGCCGTTGCGCGTCTCGACGCCCAGCACCGGGCTGGCCGGGTGCACCTTGACGCCCAGCTCCCGCGCCTTGCGCAGGTAGCCGAAGGCCAGCTTGAGCGGGTGCACGCCGATGCCGTCGGGCTCGTGCATGGCGCCGTGGCTGTCGGCATCGTTCACATAGTCGCGGCGCAGCTCCTCGGGGCTGAGCATGCGGGCGTCGTAGCCGAAGACCTCGCGCATGATCTGGGTCTCGTTGCGCAGGAAGTCGAGTTTCTTTTCGCGGTGGGCGATGTAGAGGTGGCCGCCGGGCTGGGGCTCGCACTCGGGGAATTCGGCCACCAGGTCCTTGAAGGTCTGGAAGCCCTCGCGGATCTCGGCGTCGAGCTTGAGCGCCACGTCCTTGCCCCAGCGTGCGATCCATTGCGAGCGGTACAGGCGCCCGCTGGCGTTCTGCCCCTGGCCGCCATTGCGGCTGGTGCAGCCCCAGGCGGTCTGGTTGGCGTCCAGCACCACGGCGCGGATGCCGTGCTCGCGCGCCAGGAACAGGGCCGTGGCCAGGCCCGTGAAGCCCGAGCCGACGATGGCCACGTCCACGTCCATGTCGCCGCTGACCGGGCCGTCATCGTCTGGCGGTCGTCCCGCCGTGCCGACCCAGTAAGTGGGCGCATAGCCCGTGCCGTGGCCCGGGTTGGCGGCCACCAGCGGGTCGTACTGGGGGTCGTAGGGACGCAGGTGGCTGGGGCGGATGTCCTCGGCTTTCATGGCGGATGTCTCCTGGTGCGGCGGCTTGGGATCTGCCGCTTTTTGCTATGGATTCGGTGGAATGGGGCCAATGCCGGCAAGCCCTGCAAGGCGGTGCGCCGACGATGGAATCAGCATAGCCAGCAGGCCATGGAGCCAGTTAGCGCCACAGCCCAGCTTTCGATAGAGCCAGTGGCGGCCGGTGCGCGCGCCTGGACCTAACGATTGATGGCATCTGGTTCTAACGGGTCCGTGTGCCTGCTACCTACCATGGCCCATCGACATTTCGATGACGCGGTGCGGCGGCCCTGCCCGGGGCCCGGCGCCGTGGTACCCACCACAGACAAGGAGACAGCATGAGCGCAGACACCAACCCTCCGGATGCCCAGTTCCTGGCCCGCTTCGCCGAGGCCTGGAACCGTCACGACATCGAGGCCCTGATGGGCTTCATGGCCGATGAGTGCGAGTTCCACGCCGTGGCCGGGCCCCATCTCATGGGCCGCAGCTTCGTCGGCCGCCAGGCGGTGCGCGAGGGTTTCCAGATGGCCTGGCAGGCCTTCCCCGATGCGGCCTGGCTCGATGGAGACCATTTCGTGCAGGGCGACCGTGGCGTGTCCGAGAGCACCTTCAAGGGCACCAAGGCCGACGGCCTGCGCGTGGAAGCGCGCATGGTGGATGTCTTCACCTTCAAGGACGGAAAGATCGCCGTGAAGAACGCCTTCCGCAAGGACCGCCCGCCGGTGGCGGCCGCCTGACGGCGCGGGGCCTTCGGCCCCGTGCCACCGGGAACACCGGATACGCCACGGCAAGGCGCGCACCTGCGCAGCCACCACAACAGAGCATCAGCCGTGGCGCCTGAACGCAACAGGAGACAAGACATGATCGGACATCAGCAAGCCTCTTCGCCGGGGCTTTCACACGGGCTCAAACAGCGGCACATGACCATGATCGCCCTGGGCGGCGTCATCGGCGCCGGGCTGTTCGTGGGCAGCGGCGTCGTCATCAAGTCGGCCGGGCCGGCCGCGATTCTTTCCTTCCTCATCACGGGCCTGCTCGTGGTGCTTGTCATGCGCATGCTGGGCGAGCTGGCCTGCTCCATGCCCGGCGGAGGGTCCTTCTACGAATATGCGCGAGAGGCCTGGCGCGACCGCCCCGGCGTGGGCCGGCTGGCAGGCTTTCTGACGGGCTGGATGTACTGGTACTTCTGGGTCATCGTCGTGGCGCTGGAGGCCGTGGCCGGTGCCGACCTGGTGCGCTACTGGCTGCCCGATGTCCCCAACTGGAGCATCAGCCTGGTGCTGCTGGTGATGCTGACGCTGACCAACCTGGTCTCGGTGAAGTCCTTTGGCGAGTTCGAGTTCTGGTTCGCCTCCATCAAGGTGGCGGCCATCGTGGTCTTCCTGTTCGTGGCGGGCGTCTACGTGCTGGGCCTGACGCCTGCGTCGCAGGGCATGCACTTCGGCAACCTCACCGGCAATGGCGGCTTCATGCCCAACGGCATCGTGCCGGTGCTGACCGGGGCCGTGGCGGCCACGGGCTTTTACTTCGGCGCCGAAATCGTGACCATTGCGGCGGCTGAAACCGCCGAGCCGCAGAAGGCCGTGGCCAAGGCCACCAGCTCGGTGATCACGCGCGTGCTGGTGTTCTATGTGGGCTCCATCTTCCTGGTGGCCTGCCTGGTGCCCTGGAATGCGGTTGGCATCGCCACGCCGTATGTGAGCGCACTGAACACCATGGGCGTGCCGGCTGCCGCGCAGATCATGAACGCCATCGTGCTGACGGCCGTGCTGTCGGCGCTCAACTCGGGGCTGTATGCATCCTCGCGCATGCTGTTCGCGCTGACGCGGCGCGGCGACGCGCCCCAGGCGCTGGCCAAGGTCAGCCGCAACGGCGTGCCCACGCGCGCCATCCTGGTGGCCACGGTATTCGGCTACGGCGCCGTGGTGATGTCCTATGTGTCGCCCGACAAGGTGTTCGCCTTCCTGGTCAATTCCTACGGCACGGTGGCGATCTTCGTCTACATCCTGATCGCCATCTCGCAGCTGCGCCTGCGCTCCCGCCTGGAGCGCGAGGCGCCGCACCTGCTCAAGGTGCGCATGTGGTGCTATCCGTACCTGACCTGGTTCGCCATCTTCGGCATGCTGTCCATCGTCATCGCCATGGCCTTCATCCCCGAGCAGCGCACACCGCTGGCGCTGGGCGTGGCCAGCCTGTGCATCCTGCTGCTGGCCTATGGCGTGCGGCAGTTCCTGCAGCGTGGCGTGGCGCCGGTGGTGTCCTCGCTGTCCGAGGCCGCGCAGCCCGAGCCGCAGAAGTACTGACCCAGGGGCGACGGGACCGGCAGGGCCGGTCCCGGCCACTCCTTGCGTTACTTCTCGGGCTGCTCCTCACGGATCGCATCGGCCAGGGCCTTCACGCCCTGGCCGATGTCGTTGGCGGGTATGGATTGGTAGCCCATGCGCATGAAGCTGCCGGGCGTGCCCGGGCGGGCGAAGAACACATCGCCGGGCTCGATGAGCACGCCGTGCGCTGCTGCGCGCTGCGCCAGGGCTTCGACAGGAATGTGGTCGGGCAACTGCACCCAGCACGAGCCGCCGCCGCGCACGGGCGTGATGCGGCAGCCGGGGGCATGCTCGGCCATGGCGGCCGTCAGCGCCGCGTGCCGCTCCTTCTGCGCCTGGGCCAGGCGCCGCTGCTGGGCCTCGTAATGGCCCAGGGAGATGAACATGGCCAGCGTGCGCTGCACGAAGGTGGCAGGGTGGCGGATCATGAGCCGGCGCAGCGCGCGCAGTTCGCGGATCAGCTCTGGCGCAGCCACGATGTAGCCCACGCGCAGGCCCGGCGCCAGGCTCTTGGACAGGCTGCCCACGTAGATCACGCGGTTGCTGCGGTCCAGGCTCTTGAGCGCCGGAATGGGCTGGCCGTCGAAGCTGCTCTCGCTCTCGTAGTCGTCCTCGATGAGGATGATGTCGTGCTCCTCGGCCATCTCCAGCAGCGCCTCGCGCCGCGCCAGCGGCATGGTCACGCCCGTGGGGCATTGGTGGCTGGGGGTCACGTAGAGGTAGTCGAGCTGGCGCAGCAGCGGCGTGACCGGCAGGCCCTGGCCGTCCACCGGCAGCGGGATGACCTGGGAGGTACGGCTGCTGAAGATGTTGCGCGCGTCGGGGTAGCCGGGCTCCTCGATGCCCACGGCCGTGCCCTCGCGCATCAGTAGGTCTGCCACCATGTAGAGGGCGTGCTGCGCACCCACGGTAATGATCAGCTCGTCGGCCGAGGCCCAGACGCCGCGCCTGGGCAGGATCTTGGTCTGCACCTGCTGGATCAGCATCTCGTCGTCGCGCGCGATCTGGTCGGGCGCCCACTGGCGTATGTCCAGCACGCCCAGGGCCTTGAGGCAGCATTCGCGCCAGGCGGCCGTGGGAAACAGCTCCTTGTCGAACTGGCCGTACAGGAAGGGATAGGGGTAGCGCTGCCAGTCCTCTTCCTTGACGATGCTGCGCTGCTGGCTGGGCAGCAGCCACAGGCGCCGCGACCAGTCGGTGCGGCGGCCTTCGCCAGGGATGCTGCTGGCCGCAGCGCCGCCTGGCGTGCGTCCCTTGAGTACGTCGGGATGGATGAAGTGGCCCTTGCGCTGGCGGCTCAGCAAAAAGGCTTCCTCGGCCAGTTGCTGGTAGGCCAGCACGACGGTGATGCGTGCCACGCCCAGGTGGCGCGCCAGCTCGCGGCTGGAGGGAATGGATTCGCCGGGTGCGAGGATGCCCGAGAGGATGGCATCGACCAGCATCTCGCGGATCTGGCCCTGCAGGCTCAGGGAGGGGCGGGCGCTGCGGCGAAACAGCTGCCCCCACATGGCGCCCTCGGGCGGTTGCGGCTGCGTGGCCGCGCGCTTGTCTGTCATGTCTTGTCGTTCCCGCCGCTGCGGCGGGCCGCTCGCTGTGTTTGTCTCCCGCGCAGGTGCAGGGCAGGGCCTGCATCCGCGACCGGCCAATATAGGCCAGCGCGGTGCGCCACGGGGCCCGGAGTTTGCGATGGTTGCAATTTTTGCGGAGAGGCCGGAAATTGATATACAATCGTTGTCTTGGCGGCTGTAGCTCAGCTGGATAGAGTACTTGGCTACGAACCAAGGGGTCGTGGGTTCGATTCCTGCCAGCCGCACCAAAACGACAAGCCTCAGAACTGCAAAGTTCTGAGGCTTTTTCGTTTCAGGCGCCCGCACAGGCCCGCACAGAGGCCGTGGCAATGGTTCAGGCGCTGGGCAACGGTTATTTTTCGATATTTTCATGGTTTTCCGTAAGCGTTCAAAAAGCACGCTATAATTCGAAGCTTGGCGGCTGTAGCTCAGCTGGATAGAGTACTTGGCTACGAACCAAGGGGTCGTGGGTTCGATTCCTGCCAGCCGCACCAAAACGACAAGCCTCAGAACTGCAAAGTTCTGAGGCTTTTTCGTTTGTGCTCGGTTGGTGTCGTGGTTTGTTCGGCGTCTTCGCCTGCTGCGGTGATCTGTGTGAAGATCGGCTCCCTATGAGCAAGGCTTTCACCAAGGAATCCGACGGCGACGACGATGATGAAGTCGGCCTGCCGCCCTTGCCGCCGGGCGGCAAGAACTACATCACGCCCCAGGGCTTCGCGCGGCTGAAGACGGAGCTGCTGGACCTGATCGACAACGAGCGCCCGCGCATCGTCGAAATCGTGCACTGGGCGGCCAGCAATGGCGACCGCTCCGAGAACGGCGACTATCTCTACGGCAAGAAGCGCCTGCGCGAGATCGACCGGCGCATCCGCTTTCTGACCAAGCGGCTGGAGATCGCCGAGGTGGTCGATCCCTCCGTGCATGCCGGCAGCGAGCAGATCTACTTCGGCGCCACCGTCACCTATGTCGATGACGAAGGCGAGGAGCGCACCATCACCATCATGGGCATCGACGAGGCCGACAGCGCACGCCAGCAGGTCAGCTGGATCGCTCCCGTCTCGCGCGCCCTGCTCAAGGCCCGTGTGGGCGACGAGGTGGCCCTGCCCACACCCGCAGGTGTGCGCACGCTGGAAGTGCTGGAAGTCACCTACCCGGAGCCGGGCAGCGCCGCCGGGTGAGCGTTCAGGGCTGCAGTTTCTGCAGCAGCTCCAGCGTGGGATAGCCGTCGGCCACCAGGCCCTGGCTTTGCTGGAACTGGCGCAGGCCCGCGCGCGTGGCCGGGCCCATCACGCCATCGGCCGTCCCGGCTGAAAATCCCCGTTCGTTGAGCGCGGCCTGCAAGGCGCGCAACTGGTCGCGCGACAGCGGTGCCAGATCGCGCGGCCAGGCCGCCTGCACGCCCGGGCCGCCGGCCAGTTGCTGCGACAGCAGGCCCACGCCCAATGCGTAATTCACGGAGTTGTTGTAGCGCAGGATGGTGCGGAAGTTGGCACCCACCATGAAGGCCGGCCCGCGCGCGCCGGCCGGTGCGATCACGCTGGCATCGGCCATGGAGGGCAGGGCGGAGCCGTCCACGGCCTGCACGCCCTCGGCTGCCCATTGCGCGCTGTCCTGGCGCACGCTGGTCTCGGCGCGTGCATGGTCAAAGCCTGCCGGCAGGCGCACTTCCACGCCCCAGGGCTCGCCCGTCTTCCAGCCCGAATGGGCCAGGTAGTTTGCCGTGGAGGCCGTCACATCGGGCAGGCTGCCCCAGATGTCGCGGCGGCCGTCGCCATCGGCATCCACCGCATAGGCCAGGAACACGGAGGGCAGGAATTGCGTGTGGCCCATGGCACCCGCCCAGGAGCCGATCATGTGGGCCGCATCGATATCGCCGTTGTCGATGATGCGCAGGGCTGCGAGCAGCTCCTTTTGCGCCCAGGCGGCGCGCCGGCCGTCGAAGGCCAGCGTGGCCAGCGCATCGACCGTGGGGAAGTTGCCGAAGTTGCTGCCGAAATTGCTTTCCATGCCCCAGATGGCGGCGATCACCTCTGCCGGCACGCCATAGCGCTGGCTGGCCGACTGCAGCGGTGCAGCCGCTTCGCGCAGCTTGGCGCGGCCTTGGGCAATGCGCTGGGCCGATACGGCGCTGTCCAGGTACTGCCAGGGCGTGCGCGTGAATTCAGGCTGCGAGCGGTCCAGCTGCACCGCGCGGCGCTGCAGCCGGGCAGGCTCCAGTGCGCTGCGCACGGTTTTCTCCGAGATGCCGGCGTCCAGCGCCTTGCGCGCGAAATCCCGCTTCCACGCTTCGAAGCTGGTGGCCTCGGCCTGCTGGGCGGCATCCGGCGCGGTGGCGGGTTCGGGCTGCACGGGCGCGGCAGGCGCCGTGGGGGCCGGCATGGAGGGCGGCACCGTGACCGGCGCAGGCGCCGGCCGGGACGCGCAACCGGCCAGCAGCACGGCGGCCAGGACGGTGGCCAGGGCGGCACGGTTGAGCGCGGCGGGATGGCGGGCGGCGGGAAAGGCGTGGGCGGTGGCTTGGGCGGTGGCGTGTGCGTGAGGCATCCGGCCATTGTCTCCGCTGCGCCCCGGCTCGGAGTGCAACACGGTGTTTCTGCATTGGGCGTGCGGGGCCGCTATGCTGTGCGGCCATGACCGCCATCGCTCCGCCGCCATCACCATCCCCGGTTCTGCACGATGCCGCGCTGGCCCTGCGCGCCTTGCTGCCGCCCGGCCGGCGCTGGCTGGTGCTGACGGGCGCGGGTTGCAGCACGGGCTCCGGCATTCCGGACTACCGGGATCTGGAAGGCCAGTGGAAGCGTCCTCAGCCGGTGACGCTGCAGGCCTTCATGGGCAGCCATGCCACGCGCCAGCGCTATTGGGCGCGCAGCCTGCTGGGCTGGCCCGTGATGGCGCAGGCCAGGCCCGGCCAGGCCCACGCGGCACTGGCGCAGTTGCAGCGGCGCGGATGGATCGAAGGCCTGGTCACCCAGAATGTGGACGGCCTGCATACGGCAGCGGGCAGCGATGGCGTCATCGACCTGCACGGACGCATCGCCGCCGTGCGCTGCATGGGCTGCGGCACCGGCATGGAGCGCGCCGTGCTGCAGGCCATGCTGCTGGAGCGCAACCCCGGCTGGGCCGGCCTGAGTGCCCAGGCCGCGCCCGACGGTGATGCCGATCTGGAGGGGCGCGACTTCAGCCGCTTCGACGTGCCGGCCTGCCCGCACTGCGGCGGCGTGCTCAAGCCCGATGTGGTGTTCTACGGGGAAGGCGTGCCCAGCCAGCGGGTGCAGGCCGTGCGCGCCATGCTGCAGCAGGCCGGCGGGCTGCTGGTCGCCGGTTCTTCGCTGATGGTGTATTCAGGCCTGCGCTTCGTGCATGAGGCCGTGGCCCAGGGCAAGCCGGTGGCCGCCATCAACCAGGGCCGCATGCGCTCCGAGGATTTGCTGGCCCTCAAGATCGAGCAGGACTGCGGCCCGTTTCTGCAGCAGCTGGCCCAGGACCTGGCGCAATGAAAAAGCCCCGCAGGAGCGGGGCAGTGTTCATCAGGGGATGACGCGCGATGCGCGCACCACCGAATGCACGCGGCGCAGGTTGCGCAGCGCGGACTCCACCTGCTGGTTGTCGTGCACCGAGATCACGAAGCACAGGTCCGTGGTGCTCATGGCGGCCTCGTCGGCCATGTCCACGCGCAGGATGTCCACCTCGGCGCCGGCCAGCTCAGCGGCCACGCGCGCGAGCACGCCCTTGCCGTTGTTGACGGTGACCACGATGCGGGCTTCGAACAGGCGCGCGGCATCCATGTCATCGGCCCATTCGACCACGATGAAGCGGTCCCTGTCCTTTTCCTGCAGGCGCTGCGCGATCTTGCACTGCGCATGGTGGACGATCAGGCCTTCGCCACTGCCCAGGTAGCCCACGATGGGGTCGCCCGGCACGGGGCGGCAGCATTGCGCGTAGTGGATGGAGCCCTGGTTGGAGCCGTCCAGCAGCACGGCGCCCTGGAAGGGTCGGTTGCTGGAGTTGAAGCGTTCGCGTGTGAGCAGCAGGGCGTCGGGCCGGTGGCCGTGGCGCGCCATCAGCGCCGTCAGGCGCGAGGCCACCAGCGACGCAATGCGCCGGCCCATGCCGATGTCCACCATCAGGTCGGCGCGGCTGCGGCTGCCGGCCATGCGCAGCACCTCGTCCCACAGTGCCTGGTTGGCCTCGTCGGCCGGCGGCACGGCATCCATGCCTTCGGCACGCATGGCCTGGGCCAGCAGGTTCTCGCCCAGGCGGGCCGATTCGCTTTGCGCGGCCGACTTCAGGTAGTGGCGGATCTTGGAGCGCGCGCGGCCCGTCTTCACGAAGCCCAGCCAGGCCGGGTTGGGCGTGGCGTCCTCGGAGGTGACGATCTGCACCACGTCGCCGCTCTTGAGTTCGGTGCGCAGCGGCACTTCCTCGTTGTTGATCCGGGCGGCCGTCATGTGGTTGCCGACCTTGCTGTGGATGGCGTAGGCGAAGTCCACCACGGTGGCGCCGCGCGGCATGGCCATGATCTCGCTCTTGGGCGTGAACACGTAGACGGCGTCGGGGAACAGGTCCACCTTGACGTGGTCCCAGAACTCGGCCGCATCGCGCGTCTCGTTCTGGATGTCCAGCAGCGACTGCAGCCACTGCGTGCCCAGCTGCTCGGAATCGTGGCCGGGCTGGGCCTTGTACAGCCAGTGCGCAGCGACGCCGGCTTCGGCGACGATGTGCATTTCCTCGGTGCGGATCTGGAACTCGATGTTCACGCCCGAGGGGCCCACCAGCGTGGTGTGCAGCGACTGGTAGCCATTGTTCTTGGCAATGGCGATGTAGTCCTTGAAGCGGCCCGGCATGGGCTTGTACATCTGGTGCAGCACGCCCAGCGCGGTGTAGCAGTCGATCACGCGCGGCAGGATGACGCGAAACCCGTAGACGTCCGTCACCTTGGCAAAGCTCAGCTGGTTCTTCTCCATGCGCAGATAGAGCGAATACAGCGTGCTTTCGCGCCCTGCCAGGCGTGCCTGCAGGCCTGCGCCGGCGAACTCCGCATTGACCTCGTCCTGCACGCGCTGGACCAGGTCGCGGCGGCGCTTGCGCGAGCGGGCGATGGCCTTTTCCAGCGTGGCATAGCGCCAGGGGTGCAGGTGGCGGAAGGCCAGGTCCTGCAGCTCGCGGTAGGTCTGGTTCAGGCCCAGGCGGTGGGCGATGGGTGCGTAGATCTCCAGCGTCTCCGACGAGATGCGGCCCCACTTGTTGCGCGGCATGTCGCCCATGGTGCGCATGTTGTGGGTGCGGTCGGCCAGCTTGATCAGGATGACGCGCACATCGCGCGCCATGGCCAGCAGCATCTTGCGGAAGGATTCGGCCTGGTTTTCCTCACGCGTGTTGAACTGCAGCTTGTCCAGCTTGGTGAGGCCGTCGACCAGCTCGGCCACGTCCTGCCCGAAGCGCTGGGCGAGGTCCGCCTTGGTGACGCCGCAGTCTTCCATCGCATCGTGCAGCAGCGCGGCCATCAGGGCCGGGGCGTCGAGCTTCCAGCTCGCACACAGCGCGGTGACGGCAATGGGATGGGTGATGTAGGGTTCGCCGCTGCTGCGCCACTGGTCGCTGTGGGCCAGGTCGGCAAAGGCATAGGCTTCGCGCACCTGCTCGATGCTGGTGGCATCCAGGTAACCCAGGTGCTCCATCAGTCCGGCAAAGGCATTGGCCGACACGCTCGCTGCCTGCTCTGCAGACATGCGCTCGGGCCGGGGTGTCGGTACGGGATCAGAGGGGGCTGTGAACGAAGTCAAGGCCGCTTTCATGACTTAAATGTAGCGTGCATGCGGGTTTGTGCAGGCTTCATGTAAAAAAAGCACCGCTGTGCGGTGCTCTTTGTGGGGCCATTGTGTTGCTTTGCAGCAAATCAGCCCGGAACCTTCTTCAGCATCTCCAGGCCGACCTTGCCTTCGGCGATCTCGCGCAGGGCGGTGACACCGGGCTTGTTCTTGGTTTCGATCCTGGGCGTGTGGCCCTGGCTCAGCATGCGGGCGCGGTAAGTGGCGGCCAACACGAGCTGGAAGCGGTTAGGGATCTGCTCCAGGCAGTCTTCAACAGTGATGCGTGCCATCAGGATCTCCGGGAAACGTCAGTTGGGTACAGAAATATTGAGAGACTCGAAGGTCTCTGCGCGGCGGCTGCGCTGAGCCGCATACTTGAGGCGCTGGGCGTGGATGATCGTCTTGAGATCAAACAGTGCGCTCTCGAACAATTCGTTGATTATAACGAAGTCGAATTTCGCTACCTGCGCCATCTCCTCGGCCGCGTTCGTCAGGCGCAGCTCGATCACCTCGGGCGCATCCTCGCCCCGGTTTTCCAGGCGTGCGCGGAGCTCGTCCCAGCTGGGCGGCAGGATGAAGATCAGAACGGCGTTCGGAAACGCTTCCTTGACCTGCAGCGCGCCCTGGTAGTCGATCTCCAGCAGCACGTCGGTGCCGACCTGGATGCGCTCTTCCAGCGCCTTCTTGGCCGTGCCGTAGCGGCGGCTGTGCACATTCGCCCATTCGACGAAGGCGTTGTTCGACACCATGGTGTCGAATTCCTGGTCGGAGACGAAGTAGTACTCGCGGCCGTGCTTTTCCTGGCCACGCGGCGCGCGGGTGGTGTGGGAGACGGAGGGCGAGACGCGCGCATCGAACTCGCGCAGGGCTCGCACCAGGCTGGACTTGCCGGCCCCGCTGGGGGCCGAGACGACAAAGAGGTTTCCGGGGTAATCCATGGATTTGTGCGCAGTTTGGTTACGCATGGGCATCTGTGATGGGCTTATTCGATGTTCTGCACCTGCTCGCGCATCTGCTCGATCAGCACCTTCATGTCCACGCTGATGCGGGTCAGCTCCAGCGTGGCGGACTTGGAGCCCAGCGTGTTGGCTTCGCGGTGCAGTTCCTGGATCAGGAAATCCAGGCGCTTGCCGATCTCGCCGCCCTTCTTGAGCAGGCTCTGGATCTCGTCCAGGTGCGAGTCCAGGCGGGTGACTTCTTCCGCCACGTCGATGCGGATGGCAAAGGCCGTGGCCTCGGTCAGGGCGCGGTCCTGGGCGGCTTCGGGCGCCACGGCGCCTTCGGCCAGGGCCATCGCTTCCTTCCAGCGCTCCATGAAGCGCAGGCGCTGCTGCTCCACGAGCTGGGGCACCAGGGGCGTGGCGTCTGCCGCGAGCTTGCGCAGCTGGGCGATGCGGTCCAGCAGCATGGTGGCCAGGCGCTTGCCTTCGCGGGCGCGGGCCTCCAGCAGTTCGGTCAGGGCCTGCTCTGCCAGCGTGGGCAGCATGCTGCTCCAGTCGATGGCCGAGTTGGCGCCGCTGCTGGCCAGGCGCAGTGCGTCGGAGACGGACAGGCTGCGAGCGTCGGGCAGCCATGACTGGACGGTGTCCTGGAGCATGGCCAGGCGCTGCAGCATGGCGGTGGAGGGGTCGGGCAGGGAGTTGCCGTCGTCGTTGTCGATGGCGGCGCGCACTTCGACCTTGCCGCGCTTGAGGCGGGCGGTCAGAAGGGCCCGCAGGGCCGGCTCATGGGCGCGCAACTCGTCGGGCAGGCGGAACGAAAGATCCAGGAAGCGGCTGTTGACCGAGCGGATCTCCAGACCGAGCCGGCTGTTGCGGCCCGACGCTCCACCATCTTCTGCGGACGCGCCGTGCTGGGCACTGGCGTATCCGGTCATGCTGTAAACTGGCATTGGACTTTTGATGGATGCTTGCAATTGCCCGATTATCCGGGTTTCGCCTCATCCCTGAGACTCACCGGAGAAAAATGTCTTCCAAGATCAAGCCGGCGCCATTGCCGCCAGGCAGCACGATCGGCGGCTATCGGGTGGTGCGCAGGCTTGCTTCCGGCGGTTTCGGCGTCGTTTACCTGGCCTTGGATGCAGAGGGCAAGCAGGTTGCGATCAAGGAATACCTGCCCGCATCGCTGGCCACCCGTGCCCCCGGAGAGTTGCAGCCCGCCGTGGCTCCCGAAAAGCTTTCACTGTACCGCCTGGGCCTCAAGAGCTTCTTCGAGGAAGGGCGTTCCCTTGCACAGATCTCGCACGCTTCCGTGGTCAGCGTGCTCAACTTCTTTCGCGAGAACGAAACCGTCTACATGGTGATGAACTACCTGGAGGGTGCCACCCTGCAGGACTTCGTTGTCACCGCGCGCGAGCTCAAGGCCGAGAAAGTGTTCCGCGAATCGACCATCCGCTCGCTGTTCGACGAGGTGCTGCGCGGCCTGCGCATCGTGCACCAGCACAAGATGCTGCACCTGGACATCAAGCCGGCCAACATCTTCATCACCAATGATGACCGCGCCGTGATGATCGACTTCGGCGCGGCGCGCGAGGTGCTGTCCAAGGAAGGCAACTTCATCCGCCCCATGTACACGCCGGGCTTTGCTGCGCCCGAGATGTACCGCCGCGATGCGTCGCTCGGCCCCTGGACCGACATCTACGCGATTGGCGCCTGCATCTATGCCTGCATGCAGGGCTTTCCGCCCAACGAGGCGCCGCAGCGCCAGGACAAGGACCGGCTCACGCTGGCGCTGACCAAGCTGCGCGGCGTGTACTCGGACAACCTCATCGAAGTCGTCGAATGGTGCATGGCCATGGACCCGGGTTCGCGCCCGCAGTCGGTGTTTGCGCTGCAAAAGGAATTGAGCCGCGAGGGTGAGCGCCGCTACACCAAGCTCAGTGTCTCCGAGCGCATGCGCCTGCAACTGGACACGCTGGTGACCGACGCCAAGAAGAACATGCAGAAGATCAGCGGCGCGGCAGGCCTGCCGGCCGTCGGCCAGGAGCGCAAGCCATGAGGTTTTCGGTATTTCAGCTGAGCCGCCGCGGCGGCCGGGCGCTCAATGAAGACCGCATGGGCTACTGCTACACGCGGGAGGCCGTGCTCTTCGTGCTGGCCGACGGCATGGGCGGCCATCCCGAAGGCGAGGTCGCCGCGCAGCTGGCGCTGCAGGTGATGTCCGTGCATTTCCAGCGCCAGGCCAAGCCGCTGCTGGACGATCCGCAGGGCTTTCTGGTCGATGCGCTGCTGCACGCGCACCGGCAGATCCTGCGCTACGCCAGCGCCAAGGGCATGATCGATACGCCGCGCACCACGCTGGTGGCGGCCGTCATCCAGAAGGGCAAGATCACCTGGATCCACTGCGGCGACTCGCGCCTGTACCTGGTGCGCGGTGGCGAGCTGCTGGTGCGCACGCGTGACCACTCCTATCTGGAGATGGGCGAGATCGCCGCGCAGCTCAAGACATCCAGCCGCAATGTGCTGTTCACCTGCCTGGGCTCGCCGTCCAAGCCCATCTACGACGTGACCGAGCCGCGCCGGCTGGAGCAGGGCGACAAGCTGCTGCTGTGCTCCGACGGCCTGTGGGGCAGCGTGGACGAAGGGCACCTGATGCGCACCCTGCACGGCCGCACCGTTTCCCAGGCCATCCCCCAGCTGGTGGAAACGGCGCTGCGCAACGCGGGCGATGCCAGCGACAACGTCACGGCCATCGCCATGGAGTGGGAGACGCCCGACGCCTTCGAGTCCACCATGGGCATCTCCACCCAGGACATCGAGAACGACGCGTTTGAATCCACGATCCAGGGGGGGCCAATCGAAGACCTGGAAGATGAGCTGGATGACGCCGCTATCGAGCGCTCCATCGCCGAGATCAACGAGGCGATACGCCGCTCGGCCGAGCGCCAGTTCAAGCGCTGAAAGCCGCTGCCGGCCCGCAGCAGCGGCGCCGGTGGCGCGCATGGACTACCGAACCTATTGACGACAAAGGGCGCACGGGCGCCCGACTGGATTTCTACGATGAAGATTGTGTTGGCCTCCAACAACCGCGGCAAGCTCGCCGAGCTGCAAGCCATGTTCGCCCCGCTGGGCGTTGAACTGATTCGCCAGGGCGACCTGTTCGAGGGCGAGGCGCCCGAGCCGCATTGCACCTTCGTGGAGAACGCGCTGTCCAAGGCCCGCTTCGCGGCCGAGCGCACGGGCCTGCCCGCCATTGCCGACGACGCCGGCATGTGCGTCTCGCACTTCGGCGGCCTGCCGGGCGTGGACACGGCCTACTACTGCACGCAGTTCGGCTACGAGAAAAGCGACGACAACAACGTGCGCGCCCTGCTGGAGCAGATGCAGGGTGTGGCCGACCGCCGCGCCGCCATGGTCAGCACCCTGGTGGGAGTGCGCAGCGCCAGGGACCCCGAGCCCCTGATCGCCATGGGCCGTGTGCAGGGCGAGATCACCACCGAGCGCCGTGGCACGCAGGGCTTCGGCTTCGACCCCGTGATGTACATCCCCGAGCTGGGCCAGACCTTTGCCGAGATGGACCCGGCCGTGAAGCACGCGCACAGCCACCGCGGCCGCGCCACGCTGCAGATGATCGAACTCGTGCGCGAGCGCTGGGTGCGATGATTCCCATCCAGCCCCAGGATTCGGCCTCCGGCGCCCAGGCCGCCGTGCAGCGCGACATCCAGCACTACATGCGCCCCGGCACGCTGCAGCTGGGCAGCCTGCCGCCGCTGTCGCTGTATGTGCACCTGCCCTGGTGCATTCGCAAGTGCCCGTACTGCGACTTCAACTCGCACGAGCATGGCCGCGACGGCCCCGAGCTGCCCGAAGACCGCTACATCGACGCCCTGGTCGCCGACCTCGAAAGCGCGCTGCCGCTGATCTGGGGCCGCACCGTGCACAGCATCTTCATCGGCGGCGGCACGCCCAGCCTGTTCGCGCCCGAGTCCATCGACCGGCTGCTGGCTGCCATCCGCGCGCGCCTGCGCATGGAGGCCGACTGCGAGATCACCATGGAGGCCAACCCCGGCACCTTCGAGACCGACCGCTTCCGCGCCTTCCGTGCGGCCGGTGTCACGCGGCTGTCCATTGGCGTGCAGAGCTTTGACGACCGCCTGCTGCAGGCCGTGGGCCGCGTGCACGACGGCGCCCAGGCGCGTGCGGCCGTGCGCGAGGCGGCCGACAGCTTCGAGACCTTCAACATCGACCTGATGTACGCGCTGCCCGGCCAGACCGAACTGGACCTGGCGCGGGACCTGGACGTGGCCATGTCCTTCGCCCCGCCGCACCTGTCGGTCTATCACCTGACCATCGAGCCCAATACGTATTTCGCCAAGTTTCCGCCTGCCATCCCCGAGGACGACCTGGCCTACGACATGCTGGACCGCATCACCGCGCGCACCGCTACCGCGGGCATGCAGCGCTACGAGATCTCGGCCTATGCGCGTGAGGGCCACCAGTGCTGGCACAACCGCAACTACTGGCAGTTCGGCGACTACCTGGGCATAGGCGCGGGCGCGCACAGCAAGCTCAGCTTTGCGCACCGCATCGTGCGCCAGGTGCGCTTTCGCGATCCCGCGCGCTACATGGACCAGGCCCTGGCCGGCGCGCCGCTGGCGCAGGACGGCGAGGTGCGCCGTGCCGACCTGCCCTTTGAGTACATGCTCAACGCGCTGCGCCTGCGCGAAGGCTTTGCGCTGCAGGACTTCATGGAGCGCACGGGCCTGCCGCTGTCGTCCATCGCCAAGGGGCTGGACGCCGCACAGGCCAAGGGCCTGATCACGCGCGACCTGGGGCGGGTAGTGCCCACGGAGCGGGGTTTTGACTTCCTCAGCGATCTGCAGGAGTTGTTCCTGGCGGAGTGAGCGGGCCAACGACCATTGAAAAAGGACGCCTCGGCGTCCTTTTTTCATCCAGCGCCACAGCGCAATCGGTCGGCGATCAGCCGCAGCGCACGGCCACGATGCGGCCTGTGCCGTCGACCACCAGGTTCAGGCGTTCCTGGTTGAACTCCATGGTGGTCGGCTGGCCTTCGCGCAGCACGCGGGCCATGTAGGCACCCGACTGCTTGCGGGCGGCCTCCAGCGTGGCCGAGGTATTGCTCTTGCCCACGAAGGACTGCGCCGATGCCGCATTGCAGACCTGCACGGGGCGCGGGGCCGGTTGCGCCGCGCCGCCGCTGCTGCCACCAAAAGGATTGCTCATGCCGGCGCAGCCTGCCACCAGGGTGGTGGCGCCCAGCAGGGCCAGGGCGGCAAGGCGGCGTTGGAGGGCGGGGGCGGTCATCGGCATGGTCTGTCTCCTCGATTCATGGGGTGTTGCTGCGCAGTATCAGGGCGGGCGCGGGCGCGCTGCCTCGGACAATGCCGCATACCTTAGCCGGGCTGAGCCGGGCCAAGGCGAAGCCGAAGGCATGCGGAAGTAACAGGTGGCAGCAAAGGCTTCAGCGCCGCGCGCTGCGGCCTTCCGCGGGGGCGTGGTGGAAGACCGTGGCCTCCATGCCCATGGCGCGTATCTTGGCCGCCGCCTGATCGGCGCTGCGCTGCTTGGCAAAGGGGCCCGAGCGCACGCGCACGATCTCGCCCTTGTTGCTGTGGAGGGTCTGGCTGAGCGTGGGCAGCTTGGCTTTCTCCAGCCGCTCCACCACGCGCCCGGCATTGCCAGCTTCAGAGAACACGCCGATGTTGATGTAGTAGTTGCCCGGCTCCAGAGCCGCCGAGGCGGCCTTGGCAGGTGCCGGGACCTTTGCGACGGGTTCGGCGGGCTTGGCTGGTTTGGCTGGTTTGGTTTCAGCCGCCACCTTGGAGGGCTTGGCGGGCGCTGGCGTGGCTGCGTGCACGGACGCTGGCGCAGGCGCAGGCGCAGGTGCAGGTGCAGGTGCAGGTGCAGGTGCAGGTGCTTTGGCTGGCACCAACGCGGCCTTGACGGGAATGGCTGCCGCTGCAGTGGCCGCGACGGCACCCGCAGCGCCGGCCGCTGCCACGACGGGCATGGGTTCGACCGTGCCGGAGACGGTGCTGCCGGCGGCGGGCAAGGGCGCTTGCGGATCAGGGCGCGCCTCGGTCTGGGCAACCGGCTCTTGGGGCTGGGGCGTGGGAGTGGAGGCGGGAGTGGGCGCCGGTTCCGTCCTTGGCGTTTCGACGGCAGGTACGGCTGCGGCGGGCGTTGGCGCCACGGCTGGTGCAGCTGGCGAAACTGGTGCAGCGGCCGGTATGGATTCGGACGGAGTCACCTCGGTCTGTGCCGCCATGAAATGTGGCATGCCCGACATCGCCCAGATGCCTGCACCGGCAGCGGCGGCAAGCACCGCACCGGCCGCCACGGCCAGGCGCTTGCGCAGGGGCGTGGCCGCGCGGCGGGCCAGGCGTTCGTGCGCTGCGGCCATGTTGGGGGCCTCGCCAATGGCTTGCAGCGTGTGGCGGCGCACATGGTGCCAGTACAGGGCATTGGCGCCCAGGCCGGGAATGGCAATGGCCAGCAGGATCAGCGTGGCATCGATGCCGTGGGCAATGGCCGGGGGCAGGCCCAGCGCGGGGCGCAGCAGCAGGCCCCAGACCAGGCCCGTGCCGCCGGCGGCCAGCGCATAGAGGCCGCCCTCTTGCCACAGCCCGCGCAGCCCGCACCAGGGCAGGGTGAACAGGCCTGCGGCCAGGTTCCAGGTAGGCAAGGGCTTGCCCAGCGCATCGAAGCGCTCGAACAGGCGCAGGTAGTAGTCGCGCGAGGGCTCGCCAATCAGGCTGGCGTACAGGCCCGGCATCAGGCCGGTGCCCTGTCCGCCCGTGAAGCTGGTGACGCCGGAATGTGCGCCGGCGCCTGCCCGCTCGTTGGGGGCAGCGGCGTCATCGCCGTGCTGCAGCGCATAGGCTGCGGCAGCGAAGGCGCTGGCTATAGAGGGTGGCAGTTTGCTGGGGCTCTTGGGAGAGTCGGCCGTGTCGGGCCTGCTGGCACTGCCGGGCTCGGCAAAGGCGGGCTCCTGCCGAGCAGGGGCCGCCTGCCTTCCGAAGTCGATGGTGGCGGGAGGTGCTGAGATGGCGTCTTCCGATGGGGCGGGCATGTCAGCAATTGTGTCATGCACTCATGGCTGTCGGAATCACGACATTCGGGCGGATCGATCGGGTGAATCAATCGGTCAGATCCATCGCGCAGATCAATCGGGCCGCTCCATCGGCCCCGATCGATCTGCCTTTGCCATCAGGCCTGGCGCGCGGGCAGCACGGTGGCGCGGCACTCGCCGAAGCCGATGCGCGCGGCGCCCGGCTTCTCGCACCAGCCGCGCAGGATCACGGCATCGCCATCCTGCAGGAAGGTGCGGCTCTCGCCATTGGCCAGGGCCACGGGCTTCTTGCCGCCTTCGGTCAGCTCCAGCAGCGCACCGGCCTCGCTGGAGGTGGGGCCGGACAGCGTGCCCGTGCCCAGCAGGTCGCCGGGCTGCAGGTCGCAGCCGTTGACGCTGTGGTGGGCCACCAGCTGGGCCATGGTCCAGTAGGCGTGGCGGTAGCTGGTGTGGGTGATTTGCTGGGCGGCCTGGCCTTCGGTGCGCATGCGGCCGGTCTCCAGCGCCACGCTCAACTGCACGTCGAACGCGCCGCGCTCGGAGTTGGCGGCCGAGCTCAGGTAGGGCAGGGGCTGGGGATCGGCGGCGGGCCGCGTGAACGCCGTGCGGTAGGGCTCCAGCGCCTCCAGCGTCACGACCCAGGGCGAGACCGTGGTGGCGAAGTTCTTCGACAGGAAGGGGCCCAGCGGCTGGTACTCCCAGGCCTGGATGTCGCGCGCCGACCAGTCGTTGAGCAGGCACAGGCCGAAGATGTGGTTCTCTGCCTCGTCCATGGAAATCGCCTCGCCCCAGGCGTTGCCGGCGCCGGTGTAGATGCCCATCTCCAGCTCATAGTCCAGGCGTGCGCAGGGCTTGAGCGCGGGCGCGGCGGCGTCGGGCGCCTTCAGCTGGCCCATGGGGCGGCGGAAGTCCACGCCGGACACGCGCAGGCTGGACGCACGGCCGTGGTAGCCAATCGGCACCCACTTGTAGTTTTCCATCAGCGGGTTGTCCGGGCGGAACAGCTTGCCGACATTGGTGGCGTGGTGCACCGAGGTGTAGAAGTCCGTGTAGTCGCCGACCTGGGCCGGCACCGTGTACTCCACGTCGGACTGGGCCACCAGGCAATCCTGCAGGGCCACCTGCGCGGCAGCGCCCTCGCGCAGCGCGCGCGACAGCGCCAGACGCAGGGCCGACCAGGCGGCCGGTCCCATGGCCATGAAGCCGTTCAGGTGCTGTTGAGAAGCGGCTTCCAGCTGCGGCTGCACGGCATCGCCCAGCGCCTTGAAGGCGCTGGCACGCGCCAGGTCCAGCACCTGGTCGCCAATGGCCACGCCGCCGCGCCAGGCCTCCTGGCTGCCTGCGCGGCGGAACACCGCAAACGGCAGGTTCTGGATGGGAAAGTCGCTGGCGCCGGTGTTGGCCGAGGCCACCCAGCTGCGCAAGCCTGCGTCATGGGTTTCGTTCAAGGACATCTGTCTCTCCTGGTTGGGTTTGTCTGTCGTTGGTATGAAAAGGTGTTTGGCGGGGCAGGGCGAGGCGTGGCGGGGTCAGGCGGCGGCAAAGCCGCCGTCCATGTTCCAGTGTGCGCCGCGCACCTGGGCAGCCTGCTCGCTGGCCAGGAAACCGGCCAGCGCCGCCACCTGCTCCACGGTCACGAAGGCCTGGGAGGGCTGCTTGGCGCCCAGCAGCTGGCGCGCCGCCGCGTCGGCATCCAGCCCCTCGCGCGCGGCCAGCGCATCGATCTGTCGTTGCACCAGCGGCGTCAGCACCCAGCCGGGGCAGATGGCGTTGCAGGTCACGGGCGTGGTGGCGAACTCCAGCGCCACCGACTTGGTCAGCCCGATCAGCCCGTGCTTGCTGGCCACATAGGCCGGCTTGCGCGCCACGCCCACCAGCCCGCTGACCGAGGCGATATTGATGATGCGGCCCCAGCCGCGCTCCAGCATCTGCGGCGCGCAGGCCTGGATGGCATGGAAGGGCGCCGAGAGATTGACGGCCAGCAGCTCGTCCCACTTGCCGGCCGGGAATTCGAGCAGCGGGCTCACATGCTGCATGCCTGCGTTGTTGACCAGGATGTCGATGGGCCCCAGCTCGGCCGCAATGCGCTGCGCAAGAGGTGCGATGGCGCTGCCGTCGCGCAGGTCCAGCCCGTAGTGGCGCACCGGCACGCCATGCATTTGGGCGATCTCGCGCACCAGTGCATCGGTCTCGGCCGATGCGGCGGCCTGGCCATGCAGCGCGATGGCCGCGCCCTCGCTGGCCAGATGGCGCGCCACGGCCAGGCCGATGCCGCTGGTGGAGCCGGTGATCCAGGCCACGCGGCCCGCATGCGGGCGGCAAGCCGGGGAGGAGGGGGTGGGGTTCATTTCAGGAGATCCATTTCCATATGCACGTACTCGCTGAGAAAGCGCACCCGCGCCCAGTAGATCAGCAGCCCATCGGCATTGCATGCCCAGCGCAGCGCCTGCATCAGCGGCGTGCCCAGGGCCACGCCCAGGTGCTCGGCGGCCAGTTCGTCGGCCGGCGCCACGCTCAGGTGCTGGCGCGCCACGGCAATGCGCGAGGGGTCGCTGCTCAGGGCCACGGCCAGGGAGCTGCGCTCCAGCTGGGCCTCGATCTCGGGGAACAGTTCCTGCTCCAGGTACAGCTGCGACAGACAGAACCGCGCCGCGTCATGGTCGTACACGCGCAGCAGGTGCACGTAGGCGGGGGCCATGCGGCCCACGTCGGGGAAGCCTTCGGGAATCGGCGGCAGGCAGTCGCGCGCGGTGTGCAGGGTGATCTGGCCGATGTGGGCGCCAAAGGCCACCAGCTCCTTCCAGCTGGTGGGCAGCAGGAAGGACGGCGGCTTGTAGGGCGCCGCAATCACCCGCGTGCCGCCGCGCTTGCGCGTGAGCAGCAGGCCCTCTGCCACCAGGGCGCCCAGTGCCATGCGCACCGTGGTGCGCGACACGCCATGCAGAGCCTCCAGCTCCTGCACCGTGGGAATGGCGCTGCCTACGGGCCAGGCGCCCGTGGACACCTTGCTGCGGAACAGCCGCGCCAGCTGCAGGTGCAGCTTGTCCCGGCCTTGTTGAGGGGCCGATGCGGTGGAGTTGGAGGGCATGGAGGCAATAAAGTATCTATTCAGTGCTTTTATTTTCACACAAAGCGCCAGCCCTGACAGCCTGTGCTGACGCCCATCGTTGACAAATGTCTTCAATTGAGCAGGCCGAATGACTTTTAAACTGCGGCCCTTTTTCGGTTTTTCGTTTTCGTTTTTTGAATGTTGGCCAGAGCGGCCGTTGGGTATTTCATGCAGCAGCAACATGCTTGGGAGTTTTTTCGCGCCGGTGGAGTGGACCAGGTGGTCATCCGCACCGGGCAGGACATTGCGCACATCGGCGAGCTGGACCAGAAGCTGTGGGTGGCCCTGGCCTGCCCCACGCGCGGCATCGAGTTCGACAGCGACACGCTGGACCTGATCGACGAGGACAAGGACGGCCGCATCCGCCCGCCCGAACTGATCGCCGCCTGCCAATGGGCTGTGGCGCGCGTGCGTGATCCCCAGGTGCTGGCCGATGGCGGCGACGTGCTGCAACTGTCCAGCCTGGAGCGCGACAGCGAGCAGGGCGCCCTGCTGCATGCCGAGGCCGAGCGCATGCTGGCCCTGTCCGGCCAGGCCGGCGGCTCCGCGCTGAGCCTGGCCCAGGTGCGCGAGCGCCTGGCCTCCCTGGCGGCGATGCGCTTCAATGGCGACGGCATCGTCAGCCCCGCCACCGCCGGGGACGACAAGGCGCTGGCCGCGCTGGTCGAGCGCATCGGCAAGGCCTATGGCACGGCGGCGGGCGCCGATGGCGTGGCCGGCATCGCACGCAAGCAGGCCGAGTCCTTCTATGCCGACCTGCGTTCCCTGCGCGACTGGCATGCAGGCGCCGAGGCCCTGGGCTGCGGCATTGCCGAGCGCGACCAGGCCCTGGCCGCGGCCCGCGCCGTGGACGCGGTGCAGGCCAAGGTGGACGACTTCTTCGCACGCACGCGGCTGGCCGCCTTCGACACGCGCGCGCAGGACCCGCTCAACCCCTCCATCGAAGGCTATGCCGCCCTGGGCCGTGAGGTGCTGGACAGCGGCGCCCAAGCCATTGCCGCGCTGCCGCTGGCCGCCGTGGCGGCCGACCGCGCGCTGCCGCTGGCCCAGGGCGTCAACCCCGCCTGGGCCGGTGCGCTGCAGGCCCTGCGCGAGCAGGCCGTGCAGCCGGTGCTGGGCGAAGACCTGCAGGAGATCACCGCCGCGCAGTGGGAGCAGGTCAAGGCCGCCCTGCAGCCCTGCCGCCAATGGCTGGCGGCCCGGCCCGCCACGCCGCTCGATGCCCTGTCTCAACAGGAGGTGCAGGCGCTGCTGGACGGCGGGCAGGAAGCCGCGCTGCTGGACCTCATCGCCCAGGACGAGTCCGAGAAGGAACACAGCCTGCAGGCCGTGGCGCTGGAAAAGCTCATCCGCCTGCAGCGCGACCTGCTGGCGCTGCTCAACAACTTCGTCTCGTTCAGCCTCTTTTACCGGCGCGAGGGCGCGGCCTTCCAGGCCGGCACGCTCTACCTGGATGCGCGCAGCTGCGACCTGACCGTGGAAGTGAGCGATACCGCCGCCCACGCCGCGCTGGCCGGCCGTGCCAAGACCTGCCTGGCCTACTGCGAGCTGCGGCGCGAGGGCAAGAAGAAAGCCATCGTCGCGGCCTTCACGGCCGGCGACGTGGACTTTCTCTTCGTGGGCCGCAACGGCGTGTTCTATGACCGCGCGGGCAACGACTGGGACGCCACCATCGTCAAGCTCATCGAGAACCCCACCAGCATCGGCCAGGCCTTCTTCCTGCCCTACAAGAAATTCCTGCGCATGGTGGAGGAACAGGTGGCCAAGCGCGCCTCGGCCAAGGAAGAGGGCGTGACCGCCAGCCTGGGCACGCAGGCCGGCCAGCTGGTCACGGCGCCCGGTACCGCTGCGGCCAACGCCACAGCCGCCACAGCTGCCGCCGCATCGCGCAAGACCGATGTAGGCACCGTGGCCGCCCTGGGCGTGGCCCTGGGCTCCATCAGCGCCGTGCTGGTGGGCATCTTCGGCAAGTTCATCGACCTGGGGCCCTGGATTCCCGTGGCCCTGGTCGGTCTCATCGCGGCCATCTCCGGGCCCAGCATGATGATTGCCTGGCTCAAGCTGCGCCAGCGCAGCCTGGGTCCCATCCTGGACGCCAGCGGCTGGGCCATCAACGGCCGCATGCGCATCAACCTGCCGCTGGGCCGCAGCCTGTCGCAGACCGCCAAGGTGCCGGTGGGTGCACGGCGCACGGCGGGCGACCCCTATGCGGAGGGCAACGGCCTGCGCAACACCCTGGTGGCGCTGGCCGTGGTGGCCTTGCTGGCGCTGATGGCCTGGCGCCTGCACTGGGTCGATGGCCTGCTGCCCGCCGGCTGGCAGTACGGCGCGGCACCGGCCGCTGTGCCGGCCGTGCAAGAGACGGCGCCTGCACCGGCACCTGCACCTGCACCTGCACCTGCACCTGCACCTGCACCTGCACCTGCACCTGCACCTGCACCGGCGGCTCAGTAAGTCGATGCCAAGGGGCGGGCAAGCCACTTGCCCCGCCCCGGTCGGGAAACCTCAAGGCGCGACAATAGCGCCATGACCACCCCCACCCACGTACAACGCAGTGCCGTGCCCCTGAGCACGCACGACACCACCCGCATCGACGACCTGCGCATCAAGGCCGTGCGCCCCCTGATCACCCCGGCCCTGCTGCAGGAATGGCTGCCCGCGCCCGAAGCCGCGCAGCAACTGGTGGAAACCAGCCGCGCCGCCATCTCGGACGTGCTGCAGGGCCGGGACGACCGGCTCATCGTCGTCGTCGGACCCTGCTCCATCCACGACCACGACCAGGCCATGGACTATGCGCGCCAGCTCAAGGCCCAGGCCGACGCCCTGGCCGGCGAGCTGCTCGTGGTCATGCGCGTCTACTTCGAGAAGCCCCGCACCACCGTGGGCTGGAAGGGCTACATCAACGACCCGCATCTGGACGGCAGCTTCGCCATCAACGAAGGCTTGGAAATGGCCCGCGCCCTGCTGCTGGACGTGCTGGCCCTGGGCCTGCCCGTGGGCACGGAATTCCTGGACCTGCTGTCGCCGCAATTCATCAGCGACCTGGTCAGCTGGGGCGCCATCGGCGCGCGCACCACGGAAAGCCAGAGCCACCGCCAGCTGGCCAGCGGCCTGTCCTGCCCCGTGGGCTTCAAGAACGGCACGGACGGCGGCGTCAAGGTGGCCAGCGATGCCATCCAGGCGGCCAGCGCGCCCCACGCCTTCATGGGCATGACCAAGATGGGCCAGTCCGCCATCTTCGAGACCCGCGGCAATGGCGACTGCCACGTCATCCTGCGCGGCGGCAAGCAGCCCAACTACGGCGCCGAGCATGTGCAGGCCGCCTGCGCCCTGCTGGAAGGCGCAGGCCTGCGCCCGCAGGTCATGATCGATGTCTCCCACGCCAACAGCAGCAAGCAGCACCGCCGCCAGATCGACGTGGCGGCCGACGTGGCCCAGCAGATCGCCGGTGGCGATGCCCGCATCACGGGGCTGATGATCGAAAGCCACCTGCAGGAAGGGCGTCAGGACATCGTGGACGGCCAGCCGCTGGCGCATGGCGTGTCCGTGACCGATGCCTGCATCAGCCTGGAGCAGACCGTGCCTGTGCTGGAGCAGCTGGCTGCGGCGGTGAAGGCGCGGCGGTTGAAGCTGCAGGGGTGAGTTGACTGGCCGGGTCTGTTTTGGACACGCGTCAGGCAATGGGGCAGTCCTGTCCTTCGGCAGGACTGCAATGCAATCGCCACAGCGCAGTGGCGTGCATATGAGTCGCCGATGTAAAAGCAGGGTCGGCAGACTGCGAATTCCATTCAGGCGCTGGTGCAGCCCAGGCTGTGTATCAATACTTTCAGATCAGTCCGATTGCATCATGCATTTTTGCAATGAATGATTGATTTATTCATATCGGATTAAAAGATTCTTCTATTGCTGCATCCAGATGTATTTCGAGGATTGCACCAATATATTTGGCCGCTATTGTTATGGTGGTCCATGTTCCGGGATGAGGGGGGCGAAGGACAAGGGAAATGAATGGCTCTATCAAAGAAGAGCAGGATCTTCATTTCAAAGAATTCGAGTCATATATCATTGGTTTTGATTCTTCGGAGGAGGGGTAGGTATGAGGCCTGGCGATGCAAAGCGGGTATTTGATCTTGCAGTTGGGCGCTCCGCCCCACCGCTTGCCTCCATGGCCACCATTTTTGCCATTAGTTTTTATAGCTCGACTCTCGTTGCCCAATTCAGCATAGCCCTTTCCTTTGCATCACTTTTCTTTGTATTGCCAGCGAGTATTGGCGCCATCTTCTTTTCAGAAATGGCTGCCAGCAAAGAGAAGAAGCAATCGGACTCGCTCATCAGTATGATGTTTTGGCTGGTATTCCTGTACACCGGGTTTTGTTTTATTCTGGTGTATTGGCTTCCTGTTATCTCGAAAACCCTGATATCCGGTTTGCCAGAGGAGCTGTTGGATGGAGCCATATTCCAGGCAAGATTGATAATTCTGTGTATTCCCTTCTTCGGAATCATCAATGTATGCGGCTGCGTTCTTGAGTCAAGATTACATACTGCCATCGTTGCAAAATTCAGAATGTGGCAGTTTTTTTTCCACGCAGCCTGTGTGATTGTTGTGCTGGCGCTGCTTGGGAAGAATGAGTGGATGAGTGATGATTCTGTCGCTCTGGCCTATCTGTTCAGTGACATCATTTTTTCCGTTGCCGCATATGCTTTGATGCGGAAATACTGTCAATTCAGATTTTCATTCAATTTTCGTGTATTGCCTGGCAGAAGAATATTTTCCGTTTTGATCCCTGGCTATGCCAATGCGTTCTTTGGGAAATATCTGCTTTATATATTGTCAATGTCTGTTGCAGGGCTGGGTGCAATGTATTCTACAATTCAATCTCAAGCTTCTGCCATATTGCTGTTGGCAGAGCTGCCTGCCATGGGAGTCTGTGCTCTTCTGGCAATGGAGATATCCAAAAATCGTGGAAAATGGGCAGTGCAATTTCAGTTCATCAAAGATTCATCGTCATTGATGATTTTTTGTGCCATTATTCCAGTTGTTGCATTGGCTGTATTCATGATGTTCTATGAAATATCAGAAGCGAATGGTTTTCAAATTGTCGGTGAGGGATTCCTTTCCTTGGTGTGCAAAGGAGTTACGGATGTGGTGTTCTTCTATGCGGCAGCAATTTCTGGCGGGCTAGGTCTTTATTGGTCATCAAGAATGATTTTTTGGACTATTTATGCAGTGATATTTTTTGCTCCAATGTCATTGGGCTTCCATGGCTCCAGTTATTCCATGATCAACTATATTTTCTCGTTTTCTTCTCTCGTGTCCTGTGTGATGTTGGTATTGCTTATTCACAATAGGCGAGAGTCTCTATCTGAAGAGAAGATTGGCTTGAAGGAAAGCTTGTAGCCGTGGTGGCCTTGGCGAGGTCGTCTGCCCTTCGACAACCTCGCAACCCCGCAACCGCCACGACGCAGGCGCTGACATACGGGGTGGGGAGGCGGCGGGGGCGCCCTCAGGCCCGCACGGGCCTCGGCTCCAGATTGCGCGCCGTGCCCAGCCAGGTCGCGCAATGCGTTTCATGACCATCCTCCGCCACCGCGTACAGGTCGGCTGCGCAGATGCTGAGCACGCGGCCGGCATCCACCACGCGGCCGCGCGCCCGCAGGTGGGTGCCGCGTGCGGGGGCGAAGAGCTTCACGCTGCCGTCCACCGTGGCATTGGCCCAGCCTGGCGGTAGCACAGAGCCTGCGGCCGACACCGCCGCAAAGTCGCCCAGCGCAAAGATCGCCGTGGCCTGCAACTGGCCCGGCTGAAAGCACAGGGCATCGGCAATGGGCATCTCCAGCTCGGTGGCGCCGGGCTCGGCCCGCACGAAGCGCAGGCCCAGGGTGCGCGCCATGGGCATGGCCAGCACGGCGTTCTGCAGCGCCTGGGTGGATGGGGTGGGGTGCGTGATCGGCTCAGTCATGGCTTGTCTCCTTCGTGGTGGGTGAAGCGGCACGGCGCACGCGCGGCCAGGGCGCGGCGGGTTTGTCGGGTGCGTTGGATGGGGCCGGTGCCATCTGCGCCAAGTCCCGCTCGGCCTGGCGGGCGCGCAGCCACTGCACATGGTCCAGGGCCTGGGCGCGCTGGGCCTGCAGCGCGGCGATCTGTTCGTCTATCTCCTGCACGCGCTGCTGCACGGCATCGGCCAGGTCACCGGGACCTATGCGCCCCGCACGCCAGGCGCGCAGGTTCTCCGCAATGCGCGGCAGCCCGAACCCCAGCGCGCGGGACATGGCGATGAACACCACCTCGCGCCGGGCCGAGCGCGGATAGTCGCGGTAGCCATTGGGCAGGCGCCGGGGCTTGAGCAGGCCCGCGCGCTCGTAGTGCCGCAGCGCGTGGATGGAGACGCCCGTGAGCTGGGCGAGTTCGGAGATCAGCATGTGCCAAGGCTAGCAAGGCTTGTGCTGGGCTAGGGTTGGGAAGGGGACAGGTTTTTCTATCGCTGTCTCTTGGCAGTCGTCTTCAAGCCGGCTGCGCTGCAGGCCTCATCACGCGCGCCGTGAACCGGGCCATGAACTCGCGCGTGGCAACGCGGGCGCCCAGGGCCGTCAGGTAGTTGGCGCAACCGTGCACCACCGAGGCGCGGTTGTCGTCGAAAGCTTTCAGCCCCAGGCGAACCACGTCTTCGCTGGATGCTTTTTTCCCGAAGGATGCGGCCTCGCCGGCGCGGGCGAAGAACGCCGTGTCGGTAGCGCCCGGGCACAACGCCAGCACGCGCACGCCGCGCGGCCGGTACTCGGCCCAGAGCGCTTCGCTGAACGAAAGGACGAAGGCCTTGGTCGCGGCGTAGACCGCCATGTACGGGACCGGCTGAAACGCTGCCGTGGAGGCGATGTTGATGACGCCGCCCTGGCGCTGCTCCAGTGCGGGGAGCAACAGGTGCGTCAGCTCCACCAGGGCGCCCACATTCAGATCGATGGCCTCCCGCTGCATGGCCAGCGCCAGTTCATCAAACCTGCCGTGGGTGCCGAAGCCGGCGTTGTTCACCAGCAGATCCGGCAGCAGGCCCTTGGCGCTGACGGTATCGAAGACCCGCCGGGCCGCCCCGGGTGCGGCCAGGTCCTCCACCAGGAACTCGGCGCCGGGCAATTCGCTGGCGAGCTTTTCGAGCCTGTCGCGGCTGCGCGCGATCAGCACGACTTTGGCGCCACGGCGGGCAAGTTCCCTGGCGAATACTTCACCGATACCCATGGAGGCGCCGGTCACCAGGACGTTTTTCTGGGAGAAATCAAAAGGGGTTTTCATGCACTCGAGTATTGCGACGGGGTGCCCGGCTGGGAATGGGCAGCGCTGGTAAGCTGATTTGCATTCATGAAAAACCAATCGCCCACCACCTGGGATGACCTGCGCGTGCTCCTGGCGCTTCACCGCCACCAAAGCCTGCTTGCCGCAGGCGCTGCCCTGGGCCTGTCCACCTCGACCGTGGCGCGGCGCATTGAGGCGCTGGAGCAATCCCTGGGCCGCGCCCTGGTTCACCGCAGCAGCGCAGGGACGACGGTCGAGCCCGATGCGATGGAACTGGTGGAGCTGGCTGAGCAATTCGAGCTGGGACTGGGCGGCATCAAGCGCGACGACCGGCCCGATGAGAAGGCCCATGCGCTGACCGGCACCATCCGCGTCAGCATGGGCGAGGGCTTCGTGAAGCCCGTGACCGCCGTGCTCTCGCAGTTGAGAAGCGCGCATCCCGGGCTGCATATCGAAGTGGCCGTGGAGTCGCGCTTCACGGATGTCGGGCGGCGCGAAGTGGATGTGGCGCTCAGGGTCGGGCGCTCCAGCTCGGCCGTGGTGGTGGAGAAATGGGCGGGGCAACTGACGTTTGGCCTGTACGCCTCGCGCGGCTATGTCGAGCAGCGCCTGCCGGGTCGCCAACTGCGCGTGCAGGACTTCGCCAGCCACGACTTCGTGGGACAGGACCTGGCCGCCGGCCGGCAGGACGCCTCCAACCTGTGGCTGGCCAGCCGGGGCGCTACCCGATTCGTCTTTCGATCCGGCTCCGACCTGGCCCGCCAGGAGGCCACGGAGCAAGGTCAGGGCATCTGCCTGCTGCCCGACGCCATGGCCCATGCCGTGCCTGGCCTGGTGCGGCTGGAGGTGGACGCGCCACTGCCTTCCTGCCCGGTGTACTTGGCCTATCACCGCGACCGCCGCAACGTGCCGGGCGTGCGGGCGGTCATTGACGCGCTGGGTGTGGCGCTGGCCGAAGGGCTGCAGCCGCCCGCGGAAAAGGCGACAGTCGAACGACTCTGAGTCGAACTTCGCCTTGCTGCGGCTGACAACACGAAACGGAAACGTTTACTTCAGGCCGCGACTTCCGCGAGCAAGGTTTTGGCGGCAAGCTTGCCGAGCGCATTGCCAGCCAGCGGGCTGTCGCCCGTGATGAGCTGCCTGTCCCGGTGCACCGCGCCCGAGATGCCATCGTTCACGATCTCGATGCCCAAGGCCTTGAGCCTTTCGCCGAACTTCCAGGTCAGGTGACCCGGCATGTAGCCGATGTCGGGGGTCTGCGCGTCGAGCGCGTCGGGGAAGGCACATATCTTGTAGCCACGGTAAATGTCGCTGTCGCCAACCGCGAGGAATGCGGCAGGGCCGTGGCACAGGGAGATGACGAACCGGTTGTGGGCGGCCGCCCATTCCAGCACCGCCCCCACGTCACGGCTGTCGGGCAGGCCGATCAGTGCGCCATGCCCGCCAGGCACGAAGATGGCTGCATATTGCTCCAGGCCCTGCGCAAGCACAGACGACAGGCGCAACGGCTGCTTGAACTGCGGGTGGTACTTGTCGAAGAAGCCCTTGACCGTCTCGTCTTCGGAGGGCATGGCCCAGAACTCGAACTTGACGGGGTTTCCCGAAACCGTTGCCACGTCGAAGGCGAAGCCTGCCTTGTCGAGGTGGTACATGGGCAGCAAGGTTTCGACCGGATGGTTGCCGGTGGAAAAGAAGCTGCCGTTGTCGGTCAGCAGGTAGCGCTCGTCCGCGCCGATCATCAGGATCTTCTTGCTTCCTTGATAGGTGGTCGCGTAGTCGGCATCCCGCAAGTCGGACTTAGGCGAGGTGAACTGACTGAGCGAGTAGCGGGATGGAAAGAACGCATTGAACTCGGCCGGATCAGGTTGAGGTTGCTTGTCCTGGGTCGCTTGTTCAGCCATGGGGTACCTCTCGGGTAGGTTGCGGAAGGTCCAACGATGCTGCGGCAAAAATCCTGTGGCAGTGAGGCATTTCCGTCAATGCAGTGCAGACAAAGCCGATGATCCGTTTGTAGCCGCTGGCCGGGATCTTCGGGTGCCCTGCATCTGTTCGATGTTCCCGACCAAGCCCATGTCGTCCATCGTCGCAAGACTCGGAGCCAAGCCTTTCTGACTGGCGCGGCCTGTGCGGGCGATACGGTGACCGTGCACTTCAGGGCCTTTGGATCGCTCGACGCAATTTGCTCCGTAGCCAGTCGCTGCTTCTGAATGAATGGCGCTTGCAGGCTATGGCAGGTTCAGGTTCGATCGCTGTCGCTCGTTGCGCATCAGTTCATAGATCGCAACCAGCCTGAATTTGGCGGATAGCAGTCGGCTGTCGACCCAAAGCAGTCTCTGGATGAGGCCAGCAGTGGCCCGACCCTCAGGGCTTGGGAGCTAGGTCAGCGTAGACCCAGCACATCCCAGATGGAAGGCGTCGTTGCCGCGCGGCGATACACGGCAGCTGAGAGCTAAATCTGTAGGTGGCCAGTGCCTCCAAATCGAATTGCTTACTCTGTGGAGCCCTGGTGACGGGAGGTAGCCTTGCTGCCCTTGTCCGAGGATGTGTTGTCTCTTTCCTCGGACTGTGAGTCGACCAGCTCCATTCGCTCGGACCGCGCACGCCGCTTACAGCTCACAGTTCGTCATCATTTCCCTCAATGTCATCGACGACATCCGAGGCGTTGGCAGCCCTTTGCAATTGCCCTTCCACGTGGCGAGCCATGCCTACCCAACTGGTGAGAAAAGCCTCTTCAGTCCCGTGACGACACAAGGCCTCAAGACCGCGCAGTAGCCAAGGAAGGAAGTGACCAATGATGTCCGTGCTGAAAGAGACGAAATTGTCGAACTGTTTGTCGACGTAGTCTTCCCCTGCCTTCGAGCGACGAGCCGTCTTCGCTCGCAAGCGGTCAAACGCCTCACGCAAATTTAGTGGGGTCAGCAAGTCTTCAATAACTGACTCAAGGTGTTGGTCTTTGACCGGATGCCTGTGATTGTCACGGTCAACAATTTTCCGGATGGCGCCGTTGGACTGCTCAGGAATGTCTGCAAACTCTCTGATGAGTTCTGCGTAAAGCGCAGGTCCCTCAGCAAAGCTCTCATCAGACAAAAAGGCCACGAGCCGCCTGCATGTGGCTGGCGAAAAACCGCTTCGATTCGCTGCCTCGCCAAATTCAGTAAGGCGTACAGGACTATTGGCCACCGCCAACGCGCCTCCTGGTCGTGAATCGTCAAGCATTTCAGACAAGGTCTCGTTCAACAGGGAGTGAAGCCGGTCTCGGCCTCCCACTAGTTGCGCGTACGTAGACTCGGCAAAGCGAGAGACTATGTCATCCAAGGTGGGGTGCTCCCCGATGCAAGCCATGAGCTGGGCGGCGAATGCGGCCTTGGCCTCAGCCTGCTGCGCCGGCTCGCTCGCATCCCAACTACTGCCCATGGTGGATTCCAGCGGCGAGGACGAAAACATCACCGAGGTCAACACATGAGGCTGGCTGCTCCTGGTGTTCGGACGTGCAGAACGACGACCAAGCAGGTTTTCATATAGGACAGTGTCACCCTCCGAGAAGGCGCCAGCCCTCCCGCAGCGACCGGCGATGTTCCGAAACGTCATTGACTTCATCGGAGTGCCGGCATCCCTAAGGGACATGAGGTAGTGCGATACGATGGTCCAGCGGAAAGGCAGGTCAGCACCCTCCGCCAATGTGGTGGTGGAGCAAACCACTTTTAGCTTTCGCTGGCGTGTCAGTTCTTCGATGTCCCTGCGGACGTCATACGGCAATGATGCGTTGTGATAGGCGAGCTCGCACCGCAATACATCAGCCAGGGCACTGAGCCAGGGGTAGCGGGCGACGATGCTGTCCGCCGTTGCCAGCACCATAGCGTCAGTCGTCTGCGGCTCGCTACCCTTAAGCGCTTTGGCAAGCATGCGCGTGTCGCTCTTTCGCGGACAGACGACCAACCCGGGGCTCCCCAGGCGATGGAAGAGGTCTTGTGCAATCTTGGCGACATTACGTGCAGCCTCCTTTTCGCCACCGAACTGGTTGAAAGGGAGCGCCTCGAACTGAAACTGGACAGGCGAGGAAATGACCGTGTTCGGCTGCGCGGAAGCTGGCCGCAGTGCGTCGTTGCCATGAACCCAATACATGAGTCCGTCGGACTGAACCATCCCGAGTCTTCTTGCTGTCGGGCGCCATCCAATTTGATGCAGCGCTTCGGGTAAAACACCCAACCAGTTGCACACCTCCGCTGTTTCGCTTAGCACGGCGGACAATCCAAGAATCCGAAGGTGCGGGTTATCTGCCTGCAGCATGCGAAGACGCGAAACCAGTCCCTCCATGCGGGCACCACGCGAGCCGTTTTCAACGATATGAATTTCGTCAAAAACGACAGTTCTCAGCCTATCAACCCCATCACCCGTTCTTAGCCAGGCGTCAAAGCGCTCGGGAGTTGCCACGATGACTTCCGCGCCCGCGCTGGTATCGATGGAGTCAGTTTTGAATCCACCGAACATCGATACGTAAGGCAGACATTGGTCGAGCACCTTGTCGAGGGATGCCTTTACCTGCTCTCCGACGGCCACATAGGGGGCGACATAGACGCTCAGCCCGCCACCCTCCAGACTCGCGGCCATACAGGCTTCAGCGACAAACGTTTTGCCAGTGCTTGTTGGCAGTGTGAGCAGCATGTTGCCGGGATACCTGGCAATACGCTTATCGGCCAACAACTGCCGCTGCGGCGGTAGCAGAGTTGCCATGCCGGTGCGCACGGCGTTCAGTACGAACCAAGACGGAATCTCAGGTGCGTCCTCAAGAAGGTTGGCCGTGGCGAGTCGGCTAGCTTGGTGCGCTGCCATACGCACATGCAATGCAAATCCAGCGCCGGTTCCCCCGGAGCCCCAGACCACCTCACGAAATGTGGCGAGCGCCATGGTGAAGTAGGCTTGGCGCGCTTCGCGGGAAGAGTCCGTTAACGACCCCCACCAATACGCTTTGAAAGCTTCGACCTGGGAGTTGGCATCGACAGGTTGGTTGCCGAACACCCGTGTGGCATCGCAGACGATGGCAGCCATGCGTACTGCAGGTGTGGAGGCCAGGAATTCCGGGGACACCTCGCTGAGCACAGCCTTGGCACTCGGGAAATTGCCATGCATGGCGTACCCAAGTGCGGCATAGAAGGAAAGTTCATCGAGCTCTATCTGCTCTGCAGGTTCGGCGGCTTTGCGCCTATGCTGACTTGTTGATTGCAGCGTGCGGGCGGCGGCAACCAACGGTGCAGCATAGGCCTCTTCATCAAACCGTGCCAGGTCTTCCCAGGCCTTCATAGTCTGAAAGACTGTCAAGCATTTCAACGCTGTGGCGACGTCAAGCGGGTCTCTTGTTACCGTCACCGGAGGAACGGACCGAGCTTTTGCGGCCGACGCCGCAGCGCTAGTTAGATAGTCAACTGAGGGAGGTAATGAACTCATGGCACGAATGCGGCTTGATGACGCAGGTGTTGCAAGCACTCATCAAGTCGAGTCAAGGAGACGCTCCAAGGCTCCACGCTCGTCGGTAGCCAACCCAGCAACTCTATCTTGCGCGCGACGCCATCCAAGGTCACGACTGGGTTGCCGTACCTGAGGTCATGCACCAAAGTAGGTATGAGCTTCACCTTTACGCATTCGGCAGCAGTCGGCCGGTAAAGGTCTTCGACTCTGTCCAACAACGCGTCAGAAAATTCGAGCGTATCGCTCAAAAAGCCTTTGAGCCCGGACATTCGATTCGCGAGATTCGTCGATGGTCGTGTTGCGTCAAGGAGCTTTTCGCAATCGCCGACCAGAGCGTTCGCATATGAGAGGTTCTGGAGAATGGTTGTCTTCATCTCCATCACGTACAGTCGGTCCTTGGACGTGTCGCCGTCGGGGGATAAGAATACGATGGTCGCATCGAGTCCTGTCGGTGCCCCGATGTTGAGTGGACTATTGGCTCCGAGTGCGATACCCGTGAAACCGGGGCCACTAAGCCCCGACCGGCGGGCAACGTGATACGAGAGGAACTCGCCTAAATTTCCCTGTAGGCCTGTTGTCATAGGCCCGGTGTAAGCCAAATGCCACCTTGAAAGGATGTCCTGCAACTTGGTAAGTGCCCAGTTGTAGAAAGCGCTGCAATTCGGAGTGCCCGTGACGCAGTGAATGGCTCGATTGTTGGTTGAGACTTTTGAGACTTTGCTAAACGACACTCATGCTCCTCGGGAACTACTTGTGGCTTCTATGCTCCAGCACCAATCATAGTCATGAGCACTGTAAAGGCCTATCGGAATCGAGGTCTGAGCTTTGGGCATGACAGGCATCGAGCTCGCTCAGCAGGTACGTCAGCGGTTCCCACAAATGCCGATACTGCTGACGAGTGGCTACAGCGACGTCCTTGCAGACGGTGGAACGCACGGGTTCGACCTCGTGCAAAGGCCTTAGGCGGCAGACGCTCTGCTGAGCAACATCAGGCAGGTACTTGCCGCTCGCAAGGCCGGTGACTGAGACCATGCGGAGAAGTTGCCTGCCTCACACACCTTACAAGGGTGCGCTTCTGGTTTCTCTAGCGGTGGATGTAGGAAATCACGGCGAGGCAGACTAAGCCTGCCAGACATGCCGCACATACCAAGCTGACTCGTTCTGCCATGCGTCGCTGCGCTCTTGTCAGCTGCGCATCGACTCACATGAGTTCAGTATCTATCTTGGCCAGACGCGACGCGTGAAGTTCAGGAGGTAGTGGCTTTGGAGCATGGGAAGTCATTGATGCAACCAGATATGAGTTTCGAGCGCGCGTAGACGGCTGTCACGATGTCCGCTCCTGGCCGTTTGCCGTCGTCTGAGAATGCCGCCTCTTTGACGATATCGATACGCAGCCAGTAATCTCTTGCCGCCCAATCCTGCCGATATGTCGTAGTAGTGACTGCCCGGGCGTTCGCCTCCTGCCGCCCAGCCACCAAACCCAGCACAGCTTTTTTCGCCTGCGCCCGACCACCGCGAGCAAGCTTGCTCCACGCCAGGATCACTTCAGCAAGATCATCGTCCTCGCAGTAAAGGTAGGCAGTCGGCACTCCGAGGATTTGCGCAATCCGGTGAGACATTTCCACGGATGGTCGCCATCGTCGTATCCAAGCCGAAGACAACCATCCTGGCTTGCCTTCCGCTCTACGAATTCCGTAGAGACGCCCATCGCCGATTCAACGAGCATCGCAGGATGCCTCATCATCCCGATCCTTCAACGGCTGCTTCTGCCACGCCTCGGCTCGACGACCTCGCCATAGACGCTGTCCTGCACATGGGCGCCGCGCTGGACGTTCTGGATCTGCTCGCTAGCCACAAGGTCACGGCCATCAATTGCGTGTGCCGCGACCTGCTGCGCATCTACTACGCCAAGGCCGATCAGGCTCAGTCGCTGGAGCCGCAGGACGCGGAATTGCTGGGCCTGCTGCACGACACGGCGGTGAACCTGGGCTATGCCATCGAGGTGGTGGACCATCTCAATGGCGACGAGGCCGACGACCCCATCCTCTATGCCGTGAGCTATCTGCTCAAGGCGGCCAAGCGGTTTGCGGATGAGGGCGTGGCGGCGGGATTGGCGTGCGGGGGCTTGCGTTTGAAATAAGTGGTTGCTAAAGTGTCGCCATGCCCGAGAACGACATCTTCAAGGCCCTGGCCGACCCTACGCGCCGTTCCATCTTCGAGAAGCTGGCCGCTGGCAGCATGCATGCCAGCGCGCTGCGCGAGGGGATGGAGATCAGCCAGTCGGCCATGTCCCAGCATCTGGCCGTGCTGCGCAACGCGGGGCTGGTGAGCGAGCAGCGGCAGGGGCGCTTCATGCATTACGAGGTCGATCCCGAAGGGCTGGCGCTGATTGCGGGCTGGCTGGCGAAGTACCGCGCCTACTGGCCGCAGCGCGTGGATGCCCTCAAGGGCCTGCTCAAGGACATGGACCAATGAACAAGAAGAGCAATATGGACACCGACGATGCGGCCCCCGAGCTGGTGCAGGAGTACGCGCTGGACGCCCCGCCCGAGAAGGTCTGGCGCGCGCTGAGCATTCCCGAGCTGCGCGCGCAGTGGCTGCCGGGCACCGAGCATGCCGAGCCTTTGCGGCAGGTGCCGCAGCAGGAACTGCGCCTGCGGCTGCGCGAGGCGGAGCCGCCCTTTCTGGAAAGCACGGTGGACCTGCAGATCAGCCCCGCAGCGGATGGAGGCACGCTGCTGCGCATCGTCCATGTGCTGACCGATGCGCGGCTGCAGCCCGCCAGGGAAGCGGCCAACGACGGCGGCTTCCTGATGTACGCAACCTGATGCACGTGACCTGAGGGCCCCGGCAACGGGGCATGCGGCGCAGGGCCGCAGCCATTTCTTTTTCACCACCACACACAGGAGTTCGCCCATGCGCGAATCGATGATGCTCGTCCCCATGGTTGTCGAACAGTCGGCGCGCGGAGAGCGGTCCTTCGACATCTACTCGCGCCTGCTGCGCGACCGCGTGATCTTTCTCAACGGCGAGGTCAACGATGCGGTCTCTGCCCTGGTCTGCGCGCAGCTGCTGTTCCTGGAGGCGGAGAACCCGGACAAGCCCATTCACCTCTACATCAACTCGCCGGGCGGGGTGATTACCAGCGGCCTGGCCATGTACGACACCATGCAGTTCATCAAGTCCCCCGTGCACACGCTGTGCATGGGCACGGCGCGCTCCATGGGCTCCTTCCTGCTCATGGCCGGCGAGCCCGGCCACCGCATGGCCCTGCCCAACGCCAGCCTGCACGTGCACCAGCCGCTGGGCGGCGTGCAGGGCCAGGCCTCCGACATCCGCATCCATGCCGAGGAAATGCTGCGCACCAAGGACCGCGTGACACGCCTGTACGCCCAGCACTGCGGCCGCAGCTACGAAGAGGTGGAACGCGACCTGGACCGCGACCGCTTCATGACCGCAGAAGAGGCCCGCGAATGGGGCCTGATAGACAAGGTTCTGGACCGGCGCACAGTAACCCTCTGAGCCGCAGCGCCAGCGCCAGCAGCGCGCAGCGCGCCGCGCGCCCCCTTCTCCACCCCCCGTATGTCCGCGCCTGCGGCGTGGCGGTTGCGGGGTTGCAAGCCTGCCGAAGGACAGGCTTGCTTCGTGATCTGACTCGCCGTGATGTTTGAACGTAGCGCGCAGCGCGAAGAGAGTTTCACGGCAAACCCCGCAACCGCCACGACGCAGGTTGCCCCGTAGCGAAGCGAAGGGGTCGCAGACATTCGGGTCGTCTTTCTTTGGCCTACCTTTCTTTGACGAATCAAAGAAAGGTAGGTCGGCCGCCGGGCCGAAACCCGGCCTCGAAAAACACCCCCCCGGCAGGGGCAAGAAACAGCCCCCTGGCCCACGCCAGAAGGCTAACCCCGCCCCCTCATCACCCCCACCAACAACGGCATCCCCGTCCTCCGAGTGAACTCCTCATAACTGATCGGCGCACTCATCCGCGTATCCGGGCTATTGGCCTGCCAGTGCGCCCAGGCACGCCCCGTGCTCGCGTCGTAGACCAGCTTGAAGATATGGCTGGGCACATGGACCTTGCCCGGCCCGATGGTGAGCGGCTGGCCGTCGAACACCGGCCCGGTGAACACATAGACATCGCCCTGGGCGCGCTGGGCGTAGCGGCGCGTGTCCTGCTCGACCTTGCTCCAGACGCCGCCGTTGTGGGTCTGGTCCTGCGGAACCATGTTGGCCAGGCTGAAGCTCTGGGCCATGGCCTCGGGCGAGTACATGTCGCCGGCCGGCGCCATGTGGCCGCGCGAGTAGCCGGAGCGGCGGTAGTCGTCCAGTTCGGCGCGCTCGGCGCGGGGCAGGCGGGCATCGGCATAGAACTTGTCGCTGCGCTTGAGGCCCTGGCCCTGGTCCAGCAGTTTGCGGTTCAGGCGCTCCACCACGAAGACGGGCGTCTTGGTCTGGCCGCTGTGCAGCACGGCAAAGGCGCTGAAGCACAGCTCGCGCTGCTGGGGCTGGATCTGCAGGGCAGGGGGCTCGCCACCGGGGAAGAAATCGCGGCAGTGCGAAAAGCCCGTGGCCATGCTGCCGGCTGGCGGGCTGCCGCCACCGGAGGCCGTGCCCGAACCTGTCTCCGGCTGCTTGCGCAGGTGCTCCAGCCCCGGGATGGGCAGGGTGGACAGGAAGGGCGGCTCGGGAAGCTTGGGGTGCCAGTTCGGGTCCAGGCTGCAGCTGGCGATCTGGAAGGTGCCCGCTGCCGCCACAAGGGCGGCGAACATGGATCGCCACAGTCCGCTGCGGCCGGAGGCTTTCTTCTTGGAGGCGGGGGAGGAACTGCGCTTGCGCGCGGAAGGCTTCTTGTTCTTGACAGTCATTCGGGGGCGGCAGGCGCTGGCCGCTGGGAGGCAAGTCCGCGATGGCGCGGGTTCTGATTCGGGTCCTAGGAATTCTCCTATGTTTCCAGGCCCCCAAATGTTTCCAGATGCCCTGAAAGCGGGCCGCGCATGGCCTGATGTCAGGTCTTGGGCTGGAGGTGTGCGGCCCTTGGTTCGGCAGGCGCGCCGAACCAGCACAGCGCCAGGGCCAGCACCGCGATGCCGCCCAGCGAAAGAAAGGCCGCATCAAAGCCGAAGCGCTGCGCAATCCAGCCCGCCAGTGCCGGGCTGGCGGCCGCGCCCAGGCCCTGCAGCGTCATCACGGCGCCCAGGCCTGCGTTGACGTGGCCGGTGCCGCGCAGCGTCTGTGCGACCAGGCCCGGCAGGGCAACGCCCAGCAGCCCGGCGCCCACGCCGTCGAGCACCTGCACGGGAATCAGCGCCCAGTCCGAATCCCAGGTGGCGGCGACCAGGCCGCGCAGCGGCAGCGACAGCAGGGCCGCCTTGACCAGCAGCCAGTAGCCGCTGCGCTGGGCGTGGCGCCCGGCGAGCAGGGCCATGGGGATCATGACCAGTTGCGCCACGATGATGGTCAGCGCCGTGAAGCCGCTGGGATTGGCATGGCCGCGCGCCACGGCGGCCTGCCCCAGCAGCGGCAGCATGGCGGCATTGCCCAGGTGGAACAGCAGCATGGCCACGGCCAGCACCCGCAGCGCCGGCGTGCCCGTGAGCACGTGCAGCAGGCCGGGTGCGCAAGGCCCGGCCTGCTCTGGGGGCGGCATGCCTTGCGGGGTTTCATCCAGCCGCATCAGCGCCAGGCAGGCCAGCGAGGCGCAGCCCATCAGGGCCATGAGCACGAAGACGGAGGGCAGTCCCCAGCGCAGGCCCATGGCCCCCGCCAGCGCGGCCGTGGCCACGTTGCCGGCGTGGTTCCAGGCTTCGTTGATGCCCAGTTGCCGGGGCAGGTCCGCATGGCCGGTGATCTGCAGCGTGATGCCCAGCAGGCAGGGGGCGATCAAGGCCGCGACCACGCCCGTGATGACCTGCGATGCCGCCGTGACGGCCAGCGATGGTGCGATCCAGATGGCCAGGTTGCCCGCCAGCAGCAGGGCGATGGCCGCTGCCAGCAGCCTGCGCTTGCGGCGCGAGGCATCGACCAGCGCGCCCAGCGGCGTGGTGGCCAGCATGCCCGCGATGCCGCCCAGGGCCATGACGTAGCCGATGTCGTCCAGCCGCCAGCCCTGGGCGAGCAGGAACACGCCCAGGAACGGTCCCAGGCCGTCGCGCACATCGGCCAGGAAGAAATTGAGCCCCGGCAGCCAGCGCCGCGCATGGTGGTGTGTGCGGTGCATGGCGGCTTCCTTCAGCGCAGGGGGCCCTTGAACACGAAGAAGGCGCCCAGGCAGATGAAGCCGAAGCCCACCAGGTGGTTGAGGGTGAGCTTCTCGCCCAGGTAGAGCACGGAGAAGACGGCGAAGACCACCAGCGTGATCACCTCCTGGATGGTCTTGAGCTCGGCCGCGCTGTAGACCTCATGGCCGAGCCGGTTGGCGGGCACGGCAAAGCAGTACTCGGCCAGCGCGATCAGCCAGCTCACCAGGATGACGAGGTACAGCGGCCGGTTCTCGAACTTCAGGTGCCCGTACCAGGCGAAGGTCATGAAGACGTTGGAGATCAGCAGCAGCAGGACGGGGGCGATCTTGGGGGACATGGTGGGGTTCGGTGAAGGCGGGAAAGCGGGTAAGCCGAAAAGCAGAAAGCAGGAAAGGGCCGGAGCCCGCCCGGCCCCTGGGACCGGGCGGTGGTGTCAGCGTGCGCGGTCGTACAGCGGCTGCAGGTCCGACAGGCTGGCACCCATGCTGGTGGCCTCCAGCGAGGTGCCGTGCGCGTTGCGCGTGCCCAGGCCCGAGGCGGCAAACAGCTGCGCCGGCTGCAGCGGCTGCTGCAGCGCATGGGGGGCAAAGCGCACGATGGCGCCGTCGGACAGGATGACGCCGTTGGCATCGCCGCGCGGGCCGGTGAGAACAGCCTCGATGCGGCCCTGGGCCTGCTGCGTCTGCAGGCCGGCCATGCGCAGGTGCGGCGGCGTGGGGCGCGTGCCGTCGCGGGCGGGCGGCTGGTCGTACACGGTCTGGCCGCTGGCCGAGTTCACGATGGCATCTGCCTTGACCGCACCACCGGCTTCGCTGCGGCCGATGATGCGCACCGTGTCGCCCACCTTCACGGCTGCCGTGAGCGCGTCGGACATATGCGGCGGGAACCGGACCACCGTGCCGTCGGTCAGGCGCAGGCCGTCCACCTCTCCATACGGATTGGTCAGCAGCCGGGCGACGGCGCTTTCGAGCACGGCCTGTGCGTGCGGCGCACCAGGCCCTGCAGGGGCTGAAGGGCCTGAAGGGCCTGAAGGGGCGAAGGCGCCGGGCGGCACGGCATGCGCATTCAATGCGCTGGAACCCAGCCACAGAACGGCGGAGGTAAGAACAAATCGGGACATGAGGGCTCCTTGGTTGGCGATGGACACGCATCCGTCAATGCAAGTGCCATGCCATCAGGAATCCTCATGAAATCAAGGGCTTGCAGCGGGTGCTGCGAGCCCGGTGTCCGATGTGGAGACAGCCGGTGTCACCGTATCGGACACATGCGGCGCCGTCCGTGCGTCCGTGCGTCCGTGCCTCCGTGTGCCCATTGCTGCCTCAGCCCAGCCCGAACTCCGCCAGCTTGCGGTACAGCTGCTGGCGCGACAGTCCCAGGCGGCGTGCGGCCTCGGCACGGTTGCCCGTGGCGGCGGCCAGGGCACGCGTGACCATTTCGCGCTCCAGCTGGGCGACGGCGGCGGCCAGCGGGCCGTTCCAGTCGATGGCGGGCCCGTGCGCCGCGGCAGGCTGCAGGCCGATGTGCTCGGCCCCGATGACCGGCCCGGGGCACAGCAGGGCCGCGCGCTCCATGGCGTTGCGCAGCTCGCGCACGTTGCCGGGCCAGTCGTGCGCCAGCAGCAGGCGCGCGGCGTCGGCACCCAGGCGCTTGGGCGAGGCGCCGCCGCCTTGGCGCAGGAAATGCTCGGCCAGCAGCAGCACGTCGCCCAGGCGCTCGCGCAGCGGCGGCAGGTGCACGGGCACGACCTGGAGCCGGTACCAGAGATCCTCGCGAAAGCGACCTTCCTTGACGGCGGCGGGCAGGTCGCGGTGCGTGGCCGCGATGATGCGCACGTTCACGGGCAGCGCCCGGCTGGCGCCCACGGGCGTGATCTCGCGCTCCTGCAGCGCCCTGAGGATCTTGGCCTGCGTGGGCAGCGGCATGTCGCCCACTTCATCGAGGAACAGCGTGCCGCCCTGCGCCTCGCGAAAGCGCCCGGCGCGGTCGCTGACAGCGCCCGTGAAGGCGCCCTTCACATGGCCGAAGAGTTCGCTTTCCATCAGGTCAGCCGGAATGGCCGCGCAGTTGACGGCCACGAAGGGGCGCTCCGCCCGGGCGCTGTTGCGGTGCAGGGCTCGGGCCACGAGTTCCTTGCCCGTGCCGGTCTCGCCCAGCACCAGCACGGTGGCGTCGCTGTCCGCCGCCAGGCCGATGCGCTTGAAGACCTGCCGCATGGCCTCGCTGCCGCTGACCAGCTCGGCTTCATCGCCTTCCTGCTCCGGGTTCTGCGCCGGATTCTGTGCGGCGTTCTCGGGGCTGCCGGCCTGGCCCGCACTGAGCAAGGCGCGCTCCAGCACCTCGACCAGCGAGGTTCTGGCAATGGGCTTGGTCAGGTGGTCGAAGGCGCCCAGGCGCATGGCCTCGATGGTGTTGCTGCCGCTGGCATAGGCCGTGAGCATGATGCAGGGCGCCCGCGAGAGGCCGCGGGCCTTGCGCAGGAAGGCCAGCCCGTCCTCGCCGGGCATGCGCAGATCGACGATGGCCACATCCACCGAACCGCCCTGCAGCACCTGCAGCCCCGCCGCCACCGTGGGCGCCGCGCTGACCGCGTGGCCCAGATCGCCCAGCATCTCGGCCAGGCTTTCGCGGAAGGCCGTGTCATCGTCAACGATCAGGATGCGGGCCATGGAAATTCCATTTCTATGCGTGTGCCTTGTGTTGTCTTGCCCAGCGCGATGCGGCCGCCATGGGCCAGCACGATTTCGCGCACCAGCGCCAATCCCAGCCCGATGCCGCCGGGGCGCGCGGTGGTGAAGGGCTCGAACAGCGTGTCGCGCAGCTCGGGCGCAATGCCCGTGCCGTCATCGGCCACCCACAGTTGCAGCGGGCTGTTGCGGTGGGAAACGGTGGTGCCGCCGCGGTCCGCGCCCAGTTCCACCCGGCCGCCGGCCGCCGTGTGCGCCAGTGCGTTGAGCAGCAGATTGTCCAGCGCCCTGGCCATCTGCACGGGGTCCAGCAGCGGGCTGCGCCCATCCTGCAGGTCCCGGGCAAGGCCGGCGGAAACCGCCGTTGCCAGTTGCACACCCCTGGCCTGGGCCAGCTCGGCATGTGCCTGCAGCCTTTCGTCCAGCAGCTGCTGCAGGTCCACCGGCTCCGGTTGCACCCGGAAGGGCTGGGTCAAGGCCAGCAGGCTCGATACCAGGTCTTCCAGGCGCGCGGTCTGGGCCAGTACGGCCTCCAGCGCGCCCTGGCTGCGCGCTTCGCGCAGTGGCGCGGGCGCTGCCAGCGCGGTCTCGGCCTTCATGCGCATGGTGCCCAGCGGGTTGCGGATCTCATGTGCCAGGCCTGCGGACAGCCGGCCCAGGGTGGCCAGCCGTTCGGCACTGAGCAGTTGCTGCTCCATCTGTGCCGACTGCCGCTGCCAGCGCCGGAGCATTCTGCCCAGCCACAGGCCCGAGACCAGGACCATGCCCAGCAGCAGGCTGACGGCAAGGATGAGGGGGTTGACCACGTCGGCGCTGATCAGGGGAACGCGCATCAGCGTCCAGGCCACCAGGGCGGGCGCATCGGCCTGGGCCGGGCAGGCGGCAAAGACCACCGCCTCGCGCAGGCCGGGGCGCAGGTCGGTCACCAGGCCCGCGCCGTCCCGCGCGCGCTGGGCGGTGGAGGCGATGCGCTCCATCTCCGCACTGGGCGCATCGCGCTTGATGCCCGAGCCGTCGTAGGTGGGAAAGGCATAGGCCACGACACCGGGGCCCTCGCGCCAGAAGCCGCCTTCCATCCCGGGGCGCTCGCGCAGCGCCAGGTCCAGCACGGCCTGCGCGGCGGACCGGACCTGTGCGCTGGGCGTGTCCGCCATCAGCCCCGCCAGCCCCATGCGCGCGGCCCCGGCCTGCAGCGCGCTGCAGCTGACGCCTGCGGCGTGGCGGGCGCGGGCAACCTGCTGGTCGGTGCCCTGCCGGCTCAGCAGCAGCAGCAGCCACGCCAGCACCAGGGCGACGGCCGAGATGGTGAGCCAGAGGACCACCAGATCCCGTTGGATGGACTTTTGCGGGGACAGGGCCGGCTCCTGAAGTGATGCGCTGGAACATACACCGAAAGGGGGGCCGCGCCTGGCAGCCAGGGCCGCGTCGCCCCGCGCGGCCGCCGTGAAAGTAACGCCGTGGCGCGCCGGCGTTACGTGACATCGCCCGTAACGCTGCGGGGTGACATGGTGGCAGCTGTGCGTGGTTGTCCAAATAAATCAATAGGTTACAGATGGCGTTGCGTTGGATGAAGACGTCCAGGCCCATGGCACGCTTGTTGCAACAGGATGCAAAAAGCTTGTCGCAGTGTCTGGAAAACCGGGTGCTGCGCCACGCACCCCATCGATCGCTGTCTTTCGGAGTAGAAACCATGGCCGCTGTCTCGTTGTCGTTTGCAGGCGTGCCCCTGCCGCGACTGCGCGCCCACCCGGACAGGGCGCGCAGCAAGCCGTTGAACGTGCCCGCCTCGTTTGCGTCTGCCGCCGTGCCGCGCACCGCTGCGCGCGAGGCGGGCGACGGAAGCCCCCATGCGCAGGCGGCGCCGGTGGCGCTGCTCACGCGCGTGAGCGAGGGCGTGCGCATCGTGCGGCGCAATGATGTGATCGCGGCCCAGGCCGGCGCCGTGCTGCAGCAGGGCGACCGCGTCATCGTGCCCCAGCAGGGCGGCGCGCAGGCCGTGTTCCAGGAGCAGGACGGGCAGGCGCTGCTGGGCAGCTTCGCGGGTGGCACGGACGCCACGCTGGCGTATTTCAGCCGCAAGGCGGATGCCTGCTCGGTGGTCTTTGACCTGGTGGCCGGCCACGTGGACCTGGCGCTGTCGGCCGTGGATGCCGGCGTGCTCGGCGGCGGGCCGTCCGGCCGAGGGCGCAGGGCGATCGGATTTCACTGCTATTCACAACCCATTGCAGGCCGTTGAATGAAGGAGCACACCATGCACGACGACATCATCGAAGCTCCGCCCGGCGACACCCCCGTGGACCTGGCCATCTGGCTGTCGCCCCTGCAGACCTGGCGCAGCGTCTACGGCAACGGCTTCTGCGAGGAGGCCATGCGGGTCTGCGTGGAGCGGCTCACGGGCCTGGGCATCGATGCCGAATCGTTGGAGCGTGCGGGCGACACGGTGCTGGTTCGGGGCTTCGATCCCCGCACGATGGCTGACACGGTGCTGCCCGGCAATCAGGCCCGGCATGGCTGGATGCATGCGCTGGAGTCCGCCCTGGTGCGCGACCCGGTGGTGGACGGCGCGCGCCAGGCCTATCTGCGCGCCGAAGTGCAGGCGCTGGGCTGCGTCTCCCTGACGGGCCTGCACGAGATACGCGGCAAGGGCCACGCCACGGCGGGCGTCCAGGACATGGCGGTGCGCAGGATGCACCCCAGGCTGATCAAGGCCTACCAGGCCGACATGCAGTTGGCGGGCCGCCTGCTGGACGATCTGCGGCTGGGCCACCTGGCGCTGGCATTCCAGCCTGTGACGCTGCTGGAGCCCGCAGGCATGGCAGGCGGGGGCAGTGGGGCCGGCGCGGGCCGCACGCTCTACCACGAGTGCCTGCTGCGCCGCAGCGTGTTCTCTGCCTACGACAACTATGCCGTGCCCCATGCCATCGAGGCGCTGGAGCGCCTGGGCCTGGCCGCACGGCTGGACCGCAGCGTGCTGTGGTCGGTGATAGGCGCGCTGGAGATGAAGACCGGCCACAGCCTGGGCTGCAATCTGTCGGCCGCCTCGTTCTGCGACGACGCCTGGTGGGATGGCGTGTTCGACTACCTGGAGGACCGGCCCGAGATCGCCCAGCGCCTGGTGCTGGAGATCACCGAGACCGGCGCCTTCCCCTGCGAGAAGGCCGCACTGGGCCTGGTGAGGCACCTGCAGATCCTGGGTGTGCGCGTGGCTCTGGACGACATCGTGCCCCGGCGCGGCGGCCTGGACATTCTGGGCAAGCTGCGCGCCAACATCGTCAAGATCGACAAGTCCGTGCTGGACCAGAGCCTGCAGGCCCGGCCTTCGGCCCGGATGATGCAGGGCCTGGTCAGCCTGTGCGCCGACCGGGGCGCCTGCGTGATCGTGGAAGGCATCGAGTCCGCCCAGGGCCTGGAGGCCGTGGCGCTGGCGGGCGCCCATGGCGCGCAGGGCTTCTTCATCGCCCGGCCCTCGCTGCATGGCCTGCTGGACCAGGTGGTGCGCGTGGAAGACGTGCTGGAGGTGCTGGAAGCGACCGAGGTGCAGGACGGCGACGAGCTGGACATGGCCCTGAGCTGGAGCGGCATGGAGCGCATGTCTGCTCTTGTGGCGGCCTCCACCGCGTCTGGTGGAGCCGAGGTGTCGGCCGCCGAGACCGGCATGGGCACGGGATTTTTCCTGCGGGCGCGGGCCTGAGGCCTGGACCGATCCCGGCCCTGGGCCGCGCCTGGCCCGTGCCTGGCCCGCGCCTGGCCCGCGCCTGGCCCGGGCCGGTGCGGCACCTCACTCCAGCATCAGCGGGCCGGCCTTGCGCCGCGCCATGGCCAGGCGGAACAGGTCCATGAAGCGCGGGGCCACGTTGGAGATGTGAAAGCGCTTGCCCGTCTCGCGCGCGGCCCGGCCGTAGCGCTGGCGCCGGGCCGGGTCGTCTCGCAGCTGGCGGATGGCGCCTATCCAGGCGTCGTCGCTGTCGGGCAGCAGCAGGCCGTTGACATCGTTTTGCACCAGCTCCGGCACAAAGCCCCAGTTCGATCCGATCACGCAGCCGCCGCGCGCCAGGATTTCCATCAGGCCCCAGTTGGCCACGCCGTAGCGCAGCGGATAGAGGAACAGGTCCACCGAGGCCAGCGTGCGCGCGAACTCGTCATACGGCAGCTTGCCCGGGAACTCCACCACCTGGGCGGCAGGGTGGATCTGCAGAAGATGGTCGCGGAAACTGGCCACCTTGCCCTGGTAGCGGCGCTCCACCCACTGCTGTTCGTAACCGTAGGTCACGGCCGTGGGGTCGCCCAGGGCGATGAAGCGCATCTGCTGGCCATCGCCCTCGCGCACCAGTCGATCGACCAGGCGCATGAAAGTCTCGAAGCCCTTGGAGCTGGACAGGTCGCGCGATGAGAAGGCCACGGTGAAGCGCGTGTCCTGGCGCGGCGGCGGCTCGGCCTGCTCGTCGGGCGCCTGGATGTCGAAGCCCTCGAACTGCACGGCCACGCGCTCCTGCAGCAGCGGCGGGAACAGCGAGCGTGCATGGGCGCTGGGCGTGATGGTCAGGTCGCTGCACAGCACCTGGTGGTAGTGCAGCATTTCCATGTTGCGGTCGGCCAGGCGCTGGGACAGGTCGGGCGGGTAGTCGGGCTCGTTGCCGTGCACGCGGTAGCTGGGGAACTCGATGTAGCTGACGATGGCGGCATCGATCTCGCCGTACAGCAGGTTGGGCGCGGCCCACAGCGAGTGGGCGACCACCACGTCGATGCGCTTGCCCTTTTCCTTCTCGAAGGCCTGCAGGCCCTGCAGCAGGCCGCGGCCTATGCGTGCCGAGCGCTCCACCTTGCTGGAGTAGTAGTAGCTTTGCGGGCCGACGATGTCGCCATCGGGCCGGAACGACAGCAGGTGGTCGCACTGGCTGGCGTAGTTCTCGGCATGGCCGGGCATGGTCATGAACCAGCTGTCGGCCGCGCCGCTGGCCCGAAGGTGGCTGCACAGCAGGCTGTACTGGCTGGGATAGACGGCGCTGACGAAGATGATGACCGGCTTGTCCTGCATGTTCGTGGAGGTCTCCATGGCGTGGGGGGATGGGGATGTGTCGGAGGGCGTGCTCAGCCCGGCACGGGCACTTCGGGCTCGCCGTCGCTGATCTGGTACTTGCGCATCTTTTCCCAGAGCACCTTGCGGCTGATGCCCAGGTGCTGGGCCGTGTTCTGGCGTTTCCAGTCGTTGGTGTTGAGCGCCGCGATGATGCGGTTGCGCTCGTCCATGTCCCAGTTGCTGCGGTCGGCCAGCAGGGGCTCGGCGGCGCCCGCGTCCGGCGGGAAGGTGGTGGCCGACAGGGCCTGGGCGTGCTGCAGGATGCGCTGCGTGGCGCCGTCGGCGTTCCAGTCGCGCGTCTGGCGGGCGGCCACGCCGATGCGCTCGGCCAGGTTGCGCAGCTCGCGCACATTGCCGGGGAAGTACATCTGGGCCACGGCGTCGAGGATGAAGAAGGGCGCCTCGCCCAGCTCCTTCATCGTGGCCTCGCCCACCACCTTGCGCAGGATGGCGTGGAAGATGGCCAGCTTGTCGGCCTCGCCGCGCTCCTCCAGGCTGGGTATCTGCAGCTCGATCACGGCCAGGCGGAAGAACAGGTCGGCCCGGAAGCGCCCCTCGCGCACCAGCCCGCGCAGCGGCTTGTTGGTGGCCGCCACCAGCCGGAAGTCCAGCCGCACGGCGGCGGCCGAGCCCAGCCGCGTGATGGCGCGCTCTTCCAGCACGCGCAGCAGCTTGACCTGCTGGTACAGCGGCAGGTCGGCAATCTCGTCCAGGAACAGCGTGCCGCCGTTGGCCTGCTCCAGATAGCCCTTGTGGGCATTCACCGCGCCCGTGAACGAGCCCTTGGCATGGCCGAAGAACAGGGACTCGAACAGCCCGTCCGGGATGGCGCCGCAGTTGACCACCACGAAGGGGCCCTGGCCGTAGCGGTTGTTGCGCTCGTGCAGCCGCTCGGCAATGCGCTCCTTGCCCACGCCGGTCTCGCCGATGATGAGCACGCTGTGCTCGCAGTCGGCAAAGGTGTCCACGTCGCGCAGCAGGCGCTGCATGCAGTCGGCCACGGCGATGATGTCCTCCGAGCGCTGCACCTGGCGCTGGTTGCTCTGCATGCGCCGCAGGATGCGCACCAGCATGGCGCGCAGCTCGGCCCCCGTGAAGTCGAAGGGCAGCACATGCGAGTACTCCATGGCATAGGTGCCGGCGTTGGCGTCGCGCTGCTTGGCGCTGACCCACAGCACGGGCATGCCGAAGGTGCCCTCCACGCCCTGGCGCGTGAAGCGCGCGCCCTCCAGCACCGAGACGCTGACCACGGCAATCGCATTGCCCAGCTCGCTGGTGTCGGCGGGCAGGGTCAGCCCGTCGGCGCGCACCACGTCCACGCCCAGGTTGAGCACGCAGCGCTCCACCCGCTCGGCGATATCGGCCTGGCCTTCCCAGACATAGATGACGAGCTCGTCCAGATTCACGTTGCATTCCCTCGTTGTCGATTCATGGATTGGATGGCCTTGCCTGCCGTTCAGAAAACCAGTTGCGCCGTGTCGCAGCCGATGGACAGGGCCTTGATGTCGGTGCGGCCCACCTCCAGCCCCAGCGTGTCCTTGAGCACGCTGGTCAGCAGCGTGCCCACGCCGTTGAGGATGGGCTTGAGCACGGTGGTGACCAGCGGCTTGAGCAGGGTGCACAGGGCACCGGTGCAGGTGAGGTTGTTGTCGCGGTTGAGCAGGGACTGGATCTCGGGGCTGTTCGGGTTGATCGCGTACAGGTACTGCGGGTGCGAGGTCAGCAGCTTGGTCACGTTGTTCTTGACGCAGCCATTCCAGTTGAGCAGCGAGCTGAGCAGGCCCGCACAGCTCTGGTAGCCGTTGTCGTAGGTGGAGATGCCCAGCACATCCAGCAGGCCGCCGGGCACGCTGGTGTAGGAGTTGAGGGCGGCCGAGAACGTGCCGCTGTTCCAGGTGGAAGACGGGCAGGCCACCAGCAGGCAGGACTTGGCGATGGCGTTGTTGAACGTGAAGTTGGACGTGAGCAGGGGCGGCATGTAGTCCTTGTCGCCGGCCACGCCGCGCCCGCTGAGCAGCAGGTTGGTGAGGCTGGTCACGTTGTAGAGCCCGTTCACCATGGATGCGTCCAGGTAGGAGCCCAGCAGGCGCGTGGTGATGTCGGTGGGCGTGCTGTTCGGTGGCTGCAGCAGGCCGCTGAGCAGGTTGAGCAGTCCCGTGACGATGTTGTTGACCGTGTCGCCCAGCGCCAGCTGGTTCACCTGCGTGGAGCGGTTGGTCTTGGACCAGTTGGGGTCGGCCGGATCTTCGTAGCCCGGCTCCATGCCCAGGCCCGTGGTGGAGTCCGTGTACTCCAGCGCCGGCACCCACAGCTTGCCGTTCAGCACGGGCAGGTGCAGCAGGGTGATGAGCTGCTCATTTTGCAGGCCCTTCTCGCAGCTTTGCTTGTTGGCCGGGTCCATCTTGCCCACACAGGCATTGAGGATGGAGGACTTGACCGACAGGTCCATGGTCTGCGGGCTGGCGCTGCATTGCAGCGCCGTCAGCGTGCCCGTGGCGTTGGTGATGTCCACGGCAATGGGCAGCTTGACCTGGGTGCCCAGGATGTCCTTGACCAGCCATTTGAGTGCGCCGCCCAGCAGCTGGTCCGTGTCCACGTTCAGGTTCAGCCGGATCTGCGCGCTGTAGCCCTGCGTGCCGACGGGGCCCACGGCAATGGTGGGCGGCTGCACGATGGTCAGTTGGCCCTTGATGAGCCCGGCCACATCGAGCTGGTTGGCCTGCAGCGCATGGCCGTTGGCGCCGATGGCAATGGCCGTCTTCAAGAGGTCGCCAATGCCCAGCTGCACATCCATGGCCGCGTTCAGCGGATCGGTGCGGCCGGCACCCAGGAAGGCGAACAGGCCCTTCTGGTCATCCAGGCTGCCCAGCGGGATCTTGATGGTGCTCAGACCCGCGTTGATGATCTGGGTCTTGAGCGCATTGAGCTGCACGGCCAGCGCGTTGTCGGTGATGGCGCTGATGGAGGCGTCGATCACGTTCAGCAGGGTGACGCTGGCGATGTTGGCCAGGCCCTCGGGCGACAGCGCGCGCAGCTGCTCTATGCCCAGGTTCACGCCCAGGGCCTTGAGCAGGCCGGCCGGGCTGATCTTGGCATCGGCCAGGCCCTTGGAGTCCAGCAGGGTCAGCATGCCCACGTCCAGCCCCACCAGGCCCAGCAGCCCGCCCAGCGGCGTGTCCTTGTTGAAGCGCAGCAGCTGCGAGCCTACCTGGAAGGACGCCACCGAGTCGTTGCGCATGGCAATGGCCTCGGCCACCACGGCACGGCTCCAGGGACCGGGGAAGATGGTGGGCGAGGTGCCTCCCACCGTCACGCGCGCCGCGTTCAGCGGGCCGGAGCTGGCGTCGAAGAAGCGGCCGCCGCTCGATTGGCGCGCCGGGTCCGCCGGGTTCCAGTTGCCGCAGCTGACCACGGTCTGGGTGCTGTTGCGGGTCAGTGGAACCGGCCAGTTGGCCGTGATGCTGTCCTCGCCCGCCGTCACGCAGGCAGCGCGGTTGCTGCGCTCGGCATTGATGGCCTGGGCCGCCTGGGTGGCCGCCAGATCGGCAATGCGCTGCAGGTCGCGCTTGGCGTAGTACATGTAGCCCAGGTCCACGACGCCGAGCAACAGGAACAGCACCGAGCCCAGCAGGGCGAACTGCACGAGCAGGCTGCCGCCTTGCCGGCGCCCTTGTCGGCGCCCTTGCCGGCGCGTTCGGGGGCGGTGTGCGGATGCGGGGAGGTGGGTGAGCATGCTCTGGTCCTCCTGTCTAGCTGCCGGGCGCAAGCCTGATCAGGCTGCGGGACTCCAGGCGCGTGGGTTCGCCCAAGGTCTGGCTGCCCACCTGCAGGCCCTGGCCCAGCACGGGGGGAAGCATGTACACCACGCTCAGCGTGGCCTGGGAAGTTCCCCAGTTGATCTGTATCTGGGTGGGCGCCGTGCCCGCTGGAATGCCGCTGGCCGCCAGGCTCTGGTTCACCACATCGCTGGTGGCCTGCAGGATGTTGGCGCGTTCGGCCGGCTTGGCCGGGTTGTAGCCCGCCATCCCGCCAAAGGCCAGATGCTGGACCATGCGCGCACCATCGCCTGTGGCACGCGCCAGCGACTGCTGTGCCTGCAGCACGCGCCAGTACACAAACATGCCCATCAGCAGCATCACCATCACCCCGGCGATCAACGCGAACTCCACCGCCGCCACGCCGCGCTGCCGCCTGCGCAGCCCCGCAGCGAGGGTGTCGCCGGTGGCCCGTATGCCTCCCTCCCGCGAAGCGAGAGAGGGGGAAGGCGCGAAGCGACTCAGGGGGAGCTTCATAGCCCCCCCCTGTCCACCATGATGTTGGCGCTGGCCGTCAACGTGGTGGGCATGACCAGGCCGAAGCCCGGCAGGGCGGGCGCTATCGGGCTGGTTCCATAAGGGATGGTGAAGCCCACGCGCACCATGCAGCGTTCGGCAACCAGCACGCCGCAGGTCAGCGTGGCTGAGCACAGTTCGCTGTTCTGCAGCCTGCAGATGCGCACGTCGATGCTGCCAGCCGTGGGCCTCAGGTCGGCGGGCAGCCAGTCGAGCCGCTGCTGCACCAGGCTGCGGGCCGCGTCCAGGCGGGCGCTGCGGCTGGTCTGGTAGCGCAGCGTGGCCCGCGCGGCGTCTTCGGCGGCGGCCTGCATGGATTCGCGCACCAGGAACGCCAGCCCGTAGCTGATGCAGGCATACAGCAGGGCAAAGAACACCGGGAAGATGATGGCCCACTCCAGCGCATACACCCCCCGCTGCCGCAGGCTGGCAGATCGGTGGGGGCGGTGAGCGCGGGGTTGGCGCCGGGTCATGGTCGTTCCTGCAAGCCGTGGCCGGGGCCGGCCTCAGTTCTTGCCGCCGGCTTCGACGCCGGTCTTGTACAGGGCGGGGATTTCCGTCTCGAAGCTCTTAAGGTAGCGCGCATAGCTGCGCCGCGCCTGCTCGCCCGCGATGGGTCGTGCACGCTGGCCCGGCTGGCTGTGCTGCATTTCCAGCAGCCGCAGGGTGCCCCCGCCGATGTCGATCTCGCGCCGGGGCAGGTACATCACGGTTCCATCGGGGTTGGTGTAGAGCGTGTAGCCGACCAGGATGGAGTCGGTGGAGGGCTCGGCGAACACATGGGGCCGTGCATCCACCTGCTCGGGCGGGCTCTGCACTTCGCCAAAGGCCTGGGCATGCAGCGTGGCCGCGGGAAGCAGGGCCAGGCCGGCGGCCAGCAGCCAGGGGGCCAGAGCGTTGGCGACTGCAGTGCGGCGCGGTGGTTCCATGCGGTATGTGTCTGGCATGTCGTGCTCCTCAAAGTGGCGAGGCCGGTGCTGCGCCTGCGGCGCCGGGCGGCTCGGAAAGAAGAATGCGCCGGGTGATGCCGGCCGGCAGGGTCTCGGGCAGGGCCTCGGTGGCGCGTGCTTCGGGGCGGGTGCCCAGGGTCGGCACAGGGGGTAGTGCAGGGGGCAGCACAGAAGGCGGCACAGAAGGCAGCACAGGGGCGCTGGACACAGCGGCACCGGCACCGACCTCGGCGGGCAGGCTGTCGCCGCGCAGGCGCACGGCATCGCGCACGCTGGTCAGCTGTGCCTGCAGGGTCTGCAGCGAGGTCTGGTCGATCATGGGCAGGGCGCCCTTGGCCTGGGGCTGGGCCAGCTGGCGCAGCAGCTGCGACGCCTGGGCCTGGTTGCCGCTGGCCAGCCAGAACAGCGCCATGTTCAGCTGCACCCGTGCGTTGGCCGGGGCGAGTTGCGAGGCCTGCATGATGGGCATCTGCGCGGCGGCCAGCCGGCCGTCGAGCATGTGGGCGTAGGCCAGGTCACTGAGCACGTTGGCGTCGATGGGGTTGAGCTGGCGCGCCTTGTCCAGCTGCTCCACGGCCTGGCCATACTGGCCCTGGCTTGCGTACAGCAGGCCCAGGCCGCGCCGCGCCCGCGCCGTGGTGGCGCCCTGCAGCAGCGCCAGGTAGGCCTGGCGGGCCTGCTCGACCTGGCCGGTGTTGCGCAGCGCGTCGGCCCGCATCAGGCGCGACTCCGGGTTCACGCCGTACTGCTGCTCGAAGGCTTCGGTGTGCGCCAGCGAGGCATACCACTGGCCCGCCTGCTGCATCTGCGTGATCAGGTCCAGATAGGTCTGGGCGTTGTCCACCTGGGTGGCCTGCTGGGCGTTCTGCAATTGCTGCTGGGCCTGGGCGGCGGTTTCCTGCTGCGCGGAAGGGGCGCCGTAGCCCTGCGGCCCCTTGCTGGCGCAGCCGGCCAGGGCCAAGGCCAGGGTCGCCAGGGCTGCCAGGGTTGCAAGGGGTGCAAGGGGTGCCGGCGCTGGCGTCCGCCCTGCGCGGGTGTTTTCCTGGTGTCGCATGCCTAGCGTCCTCCCATGGTGGTCAATGCCCTGATCACGGCCAGGAAGCCGGGGCCCGCCGTGATGACGAGCAGGGCGGGCAGCAGCGTGAGGACCATGACGCCCGTCATCTTGACGGTGATGGAGCCTATCTTTTCCTTGAAGCTGGCCTGGCGCTTTTCGCGCAGCCGGATGCTGAATTCCCGCAGCGGCTCCTGCACGGCGCCGCCATGCTTGTCCACCTGCACCAGCAGGTTGACGATGGCGCTCATGTCGTCGTCGGCGCTCATGTTGACCATGCGCTGGAAGGATTGCTCGCGCGTGCGCCCGGTGTTGTAGAGCTGGTTGGCCAGGGCCAGCTCGCCGCTGATGACGCGCAGCACGCTCTTGAATTCCGAGGCCAGGATCTGCAGGCTCTGGTCCACGCTCAGGCCCACGCCCTGCAGCAGCCGCAGCAGGTCCACGAACAGCGGCAGTTCCTCGACCACCTGCTCGCGCCGGCCCTTGGCCCGCGAGCGCAGAAACCATTTGGGAAGCATGAGCCCCAGGCTCACCCCGAGAAAGCCGTAGATCAGCGCCGCGTTTTCGCCGGGGCGCAGCACACCCAGCGCCAGCAGGGGCAGGACCACGCACAGCACCATGCGGCTGGCCACATAGGCCATGCTGCCGTTGCGCGTGCCCACGCCGGCCTGGTCCAGCAGCTTGCGGTCCTCATCGGCCAGCAAGGCCTTGGCCACGCCCCATTGCAGCCAGGCCGGGGGCGGGAGGTTGGCGGCCACCGCCTGTGGCGAATCGGAGGAGCGCACGTTGATGGACAGCGGGTTGAGCAGCTGCGCGTCGTTGGCCTGCAGGGCGCTCTTCGTGGCGGCCTTCGGGGTCGATGCGGTATCGCGCGCCTGCAATATCCTGGCGACCTGGCTGGAGGCACGGGCCGAGCGCCACAGCTTCCACACCAGGGCGCAGGCCCACAGCACCAGTCCCAGCGCGCCCAGGCTGATGCTGGCGATCCACAGTTGCTGCGGGGTCATGCGTGGCTCCTTGCGCAGACGGATGGGTGGGCCTGTGCTGTCATGGGTTCACCTCAGCTTGGCCAACCGGTAGAGAAGAAAGGCGCCCAGGGCCTCCAGGGCGGCGGCGACCAGGACCATGGTCTGGCCGCTGTCGTCGTTCCACATGCGCATGAAGTAGCCGCGGTTGATCACCATGATCAGCGTCCCCACCACCAGGGGCAGCAGGGCCAGCACCCAGGCCGACATGCGGATCTCGGAGGACAGCGCATGCAGCTCGCGCTCGGCGGACTGGCGGTCGCGGATGTAGGCCGAGACACGCTCCAGCACCAGGTCGGCGCGGCCGCCATAGCGCACGCTCATGCGGAACACGGCTGCCAGCAGGCCGAATTCGGGCAGGCGCCAGTTGCGCTCCAGCTGGCCCATGGCCTGCCCCAGGTCGGGCGATGCGCTGAGCATGGCCGCCGCCTGCTGCAGCGCGTCGCCCAGCGGATCGGGGACGTTGTTCAGCGCCATCTGGAAGGCCGCGTGCGGCGAGTTGCCGATGGAGATCAGGCGGACCATGTTGTCCAGGAAGCCAGGCAGTTGCTGCAGCAGTCTTTCGCGGCGCTTGGCCTGCCGCCGCCAGATGCCGAAGGCCAGCACCACGGCATACAGCACGGCCACCACCAGCCCCGCGGCAGCACCTGCCTGGCTGGTCGCCAGCAAGGCCAGCACCAGGCCGGTGATGGCGAACAGGGCCAGGGTGTTGGACGAGATTCCCCAGGACTGGACGCCCAGCCGCTGGGCCAGCCACTGCACGGCAGCGGGTGAGGGCGCGGGCTGCGCCGCGGGGGCGCGGAAGGCGGGCTCGGCCATGGGCGGGGAGGGCGAGATCACCTCCCGGTGGCCGTCCACGCTGCGCTTCATGTGCAGGTTGATCGACTGCTCATGCTCCTTGCGGCGCCCGCGCATGATCACCCACAGCGCCAGTGCCAGCAGCAGGCAGGCCAGCGCGCCGAGGATGAGGACGGCGGGTGCCAGGCCTGTCATCGCACGCCTCCGTGTCCGGTCTGCTGCTGCATGCGCCACCAGCTCAGCAGCTTGGGCGAGTGCGGCGAGATGCCCAGCGACACCCACTGGTCGATCTCCTGCCCGTCAGGGCCCACCTGGGGCTCGTAGCGGTACAGCTCCTGCATGGAGATCATGTTGTCCGTCATGCCCGTGACCTCGGTCAGCGACAGCAGGCGGCGGCGGCCGTTGGACAGGCGGCCGATCTGCACGATGAAGTCCACGGCATTGGCGATCTGGCGGCGCAGGCTGACCTCGCTGCCCTGAAAGCCCGCGAAGCCGGCCAGCATTTCGGCGCGGTACAGGCATTCGCGCGGCGAGCTGGCGTGGATGGTGCCCATGGAGCCGTCGTGGCCGGTGTTCATGGCCTGCAGCAGCTCCAGCACCTCGCCGCCGCGCACCTCGCCGACGATGATGCGGTCGGGCCGCATGCGCAGGCTGTTGCGCAGCAGGTCGCGGATGCTGACGTGGCCCGAGCCGTCAAAGCCGCCGGGGCGGCTTTCCAGCCGCACCACGTGGTTGTGGTTGAGGGCCAGCTCGGCCGTGTCCTCGATGGAGACGATGCGCTCGCTGCCCGGGATGAAGCTGGCCAGCGCATTGAGCAGGGATGTCTTGCCCGAGCTGGTGCCGCCGCTGACCAGGATGTTGCAGCGCGCCTGCACGGCCATCTCCAGGATGCGGCAGATGTCCTGGTTGAAGGTGCCCAGCTGCACCAGTTCGGGCGGTGTCAGCGGGTCCTTGCGGAACTTGCGGATGGAGACCGAGGGACCGTCGATGGACAGCGGCTCGATGATGACGTTGATGCGCCCGCCATCGGGCAGGCGGGCATCGACCATGGGGCTGGACTCGTCCAGGCGCCGGCCCAGCGGCGCCAGGATGCGGCGCACGATGCGCAGCACATGCTCGTCGTCCTTGAAGTGCAGCGTCTCGCGCTGCAGCACGCCGCCGCGCGAGACGTAGATGTTGCCGTGGCCGTTGATGAGGATGTCCTCGACCAGCGGGTCTTCCAGCAGCGGCTGCAGCGGCCCCAGTCCCGTGAGCTCGCGCGTGAGGGCGCGCGCCACCTGCAGCGCCTCCTGCTCGTTGACGGGCACGGAGTGCAGGCGGATGAAGCTGTCCAGCTCCATCAGCACGAACTGCGCGATGGCGGCCTGCGACCAACGGCCGAACTCGGCACCCAGCTCCTCGATGCGGCTGAGCAGGTGCTCGTGCGTGCGGTTCTTCAGGTCGAGGAACAGCGCGCTTCGCTCGAACTCGCTGGCCTGGGCGTCGGCCAGATGGGAATAAGCCGTGGTCGTCATGGTGCGTTCAGCTTCTTGTTCGGTGGAAGAAACGGTTCAGGCCCCGGGCGGGCGCGGCCTGATCGCCCGCATGGGCCTGGTGGTGGGTGGTGATCAGCAAGGTGGCGAGCTTGTCCACGGCCTGCACATAGGGCTCGCGCTGCAGCCGGCTGGGCAGCAGCTGGCCCTGGTTGACGGCCTGGACCAGTTCGCGCCGGCGCTCGGGAATGGTGGCCAGCAGCGGCAGCTGCAGTTGCCTGGCGATCTGCGGGGCCTCCAGCTCCAGCTGGCTGTCGTGCCGGCTGACGATGAGCTGCACGCGCTCGCGATCGACCTTTTGCTCGTCGAGCTGGCGCAGCAGCTCGGTGGTGGAGACCACGCTGGCCACGCTCTGGTCGCAGACCACCCAGATCTGGCTGGCGCGCAGCGCCACGCGCATGGCCAGCTGCGTGGGCACGACGGCCCCCAGGTCGGCCACGATGTGGCGGAAGTACTGGCGCAGGCGCAGCAGCAGCGCGTCGGCATCGGCATAGGAGACGTCGCGCAGGCGGGCGGGCTGGCGCGGCAGCGTGAGCAGGCGCAGGCCGCTTTCATGGCGGGCCAGTCCCGTCGATGCCAGGCGCCGGTCGAAGCGGCGCAGGTTGTTGACGGCCTCGATGAAGTCGAAGTCGCCCAGCGTGCCCAGGTACAGCCCGCAGTCGCCGCTGGGAAAGCCCAGGTCGATGAGCAGTCCGTCCAGCGTCTCGTTGCTGATCTCGCGGGGCGTGGCGTCCTTGCCCGGCACGGCCGTCGTGCCATGCAGGCGCTTTTGCAGGTACCAGGCCAGGTGCGATGCCATGAGGCTGCTGCCCAGGCCGGCGCGGGCCGACATGATGGCGGTCAGCGGCGCGTTGGGCATGCCCGAGGCCGACGGGGGCACGCGCTTGATCAGATCGATCACCGTCTGGTGCGCGGCCTGCACGGGGCCGTCCACGTCGAGGAAGTCCTGCACCCCGGCGCGCAGCGCGGCCAGCATGCACTGCGGGTACTTGGTGCGGCCCACGGCCAGGCAGGGCAGGTGGGGGTGGGAGATGTGCAGCTGGGAGGCCAGGTGGGCCGCCTCGTCGGTGGACAGCGGGTCGAAATGCACGAGCACGGCATGCGGCATGTAGCGCTGCACCTGCTCGGTGACGTTGTCCTGGAACCGCGCCACATGCAGCCGTGCGCCGTCCAGCATGTGCTGCAGCCAGGCCTGGGCCAGCGAGCTTTCGGGGGTGCCTGCGTGGATGAAGAGCAGCTCCACCTGCAGGTCGTTGTCGAGCGGCTGCGGCGTCGGGCGGGGCGCGGCGGGCGCGGGCATCCTGTCCAGCGGTGACTTGTCCTGCGCGAGCGGTGATCTGTCCTGCGCAAGCGGTGACTTGTCCTGCGCGAGCGCATCGGTGCCGGGCTGCGGCTTGCCGGCCAGCGAGGCCGAGGAACGCAGCCCCAGCAGGGTCTCCAGCGAGGTGGGTGAGCCGATGGCCGGCGAGCCTGTGGCGTCCACAGGCGAATCGGTTGCGGTGGGCTTGCTTGTCATGTCGTCAGTACGAGAAGCCGGGTACGGCGGTCTGGGTGCTCATTCCGCCGGCGAGGTAGGGCAGCCAGACCTTGCCGGCGTTGCGCTGCTCGGATTGCGCACCGGGCAGCAGGGCTTCGAGATTGGTGCTGGCGGGAAGCGGGTGGACCAGGCGCGGGGTGACGATGATCACCAGCTCGGACTCTTCCTGCGTGTAGTTGAGGTTCTTGAAGAAGGTGCCCAGGATGGGCAGATCGCCCAGCACCGGCACCTTGCTGACGTTGGAGGTGGTGGCACGGCTGACCAGCCCGCCGATGACGAAGCTCTCGCCATCGGCCAGCTCCACCGAGGTGTCGGCGCGGCGCGTGCGGATGGCGGGCACGGTGACGCCGCTGATGGTCACGCCGCTGTTGAAGTCCAGGTCGCTGGCCTCGGGCGAGACCTTCAGGGCGATGCGATCGTCCGAAAGGATGGTGGGCGTCAGCTGCAGCTTGATGCCGAATTCCTTGTACTGGATGGCGATGTTGCCGTCGCGCGCGGGCACCGGGATCGGCAGCTCGCCGCCGGCCAGGAAGCTGGCGTTCTGGCCGGTCTGGGCCAGCAGGGTGGGCCGGGCCAGCACGCGCGCCATGCCGTTGCCTTCGAGGATGCTCAGCTGCGTGACGATGCCGGCGCCGCTGAAGGCCTTGCCGAAGGTCATCACCAGGCTCATGGCGCTGGCAATGGCCGACGAGGTGTTGTTGGACACGCCGCCCGAGCCCGTACCTCCCGTGCCGCCCGAGCCGGTATTGCCCGTTCCCGTTCCTGTCCCCGTGCCGTTGGTATTGGTGCTGATGCTGCCCACCACGCCGGGGCTGAAGCTGCCGAAGCTGAAGCCCTGGTTGTTGCGCCCGCCGCTGTAGATGTTGACGCCGATGCGCTTCATCGCGGATTTCTTGAACTCCACCACCTGCACGTCCACCTGGACGGTGTTGCTCTTGACGTCGATCTGCGAGTTGTCCACCAGCAGCGTCTGGGCGGGCGCGTACTGGCGCAGTTCGGCCACGGCCTGGGCATGTTCTGGAACCGAGGTCAGGCGCTTTTCCAGCAGCAGGTGCTGGCCGCGGACCTGGACCTCCCAGCGCTGGGGTGCGCCACCTTTCTGGGGCCACACCACCAACGTGGTGCTGCCCTGGGCCTTGGGCGTGAGCAGCAGCTCGGTGCCGCCGGAGCCGGAGCCGGCACTGGCGCCGGAGCCCGGCGTGGCGCGCAGCAGTTTCACGTCCAGCACATTGGGGTCGCCCACGGCGATGCGGCCCGGAATACTGGCCAGCGGCATCAGGTGCTGGCGTCCGGCCACCAGCTGCAGGGAATCGCCAGAGGGCATGTCCCCAGCGCCGGGGTTGTGCATGCCTTGGACGGCAGCGGTGTCCGCAGGCGCCGACACCGCTGGCGGCAATGCCAGCAAGGCCATGCTGCCGCACAGTGTCCAGACCGCGCGCTGCAGCGGGGTTGCTCCGGCCGTCGAGATGTTCTTGCACTTCATGGCATCTCCCTCTTGTTGTGTGTTTTCAGTAGTTCACCATCTGCACCGCGGCTCCGTTGTGCAGCTCCACGGTGCGTTCGCGCGGGGCCCTCTGCGGCGGCGGCCGCACGGCGGGTGCGAAGGCCGTCATGGGCTGGGCGGCAGGCTTGCGGATGTTTTTGGCGTCGGCGCCGGTGGCCAGGTCCTGCATGCGCAGGCCGGCGAAGGCGCGGTCTGCACCCTCCAGTGCCTGGTCTTTCCGGAGGCGGCCCGCCACCGGCTGCAGTGCGCTGGGCAGGGCGGCGAAGAGCTTGGGATCGGGCACGGACAGGTCGTCCGGGTTGCGCAGCGCCAGGGTGAGCTGGCCGAATTTCTCGGCCAGCGTGAGGCGCTCCACATCGTCCAGCGGCACGGCCAGCACGGCCGATTGCACGTTCTCAGGGCGCTGGCCGGTCTGATCCGCAGCGCTGGCGCGGCGCAGCGACGAGCCTGCCGATTCCTTGTCCTGCTGCGCCTGGCGCTGGACGGCCGGCATGGGCGGGCGTTCCACGCTGCCGGAGCCGTAGGCCAGCACCCGGCTGCGCGCCAGCAGCAGCCGGGTCTGCGCGTCCACGGGTGCCTGGTCGGACTTGCCGTCCAGCGTGAAGTAGACATCCACGAAGTCGCCGGGGCGCACATGGTGGCCCGCGGCCATCTGCTCCCGGATGGCGATCGCCAGGGCGCGCTGTCCCGGCTCCAGCTGCAGGGCCAGGCCGCTGAGCAGTTGCTGCTCGAACAGCGGGGTGCCCGGGGTGAGCGCCATCAGCGTGGTGCGGCCCAGCACGTCGTCGGTTGCGGCAAAGCTGCCGGGTACGGGGGCGGGCAGCTGGGCCAGCTTCACATCCTCGCTGCCGATGCGCTGGCCTGCGGCAATGGCCTGGGCCACGACCACGACGGCATGCTGCGGCACGGGCTCTGGGGCCGGCTGCGCCGAGGCGGCCGGCGAGGGCTGGGCCACGGGGCGTGCGGGCTGGCTGCCCAGCAGCCATGCAAGGCCTGCGAGCACGATGGCCAGCCCCACCAGCAGTCCGGCAAGAATCTTGGTGAGGTTCATGGCTGGGGCTCCTGGTGCAAGTGGGTGGCGACGGTGTTCAGGCGTGGGGGCTGCCCTGGCGCTTTCCTGCCATGGCGCAGAGGGGCCGCCAGGGCAGGAAAGCGTCCGGATAGCGCACAGCGGCGGCTTGCGGCGGGGCCGGGCCGTGTGGTGCGTGGCGAGGGGAAAGCGATCGGCATGGGCATCTCCCGTTCAGGCAAGCGGCTGGCTGTGGCGCCAGGCCAGGGCAATGGCCGCAATGGCCATGTAGCCGGCATAGGGAATGGAGCGCTGGGGCTGGCGCGGTCCATCGGTGGCGCCTGCGGGCTGAGACGCAGCGCCCAGCGGTGCCAGGCGGGCCGCCCAGGCCAGGGGCAGCCGGGCCTGCAGCCACAGGCCGGTGGGGCTGTGGCTCAGGTGGCGCAATGACAGCACCAGAAGGCCGTGCAGGCCGGCCAGCAGGCTGCCGCCGGTCCAGATCAGCAGCAGGTCGAAGCTCAGCCCGAACCACAGCCCTGCGACCGCGCCGAACTTGACGTCGCCCGCTCCCATCCAGCGCAGTGCATAGAAAGGAAGCAGCACGACAAACCCCGCCAGCAGTCCGGCCAGCGCGTTCCAGGCCGAGACCTGGAACGGCTGCGCCCCACTGGCCAGCGCCGCCGCGCCTGTGGCCAGGCCGAGCAGCACCATCCAGTTGCGCACGCGCCGGATGCGCAGATCCATGACCGCAATCGTTGCGAGCCATGTGATGCAGACGCACAGCCATAGCGAGGCCCACTCCATCTTCAGGGGGCAAGTCCGTTGAGCTTGGTGGCAAGCCGGCTGAACAGTCCGTTCAGATCGGTACCCAGCGCGGTGGCGCCCACGACGATGCCCACGGCAATCAGGCCGGCAATCAGCCCGTATTCGATGGCGGTGGCGCCTTCCTCGTCTTTCCAGAAGTTCTTGATCATTTCGGTCATGGCATGGTCCTTTCGGTTTGCAAAATGCCTTGGCGCCGGGGGCGGAGGCAAGCCCCGCCCGAGCCCGGCCAGATCGCGCCGGAGCCGGCGCTCAGGGAACGAAGCCGGTGAGCTTGGTGGCGATCCGGGTGAACAGCCCATTCAGATTGGTGCCGAGCGCGGTGGCGCCCACCACGATCCCCACGGCGATGAGGCCGGCGATCAAGCCGTACTCGATGGCGGTGGCGCCTTCTTCGTCTTTCCAGAAGTTCTTGATGATGTCGGTCATGGCATCGTCCTTTCGGTTGCAAAAGCCCATCGTTGTCGATGGCGGCGGCTGGCGATGGGCAGAAGCCGGCCGCTGCACGGGAAACCTCACCTGCCGCTTCTCACTTCACCACTGCTGTCGCGAGGCGGTGGTTGGAAAAGCGTCTGAAACGGGGCGCAACTGCTGCTCAAGGCGCAGCTGTATTCGTTGGGGCATGGCGCTGGCGGACAGGGTGGCCACGGCAGCGTCCTGGGGTTCGGGGCGGCTGCGCGAGGGCGCAGGGCCGGGTTTGATATCGGGTGCGTTCCGGGGCTCGTCCATGGGGGCAGTGCCTGGCGCACCACCACCTGCCGGAATCGGTTTTTGCGGGGTGAACAGCGCGTTCAGCCAATGGTCGGGCGGGTCCTGCGGCAGGAGGCGGCCGGTGGTGCGTGCCAGGCGCAGTTCGTTGATGCGCTGGTCGTAGATGGCGTCGGCCTCGTCCAGCAGCAGGCGCTGCATGTCCAGCTGGGCGTCCAGCACCTGGGCCAGGCTGCCGCGCCCGACTTCGAGCAGGCGGCGGCGCCCCTCGAAGGCGGCGCGCGCCTCGCGCACGGCGTCGGCCAGCTGGCTTTCGCGCTGGCGGCCGGACTGGGTGCGTCCCCAGGCGGCGGAGGCGGTTTCGCGCACCTGGCGGCGCACGGTTTCCTGCTGCGCTTCCTGGGCCTGCAGTTCGTTGATGGCCTTGAGGATGCGGTCGCGCAGCTCGAAGCCGTTGCCGAAGTTCCAGCTCAGCTCCACGCCGTAGCGCGTGCCCTCGGCATAGAGCACGCCGCTGGGGTCGCGCGTGTGGGCCACCACGGCGGCCAGCGTGGGAAAGCGCTGGGACTTGCTGCGGTCCACTTCGGCGCGGGCCTTCTCGATCTGCTGCTCCATCTCCTGCAGCTCGGGGCTGACGGTTTCGGAGGCCTGCAGGGCCGAGTCCTCGTTGGCCGGCATCCATTGCACGGGCACGTTGAGCTGGGGCAGCCAGCCGGGCTGGGGCGTGAAGCCGAAGTAGCGCGTGAAGCGGGCCTGCGCATCCATGCGCTGCGACTCCAGCGCATGCTGCTGGGCCAGGGCGCCGGCCTGGCGCGAGGCGGCCTGGCGCAGGTCGTTGCGGCCTACGGCGCCCAGTTCGGCGCGGCGCTCCTCGATGCGCGCGAGCTGGCCGATGATGCGCGCCGACTCGGCCGCCACGCGCGCCTTGTCCTCGAAGCGGTGCAGCTCCAGCAGGGCGGTCAGCGCCTCCAGCAGCACGTTCTGGCGCGTGCCGTAGAGCACGCTGCCCTGGGCCGCCTCCTGCGATTCGGCCGAGCGTATGCCCGCGCCGATGGCGCCGCCGTCCAGCAGGGCCATGCGCACTTCGGCGTTGACGGCGGTGTAGGACTCGCGGCCCCGGCGCAGCTGGGCATCGCCCGTGTTGGTGCCGACCTTGAAGGTGGGCCAGCGCGCGCCGCGCGCGGTGTTCACGTCATGCCCGGCCGATTCCAGCGCGGCGCGCGCCTTGCGCACGTCGGGGTATTCGTCGATCAGGGCGTAGAGCGCATCGAGCAGGCGGCGCTGCCCGCCGTCGCTGGCCAGGGTGCCGGGCGTGAGGTGCTGGGCCAGGCGCAGGACCACGGGGTCCGGTGCGGCTGCGGCCGTGTTTGCGGATGTGGATGCGGGTGCGGGTGCGGCTGCGGCAACCATGCCGATGTCCGTATCAAGGTCCCTGTCCGCCGCAGCCACGGGCGCGGCAGCGGCCTGCAGCGCCTGCAGTGCGGACAGGCAGCAGGCAGCGGCCAGCAGCTGGCGCAGCCGGGCGTGGCAGCGGGCGTGCCAGCCCATGGAAGGGGAGGTCGGGCGGCCTGGCATCAGGGCTCCCGGAAGGCTTCGCTCTGGATGCGCAGCACGGGCCGCAGCAAATACCAGATAAAGGGTTCGTGGCCCAGCAGCAAGTCGAGTTCGGCCTGCATGCCGGTGGTGATGCGGTTGTCGGTGCGGCCCACCCAGGGCTGCTCCAGGCTGGCCTGGATGCGGAAGTACGAGGGCGAGTCGGCCAGGTTGGGATCGCGGTCGGCATCGGCCGCCACCAGGGTGACCTGGCCGGGCACCGAGCCGTAGCGCAGGAAGTCGTAGGCCGAGATCTTCACCCGGGTGGCCTGGCCGGTGTGCACATAGCCACGGTCGGCGGGGCTCAGGCGCGCCTCGACGATGACTTCGTCCTTGTCCGGAACGATTTCGAGGATGGGCTCGCCGGGCTTGACCACCCAACCGGCGCCCGAACTGCGCAGGCCCTTGACGAAGCCGCTGGTGGGCGCCAGCACGGCCGTGCGCGTGCGCTGGGTGCGGGCGCGGACCAGGTCTTCGTTGAGGCTGGCCAGCTCGCGTTCGGTCTGGGCCAGCTCGTCGGAGGCGCGGCGGCGGAAGGCGCCCTGGGTCTCCTGCAGCTTGGCCTGGGCCTGCTCGATCTTGGCGCGGTTGCTGAAAAGCGTCTGGCGCGAGGCAGCCAGCTCGGCGCGGACCTGCTCCAGCGCCCGCTGCTTGTCCAGCACTTCCAACTGGCCTATCAGCTGCTCGGAAGCAAGCTGGCCGGCAATGGAGGCTTCCTGCTGGTGCAGGCGCAGATTGGTCTCCAGCCCCTCGATGCGCGCCTGCACCTGGGCCACGTCGCCGCGCGCCTGCTGCAGCTGGGCCTGGGCTGCGGCAAGGCTGCCCTGGTGCTCCAGCGCGCGCGCCGAGAAGGCGCCCAGTTCGGCCTGGACCACCTGCGCGTCCAGGTCAGCGGGGAAGGCCGTGCGCTGCAGCGGCCGGCCCTGGCTTTCCGCGCCCAGACGCGCCTTGACGGCCTGGGCCGTGGCCATGCGGGCGGTGAGCTGTTCGAGGTTGAGGCTGTTGCTGCCCAGGTCGATTTCCAGCAGCGGCTGGCCCTGGGTCACGGCCTGGCCTTCGCGCACATGGACGGCGGTGACGATGCCGCCTTCCAGATGCTGCACGGTCTGCACGCGGTCGGAAGGGATGACCTGGCCGCTGGCGACCACCACGTTCTCCACCGGATAGAACAGGCCGGTGACCACCAGGGCGGCGACGGGAATGACGAGCAGCCACTTGCCCCGCGCCAGGGCGGTCCGGCCAGGGCTGGGGGGCGTTGCGCCGGACGCGTCCGCAGGCGGCTGGCCGTGCACGGCCGCCTGCGCTTCGCTCGACTGGCGCAGCACCAGGGGGAGGTCGTCGTAGCGCCCGGCCCTCATGAGGCAAGCTCCTGCGCCACGGCGGGGTGACCGGCATGCGGGGCCGTGTCGGCCGGCGTTGCGGGGGCTGCGGATGTTGCGGACGCTGCTGGTGCTGCGGGAGCCGCAGGCTCGCGCGCCGTGCCGAACAGCTGGGGCAGCAGCAACTGGGGCGAGCCATGCTCGATGCCGCCGTCGCCGCGCACATGGTAGAGGTGCTGGGCCATGGAGGCCACGCGCAGCGAGTGCGTGACGACGATGACCGTGTGCTTGAGCGCAATCTGCCGCAGCGTCTGCAGCAGCGCGGTTTCGCTCTCGAAGTCCAGGTCGTTGCTGGGCTCGTCCAGGATCAGTACCGAGGGGTTGCGCAGGAACAGCTGGGCCAGGGCCAGCTTGCGCAGCTCGCCGGCCGACAGGCCCGCGCCGCCTTCGCCCAGCACGGTCTGGTAGCCCTGGGGCAGGCGGCTGATGAAGCCGTGCGCGCCCGAGATCTGGCAGGCGGTGACGATCTTGTGGTCGTCGGCATCGGGGTTGACCATGCGCAGCCCGTCCACGATGGGGCCGCTGAACCAGTACACCTGCTGGGCCAGGCAGCCTATCCAGCGGCCCAGTTCGGCGCGCGGGAACTGGGCCATGTCGTATTCATCGATGAAGATGCGCCCCTGCGTGGGCTGGTAGAGGCCGGCCAGCAGCTTGGCCAGGGTGGACTTGCCGGCGCCGTTGCGCCCCACGATGGCGTGCAGCCCGCCGGGGCCGATCTCCAGCGATGCCTGCTCCAGCGCCACATGGCCGCCCGGGTAGTGGAAGCTTGCCTGGTCCAGGCGCAGCCGGCCCTGGGGCCGGGGCAGGTCCACGGTGTCGGTCATGGCCTCGACGGGTTCCTCCAGCACGGCCTGCAGGCGGCGTGCGGCCTCGTTGGCATGGGCCAGCGAGCGCCAGTTGCTGGCCAGTTGCGAGATGGGGCCCAGCGCCTTGCCCGACAGCAGGTTCACGGCCATCAGGCTGCCGATGCTCATCCACTGCGCATTGATGGCAATGGCGCCCACGGTGATCACGGCAATGGAGAACAGCGTCAGCAGCACGGTGCTGGCCTCGCGTGCGTTCTCCATCTCGCCGTTCTTGCCAAAGCTCTCGGCCAGCCAGCGGTCATAGCCGCTTTGCCAGTTCTGGCGTGCGGCGGCGTCGTAGCCCAGCACCTTGAGCGTGGCGCGGGCATTGCAGATCTCGGCCGTGCCCCGGTCCAGCATGCGGGCCTGGGCGATTTCCTCCACGCGGCCGCTGCGCACCTCGTCGGCCCACCACCAGGCCAGCACGCCCATGATGAGCATGGCCACCAGAATCACCGGCAGCACGGGCCAGGCAATGATGCCGATGACGACCAGGGCCAGCAGGGCCATGGGCAGGTCCAGCAGCGAGGTCGCCAGGCCGCCGGACATGCCCGAGCGCATGGCGCTCACGTCGCGGAACAGCTGCAGCCATTGGCTGGAGGAGCGCTGCTCCAGCGCGGCCAGCGGGTGGCGCAGCATGGAGTGCATCAGCGCCTGGGACACATCGCGGTCGATGATGGCGCCGGCTTCGCGCAGGGCGCGGGCGCGCCTGCGCCGCAGCCACCACTCCACGCCCAGGAAGAACAGCACGCCCGCCACCATGGCCGTGAGGGTGGCGGTGCCGCCACGCGCAATGACGCGGTTGTAGACCTGCAGCAGGAAGATGGACGGCAGCAGTCCCAGCAGGCTGATGGGCAGCGACAGCCAGCCAGCCCGGCGCAGCTGGTGCGCAGCCCGGTCGAAGGACTCGGCGATGGCAGATGCAAAAGCCCCCACCGTCTCCGTTCCCGACGGCATCGCCGTGGCCTTGGCCAACTGACGGGGAAGAAGGTATCGGATCATGTTCTGATGGGCTTAGTAAGCGTCTTTACAAAATGTAAAGGCACTCGTTTTACAAACACTGTAGCGAGTTATATACAGCCCTCTATAAGTTTTATTCAATCAAGAATGCATATTCATTTGTTTTTGATGTGGATCAAAGCAGGGGGCTTGAATAGGCGTTATTGGATGGCTCCCGTGCCCACTGAAACTATCCCGTATGGCATCGGCTGCCAGGGCAAGATTGGTCGTGGCGCGGCCGGCCAACAAAACCGTATCGCCTTTATGGGTTGTTCTCAGCAGCGAGCAAATCAGCTGATTCAGATCGTCATACCAATTGACGTGCAAAAGATCGCCCAAGGCTGCCGCCAGCGGCCTGAGCGGCTCCCCATACAGCAGCACGCGCCGGGCCTGGGCATCCCGCACCAGCGGCTCCAGGGCCAGCTGCGCAGCGTCGATGCTGGCCTGGCCGGGCTGTATGCCTGCCAGCACGATCAGCCTTCTGCTCACATGGGGAGCGACCGACTGCAGTTGGGAAAATGCAGCCGTCATGGACAGTAAGTGGTTGCTCAGGCTGTGGTCCAGCAGGCAGATTCCACTGGGCAGGAACTGCGGCTGCCCGGCTCCGATCATGGGCTGCCAATGGGCCAGGGAGGCCTGCACCTGTGCGGGCGCATAGCCCAATGCATGCAGGGCCGCCAGGGCCGCCTGCGCATTGAGTGCCATGTGGTGGCCGTCGGATTGCAGGGAAATGCCCAGGCGCAGGCTGCCCATGCCTATTTGCAGATTTCCATTGTGAAACCCCATTTCACGGACTTGTGCATTGCAATGGGGGCCAAACGTGATCAGGCGCAGTCCCATACGTTTCGCATGCTCAATAACACTGGGGTTTTCACCTATATCCTGGTCGGTCACCAGCGCACTGCCTTTGTGCATGTGCTGCATGGCTTCAAGCACTTCCTGCAGTGCTTCGTATTTTCTTTCGCCGGGCAGACCGGCCTGTCCGGAGGGCTCGGACTCCCCTGAATGGGGGGTGTCATTTATTGAAAGATTAGTAATAACCAGAATATCTGGGTCAATCAGCGGCAGGTCCCCGCGCAGTGCCTGCAATGGCAGCTCCAGCAGGGCGCAGGGCGAGGCCTCGCTCCAATTGATCATCTGCAGCGCCGTGCCCTGGGACAGCAGGGCATCGCCACGCGCGTCTCCCCCGTCCTGCAGGCACTGGCGCATCATGCCCAGGGTGGAGGTCTTGCCCACGCAGCCGCTGACGGCGACCACGGGCGACTGGATGCGGCGGCGGGCCGCCTGCGCCAGATTGCGCAGGCCCTCTTCCATATCAGGCACATGCAGCACCGGCACGCCGTGCTCCAGCAGGCCCTGCGGGCTGCTGCTGATCAGCGCCGAGGCGCGCAGCGTGGGCAGGGCCGCAGCCTGCACGCCCAGGGCCATGCCCGCACGCCGCACCAGCACGGCTGCGCCGGGCTGGTGGTGCAGGCGGCTGGCGTCCAATCCCGCGCAGCCGGTGCCGCTATCTGTGCCGCTATCTGTGCTGGGTTCTGTGCCGGGCTCCGTCGTGGCATCCAGCCAGCGCCCGTTCATCAGTTCGGCCAGGGAAGCTCTGTCCCAGGACATGGGCGGGTACATGGAGCCCGCTGTGGGCCGAAAAGCCGGCTGGCCCGCAGTCTCATCGGCCCGCGACGTGAGGGAGAGTGATGGCGAGGGCGGGGAAGCTTTGGCAGGGCTGTCACCCGCGCTCAGGGCATGGCCTGCCTGCGCAGGCAGCGCGTCTTCCCCGGATTCGGCCGCGGCATGGCTGGTGGCCGCGCGCAGTGCCTGGGTCAGAGCGTCCAGCAGTTCCAGGCCTGCCAGGCTGGATGCCAGCAGCCAGGCGATTTCGCGCGGGGACTGCAGCACCTGGCGCAGGCTGCCATCGGCAAAGGCTGCATGGCGGCGCCGGGCGGGCGGCAGGTACAGCGCCTGCTCAGGCCAGATGGCGCGCTGGGCCATGCCTTGCAGATGGCGCTGCAGGCTGATCTGCCATTGGCGCAGCAGGTCGGTGGGCTGCGGCTCCAGGCCTGCGTCGAGCTGCAGGCTCTCGACCAGGGCAATGCCTATCCAGCGTGCACAAAGGGCGCCTGCCTTGTCGACACTTTCGCCATCGTCGCCATCGTCGTCGCCATTGCCGTCATTGCCGCCATCCATGCCCAGCAGCTGCGGCAGCGCGGCCTGCAGGAAGGCGGCAGGCAGGGCCGCCGTGTCGGGCAGGGCGCTGCGCGCCGCGCGCAGCGTGGGGCTGTCGCTGGTGGGAGGGCGCGAGCTTGCATAGACATGCATGGCCAGCTCGGCCCAGGTCAGCATGGGCTGGCCGGAGCGGGGTGTGCCGGCTTCAGCCGCATTGGCGGCATCGGAGGCAGCCTTGGTGGTGCTGGCCGAAGCGGCAGCCATGGACAGCAGGCTTTCCGCCAGCGGGTCCATCAGCGCCGGAATGCGGGCGCGTGCCTGGCTGTCGGCTCCCTGCCCCAGGACAAAGCTGTTGCGCAGGTGGCGGGCCAGCACCAGCATGGCCAGCGCGCTGGGCAGACAGTCGCCGGGCAATGGCTGCAGCCGTTGCTCCACATGGTCCACGGCCAGCGCAATGGCCTGCGCCAGCGCGGCGCTGCCTGCATGGCGCTGGGCCTGCAGCAGGGCGTAGGTCACGCCCAGGTGGTCGCAGACATCCCCGCAACCGGGCCAGCTTCCGTCCTTGCCCTGCTGCGCCAGCAGTTGCTGCAGCGCAGCGTGCACTGGCACGAGGTGGGGCCAAAGGCGCTGCTCGGGCGGGTCGGTGCGAGGCACGGCCAGGGCGGGCTGCTCCCCGCTGATATAGATGCCGCGCAGGTGCAGCAGCAGGCAGGGCGGGTGCAGGGGCCGTTGGGCGCTGCCTGTTTCACTGCCCAGCGGGTGCGGATCTGGCAGCAGGGGCTGCAGCAGCTGCGCACGCTCCAGGCTGGCATCTGCCAGGGCCAGGGAGCGCATGGGCGCCTGGGTCCAGGCGCTGCAGTCCGGCAGCGGACTGTCCGCCTTCAGGGGCGTGATGTCCTGCGCCCAGTCGATGCGCAGATCGACCTCGTCACGCTTGCGGGCCCAGGCCCATTGGCGCACGCGTGTCGCACCCTCGCGCCAGGCAGCCTCCAGCGTGGTGGCGCGCACGTGGAAGACGGAGGCAACCTTGTTCTCGGCCGACACCGTGAAGAAAAGAATGCAGCCGGGGTAGGGTTCGGGCAGCAGCACCATGTGCCGTGCCAGGTACTCCAGGCCATTTGCCAATTGCTGCGACAACATGCTCTCGGCCTCGGTCAGGGTCATTGGGAGGCTGCTCTTCCCGTGGGGACGGGACGCCGGGCTGCGGTGCACCGACCGCGTGCGGATCTGTTCCTTCATGGCGGCCCGGCGGCAGGCGGATGCGGAGCGCGGCGGCTCAGCGGTAGTCGAATTCCACCCGCCGGTTGCGCTGGTGGGCTTCTTCGCTCGTGCCCTCGTCGGCCAGCCGCTCCTTGCCGTAGCTGACGGACTCCACGCGGGCCGGGTTCACGCCCAGCAGCTGCAGGCTGTTGCGCACCGCGTCGGCACGTTTTTGGCCGAGCGCCAGGTTGTATTCGATGCCACCGCGCCTGTCCGTATGGCCGCGCAGCATCACCGAGCGGCCGGGATTGCTGCGCAGCCACTGCGCATGGCTTTCCACGATGGCCCGGTCGCTGTTGCGGATGGTGTAGGCGTCGAAGTCGAAGTAGACGATGTGGGCGACGTTGGCGGGCCCGCGCTGGTCGGCCTGCGTGGTGGCCACCACGGGCGCGACGCCGGAGCTCGCCGGCGCTGGTGCCGGGGCCTTGCCGAAGGCGTAGTGGTGCTCGGAACGTTGCGTGCTGGTGGTGGCGGTGGATCCGCAGGCGGCCAGCCCTGCGGCCAGCAGCACGATGGTGCACAGCCTGAAAGTGTGTGACATGGAGGGTCTCCTGGGGCGTGCGCCGCCACCGTGGGGCGGCGGCGCAGGGGATGGATGCGGCGCCCGCAGGCGCCGCGGCCGCTCAGAGCAGGGTGTTGTGGTGCAGTTGCTGCGTCAGCACGCTGGCTGCTGCATCGGCCGTGTTGCTGGCATGGCTGCTGATGGAGGTGGCAATCGGATCCAGCTCGGCGACCGAGGCCGCTGCCGCGTGCGATGTGCCACCCAGCAGGCCACCGAGCAGCCCGCCACCGGACGATCCCCCCAGCAGCCCGCCCAGCAGGCCGCCGCCACTGCTGCCGCCACCCAGCAGGCCGCTGACGATGCCGTTGTTGCCGGCCACCGTGTTGACCACGCCGCTGACGATTCCGTTGTCGCCGGCCACGGTGTTGACCACGCCGCTGACGATTCCGTTGTTGCCAGCCACGGTGTTCACCAGCCCGCTGACGACACCGTGATCGCCGGCCACCGTGTTGACCAGTCCGCTGACGACACCGTTGTCGCCCGCCACGGTGTTGACCACGCCGCTGACGATGCCGCTGCCTCCGGCCACGGTATTGACGACACCGCTGACGATTCCGTTGTCGCCTGCCACGGTGTTGACCAGCCCGCTGACGACACCGTTGTCGCCTGCCACGGTATTGACCACGCCGCTGACGATGCCGTGGTCACCAGCCACCGTGTTGACCAGCCCGCTGACGACACCGTTGTCACCCGCCACGGTGTTGACCACGCCGCTGACGATGCCGCTGCCACCGGCCACGGTGTCGAGCACGCCGCTGACGATGCCGTTGTTGCCTGCCACCGTGTCCAGCACGCCGCTGACGACGCCGTTGTCACCGGCCACGGTGTTGAGCACCCCGCCGACGATGCCGTTGTCGCCCGTCACGGTGTTCAGCAGGCCACCGACCAGGCCCGATCCGCCTGTGACGCCCCCAGTGAGGCCGCCCGTCAGACCGCCAGTGAGGCCACCCAGCAGGCCGCCGTCGCCACCCAGCAGTCCGCCAACGATGCCGTTGTCGCCGACCACCGTGTCGAGCAGGCCGCCGACCAGGCCGGAGCCGCCACCAAGGCCGCCCGTCAGACCGCCAGTGAGGCCGCCCAGCAGGCCGCCGTCGCCGCCCAGCAGTCCGCCAACGATGCCGTTGTCGCCCACCACCGTATCGAGCAGGCCGCCGACCAGGCCGGAGCCGCCACCAAGGCCGCCCGTCAGTCCACCCGTGAGGCCACCCAGCAGGCCGCCGTCACCGCCGACCACACCACCCAGCAGGCCATCGCCGCCCGTCAGGCCGGCCAGCACGCCGTTGACGGTGCCGATCACCGGCTGCAGTGCCTGGCCCGGGACCTGCGTCAGACCGTTGGCCAGGTCCGTCACGACACCCAGCGGACCACCGTTGACCTGGGTCACGCCTTCCACCAGGCCCGTGACCACGGACAGTGCGCCGGTGCCGGGGTCGATCAGCGCATCCAGTACCTGGCCCACAGGCGCTCCGGCCGTGCCGCCGAGCAGGTCGCCAACGGTGTTTTGCACCGTGGTGACAAGGCCGTCGCCGCTGCCTGTGCCGCCGCCCGGAACCAGGCCGCCCAGCAGGCCGCCGACCAAGCCGTCTTCGCCAAGCACTCCACCCAGAAGGCCACCGTCGCCACCCAGCAGACCGCCGACCAGGCCGTCATCGCCGAGCACGCCGCCCAGCAGGCCACCGTCGCCGCCCAGCAGACCGCCGACGAGGCCGTTGTCGCCAAGCACGCCGCCCAGCAAGCCACCGTCGCCGCCGATCACGCCGCCCAGCAGGCCGCCGTCGCCACCCAACAGGCCGCTGACCAGCTCGCCAATGCCGCCTTCACCCAGGCCGCTGCCCAGGCCGGCAATCAGGCCGTTGAGGGTGCCGATCACCGGCTGCAGGGCCTGGCCGTCCACCTGGGTCAGGCCGTTGACCAGTTCGGTCAGCACGCCCAGGGGGCCGCCGTCCACGCTGGTCAGGCCTTCCAGCAGGCCGGTCACGACCGAAGCCGTGCCATCGGTGGGATTGGTAAGCGCGTCCAGCAGTTGGCCCACAGGGGCTGCGACGGTGCCGCCGAGCAGGCCGTCCACCACATCCTGCACCGTGGTGACCAGGCCGTCGCCGCTGCCGCCGCCCGTGCCGCCGGGGATCAGGCCGCCCAGCAGGCCGTCCACCAGCTCGCCGATGCCACCCTCGCCCAGGCCATTGCCGAGGCCGGCAATCAGGCCGTTGAGGGTGCCGATCACGGGCTGCAGTGCCTGGCCATCGACCTGGGTCAGGCCATTGACCAGTTCGGTCAGCACGCCCAGGGGGCCGCCGTCCACGCTGGTCAGGCCTTCCAGCAGGCCGGTGACGACCGAGGCCGTGCCATCGGTGGGATTGGTAAGCGCATCCAGCAGCTGGCCCACAGGGGCTGCGACGGTGCCGCCAAGCAGACCGTCCACCACATCCTGCACCGTGGTGACCAGGCCTTCACCCGTGCCACCGCCCGTGCCGCCACCGGGCACCAGGCCGCCCAGCAGGCCTCCGACCAGTCCGCCCAGGCCACCTTCGCCCAGGCCGTTGCCCAGGCCGGCAATCAGCTCGTTGAGGGTGCCGATCACCGGGGCAAGGCCTTCGCCGTCCACCTGGGTCAGGCCATTGACCAGCTCAGTGAGCACGCCCAGCGGGCCGCCCTCCACATTGGTCAGGTTCTCCAGCGCGCCGGTCACGGTGGACAGCAGTCCGTCCGTGGGATTGGTCAGCGCATCGAGCAACTGGCCCACGGGGGCTGCCACGGTGCCGCCCAGCAGGCCGTCCACGACGTCCTGCACGGAGGTGACCACGCCGCTGTCAGGCGTGCCGGGCGGGTTGCCCGTTCCGCCGCCCACCAGGCCGCCCAGCAGTCCGCCCACGCCGGCCAGCAGGCCGCCCAGCGCACCGTTTTCATCGAGCAGGCCGCCCAGCACGTTGTCCACGACGGTGCCGATGGCGCCTCCGGAGCCCGCTTCGTCCAGGCCCTTGAGCAGCTCATTGAGCGTGCTGATCAGGGGCTCCAGGCCCTGGTTCTGGATGTTGACCAGACCATCGACCAGCTCGGTCAGCACGCCCAGCGGGCCGCCGTTGGTATTGGTCAGGCTCTCCAGCAGGCCTGTCACCCCGGACAGCGTGCCGCTGCCGGGATTGACCAGCGTATCGATCAGGTTGCCCACCGGGCCGGCCACCGTGCCGCCCGCCAGTGCACCCACCACGTCCTGCACCGAGGTGATCAGGCCATGGCCGTCCGTGGGATCCGTCGGGTTGGTGGGTTCCGTGGGATGGGTCGGGTTGGTCGGATTGGTCGGATTGGTGGGGTCCGTGGGGTGGGTCGGATTGGTCGGGTTCGTAGGATCCGTGGGATGGGTCGGATTCGTCGGGTTCGTGGGATTGGTCGGGTTGGTGGGATCCGTGGGGTTGGTCGGGTTGGTCGGGTTGGTCGGATTCGTAGGATTGGTCGGGTTCGTGGGGTCCGTGGGATTGGTCGGGTTGGTCGGGTTCGTAGGATTGGTCGGATTCGTGGGGTCCGTGGGGTTGGTCGGATTCGTGGGGTTGGTCGGGTTTGTTGGCTCCGTGGGGTTGGTCGGATTCGTAGGGTTGGTGGGGTTCGTGGGCTCCGTGGGATTGGTCGGATTGGTCGGATTGGTGGGGTTGGTGGGGTTGGTCGGGTTCGTAGGATCCGTGGGATTGGTCGGATTCGTAGGATTGGTCGGATTTGTCGGGTTCGTGGGATTGGTCGGATTCGTGGGGTCCGTCGGATTGGTCGGATTGGTGGGGTTTGTCGGGTTCGTGGGGTTGGTCGGATTCGTGGGATCCGTCGGATTCGTCGGGTTGGTGGGGTCGGTCGGGCGCGGGGGCGCCGGATCGTCGTCGCTGCTGTTGGCTGCTGCGATCAGGCCCACGCCGCCCGCGCCGATCAGGCCGGCCAGCAGGAAGTCGCTGAGCACGGAGCCACCGGCTGCGGCCGCAGCGCTTTCCTTGGTGACGATCAGGCCCAGGGCGTCGCCGTCATTGGCGGGTGCCACCTGGACGTTGCCAGAGGCCAGGTCCAGCACCATGGCCCCGGCGCCGTCGCCGTCGCGCTGGGTCAGCGTGGCCTGCGTGCCGCCCTCGAAGGTGCCGACCAGGGTCTGGCCGTCCTTGCCCTGGAACAGCGCCTTGGCGCTGCCGTCGGCGGGCACGATGATCTTGTCGCCCACCTGCAGCGCACTGCCGGGCTGGGCCATCAGGGTTTCGCCGTTGCGCACGATCTGCACGCCCGGGCTGACCTGGGACATCGTGGCGGGACCGGCGCCCCGGGGCATGAGCACCGCAGCCGCGCCGGGCTGCGTGTTCGATGTGTCCAGCTGTGCAAGCACAACGGCGGAGGGCTGCTGGTCAGCAAGCTGCACGGGGCTGACGGTGGTGTTGCCAGTGGGCTGCATCGATTGGGCGGTCATTTGCTCTCTCCAGACAAGGGTTGAAACGACAAGGTCAGACGGTGGCTTGGAAGCCGTGAAATCTGTCGAGCCCTTTTGTGCAACATGCATGCCATGTGCCGGTGGCAGGTCTGGATGGCCTAGGAATCTTCCTAAGATATTGATTTGTATGGTTTTTGCTATTGATCACAATGTCTCAGCAACGGTCTGTTACGGCACACGTTACGTAACGCCGCCCGGTCCGCTCCGTTACCTCGGAGCAGGCTTTGCGCCGTGTTTCATGGCCCTTGTCTCAAGGACCCATGCAGCGGGGCAAGGTGGCTTTCGCCTATAAAATCGCTGGCTTTTGGCTGCAGGCGCATATCGGCGTGTGCAAGAAGCCCAAAAGCGAACAGGCCCGTCTTCCAACTTTCATTGCGTAGAGAGCGCCCATATGCTGATTTCGTCCAGAGTTCCGTCGCGAGTGCCGGGTCGTACCTATTTGCGGATAGCCCGACCTGTGGCCATTGCCGCCTTCAGCCTGGGGGCCGCTTTGTGCGGGGCGTTTGCCCATGCGTCGCAGGAGGCGGTGGACGAGGTCTCCCGGCTGCTGGAGCAGGGCAAGGCGCCCCAGGCCGCCAAGCAGGCCGAGGCCTATCTCAAGCAGAACCCGGCCGATGTGCAGATGCGCTTTCTGCAGGGCGTGATCGCCGCGGAGCAGCGCCAGAACGCCCAGGCCATCAAGATCTTCACGGCGCTGACCCGTGATTACCCCAGCCTGCCCGAGCCCTACAACAACCTGGCTGTGCTGTACGCCGCCGAGGGCCAGGAGCGCAAGGCCTCGGAAGTGCTGGAACAGGCCATTCGCACCAACCCCAGCTACGCCACGGCGCATGAGAACCTGGGCGACCTGTATGCGCGCATGGCCAGCGATGCCTATGCCAAGGCCTTGCAGCTGGACGGATCGCGCCAGGCCATCCAGCCCAAGCTGGCCCTGATCACGCAGATCTTCCCCAAGCAGGGCGGCGCCCAGGTCAAGACGGCCCAGGCCACGGCCACGGCAACGGCCGCCTCGACCAAGGTGGCCGATGCCAAGGCAGCCCAGGCCCGCGAAGCCGACGCCAAGCTGGCCGAGACCCGCGCCGCCGAAGCCAAGGCCGCAGAGGCCAAGGCTGCCGAATTCAAGGCCGCTGAAGTGAAGGCCGCCGATGCCAAGGCCGCCCAGGCCAAGGCGGCGGAAGCCAAGGCAGCGGAAGCCAAGGCTGCCGAGGCCAAGGCTGCAGAAGCCAAGCTGGCCCAGGCCAAGGCGGCAGAGGCCAAGCTGGCCCAGGAAAAGACAGCTCAGGCAGCTCAGGCAGCACAGGACAAGGCCCGCGCGGCCGAGGAAGCCAGGCAGGCAGCGGCCAAGGCCGCTGCTCCGGCCACCGCAGCAGCCGCCACCACGGTGGCCGCCGCCGAGCCTGCCAAGGCAGCGCCTGCCGTCGATGAGAAGAAGGCCGCACAATCGGCTGCCGCGCAGGAGGTGGAAGCCGCCGTCAAGGCCTGGTCCACCGCATGGGCCGGCCAGGACATGGACCGCTACCTGGACGCCTACAGCGACCACTTCTCCCCGGCCGATGGCAGCAGCCTGGCCAAGTGGAAGGAACAGCGCCGCCAGCGCATCGTTGGCCGCACCGCCATCGTCGTCAACGTGCGCGATCTGAAGGTGACCGTGGATGGCGACAAGGCCACGGCCCAGTTCCGCCAGTACTACGCATCGGGCGCGCTCAAGACCACTACCCGCAAGACCCTGCGCATGCAGCGCGAAAAGGGACAATGGCGCATCACCCATGAAGGAACCGGCTCCTGATGCCTGAAAAAGCGCGTCCCCTGGCACTGCCACCCACCGGCCTGCTGCGCCTGCATGCGCGGGCCGCCGGGGTGGCCGTGCTGCTGGTCGCGCTGTCCGCGGTGTCGTTCAGCCCGGCAGCCCATGCCAGGCAGGCCAAGGCCAAGGCCTCCAAAACGACAGCTGCCAAGCCTGTGTCCTCCAAGCCTGCCTCCGGCAAGGCGGGCGCAGCCAGGCTGCGCGCGGCATCGGGCAAGCCTGCCCTGGCCGCCGCTGCGGTGGCCACGGCGGGCGGTGCCGCTGCCGTGGCAGCCACCCATGCCAAGGCCGCCGCCCCGGCACAGCAAAACCAGGCGGAGGCCCGCCTGCTGGCCATCATCCGCCAGGTGGAGCAGCGGGATCTGGATGGTGCGCTGAAGGCCGCCGGCGATCTCACTGCCGAGGTTCCCAATTTCCGCGCAGCCCAGCTGGTGTATGCCGACCTGCTGCGCTTCAAGACCGGCCGTGCCGGCGAGGTGCTGGCGGGCACGCCCGTCGCCGCCTCCTCCGCTCCCGGTCATCCGGGCCAGGGCGTGCTGGTGCGGCACAACCTGTCCGTGGGCAGTGTCGCGCGGCTGGAAGGCCCGGCCAGTCCCACGCAGGCCCAGCTGCAGGATCTGCAAAACGAACTCAAGCGCCGCCTGCAGGCCGACAGCGGCGCGCCGCCCGCGGGCTCCGTTCCGGGCGAGTTCCTGATGCTGGGCGCGTCGGTGCGGCATGCGATTGCCATCGACGCCAGCAAGTCACGGCTGTACCTGTTCGCCCATGAGGCGGGCGGGCTGCGGCTGGTGGGGGATTTCTATGTCTCCGTGGGCAAGCTGGGCACGGACAAATGGCAGGAAGGCGACCAGCGCACGCCGCTGGGCATCTACTTCGTGGGCCGCCACATCCCCGGACCCCGGCTGCCGGAGTTCTATGGCAAGGGTGCGCTCACGGTCAACTTCCCCAACGACTGGGACAAGGCCGTGGGCCGATCGGGCAGCGGCATCTGGCTGCATGGCTCGCCGCCCGACCAGTTCTCGCGCGCGCCCGAGGCCAGCGATGGCTGCCTGGTGCTGGCCAACCCCGACCTCACCTTGCTCATGCAGACCGTGGACCGGCAGACGCCGGTGCTGATCCGCGAGAAGCTGCAGTGGGTGGCCCCCAAGGCCCAGGCCCAGCAGAAGGCGGCAGATGCCTTTGTGCGTGTCGTCGAGGAATGGAAGAGCGCCTGGGACGGGGCCGACCCGCGCAAGCTGGCCGCGCTCTACGCGCCGGACCTGCTGCAGTCGCCCGCCTCGCGCGCATCGCAGGAACGGCTGGCCGCCTACCTGAACCGCCCCGGCGTGACGCTGCAGGACCTGTCCATCTATTCCTGGAAAGATGCCAAGGGAGAGATCCGCGTGGTCAACCTGCGCGCCAGCAGCAAGTCCTTCGCCGAAGGCCTGCCGCTGCGCCAGTACTGGCGCAAGACGGGCGGGCGCTGGCAGCTCTTTTCCGAAGACGTGATGGGCTGAACCGGGCCGAGTCCGGTTGCTCCCGATAGCGTCCGATAGCGCCAGGCGGGGCCCGGCCGGCTCAGGTGGTCTCGTTCTTGCGGTTGCTGTCGAACCGCCGCTCCGCATCGAACAGATGCTGTATCAGCACATGCGAGGTCATGTTCACGCCGATCCCGCCAATCATGGCCGGCAGCAGGTACAGCGCCGTGGACAGCTCCGAGACGAAGATGGCGTTGTCCGACAGCGACGGCGTCTGCCGGGCCGCCGATGCCAGGCTTTGCAGCAGGTAGACATCCACCCCCGCCATGGCCACCAGGGCCAGCCCGAACAGCAGCACCGTGGTGCGCGAGATGCTGCGCTTGGCCAGCAGGGCCGCGTAGATGGCGCAGGGAAGAACGACCGAGAAAACCACCAGGCTCCAGAATCTGGCTTCGGTGAAGACGGTGGTGCTGATGCGCAAGGCGTTCATCGGTGCGGTCCTTTGGGCGCCCAATATGCCGTGCTTGCGTAAACGCCCGGTGAACGGCAGGCAAACCAGCGGTTCCACATGCAACCAGCCGCGCCGGGCAGCGGCAGCCGACTGCAGGAATCACAAGATCAGGTCTGCCGCACCAGGTAGGCGGGCAGCTGCGTCTCAGGCAGCACGGCCAGCACCTTGAGCTGCAGCTGGGCGCGCTTGCGCGCCTGGGCCAGATAGTCCTGCAGCGCCTGTGCGGCCCGCTCATACTCCCCCTCCCACAAGGCATCGACGATCTGCCGGCAGTTCTCGGTCAGCGGCGGGTTGGGCGATTGCGGAAACATGCGGCAGAAGGTGCTGTGGATCAGCCAGGGCATCTGGCACTGCTGCAGCATGCCCACCAGCTTGTCGTTGGGGTGCCGGGCCAGGAAGTCGCCATGCAGGTGCTGCTCCACGCGCTGTTCCAGGCGCTGTTCCAGGCGCAATCTTTCCTGCGTGTCCGCAACACCCGGCGCCGTCGCGCTTTGCAGGCCGTGGCGCAGGCTGGCGAGCATGTCCCTGTCCAGGCGCGGCCCGCTTTCGCGCAACGCTGCGGGCGCCAGCCCCGGGGCGGGGATGCAGGATGCAGGATGCAGGATGCAGGATGCGATTTGGCAGCCAGATCCTCAGGGTGCAAAAACCTCCGGATCGTCGTGGCGCCATGCGCCTATGCAGCCGATGAGGCACACCACAAAGCTGGTGATGGAGCCAGCTTCGCCCGCGTCCTCATACTTGGCCACGATGTTGACCTGCGGCTTGCGCCAGGCCAGCAGACGTCCGCCATGTCCCGGTCGCTCGATCCCATCATCCATTTGCGGCGGCCCAAAAACCGCCACCAGCGCTTCAGGTGCGGATCGCATGCTCAGCCCCGAAGGCAGGCTGCCCGCAAATACGGCCCGGATTCTGCTGTCTGCCCCCGGTGCAAGAAAATGCACGGAGCCAATGAGCCAGACATCGCCATCCTCCCAGTCTCTCCCCGTCCGCCTGGAAAGTGCCCGGGGTCGATAGACATCGATGCGCAGCGAGGATCTGGCAGACCAGATGATGTCGTCATCAAAATGGCTCGACGGCCTGGGCATTCGCTTGACACCCAATGGGCCAAGCAGTCGGGCCACTTTGCCGGCGTCATAGGGCTGGCCCAGCATGTCGATGAGTTCTTCGCAGGGGGATTTCATGGGCACGGCGGTGGTTCTCAACAATGGGTGCAATCACGCAATGCTGACAGGTGCGGCCCGCAAGGAGGGTATTCGTTCAGCTTTCGACGCAGCTGCCCGCATCTTCCTCCGGCGGGGTGACACGCCAGAAGAGGGAGGGAAATCCTTCTCCCACCGGCTGATGGCCGGGCGGCTGCGACGCAGCCAGCTGCAGATGCAGCACGCCGCAGGCATCCACCATATGCTGGGAAATCCAGGGGCTGATGTCCATGCGGCCATCGATCAGCACCAGCGGCTTTTCGCGCAGCTTCAGGGCCAGGGCCTTGGCCTCGGCCGTGGGGCCTGCGATCACGTGGATGTCGCCGCCCAGCGCTTCGCGCGCGGGTTCGGCAAGCGCCTGGCTCAAGGCCTTTGAATCGAAGTTTCTCCAGTGCCGGCTGTTAAGCCGCAGTTCACTGCGCGCCGAGGTCATCTGGGCCACGAGCAGCAAGGCCAGTTGAAGCGCCACGAAGCACTTGATGGCGGTGGTGATCGATATGCGCGACGCGTGCAGCCTGGAACCGGCCAGCTCCATGGCGACGGGAACGGCCAGCAGCAGAAAGGGCGTGCCCCAGTGCAGCTGCAGCGACGAGCCCGCAAAGATGCCGATGGCGCAGGTCAGCACGATGGGCGTGAGGCCAAAGCACAGGATCAGCGCGCGCGATGCATCGGCTGTTCGGGGACGTTGCGGTGTGTCCTGCGGCGCAAGGCGGCTGCGGCGGTGCAGTGCCATCACCAGCCCCAGCAGCACCCAGGCGAGCAATGCACGGTTGAGCAGCTGGTCTGCCAGCCAGTGCAGCGTATTGAGCAGCCTGGCGCCGCCGCCCAGGCTGGCGCCCAGCGAGGATTCGGTGGCATAGCGGATGGGGCCGAAGTCGTTCAGGAAAAGCCAGTACAGGTGCGGCGAGATGATGGCCAGCGAGATGGCTGCCGCCAGCACCAGACCGATCATGTGGACCCGCTCGCGCCAGGCGCCTGACGCCAGCCAGAACAGGAATACCGCCACGGCGGCCAGGATCATCTGGTACTTGGCCAGTGCGCCCAGCCCCAGGCAGCAGCCCAGGGCGGCCCACCAGCGCAGCTGCCTGCTGCCCACCGCACGCCACACCAGCAGGGCGCTGGCCGCGAAGAAAGGCATCAGCACGACTTCATGGTTGAAGAAGTGCATCCGCTCGTTGTAGTAGGTGATGCACATGGCCGCCAACAGGGCCAGCGTAGCGTAGCGGCTGCCGCGCAAGTCATTCAGCAGCTTCCAGAAAAGGAACAGGCCCGCCAGCGTGAAAAGCGCGCCGGTGGCGTAGCTGGTGCGCGCAGACAGGCCGAACAGATGGACCGGCACCGAAAGCAGCCAGGTCGGCAGGGGCGGGTGCTTGTAGTAGCCCCATTCCAGGCTGTGCACCCAGGTCAGTTGTTCGAGGTTGTCCTTGGGTGCCGTGAGGCTGGAGCTTTCGATCTGCAGCAGCCAGACCACCGAAAAGAGAAAGAGGCCGATGATGACCTTGATGTCCAGGGAAAGCGACGGTGCGGGCATGGCCAGCGGAGCGCTTCGCGTGATCGCACTCGCTGCTTGTGAGGGGACGGGATGGGTCATAGGAAATGCCAGCGGCGATGACAAGTGCGCTGGCACAGGGGAAATTCCCAGGAAGGCGGTCGAACGGGAGCTTCAGCGTTGGCTACGGACTCTTGGCTTACGCGAGGCGCTATGAGTCCGGCAGAATATGTCTGCCTGGTCAATACAATGTAAAGATTGTATGAAGATACTGTGGAGACGCCGGCTGCGGCTCAGGCGCCGGCCGGCTCGCCGAAGTCGTGGACTGCCGCGCGCAGCAGCAGCATCGACAGGCGTTCCGCGGCGGGCGTCAGAGGCAGCGCAGCACGCGTGACCTGCACGATGTCGGGCGCCATCAGGCTCTCGCGCACGGCAATGGGCTCCAGTACACCGTTGAAGAGGGGCGTATCGGCCCACTGGCGCGGCAAGAAGGCGAGGGCGTCGCTGCTGGCCAGCAGCGCCAGCAGGGCCATCAACGATTCGGCGACCGTCACCACGCGCGGGCTGCGCAGGCCGAGCGCGGAGAACTGCTCCTCGAACTCTTCCTCGCGGCGCTCGCGCAGGCCGGTGACGATCCAGTCCGCGTCCAGCAGCGCCTGCAGGCTGCCGGCGCTGCGCAGCGGATGGCCGCGGCGGGCCAGCACGACACGCTCGTTGCGGTGAACCAGGGCCACCTGGTAGCTGGCGCTCAATTGCCTCTCGGGCCGGGGGCCCAGATAGAAGTCCAGCCGGCCGTCGCGCAGCGCCGGCTCGACGGCCGGAAACAGGCCTTCGACGAAACGCAGGTGCACATCCGGCCAGTCGCGCCGGAACTGGGCATAGGCGCGGGCCAGCAGCGACAGCACGGGCGCGCTGGACAGAGCGACGGCGACATGGCCCTGCATTTCGCCGCGCGCCTGGGCGGCCTCCTCGCTGCCGCGACGCAGCTCCTCGAGCGCGGCCTGCGCGCGCAGCAGGAATCGCTCGCCCGCCACGGTCAGCGATACCCCGCGCGCATGACGCTGGAACAGCGCCACGCCGAGCTCGGCTTCCAGCTCGCGCACGCTGCGCGTCAGTGCCGGCTGGGTCAGGCCCAGGCTGCGGGCGGCGCTGCGCAGGCTACGTGCCCGGGCAACGGCGACGAAATTGCGAAGGTGATGAAGTTTGGGCATCGGTCGGAGCGTGTTTATGCCCGTTTCCGAGCGCGCCAAGGCCAGGGGATTTCCCGCAGAGGCCGTGCACGCGGGCTCCGCCGCGCCTGAGCCGCCGCGGAACGCTCCAGTGATAACAGCCATGCATCGCTGAGGCGTTTCTGCCCTCTGCCGCAGCCGGCCTGCCAGACCTAGCATGCCCTCCATAACGTCGGCACAGCCCGGCGATCCCATAGGAGACAAGCAGCATGAGCATGAGGAAATGGGCCGGCGCCTGTGCGCTGGCAACCCTGGCGGCGGGCTCCGTCGCCGCGCAGACGGCCGCCGGCGGCACGGTGCGCATCACCAGCGCCTTTCCCGCGGGCAGCGGCCCTGACGTGGTGGCCCGGCTGGTCGCCGACAAGCTCTCGGCGCAATGGAGGCAGCCGGTCGTCGTCGACCCCCGGCCGGGTGGGGCCGGCGTGGTGGCCATCAATGCGATGAAGAACGCGCCGCCCACGGGCAACGACCTGGTGGTGGTGGACGTAGGCCACTTGTCCATCAATCCGCTGGTCTTGCGCAAGCTGGCCTATGACCCGCAAAGCGAGCTGACGCCGGTGGCGCTGCTCTACAAGACCGCCTTCTTCGTGGTGGTCGGCGCGCAAAGCCCCTTCCACAGCCTGGCCGAACTGATGGCGGCGGCGCGGCGCAAGCCCGGCATGACCTATGGCTCCAATGCGGTGGGCGGGCCGCTGCATCTGGGCGCGGCCCGGGCCGCGACCGCCATGGGTGTCGAAATGATGCATGTCCCCTACAAGGAGACTTCGCAGCTGTACGCCGCCGTGTCGACGGGCGAGGTGGACTGGGCTTACGGCAGCATTGCGACGTCCGGCCCCCTGCAGCAGGCTGGCAAGCTGCGCTTTCTTGCCGTGGCGGACAGCCAGCGTTCCCCGGCGCTGCCCGATGTGCCGACCGTGCAGGAGGCCGGTGGCCCGGCCGGCATCGATGCGCTGACCTGGGTTGCGCTCATGGCGCCCAAGGGCACGCCGCCGGCCGTCGCCGAGCGCATCAACGAGGCGGTGAACCGGGCCCTGTCCGCGCCTGACGTCAGGGATCGCCTGGCCGGTTTCGGCTTCTTCACCAGCATCGGCCCCGCAAGGCAGGTCGCCGACCTCATGCAGGCCGACCGCGAGCGCTATGCCGAAGTGCTGCGCCGCGTCAAGGTGACCGTCGATTGAGCCCCGGGGAGACGCCATGAAGACCGAAGTTGCGATCATCGGAGGAGGGCCCGCAGGGCTGATGCTGGCCATCGAGCTGGGCTGCAGGGACATACCGTGCGTGCTGATCGAGGAGCGCAGCGGGCCGCCGACGCTGCCCAAGGCCAATGCCACCTCGTCCCGGACCATGGAGCATTACCGCCGCCGGGGCTTTGCCGACCAGGTGCGCAGGCTGGGCCTGCCGCCCTCTCACCCCCAGGACGTCGTCTATTGCACGCGGCTCACGGGGCCCGAGCTGGCGCGCTTTCGCATTCCCTCGGCCGAGGAGGCCGCCTCGGGCACGGCCTATGGCGACTACGGGGAACAGGCCTGGCCCACGCCCGAGCTGCCGCATCGGGCGCAGCAGATGTTCATCGAGCCCGTGCTCAGGGCGCAGGCCGAACGCCATGCCAGCGCCGTGCTGCGTTTTGGCCTGAGGGCCGAGGCGGTGCAGGACACCGGTTGCGCAGTGCAGATCGAATGCCGCGAGCCGGACACGGGCCGTACCGAGTTGCTGCAGGCCGCCTATGTGGTCGGCTGCGACGGGCCGCGCAGCCTGGTCCGCCAGGCCATGGGCGTCGTCTACGCAGGCCATGGCCGCGAGCGGCGGGACTTCCTGGGCGGCCAGATGATGTCCATCTACTTCCGCGCTCCCGGTCTGTACGGGCTGATCGGCAAGCCCAGGGCCTGGCAGTACTGGGCCGTCGGTCCCGGGCAGCGCGGCCTGCTGTGCGCCATCGACGGCGTGGACCGGTTCGTGCTGATCGTGCAGCTGCCCCAAGGCACCCAGCCTGCCGATTTCCATCCGCAGCAGGCGCTGCAGGCCGTCGTCGGCCGGCCTTTTGCGCACGAGCTGATCGCGCTGACCCCCTGGAACGCGGGCTACGCCCTGGTGGCCGAGCGCCTGCGGCACGGCAGGATGTTCATCGCCGGCGATGCGGCGCACCTGTTCACGCCCACGGGCGGCATGGGCTACAACACCAGCGTGGACGACGTCGTGAACCTGGGCTGGAAGCTGGCGGCGGCCATCCAGGGGGCGGCCGGCCCGTCGCTGCTGGACAGCTATGAGGCCGAGCGGCGGCCGATCGCCCAGCGCAACACCAGTTTTGCACGCAGCATGGCCGACAGCATCGGATGCCTGCCGGTCACGGCCGCAGTGGAGCAGGAGGGGCCTGCGGGCGACGGCGCCCGCCATGCGCTCGGGCAGGCACTTTCGGAGCATGTGGCACGCGAGTTCAACATCCCGGGGCTGCAACTGGGCCTGCGCTATGCCGACAGCCCCGTCGTCGCCCGGGAGTTGGCCGAGCCCCCGCCGGACGAGCCCAATCGCTACCTGCCTGGCGGTTATCCCGGCACGCGCGCTCCGCATGTGGCAACGGGGCCGGACCGGTCCCTGCTCGATGACTTCGGACGCGATTTCACACTGCTTGCATTCGGCCCGGACGGCCCGGACGGGCTGGAGCCCTGGAGGCAGGCTGCTGCGCAATACGGCATCCGGCTGGATGTGGTGAGGAGCGAAGACGGGCAGACGCGTGCGCTGTATGGCGCCGACCGCGTCCTGATCCGCCCGGACCACCACATCGCCTGGCGCGGCGATGGTGCGGCGCAGCCGACCGAGGTCATGGCGCTGGCGCTGGGCCATCGCACCCCGCCGGTGGGGCGCAGCTAGCCCCGGCCCATCCGGCCGCCTGCTCCCCGGGCCGTCCGGCCTTGCGCTTTCGTGACCCTGGCCAGTCCGGCCGGGGGACGCCGGCCTGCGCCTGAGTCTGCGCTTTCGCCGTCCTTGCCGACATCCATCACTTTCAGGAGACAACATGCCACACCCCTCCTTTCCTGTTCGCGCCGCGCTATGCCTGGCCGGTGCTGCTGCCGTGCCCTCGGCACCCGCCCTGGCCCAGGGCGTCACGCTCTATGGCCTGCTCGATGCATCCGTCGAGCACCTGACCGATGTGGGCCAGGGAGGCGCTTCGCTGAACCGCATGCCGGGCCTCACCGGCAGCGTGCCGTCGCGCATCGGCCTGCGCGGCTCGGAGGACCTGGGCGGCGGCCTGCGTGCCCTGTTCACGATGGAGCAGGGCCTGGCGCTCGACGCGGGCGTGCTGAACCAGGGTGGGCGCGCCTGGGGGCGCCAGGCCTTTGTCGGCCTGTCCGGCGACTGGGGCAGCCTCACACTGGGGCGCCAGTACACCATGCTGTACTGGTCCCAGCTCGATGCGGACATCCTCGGCCCGAATGCCTACGGCGCCGCCTCGCTGGACAGCTACCTGCCCAATGCGCGCGCGGACAACGCGCTTGCGTGGCGCGCCGGCCTTGGCGGCTTCACCGTCGGCGCGACCTACAGCCTGGGGCGTGATGCCGTCAATGCGGGCCCCGGTCCCGCGGGAACCAACTGCCCCGGCGAGCAGCCGGGCGACTCCAGCGCCTGCCGGCAATGGTCGGCAATGCTCAAGTACGAGGCCAAGGCCTGGGGCATCGCGCTGGCCGTCGATGAAATCCGTGGAGGCCCCGGCGCCTTCGCAGGCCTGACCAGCAGCGCGCGCAAGGACCGTCGCTCCACCGCCGCGGGATGGGTGCGCTGGGGGGCATGGAAGCTCGGCGCCGGGGTCATTGCCCGCCACAACGACGGCCGTCCCGACGCGCCACGCAGCGATCTCTGGTATCTGGGCGCCAGTTTCGCCGCCACACCGGCCCTGACCCTCGACGCGCAGGCCTTGGATCTGCGTTTCAGACGAAGCGACGACGGGGCCCGGCTCTTTGCCCTGCGGGCCCGGTATTCGCTGTCCAAGCGCACCACGCTGTATGCGACCGCAGGGCATCTGTCCAACGAGGGAGCACTTGCGCTGTCGGTCAGCAATGCGGCGCCAGGCGCCGCGCCCGCCCCCGGGCGTTCGCAGAACGGCTTCGCTGCCGGCGTGCGGCATAGCTTCTGAGGCTCAACCCGCATGCAGGGCCCGCGTCCGCGTCCCGATCCATTTCCTTCCCACTTTCCACTTCCCACTTCCCGTTCCAGGAGACAGACCATGAAACTGATACGCCACGGCGCCAGCGGCTGCGAGAAGCCCGGCGCCATCGATTCCCAAGGCCAGGCGCGCGACCTGTCGGACCTGGTGCCCGATTTCACGCCCGAGTGGATGGCGCCCGGCAGGCTGGTCGCGCTGGCCGCCGTCGATCTGCAGCGGTTGCCGCTGGTGGCGCAAGGCAGCCGCCTGGGGCCCCCTGTCGCCGGCACACGCCAGTTCGTTGCCATCGGGCTCAACTACCGGCGGCATGCCGAGGAGTCGGGTCTCGACATTCCGAAGGAGCCCGTGGTCTTTCACAAGGCGCTTTCATCGCTGGCCGGGCCGGACGACGAGGTGCGCCTGCCCGAAGCGTCGGTTGCCACCGACTGGGAGATCGAACTGGGCTTTGTGATCGGCACGCGCGCAAGCCGCATCCCCGTGGAAGGTGCGCTCGCGCATGTGGCCGGCTACCTGCTGGCCAACGACATTTCCGAACGTGACTGGCAGATCAAGCGCAACGGCCAATGGGGCAAAGGCAAGAGCTTCGATGGCTTCGGCCCGGTCGGGCCGTGGCTGGTCACGGCCGACGAGCTGCCCGACCCCCAGGCCATCGAACTGACGCTGTCCGTCAACGGCGAGGTCATGCAGCGCAGCAGCACGGCAGACATGATTTTTCCGGTGGCCTGTCTCGTGTCCTATCTGAGCCAGTTCATGACGCTGCTGCCCGGCGACCTTGTTATCACCGGCACGCCGGCAGGTGTCGGCCTGGGCATGAAGCCGCCCCGCTTCCTGAAGTCCGGCGATGTCATGTCGCTGGATGGCGGGGTTCTTGGGCGGCAGCTCCAGCGGGTGCGGTGATGGCCTCGCCCGCCCACCGGCCGCGTGGCGCTGCCCGCCGGTCTTCGCACAGTGAACATGCAAAGGAGGGGACACCATGAGCGGCCTTCCCACGCCATCTGGAACGACACCTGGAACGCCGTCCGGCGCGGCCGGGCAGCCGGCCGTGCATTCGATCGATGAGTTCGTCTTCAGCGTGCCCGATCTCGAAGCGGCGCGGCATTTCTACGCCAGTTTCGGGCTCGAGGTGCGCGACATCGACGGCGCGCTGGCGCTGCACACCTACGGGCACCCCCACCGCTGGGCGCGGGTGCTGGAGGCCGCAACGCACAAGCGGCTGCAGTGGCTGAGCCTGGGCATCCATGCGGCCGATCTCGATGCCTTCTCGCGCCGGATCGACGGCGCGGGGATCGCACGCATTCCTGCGCCGGCCGGTGCGCAGACCGACGGTATCTGGATCGCCAGCCCCGACGGGGTGCCCATCCAGTTGCGTGCAGCCGCCAAGAGCTCTCCGTCGGCGCCCGCACCGCACGAGCTGCCGCCGGCCTGCTGCAATGCCGGCCGCGCGCCGGCTCGCAGCCTCATGCCGCAGATCCGGCCGCTGCACCTGTCGCATGTGCTTTTGTTCTGCGCCGACGTGGATGCCGCGCTGGCGTTCTACACCGATGTGCTGGGACTCAGGCTCTCGGACCGCTCGGGCTCGGTCATCGCCTTCCTGCACAGCCCGCACGGCAGCGACCACCACCTGCTGGCACTGGCCGCATCGCATGGACCCGGCCTGCACCACAGCAGCTGGTGCGTGCCTTCTGTCGATGCCGTGGGCAGCGGCGCCCGGCAGATGGCCGAGGCGGGCTATGCGCAGGGCTGGGGCGTGGGCAGGCATGTGCTGGGCTCCAACTTCTTTCGCTATGTGCGCGATCCGTGGGGCAGCTTCGCCGAGTACTCCTGTGACATCGACTTTGTAGAGGCGGGCGCGGTGTGGCCTGCGGCCGACCATCCTCCCGAGGACTCGCTCTACGTCTGGGGGCCGGACGTGCCCGCCGACTTCGTCACCAACCACGAGCCGCCACGCTGAGGTGCCCGCCAATGCCCCAGACGCAGGAGCGCCCCGCTGCCTTGCGGCATCGGGGCGCTGTGCAACATGGCCGGCTCTTTGGCCGCCTGTCGGTTGATACAAGGATCTGGCGGAGACTGTGAGATTCGAACTCACGGACGGTTGCCCGTCGGCAGTTTTCAAGACTGCTGGTTTAAACCGCTCACCCAAGTCTCCGAAGCTGCGTATTCTAGCCGGGCTTAGGCCGCTCCTGCCGGGGCAGGGGGCGTAAAAAAGGCGCCCCTGTGAAGGGGCGCCTTTTTTGGGTGCGGCGCGGATCAGCCGCGGGCAGCGATGGCCTGGGCTGCGGCCAGGGCCGTCATGTTGACCACGCGGCGCACGGTGGCGGAGGGGGTCAGCACATGGGCTGCGGCAGCGCCGCCCAGCAGGATGGGGCCGATGGTCGTGCCGTGGCCGCCCGTGGTCTTGAGCACGTTGAACAGGATGTTCGCGGCGTCGAGGTTGGGGCAGATGAGCACGTTGGCCTCGCCGTGCAGCGAGGACTCGAGCAGGGCGCGGTCGCGGATGGCTTCGGACAGGGCGGAGTCGCCGTGCATTTCGCCATCGCATTCCACGTCGGGGTTGGCGGCGGCGAACAGGTCGCGCGCGGCGCGCATCTTCAGCGCCGAGGGGCGGCTGGACGAGCCGTAGTTGCTGTGCGACAGGAAGGCCACCTTGGGCGGCAGGCCGAAGCGGGCCACTTCCTCGGCCGCCAGGCGGGCGATGTCGGCCAGCTCGGTGGCGTTGGGCGCCTCGTTGATGTAGGTGTCGGCGATGAACAGCGTGCCGCTGTCCAGCATCACGGCGTTGACGGTGGCGAATTCGCCAGCGCCTTGCTTGAGGCCGAGCACGTCGCGCACATGGGCCAGGTGGCTGTCGAACTTGCCGACCAGGCCGCAGAGCATGGCGTCGGCATCGCCCAGGTGGACCATGAGCGCGGCGATCAGCGTGTTGGAGCGGCGCACGGCGGCCTTGGCGGTCTCGGGCGTGACGCCGTTGCGGCCCATCAGGCGGTGGTAGGTTTCCCAGTACTGGCGGAAGCGCGGATCGTCCTCGGGGTTGCAGATCTCCACGTCCTTGCCCAGCACCAGGCGCAGGCCGGCCTTGGCGATGCGGGCCTCGATCACGGCGGGGCGGCCGATCAGGATGGGCTTGGCCAGGCCGTCATCAACGGCGACCTGGGCGGCGCGCAGCACGCGCTCGTCTTCGCCTTCGGCATAGGCCACGCGCTGCTGGTTGGCCTTGGCGGCGGCGAACACCGGACGCATGAACATGCTGGTCTGGTAGACGAAGCGGGTCAGGCTCTCGCGGTAGGCGTCGTAGTCGGCGATGGGGCGGGTGGCGACGCCGGACTCTTCGGCAGCCTTGGCCACGGCCGGCGCGATGCGCAGGATCAGGCGGGTGTCGAAGGGCGTGGGGATCAGGTAGTCGGGGCCGAACTTCAGCTCCTTGCCCTGGTAGGCGGCGGCGACTTCATCGCTGACGTCCTGCTTGGCCAGTGCGGCGATTTCGCGCACGCAGGCCAGCTTCATGGCTTCGGTGATCTTGGTGGCGCCGCAGTCCAGCGCGCCACGGAAGATGTAGGGGAAACACAGGACGTTGTTGACCTGGTTGGGGTAGTCCGAACGGCCCGTGGCCATGATGCAGTCCGGGCGCACGGCCTTGGCCAGCTCGGGGCGGATCTCGGGTTCGGGGTTGGCCAGGGCCAGGATGATGGGCTTGTCGGCCATGGTCTTGACCATGTCGGCAGTGAGCACGCCGGGAGCCGAGCAGCCCAGGAAGACGTCGGCGTCCTTGACAGCGTCGGCCAGGGTGCGGGCGTCCGTCTTTTGCGCGTACTGGGCCTTGGAGGCGTCCAGGCCACCGGGGCGGCCTTCGTAGATCACGCCCTTGGAGTCGCACATGAAGACGTTTTCGCGCTTGACGCCCAGGCCCACCATCACGTTCACGCAGGCGATGGCAGCGGCGCCGGCGCCGGAGACGGCGATCTTGACGTTGCCGATCTGCTTGTCCACCAGCTCCAGCCCGTTGAGCAGGGCGGCGCTGGAGATGATGGCCGTGCCGTGCTGGTCGTCATGGAACACGGGGATGTTCATGCGCTTGGACAGCTCCTGCTCGATGTAGAAGCACTCGGGCGCCTTGATGTCCTCAAGGTTGATGCCGCCCAGCGTGGGTTCGAGCGAGGCGATGATCTCGATCAGCTTGTCCGGATCGCGCTCGGCCAGTTCGATGTCGAACACGTCGACGCCGGCGAACTTCTTGAACAGGCAGCCCTTGCCTTCCATCACCGGCTTGCCGGCCAGCGGGCCGATGTCACCCAGGCCCAGCACGGCCGTGCCGTTGGTGATGACGCCGACCAGGTTGCCGCGCGCCGTGTATTCGGCGGCCAGCGAGGGGTCGGCCTGGATGTCCAGGCAGGGGTAGGCCACGCCGGGCGAATAGGCCAGCGACAGGTCGCGCTGGTTGGACAAGGGCTTGGTGGGCGTGACGGAGATCTTGCCCTTGTTGGGGCTGCGATGGTATTCGCGGGCTGCGTCGCGCAGGGCTTGTTCGGCGTTGGACAGGTTTTGGGTCATACAGGAATTCTCTGCAAATGCTCTCGGAGCTTACCGGATAGCTACAGCCTATGAGGGTCAGGACAGTTTTGCCTCAGGGATTTCGACAACAAGCCCCCTGGCGCCTATGGACGGCAGGGGGCGCACAGCCCGGCGGGTAGGCCGGGCGATTGTTGGGCGTGCCCGCCAGGGCGGGCACTGTTTCATCAGTGGGCGTCTGCCTGGCGTGCGGCCCGGACGGCAGCAGAGGTATCGCTGCTGGCTCCGTTGAAGAAAATGTTCAATGCCACCGCGGTAATCGAGGCCAGCAGGATACCGGATTCGATCAACGGATGAATGCCGTGGGGCATCCATTGGCGGAAATTCGGCGCCACCAGCGGAATCATGCCCACGCCGATGGACACGGCGACGATCATGGCGTTGTTGCGGTTGGTCTGGAAATCCACGTTGCTCAGGATGCGGATGCCGGTGGAGGCCACCATGCCGAACATCACCAGGCCCGCGCCGCCCAGCACAACGGTGGGCAGGGACTCGACCAGGGCGCCCATCTTGGGCAGCACGCCCAGCACGATCAGGATCACGCCGCCGGCCACGCAGACCCAGCGGCTCTTGACGCCGGTGACGGCGACCAGGCCCACGTTCTGCGAGAAGCTGGTGTAGGGGAAGGTGTTGAAGATGCCGCCGATCAGCGTGCCCAGGCCGTCGGTGCGCAGGCCGCGCGTCAGCTCGTCCTGGCTGATCTTGCGATCGGTCATGTCGCCCAGGGCCAGGAACATGCCGGTGGACTCGATCATCACCACCACCATCACCAGACTCATGGTGAGGATGAGGATGGGGTCGAACACCGGCGTGGCGATCTCGAAGGGCAGCACCATCGTGAACCATTCGGCCTTGGCGACCTTGCTGAAGTCCATCAGGCCCATGGCCACGGACAGCACGCCGCCGATCAGGATGCCCATGAGCACCGAGACGTTGGCCAGGAAGCCCTTGGCAAAGCGCGCGATCAGCAGGATGGACAGCAGCACGATGGCCGAGATGCCCACGCCGGTCAGGTCGCCGTACTTGGGGTTGGGAATGGTGGGCACGACCGCGAAACCCTTGGGCACGGGCGGCAGCGAGGAGCCCGGCGCGCCGGCTGTGGCCTGGGCGTCGGCCAGCCATTTCAGGTGCTCGGGGTTGGGCACGCTGGGAGCGGTGGGGCCGACGGGGTTGCCGAAGATCCAGTTCACGCCCACGCGCATCAGGCTGATGCCGATGACGGCAATGATGGTGCCGGTCACCACGGGCGGGAAAAAGCGCAGCATGCGGCTGATCAGCGGGGCGATGAGGATGGACACGATCCCCGCCCCGATCACCGAGCCGAAGATCAGCCCCGCCCCCGCCGAGCCGCCCGTGCTCTGCGCCATGGACACCATGGGCGCCACGCTGGCGAAGGTCACGCCCATCATCACGGGCAGCTTGATGCCGAACCACTGGGTCGCGCCCATGGCCTGGATCAGCGTGATCAGGCCGCAGCAAAACAGGTCGGCCGAGATCAGGTGGGCCACCTGCTCGGGCGGCAGGTTGAGTGCGCGGCCGACGATCAGGGGCACGGCCACGGCGCCCGCATACATCACGAGAACGTGCTGCAGGCCCAGCGCCGTGAGCTTGCCTGCGGGCAGCATCTCATCGACGGGATGAACGGAAGATTGCATGGGGATTTGTCTCCTCGGGATTTATGGGAACGGACGCCGGCGTGGCAGGTTTCGGCGCCAACATCCATACAAAAAGTGTATACAGATCATGGGAAATTTCTGCTCCCGGTAAACCCTGTTGCGGCAGTCGCGCCAACCCGTTTTGGTGCGCATCGCCTGCCAGGGCGGGAGTGCCATGGTGCATTGCAAGATGGATGCCAGCCGCCTGGCAGGCACCAGGCACAGTGCTGGTGCCTGGTGGCCGCTGTGGCGCGGCTCGTGCGTGGCTCGGGCGCACGGCATGGGCTGCGGTGGTGCATGCGCACCGATGCGGTGCCCAGGCCCAAAAAAGCCCGGCGGCGCCGGGCTTGGGTGTCAGGCCTTGATGCGGGCCGTCAGGCGGTCAGGCCGTCAGGTCGCACAACATGCGTGCAATGACCTTGGTGGCACGGCGCAGGTCCTCCAGCACCAGGCGCTCGTCGGCGCGCTTGGCATGGGACTCCAGCACGGTGCGCGGGCCGGCGCCGTAGATCACGCCGGGAATGCCGCGCTCCACGTACAGGCGCACGTCGGTGTACAGCGGCGTGCCCACGGCCGGGGGCTTTTCGCCGAAGACGGCTTCGCCATGGGCCTGGATGGCGTCCACCAGCGGCTTGTTGCCCGCCAGCGGCGTCATGGCATTGGCCAGCAGCAGGCGCTTGATGTCCACGCGCACGGCATCCTCGCCCGTGTAGCCGCCCTTGGCGTTGAAGTCGGCAATGGCCTGGGCGATGACGGCGCGGATGCTGGCCTCGACCTCGGCCGGGTTTTCCTCGGGGATCATGCGGCGGTCGATCTTGAGCACGACCTTGCCGGGCACCACGTTGGTGTTGGTGCCGCCTTCGATGCGGCCGATGTTCAGGTAGGGGTGCTTGATGCCCGGCACCTTGGAGGTCACCTGCTGGTACTTGGTGTTCTCGGCGTACAGCGCATTCATCAGCACCACGGCGGCCTGCAGCGCGTCCACGCCCGTGTGGGGCACGGCGGCGTGGGCCATCTTGCCCTGCACGGTCACTTCCATCTGCAGGCAGCCGTTGTGGGCGGTGACGACTTCGTAGCTGAAGCCGGCGGCGACCATCAGGTCGGGCTTGGTGAGGTTGTTGGCCAGCAGCCAGCCGGGGCCCAGGATGCCGCCGAATTCCTCGTCATAGGTGAAGTGCAGTTCCACCGCGCCCTTGGAGGGCTTGGCCACGGCTTCGAGCGCACGCACGGCGTAGGTGAAGGTGGCGAAGTCGCTCTTGCTCACGGCGGCGGCGCGGCCGTAGAGCTTGCCGTCCTCGATGGCGGCGCCATAGGGGTCCTGGGTCCAGCCTTCACCGGGCGGCACCACGTCGCCGTGGGCGTTCAGCGCAATGGTCAGGCCGCCGCCGGCGTCACCTGCGCTGCCGTAGGGGCGGCGCACGATCAGGTTGGTGATGGACTCCATGCCGTAGGCCTTGACGTCGGCCTCGGGCACGGTGTGCTTCTCGGCCTCGTAGCCCAGGGTCTTGAGCAGCTCGGCCGTGCGCTCGGCGTGGGGTGCGTTGTTGCCGGGCGGGGTGTCGGTCGGAACCTGGACCAGGGCCTGCAGGAATTGCACCTCTTCATCGAAATGCTGGTCGATCCAGGCGTCCAGGGCGGCGTAGGTGGCTTGCTTGTCTTGGTTCATGTCGGTCATTGCTGCTCTTGGGCCAGCTGGTTCAGTACGTGGGAGAAGGCATCGACGGACAGTTGCATGTCGTCGGCGGTGGAGCTTTCCAGCGGGTTGTGGCTGATGCCGGCGTTCAGGCCGCGCACGAACAGCATGGCCTGGGGCATGATTTCGTGCAGCTTCATGGCGTCGTGGCCGGCGCCGCTGGGCATGCGGTACAGGGGCACGCCCAGGGCGTCCACGGCGGCTTCCCAGCGCTGCTGCCATTCGGGGGCGCTGGGGGCGGCGGCGGCCTTCATGGCCAGCTCGGTGCTGTAGCGCAGGCCACGGCGCTGGGCGATGGCCTCGATCTCGGCCAGGATGTCGGCCACCATGGCGTCGCGCTGCTCGTTGGTGGGCGCGCGCAGGTCCAGGCTGAACTGGCAGCGGCCGGGAACCACGTTCACCGAGCCGCTGGGCACATTGAGCTGGCCCATGGTGGCCACCGAGGTGCCGTCGCGCGCGGCGCGCTTTTCGATGTACAGCGCCAGCTCGGCCACGCCGCAGGCGGCATCGCGGCGGCGGTCCATGGGCGTGGTGCCGGCGTGGCTGGCCATGCCGATCATCTCGCAGATGTAGCGCGCGCTGCCGTTGATGGAGGTGACGATGCCCAGCGGGATGTCCAGCTCGTTGAGCACCGGGCCCTGTTCGATGTGCACTTCGATGAAGCCCAGGTAGCGGGCCGGATCGCGCTGCAGCTTGGGGATGTCGTCAATGCACAGGCCGGCGTGCTGCATGGCCTCGCGCAGGGTGATGCCGTCGGCGTCCTTTTGCTCCAGCCATTCCTGCCTGAAGTCGCCGATCAGTGCGCCCGAGCCCAGGAAGGTGGCCTTGTAGCGCTGGCCTTCCTCTTCCGCAAAACCCACGACCTCGATGTGGAACGGCAGGCGCTTGCCCTGGCGGTGCAGCTCGCGCACGCAGGCCATGGGCACGAAGATGCCCAGGCGGCCGTCGTACTTTCCGCCGTTGCGCACGGTGTCGTAGTGGCTGCCGGTCAGCAGGGTCTTGGCGTCCTCGGTGGCCGCCTTGTAGCGGCCCACGACGTTGCCCACGGCGTCGATCTCGACCTCGTCGAAGCCGCAGTCGCGCATCCAGTGGCTGATGCGCTGGGCGCAGGCGCGGTGGGCATCGGTCAGGTAGGTGACGGTGAGCTGGCCCTTTTCGGCATAGCCGGGGTCGCTGTGCTGGGCCAGCTTTTCCTGCCAGTCCCAGACATCGTTGCCCAGCTCGGGCGTGTAGCCGAACTTGTCGTTCAGGCGGATCTCGGCAATGCGGTGGATGTTGCGCAGCGCCTCGCCCAGCTCGAAGTCGGGGTGGTTGTGCAGGCGGCGCTCGAAGGTCTCGATGATCTCGGCCTTGGCCAGACCCGCGCCGCGCGGACCGCGCACGGCCAGGATGAAGGGAAAGCCGAAGCGCTTGCCGTACTCGGCGTTGAGCTTGCGGATGTGCTCCAGCTCCTCGGGCGTGCAGCGGGTCAGACCCGCCTTGTTCTGCTCGTTGGTGGATTCGGCCGTGAGCGTGTTGGTCTCCATGGCCTTGCCGGCCAGCTCCGGGTGGGCGCGGATCAGGTCGAGCTTGGCCTGCACGGGCGCCTTGTCCAGCACCTGAGCCATGGCGTACTTGATCTGTGCCAGCGAGCGGAAGGGGCGCTGGGCCAGCGCGGCCTCGGCAATCCAGGGCGAGTGTTCGTAGAGGCCGTCGAGCAGACTGGCGGCGGTGGCCAGGTCGGCGGCATTGAGTTGTTCCAGCGTCAGAGCCATGCTGCGTTATTCCTTGTCGGGATGGTGGTGCGCCCAGTGGCGCGCGAGGTCGATGCGGCGGCAGACCCAGACCTTGTCGTGCCGCTGAATGTGGTCCAGAAAGCGCTGCAGTGCCGTGATGCGGCCGGGGCGGCCCAGCAGGCGGCAGTGCATGCCAATGCTCATCATCTTGGGGGAGTCATCGCCGGCCGGATCGCCCTCGGCGTAGAGGGCGTCGAACGTGTCCTTCAGGTATTGGAAGAACGGGTCGGCGTGCGAGTAGCCCTGGGGCAGGGCGAAGCGCATGTCGTTGCAGTCCAGCGTGTAGGGCACGATGAGCTGGCTGCGGGTGCTGCCGTCGCTCTTGCCGACCTTCATCCAGAAGGGCAGGTCGTCGCCGTAGTAGTCGCTGTCGTAGGCGAAGCGGCCGTCGTCGGCCACCAGGCGGTGGGTGTTGGGGCTGTCGCGGCCCGTGTACCAGCCCAGGCCGTGGTCGCCATCGTGGCCGTACAGCTCGCCGAAGATCTCCATGCACTGGCGCATGTGTGCGCGTTCCACCTCGGCGGGCACGCCCTGGTAGTGGATCCACTTGAGGCCGTGGCAGGCCACTTCATGGCCCAGCTCGTCGAAGGCCTGGGCCAGCTCGCGGTGCTTTTGCAGGGCCGTGGCCACGCCGAACACGGTCAGCGGCAGCCCGCGCTTCTCGAACTCTCGCAGGATGCGCCAGACGCCGGCGCGCGAGCCGTATTCATAGATGCCCTCCATGCTCATGTGGCGCTCGGGGTAGGCGGCCGGGTTGAACATTTCGGACAGGAACTGCTCGCTGGCGGCGTCGCCGTGCAGCACGCAGTTCTCGCCGCCCTCTTCATAGTTGAGGACGAACTGCACGGCCACGCGGGCCTGGCCGGGCCAGCGGGCGTGGGGGGGCGTGCGACCGTAGCCGATCAGGTCGCGGGGATAGGGGGCAGTGGCGTCGTAGGTCATGCGGATACGGAGGAAAGGGCCATCGAAAGATCGCTGGTCGGCATGTCGCGGTCGAAGGTCAGGCCGGCTTCCACGTGGTCCAGGTGCTGCTGCATGAGCTGCACGGCGTGGTCGGCGTCGCCGCTGGCCAGGGCCGTGACGATTTCGGCATGCTCGTCATGGGAATGCTCGGCGGCCGTGCTGGACTGGTACATCAGCGTGATCAGCGCGCAGCGCGAGATCAGCTCGCCCAGCAGTTGGGCCAGCACCTCGTTGCCCATGAGCTCGGCCATGCGCACGTGGAAGTCGCCCAGCAGCTCGGTACGCTGGCCGACGTCGTTGCCGTCCATGGCCTTTTTCTCGGCCGCCACGTGCTGCCGCAGCGCGCGGATCTTGGCCGGCGTGCTCTGGGCGATGAAGGCGCGCACCATCTCGGCTTCGAGCATGCGGCGCACGGCGAAGACCTGGCGCGCCTCGTCCACCGAGGGCGTGGCCACGAAGGCCCCGCGCGCGGGTTCGAGCCGGATCAGGCGGTTTTGCGACAGCTGGAACAGCGCCTGGCGCACCAGGGTGCGCGAGACGCCGAAATGGTCTGCCAATTTCTGCTCGGCCAGCTTGGTGCCGGGCAGAAGACGGTGTTCGACGATGGCCCGGGTCAGGCTCTCGACAATGAAACTGGTGGTGGAAGTCTCCATTCAGCCATCATAGCGGCTGGTCACAAGAGTTGTATACAGTTTCTGTCTACTGCTTATTGGCGTTTCCCCGCATACGGCATCCCTTTTCAGAAGCCGGGCGCGGCCGTATCGAAGTGCCGTGCCAGGTGCTCCACAAAGCGCTGCACGCGCTGGGTTGCCGCATGCCGCTGCGGATAGACCACATGGATGTCGGCCGGCGCCGTGGCATGGTCGGCCAGCACCTGCACCAGGCGGCCGCTGCGCAGGTAGCGGGCGATATCCCATTCGGCGCGCATGACGATGCCCAGGCCGGCCAGGGCCCAGCCCACGGCGATCTCGCCATCGTTGGTGCTCAGGCTGTCGCGCAGGCGGATGGCCTCGGTCTTGCGGCCGGGGCCGTTGTGGGTGAAGCGCCAGACGCCGTGGGTGTCGTCGCCCTGGCGGATGTCGATGCAGTCGTGCTGCATCAGCTCGCGCGGGGTGGCCGGCGTGCCGCGCCGTGCCAGGTAGGCGGCAGACGCGCACAGCAGCCGCCGGTTGGGCGCCAGGCGCCGCGCGATGACGCGCGCGTCCGGCGGCTCGCCAAAGCGTATGCACAGGTCGAAGCTGTCATCGACCAGGGGCGGCGGCGAGGCCGACAGCTGCAGCTGCACCTGGATCTGCGTGTGCCTGCGCACGAAGCTGGCGATCAGCGGCGCGATATGGCTGCGCCCGAATCCCAGCGTGGCATTGATGCGCAGCAGGCCCTGCGGCTGCCCGGGCATGCCGGCCACGGCCTGCTCCATGGCGGCAATGTCGTCCAGGATGCGCCGCGCATGGGCCAGGTAGGTCTGGCCCTCATCGGTCAGGCCCAGGCGCCGCGTCGTGCGGCTGACCAGTTGCACGCCCAGCCGCGCCTCCATCTGGGACAGGCGCTTGCTGGCCGCCGGCGTGGTGATGCCCAGCTCGCGGGCCGTGGCCGACAGGCTGGCGCTGCGGGCCAGCAGGCAGAAGAAGGCCATCTCCGATGGCGCTGAGACGGGAGTGCTCATTGTTGAATCAAAGTGAACGATGCCATCACTCTAGAGGCGCGCGCGGCGTTGTTCCATCGATAGATTCACGGACAAGGCCATGGAACCGCATGGCGCTTCATCCACCGCAATCCAAGGAGCCCTCATGACAAAGACATACCGCATCGCCTGCATTCCCGGCGATGGCATCGGCAAGGAAGTGGTGCCCGCAGGGCAGGAGGTGCTGCAGGCGCTGGCCGAAACCCAGCCCGGCCTGGGCTTTGCCTTCACCAGTTTCGGCTGGGGCGGCGACTGGTACCGCGCGCACGGCGAGATGATGCCGGCCGACGGGCTGGACGCGCTGCGCGGCCAGGACGCCATCCTGTTCGGCTCGGCCGGCGACCCGCACATTCCCGACCATGTCACGCTGTGGGGCCTGCGCCTGAAGATCTGCCAGGGGTTCGATCAGTACGCCAATGTGCGGCCCACGCGCATCCTGCCCGGCATCGATGCGCCGCTCAAGCGCTGCGCGCGAGAGGATCTGGACTGGGTCATCGTGCGCGAGAACTCCGAAGGCGAATACGCGGGCGTGGGCGGTCGCGCCCACCAGGGCCATCCCATCGAGGTGGCCACCGACGTGAGCATGATGACCCGTGCGGGCGTGGAGCGCATCATGCGCTTCGCCTTCCGCCTGGCGCAGTCGCGGCCGCGCAAGCTGCTGACGGTGATCACCAAGTCCAACGCCCAGCGCCACGCCATGGTGATGTGGGACGAGATTGCGGTGCAGGTGGCCGCCGAGTTTCCCGACGTGCGCTGGGACAAGGAGCTGGTGGACGCGGCCACGGCGCGCATGGTCAACCGCCCCGCCTCGCTGGACACCCTGGTCGCCACCAACCTGCATGCCGACATCCTCAGCGACCTGGCGGCCGCGCTGGCCGGCAGCCTGGGCATTGCGCCCACGGGCAACATCGACCCGGAGCGCCGCTACCCCAGCATGTTCGAGCCCATCCACGGATCGGCCTTCGACATCATGGGCCAGGGCCTGGCCAACCCCGTGGGCACGTTCTGGAGCTGCGTGATGCTGCTGGAGCACCTGGGCGAGCATCGCGCCGCGCAGCGGCTGATGCAGGCCGTGGAGCAGGTGACGGCCGATGCCGCGCTGCACACGCGCGACCTGGGCGGCAAGGCCACCACGAGGCAGGTCACCGACGCGGTCTGCACTCGGCTGCGCGCGCAGACCGCCGAGGTCCAGGCCGTGCCCGTGCCTGCCTGAGCGCGCGCTGCATGGTCCGATAACCCACAAAAGAACAGACAGGAGACAAGCCATGAACCGCATCACCAGGGTTGCCGCAGCGTGCGCGCTGGCCGCCGCCATTCCTGCCACCATCCCAGCTGCCTGGGCCCAGGCCTGGCCGGCGCGCCCCGTCAACCTCATCGTGCCGTTTCCCGCAGGCGGCACCACCGATGTGCTGGCACGTGCGCTGGGCCAGGAGCTGTCCAAGAGTCTGGGCCAGCCCGTGGTCGTGGAAAACCGCCCCGGCGCGGGCGCCACCCTGGGCGCCGACCATGTGGCCAAGGCGAAACCTGACGGCTACACCCTGCTCATGGGCGCCGTGCACCACACCATTGCCACCAGCGTCTACCGCAGGCTGGGCTATGACTTCCAGAAGGACCTGGCGCCCATCACCGTGGTGGCCGTGGTCCCCAATGTGCTGGTGGTCAATCCGCAGGTGCCCGCCAAAACCGTGCAGGAGCTGCTGGCCCAGGCCCGCGCTCAGCCCGGCAAGCTGGCCTATGGCTCCAACGGCGCGGGCACGGGCCAGCACCTGATCGGCGCGCAGTTCGAGTCCATGGGCGGCGTGGAACTGCTGCACGTGCCCTACAAGGGCAGCGGGCCGCTGACCACGGACCTGCTGGGCGGGCAGATCGCCATGTCCTTCGATACCGTCACGCCCGTGCTGCCCCACATCAAGGCCGGCAAGCTGCGCGCGCTGGCCGTGACCACGGCCAGGCGCTCGGTGGCCCTGCCCGATGTGCCCACGCTGGACGAGGCCGGCCTCAAGGGCTTCGACATGGGCACCTGGTTCGGCGTGCTGGCACCGGCCGCCACGCCCCGCGAGGTACTGGCGCGGCTGGGCGCGGACATGAACCGCATCATCGAGTCCCCGCAGTTCCGCAGGAAGATGGAAGAGATAGGCGCCGAGCCCATCGGCGGATCGCCCGAGCAGATGGCGCGCCAGATCCGCGACGACACCGACCGCTTCGCCAGGCTGGTCAAGGACGCCAAGGTGGCCCTGGATTGAGTTGAGTTGGCACGAGGAACGAGGCCGGGCGAATCAGTTGTGACTTGACCGCATGCCACCGCCGGTGCAGGAAATTCCATAATGCCCGGCGGAGACAACACACCATGACCAGCACCACGGACCTGCACCTCACCGATCCCCAAGCCTTTCTGCTCGACCTCTACCGCGCTGCGGTCAAGGATGCGCAGCCCCTGTACAGCATGGCCCAATGCCTGCCAAAGCCTCCCAAGGGCCGCACCTTGGTGCTGGGCGCGGGCAAGGCCGGCGGCTCCATGGCCCAGGCGCTGGAGGCGCTGTGGCCAGCGGACGCACCGCTGTCCGGCCTCGTGGTCACGCGCTACCACCACATCCCGCCGCGCCCCGAAGGGCTGGCGCAGCGCATCGAGGTGGTCGAGGCCGCCCACCCCGTGCCCGACGCGGCAGGCCTGGCCGCCGCCGAACGCATCCTCGCGCTGACCGAAGGGCTGACCGAGGACGACCTCGTGCTGTGCCTGATCTCGGGCGGCGGCTCGGCCCTGCTGACCCTGCCGGCCGAAGGCATCGACCTGGAGGAAAAGCAGCGCATCAACCGCGCCCTGCTGGAAAGCGGCGCCGCCATCGGCGAGATGAACTGCGTGCGCAAGCACCTGTCGCGCATCAAGGGCGGGCGCCTGGGCGCGGCCTGCGCGCCTGCGCGCGTGGTCACGCTGACCATCAGCGACGTGCCGGGCGACGACCCCTCCATCATCGCCAGCGGCCCCACCGTGCCCGATGCCAGCAGCTGCGCCGACGCGCTGGCCATCCTCACGCGCTACCGCATCGACGTGCCCGAATCCGTGCGCCGCGCGCTGGAGGCGGGCGAGCTTGAAACACCCAAGCCCGGCGACGCGCGCTTCGACGGCCATGAGGTCCACATGATTGCCACGCCCCAGCACTCGCTGGAGGCGGCCGCACGCGTGGCCGAGGCGGCGGGCCTGCGCACCCATGTGCTGTCCGACGAGATCGAGGGCGAATCGCGCGAAGTCGCCAAGGTCCACGCCGCCCTGGCGCGCGCCGTGGCCCGCCACGGCCAGCCGTTTGCAAAGCCCTGCGTGATCCTGTCCGGCGGCGAGACCACGGTCACCATCCGGCAGCGCCCGGCCGGCACGCCCAAGGGACGCGGCGGCCGCGCGGGCGAGTTCTGCATGGGCCTGGCCCAGGCCCTGCAGGGGCAGGACAAGGTCTGGGCGCTGGCGGCCGATACCGATGGCATCGATGGCGTGGAGGACAACGCGGGGGCGCGCGTGTCACCGGATACGTTGGCGCGGGCCCAGGACCAGGGCATGCGGATTGCCGAGTACCTGGACCGCAATGATGCGTATGGGTTCTTTGATGCGCTGGGGGATCTGGTGGTGACCGGGCCCACGCATACCAACGTGAATGACTTCCGGGCGATTCTGGTTCTCTAGGTTTTTGCTCCTGCCGGGTGCTTGTTTTTCGAGGCCGGGGCGTGCGCCCGGCCACTTGTTTCAGGCTCGCCTGTTTCAGGCGCTCACGCCCCGCGCGGCAGCGTCTCCCACCATTCGGCATCGAACCGCCCCTGCAGGAAGGCGATGAAGGACTGCACCTTCTGTGGCACCAGGCGCGGCGAGGGGTAGACGGCGTGGATTTCCTGCTCGGGCAGGCGGCAGGTCTTGAGGACTTCGACCACGCGGCCGGCTTCCAGGGAGTCGTGGGCCACGTAGCGGGGCAGGGCGGCGATGCCCATGTGCGAGCGTGAGGCCGCCAGCAGGGCCGAGAGGTTGTTGGAGCGCAGCCGGCCCGTGACCGCCACCGAGACCGGTTCTCCGCTGGCGTTGCGCAGACGCCAGATGTCGTTGCCCTGCACGCTGCTGTAGATCAGCGTGGCATGTTCCTTGAGGTCGGAGGGGCGGCGCGGCGTGCCGCGCTTGCGCAGGTAGGTGGGCGAGGCCACCAGCACCCAGGGGTTCACGCCCAGGGTGCGTGCGCCCAGGCTGGAGTCGGCCAGCTTGCCCAGGCGCAGGGCCACGTCGATGCCGTTGGCCACCAGGTCGGTGTAGCGGTCCTCGAAGCTGAGGTCGACCTGCACCTGGGGGTTATGCGCCATGAATTCCAACGCCAGCGGTATCAGCACGCGCCGGCCAAAGGCCACCGAGCTGCCAATGCGCAGCTGGCCCTGCACCTGGGTCTGGCGCACCTGGACCACCTTGTCGGCCTCGGCCACGTCGTTGACGATGGCCTTGCATTTCTCGTAGTACAGCGCGCCCGCTTCGGTCAGGCTCACGCCGCGCGTGTTGCGGTTGAGCAGGCGCACCTTCAGGCGCGCTTCCATGGCTGCGATCTGCTTGGTGACCGTGGGCTGGGTGGTGGCGAATTCGTGCGCGACCTTGGTGAAGCTGCTGGTCTCCACCACGCGCACGAACATGTGCATGGCATCGAGTCTGTCCATGGCGCTGTCTCCTTTTTCATTGGTAGTTATTCCTGCACGGAATAAATTTTATGGTCTGCGCAGGCGTTCCGCCAATCGGCCTGTCTGCCTAGAGTTGACTCCAATTTGAAGGAGACCTCCCATGGCAAAAATGAAAGCAATCGAAGCCGCAGTCCGCGTGCTGGAAAAAGAAGGCGTGACCGTCGCATTCGGCGTTCCCGGTGCCGCCATCAACCCGCTGTACGCAGCGCTCAAGGACCATGGCGGCATCGGCCACATCCTGGCGCGCCACGTCGAAGGCGCAAGCCACATGGCCGAGGGCTACACCCGCGCCGTGGCCGGCAACATCGGCGTGTGCATCGGCACCAGCGGCCCGGCCGGCACGGACATGATCACGGGCCTGTACTCGGCCAGCGCGGATTCGATTCCGATTCTCTGCATCACGGGCCAGGCGCCGCGCTCGCGTCTGCACAAGGAAGATTTCCAGGCCGTGGACATTGCCTCCATCGCCAAGACCGTGACCAAGTGGGCCACCACGGTGCTGGAGCCGGCCCAGGTGCCGCGCGCCTTCCAGCAGGCCTTCCACCTGATGCGCTCGGGCCGCCCCGGCCCCGTGCTGATCGACCTGCCCATCGACGTGCAGCTGGCCGAGATCGAGTTCGACATCGACACCTACGAGCCCCTGCCTGTCTACAAGCCGGCTGCCACGCGCAAGCAGGTGGAAAAGGCCATCGCCATGCTCAACGAGTCCGAGCGCCCGCTGCTGGTCTCGGGCGGCGGCGTGATCAATGCCGACGCTTCCGAGCTGCTGGTGGAGTTCGCCGAGCTGCTGGACGTGCCCGTGATTCCCACCCTGATGGGCTGGGGCACCATCCCTGACGACCACCGCCTGATGGCCGGCATGTGCGGCCTGCAGACCAGCCACCGCTACGGCAATGCCACCATGCTGGCCTCCGACTTCGTGCTGGGCATCGGCAACCGCTGGGCCAACCGCCACACGGGCTCGGTCGAGGTCTACACCAAGGGCCGCAAGTTCGTGCACGTGGACATCGAGCCCACGCAGATCGGCCGCGTGTTCGCGCCCGACTACGGCATCGTCTCGGATGCGGGCGCTGCGCTCAAGCTCTTCGTCGAGGTGGCGCGCGAGTGGAAGGCGGCTGGCCGCCTGAAGGACCGCAGCGGCTGGGTGGCCGAATGCCAGGCCCGCAAGAACAATGTGGAGTACCTGCGCAAGACCAATTTCGACAACGTGCCCATGAAGCCGCAGCGCGTCTACCAGTGCATGAACCGCAGCCTGGACAAGGACACCTGCTACGTCTCCACCATCGGCCTGTCGCAGATTGCCGGCGCGCAGTTCCTGCATGTCTACAAGCCGCGCAACTGGATCAACTGCGGCCAGGCCGGCCCGCTGGGCTGGACCGTGCCGGCCGCCCTGGGCGTGCGCGTGGCCGACCCGGCCCGCAAGATCGTGGCGCTGTCGGGCGACTATGACTTCCAGTTCATGATCGAGGAGCTGGCCGTGGGCGCGCAGTTCAAGCTGCCCTACATCCATGTGCTGGTCAACAACAGCTACCTGGGCCTGATCCGCCAGGCGCAGCGCGCCTTCTCCATCGACTACTGCGTGCAACTGGCCTTCGACAACATCAATGTCGACGACAAGGAAGAGTCCAAGGGCTATGGCGTGGACCACGTCAAGGTGGTCGAGGGCCTGGGCTGCAAGGCCATCCGCGTGCACCGTCCCGAGGACTTCGCGCCCGCCATGCAGCAGGCCGAGGCCTGGATGGCAGAGCACCGCACGCCGGTCGTCGTCGAGGTCATCCTGGAGCGCGTGACCAACATCTCCATGGGCGCCGAGATCGACAACGTGATCGAGTTCGAGGACCTGGCCGCAGCGCCTGCCGACGTGCCCAGCGCCCTGGCCCTGCTGGACTGAAGCAAGGCACCCCCTGAGCGGCTGCGCCGCTTCCCCCTCTCTTAGGAGGGGGACGATGCCATCGCTGCGGGGCGGCCCTTGCCTGGCATCCCTGGCTGGCGCTGCGCCAATGCCTGCATTGCGGGCGGTGCAGGCACTCGGGGGTTCCGATTTCCATTGCCCCTTGGGCATTTTTACCGGCGGGGCGCCTTGCGTGCCCTGCCGCTCCCAACCCACCAAACGACAACCGGAGACTTCTGACATGCCCCGTTTTGCTGCCAACCTCAGCATGCTGTTCACCGAGGTGCCCTTCCTCGACCGCTTCGAGCGCGCGGCGCGCGCCGGCTTCGAGGCCGTGGAATTCCTGTTTCCCTACGCCCATACGGTCGAAGAGATCAAGGAGCGCGTGGACGCCCACGGCCTGCAGATCGTGCTGCACAATCTGCCGGCCGGCGACTGGGATGCGGGCGAGCGCGGCATTGCCTGCCACCCCGACCGCGTGGACGAGTTCCGCGCCGGCGTGGCCAAGGCCGTGACCTATGGCCATGCGCTGGGCGTGCCCCAGCTCAACTGCCTGGCCGGCAAGGCGCCTGCCGGTGCCGATGCCGCGCTGCTGCGCCGCACCTTCGTGGACAACCTGCGCTTTGCCGCATCGGCGCTGAGCGCGGCCAATCTGCGCCTGCTGATCGAGCCCATCAACCCCTTCGACATTCCCGGCTTCTACCTGAACCGCACGGACGAGGCCCTGTCCATCCTCGACGAGGTGGGCGCGCCCAACGCCTTCGTGCAGTACGACATCTACCACGCGCAGCGCACCGAGGGCGAACTGGCGGCCACGCTGCAAAAGCACCTGGCCCGCATCGGCCATGTGCAACTGGCCGACAACCCGGGCCGCAACGAGCCGGGCACGGGCGAGATCAACTACCCCTTCCTGTTCGCGCACCTGGACCGCATCGGCTACCAGGGCTGGGTGGGCTGCGAGTACAAGCCCGCGCGCGATACCGAATCGGGCCTTGGCTGGCTGGACGCCCACACCAGCGTGCGCGCGGCAGTCGCCGCCTGAGTGCCGCCGGAGTTTTTTCTCAGCTTTTCAAAAACGACAAGGAGTACACAGCATGAATGCATCCTCTCTCAAGCTTGGTTTCGTGGGCCTGGGCATCATGGGCGCGCCCATGGCGGGCCACCTTCTGACGGCCGGCCACCAGCTGTTCGTGAACACCCTGGGCAAGATCCCCGCGCAGATCGCAGAGAGCAGCGCCACCCAGTGCACCACGGCGCGCGGCGTGGCCGAGCGGGCCGACATCATCTTCCTGATGCTGCCCGACACGCCCGATGTCGAGAAGGTGCTGTTCGGCGAGGACGGCGTGGCCGCCGGCCTCAAGGGCAGCAGCGGCAAGGTGGTGGTGGACATGAGCTCCATCTCGCCCGTGGCCACCAAGGACTTCGCTCGCCGCATCGAGGCCATCGGTGCCCAGTACCTGGATGCGCCGGTCTCCGGCGGCGAGGTGGGTGCCAAGAACGCCACCCTGTCCATCATGGTCGGCGGCCCGGAGGACGTGTTCTCGCGCGTCAAGCCGCTGTTCGAGCGCATGGGCAAGAACATCACCCTGGTGGGCGGCAACGGCGACGGCCAGACCGCCAAGGTGGCCAACCAGATCATCGTGGCGCTGAACATCGAGGCCGTGGCCGAGGCCCTGCTGTTCGCGTCGCGCGCCGGTGCCGACCCGGCCCGCGTGCGCGAGGCGCTGCTTGGCGGCTTTGCCTCGTCCAAGATCCTGGAGGTGCATGCCGAGCGCATGATCAAGCGCACGTTCGATCCGGGCTTCCGCATCTCGCTGCACCAGAAGGACCTGAACCTGGCCCTGAGCAGCGCGCGCCAGCTCGGTGTGTCCCTGCCCAACACCGCCCAGGCGCAGGAGCTGTTCAACAGCTGCGTGGCCCACGGCGGCGCGAACTGGGACCACTCGGGCATGGTGCGTGCACTGGAGATCCAGGCCAACTTCGAAGTGGGCCAGAAGGTCCAGGACTGATGGCCGGCCTTTGAGACAACGATTGGTGGGAGGGCGGCCTTGCGCCGCCCTGTTGTGAAAAGCCGCGCTCGGCAACGGGCGCGGCTTTTTCTTGCAATGAAACGCATGCGCTGCATGCTTAAAGACCTGCGCAAGGCGAACACTTTGTAAAGCCGCCACGGCCCAACTCAGGGACACCGAGGAAGGGCCGCCCCGCACCGAGGGTGTCGTCCCCCTCCGCGAAGCGAGAAGGGGGAAGGCGCGCAGCGCCTCAGGGGGTCAATATCCCAGCGTCTGCCCGTCGGGGTTGCGCGGGTCGGAGGCGCCGTAGAGCATGCCGTCGCGCAGCTCGATGGTCTGCGTGCGGCCCATCGACGCCTTCACGGCAACGTTGTGGCCGCGCGACTTGAGCAGGGCCACGGTGTCGGGGCTGATGCCCTTTTCCACGCGCAGCTCATCGGGCGTCCACTGGTGGTGAAAGCGCGGCGTGGCGGCGGCCTCGGCCGGGTTCATGCCGAAGTCGATGGTGTTGACCACGGTCTGCAGCACGGTGGTGATGATGCGTGCGCCGCCGGGGCTGCCGGTGACCAGCACGGGCTTGCCGCCCTTGAGCACCATGGTCGGCGTCATCGACGACAGCGGGCGCTTGCCTGCGGCCACCGCATTGGCATCGCCGCCGACCAGGCCATACGCGTTGGCCACGCCGGGCTTGGCCGAGAAATCGTCCATCTCGTTGTTGAGCAGGATGCCCGTGCCTTTGGCCACGATGCCGCTGCCGAAGTTGGTGTTCAGCGTATAGGTCACGGCCACGGCGTTGCCCGCCTTGTCCACCACCGAGTAGTGCGTGGTCTGGTCGCTCTCGTAGGGCTGGGGCTTGCCGGGCCGGATGTCCTTGCCGGCGCGCGCCTGGTAGGGGTCGATGCCGGCGGCCAGTGCCTCGGCATAGCGCTTGGAGGTCAGGCCCTTGAGCGGCACGGTCACGAAGTCGGGATCACCCAGGTATTCGGCACGGTCGGCATAGGCCAGCTTCATGCTTTCCGCCATGTAGTGGATGCTCTGCGCGCTGTTGACGCCCCACTGGTTCATGGGCCAGCGTTCCATCATGTTGAGGATCTGGATCAGGTGGGCACCGCCGGAGGACGGAGGCGGCATGGTCACGATCTCGTAGCCGCGGTAGGTGCCGCGCAGCGGCTCGCGCTCGGCGACCTTGTAGCTCTTGAGGTCCTGCAGCGAGAGGGCGCCTGCATGCGGCGCCATCTCGGCCGCGATCTTGCGGGCGATGGAGCCTTCGTAGAACACCTTGGAGCCCTGCTGGCCGATCAGGCGCAGCGACTGCGCCAGGTCCTTTTGCACCAGGCGGTCGCCGCGCTTGAGGGGCTCGCCGTTGCGCCAGAAGATGGCCTGGGTGGCGGGCCACTGGCCCATGTTCTTCTTTTCCTGTTCCAGGATCTTGGCCAGGGTCTCGCTGACCGTAAAGCCCTTGTCGGCCAGCTTTGCGGCCGGCGCAATCACCGTGGACAAAGGCAGCGATCCCCATTTCTTCAGCGCATGCTCCATGCCGGCCACGGTGCCGGGCACGCCCACGGCGTAGTGGGTGTAGAGCGATTTGCCGTCGATGACCTTGCCATCCGCACCCACGTACATGTCGCGCGTGGCCTTGGAGGGCGCGACCTCGCGGAAGTCCAGCGCAATGTTCTTGCCGCTCTTGGCGTCATGCACCACCATGAAGCCGCCGCCACCGATGTTGCCTGCGTTGGGCAGGGCCACGGCCAGCGCAAAGCCCATGGCCACGGCGGCGTCCACCGCATTGCCGCCGGACTTCAGGATCTGCAGGCCGATGCGCGAGGCCAGCTCCTGCTCGCTGGCCACCATGCCGCTCCTGCCCACGACGGGATGGAACACATCCATGTCGAAGTCATAGGCGGCGCTGGCGGCCTGGGCCGCGTTGCTCTGCGTGATGGGCGCCGCTGCCGGGGCAGGCGCTGCGGCCACGGGTGCTGGCGCCGCCGAAGCCGCGGGCGGCTGCGTGCTGCTGCAGGCGGCCAGGCTGGCAATGGCCAGCGCCAGGCTGGTTGCAAGCAAGGGGGAGCGAAGTTGCATCGGTATCTCCTTGGCAGATGAAACAGTGGAACAGTGGAAAAAGAGCGCGCGTCCTGTGCCGCCCTGTGTGCGCCGGCCGGAGGGTCCTGCGGCCGGGGCGGCGGCGGACCACAGTGTAGAAGCATGGCGTCGGCAGGCTTCCCGCGCGCCGGCCCGGGCGCCGAAAGTGCGGGTATCTGCCTAGGCGTCGGCCGTGCAACGCCCTTCAAGGGCGTACAAAAACTGTATACACTTTGCGAATGCAGGGCAGGGCCGCGAGTGCTGTCGCGCGCCGCGCTCCGTGCATTGACCAACCAATGACAACCGGGCGGGCAAGCTCCCGCCTCACAGGAGATTTCCATGGGCCTGAGCACCCACGTCCTCGACACTATGAATGGCTGCCCCGCAGCCGGCATGGCTGTCGCGCTGTATTCCACCGATGGCGACCAGGCCACGCTGATCAAGAGCCTGGTGCTCAACCACGACGGCCGTACCGATGCACCGCTGTTCGACAACAACAGCCTCAGGACCGGCACCTACCGCCTGACCTTCGACGTGGCGGCCTACTTCAAGGCCCGTGGCGTGCAACTGCCCGAGCCCAACTTCCTCAACAAGGTGAGCCTGGACTTCGGCGTCGCCCATGCCGACCAGCACTACCACGTGCCCCTGCTGGTCAGCCCCTGGAGCTATTCCACGTACCGGGGCTCCTGAGCCCTGCTGCAGGCAGGCTGTCGGGGGATGGCCTGGAGTGAGCCCTGAAACGAAAAACGGCCCGCATTGCGGGCCGTTGCTTTTGGGGCTCCAGCAAGCGTGCGGGCTACTTGCCCTTGGAATGCCCCATGGCCACGACCAGGGCCGTGATGAAGAAGAAGGCCTGCAGCTCCAGCGCCCAGCCTCCCGAGCTGTGCAACTGCATCACCTGGCCCGTGTGCACCAGCGCAAAGGCCACGACCATGTTGATCGCAATCACCAGCGCCGCAGGCACCACCCACAGGCCGACCAGCAGCAGCAGCGGCGCCACCACCTCACCCAGATAGACCGCATAGGCCAGCCAGCCCGGTGCGCCCGTGGACTCCACCATGCGCTCGATGCTGCCTATGCCGTAGCGCAGCTTGGCCCAGCCGTGAAAAAGCAACAGGACCGCGAGCGTGACGCGCAGCAGCACCATGGCTGCCTGGGGATGGTGAAAGTGGCTCCAGAACTTCATGAACTCCCTCGGTGTGGATAGGCCCGGTGGGCCGGGTGTTGCTGTGCGTGCATTCTGGCATCAGCGCGCTTTCGGTGTCGGCTGTGGCGGCCCGGCACGGGATTTTCAGACATTTCCTGCGGGCCTGTAGTCCTATGGCGCAACTTGTGACATGTCTCATCACAAGTACTGCAAAGCCGCCTAGCATCATCCCCAGCCTGTCTCGGAAACGGTTTGCGAGCACTGGAAGGGGTGCCCGGGACCGTGAGGCAAGGTGATCAATCCAATGAACCGATGGGGTCTCCCCAAAACGTCCAATCAAGAAAGGCAGGTTTTCCCATGCGTCAGTTTTCTTTGCGTACCGTCGTGATGGCCACTGCACTGGCGGCCGGCAGCATTGCCATGGTCGGCTGCACGACCACCAAGCCGGAAACCCAGTCCGCGCCGCGCGCTGATGCCACCACCGTCAATGCGCGCGCCAACGCCGCGCTGGAGCGGCTGTACCAGACGGCGCCAGGCTCCAAGGAAATGGTGGCCCGCTCCAAGGGCGTGCTGATCTTCCCCTCGGTGATCGGCGGCAGCTTCGTCATCGGTGTCGAGCATGGCCGCGGCGTGCTGCGCGTCGGCGGCCAGAACAAGGGCTACTACAGCACGACAGGCGCCTCGGTGGGCTGGCAGGCCGGTGGCCAGTCCAAGGCTGTGATCTATGTGTTCAACACCCAGGAAGCGCTGGACAAGTTCCTGGCCAGCGAGGGCTGGTCCGTGGGCGCCGATGCCACGGTGGCCGCAGGCAAGGTGGGCGCCAATGGCAGCGTGGACACCACGACCGCCCAGGGCCCCGTGACCAGCTATGTGCTGACCAATGCGGGCCTGGAAGCCGGCGTGTCGCTGCAGGGCTCGAAGATCACCAAGGTGGTCGAGTGATCCCGGCCCTGAGGGGCCTTTGAACGAAACCGGCCTGCGGGCCGGTTTTTCTTTGTGCGGTCGTCTCAGTCGGTGCCAGCGGCGCCGTCTTCATTGGCGCTGCCCGGCGCAGCGGGCGGGAGCACGGCCTGCTCTATGCGTTCGAGGCGCTTTTCGATGCGCTCCACGGCTTCGGCGCTCATCTTGATGTCGTAGATGCTTACGGGCTCCTCGCATTCCAGCGCAGGGTCCGTCGCGGCCGACAGGCGGCCGAGCAGAGGGGCCTCGAACGTGGTCTGCAGCCGGGCCACGACTTCGGCGTTCATGGAACGGCCGGTGCGCTTGGCTGCCTCCTCGACGAGGTCCTTGAGTTCCTGCGGCAGGCGCAGCTTGTACTGAGGATCGGTCTGTTTCATCGCCGGCAATCATGGACCGGAAAGGTATTGACTGCAAGGGACCTGAAAGGTATTGTTGCTTCGGGACCAGCACGGTCCCGCGCAAGGGGAGCCATGAAGACAGTCAACCCATCGGGCCGCAGCCAACGAAGATACTCACCACAGCACCAGGAGGTACTGGCGGTCGATGCGCTGTGCCACATGGGTGCGGCCCTGGGCGTGCTGGAGCTGCATGCAGAGCGCGCCGGCTCGGCCATGGTGTGTGCCGCGCGTGATTTGCTGCGCGGCTACCACGCCAGCGCTGACCAGGCGGTGGCCAGCCTGCAGGCCGGTGACCGCGCGGCAGGCGTGCTGCCGCAGATGTCGCAGGACCTGGGCTATGCCATCGAGGTCATCGACCGCGTGAACGACGATGCCCCGGACGACCTGGTGCTGTATGCCGTGACCTGCCTGCTCAGAAGTGCCAGGAGCTTTGCCGACGGCCAGCCGCGTGAATCTGCCTGAGTCGGCATGAACCGGCATGAACCAGCCTTTGGCGGCCTGAGGCTCAGAGCTGGCCTTCGGTCAGCGTGTCGAGCTGGAAGCGGCCGGACTTGTCCCAGAGCCAGGTATCGGTATAGGTGATGCGGGCGGCGCCGGCCGGGGCGGGGAAGGGCGCGGCGGCGCGCACCAGGCGCTCGATCTCGCTCACCACTTCGGGGGCATGGCTGGGCGCGCGCATCCAGTGCAGGCGCTGGACCTGGCCGTTGCGGTCGATCTGCACCTGCAGCACGCCGATCGCGTAGAGCATGGGCGGCAGCTGGCCCTTGTAGATGCGCTCGGCATTGCGCGCGTACAGATGGTTGGCTGCCACCTTGCGGTACTGCAGCTGTGCGCTGGAGGTGGCCTCGTCGGGGCGCGGGCCGGGGCCGGGTGGCGACTTGCAGGCCGTGACCAGGGAGGCAATGGCGGCCATCAGTCCCGCCCACAGCCAGGGACGGCCGGAACGTGGCTTTTGCACGGAACTGTGCTGAGAGGAATCGGGGGAATCGGGCATGATTGCGAGCGTATCCTGAAACGCTGCGGCACCGGCAGTCGGAGCGCAAAACTCAAGTGCCGCAGCGGAAAATCCCGCAACAAATTCCAACGAAGCCCGCAGGCGCCACGACGGGCTGTCAGGTGCGCCCATGTGGAGTGACACGTTCAAGAAAGTCGAGCAGGGCCTTGCGCAGGGGCCGCTGTGCTGGGTCGAGGTGATGGAGTCGCGCGGCTCGGTGCCGCGCGAGCGCGGCGCCTGGATGGCCGTGTTTGCCGACCGCGTGGCCGGCACCATTGGCGGCGGGCACCTGGAGTTCGACGCCATCGACCGCGCGCGCAGCCTGCTGCGCGACGCTGCGCTTCAGGCCCGATTGCCCGGACAGCCTGGGCAGGCCGGTCCCGCCCTTGCCGAGCACCAGCACCGCTATCCGCTGGGCCCCAGCCTGGGCCAGTGCTGCGGCGGCGTGGTGATGCTGAGGTTCGTGCTGGTGCCCCAGGGCCGCATGGACATGCTGCGCGAGCGGCTGCAGCCGCCACGCGACTGCGTGGCGCTGTTCGGCGCAGGCCACGTCGGCCATGCGCTGGTGCGCCTGCTGTGCAATCTTCCCTACCGCGTGATGTGGGTGGACAGCCGCGATTCGGTCTTCCCCGAGGAGGAGCACGAGCTCGTGCAGTGTGAATACTCCGATCCCGTGCAGTCCGCCGTGGCCGACCTGCCCACCGGCTCCCAGGTGCTGATCATGAGCTTCAGCCATGCCGAGGACCTGGAGGTGGTCGCCCAATGCCTGAGCCGCCAGCGCCAGCACGGGGACCTGCCCTATGTGGGCCTGATCGGCAGCGCCACCAAATGGGCCACCTTCCGGCGCAGGCTGCGCGAGCGCGGCTTCAGCGATGCGGAGCTGGACCATGTGACCTGCCCCATCGGCGTGCCCGGCATCAAGGGCAAGGAGCCTGAGGTGATCGCGGTGGCCGTGGCGGCGCAGTTGCTGCAGCGGCGCAGCGCCGCGCCTGCTCAGAATCAGGGAAATCTCTAGTGAATTGATGTCGCGCAAGCCGGCTGGCTGTCGAAAAATTGCATACACTTTGTGTCTACGAAATGGTCGCAGCGGTGCACCGGCGGTATATCTACCGGGTGCGCGGCCTTTTTCTTCTGCTCAGAGCGCCCGCAGTGGTGAGCAGGTTGAACACCGGCGGCCCCCACGCTGCCAAGGTTGAGAGCTATGGAAAGCTACATTCTCGACTGGGCCAACCTGCTGTTGCGGTGGCTCCACGTCATTACGGCCATCGCCTGGGTCGGTTCCTCCTTCTATTTCGTCTTCCTCGACAGCAGCCTGACGCCGCCTGTCGATGACGACCTCAAGAAGCAGGGCGTCAGCGGCGAACTCTGGGCCGTGCACGGCGGTGGGTTCTACCACCCCGTCAAGTTCAATGTCTCCCCGCCCAAGCTGCCGGACCACCTGCACTGGTTCTACTGGGAAAGCTACACCACCTGGCTCAGCGGCTTTGCGCTGCTGACGGTGTCGTATCTGTGGAACGCCAAGATCTACCTCGTCAATCCGGCCGATCCCAACGCCATGGGCTCGGCTGCGGCCATTGCCTCGGCCCTGGCCTTCCTGGTCGTGTTCTGGCTGCTGTACGACGGCATCTGCCGCGTCTTCGGCCAGAAGAAGAACGGCGACGCCACGGTGGGCGCCATGGTGCTGGTGCTGGTGTGCATCGCGGCCTTCCTGGCCTGCCACATCTTCCCGGGCCAGGCCGCCTTCCTGCTGATGGGTGCCATGCTGGCGACCTCGATGAGCGCCAACGTGTTCTTCTGGATCATTCCCGGCCAGCGCACGGTGGTGAAGGCCCTGAAGGAAGGCCAGCCCGTGGACCCCATCCACGGCAAGCGCGGCAAGCAGCGCAGCGTGCACAACACGTACTTCACGTTGCCGGTGCTGTTCGCCATGCTGTCCAACCACTACGGCTGGCTGTACAGCCATGAGCTGAACTGGCTGGTGCTGATCCTGATGATGTTCGCGGGCGCTGCCATCCGCCAGTTCTTCGTGATGCGCCACGGCTTCAAGCTGGGCCGCAATGCCCATCCCTGGCCCTACGCCTTGGTCGGCGTGCTGGTGCTGATCGGCACAGCCGTCTGGCTCAAGCCTGCACCGGCGCCTGCCGCCGCCCCTGTGTCTGCGCCTGCCGCAGCCCCTGCAGCGGCTCCCGCCGCCGTGCAGGCGCCTGCTGGTGCCGAGCCCGCTGCGACGGCGGCGCCCGGTGCCGAAGCTGCTGCAGCCGCTGCACCCGTTGCGACCGCTGCTCCCGCCGCCGACGGCGCCGTGGGCTACGCCCAGATGGCGCCCTTCTTCCAGCAGCATTGCGTGGTCTGCCACGGTGCCGCCCTGCAGCAAAAGAATGTGCGCCTGGACTCGCCCGAGCAGGTCAAGGCCCACGCCCAGCAGATCTACCAGCAGGTGGTGCAACTGCGCAAGATGCCCTTTGGCAATCCGGGTGCCCTGAACGATGACGAGCGCAGCATGGTCAAGCGCTGGTACGAGTCTGGTGCATCGGTGAACTGATCGCTGGGCCGCGCCCAGACGCTGTCGGCGTTTGCTGTCAGCGTTCGGCGGCCAGCCACCAGCCCGCAGCCTCGCAAGAGCCTGCGGGCTTTCTGTTTCAGGCAGGCCAGGCTGCTGCGGTGCCGTGCAGGGCCGGGCGCCGCGCTTCATCGCGCGGCGTGTGCAGCGCGATGGCGCCGCGCCCCGGCAGGCTTTGCGCCTTGGCCTGCTGCTTGGCCAGGGCCGCGAGGTTGGCGATGTCCTCGGGTGCCAGCACGCTGCCCGGCGTGACGCGCACCACGCCGATGGACAGCGTGGTGCAGGCAAAGAATCGCCGGATGCCGTGGCGGTCCTCGGCCCAGATGCCTCCGGCCTCGCGCGCCTGGTCGTCGAACAGCTGGCGCGCCTCGCTGGCGAAGGCGCCCACAATGCCTTCGCAGCGCCGCTGCCAGTCCTCGCTTTGCAGCAGCAGCATGAAGTCGTCCCCGCCCACATGGCCCACGAAGTCGCGCCGCGCATCGCAGTGCGCCACGGCCAGCCGCGCCACCAGGCGGATCATCTGGTCGCCACGCCAGTAGCCGTAGTGGTCGTTGAAGGGCTTGAAGTGGTTGAGGTCGGCGTAGCAGGCCACGAAGCCGGCGCCGCTGTCCAGCAGTCGCTGCATGTGCAGGCTGATGGGGATGTTGCCGGGCAGGAAGGTCAGCGGGTTGGCATGGCGCGCGGCCTCGATGCGGGCCTCGGTCACGCGGCGCACCAGCTGCTCGCCCGTGCCCAGGCCCACATAGCGGCCGTTGTCGGTGACGATGAAGCCGTCGCTCAGGTAGCGCTGGTCCTGCGAGGTCAGGATGCCCACGAGCTGGTCCACATCGCAATCGAGCTCCACGATGCGCGGCTGCACGTTGGCAAAGGCCAGGCAGGGCTTGCGCCCGTGCACTTCGCGGAAGTACAGCGTGGCGTAGTGATTCATGAACTGCTGGCGGTTGATGAGCGCCAGCGGCCGGCCGGCCTCCACGACGGCAATGGCATGCAGCTGCTGGCCGGCCTGGAACAGCTCGGCCACCTCGTCGTTGCTGGCTGCGGGCACCACGCAGGGCGCCTGCATCACCATCAGATTGCGCAGCACCCCCGGGCGCGCGCTGTGTCCCTGGTGGGGCAGCACGGCCACGCGCGGGTCCTGCGCCACGCTGCGCGCCTGCGTGCTGATCTGGGGCTGGGCGGTTTCGGCAGGGCGGCCCAGCAGCCAGCCCTGGCCATACGGAATGCCCAGGTCGCGCAGGGTGCGCAGCTCATCCTCGGTCTCTATGCCTTCGGCGATCAGCGTGGTGCCGAAGACCTCGGCAATGCCCTTGATGGCCTGCAGCAGCTGCAGCGTGGCCGGGCGCTGCTCGATCTGGTGGATGAAGTATTTGTCGATCTTGACGAAGTCGGGCTTGGCCTCGGACCACAGGCGCAGGCTGGAGCGGCCGTCGCCAAAGTCATCCAGCGCCAGGCGCGCGCCCGTGGCATGCACGGCCTTCACGGCGGCGCAGACGGCGGGCATGTCGGTCACATGGTCGTGCTCGGTGATCTCCACCACCAGGGAGCGGGCCTGCACGCCGAAGATGCGCACCGTGTCCCCGACCATGCCGGGGCCGCAGACCCCCACGGCCTGCACCAGCGCCTGGGCGCTGAGGTTGACGAACAGCCGGCCCGGCGCACTCTGCCGGTCCCAGTCCTGCAGCGCCACGCAGACCGCCAGCAGCTCGAATTCCCGAAGAATGCCCTCGGCCGCTGCGCCCTTGAGCAGGGCATCGGGCGTATGCAATGGCATGCCCCGGGGGCCGCGGATCAGCGCCTCATGCGCATAGATGCTGCCGCTGCGCAAGTCGGCCAGCGGCTGGAAGACGCAGTACAGGCCGCCCGCGCGCATGAGCTGCGCCACGGGGCCTGCGCCTGACCGCACGGCGGCGGAGAGCACGGCCGCGGCAGCGGGCAGGCTGGCGAGCATCTGGGGATCGATCATGGGCTCAACTTTTCAGCTGGATACATTACGTTTCACTGGTGACATACTTGTGACAAGTATGCCGCCTGTGGGCCGGTGTGCTGGCGGCGGATTGACATGGCTCAAAACGCGGCGGGAGCAAAGCCGGCAAAGTTGCATGCATGTTCGCCCTGTCTTCCTTGCAAGCTTTCGCCTTCGCGCCGGGTTCCGCCCAGGTGTTGGCCGCGGGTACCTGGCTCAGGCTGCGTCGGCAGTCGCCGGATACGGTGATGTATCTGGAGCGCGGTCGCGTGCTCCTGGGCATAGGCCAGGGTGGGCAGATGCGCCACCAGCTCGGTGTCGTGGAGGGGCCGGCCTGGCTGGACGCCGCCTTTGTGCTGCAGCGGCGCGGCAGCAGCCTGGACATGCTGGCCGACAGCGATGTCCGCGTGCAGCAACTTCCCCAGACCGACTTCCTGAAGGCCGTCTCGCAGCTGCCGCCGCCCGCCCAGCAACTGCTGCAGGACATGGCCCAGGCCTACTGCGCGCAGACCGAGCTGGCGGTGAGCCGCCTGTCCAAGGACGCCGAGGCGCGCTGCGCCCAGTGGCTGCTGCGCCATGCCATGCCGCACGAGGCCGGGGGCCTGCGCGTGACGCTGCACCTGCGCAAGCGGCTGATCGCCGCCCAGCTCGGCATTGCGCCCGAGACCTTCTCGCGCGTGCTGCGCCAGTTGCGTGAGCACGGGCTCATCGCGGGCCGGGGCAATGTCATCGATCTGCCCAAGCCGGCGGCCCTCGAAGTGCTCGCAGTAGGCTGATTCCCACGCCGCTGACGGGTGCCGGCCTGCAAGCGCCGGGACTTGCGGGGCGGGGTATCCACTGGTTCGCGGGTTCCACCCAGTGGGACGGATTTCGGGCCTGCATATATTGATGGCGTCATGTCACTGGACGCCCGCCGATCTCCCTTTTTCCAGGCACTGCTGGCATCCCAGGATGCTCCGCAGCTGCCGGATTCACCCTCGCGGCCGCGCGCGGCCACAGGCTGGGGCGCCATGCGCTGCACGGTGCTGGCGCTGGCCGCTGCGGCCGTGCTGCTGGCGGGCCTTGGCAGTGCCTGGTGGGTCTCGCACAACATGCGCCAGCAGACACTGGAGCGCGCCATGGCCCGGCAGGCCGACGAGGTCGATACCGTGGCGCGCATGCTGGCCGCGCGGCTGGAGCAGCAGCAGCGCCTGCTGTGGGTGCTGGCCCAGGGCATTGCAGACCAGGGCAGCGACCCGAGCCGGCTGATGGGCGAGATGCTGCGTGGAGACGCATCCGTGCGGCTGTTCGACACCCTGCAACTGGCCGACGCGCGTGGCCAGCTGCAACTCAGCCTGCGCGGCGGCCGTTCCGAGCCCCTGGTCGATCTGGACGAGGGCGTGCGCGACGTGATGCGGCGCAGCCTGGCCGATGGCCGGCCCGTGGTCTCCACCATGGTGCGCAAGGGGGCTGATCCCGGAATGATGGAGTTGCTGTACGCCGTGCCGCTGCGCACTGGCAACGGCACGGTCAGCGGCGTGCTGTCGGCCGGCGTGCGCATGTCCGCCCAGGCACTGCTGCCGCCCAGTATCGATCCCTCGCGCTCCGGCGGGCGCCTGCTGGTCATGCAGCGCGACGGGCAGATCCTGGCCCACTCCGACCCCTCGCGCTGGTCGGCGCGCGCCGAGGCCGAGCCCGGCCTGGGCGCGGACTGGCTGCAGGACCCCGCGGCCGGCGCAGTGCAGGTGGGCCCCGACACCCAGCGGCGCGGAGGCTACCTGGTGACGACGGCAGGCATGCCGCTGCCGCAGTGGCTGGTGGTCAGGATCACCCCCGAGGAAGCCATTGCGCCCAGCCTGGCGCCGCGCGTGCTGTGGTGGCTGCTGGCCGCCGTGGCCGGTGTCGCTGGCCTGCTGGTCCTGCTGCTGATCCTGGTCACCGAACCCATGGCGGCCCTGCACCGCACTGCACGCCAATGGCTGGCGAGCCAGGGAAGGCTGATGGCCGAGGAGCCCGATCCCGCGCCCGAGCCCGAGCCGGGCCATGCCGAGGAAGGCGGCTGGCGCATGCCCTGGACCCATGCCTGGGGCGAAGCCTCCACGCTGTGGCAGGCCCTGCATCGCCTGGGGCAGATGGGGCAGGAGCAGGCGCATGAGATTGGCCGGCTGCAATTGCAGCTGCAGACGCTGATGGATTACGCGCCCGTGGGCCTGGTGGTCACGCGGTCGGCGCATCTGGAGCTGGTGGGCCTGCAGGCCGCACGCATGCTCGGCTACCCGCCGCGCGAGCTGCAGGGGCAGGCGATACGCCAGCTGTGCGCCTCCGACGCGGCGCACATCCAATTGCTGGAGCGCGTGCGCAAGGACCTGGACATGTACGGCCAGTTCGACAGCGAGCAGTGCTTTGTCCGCAAGGACGGCCGCCCCATCTGGGTGCGCCTGCACGGCCAGAGCCTGCAGCGCCTGCAGCGCGGCCTGGAGCCGCGCGCCGTGGTGCCGGCAGACCCCACCCTGGTCTGGGTGGTCGAGGACGTGACCATGCAGCGACTGGTGCGCGAGCAGCCGGGCTGGAAGGCCATGCACGATCCGCTGACCCTGCTGCCCAATCGGGAGGCCTTTGCCATGCGCCTGCATGAGTGGCTGCAGGAATGCAGTGCCGCCCAGCGCCTGCCGGCCGAGGCGCTGCAGCAGGGTGAATCCGCCCTGCAGCAGAGCGACAACACCGCCGTCGCCACGGTCGAGGAGGCGCTAGAGGAAGAGGCGGAGGAGAAGACCGTCGGCCTGCAGCAGCATGGCGTGATCCTGTTCCTGGACCTGGACCACTTCGCCCACGTCAACCAGCAGGGCGGCCATGCGGCGGGCGACGAGGTGCTGTGCCACATGGCCCGGCTGATCGACAGCGTGGTCCGGCCGCTGGGCTGGGTGGCGCGCCTGGGCGGTGATGAATTCGCCGTGCTGCTGGCGGGCACCTCGGCGGAGCAGGGCATGCTGCTGGCGCAAAGCCTGTGCATGGCCGTGCAGGACTGGGAGGGCGCCCATGAGGGGCAGCGCTACCTGATGGGTGTCAGCGTCGGCATGGTGGTGCTCGATGCCCGCCAGCACACGGTCAGCAGCGCGCTGCGCTCGGCCGACATGGCCTGCTATGCGGCCAAGCGCAAGGGCCGCAACCGCGTCGAGGTGCTGGAGGCCGCCTGAGTGAGGGAATGGGTGGTGGCCTGGGTGGCCGCGCCGCCGCGCCAGGCCTGGCCGGCCTTGGCCCGCATATTGCATGCCTTGCACACACAAGTGTTTAACCGTCCCATCCTTGGTGGTTGTATCTAGCCGGAGCGCTCCGTGGCTGGGTTACGCTGCGGGCTCCCCATGACCTGCGGCGCGTCCCCGGCGCGACCGCTCTTTTTTTCGCTGATTGCTTCGCTACATGCGCGACCAGGCCCTGTTCGACAAGATTGATCTGCACCTGATACGGGTGCTGCACACGGTGCTGACCGAGCGCAGCGTCTCGCGTGCCGCATTGCGCCTGGGCATGCACCAGCCGGCGGTGTCCGCCGCGCTCAAGCGCCTGCGCGACCTGGCCGGCGATTCGCTGCTGGTGCGCTCGGGCGCGCACATGCAGCCCACCGAGGCCGGGCTGCGCATGGTGCAGCCGGCGGCCGACATCCTGCGCGCGGCCGAGGGCCTGTTCAGCGATGCACGGCATTTCGATCCCCGCACTTCCACGCGCACCTTCCGCATCGCCGCCAGCGACTACCTGGACCCGCTGTTCCTGCCGCGCCTGGTGGCCCATCTCAAGACCGAGGCGCCCGGCTGCCCCGTGGACATCCTGGCCCTCAACGGCGACGCGCACTACGAGGTGCAGCTGGCCCAGGGCGATGTGGACGTGGTGATCGGCAACTGGCCCGAGCCGCCGCAGGGCCTGCACATGGCCAGCCTGTTCGAGGACGAGGTGGTCTGCCTGGTCAGCCCCCAGCACCCGGCCGTGCGCCGCGGCTGGGACGTTGCCCAGTGGCTGGAGGCCGAGCACATCGCGCCCACGCCCACCTATCCGGGCGCGCGCGGCGTGATCGACGACCAACTGTCCCGCATGGGCCTGCAGCGCCAGGTGGCGGCGCGCTGCGCGCATTTCAGCCTGATCCCCGACATCGTGGCCACCAGCTTGCTGGTGCTGACCACGGGGCGGCTGTTCTGCGAGCGCTTCAGCCAGCGCCTGCCCCTGGTGATCCTGCCCTGCCCGGTGGAGTTCGCGCCGCTGGTGTACTACCAGCTGTGGCACGCCCGCACGCACATGGGCGCCTCCACGCGCTGGCTGCGCGACGCCGTGCGGCATGTGGCCCTGATGTCCCGTGCCCGCTAGGCGATGGCGGCAGGAACCGCCTTTTTGGTGAACAAAGTGGTGGTCGATATGAGGGCCGCCGAGGCGGTTTCAAGGACTTGTGTTCCAGTTTGTTGCAGAAATTGAAAGACAATCCCAGCCATGAATCCCCCCGATACAGTCCCCCTGCCAGCCGCAGCGCCGCCCCGGCTGCAGCTGACAGGCATCACCAAGCGCTATCCGGCGGTGGTGGCCAACAACGGTATTTCGCTGACCGTGGGCGCCGGCGAAGTGCATGCCATCCTGGGTGAGAACGGTGCCGGCAAGTCCACGCTGATGAAGATCATCTACGGCGCCGTCAAGCCCGACGAGGGCCGCATCGAGGTCGATGGCAAGCCGGTCCACATCCGCAACCCGCAGGAGGCGCGCCAGCTGGGCATCGCCATGGTGTTCCAGCATTTCAGCCTGTTCGACACGCTGTCCGTGGCCGAGAACGTCTGGCTGGGCCTGGACAAGAGCCTGCCGCTGGCCGAGGTGGTGAAGCGCATCGAGTCCACGGCGCATGACTACGGGCTGGAGGTCGATCCCCACCGACCCGTGCACACGCTGAGCGTGGGCGAGATGCAGCGCGTGGAAATCATCCGCGCTCTGCTCACGCACCCGCGCGTGCTCATTCTTGACGAGCCCACCTCGGTGCTCACGCCGCAGGCGGTGGAAAAGCTCTTCGTGGTGCTGCGCCGCCTGGCGTCCGAGGGCTGCTCCATCCTCTACATCAGCCACAAGCTGCACGAGATCCGTTCGCTGTGCACGGCCTGTACCGTGCTGCGCGGCGGGCAGGTGACCGGCGTGTGCAACCCGGCCGTGGAGAGCAATGCCTCGCTGTCGCGGCTGATGATCGGCTCGGAGCCGCCCGAGCTCACGCACCGCGAATCCCAGGTCGGCGCCAGCGTGCTGCGCGTGCAGGGCCTGGCGCTGCCGCGCTCGGAGCCCTTCGGCGTGGACCTGCATGGCATCCAGCTCGATGTGCGCGCGGGCGAAGTCGTGGGCATCGCTGGTGTCTCGGGCAATGGCCAGAAGGAATTGCTGTACGCCCTGTCCGGCGAGGACACGCGCGCAGCGCCCGAAATGGTGCAGATTGCCGGCCGGGAGGCGGGGCGCCTGGGCCCCGGCCGACGCCGTGCGCTGGGCCTGCACTTCGTGCCGGAGGAGCGTCTTGGCCGTGGCGCCGTGCCCAGCATGGGCCTGGCGCACAACCTGCTGCTGACGCGCAAGACCGCGCTGGGCGCGGGCGGCTGGATCCGCATGGGCCAGTTGCAGGAGCAGGCGCGCGCCATCATCGCGCGCTTCAACGTCAAGGCCGGTGGCCCCAACGCGGCGGCGCAGTCGCTGTCGGGCGGCAACCTGCAGAAATTCATCGTGGGCCGCGAGATCGATGCCAGGCCCAAGCTGCTCATCATCTCCCAGCCTACCTGGGGGGTGGACGTGGGGGCGGCCGCGCAGATCCGCGGCGCCATCCTGCAATTGCGTGACGAAGGCTGCGCCGTGCTGGTGCTCAGCGAGGAGTTGGACGAATTGTTCGAAATATGTGACCGCCTGCATGTGGTGGCCAAGGGCCGGCTGTCGCCCTCGGTGGCGCGGGCCGATGCCACCGTGCAGCAGATCGGCGAGTGGATGAGCGGCCTGTGGGACGGTGCTGCCGCCTCTAACGCCGCCCAGAATGCCGCCAGGGGAGGCGCCCATGTTCAAGCTTGAGCAACGCCCCCAGGCCTCGAAGCTGTGGACCTACGGTTCGCCCGTGCTGGCGCTGGCCATCACCGTGCTGATCGGCGTGTGCCTGTTCGTGATGCTGGGCAAGGACCCGGTGCGCGGCCTGCAGGCCTTCTTCTGGGACCCCGTCAAGTCCACCTATGCGCTGGGCGAGCTGGCCGTCAAGGCCACGCCGCTGCTGCTGATCGCGCTGGGACTGGCCGTGTGCTTTCGCTCCAATGTGTGGAACATCGGTGCCGAAGGCCAGTTCGTGATCGGCGCCGTGGCCGCAGGCGGCGTGGCGCTGCTGGCGGACAAGACCACGGGCCCGTGGATCGTGCCCGCCATCCTGGTGGCCGGCATGCTGGGCGGCATGGTCTGGGCCGGCATCGTGGCCCTGCTGCGCGACCGCTTCAACGCCAATGAAATCCTGGTCAGCCTGATGCTGGTCTACGTGGCCACCCTGGTGCTGGGCTTTCTGGTCTACGGGCCGTGGAAGGACCCCATGGGCTACAACTTCCCGCAGACCAAGACCTTCGAGCGCGTCACGCAGATCCCCAAGCTCATGCAGGGCATGCGCACCAACATCGGGCTGCTGCTGGCGCTGGCTGCGGCGGCCATGCTGTGGGTCTTCCTGTTCCGCACCCGCGCCGGCTTTGCGCTGCAGGTCGGTGGCCTGGCCCCGGCTGCCGCGCGCTACGCGGGCTTTTCCTCGCGCCGCGCGCTGTGGACGGCGCTGCTGATCTCGGGCGCCGCCGCCGGCCTGGCCGGTGCGCTGGAAGTGGCCGGCCCGCTGGGCCAGCTCACGCCCTATGTCCCGGCCGGCTACGGCTTTGCCGCCATCATCGTGGCCTTCGTCGGCCGCCTGCATCCCGTGGGCATGATCTTTTCCGCGATTCTCATGAGCATGTTCTATATCGGGGGCGAACTCGCCCAGTCGCGCCTGGGCCTGCCCAAGGCGCTGACCGGCGTGTTCCAGGGCCTGCTGCTGTTCACGCTGCTGGCCTGCGACACGCTGGTGGCCTACCGCGTGCGCTGGGTGTCCCGCACGCCCGTGGTTCCGCCCGCAGCGGCGCCTGCCGTCAAGGAGGCCCGCTGATGGAATCCTATGCACTGCTGCTGGGCTCCACGCTCAGCGCCGGCACCGTGCTGGCGCTGGCCGCGCTGGGCCTGCTGATCAATGAAAAGGCCGGCATCGTCAACCTGGGTGCCGAGGGGATGATGCTGTGCGCCGCCATTGCGGGCTTTGCCGCCGTGGTCCACACGGGCAGCACCACCGTGGGCTTTCTGGCCGGCATGGGTGCGGGCGCGTTGCTGGCCGCCATCTTCGGCGTGCTGGTGATCTGGCTGAACACCAACCAGTACGCGACGGGGCTGGCCCTGTCGCTGTTCGGCACGGGCTTCTCGGCCTTCCTGGGCCTGGGCTATGTGCAGGCGCGCCTGCCCGAGCTGCCCAAGTTCGCCGTGCCGTGGCTGTCCGACCTGCCCGTGGTGGGCACGGCGCTGTTCCGCCTGCACCCGCTGGTCTATGGCGCGGTGGTCATTGCGGCGGCCCTGGTCTGGTTCCTTTACCGCACGCGGGCCGGCCTGGTGCTGCGCGCCGTGGGTGAGTCGCCCCAGTCGGCCCATGCGCTGGGCTACCCGGTGCGCCGCATCCGCCTGGCGGCCGTGGTCTTCGGCGGCGCCATGTGCGGGCTGGCCGGTGCCTACATCTCCACCGTCTACACGCCGCTGTGGGTGGAGGGCATGGTGTCGGGCCGGGGCTGGATCGCGCTGGCGCTGACCACCTTTGCCACCTGGCGCCCTGCGCGCGTGCTGCTGGGCGCCTACCTGTTCGGCGGCGTGACCATGCTGCAGTTCCACCTGCAGGCCACGGGCGTGCAGGTGGCCAGCCAGCTGCTGTCCATGCTGCCCTACCTGGCGACCATCGTCGTGCTGGTGCTGATCTCGCGCAATCCGGCCTGGATCCGTGCCAACATGCCGGCCTCGCTGGGCAAGCCCTTCTATCCGGGCTCCTGACGCTTTCATTTTTTCTCTCTCCCTCCAGAACCACAAAAGGACAAACGCATGCCCGCTTTGCGCGAACGCACCCTGAAACCTGGCCTGAAAAGCACGCTTGTGAAGATGATCGGCCTGTCGGCCATCTCGGTGGCGGCCCTGACCGCCTGCGGCAAGAAGGAAGAGGCCGCAGCGCCTGCTCCCGCTGCCGCGCCTGCCGCCCAGGCGCCGGCCGAGAAGCTCAAGATCGGCTTCATGTACGTCAGCCCCATCGGCGACGGTGGCTGGACCTTCCAGCACGAGCTGGGCCGCAAGGCCATCCAGGAGAAGTTCGGCGACAAGGTGGAAACCTCCTTCGTCGAAAGCGTGCCCGAGAGCGCCGATGCCGAGCGCGTGATGCGCGACATGGCCGGCCAGGGCAACAAGCTGATCTTCGCGACCAGCTTCGGCTACCAGGAGTTCGTGCAGAAGGTCGCGGCCGACCTCAAGGACGTGAAGTTCGAGCACGCCACCGGCTACAAGAACGCCGACAACGTGGCCACCTACGACACCAAGACCTTCGAGGGCGCCTACCTTGCCGGCATCGTGGCCGGCGGCATGACCAAGACCAAGACCGTCGGCGTCGTGGCCTCGGTGCCGATTCCCGAAGTGGTGCGCAACATCAACAGCTTCGTGCTGGGTGCGCAAAGCGTCGATCCCTCCATCAAGGCCAAGGTGGTCTGGGTCAACGAATGGTTCGCCCCACCCAAGGAGTCCGAGGCCGCCACCTCGCTGATCAACGGCGGCGTGGACGTGCTCTACCAGAACACCAACTCCCCGGCCGTGCTCAAGACGGCCGAGGAACGCGGTGCGCGCGCCTTCGGCAAGGACGGCGACATGAGCGCCTTCGCGCCCAAGGCCCACCTGGGCTCGGCCGTGATCGACTGGACGCCCTACTACAGCAAGGTCACCCAGGACACGCTGGACGGCAAGTGGCAGGGCGGCTCGTTCTGGTGGGGCGTGAAGGAAGGCGCCATCGACCTCGTGAAGATCGCCGACGACGTGCCCCAGGACATCAAGGACAAGGTCGCCAAGGCACGCGACGGCTTGAAGGACGGCAGCTTCGCCGTCTGGACCGGCCCCATCAAGGACAACACCGGCAAGGAAGTGCTGACGGCAGGCCAGGTCGGCGACCTGGGCTTCATGACCAGCATCAACTTCTTCGTCAACGGCGTCGAAGGCAAGGTGCCGGGCGCCAAGTAAGCCCAGGCGCCGCATGCGCGGCTGCTTGTCTAGTGCGGGGCAGCCCCGCCAGGGAAGCTGACGCGCATGCACAGTCCGGGGCCATCGTCCGCGTCATCGCAGACGATGGCCCCCCCATGCTGGCGCACCACGGCCGCCACGATGGCCAGGCCCAGCCCGCTGCCTGCCACCGCCTGGTCGGGCGCGCGGAAAAAGCGGTCGAAGACACGGCTGCGCCAGGCCGGCGCAATGCCCGGTCCCTCATCCATGACTTCGAGCACCGTTGCCTGCGTGGCCGCATCCCGGCGCGCGCGCACGCGCACCAGGCCGCCTGGCGGGCTGTACTTGATGGCGTTGTCCACCAGGTTGTCGATCAGGGATTCCATTGCCTGGCGTTCGGCCCACAGCGGCAGCGGGCCTTCGGCGTCCAGATCAAGTTCCACGCCGCGCTCGCGGGCCAGGCCCGCCAGACAACCCAGGCGCTGCTGCAGCAGCCTGTCGATCTCCAGCGATTGCATGCCCGGCGCGGAGGGCCCGGCGTCGGCCCGCATCAGTGCCAGCATCTGGTCCACCAGGCGGGACGCGCGTGCGCTGCAGCCGACCAGCGCATCCAGGCGTGCGCCCAGGCGGTCGGCCAGCCCTGCCGGCAAAGGCAGGTTGTTCAGGGCTTCCGCATGCACGCGGATGGCCGCCACGGGTGTGCGCAGTTCATGGGCAGCATCGGCGATGAAGCTGCGCTCCCTGGCCAGCCCGTCCCTGACACTCTGAAGCAGGCGGTTGACAGAGTGGGCCAGGGGCTTGAGCTCGCGGTGGCGCGGCTGAAAACCCAGCGGCGCAAGGTCGCCCATGCCACGGCGCGCGATTTCGGCACTGAGGCGCCGCCAGGGCCTGAGCGCAAGCCACACGGCGGCCCATGCCGGAAAAACCAGCAGCGGCGCGCTGATCAGCAGGGGCAGCACCAGCAGGCTGCTGGAGGCCAGCGTGAGCATGCCGCGCCCGGGCTCATTGGAGATGGCCAGCGTCACGCGCAACTGGCCCGAGGCGTCCGAGCGCGTCATGGCGCGCCAGCGTTCCCCTGCCGCCGTGACTGTCTCGATGCGATCCGTGACGGTCTGCACGATGGGGGCAGAAAGGCCGGGCGAGGCAAACAGCAGCTGCGGTCCGTGCCACACCATCATGTTCACGCGCCAGCGCGGCTGGTCGGGCAACTGCCCTTCGGTTCTGCGGGCCAGATCGATGCGGGCGAGGGCTTCCTGCAGCGCGGCAGGGCGGTCCAGCAGGGGGCCGGCAACCGCCAGTACCGCGTCGTGGCGCAACGGGTCCAGCTCCGAGGCATCGCTCTGGAACTCCACCATCAGCAGCGCGCCGAGGGCGATCCACACCACGACCAGCACCACGGCCTGGGCAAGCACCAGGCGCCGGATCAGGCTGGGTTCGGCCCCGGCGCGCCAGGCGCGGCGCAGGCAGGCTGCCGCCTTCATCGCCGCCTGCCTTCATAGGGCTGGCGGTCCAGCACATAGCCGACGCCGCGCACCGTGCGCACATAGCCTTCGCCGATCTGCCGCCGCAGGCTGGAGATGTGCACCTCCAGGCTGTTGCTCGCATAGCGCCCGCTGCCCGGCAGCACCTCCTCTTCGAGCATGTGGCGGCTGAACACCTGGTCGGGGCGGCGGATCAGGGCGGCCAGCAGGGCGAATTCGCTGGGCGACAGATCGATCTCGCGGCCGAAGACGCTGACACGCCGGCTTCGTTCGTTCAGCACCAGTCCGCGCACGTCGAAGACCTGCTCTTCCGTGCCCAGGCTGCGGCGCCTGAGCGCGCGGATGCGCGACAGCAGTTCGGCCAGCGCAAAGGGCTTGACCACGTAGTCATCGGCTCCGCCGTCGAGCCCGCGCAGGCGGTCGTCCAGCCCGTCCCGCGCCGTGAGGATCAGGATGGGCAGGTCCTTGCGTTCACGCCGCACGCGTGCCAGCAGCGACAGTCCGTCGCCATCGGGAAGGCCCAGATCCAGCACCAGCAGGTCGCAGGCGCCCTGGTCCAGCAGGGGGCGGGCCTCGGCGATGCGGCGCACCCAGGTGACATCGAAGCGCTGGTCCTGCAGCGCCAGGCGCACCCCGTTGCCAAGGTCCAGATCGTCTTCAACCAGCAATAGCTTCATGGGGCAGGGCGCAGGGCCGGTGGGGGCAATGCCGGATTTTCCCAGACAGGGTCTTCAGGATTCCTTCAGGCGGCCGTCCGGTTTTCTTCAGGCCCGCCGCCGACAGTGCGGACCTCTTCATTCATTGCACGGAGGCGTTTCATGCACGTTCGAGTTCCCGCTCCCACCCAACCCCGCTGGCTGCTTGCCGCGGCCCTGTCATCCCTGCTGCTGGCGGCCTGCGGCGGCGGCGACTCCAAGATTCTGTCGGAGCGCAGCGGCCAGGTCGTGGTGGATGGCCGCACGTCCGGCGATCTGGAGGGCGTATGGCGCATCCTGGGAGAAGGCACGCTGATGGAGTTCAAGTCGAATTCCGTGGCGCGCTACCAGGAGGCCGGAGCCCTGTGCTACCCCCAGGCCGGCGCTGCAGGCGGCACGGTGGAGCAGTTCAAGGGATACAGCTACCGCACCACGGCCAATCTGCATGGCATCCGCGCCGAGCTGTTCGAGCTGCCGGGCTTTCCTGCCACCTACTCCCTGGAGCGCCTGGGCAGCGTGCCTTCGGCCTGCCGCAATGCGCCGGCGACCGACCCTGCCACCACCTTCAAGGCCCTGAGCGATGTGATTGCCCTGGACTACGCCTTTCTCAAGGAACGCAACATCGACTGGCCGCAGATCACCAGCCGCCTGGCGCCCCGGGCGGCGGCCGCCGCCAACGACGATGCCCTGCAGGCCGTGATGAGCGAGGCGCTGAAGGACTTCAACGACGTGCATACCGCCCTGATCCGCTCGCGCGACGGCGCGCTGAGCTATGCCTTCCTGGGGGGCAACAAGCCCACCACGAAGCGCCTGCGCCAGGCCTTCGAGGCGCAGACCGAGGTCAAGGACTTCCTGGTTTTCCAGGAGCTGTGGAAGGCGCGGGTCCGTGAGGACCTGGCATCCCGCCTGCAGGGTGGCAGCGGCCCCGTGCTGGGAGGAACCATGGTCTGGGGCCGGTTGCCGGGCAATGTGGGCTACATCGAGATCGGCAGCATGGGCGAGTTTTCCAGCCCCTTCGATGCGCACAAGGACATGGCCGCGGCGCGGGCAGAGATGGACCGCGCGCTGGCCGCGCTGGCGGACACGCGCGCGCTGATCGTCGATGTGTCGCTCAACACCCTGGGCGGACTCGACCAGGTCAGCGCCGAGATGGCGGGCAGTTTCACGCGGCAGCGCGTGCTGGGCTTCACCAAGCAGGCGCATCGCCCGCAGGGCCGCAGCGAACAAAGCTGGTATGTCGAGCCCAGGGGCAGCCAGACCTATGCCAGGCCCGTGCATGTGCTGACCAGCGATCTGACCGTCAGCGCCGCCGAGACCTTCACGCTGATGATGCGGGCGCTGCCCCAGGTGACCCAGGTGGGCCAGCCAACGGCAGGCTCACTGTCCAACTCCCTGGTCAAGCCCTTGCCGGGCAACTTCTTCGTGTCCCTGTCCAACGAGATCTACCGCGATGGTGCCGGCGTGGCCTTCGAGGTCACCGGCATTCCCCCGCGCATCGGCCTCGCGGTGTTCGATCCCGCCGATCCTGCCGCGCTGCAGACCGGGCACCGCCGTGCGGTGGAACGCCTGGTGGCGATGCTGGGCAGTTCCTGAGGGCTGGCGCCGTCCTGTTCATGCACCGATTCCGTGCGCACCCCGGAAAATGTCGTTTTCCAGGAGCACGCAGCCCATGAACAGGCCGGCTGGCGTCATTCTTGCTTTATTCTCTGGACCCATCGCGGCGGGCCTGCGCCCTGCAGACCTGCCTTCTTCCTGCCTGCCGCAGGACCACTTGAGGAAACTTCGATGACTGATCTTCACAAACGCTCCCTGATCAAGGTGGCAGCGCTGTCGGCCGTGGCCGCCGCCGCGCTGGCCGGCTGTGGCAAGAAGGAGGAGGCCGCGCCTGCGCCCGCTCCCGTTGCCGAGGCCCCTGCTGCCGCTGCAACCGAGCCTTTGAAGATCGCCTTCGCCTACGTGGGCCCCGTCGGTGACGGCGGCTACACCTTTGCCCACGACCAGGGCCGCCTGGCGCTGGAGAAGGAATTCGGCGACAAGATCAAGACCTCCTATGTGGAGAGCGTGCCCGAGGGCGCCGACGCCGAGCGCGTGCTGCGCGACATGGCCGCCAACGGCAACAAGCTGGTCTTCGGCACCACTTTCGGCTACATGGAGCCCATCCAGAAGATCGCTCCCGACTTCCCCGATGTGAAGTTCGAGCACGCCACCGGCTACAAGACCGCCGCCAACGTCAGCACCTACGACAGCCGCACCTACGAAGGTGCCTACCTGGCCGGGATCATCGCGGGCTCCATGACCAAGTCCAATGTGCTGGGCGTGGTCGGCTCCGTGCCGATTCCCGAAGTGCTGCGCAACATCAACAGCTTCACGCTGGGCGCGCAGTCCATGAACCCCAAGATCAAGACCAAGGTGGTCTGGGTCAACGAGTGGTTCGCACCCCCGAAGGAAACCGAGGCTGCGACTTCGCTGATCAACGGCGGCGCCGACATCCTATTCCAGAACACCGACTCCGCCGCCGTGCTCAAGACGGCCGAGGAAAAGGGCAAGCGCGCCTTCGGCTGGGACTCCGACATGACGGCCTACGGCCCCAAGGCCCACCTGGGCTCGGCCATCATCAACTGGACGCCCTACTACACCAAGACCGTGCGCGAGATGCTGGACGGCAAGTGGAGCAGCCAGCAGACCTGGTGGGGCGTGAAGGAAGGCGCGATCGACATCGTCTCGCTGGCCGATGACGTGCCCGCCGAAGCCAAGGCGAAGATCGAAGAGGTCAAGAAGGGCCTGAAGGACGGCACCTTCCACATCTGGAAGGGCCCGATCGCAGGCCAGGACGGCAAGGAACTGCTGGCCGCCGACGCCGTGGCCGAGGACAAGTTCCTCACGGGCATCAACTTCTACGTCAAGGGCGTGGAAGGCAAGGTGCCGGGCCAGGACAGCAAGTAAGACAGACGCCAAGCCGCCCGGCGCAGGCCGGGCTGCCTGCCGCCGCCAGGGCCGCCTTCGGGCGGCCTTGGCGTTCATGCGCAGCACAGGTGCCGCACCTTTACCGTACCTGTGCTGCGCATCGAGTGGGTTTATGCTCGCTCCCAGCCGCGGCCTGCCCGCCGCCGCGGCACAGACAGACAGCAAGAGATTCCCCCCATGATCGAAAACTCCCTCTGGCATCCCGTGGCCCAGGCCCACGAAGTTGTCGATGCGCCGCTGGGCGTGCAACTGCTGGACCAGCCCCTGGTGCTGTGGCGCGATCCGCAAGGCCTGGTCCGCGTCTTCGTGGACCGCTGCCCGCACCGTGGCGCACGCCTGTCCATGGGCCGTGTCGAAAACGGCCACCTTGAATGCCCCTACCACGGCTGGCAGTTCGCCGACAGCGGCCAGTGCGTCAAGGTGCCGGCCCTGCCCAGCTTCACGCCCCCGCCCTCGCAATGCGTGAAGGCCTTCGAGGCACAGGAAGCCTACGGCCTGGTCTGGGTGCGGCTGGCCACGGGCGAGGAGCTCTCGGCTGTTCCGGCCCTGGCGGCCCTGGCGGCCCTTCCAGCCTTTGAAGCCGAGGCGGACGCGCACCTGCGCAAGCTCAACTGCGGCCCCTATGACGTGGCCGCCAGCGCGCCGCGCATCATCGAGAACTTCCTGGACATGTCGCACTTCGGCTTTGTCCACGAAGGCTGGCTGGGCAGCCGCGATGCCACGGCCATCGAAGCCTATGCCGTGGAGACCACGGCCACGGGCGTGCTGGCCACGGGCTGCAAGGCCGTGCAGCCGCAGTCCAACCTGCACTCCACCAGCGCGGCCGAGGTCGAATACACCTACGAAGTCACGGCGCCCTATGCCGCCGTGCTGACCAAGCTGCCCGAGTCCGGCACCACCAAGGCAGGCTGGCGCGAGTCCATCGCCCTGTTCATCTGCCCCGTCACGCCCGAGACCAGCCGCGTCTGGTTCCGCCTTGCCGTGGCAGACTTCGATTCGCCCGACGCACAGCTGCAGGAATTCCAGCACACCATCTTCTGCCAGGACCAGCCCGTGCTGGAGTCGCAGCAGCCCAAGTGCCTGCCGCTGGACCCGCGCGCCGAAATGCACTCTGCGGCCGACCGCATGTCGTCCGCCTACCGCCGCTACCTCCGGGCCAGCGGCATCACCTTCGGAGTCTGCTGATGCACACCGTACCCGCCGTGGATGCCGCGCATCTGCCCCAATTGCTCAAGGCCATGCCCAAGGCCGAGCTGCACATGCACATCGAAGGCTCGCTGGAGCCCGAGCTGATCTTCGCGCTGGCCCAGCGCAACGGCGTGAAGCTGCCCTACGCCAGCGTGGAAGACCTGCGCCGCGCCTATGCCTTCACCGACCTGCAAAGCTTTCTGGACATCTACTACGCCGGCGCCAGCGTGCTGCTGTACGAGCAGGATTTCTACGACATGGGCCGCGCCTACCTGACGCGCGCCGCGCAGGACAACGTGGTCCATGCCGAGATCTTCTTCGACCCCCAGACCCACACCCAGCGCGGCGTGGGCATGGAGACCGTGATCAACGGCCTGTACCGCGCCTGCCGCGATGCGGAGATAGAGCAGGGCATCTCGTCGGCGCTGATCCTGAGCTTTCTGCGCCACCTCAGCGAAGAGGACGCCTTCGCCACGCTGGAGGCCGCGCTGCCGCTGCGCGACCGCTTCATCGGCGTGGGGCTGGACAGCAGCGAGGTCGGCAACCCGCCCGAGAAGTTCGCCCGCGTGTTCGCGCGCTGCCGCGAGCTTGGCCTGCACCTGGTCGCGCATGCGGGCGAGGAGGGACCTCCCGCCTACATCTGGGGCGCGCTGGACGTGCTGCATTCCGAGCGCATAGACCACGGCGTGCAGGCCGCGCGCGACGAGGCACTGATGCAGCGCCTGGTGCGCGACGGCGTGCCGCTGACCGTGTGCCCGCTGTCCAACCTCAAGCTGTGCGTGGTGTCCGACCTGGCCCAGCACAACCTGCCCCAGCTTTTGGAGGCAGGGCTCAAGGTCACGGTCAACTCCGATGATCCGGCGTACTTCGGCGGCTATGTGAACGAGAACTACCTGCAGCTGTTCGCCGCCACGGGCATGAACTCGCAGCAGGCCTGGCAGCTGGCGGTCAACAGTTTTGACGCCAGCTTCGTCACACCCCAGCAGCGCGCCCACTGGATGCGCCAGCTGGAGGCCGTGTTCGCCCGCTACGCCGCCCTGGCCTGAGTCCGTTCAGGCCAGGGCCTGCCTGAGGCGCTCGGCATAGTCCTGCAGTGCTTGCATGCCGGGCTCCTTGCGCGGCCAGCCCAGGCCCACGCCGTCGCCCTCGTGGCGCGGCAGCACATGCAGGTGGAAGTGGAAGACGGTCTGCCCGCCCGCCGCGCCATTGGCCTGGAACAGGCTGATGCCTTCGGGGTCGAACGCCGCCTGCACGGCCTGCGCCACGCGCTGGGCCGTGCGCATCACGGCGCCGGCCTCGTCGGGCGTGAGGTCCAGCAGGGTCACGGCATGGCGCTTGCTGGCCACCAGCACATGGCCGGGATTGACCTGACCGATGTCCATGAAGGCGATGGTCTGCTCGTCCTCGAACACCTTGGCGGACGGGATCTCGCCCGCCACGAGGCGGCAAAAAAGGCACTGCCCCGGGGGCGAGGTATCGACGAACATCGGCATGGTCTTGTACTCCTTGGTGGTTGCTTGGGGTTGGAATTTGCCGACGATCTTAGTGGACGGTATCTGCCGTCCCTTATGGAGGCCATAAGCGCAGGCCCAGGCAGCCCTCAGGGCCGCTGCCTATAATCGCGCCCCGCACCGGCCGCTGCCCACGGCAGGTGCGTTTTCATTTCCGGGCCATGTAGAGGAACACCATGTACAAAAACCTCGCAGCCGCAGTCGCGGCCGCAAGTCTTGTATCCACGGCCTTGTCCCAAGGCCATCCCGCCCCTTCATCCCCCGCAGGTTCCGCGCCCCTCAAGGCCGCCTTCGTCTATCTGACGCCCGTGCTCGACGCCGGCTGGACGCGCCAGCACGACGAGGGCCGGCGCGCATTGCAGGCGGCGCTGGGCCCGCGCGTGCAGACGCGTGCGGTGGACAGCGTGCCCGAAGGCCCCGACGCCGAGCGCGTGCTGCGCGACCTGGCCGCCTCCGGCAACCAGCTGATCTTCACCACCAGCTTCGGCTACACCGAGTCCGTGATGCGCGTGGCGCGCGACTTCCCGCAGGTGAAGTTCGAGTCGGTCACGGGCTTCAAGCGCGCCGACAACGTGGCCACCTCGAATGCGCGCTACTACGAGGGCCGCTATCTGTCGGGGATTGCCGCAGGCCGTGCCAGCAAGACGGGCGTGGCCGGCTTCGTGGTCGGCTTTCCGATTCCCGAGGTGCTGCAAGGCATCAACGCCTTCACGCTGGGCATGCGTTCGGTCAATCCCAAGGCCACGGTCAAGGTGGTCTGGCTGGATACCTGGTTCGACCCGCCGCGCGAGCGCGATGCGGCCATGGCGCTGTTCAACGGCGGCGTGGACGTGGTGTCCTTCCAGGTCGCATCCACCGCCGTGATGCAGGCCGCCCAGGAGCGCGGCCGCATGGCGATTGCCTACCACTCCGACATGCGCAAGGACGGGCCCGACGCCCAGTTGCTGGCCGTCACCCACCAGTGGGGCGACTACTACACGGCGCGCGCCAAAGCGGTGCTGGACGGCAGCTGGAAGAGCCAGGACACCTGGGGCGGCGTGCGCGAGGGCATGATCCGCGTGGAAGGCTTCGGCCCCAAGCTGCCGCCCGCCGTGCGCGAGGAAGTGCTGCAGCGCCAAAAGGACATGGCCCAGGGCCGCCTGCAGCCCTTCAAGGCCGGCGACCAGCCGGTGTGCGACAACCAGGGCCAGGTGCGCATTCCAGCCGGCAAGCAGCTGGACGATGCACAGATCCTGCAGATGAACTGGCTGGTGGAAGGCGTGCAGGCCACCCTGCCCAAGTGATGCGGCCTGCGGGGCGTCCGATCCTGGCGTAAACCCTAGGATGGCGCCTGCCGATGGCGCCTATAGCGCTGCGGATATGGCATCTGCCTGTCCGCCCGCTAAGCTTGGCGGCATGCAAATCTACCGTTCCTCATTGCTGCGTTTTGCCGACGATGGCCAGGCGCTCTACGACGAAGACGGCCTGCTGGCCGTCGCCCCGGATGACAGGGGGCAGCAGCGCGTCGTCGCCGCCGGCAGCTGGCAGGCGCTGCAGGCGCAGTTCACCGGACAGCCGGGCGCCGAAGTCACCCATCTGCCGGGCCGCATCCTGGCGCCAGGCTTCATCGACCTGCATATCCACTATCCGCAGACCGATGTGATCGGCGCGCCCGCCGCCGGCCTGCTGCCCTGGCTGGAAAAATACACCTTTCCGCACGAGTCTGCCTTTTGCGAACGCGCCCATGCCGACAGCGTGGCCGAGTTCTTCCTGGACGAGCTGCAGCGCAACGGCGTGACCACGGCGCTGGCCTTTGCCACCTCGCACCCGGGTTCCGTCGATGCGCTCATGGGCGCGTCGCAGGCGCGCGGCATGCGCATGATCACGGGCAAGGTGCTGCAGGACCGCCACAGCCCCGACGGCGTGCGCGACCAGACCGAGCAAAGCCTGATCGATACCGAAACCCTGATCCAGCGCTGGCATGGCGTGGACCGCCTGGGCTACGCGATCACGCCGCGCTTTGCGCCCACCAGCACGCACGAGCAGCTGCGCGGCGCGGGCGAGCTGGCCGCACGCTACGCCGATGTCTGGATCCAGTCGCACGTGGCCGAGAACCTGGACGAAGTGCGCTGGGTGGCCGAGCTCTTTCCGAAGGCGCGCAGCTATCTGTCGGTCTACGACGACTTCGGCCTGATGCGCGAGCGCGCCGTCTACGCGCACTGCATCCACCTGGACGACGAGGACCGCGCCCTGATGCGTGAACGCAGCACCGCCGCCGCCGTCAGCCCCACCAGCAACCTGTTCCTGGGCAGCGGCTTCTTCGACTTTGCGCGGGCCGATGCCGCGCAGTTCCTCTATGGCCTCGCCAGCGACGTGGGCGGCGGCATGAGCTTCAGCCCCTTCCGCACCATGCAGGCCGCCTATGTGGCGGGCCGCGAGGGCCAGACCAAGCAGGGCCTGAGCCTGTCGCCGGGCAACCTGTGGTGGCAGCACACGGCGGGCGCGGCGCGCGCCCTGGGCCTGGCGGGGCAGGTGGGCAACCTGCAGCCGGGCTGCGAGGCAGACTTCGTGGTCATCAACCCGGCCTGCACGCCGCTGCTCGAGCGCAAGACCCGCCAGGCCGAGAGCCTGGACGAGCTGCTGTTCGCCATGATCATCCTGGGCGATGACCGCCTGATCGAGCGCACCGTCGTTTCTCAAGCAAAATAGCGCCTTTGCGCCAGTGCCCTGCCGGGTGCTGGCGCCTGACAAGTGCAGCTAGGGAACGAGGAATTGCCATGAGCATCAAGAGCGACAAGTGGATCCGTCGCATGGCCGAGGATCACGGCATGATCGAGCCTTTCGAGCCGGCCCAGGTTCGCAACGTCGATGGCCGCAAGATCATCAGCTACGGCACCAGCAGCTATGGCTACGACATCCGCTGCGCACCCGAATTCAAGGTGTTCACCAACATCCACAGCACCGTGGTGGACCCCAAGAACTTCGATGAGAAAAGCTTCGTCGATTTCGAGGGCGACAGCTGCATCATCCCGCCCAACAGCTTCGCGCTGGCGCGCACGGTCGAGTACTTCCGCATCCCGCGCAACGTGCTGACCATCTGCCTGGGCAAGAGCACCTACGCGCGCTGCGGCATCATCGTCAACGTCACCCCCTTCGAGCCCGAATGGGAAGGCTATGTGACGCTGGAGTTCTCCAACACCACGCCGCTGCCCGCCCGCATCTATGCCGGCGAGGGCTGCGCCCAGGTGCTGTTCTTCGAGAGCGATCCCGACGATGTCTGCGAGGTCAGCTACCGCGACCGTGGCGGCAAGTACCAGGGCCAGGTGGGCGTGACGCTTCCCAAGGCCTGACGGCTTTGGCCCGGCAGACAAGGCCCGCAGCGAAAGCTGCGGGCCTTTTTCATCGCCGGGCCGCCCCAAGATGAAAAGCACCCCCTCGGGGGGCCAGCGGACCTTGCGCAGCAAGGGTAGCGTGGGGGCCATATTTCATCGCCGGGCCGCCCCAAGATGAAAAGCAGCCCCCTCGGGGGCAGCGGACCTTGCGCAGCAAGGGGAGCGTGGGGGCCATTTTTCATTTCACCATGACTCCAGCACCGAACTTCGCTGGACTACGCCGAAGCCCGATACAGCAGGTTTATCAATAACTTAGGCGAGTTCAACATATGCCGGTGCTTTCCGAAACCTGACCTGGCTTCCCCTCTGCTGGCCCCTACAAGGCTCCTGGGAATCGGGTCTTTTCCGAGGAGTCATCATGGCGAAAATCAAGCTCACCAAGTCCGCAGTCGATGCGGCACAACCCCAAGCGCAGGCCATCGAACTCCGGGACACGCTGGTGCCCGGCTTCCTGTGCAAGGTTACACCAGCGGGCCGCAAGGTGTTCATGCTCCAGTACCGCACGAACGCTGGCGAGCGACGCAAGCCCGCCCTGGGCTTGTATGGGGAACTGACGGTCGAACAGGCCCGCTCGCTGGCCCAAGAATGGCTGGCCGAGGTTCGCCGAGGCGGCGACCCCAGCGCGGCCAAGGCCGCCGCCCGTTCAGCCCCCACGGTCAAGGAGCTGTGCACCAAGTTCATGGAGGACTACTCCAAGCAGCGCAACAAGCCCAGCACCCAGCGCGGGTATCAGGCCGTCATCGACCGCTGCATCGTTCCGATGCTGGGCCGTTTGAAGGTGCAGGACGTGAAGCGGCCGGATGTGGCCACAGCGATGAAGAAGATGGCCCACAAGCCCGCCGAGGCCAACCGTGCTTTCAGCGTGATGCGCAAGATGTTCAACCTGGCCGAGGTGTGGGGCCACCGGCCGGACGGCACCAACCCCTGCCGCCACGTCCCGATGTACCCCAACGGCAAGGCCACGCACCTCATCAGCGACGAGGACATGGGCAAGCTGTTTCGGCGACTGGAGCACATCGAGGCCGAGGGCCTGGAGAACTACGTCATCCCGCTGGCGATCCGCCTGCAATTCGAGTTCGCCGGCCGCCGCTCCGAAATCGTGACGCTCCAATGGGATTGGGTGGACCTGGACAACCGCCGTGTGATCTGGCCCGACAGCAAGACCGGCGGCATGTCCAAGCCCATGAGCGAGGTAGCCTATCGGCTGCTCGCGACGGCGCCGCGGCCGGAAGGCATTCCCTACGTGCTCCCGTCCCCGAGCCATCCGGGCAAGCATCTGACCACGGGCGAGTATTACAACGGCTGGAGCCGCGCCCTCAAGGCGGCGGGCGCCACGCACGTCGGCACGCACGGTATCCGCCACCGCTCGGCGACCGACATTGCCAACTCGGGCATCCCGGTCAAGGTCGGCATGGCGCTGACGGCGCACAAGACCGTGGCGATGTTCATGCGCTACGTCCATACCGAGGATGATCCCGTGCGAAAGGCCGCCGAACTGGTGGCGAACCGGCGCAAGACGATTACTGAGGCGCAACGTCCCGCAGAGGTAGCAGCATGACCAGGAAGACGCATGCGGCGGTGCTAGCCGCACCCGCTGCTTTGCCTGCCGGCTACGCCGGCATCCACAGCGGCATCGTGGATCTGCTTGACGCTGCGCGCCAGGCGGCGGCGCGCAGCGTCAATGCACTGATGACGGCGAGCTATTGGGAGATTGGTCGCCGCATCGTGGAGGCTGAGCAACAGGGCAAGCGGCGTGCGGGTTATGGTGAGCAGTTGATGGAGCGACTGTCCAGCGACCTCACACGGCAGTTCGGCCGCGGGTTCAGTCGCCAGAACCTGCAGCAGATGCGATCGTTCTTTCTGACCCGGCCAATTCGCCAGACAGTGTCTGGCAAATCTTCCCCGAAGCCCATGCGGCCGTGGCGGCTTGACGAGCTGGCACAGGTCTTCACGCTGCCTTGGTCGGCCTACGTGCGGCTGCTGTCGGTCAAGGACGAGCATGCGCGCCAGTTCTATGAAGCTGAGGCCCTGCGCGGCGGATGGAGCGTGCGCCAATTGGATCGGCAGATCGGCAGCCAGTTCTACGAGCGCACGGCGCTGTCGAAAAACAAGGCGGCGATGCTGGCCAAGGGCGCGGTGGCCAAGCCCGAGGATTCCGTCGCGCCCGGCGATGCCATCAAAGACCCGTATGTGCTGGAGTTCCTCGACCTCAAGGACGAGTATTCGGAATCCGATCTGGAAGACGCCTTGATCCGGCGGCTGGAAGACTTCCTGCTGGAGCTGGGAGAGGGATTCACCTTCATCGGGCGGCAGCGCCGGTTGCGTATCGACCAGACCTGGTATCGGGTGGACTTGCTGCTGTTCCATCGCCGGCTGCGCTGCCTGGTCATCGTCGACCTGAAGCTGGGCAGCCTGAGCCATGCGGACGTGGGCCAGATGCACATGTACTGCAACTACGCCAAGGAGCACTGGGCCTACCCCGAGGAGAACCCGCCCGTGGGCCTGATCCTGTGCGCCGACAAAGGCCATGCGCTGGCAAGGTACGCGCTGGAGGGCTTGCCCACCAAGGTGATGGCGGCGAACTACCGCATGGTGCTACCGGATGCCGAGCTGCTGCAGCAAAAGCTGGAGAGCACGCGGCTTTTGCTCGAATCTCGCGCGGCACTTTCCCACAAAGAACGCAAGCCATAGCTGAGCGTCCTCGCGTTCCTCCGTCGGGCTTCGCTGGTTGCGTCCGAGCCTCGTGCCGAGTCACGGCCATTCGCCTTGATTCCTGACGCCTCCGGCCCTTGCCGAACCGCATGCGTTGCCCCAAGTAAGCAAAAGTAATGTACGATTGACGTACATCGTCAATTCTCTCGCGCCAACGCTGATGAATCACGGGAAGCGAGGGGGCGATAGCCTGTTCATTTTGAGGTCAATATGACTGCGGCAGTCCATCAACCGGGTGAAGTTCTCGCACAAAGGCTGGAAGCCATTGGCGTGTCACCGACTGAGTTGGCGCGCCAGCTTAGCGTCCCCGCCAATAGGATTACTCAGATCATCAATGGCAAGCGAGGGATTACTGGCGATTCAGCGTTGCGGCTTGCCCACTGGTTCGGGGACACCCCGCAATTCTGGATGAGCCTGCAAGTGCAATCCGACCTTGAACTGGCGGAAGCTGAGTCGGGGCTAGCCATCAGAGCGCTCCCTACTGGTCCGGTCGTTCGCGGCCATAAGGCCCACAAGCAGGTGAAGACTGCATAGGAAAGGACTTATGACGGGGGAGAACAAAACCTTATCTCACGGTGGTGGGTGTGTTTGTAAGGAGAGCATCGCGTGACCGATGCCGCTACAGACATCACGTTCCACTATCCGCCGGAGCTGTTCAATCTCCTGGTGGATGTTGTCCCATTGCTCAACCGATCCAAACAAGATGTGCTTGTCTTCTTTCGTGGCGCAGGTGTGTCTGACACCACGACTGCGGACATAGCCGCTCATTTGAGAAGCGCGCCAAAGGACGTCAACAAGTACCAAATGGTGCGCACCGTGCTGGAGCGCCTCAACGCGAAGGGGGAAGCCGCTCTTCGCGAGCGACGTGAGGTGCTGCGGCGTGTCGTGGACTTTGCAAACTTCGATTCGTGCTGGCCCGACGATCAGCTCAAGGCCAAGGGCCTTGTCGCCAGCATCCGTGAAGTCGTCAATCAGAAGGATGCCTTCACACGAATGAACAACGCTCGTGAAGAAGAACGGCGAGCGCGCCTCGCTGAGACGCAGCGAATCGCTGCGGAGAAGCGCGAGCGCACTTCCAGGATCGAGAATGCCAAGCAGGGTTTGTATGCGCTGTTTGGTACTTCAGCGACGGCACAGGAACGCGGCAAGATGCTGGAGACCGCTCTCAACAATCTCTTCCAAGCCTATGGCGTTCTCATTCACAAAGCCTTCCATTTGGTCGGCAATGCTGGGGAGGGGATCGTTGAGCAGATCGACGGCGTGATTGAGCTTGGTAGCACCTTGTACTTCGTTGAAATGAAGTGGTATCGCAACCCGGTGGGAAAACCCGAGATATCAGAGCATCTTGTTCGTCTCATGTCGCGCGCAGAGGTTCGAGGCATTTTCATCTCTGCCAGTGACTACACCGATCCCGCGTTTCACACGGTACGTGAGTTCCTGCAACACAAGGTCTTGATTCTTTCGACTCTGCAAGAGCTGGTGCATCTACTCGAACAACAGGACGACCTCGCAGAGTTCTTCACGAAAAAAGTCCAGGCGGCGCAGATACACAAGAACCCGTACTTCCGTCCTCATGATGGCCAAGGAGAAGGTGCGTTATGACGGCGAGTTGGAAAAACATCAACAAGCCGTCGAGTCCCACGACCGCGGTCACCGCAGCGCAGGTGGCGAACGGTCCCGTCATTCCACCACAGCAAAGGCTGTTGACCTACTCGCCAGACGAGTGGGAAGGCTTCGTCGAAGAGTGGGCCTACTACTGTCTCCCGGCGAAGTACAAACATGTCCAACGCTTCTCGGGTGCTGGCGACATGGGAATTGACATTGCCGGATTCGCCGACGACAAGCGCCTCAAGGGTGTATGGGATAACTACCAGTGCAAGCACTATGACCACGCCCTTAGGCCCGGCGATGTCTGGGTTGAGTTCGGCAAGGTCATCTGGTACTCGTACAGCGGTGAGTACGCCGCACCCCGTCATTACTACTTTGTTGCCCCCCGAGGCGCGGGCACATCGCTCAGTCGCCTGTTGGCGAACGCTGCGAAGCTGCGCGAAGAGCTGATTGCCAACTGGGACAAGCACGTAAAGGACGAGATCACGGGCACACAAGCGGTGCCGCTCGATGCAACGCTCCGCGCCTATGTGGATGCCTTCGACTTCTCTATCTTCGACGCCAAGACAGCGCTCCAACTTGTTGACGATCACCGCGCCACGCCGGTTCATACAGCGCGCTTTGGCGGTGGGTTACCAGCGCGGCCTGCTTCCGAAAAGCCGCCCCAGGAAGTCGCCGCCACCGAGAGCCGTTATGTGACGCAATTGCTCGGCGCATATGGCGAGCACACGGGGTCGATCGTGACCCATCCCTCGGCCCTGTCCGTACCAAAGCTCAAGGATCATTTCCGTCGCCAGCGCGAAGCGTTCTATGAGGCGGAGTCGCTGCGCGTCTTTGCCCGCGATAGTGTGCCGCCTGGCACCTTTGAATCCTTGCTCGATGACATCCACGGCGGCGTCATCGACACGCACGACGCGAACCATGCTGATGGCTACGAAAAGGTCTGTGCCGTCACCAAGGCTGCTCGCGATATGCAAATCACGGCGAACGCCCTCATCACCTGTACGAACCCCAAAGATAGAGATGGAATCTGCCATCAACTCGCGAATGAGGATCGCCTGCGGTGGACACGATCATGAGCCTGGAACGCAAGCCGATCACATTCAATGGGCCGCTTGAGGCCGGTATCCGCGCGGTGTCAATTCTGGCAGCCGCCTTTCCGCAGACCTACGACCTTCAGCGACTTGTCGCCCTTGACTACCTTCTTGTCCACACAGGCGATATCAACGGCCCGGACAATTTGCATCCACCGACGCCGATGCACTCGGCTGAATTGCTGGTGCGCCGCAAGCTGGTCGAGCAATCGCTACTTCTCATGATGACCCGAGATCTCGTAGAGCGCGAAGTCACACCCGATGGCATTAAATATGGTGCGGGCGAAAGCGCTGAAACGTTCCTTTCGTCAGTTTCGTCGAGCTATCTGTTGGCCCTGAAGGATCGAGCCACCTGGCTTGTCGAAACCCTCGGCGGCCTCACTGACGAACAATTCAAGGGTGTCATGCGCCGCTTCTTTGACAAGTGGGTCGAGGAATTCCAACAGGTCGAGCGGAGCTTGGGGGGCGAAAAAGCATGACGGCCGCTACTCCCGGCATCCGCTTGCGATTTCTCGGCTTTTTCGGCCCGCAGAAGCCGCCCGCAACCGTGACTTTCGGCCCCGGTCTGAATGTCATATATGGCGCATCGAACACTGGAAAATCTTTCATCGTCGAAGCCATCGACTTCATGCTCGGCGGCAAGCCGCCCTTGCGCGACATTCCTGAGCGTGTCGGTTACGACCTCATTCTTCTGGGTCTTGAGACGCTGGACGGGAAGGCCTTCACGCTCTGGCGCAGCATGGACGGTGGTGGATTTCGACTCTACGAAGACTTACATCAGACGCCACCTGCGGCCGATGTTCGGTACAAGCAGCTTGATGAACAGCACAGCGACAAGAATGACGAAAACCTGTCTTCGTTCTTGTTGGGCTTGTGCGGCCTTGGTGGCAAGCGTGTCCGCAGGAACTCCAAGAACGAAACCAACAGCCTGAGCTTTCGCAATATTGCGCGCCTGATGATCGTCAACGAGACGGAGATCACACAACAAAGCTCACCGCTCTTTGACGGCAATCCCATCGCCAACACGCCGAATCTCGCAACGTTCAAGTTGCTTTTGACTGGCACGGATGACTCTGCGCTGGTCGCCAGCAATAAGCGTGAGCCAGAGGAACTGTCGCGTGAGGCGCAACTGAAACTTCTTGACCAACTGCTCGACGATTACCGTGAGCGGCTCAAGGAATTGACCAAGAGTCCGAAGGAGTTGGAGGAGCAGCTAGAGAAGATTGATGCCTCGCTCCGTCAGCAGGCAGTCCAGGTAAATACCACTGAAGCCGAATTTCAGGAGGCCGCTGGGAAGCGGCGCGAACTGCGCAAGAAGCTGGAAGAAAGCCGTGAGCGACGTGCAGAGGTCGGGGCGATGCTTGAGCGGTTCAGCCTTCTCGATAAGCACTACGCATCCGATATCGAACGGCTGCGCGCTATCGAGGAAGGCGGAACCTTATTCAACGTACTGGGCTCCGGGTACTGCCCCCTCTGCGGTGCGGAGCCCACACATCACCGCACCGACGCTGAATGCAATGGAGACATTGACGCCGTTGTTCAGGCAGCACGACAGGAGATTTACAAAATCGAGGTCTTGCGCGCTGAGCTTGCAGCGACTGTGCATAGCCTTGAACGCGAGAGCGGCAACTTTGACCGCAAGATGCCCAACGTAGTCCAAGAACTGGCATCAATCTCTTCGGCGGTTGAAGAGCTGATCGCACCAAAGCTTTCAACCCTTCGAAAATCCTATTCCGATTTTGCCGACAAGCGCGCCGAGGTGCGCGAGGCGCTGGGACTCTATGCCACGGTGCAAGATATGGAACGACGCCGCGCCGATCTTGAGAAGGGCGCCGACGATGAGAAGGCCGGAACTCTCACCAACGCTGACATCCCCACTACCGTAGCTCATGGCTTTGCCAAGACTGTCGAGAGCATCCTGACGGGCTGGCATTTCCCCGAGGCCGGAGATGTGTACTTCGACTCCAAAACGCGCGATCTTGTCATTGCGGGGAAGTCTCGCAGCGCGTTCGGCAAGGGCCTTCGTGCCATTACACATGCGGCATTCACTCTCGGGTTGTTCGCCTTCTGCCGCGCGCGTCAGACGCCGCACACAGGATTTGTCGTTCTCGACTCTCCCTTGCTTGCGTATCGAGAACCCGATGGAACAGAAGATGATTTGACCGGCACGGACCTTCAGGAGAAGTTCTACGCCTACCTTGAAGCATTGCCCAACGACACACAGGTCATCGTGGTCGAGAACACCGACCCGCCTGATTCGATCATGAAACGCGAGCAATCACTGATGTTCGGTAAGAACCCTCATCATGGTCGGTACGGTTTGTTCCCGCATGCAACGAGCCCTGCACCGTAAGTAATTCGGGGCGCCATGTTTCTGTGCGTCCCCGCGTCGCGGGCCGGGCTTCTCCAGGTTCGCTTTCCGCTCATCCCTAAAGGGACTGGCTTCGCCAGCCTACCGCATCCCTGACGCCTCCGGCCCTTGGGGCCTGCGCGCTGCGCTTGCCTGTCCGTGCCTTCGATGGAGGTCGGTAGGCGGCCTTGCTGTCTCCTTCACCGTATCACGGCGTTCTCGCCGTCAAGGGCGGCGCGCGCCTTGCGCGCTTGCGTCCTGGCGGCCGTCTGCGACCCCTGACTGCTTGCACTGCGCCGTGCTGACGACGGTTCCGGGCAATTCCGCCCGAGCAACCGGAGATCGTCATGAACGACAAATCACACGTTTCGATGGAACAACACGTCTGCCTGGTCTGCGGCGTGGCCTTCGACACCGGCGCCATCCTGCTCGACAAGCGCCTGCGCGCGAGCATGGAGCGCCACACGACGACAGGCTGGGGTCTGTGCGCCGAACACCAGAAGCTGGCCGACGATGATTTCGTCGCGCTGGTCGAATGCGACCCGCAGCGCAGCGGCTCGCCGAATGGCAGCGTGAAGCCCGAGCAGGCTTATCGAACGGGCCGGCTGGCGCACCTGAAGCGTCACGTGTTCTCCAAGATGTTCAACGTCCCGATCGAGGCTAACCAGCCTTGCGTCTTCGTCGAGCCGGGCGTCATCGAGCAGCTTGAAGCGATGGTGTCGCCGGCGGCGAACTGATCGCGCGTTGGCAACCTGGCGCGTCGCCCGAGAGGACGACGCGCCTTTTTCTTTTGCTGCGTCCGATGCCGATGCCTTCGCGCCTGCGGCGCTACGCGCTTCGCTTGCCTCCAGGGGAAAGCCCTGCGGGCTATCCCCGCCGCGCGATGCTTGGCGCCCCTCGAAGACCGCCGAACCGGCTGCGCCGGATCGGCCAGAAACCAACCGCAGTTTCAACAGCAGAGCCAACTCCCTCTATGCCTTGTGCATAAAGTTCGTCCTGGGCGTGGTTTTCATCGAGCATTGAAGTCAGGGCGTCCCCGGCCAACTGGGAGATGGCCGGTCGCGCTGTCGTGCTGCGCATCGAGCCGCCTTCGGCGTCTCGCCCCTATCGGGCTTCCATCGTTCCCTCGCGCTGCTCGACTGACGCCTCCGGCCCGGCTTCCAGATCCGGGCCTGCGCGCTTCGCTTGCCGTGCGGTCGGCACACAAGGATGGCCGTTGCCTTGTTCAGCCGTCTTTCCTGACTCCATCACCTTGCTCGCGACTGTAGCCCGCGGCCATGTGCCGTCAAGGCGCGCAGGGCCGTGTCCTCGGCTGCGCCTGCGGGCCGCACCAACCCTGCGCTTGTCTCCTTGACGGCCCCCGTCCGCGCGCTCCTGACCGTCGCGGGCGATGAACTCAGGAAAGACGGTGGCAACAGGGCCAACCGGGTTCCTCGTGCCGACCGCACCGAACAGCCGAAAGGCTGGGCTCCGAATCTAGGAATCCGGTGTGCGGTTTTCTTCAACAGCCTTTTTGTTCAGGAGAACGACATGCTTGCAACCCGTTTTGCTTCCCACTCCCCCGCGCAGCGCAGCGAAACCCCTCTGTCCGATGACCAGATTCGCAAGGTGGCCCCGTCCATCTTCGCGGATGCCCCGCATGAGAGCCGTTCCGAGCGATACGCCTACATCCCCACGGCTGCCGTGTTGACCGAGCTTCGAAAGGAAGGGTTTCAACCCTTCATGGTGTGCCAGACCCGCGTGCGCAACGAGGGCCGGCGCGAGCACACGAAACACATGCTGCGCCTGCGCCATGCCAACCAGATCAACGCTCGCGAAGCCAACGAAATCATCCTGCTGAACTCGCACGACGGCACGAGCAGCTATCAATTGCTGGGCGGCATGTTCCGCTTCGTGTGCAGCAATGGCCTTGTATGCGGCGACACCGTGGGCGATGTGCGCGTGCCCCACAAAGGCGACGTAGCCGGGCATGTCATCGAGGGAGCCTATCAGGTGCTGGGTGGCTTCGAGCATGCGCAGGAATCGCGCGAATCCATGCAGGCCATCACGCTGGACGCCGGTGAATCGGAAGTGTTCGCCCGCGCCGCGCTGGCCCTCAAGTACGACGACCCGACCAAGCCCGCACCGATCTCGGAATCACAAATCCTGATGCCGCGCCGCTTCGACGACCGCCGCCCCGACCTGTGGAGCGTGTTCAACCGCACGCAGGAGAACTTGACCAAGGGCGGCCTGTCCGGGCGCAGCACCAACGGACGCCGCCAGCAGACCCGCCCCGTGCAGGGCATTGATTCGGACATTCGCCTGAACCGCGCCCTGTGGCTGCTGGCCGATGGCATGCGTGCTCTCAAAGCCTGACCCCCTCTGGCGCTTTTCCCGCCGGAGGGGCGGTTTCCCCTCCATTCCCTTGTTTCACTTGTTTGGAGATTCACCATGAACGCCGTTACCACCACCACCGAAGCCCGCGCCGTCCAGACCGCAGCCAACAGCGCCGCGAACGTGCTGCAAGCCGCCGACCCGAGCAAGCACATGATCCTGGTGCCGCTGTCGCGTCTGGTGCTGCGCCCCACGGGCCGCAACGTGCGCAAGACCCCGCGCATGTCCATCCCTGAACTGGCCGCATCCATCCAGCGCGTGGGCCTGCTGCAAAACCTGATCGTGATTCCCGCCGCCGATGGCCTGCAATACGAGGTGGTGGCCGGTGGCCGTCGCCTCGCAGCTTTGAAGCTGCTGGCGAAGAAACACCGCATCGCCAAGGATTGGCAGGTGCCTTGCCTGCAAGTGGCCGATGGCACGGCCCGCACTGCCAGTCTCACCGAGAACGTGCAGCGTGAAGCCATGCACCCGGCTGACCAGTTCGAGGCGTTCGCCGCGCTGGTGGCCGAAGGCCGTCCCATCGAGGACATTGCAGCGGATTTCTCCGTCACGCCGCTGGTGGTGCAGCGCCGCTTGAAGCTGGCGAATGTCTCGCCGCGCCTGATGGAGGACTATCGCGCCGATGCCGTGAGCCTTGACCAACTGATGGCCCTGGCCGGGACGGATGACCACGCGGCACAGGAAGCCGCCTACTACGACGCCCCACAGTGGCAGCGTCACCCCTCGCACTTGCGCGAGCGTCTGACCGAGCGCGAGATTGACGCCTACCGGCATCCGCTGGTGCGCTTCGTTGGGTTGGACGCCTACGAGCAGGCGGGCGGTGGTATCCGGCGTGACCTGTTCGCGGAAGGAGATGCGGGCGTGTATCTGACCGACGCCGCACTGCTGGAACGGCTGGCGCAAGACAAGCTGACCGGCATCGCCGCCGAGGTGAAGGCCGAGGGCTGGGCTTGGGCCGATGCCACGCCGGGCATGACCCATGCCGACCTGCACGCCTTCCAGCGCGCCCCGAGGGAGCGGCGCGAACCCAACAAGCGCGAAGCGCAGCGCATCGAGAAGCTGCAAGCCAAGATGCAGGAGGTGGCCGAAGCGGTGGATGCCGCGATGGACGCCGACGACGAGGACAAGGCCGATGCCTTGCAGGAGGAAGGCGAAGCCCTGAGCGAGCAGTTGCAGGCACTGGAAGAAGGCTTGCAGGGATACGGCGCGAATGTGAAGGCCGCAGCCGGTGCCATCGTCACCATCGACCGCAACGGCGAGGCCGTGATTCATCGAGGGCTGCTGCGCGAGGCCGAGGCGAAAGCCCTTCGCACGCTGGAGAAGTTGCGCCAAGGCTTTAGCGACCCGGACGCCGCGAACGATGACGAAGGCGAGGAAGACGTGCAGCCCAAGGCCGCAGCGATTTCCGACCGGCTGGCCCAACGCCTGAGCGCGCACCGCACGGCGGCGCTGCAAATCGAGGTAGCCCAGCATCCACAGGTGGCGCTGGCCGTGCTGGTGCATGGCATGGTGCAGACCGTCTTTCAGGGCCGCTACTACGGCCACGATATGCCGCTGGGCGTGAGCCTGAAAATTCAAGACCGGCTGGAAGGCATGGCACCGGACTGGCCCGAGTCTCCCGCCGCCGTAGCGCTCCGCGAATCGCAGCAGACGTGGGGCGGCAAGTTGCCCGAGGACAGCGCCGCACTGTTCGCCGCGCTGCTGGCGATGGGGCAAGGCGAGTTGGTCAAGCTACTGGCCGTGTGCGTGGCATCCACGGTGGATGTGGTGACGCTGCGCGCCACGGCGCAGCAGCCGGGCGAAGAACTGGCGCAGGCCGTGGGCCTCGACATGGCCGCGTGGTGGCAACCGACTGCGGAAGGCTATTTCAAGCATGTCCCGAAGGCGGCCGTTCTGCAAGCCGTGGGCGAATTCGCGCCCGAGAGCGTCAACCGGCTGGCGAAGCTCAAGAAGGCCGACATTGCCCGCGAGGCCGAGCGGCTGGTGAACGGCAAGGGTTGGATGCCCGTCATTTTCAAGATGGATGGCGTGCCCGAGCAAGGCTCGCAGGACGGTGCGGAGGCAGTCACCACCGTGGCGGGTGAACCCGCCGAAGCGTTGGCCGCTTGACCCGTGCCGAAGGCAAGCGCCCCGGCCTAAACCGGGGCGCTTCGCTGCAAGGAGAAATTCCCATGACCCGCACCACCACCAGCCACCCGCGCATGGCGGCGATCTACGCTCCCGGCACGGTGCGCGCCCGCCGCTGGCACGGCGATGGCGACGTGCGCGGCTACCGCCCGCCCTCGGGTTGGACGGCCCATGCCGACCTCACCGACATTCACCCCATCACGGGCCGCGCCTTGCAGCGCGCCGTGTGGTGGATCATCGAAACCAAGGAATGACGCCAGCACCGGCCCCAGCGTTTCGCGCTGGGGCCGGTGGATTCAAAAATCCGGGCACGGCAGTGGCCGCGCCCGGTGTTGAATCCGAACAGCCCATCAAGAACACCACGCCGCCGCCTTCGTTGGCACTCAGGCGGCGGCGTTGAAGGCATCGCTGTACTGCGCGATGCCTTCGGGCATTGGCCCGTGGAAGGCCAGTGCCATGAAATAACCGGGCGGCACGCCCGGCAGTTGCAGGCCCGCATGGGCCTGAAAGCCAAAGCGCGCGTAGTACGTGGGTTCTCCCAAGAGCACGCAGCCTGCGGCCTGCATGTCCCGCAGTTCGGCCAGCGCCTGTTCCATCAGGCCCGCGCCGATGCCTTGTCCTTGCTTTTGCGGTAGCACGGAGATCGGCCCCAGGCCGTACCAGCCTTTGGCCTTGTGGCGGTGGCCGTCGGTGATGGCCACGGGCGACAGTGCGACGTGGCCGATGACCTGGCCATGTTCTTCGGCCACGATGGAAAGCGCCAATTCGTTAGCGTCGCGCAATGCACGCACGATGAATTGCTCCGTGTGGCTGGTGTGTGGTGCATTGGCGAAGGCGGCAATGGTCACGGCCTCGATGGCCGCGATGTCGTCCGGGGTTTCGTGTCGGAGCTGGATGGTCATGGTGTTCTGCGTTCCCTTCTCAGAATATAGAACGGCCTGGGCGTGTCGGCGCATAGCGCCGCCGGGCTCTCGGGCTGCGCCCCGTGCCGACTTCGCTGTCACGGCCATTCGGCTTTGATCCCTCACGCCTTCGCGCCTGCGGCGCTGCGCGCTGTGCTTGCCTCCAGGGGAAAGCCCTACGGGCTATCCCCGCCGCGCGGGCTTGGCGCCCCTCGATACCGTCGAACCGGCTGCGCCGGATCGGCCCGGCCAGCGTCCCGCCGCATGTGCAGTGCTCGGTGGGTGCGCCGTGGCTTGCTGCGGCAAGTTGTGCGAATACGTGCCGTCCTCAACGCTGGCGGTTCTCGCCCATCACGTCACGAAGGACGGTTCACGGACATCCCGCCCGGCATCGCTATGGAGCTTCTGCGCCACGCCCGAAGACCGGCGCCGCAAGGTGCGGCAGGGGCGTTCTCGCTTGTCGTCGGGTGGTTGACCTGGCCTACGTCAGTGGGCGAGCCGGTGCAGCCTTCGTTCGGGGATGCCGAGCCGGCCTGTCTCCTTTCGATGCGGTTCGGCCCAAGGCGTCCTTGTGTTGTTGTGAATCCTGGCGGTGGCGCGGCTGCGCCTCGGGCTTCATGGCTGCAACCGTCCGGCGAAAACAATTTCCCCTCTGCTGCGCAGATTCCTCGCGGGCCAAATTCTTTTCGCCTCCCGGCTCTCCACTGCGTTGCGACCGCAAGCGGTGCAGCCCGCCCGTCCCCCGCCGGCCGGATCACAACAAGGACGCGATGGGCGCGAACCTTGTTCCACCAAAAGGAGATCCATCATGGCCAACATCGGCAGCTTCACCGCAGACAAAGACGGCTACACCGGCACGCTTCGCACCCTGACGCTCAACGTCAAGGTCAAGCTGGTGCCCAACGACAAGGGCGACAACGAGAAGGCCCCGGACTTTCGCCTGCAGGCCGCCAGCCACGACATCGGCGCGGCATGGAAGAAGACCAGCGAGGCCGGGCGGGAATACATCTCCGTGACCCTCGACGATCCTTCATTCCCGGCCACGGTCTATGCCCGCCTGATCGAAGGCGAAGGCGAGGACGGGACACACGACCTGATCTGGTCGCGCAGCAAGCCCCAAGCGGCGTGACGGCTGCCAGCGCCCCGCCCATTGCGGCGGGGCGCTGTGCTGCTTTCGCGGCACTTCAAGGAGGCGACACCACCGCCTGGGCTGCGCCGTGTCGAGTTGCTTCCTGAACGTTGCAGCCTTCGGTTTGCAAGAACGGCCGGGCGTGTCGGTGCCGTGCACCGCCGGGCTTTACGGGCTGCGCCCCGTGCCGACTTCGCCGTCACGGCCATCCGGCTCCAATCCCTCACGCCTTCGCGCCTGCGGCGCTGCGCGCTGCGCTTGCCTCCGGGGGAAAGCCCTGCGGCCTATCCCCGCCGCGCGATGCTTGGCGCCCCTGCAATCCCCCGAACCGGCAGCGCCGGATCGGCCACGCCAGCGACGTCGCACGCTATGGCGTGTCACTCTTCTTCGCCACAGTCTCCAACTCCTGGCGCACCTGCACCAGAAGCTGATCGACCTGCTGCAGATCGTCGCCGGCATAGGCCAGCGTCAGCAGCGTGAGCGGGTGCACCTCCATGACCTCGCACAGCTCGGCCAGCTTGTTCAAGGTGGGGCTTTTGAGGTCGCGCTCCAGCGTGCTCATGTAGGTGCGGCTGGACACGTCGGAGAACGCCTCCTGGCTCAATCCACGCGCTTTCCTGATGGTCTTTAGTGCCTCCGACAATGTATGTTTCGCTGCCAACCCTGGATCTCCCCAAAATCCAAGATGACAGCCGATTGCGCCCTATAGGACTACAATCTATAGTGTTCAACCATGCCCGCCTGCCGCTTTCGTGCTTTTACGGAAATCCGTATCTGCGGCTTCTCACAGAAGCGCAAAGCCGCGTCCGTGCCTTTCCACAAACCCGCCAATGCGGTTTTGCGCTTTCACGCTTCGGCGGTTTTGTGCGAATGAGGGGACGCTCATGAACCAGCTCATCACCGAGGACGAGCGCAGGCTGTTGCTGGAACACGGCCAGGCCCGCGCCGCTGGCCGGGTCATCGACCCGCTGCCCGTGGTGCGGCTGTTCACGCCGGATGCACACGCCACCTGGCTGCTGGTGTCGCTCGACCCCGCCGACGGCGATACGGCCCATGGCCTGATCGACTTGGGGATCGGCATGCCCGAGCTGGGCAAAATCAAGCTGTCCGATCTCGCATCCATCGTCGGGCCGAGCAAACAGCCCGTGATGCGGGACCGGTATTTCCGGGCGGTGCGCCCGTTGTCGGAGTACCTACGGCTGGCCCAGGAGAACGGCTCCATCCTCGATTGAGCCGTTCGCGCCCAGGCCAAGCCGGGCGCATTGAGACTCTTTCGGTCTTGCCCCGGACCCGTCCGGCCTTAGTCCGCACTATTGCAACAAATCGGTGCCATCGTGACGCAAACGGTCATGATGCCGGCCGTGGCATCGGGCACGGTGGATATCGCAGGAGGCGCGTATGTCCTCGCGTGCCACCGTCGCATTCAGACGATCCATGCAACCCATCCGATGCATTTCGTCTTGACACGCAAGTTACTAATCTACCAGCTTATTCACGATTGGATGCTGGTTCGACGCGGTGAAGTTTGCATGTGAAATCTGTGACGGCAGTCCTGCGGTTATATGGGAGCTTGCGTCATGGCCGAGCTGCGCCACTTCGCGCCCTGGTATCCGACTGCCGCCTACCTCTACGTCCTGTGCCTGGACACGCTCGCACTGGCCTGGGAGTACCTGCGCCGCCATCCCGACTACCGGATCGACTGGCTGCGCCGTGCGCGCCGCCCCGACGCTGCGCATCATTGGGGCTTGCGTTTGTTGGAAGACCCGACCCTGGATGCGCGTGACGCGCATCCTGCCTGGCTCCCCGGCCATGAGGCCGTGGTGCAGCTTCACCCGGATGCCGACCCGCCTCCGGAGGCCACCGCCTTCGCGTTCTGGCGCATCCCCGGCCACAAGCAGCTGCTGCACGACGGCAAGGGTCTGGCGCTGATCGCGCGCAGCCCCGGCCTTTGCCAGCGCTATGCGCTGGCGCCTGGCCTCGAGGACGGCATGGCGGTGGCTTACGCCCACCGCGATCGCAGCACCACGCACGCACCCGACACACCTACGCCCATGGCGCGGCCCCGGCCACCGCCTGCGGCGCTGCTGGAGCTGCACACCCTGCAGGCGCTCGACGCCACCCTGGCGGGCGCGTCCTTGCGCGACGTGGCCGAGGGCTTGTTCGGTGCGGACGCCGCGGCCGGCTGGTACAGCGACGGCGGCCTGCGCTCCAAGGTGCGCCGCCTGGTGCGGCGCGGCGATGCGCTGATGCGCGGCGGCTATCGCCGCCTAGCACAGCTCCCGCCGCTTGAGAAGGGTCGTTTTGAAGAGGACGCAAAACGACCCTGAGCAGGATCGCTTCGTTTTCTGAGACTGCCTCCATCCGGTTGCGCTGTGTGGCCGGAGCCCTGCAACCGATGGAGGTTCTCACCATGCGTCCTGCTCCCTTGCGGCCTACCGCCGCACCCGCAGCTACCCCGGCCACTGCTGCACAGCCGCAACGTTATCTCACCAACGACGAGGCTGCCGAGTACCTGCGGCTGTCGCCGCGCACGCTGGAAAAGCAGCGCGTGCTGGGTGGCGGCCCCAAGTTCCGCAAGTTCGGCCGCCGCGTCATGTACGCAGTGGCCGACCTCGATGCCTGGGCCGCCGAGCGCAGCTTCGAGAGCACGTCCGATCCCGAATACGCCGAGCAGCACTCGGCGGACAGCCGTGCGCGCTGATCACTGGCGCGCGGGTGGCCTTCGCCATGTCCAGCCCTGCGCTGCCCATGCGGCAGCGACCGATGCAGGAGCGCGAACAGCTCGACCTGTTCCGCGCCTTGCCGGGCGACATGGCGCCGCGCGACAGCCAGGACTTGATGGCCTTTCCGTTCTTCTCGCTGACGAAGTCGCGGCGCGTCGCGCCGATCGACTTTCGCGCCAGCGGCATCACGATCCGCGTAGAGGGCACGCAGGAGCACGGCATCGCCACGATCTGGGATGCCGACGTGCTGATCTGGGCGGCCAGCCAGATCGTGGAAGCGCGCGACGCGGGCTTGCGCCCGTCGCGGCTAATGCAGGCCACGCCCTACGAGATCCTGCGCTTCATCGGGCGCGGCACGTCGCTGCGCGACTACCAGCGCCTCAAGGCAGCCCTAGATCGCTTGCAATCCACCACGGTGGCCACGTCGATCCGCGAGACGACTGGGCGGCGCCTGCACCGCTTCTCGTGGATCAACGAGTGGAAGGAGCTGGCCGATGCCAAAGGCACGCCCTTGGGGCTGGAGCTGATCCTGCCGGACTGGTTCTATGCGGGCGTGCTCGATGCCGCTCTGGTGCTGACCATCGACCCGGCGTACTTCCGCCTCACGGGCGGGATCGAGCGCTGGCTGTACCGCCTGGTGCGCAAGCACGGCGGCCACCAGCCTGGCGGCTGGCAGTTCGACTTCCGGCACCTGCACCGCAAGTCGGGCAGCACGGCCAAGCCCTACGACTTTGCCTGCGACCTGCGCGCGCTGGTAGCGCGGCAGTCGCTGCCGGGCTACGTCTTGGGGATCGAGCGGCTGGATGGCGCCGAGCTGCTGACCTTCCGTCCCATGCGTCCCGTGCCGCCCACGGCACGGGGATAAACGGTGCGCGTCCTGTGGACGGGCTCGTGCTATCAGGCGTGCCCGGTATCGTGCTATCAGGCGTGGGACTATCGTGCTATCAGGCGTGTCCATCGGCCGCAAAGCCAATGCTGGCGCGGGTTTCGGCTTCCCTTAACTTCCCTAACTTAAATTCTCTAACTGGTAGTAGCAGCGCCGCGTTTCGGTGGACAACCACCCAACCGGCGAACGAGAGCCACGAAAACCAGCAGCGACAGCCAGGTTCTCCAGCAGGGAGGTCCAGGCCATGATCGTCGCGCTGCTCAACCAAAAAGGCGGTGTGGGCAAGACCACGCTCGCCACCCACATCGCCGGCGAGCTGGCGATGCGCGGGCAGTCGGTAATCCTGCTGGATGCCGATCCGCAGGGCTCCGCGCTGGACTGGACACAGCGCCGCAGCCAGCAAGGCTTGCCAAGGCTGTTCAGCGCTGTGGGCCTTGCACGCGAAACCCTGCACCAGGAAGCGCCAGAACTCGCCAGGCGGGCCGATCACGTCGTCATCGACGGGCCACCACGCATCGCGGCGCTGGCGCGCTCCGCGCTGCTGGCGGCCGAGCGCGTGCTGATTCCCGTGCAGCCCAGTCCCTACGACCTGTGGGCCAGTGCCGAGATGGTGGCGCTGATCCGCGAGGCGCAGGTGTTCCGGCCGCTGCTCGGCGCGGCCTTTGTCATCAACCGGCGCGTCAGCACCACCGTGATCGGACGGGAGGCACGCGGCGCGCTGGCCGAGCAGCCGCTTCCTGCGCTGCGCGCGGAAGTGCATCAGCGCATCGTGTTCGCCGACAGCGTGGCCGCTGGCCGGCTCGCACGCGAAACGGCGCCTGGCAGCGTCGCCGCCCGCGAAATCACCGCGTTGGTCGATGAACTGCTGCGGTGGCCGTCATGAGCAGTACCGCCAGCAAACGCTCGGGCAAGCGCATCGGCATCGGTGCGCGTCCGCCCGCGAATCCGCACGCCGAGGCGTGGATTCGCCAGGGCAGCGCCGATGACCTCCAGAAAGGCGACCTCTACACGGCCCGCCTGACCCTCGACATTGCGCCCGCCATGCGGGCGCGCATCAAGGTATCGGCCTTCACGCAAGGCGTGACGGTGGCCGATCTGTTGCGCGCGCTGCTGGAGCGGGAATTTCCGGAGAAGTCTCCATGACCACACCAGTTTCGACAGCATTGCCGCCTTCATCTGCCCCGCCGATCGGCCAAGCCGACGGCGTGCCGCTGACGCGCGTTGCACTCGCCTACATCGACCAACGCTTCGACCTCTATCTGCGCTTCGGCGATCCTGCGCGCATCATCCGGTTCGACCGCTGGCGTCGCTGCGCGGTGTTCACGCCGAACGCGGTTCTCTGCCGCATTCGCTGGCAGGCCAATGACTACGGCACGATCCGCTGGCAGCTCATGGTGATGCAAGCGTGCATGCCGATGGATGGCGCGCAGCGCATCCCCGGTGTGCAGCCGGGCGCGCGCTTGTTGCTGCACATCGAAGGTGAACAGTCGGTGCGCGCCGTGCTGGAGCGCATCGACGGCATCGAGACGCTGGGCATCGCGCCTGCAGGCGCCTCGCCCGCGTACTGGCGCACGCTGGGCAACCGGCTCGCGGCGCGCTTGCCGCTGCCCGAGTACACCGCCGAGCGGCACGCCGCCTGGCTGGCCGGGAGGGCGCTGTCATGACGGTCACAACAGCATCCCTTTCTCGCTCGCCAGCGCACTCACGTTTGCGCGCTCGCCTCGTGCTGGCGGGCCTGTCCGCCTTCGGCCTCGCTGCGCTCGCCTGGGCGTCCTTCAAGCACCCGCTGCCGCGCCTGACTTACAACCCGTCGGACAGCGTAGCGGTCGGCTGGTATCGCGTCGATCCACTCGACCGTCGCACCAGCTCGCCGCTACGTCCGCTGCAACCTCCATTGCACGTGGGCAGCATCGTGCTGGTGCCGCTGCCCGCCGAAGCTGCCGCGCTCGCTGCGCAGCGCGGCTACCTGCCGACGCGCATCCCGCTGCTCAAGCGTGTGGGCGCGATGGCGCCACAAGAGGTGTGCATCACTAGGGGCTTTGTCCGCATCGACGGCGTGCCTTCGGCCGCCGTGCTGCCAGCTGATCGCTGGGGCCGGCCGCTGCTATCCTGGCCGCAGTGCCGCCGCCTTGAGTCCGGCGAGCTGTTCCTGCTCAGCGTCACCAATCCGGCGTCGTTCGACAGCCGGTATTTCGGGCCGGTCAGCGCATCCGCCGTGATCGGCGTTGCGCGCCCGGTCTGGCTGGAGTCGCGCCCATGATGGCCGCCGATTCGCTGCACGTCGCCGTGCATCTCATCGTGCCATCGGGCGTGTCGTTCTGCTGTTTGTCGCCGTGTCGTCGCGCGTGCAGTGCAGTGCAGGTGCCGATTTTGCGTATCCGGCACCGCACTTCGCGCTGCTTCCGGCGCAGCCGTCCCACGTGCAGGCGTCTTGCCTCAAACACGGCTGGCCTGCGGCCACCGCCGTGTTCGCCGGGGCGCTGGCTGCGGGTGCAGCAGCGCCGCCGGGCCGCACGTGCCGGAAGCGAGAGCCTGGGGTGCAAGGGGCGGCAAATGCGGAAGGCAAGACAAAAGGACGCGGCACCGGGCCGCGTCGAAAGCCTGTCTGCACGTGGGGGCGGCGCGGCACGCAGCGGCTTCGCCGCCGTGCTGCTTGTGGCGCGTGGCCCGCGTCGATATGGGCTTGTCCGCGTGCTTCGCACGACGGACTACGCCCCAGCTTTCAGGGAGAGAAGTCATGATCAACCGCCGCGACGACGATTTCCGCATCCGCCCCAGCGCTCCAAAAAACCGCGGCCAGGGCTTCGTTTCCAAGGTGCTCCAGCAGGCCGGCAAGGCCAGTGGCGGCAAGTCCTCGGTGCGCCGTCCGGCATCGGCCATCGGCGGCAAGGCCACCGGCCAGCGGCCCGGCTCACGCCTGGGGCGCGGCCATACGGCGGCGCGGTTTGCGGGCGCGAAGCTCACGCCCATGTCGCGGCGTGTGACTATCAAAACCTTGCTGGTCAACCAGCAGCGGGCCAGCCCGCAATCGCTCGCCAAGCACCTGCGCTACATCGAGCGCGATGGTGTGGGCCGTGATGGCGAGCCAGGCCGGGCCTATGGGCCGCAGACCGACGAAGCCGATCTGGATGCTTTCAAGGAACGCTGCGCCGACGACCGGCACCATTTCCGCTTCATCGTCTCGCCCGAGGACGGGGCCGAACTGGACGACCTGCGCACCTACACGCGGCATCTGATGAACCGCATGGAAGCTGACTTGGGCACGCGGCTGGATTGGGTGGCGGTGGATCACTGGAACACCGACAACCCCCACACGCATTTGATCGTGCGCGGGCGCGACGACACCGGCAAAGACCTCATCATCGCCGGCGACTACATCGCTGATGGATTCCGCCATCGTGCCGCTGAACTGGCGACCGAATGGCTGGGGCCGCGCACCGAACTGGAGATCCAGCAGACCTTGCAACGCGAGGTGGAGCAGGAGCGGTGGACGAGCCTGGATCGCACGCTGCAACGCGAGGCCGGCGAAGACGGCCGGGTGCAGATCGAACGCTTCAACGAACCGAAGCTGCAACGCCAACGCCTGCTGCTGATCGGCCGCCTGCAACGCTTGCAGCGCCTGGGACTGGCCGACGAGGCGCAGCCGGGCACCTGGGCCGTCCATGCCGATGCCGAGAAGACCTTGCGCGCCCTGGGCGAGCGTGGCGACATCATCCGCACCATGCAGCGTGCCATGCGCGGCGAGCCGCGCGAACTGGCGGTGTTCGAGCCGGGCGACGATAGCCGAACCATTCTCGGCCGCGTGGCCGCGAAGGGGCTGGCCGACGAGCTGCGCGACCGCGGCTATCTGGTCATCGACGGGGTGGACGGCAAGGCCCACTACGTCGCGCTCAACACCCGCGACGAGCTGGCGAACTATCCCACCGGCGCCGTGGTGGAGGTGAAGGGATCGGCCGACGTGCGCGCGGCTGACAAGAACATCGCCGTGCTGGCGAGCGATGGCCTGTACCGCACCGACCACCACCTTGCTATCGCGCAGGGCCAGGCCGTACCGGGCCGCGATCCGCAGGAAGTCGTCGCGGCCCACGTCCGGCGCTTGGAAGCCCTGCGCCGGGCAGGCATCGTGGAGCGCGTGGCCGAAGGGCTATGGAAGGTGCCGGGCGACCTGCCCGATCAGGGCCGTCGCTACGACGCGCAGCGCCTGGGCGGCGTGGCCGTGGAGCTGAAATCGCACCTGCCCATCGAGCGGCAGGCCCGCGTGATCGGGGCCACCTGGCTTGACCAGCAGTTGATCGGCGGTGGCTCTGGCCTGGGCGACCTGGGCTTTGGCGGCGAGGCCAAGCAGGCAATGCAACAGCGCACCGACTTCCTGGCCGAACAGGGGCTGGCCGAGCGGCGCGGCCAACGCGTCATCCTGGCGCGCAATCTGCTGGCAATGCTGCGCAGCCGGGATGTAGCGCATGCCGCGAAGGACTTGGCCGCCGAAACTGGCCTGGAGCACCGGCCCGTGGCCGATGGCCAGCGCGTGGCGGGTATCTACCGCCGCAGCGTCATGCTGGCCAGCGGGCGCTACGCCATGCTCGATGATGGCATGGGGTTCAGCCTGGTGCCATGGAGGCCTGTCATCGAACAACGACTCGGTATGCCGATTTCTGCGCAGGTACATGACGGCCGCGTATCCTGGCAAATCCGACGGCAACAGGGCTTATCTGTTATCTGAAGCCAGCAGCATATCGAGCACCCACTGCAAGGATGCGTCTACAAGCGTTCTCGATGTTGACGACCGGAATGCGCCCGATGCCCATGCCGCGCAGCGCCACCTGTCCGGGGATCAGCACCTGGTCGGCCATGACACCAGCAGCGGCGTTGCCCATGTCGGCGGCCTGCAGCTGGGACGGGGTGATGCCTGCATCGGCAATGGCTTCGCCAATCGCCTCGGCGGCGAGCGATTTGAGACCGCAGTCAATGTGCTTGCCGAAACGGGTCATGCCCGTGCCAGCGACGAAGACGGGCTGCATGGAAAGCGTCTAAGACTGGGCGGATGAGGAATTTGCACGCCTGCGCCAGAGGCTGGTGATCCAGCCGCTCAAGCCATTAGGGGCCAGGAAGACCACCGCGAGCAGTGCGAAGCCGAAGATCATCCACGGCGCGGATTGCGACACGCTCTCGGCCAGGTTGGGCGTGAGCACGATGAAGGCAGCCCCCAGGAAGGCGCCCCACAGGCTGCGCACCCCGCCCACGAAGCTGCCCACCAGCAGGGACACCGAGAGCAGGAAGGGAAAGTTCTCGGGCGCGACGAACTGGCCCGCCACCACGCTCAGGGCACCGGCCAGGCCGGTGAACGCCGCGCTGAGGCCGAACATCTGCGTGCGCAGGGCGGTGATGTCGAGTCCGCCCGCCGCCGCCGCGAGCGGCTGGTCGCGCGAGGCGTCCACCAGGCGGCCGAACTGCGAGCCGAGAATCCGCCGCGCCAGCAGGAAGGCGCAGAGCGCGCAGGCCGCAACGCAGGCCATGATGGCCCAGTCCGCCCGGTCGGCCAGCACCCCTGGGAACACAGGTTTTTCCAGGACGATCCCCGCCACGCCACCGGTCAGCCACTCGATCTTTTTCCACTTGAGCGCCTGCGGTGTCACCACCGCCACCGCGAAGGTGGACAGCGCCAGATAAAGCATGGGCAGCCGCAGCGCCGGGAAGCCGAAGAGGAAACCCGCCACGAAGCACAACAGCGCCGCCACCGGCACGCCCACGTAGAACGGCCAGCCCAGGTGATGCGAGAGCACCGCCGCGGTATAGGCACCGATGGCGAAGAAGGCGCTGTGGCCGAGCGAGATCTGGCCCGTGTAGCCGGTGAGCAGGTTCAGGCCCATGATGGCGATGCCATAGATCAGCACCTGCGTCATCACGTACAACGGATAACTTTGCCAACTAAAGGACCAGGCCAGCAGCGCGAGCCCGACCACCGAGGCCGTCCAGCGCAACCAGGTGGGCGATGCCACCGGGCGGATGTTGAGTGGGGCGCTCATGGTACTCATGCTCACACCCTCACCTGGGCCGTCTTGCCGAAGATACCGGCGGGCCGCAAGACCAGCATCGCGATGATCAACAGCATGATGCAGGTCAGTTTCAGGTCGTTGCCGACCACGTAGGCGCCCAGCAGGTTCTCCAGTACCCCGACGGCGAAGCCCCCGGCCACGGCGCCCACAGGGCTGGCGATGCCGCCCAGCAGCGCGCCCGCCAGTGCGTAGATCAGCGGCCCCATCATCATCGACGGCTCCAGGAACACGATGGGCGCGGCCATCAGCCCCGCCACGGCACCGGCCACCGCTGCAAGACCCCAGCCCACGGCCAGCACCTTGTTGGTGCTGATGCCCGACAGTTCCGCCGACGGCGCGTTCACCGCCACCGCACGCATCGCCAGGCCGAACCGGGTGAAGCGGAAGAACGCGAATACCGCCGCCAGTTCGGCCAGGGTGACGAGCAGAACGCCGACCTCGTGGGCCGACAGATAGGGTTCGGCACGGCTGAGGACTCCACCGAACGGCGTGGCGAACTCCAGCATCTCATGCCCGAACAGCCAGCCGACCAGGCTGTTCAAGATGATGAGCAGCGCGATGCTGGCCGCCACGACCGAGAGCACCGGCTTGTGCCGCAGGGGCTGGAAGATGACCCGCTCCAGCGCCAGCCCGAGCAGGAAGGAACCCACGACCACAACGGCGAAGGCCACCCACCATGATGCGCCCGCCTGAACCAACGCCCAGCTCATATAGGTGGAGAACATCGCCAGTTCGCCCTGCGCGAAGTTGACGGACGAAGTGCAGCGATAGATGAGCACGAGCGCGATGGCGAGGCTGGCATAGATGCCGCCCGCCGCCAGGCCCGAAGCTATCTGGTGAAGGAATGCTTGCATGGTGATGAACCTCTTTTTGATCAGTGGCCGAGGTAGCTGCGGCGCACGGCGTCGTCTTCGCGCAGCTCGGCTGCGGTGCCCTGGGCAGTGACGCGCCCGCTTTCGAGCACATAGGCCCGGTTGACTAGGTTCAGCGCGACCTGGGCGTTCTGCTCCACGATGAGCGCCGTGAGGTGCTCGGTTTCGCGCAACTGGTGCAGGAGTTCGTAGATCTCCTGCGTCACGCGCGGCGCGATGCCGAACGAAGGCTCGTCCAGCAGCAGCATCTTGGGGCGCATCATCAGCGCGCGCGCGATGGCCAGCATCTGCTGCTCGCCGCCGCTGAGCGTGCCCGCCGCTTGCTTCGCGCGGCTGGACAGCTTGGGAAACAGCGTCTGCATCCGGGCGATGTCCTGCTCGATGCCGTCCTTGTCGCGGCGGTGGATGGCGCCCACGCGCAGGTTCTCCAGCACCGTCAGGTCGCCAAAGGTGCCGCGCCCTTCGGGCACGTGGGCGATGCCCAGCGAGGCGATGGCGGGCGCGGCCATGTCGATGATGTCCTGGCCCTCGAAGCGCAGCGTGCCCTTGGCAGTCACCTGCTGGTGGCTGATGGCGCGCAGGATGGAGGTCTTGCCCGCGCCGTTGGCGCCGAGCAGCGCCACCATCTCGCCGGCCTGCACGTGCAGGTCGATGCCATGCACCACCGCCGTTCGGCCGTAGGCCACCGCGAGGTTGCGGATTTCAAGCCGTTGGGTCACAGCACACCTCCCAGATAGGCATCGAGCACGGCGTCGTTGTTGGCCACTTCCTCGGGCGAGCCCTGGGCGAGCTTGCGGCCAAAGCTCAGTACCGCGAGGTCGGAGCAGGTCTTCATCACGAAGCGCATGTTGTGCTCCACGACCACCATGGTCAGCTTCAATTCCTCGTGCAGGCGCAGCAGCACGTCGCGCAGTTCATCGACCTCGCCAGCGGTGAGGCCAGCGGCGGGCTCGTCGAGCAGCAGCAGCTTGGGCCGCGTCACCAGCGCCCGCGCGATTTCCACGCGGTGCTGGATGCCCACTGGCAGTTCCGCCACGCCCCGGTCGGCATAGTCAGACAGCCGCAGCGTGGCCAGGGCCGCGTCAGCCGAGTGCGCGATTTCTTCCTCGGCGGCACGGACGGCGCGCGAGCGCAGCGCGGCACCCAGCATCGACACCGGCAGCCGCGCGTGCGCACCCACCATCACGTTTTCGCGCACCGTGAGCGAGGGGTAGAGCGCCACGTTCTGGAAGGTGCGGCTCAGACCCAGCCGTGCCACGCCGTGGCGCGGCAGGCGCGTCAACTCGGCCTGGCCGAAGCGCACGCTGCCGTGGGTGGGCCGGTACAGGCCGCTGATGCAGTTGAAGCAGGTCGTCTTGCCAGCGCCGTTCGGCCCGATCAGGCCGAAGATGCAGCCCTCGGGCACGTCCATCGAGAAGGCGTCCAGCGCGACGACACCGCCGAAGCGGATCGTCAGGTCGCGTACGGAAAGAATGGGTTCCATCGCTGCGCTCGCCCCGTCAGGACGGCATCACCTTCCAGCTCGTGCCGTCGAACTGCTGGATGCGCATGTCCGGTATCGGGTGAGGGCGGGCGTCGCTGGTCTTGACACGCAGGCCCGGCAGCATCATGGGCAAATCCATGTCCAGGCGGCGCGACTGCCGCATGATGTTCTCGCGCGAGAGGTCGTTGCCGCACTGCTTGAGCAACTGCACTGTCACTTGCCCAAGGCAGGCACCGAGCACGGTGAGGTATTCCTTGGCCGCGCCTTTGTTGTATTTGTCCATGAAGGCATGCCAGGCCAGGACACCAGGGTCGTTCTTCCAGGTCGGATCGCTCGGATCCTTGAGGAACGCGGCGCTCATGATGCCCTTGACCTTGTCCAGCCCCACCGGAGTCAGCACCGCGGGCACCGAAGATGCGCTCGGGTTGATGTAGATGGCCGGGCGCCAGCCGATGTCGTGGGTCTTGCGCAGCGACTGGAGGGTGGCTTTGGGCGAACCCCACGCCACCAGCACGTCCGCGCCCGAGGCATGCATGGAGACGATCTGCGAGTCCACCGTCGGATCCGACACCTCATGCGACTCTTCGCTGATGAGCTTCTTCCCGGCGGCAGCCAGAACCTCCTTCACGCCACGCAGCACATCCTTGCCGGCGTCGTCGTTCTGGTAGAACATGGCGATCTTCGCGTTGGGCCGCGTCTGCAGGATGTGCCTGGCCAGGATGCGCCCTTCGTCGGTGTACAGGGGCAGCCAGCCCATGCTCCAGGGGAACTTAGCCGCATCATCCAGCCACGTGGCGGAGCCGGACGAAACGAAGAGTTGCGGTACTTTGGCGTTGTTGAGATAGCTGCGCGACGCCAGCCCAGTGGACGAGCCTATCTGCGCCGCGAGAAAAGCCACCTGATCGCGCTCCACCAGGCGGCGCGATTGCTCCAGGGTTTTCGGCGGGCTGTAGCCATCGTCGGCCAGCACCAGCTTGAGCTGGCGCCCATTCACGCCGCCCTCGGCGTTGACCAGGTCAAACCATGCAGACATGGTCTTGCCGACGATGCCATAGCCTGCGGCCGGGCCGCTGAGCGGTCCGGTCGAGCCGATCTTGATCTCGCGATCCGTCACGCCCGGGGTGCCCGCGCCCTGCGCGCGGACCAGGCCAGAAACGCCGGTCAGCATGGCGCCGGAAAGCATGGTGATGAATTGTCTTTTTTGCATGGTGTCTCCTGTGGTGGTGGTGAGATGAATGGATGGATGGGTGAACCCTGGCCTGCGGCATCAGGCCGCCTTCCCTTGCAAGCGCAGCACGGCTTCGCGGATCAGCGGCATGCGGTCGTTGCCGAAATACATGTCCGTCTTGTCCACGAAGATGGTCGGTGAGCCAAAGCCGCCGCGCGCGACCACCTCATCGGTGTTGGCCCTGAGCTGGTCTTTGATCGCCTGCTCGCCGATGCCTGCAAAGAATTGGGCGGGCTCGATGCCAACGCGCTGGCACACCTGCGCCAGCACCGCGTCCTGCGAGATGTCCTGGTCGTCGCCCCAATAGGCTTCAAATATGGCGCGGGCAAACGGCGCCATGTCGTTGCCGAGCCAGATGCAGCCGCGCATCGCCTTCACGCTGTTGACGGGAAACACCGTCGGCGGCATCTTGATCGCAAGCCCCGTCGAGCGGGCCCAATCCGCTAGGTCCTTTTTCAGGTAGCGGGCCTTCTGCGGCACCGGCGTCTCGCGCGAGGCATAGACGGTGGGATTGATGGTGTTGAAGATGCCGCCGACCAGGATCGGCCGCCATGTGATCTCAACGTCAAGCTCCTTGGCGAGCGGCTGGATGTTATGAAAGGCGAGATAAGTCCAGGGGCTGGAGCAGTCGAAGAAGAATTCGATCATGGTGTTTCCTGTGTTTTTGGGGCGTCACTGGATTCCGGAATCGCGCTACTCGCGCCCCGGAATGGCGCTCCGTTCCGCCAGCTCCCTGGCCTTGTGGCCGAACATGTTCTTTCTCGCTTCGTCGTCCAGCGGCTCTTGCTCGAATTTGCCGACCGCCAGCCCCGCTTGCACCTGGGGCCGGCCGCGCACGCTGGCGTACCAGCGCTTGAGGTGGGGAAAGTCGTCGAGCGTGAAGCCTTGGGCCTTGTGGGTCATGGTCCAGGGAAAGCAAGCGATGTCGGCGATGCCGTACTCGGTGCCAGCGACATAGGCGCCGGTCTTGCCGAGCTGGGTATCGAGCACGCGATACAGCCGTGCCGCTTCGTCGCGGTAACGCTCAATCGCGTAGGCGATCTTTTCCTGCGCATACAGCGCAAAGTGACCATGCTGGCCGAGCATGGGCCCCAGTCCGCTCACCTGCCACATCACCCATTGCATGGTTTGGGTGAAGCCGCGCAGATCCGTGGGCAGGAAGCGGTTGGTTTTCTGGGCCAGATAGACCAGGATGGCGCCGGTCTCGAACACCGAAAGCGGGCCGCCGCCGTCGAGCGGCGCATGGTCCACTATGGCCGGAATGCGGTTGTTCGGGCTGATCGCCAGAAATTCCGGCCTGAATTGCTCGCCAGCGCGGATGTTGACCGGAGTCACCGTATAGGGAAGTCCGAGTTCCTCCAGCAGGATGGAGATCTTCCAGCCGTTGGGTGTCGGTGCGTAATGCAGGTCAATCATGGCGAATGACGCTCCTGCCGAGCTGCGGATCGACATCACGCCATGACTTGCAGGCACCCGTGGCCGACCCCCTGACATTCCAGGCTCCCGTTGCGTGGCTTTCTCGGGTTGACGACATCATGCGCAGCTCTTCGAGGGTTCAAGGCGTCAGCGCGGCGCCATGCGGAGGGCCCCATCCACGCGGATGGACTCAGCGTTCATGTAGCCGCAAGTGACCAGAAACTCGACGGCCTGCGCGAATTCATCGGGGTCGCCCAAACGCTTGGGAAAGGGCACGCTGGCCGCCAGCGCCTGCTTGACGTTGTCCGGCAGGGCCAGCAGCAAGGGGGTGCCGAAGATCCCCGGCAGGATGGTGTTGACGCGAACGCCTTCGTCCATCAGGTCGCGTGCGATCGGCAAGGTCATGCCCATGACGGCGGCCTTGCTGGCGGCATAGCTGGCCTGGCCGACCTGGCCGTCCACCGCAGCGGCCGAAGCGGTGTTGACCACGACGCCGCGGTCGCCGTCGGCCAGCGGTTCCAGCGCCAGCATGCCCGCCGTCGATTTGGCAATGCAGCGGAACGTGCCCACCAGGTTGATCTGCACGATGCGGTTGAAGCGATCCACCGCACTCGGGCGGATCTCGCCCGTTTTCCGGTCGCGACTGACGGTCTTGACGGCGTCGGCCGTGCCGGCGCAGTTGACCAGAATGCGTTCCTGCCCGATCGCGGCACGGGCTTTGGCGAAGGCCGCGTCCACCTGCTCCTCGGACGTCACGTCCACGTTGCAGTAAACACCGCCAAGCTCGCTGGCCAACGCCTGGCCGACGGCTTCGTTCATGTCGAAGATGGCGACCTTGACGCCATGGCTGGCCAAACGCCGGGCCGTGGCGGCCCCCAGGCCGGAAGCCCCCCCGGTGATGACGGCAGAAATGTCGGAATTGAGTTGCATGGTTTTTCCTTGAAGATGACAGACAGGCGTTATTGGCCGGTGAATTTGGGGGTGCGCTTGCCCAGGAATGCCGCTTGCCCTTCGAGGTTGTCGGCCGAACGCAAAGCGACAACGAAATTGCGCTTCTCATGCTCCAGGCCCTGCGCGAGCGGGGTTTCAAAGCTGGCCAGGGCCGCATCTTTCGCCAGCGCCACGGCCAGCGGCGAATTGGCCGCAATCCGGCAGGCCATCGCCAGCGCCGTCGGCAGGGCCTGGCCATCAGCCGTCACTTCGGCGACGATGCCAACGTCGCATGCCTTGCGGGCGTCCATGAAATCGCCGGTCAGCAGCAGCGCCATGGCCTTGGACTTGCCGATGGCGTGAACCAGGCGCTGGGTGCCGCCGGCACCGGGAATGGCGCCCAGCTTGACTTCCGGCACGCCGAACTTGGCGGACTCGCCAGCAATCACGATGTCGCAGGCCAGCGCCAGTTCCATGCCGCCGCCCAGCGCGACCTTTTCCACCGCCGCGATGACGGGCTTGGGGAAGCGCCCCAGCGCCGCAAAAAAGTCCCAGCCCGTTGCCGAGCGGTCGCCCAGCAGCGGCGCGGCACGCAGCACTTCAAAGGCCGTGATGTCGGCGCCCGCGCAAAACACGTCCTCGGCGCCGGTGATGATGACGGCTCGCACGGCATCGTCGTCGCGCAGTTGCGCAAGCTGCGCGCGCAGGCCATCGAATACCGCGCGGTTCAGGCTGTTCTTCGCACGCGGGCGGTTGATGGTCAGGGTGACGACGGCGCCGTCACGGCTCACGAGCACTTCACTGGCTTCGCTCATGGTGGCCCCGCTCATGCAAGCCGCTCGATGATGGTGGTGTTGGCCGTGCCCGAAGCCTCGCAGATGGTCTGCAGGCCATAGCGGCCGCCCCGGCGCTCCAGTTCATACAGCAGGTCGGTGAGCATGCGCGCGCCGGTGGAGCCCAGCGGATGGCCGATGGCCATCGAGCCGCCATTGACGTTGAGGCGGTCGTCCGGGATGCCGAACTCCTGCTGGAACATCAGCGGTACGCCGCCGAAAGCCTCGTTGACCTCGAACAGGTCGATGTCGTTGATGGTCAGGCCCGATTCCTTCAGTGCCTTGCGGGTGGAGTCGAGCACGGCGGTGAACTGGATCACCGGGTCGGCGGCGGCCACTGCCGTGCTGACGAAGCGCGCACGCGGCTTCAGGCCATGCTTCTTGGCATAGGCGCGGCTGGCGATCAGCAGCGCGGCGGCACCATCGCTGACCTGCGACGAGTTGCCGGCGGTGGTGGTGCCGTTGGCGGCAAACACGGCTTTCAGCGTGGCCATCTTTTCGGGGTCGGGGTTGGCGCGCACGCCCTCGTCGGCGGCGACGACCGGACTGTTCGGGTCGGCCGGGTCCTCGGTCAGATGCACCAGTTGGTCCTTGATGCGACCGGCCTGAATCGCCTCGGTGGCGCGCTTATGGCTCCGCACTGCGGAGGCATCCAGGGTTTCACGCGTGAGGCCGAAGCGCGTGTTCAGCAACTCCGACGAAACGCCTTGCGGTATCAGCGGGTTGTCCTGGTAGCGCGCCAGTTCGCGCGGGCTGTATTGCGAACCGAGCGGCGCGCCGGGCTTGAACGACGGCGGCAGTGGCGCCTGCGACATCGACTCCACCCCCCCGCCGATGGCCAACTGGTAGGCACCCGCCTGGATGCCATGCACGGCAAAACTCACCGCCTGCTGGCCCGAGCCGCATTGCCGATCGACCGTCACCGCCGGCACGGATTCGGGCAGCCCCGCCGCCAATACGGCATGTCGGCCCAGGTTGCCGTGCTGCTGGTCCCACTGCAGCACGCAGCCGATGATCACGTCGTCCAGATCGGCGGGGTTGACGCCGGACCGCTCGACCAACTGGCGCAGCGTCTCGGCCATCAGATCGACGGGATGCCACTTGTGCAGGCGCCCGCCGCGCTTGCCCACGGGGGTGCGCAGCGCACCGACGATAACGGGTTCATGGTCATTCATCTGGTTCTCCTGTGTAAGAAACTGGGTGTCACGCAAAGTGGCGTTCAGGCGGCGTAGCGCTCTGCCTGCTCGACGCGGATGCGCTTCTTGTCGATCTTGCCGACGCTGGTCTTGGGGATGGTCTCGACGAACAGGATCTGATCCGGCAACTGCCACTTTGCGAAGGCGCTGGTCAGGTGTTCCTGCAATTGCTCCTGGGTCGCCTGCTGGCCGGGCCTCAGCACCACCAGGGCCAGCGGCCGCTCCTGCCACTTCGGATGCGGAACCCCGACCACCGCGGCGTCGCGCACGGCCGGGTGGCCCATGAGCAGGTTTTCCATGTCGATGGAAGAGATCCATTCGCCACCGCTCTTGATCACGTCCTTGATGCGGTCGGTAACCTTGAGGTAGCCGTTCTCGTCCACCGTGCCGACATCGCCCGAGCGCCACCAGCCGCCCTCCAGGAAGCGATCGCCCGAATCGGGCATGTCGTGGTAACTGGTCGTGATCCAGGGGCCGCGCAGGCAAATCTCGCCGGCCGACTGGCCGTCGTGCGGCAGATCCTGGTCGTTGGCATCGAGGATGCGGATGTCCACGCCGGTCAGGACCAGGCCCTGCTTGCGCTTGAGATTCCACCGCTCGTCCTGAGTCAAGCGCTTCCTCAACGTGGGCTTGAGGCGGTTGACGGTCACCAGCGTCGTGGCTTCGGTGGCGCCGTAGCCGTGCACCACCTCGGCACCCGTGAGTTCGTGGAAGCCGATCATCATCGACAGCGGCGGCTCGCTCGCGCCGGACAGCATGCGCATGCGGCTGAAGTCCGGCTTGACCGGCAGCGTCTCGATGTACTGCAGCATCGGTTGGAAGATGGCCGGTGCGCCGTTGGTGATGGTCACGCCCTCGGCAATCATGGTGTCGACCAGCGGCTTGGTGTCCTCGGCAGCGTAGCGTCCCGGCAGCACGATCTTGTCGGCCAGCAGCGTGGCGGCCTGTGGTAAGCCCCAGCACTGCCCGTGGAACATGGGCGTGATGAGCATGACGCAGTCGTCCAGCGTCATGCCCATGTTGGTGGCCATGCCCGTGGAGTGCAGGTAGATGCCGCGGTGCGAGTAGTACACGCCCTTGGGTTTGCCCGTGGTGCCGGTGGTGTAGCAGGCGCTGTAAGCCGAGGTTTCGTCGATCTCGGGCCAGTCGATCTTGGCATCAGCAGCGGCCAGCAGGTCTTCGTAGTGCAGCAGCGGTTTCAGCGTGGTCTTGATCTGGTCCAGCGGCTTGTCGGTCATCACGATCCAGCCCTTGATCTGGGGCGAGTTCGCTGCGACGGATTCGGCGATCGGCAGCAAGGACTCGTCCACGCAAACGTAAGACACCTTGCTGTGGCCGACCACGTAGCCCAGGTCCTCGGCGCCCAGGCGCAGATTCATCTGCAGCATGACCGCGCCCAGGCCGGGGATGGACCAGTACAGCTCGAAGTGGCGCCGGCTGTTCCAGTCCAGCACACCGACGCGGTCGCCCGGCTCGACACCGAGCGCGCGCAGCGCATTGGCGCTGCGGCAGACGCGCGCGTAGCAGTCGGCATAGGTGTAGCGATCCCAGCCGCCATCGGGTGTGCGGTAGACGATCTCCTGGTCCCCGTGGGTGCGCGCGGCGTGCCGGATCAGCGTCGTGGTGTTGAGCTGGCGTTCGTTGCCCGTGGTGGACGGGCAGCCGCGGATGGGCTGGGTGGTGCTGGTCATTTTCTGGTCTCCTAAGTAATTGCGTTGAGTGCCTGGAACCGTGGGGCCGGGGCCGCCTCGATGGCGCCGGAGGGGGTGGTCTGGTAGATACCCCGTGCCGCGTTGTGCGGATGCCGCGCCGCCTCGGCCAGGCTGAGCACGGGCGCGAAGCAGGCGTCGCTGCCTTCGAGCAACGCGCACCAGTGCGCCCTGGGTTGGCTGCGGATGAGGGCCGCAATGCGCTCCTTCAGCGCTGGCCACGTCGTCGTGTCGTACTGGTCGGCAGGGTTCACGTCCGTCAGGCCCAGCTTCGACAGCAGCAGTGCGTGGAACGCGGGCTCCACCACCGCGAGGCTGATGAAGCCGCCGTCGGCACAGGCGTACACGTCATAGAACGGCGAATCGTGAAACGGGCTCGGCTTCGTGCCGTCGATCTGCCCATTGGCGCGAATCCAATGCACCAGCGTGCCCATCATGGCCACGATGTCGATGATGGCGGCATCCACGACCCGGCCGCGGCCACTGCCCCTACCGTTACCGCGCGCATCGACCAGCGCGCAGGCGACACCGAAGGCCATGCCCAGCGCCCCGGCCGCGTCCCCGAGCACCGAGGGCGGCACGATGGGCATCTGCCCCTTGCGGGCCGACAGCGACAGCAGGCCCGTCAGCGCCACGTAGTTCAGGTCGTGGCCAGCGGCCCGGGAGAGCGGGCCGTCCTGGCCCCAGCCCGTCATCCGGCCATAGACCAGCTTGGGGTTGCGCGCCGCGCATTCGGCGGGGCCGAACCCCAGCCGTTCCATCACGCCGGGGCGAAAGCCTTCGATCAGAACGTCGGACTGGCCGATCAGATCCAGGGCGCGCGCCTTGCCGCCGGGCGACTTCAGGTCGGTGATCTCGACCGTCTTGCCCCGGTGCAGCGGGTTGGCCGCCGCCCCGCCCAGCGGCTGCGCCCCGGCGGCCTGCTCGGCCCGTGTCAGCGCAATCACCTCGGCACCCATGTCGGCCAGCATCATGGCGGCCAGCGGGCCCGGCCCGATCCCTTCGAACTCCACCACACGGACGCCGTGCAGTGGCTTTTGCAGCATGTGCGAGGCGTTCACAGCTTCCTCGCAATCAGTTCTTTCATGACCTCGTTCGCGCCGCCGTAGATCTTCTGCACGCGCGAGGTGGTGTACATGCGCGCGATCGGGTATTCGTACATGTAGCCGTAGCCGCCGAACATCTGCAGGCACTCGTCCACCACGCGGCACTGCTGCTCGCTGCACCACCACTTGGCCATGTACGCGGCTTCGGCGTCGAGCTTTCCGTCCAGCAGCCGCTGGATGCAGTCGTTGACGAAGGTGCGCACCACGTGAGCGGTGGTGGCGATCTCGGCCAGCTTGTGGCGCGTGGTCTGCATCTCGAACAGCGGTGCGCCGAAAATCTTGCGCTCCTTCGTGTATTCGACGGTGAGTTCCAGGGCCCGGTCGATGATGGCCGCCGCAGGCACGGCGATGGTCATGCGTTCGTAGGGCAACTGGCCCATCAACTGCTTGAAACCAAGCCCTTCGACGCCCCCCAGGACTTGATCGACCGGCACGCGCACCCCGTCGAAGAAGAGTTCGGCGGTGTCCGACGCATGCAGGCCGATCTTGTCGAGCAGGCGGCCCACGCGGAACCCTGGCAGGTTCTCGGTCTCCACCACGATCAGCGAAAGGCCTCGGCTGCCCGCCTCGCCGGTGCGTGCGACCACAATCAGCAGATTGCAGGTGTAGCCGTTGGTGATGAAGGTCTTGGCACCGTCGATCACGTAGTGGTCGCCATCACGGCGCGCGCGGGTGGCGATGGCCTTGAGGTCCGTCCCGCAGCCGGGTTCGGTCATCGCAATGCCGAGCAGCATCTCGCCGCTGCTCAGCTTGGGCAGCCAGCGCTGCTTCTGCTCCTCGGTGCCGTAGTCCATGATGTAGTGCGCAGCGATGCTGTTCACCTGGACGTTGTTGGGCATTTCCGCTCTGGTCAACTCATCCTGTACCACCAGCTGGTAGGCAATGCTGGCCCCGGTGCCGCCGTAGGCTTCGGGCATTTCGGGCAGCATGAACCCCATCTCGCCGAAGGGCCGCCAGGTCTCGCGCGGGACGTAGCCCTGTTCGCGCCAAGCGGGCAGGTGCGGAGCCATCTCGGCGGCGATGTAGCGGCGCACCTGGTCGCGAAAGGTCTCGATGTCGCTGTCCATCCAGGGTTGACGGTGCAATTGCGGCAGCATGGGAGCGCTCCTCAGAAGGTTTGTACGATGAAGGTTTGAAAACTTGGCCAGCGATGCGGCCCCGGGTCATGCCCGCATACCCACAACGGGGCGGGCGAAGCGTCGAATCTCTGCGTTCTCAGTCTGTCCAGGGCATATGGTCGGCATTCAGCCCGTGCGCGTCTTGCCCGCCAGTGCATGGCAAGTTGACTTTGCGTGTGCAAGGGAAAGCCCGGCTGACTCGACCGGGCCGATGGCGGAGCCGTGAGCAGTCATGCCGCGTGCATCGCTGGGCGACACTCCAAAGCGTTGTTTGAATGCGCGGCAGAAATGGCTGGTGGAGTTGAAGCCCCAGTGAAAGGCGATCGCCGAGACCTGCAGATGCCGGCAGACCGGGTCAACGAGTGTCCGCCAGCACGCTTGCAATCGGCTTTCCAGGATGTGGCCGACCACCGTGGTATCGCCCTGCGCAAACAGCGCATGAAGGTAACGCAGTGAAATACCGTGCGCCGCGGCGATGCGTGCCGGACTCAGGTCATCCTCTTGAAAATGCTGGGCGATGTAGGCAAGTACTCGTTCGCGCAACGCGGCCATGGCCGTGAATCGAGTGGCGCTCTCCGGCTCTGGCAGCGCAATGTCCAGAAGCCCGATCACCGTGCGGCAAAGGGCGACGTGGGCGGAGGGCGGCACGGCGCCGATCTCCTTTGCCAACCCCATCAGGTGTTGGCTGAGCAGTGAGCCCACGCCTGTGTGACTGTCAATGCGGCAGGCTGCGGGCGGCTGCTTGCGGCCCGGTAGATGCTCGCGCATGAGCTGCCAGGGAATCATCAACGACACGCTGTGGGTTCGTTCCAGCACCTCATAGTCTTGCCGCTGATCGGTACGCCAGAGGAACATGTCGCCCTCGCAGATTGGCGTGTCCCACTGCTGCAACTGTACTCGGCCGCTCAGGTTCAGCTGCAGCCCCAGGCAGAACTCATCGTCGAATGACGAATGTCCAGGAGGAGACTGCTCGACGCAAGCACCGGTCACGGTGCATACCAAGGAGGCTCCGGCGAGTTCGTGTCGCCGCAACTTCGCCTGGAATGCAGCAGGCTTCGCCGGGGAGGAAAGACTCCAGCGCTGGAAGGAGTCCTTGAGGATCGCTTCCGTCGCATCTATCCTGCCCTCGATGGGCGCATGGTCGATGGACCATTCCATGGGTGACTGTTGCAGCACTTGTCGTCTCCTGAATCTGCCCCCAGACGCCGCAGCCCATCGGGACCGGAGCGTCGACACCGTGGCGTGCTTTCGTGCGGCGCTCAGGGTACCCAAGGCATACAGGCAATCGTAGGCAGCGGTGCTTGGCGCGGCAATGACGGATGGTCTCGATCAACTGACAAGGCACCTCTTTCGACGGATGGGGGAGCGAGGCAACCCCGCAGCCGAGCGGCCCTGCGCTAACCTCCCGGCATCGACGGCGAACTGAAGATGCAAGGAGACGATGATGGATCTGGGTGCAATGCTGGCAGGCAAGCGGGTGCTGGTCACGGGGGCCTCGTCGGGCCTGGGCGAGAACTTCGCTCGGCTGGCTGCTGGTTGCAAGGCCAAGGTAGTGATTGGGGCGCGGCGCAAGGCGCGGCTCGACAAACTCGCCCAGGAACTCGAAAAGCTCGGTTCGCCTCAGGTCACGGTGCTGGAAATGGATGTGGCTTCCGAGCAGTCCATCGACGACGCCTTCGCCGAGATAGACGCCTCGGGCACCATCCTCGACGTGGTGGTTAACAACGCCGGGGCTTCCAACGACGCCTTGTCGCTCACGCTGCCTGCGTCCGACTTCGACTCGCTGATGGAGACCAACGTGCGCGGCGTGTGGCTGGTGGCCGCGCGTGCCGCGCAGCGCTGGGTGGATGCGGGGCGGGGAGGCTCAGTCATCAACATCGCATCGATCCTGGGCGAACGCGTGATGCCGGGCGCCATGCTGTATGCCACGTCCAAGGCTGCAGTCGTGCACATGACCAAGAGCCTGGCGCTCGAATGGGCGCGCCACGGCATTCGCGTCAATGCCATCGAGCCGGGCTACATCGACACCGAGATGACCGATGCCATGTGGGATACCGACCATGGCAAGGCGCTTATCAAGCGCATCCCGATGCGCCGCCTGGGTAAGCCGGAGGAGCTCAACGGTCTGTTCCTGCTGTTCGCGACCGAGGCCGGGTCGTGGATGACCGGCGCCTGCGTGCCAGTGGATGGCGGGCATCTGTGCTCGTCGCTTTGAGTGCGACCGCGTCGAAGCAGCGCTACGTTTTTTGGGTGCGCGAACGATAGACGCCTGGCGTGCTGCCGGTCCATGACTTGAAGGCCCGCTGGAAGGCGGTGCCGTCGGCGAACCCCAACTCGGCGGCGATGGCGCTCAGCGCGGCATCGGTGCTGGTCAACCGAACGATCGCCATGTCGCGCCGTAACTCGTCCTTCAGCACCTGAAAGGACTTGCCCTCCACGGCCAGATGCCGCTGCAGTGCGCTGACCGACATGTGCAAGCGCTGCGCGGCGACAGTCAGATCGGGCCACTCCGGGCACGCTTGCTGCAATAGCGCGCGCACCCGCGCGCTGGCTGTCCGCTCGATTAGACGCGGGCCGATCAGGTTGCCCGGTGTGGCACGCAAAAAGGTCTGGAGCGCGGCGGTGTCACGGCGCATCGGCTGCGTGAATGCGGATGCCTCGAACCAGACCGCCGACCGCGCCTGCCCGAACCGCAACGTGCCCGAGAAGATTTGGGCATAGTCTGCGGCACGCGGCGGTGGCTCGAAGGCAAAATCGAGCCCTCTGGGCACCAGTCGGCCGCCGTGCAGCCATACCAGCAGACGCCAGAAAACGCGCAACAGCAGCCCGTGCAGGAAGTCTGAATGTTTGCCCAGGGCGTGGCGCACGTCCAGAGCAGCACCCTTGAGCAAGCCATCAGAGACGGGCACAAGCGCCACGTCGTCCTGCAGCAGGGCGAAGGATGCACTCACGCGCTGCAAGGCGGCTGCCAGCGTCTTGGCCCCGAGCGTAGAGCGAGCCATCAGCGCAAAGCTGCCGCAGCGCAACGGCCGACCGTGTAGATGGCCTAGGCATTCGTCGTCCAAGCTGTTCTTCACGGCACTGAAGAGTGCGATGTATTGCTCTATGGTCACACGCGACTGCTCCAGATGCAGCAGCGACTCGGCGATGCGGGCCTGCGCCAGAACGCCATCCAGCCAGGACTCGGTGGCCAGTCCTTTGCTGCGCGCGCCGTCGAGCAGGCCATGCACGGCAAAAACAGGAACAGTGACGACGGGTTTCAACATGGTCAAAGGGAGCAACGATAGCTGGCGCTGAATCCGAAATTACACCAAGAAAACGGCCCGCTAACGATGTAGCGTCCGGCTGCGGTCAACCGGATTTTGCCTTGTGCATACAAAGTCAACTCGCCATGCACTGGCGGGCAAGACGCGTATGTGCCGAGTGCCCAGAATACCGCTTGGTAGCACACCCAGGGACGACCCGTGGACGTTCGGCATCGATGCATTCGCATGAATGCTTCTTCGGCAACGGCATGTCGGTGTGCTCACCCGAATAGCCCAGCAACCAGGAGAGAGTGAATGTCTGTCTGCGCCGTGCCTTTGCGCAACATGCTGATTGATGCGGTGATGCGCGAACGTCGTTCCGTGCGCGCCTTTCTGCCGACCCCGGTGTCGCAAGAAGCGGTGGCCCAGATTCTGTCGGTGGCAGCCAGCGCGCCCAGTGGCACCAACACCCAGCCGTGGCATGTCATTGCCGTGGCGGGCGAGGCGAGGAAGCGCCTATGCGACCGTGTATTGCACGCCTTTCACCATGAAGAGGGAGAGCACCAGTCCGAATACGACATCTACCCGGCCGAGTTCTTCGAGCCCTACCTGACCAGGCGGCGTCGGTGCGGTTTCGCTCTTTATGCCGCAGTCGGAATCTCCAAGGGAGATACGGATGCCATGCGCGCTCAACATGCACGCAACTTTGCCTTCTTCGATGCGCCGGTCGGTTTGATCTTCACCTTGGACCGGCGCATGGTGCAGAGCAGTTGGGTGGACTACGGGATGTTCTTACAGAACATCATGCTGGCGGCCCGCGCACGAGGCCTGGATACCTGTTCGCAGATGGCGTGGACCCTTTACCCGCGCCTTCTGGCTGAAGCCCTGCAAATCCCGGACGGGCAGATGGTCCTGTGCGGCATGGCACTGGGCTATGCCGACCCGGCGGCCGTGGTGAACCGCGTGCGCACCGAGCGTGAGCCGGTCGAGAACTTCACACGCTTCAGCGGCTTCTAGAAATCTTGTCATACCAACTAATCGCGTCGTAAGCCGCCTGAGAAATTCAGCCGCCCTGAAGCGGTTGATCGACCGGGCCTTGTCCTGGTGGGTAGGGTCATGCATGGATGTATGCCCTATGGGGCAGACGGGTTGAACCCACAAAGAGGAGTAAGCAATGTCTACCTACGCCGCGCCCTTGCGCGACATGCTGTTCACGATGAAGGAAGTCGGAGGCCTGGATGCGATCTGTGCCCAGCCGGGCCATGAAGAAACCACGCCCGACCTGGTCGAGGCCATCCTGCAGGAGGCTGCCCACTACGCCACCGGCGTGCTTGATCCGCTGAACCGCACCGGCGACGTGCAGGGCGCGCGCTGGCACGACGGCCAGGTCACGCCAGCCGATGGCTTTCGCGAAGCCTGGGCCAGCTTCTGCGAGAACGGCTGGAACGGCATGCCCGCTGCCACCGAATGGGGCGGCCAGGGCCTGCCCACGCTGGTGTCCACAGCCGTGCTGGAGATGTGGAAGTCGTCCAACCTCGCGTTCAGCCTGTGCCAGATGCTCACGCTGGGCGCGGTGGAAGCCATTGCGCACCATGGCAGCGACGCACTCAAGCGCCGCTTCCTGGAGCCCATGGTCGCGGGCCGCTGGACCGGCACCATGAACCTCACCGAGCCCCAAGCAGGCTCCGACTTGGCCGCGCTGCGCAGTCGCGCCGTGCCCGAAGGCGACCATTACCGCGTCAGCGGAAACAAGATCTTCATCACCTGGGGCGAGCACGACATGGCCGAGAACATCGTCCACCTCGTGCTGGCGCGCCTGCCCGATGCACCGCCCGGCGTGAAAGGCATCTCGCTGTTCCTGTGCCCGAAGTACCTGGTCAACGACGACGGCTCCCTGGGCGAACGCAACGACCTGGCCTGCACCTCCATCGAGCACAAGATGGGCATCCACGGCAGCCCCACGGCGTCGATGAGCTTTGGCGACTGCGGGGGCGCGATCGGCTACCTGGTCGGCGAGCCGAACCAGGGGCTGGCCTGCATGTTCACGATGATGAACCATGCGCGGCTGAACGTCGGCCTTGAAGGCGTGGGCATCGCCGAGCGCGCCTACCAGCGCGCACGCGCCTACGCGCTGGAGCGGGTGCAGGGCAAGCCACTGCTCAGCGGCAGCACCACCATCGCCGGCCACCCGGACGTGCGGCGCATGCTGATGGACATGAAGGCCCGCACCGAGGCCATGCGCGCATTGGCCTATTTCTGCGCCGGCCAGATGGACCGCGCCGCAGGCCACGCCGACGCGCAAGAGCGCGAGCAGGCGCTGGCCCTGGTCGGCCTGCTGATCCCGGTGGTCAAGGGCTGGTGCACCGACAGCGCACAGGGCATCACGTCCGATGGTGTGCAGGTGCATGGCGGCATGGGTTACGTCGAGGAAACCGGCGCCTCACAGCACTTGCGCGACGCGCGCATCACGACCATCTACGAAGGCACGACGGGCATCCAGGCCAACGACCTGATTGGCCGCAAGCTGGCGCGCGAGGGCGGGCGCACGCTGAAGGCACTGCTGGGCCGCATCGACGGCGATGCGCGCCGGTTGGCCGAGATGCCCGATGCCGCGCTGGCGCAGATCGGCGGCGTGTTAGCGGCTTCGGCGCGTGCGCTGGGGGACGCGGCCGACTGGCTGCTGGCCCACGACGACCAACCCGCGCAGTGCGCGGCGGGCGCCGTGCCCTTCTTGCGGCTGGCGGGCACGGTGATCGGCGGCTGGCTGTCGGCGCGCATGGCCGAAGCCGCCACTGCGCAACTCGCGGCGAGATCTGGCGATGCGGGCTTTCTCGGCGCCAAGCGTGCCACGGCCAGCCACTACGCAGCGCATGTCCTAGTGCAGGCGCCGATGTTGCGCGACATCGTCACGGGCGGCGCCGCCAGCACGCTGGCCCTGGCGGATGATCAACTCTGAATGATCCTGAAAGGAAACCCTCCCATGAAAATCCTGGTTCCCGTCAAGCGGGTGGTTGACTACAACGTCAAGGTCCGCGTCCAGAGCGATGGCAGCGGCGTGGACATCGCCAATGTCAAAATGAGCATGAACCCCTTCGACGAGATTGCCGTCGAAGAGGCTGTGCGGCTCAAGGAGAAAGGCGCGGCAACGGAGATCGTCGCCGTCTCGTGCGGCGTGTCCCAATGCCAGGAGACGCTGCGCACCGCCATGGCCATCGGTGCCGACCGCGGCATCCTGGTCGAGACCAATGAAGAACTGCAGCCGCTGGCCGTGGCTAAGCTGCTCAAGGCCCTGATCGACAATGAACAGCCCGGCCTCGTGATCCTGGGCAAGCAGGCCATCGACGACGACTGCAACCAGACCGGCCAGATGCTGGCGGCGCTGGCCGACCTGCCGCAAGCCACCTTCGCCTCCAAGGTCGAGATCGCCGGCGACAAGGCAGCCGTGACCCGCGAAGTGGACGGCGGCCTGGAAACCCTCAGCCTTACGCTGCCCGCCGTCATCACCGCCGACCTGCGCCTGAACGAGCCGCGCTACGTCACGCTGCCCAACATCATGAAGGCCAAGAAAAAGCCGCTGGACACCGTCAAGCCCGAAGACCTCGGCGTGGACGTGGCCCCGCGCCTGAAGACCTTGAAGGTCAGCGAACCCGCCAAGCGCGGCGCCGGCGTGAAGGTGGCCGACGTGGCCGCCCTGGTCGAGAAACTCAAGAACGAAGCGAAGGTGATCTGACATGACCGTACTCGTAATCGCTGAACACGACAACGCGACCATCAAGGGCGCGACGCTCAACACCGTGACGGCCGCCGCAGCCTGCGGCGGCGACGTGCACGTGCTGGTGGCCGGCCACAACGCCGGCGCTGCCGCACAGCAAGCCAGCCAGATCGCCGGCGTTGCCAAGGTCATCCACGCCGACGGCGCCAGCCTGGCCCACGGCCTCGCCGAGAACGTGGCCGCCCAGGTGCTGGCACTCCATGGCAGTGGTGCCGGCAACTACAGCCACATCCTGTTCCCCGCCACCGCCAGCGGCAAGAACGTGGCCCCGCGCGTGGCTGCCAAGCTCGACGTCGCCCAGATCAGCGACATCACCAAGGTCATCTCCGCCGATACCTTCGAGCGCCCCATCTACGCCGGCAACGCCATCGCCACCGTGCAGTCTGCTGATGCCGTGAAGGTCATCACCGTGCGCACCACCGGCTTTGACGCCGCCGCCGCCACGGGTGGCAGCGCCGCTGTCGAAACCGCTGCTGCGGCCGCCGACGCTGGCAAGAGCAGCTACGTGGGCAGCGAGATCGCCAAGAGCGACCGCCCCGAACTCACCGCCGCCAAGATCATCGTGTCTGGTGGCCGTGCGCTGGGCAGCAAGGAAAAGTTCGACGAAGTCATCACCCCCCTGGCCGACAAGCTGGGCGCTGCCATCGGCGCCAGCCGTGCTGCCGTGGATGCGGGCTACGCCCCCAACGACCTGCAAGTGGGCCAGACGGGCAAGATCGTCGCGCCGCAGTTGTACATTGCCGCCGGCATCTCGGGCGCCATCCAGCACCTGGCCGGCATGAAGGACTCCAAGGTGATCGTGGCGATCAACAAGGACCCCGAGGCCCCGATCTTCAGCGTGGCCGACTACGGGCTGGAGGCGGACCTTTTCGCAGTTGTGCCGGAATTCGTCAAGGCCTTTTAAATTGGATGAGATACACCATGGAGCTTCGGCATTTACGTTGCTTTATAGCGGTGGCCGAAGAACTTCACTTCGGCCGCGCAGCGGAAAAGCTGCACATCGATCAGTCCCCTTTGTCGCGCACCATCAAGGAGATAGAGGAAGAGCTCGGGGCGCAACTGTTCACGCGAACCACGCGAAGCACCCGCCTGACCTTTGCCGGAATGGCATTCCTGGAGCGGGTGCCGCGAATCTTCGAAGCTCTGAAACAGGCGTGTGACGGCGTCAAGTCCGCCGCCAGTGGGTTTCAGCGACAGTTGCGCATCGCTTTGTCCGATGGCATCACGCCCTCGCGAATGCCGACGCTGCTGGCACAGTGCCGAGCGGAAGATCCAGAGATTGATGTTCGGCTATTTGAGGTGCCGTTGGATCAACAGATCAAGGGTCTGCACGATGACCTGTATGACGTCGGCTTTTCGATGGCCGAAGAGGTGGGCGACGGCATTGTGGTCAGGCCTGCATGGGAAGACGAACTGATGGTGGCGGTCCCAGCTCGCCATCCTGTTCTGGCCCACAAGCACGTGCCGTTGGAAGAAGTGTTGCGCTATCCGCTGGCGCTATGCGATCCGGCGATATGCGAAGGCCATGCACGCCAAGTTGATCGCGTTTTGCAGCGCTACGAGCAACAGCCACTGATCGCCCAGCGCGTGGCGTCCTATGAGGTGATGATGACCTTGGTCTCAGCCGGATTGGCGCTCGGTTTGGCGGGCGCCGCGCACATTGCATCCGGCCGTGGGCCAGGTGTTGTGGCCCGGCGCTTGGCGGGCAAGCCGCAGATGCTGGCCACGTATCTGCTGCACCGTGACGTGGAGCCCTCCGAAATGCTGGCCCGGTTCATCGAACGAGTGGCCTCCATTGATTCGGCGGATGGCTCCAGCGCCGCCGAGGACTCCTGATCCACCTGCTGAAAGGACCCAAGCCATGACCCGATTCCTGCCGCTGCTGATGGTTGCCGCACTGACGGGCTGTGGACCATCCCAACCGACGGAAACCGTGGACTTCCTCGTTGCCCATCCCGAGCGCCTCAAAGAAGTCCAGCGCCTGTGCAAGGAAGACCGCGCGAAGGCAGGAGAAGAACTCTGCCGCCGTGCGGCCGAAGCCGCCAACCGGCGTTTCTTCGGCGATCGGCCGGAACAGCAATCCAAATAGCGCCCCGCGCCGTCGCCTGGCCGCGACAGAGTTCTTGCTGTTACCTCATCACGCCGCAGCGCGCTCGCGCATGCGGCATTTTTATTGCCTTCGCCACAGCAAGAAGTCTGGCCATTTTGGCCTGAATCCCCGCTATAACGGTCTTTGACCGACCTGCACGCTCGCCTTGATCCTCGGCACTACGGCATGTCCCTGTGCCGTAGCGGGAGGTTGGCCAATGCAAGGAACGAACGTGCTGTTCGGTCAGATTGCCGTTGTCTTCGGCATCGTGATCGCTGGCGTATGGAGCGCCACGCAATGGACAGCAGCGGCGCTGGGCTACCAGCTACGCCTGGGTTCGCCCTGGTTCGATTTCCTCGGCACGCCGGTCTATCACCCCTGGCGCCTGTTCGAGTGGTGGTTCTTCTTCGACGCCTACGCGCCGCATGTATTCGACGTGGGCGGTGCCATTGCCGCAGGCAGCGGCCTGATCGCGGTGGTGGTTGCCATCGGCATGTCGATCTGGCGCTCGCGCCAGTCCAAGCTGGTCACGACCTACGGCACGGCGCGCTGGGCCAACGCGGAGGACATTCACAAGGCGGGCCTTGACCAGCCTGCAGGCGTGTTCCTCGGCCTGCATCGGCAGCAGTACCTGCGGCACGAGGGCCCGGAACATGTCCTGACCTTCGCGCCCACGCGCTCAGGCAAGGGCGTGGGCCTGGTGGTGCCAACGCTTCTTTCTTGGCCAGCGTCTGCCGTCATCCACGACATCAAGGGCGAGAACTGGAGCATCACCGCAGGTTGGCGTTCGCGCTTCTCGCATTGCCTGCTGTTCAATCCGACGGACAGCAAGTCGGCGGCCTACAACCCGCTGCTGGAAGTCCGGCGCGGCGCGCATGAGGTGCGCGACGTGCAGAACATCGCGGACATCCTGGTCGATCCCGATGGCGCGCTGGAGAAGCGCAACCACTGGGAGAAGACTTCGCACGCATTGCTGGTCGGGGCCATTCTGCATGTGCTCTACGCGGGCGAAGACAAGACGCTGCGCGGTGTCGCCAACTTCCTCAGCGACCCGGCTTGTCCCTTTGAGCTGACGCTGCATCGGATGATGACCACATCGCATCTCGGCGATGGCCCGCATCCGGTCGTTTCCTCGGCGGCGCGCGAAGTGCTCAACAAATCGGACAACGAACGCTCGGGCGTGTTGTCCACGGCCATGTCGTTCCTCGGCCTCTACCGCGACCCGACGGTGGCCGAAGTCACCTCGCGCTGCGACTGGCGCATTGCCGACCTGATCGCGGCCGAGCATCCGGGGTCGCTGTACCTGGTGGTGCCGCCTTCGGACATTTCGCGGACGAAGCCGCTGATCCGCCTGATCCTCAACCAGATCGGCCGGCGCCTCACCGAATCACTCGATGGCAGCGACGGCATCGAGCGTCGTCACAAGCTGCTGCTGATGCTCGATGAGTTTCCGGCACTCGGACGCCTCGACTTCTTCGAGACGGCGTTGGCCTTCATGGCTGGCTATGGCATCCGCAGCTTCCTCATCGCGCAGTCGCTCAACCAGATCGACAAAGCCTACGGCCAGAACCATTCGATCCTGGACAACTGCCATGTGCGCGTGACGTTCGCCACCAACGATGAGCGCACCGCCAAACGGATCTCCGAGACGCTCGGCACTGCGACCGAGCTGCGCGCGCAGCGCAACTACGCGGGCCACCGGCTCGCGCCGTGGCTCGGGCACTTGATGGTGTCGCGCCAGGAAACCGCGCGCCCGCTGTTGACGCCGGGCGAAGTCATGCAGCTTCCGCCCGACGAAGCAGTGGTGATGGTGTCCAGCGTGGCGCCGATCAAGGCCAAGAAGCTGCGCTACTACGCGGACAGCAATTTCAAGCGGCGCGTGTTGCCGCCGCCCGCGCTGGCGAGCGAGCGATACGCCGACGCGCCGCCATCGCGTCCCGACGACTGGAGCGGACTGGCGATTCCCGCCGCACCGGCCGCGGCGTCCGCTGATGGCCTGGAGAACTTGGGTTCGACCGACGACGGTGGTCCGCGCCGTCAGCCCGAGCTTTCCGAAACCGTCGCCTACGACCCCGAGCAGGCCGCACCCGTGGCCGACCTTGGCCTGCTCGATGACGACGACATGCCGCTTCCCCTCCCGCGCCGGTTCGATCCGGCCCTGCAACGCACGGCCCGGCTGGCTTCCCTCGACCCTGACGACGGAATCGACCTATGACCCAGCACCGCCTCAATGTGTTCATTCAGCCGGAGCACAGCAAACGGCTCGACGAACTGGCCGCCACCAAAGGCGTATCGAAGTCCAGCATCGTCGCGGCGGCACTCGCATCGTGGCTGTCGCCCGATGCCGCCGACCAGCGGGAGGCGGCCATTGCCAAACGGTTGGATCGGCTGTCGCGCCACGCCGAGCGCATGGAGCGCGACCAGAACATTCAGATCGAGACGCTGGCGCTGTTCATCCGCTACTTCCTCACGGTCAGCACACCCGTGCCCGAAGCACATCAGGACGCCGCTCGCGCCCAGGGCAAGGCCCGCTTCGAGCAGTTCGTGGAGCAGTTGGGCCGCCACCTGCTGCGTGGGCGCAGTCTGGTGCGCGACGTGGTGGAGGAACTGCATCCCGACCCTTCGCGCATGGGTGAAGTGCAGGAGCGTACGTCATGAGTACCACGCCTTCTTCCTTCACCGCCGTTTCGCTAGATCGCCGCATCCAGATGTTGCGCACAGCGATGGGGCCGCTGATCGCCGCTGCGCTCGAAGACCCGGACGTGGTGGAAATCATGCTCAACCCCGACCGGACGCTCTGGGTGGATCGGCTTTCCACGGGCCGCGCGCCGATGGGCGTGGAGCTGTCCGAAGCGGACGGTGAACGCATTATTCGGCTCGTGGCGGCCCATGTCGGTGCCGAGGTGCATCGGGGCCAGCCGCTGTTGACGGCGGAGCTGCCCGAGACGGGCGAACGCTTCGAGGGCATCTTGCCGCCGGCCGCGCCGGGGCCTGCCTTCGCACTGCGCAAGCGCGCCTTTGGCGTGATCCCGCTGTCGCGCTACATCGAGGATGGAATGATGACCGCCGCGCAGGCGGGCTTGCTGGTGCGTGCAGTGCGCGAGCGCAAGAACATTCTGATCGCAGGTGGCACTAGCACCGGCAAGACCACGCTCGCCAATGCCTTGCTTTCCGAGATCGCCGCCACCGGCGACCGCGTGCTGGTGCTCGAAGACACGGTGGAGCTGCAATGCGCGGCCCGCGACCACGTGCCGCTGCGCACACGCGCGGGCGTGGTGTCCATGACCGAGCTGGTGCGCTCGTCCATGCGCCTTCGGCCGGATCGCGTGATCGTCGGCGAAGTGCGCGGCGCCGAGGCGCTGGATCTCATCAAGGTGTGGGGCACCGGCCATCCGGGCGGCATCGCCACGATCCACGCCGGCTCCGCGCTGGGCGCACTGCTGCGCCTGGAGCAACTGATTCTCGAAGTGGCGGTGAACCCGCCCCGTGCGCTGATCGCGGAAGCGGTCAACGTGGTCATCCACATCGCCGGGCGCGGACGCAAGCGCCGCATCGAGAGCATCGCTCGCGTCGTCGGCTTCGATGGCGTTGGGTATCACCTGGCGGACGCGCTGGAGGCTCCATTCCCGGAGTTGCTGCCGCAGTCCGACTTTTCCCCCCCTGTCCCCTGACCACTCTGGAGAACTGCCATGACGCAGATGATCGTTCCTGCTTTCCGTTTTTCCGCGTATCCGCTTCCTCGGCCACCGCGGCTGGATAGCCTGGCTCGCCCGGCCATGCAGGGCTTGATGCTCGCGGCGCTGATGCTGCTGCTTGCGGGCGCGGCTCAGGCCGCCGGTTCGTCGATGCCGTGGGAAGGCCCGCTGCAATCCATCCTGGAGTCGATCCAGGGACCTGTGGCCCGGATCATCGCGGTCATCATCATCATTGCCACGGGCCTGGCGCTGGCCTTCGGCGATACCTCGGGCGGCTTCCGCAAGCTGATCCAGATCGTCTTTGGCCTATCGATCGCGTTCGCGGCTTCGAGCTTCTTCCTGTCGTTCTTCAGCTTCTCCGGTGGGGCCGTCGTATGAACGGCCCGCACGATGGGATGCCTGGCTTCGAGGTGCCGCTGCATCGGTCTTTGACCGAGCCGATTCTGATGGGCGGTGCCCCGCGCACCGTGGCCATCACCAACGGCACCTTGGCCGCTGCCGTGGGCCTGGGCTTGCAGATGTGGATTCCGGGCGTGGTGCTCTGGATCGTCGGCCATGCGCTGGCGGTCTGGGGCGCTCGTGTCGATCCGCAGTTCATGCAGGTCTTCGCCCGCCACATCAAGCACCGGCCGCTGCTGGACGTGTGAGGTGATGCCATGCTGAACCTTGCCGAATACCGCCAGCGGCCCGCGCTGCTGGCCGACTGGCTACCCTGGGCCGGGCTGATCGCGCCCGGAGTCGTGCTGAACAAGGATGGCTCCTTCCAGCGCACTGCGCGCTTTCGGGGGCCAGACCTCGACAGCGCGACACAGGGCGAACTGATTTCCACGTCGGCGAGGCTGAACAACGCGCTGCGCCGGCTCGGTTCGGGCTGGGCGCTGTTCATCGAGGCCGAACGGCGAGCTGCTGCCGGCTACCCACACTCGGACTTCCCGGAGCCCTTGTCCTGGCTGGTCGATGAAGAACGCCGCGCCGCATTTGAGGACTCGGGCAACCACTTCGAGAGCGGCTACCACCTGACATTGGTGTACCTGCCGCCGGAGGAAGCCCGCGCTCGTGCGGCCGGAATGCTGTACGAGAACCGTCCGACCGAGGGAGTGGACTGGCGTGAGCGCCTGACCGCCTTCGTCGCGGAGACGGATCGGATTTTCGACCTGCTCGATGGCGTGATGCCGGAGATTGCGTGGCTCGATGACAGCCAGACGCTGACCTACCTGCACTCGACCATTTCCCCACGGCGATACCGCGTGGGCGTGCCGGAAGTGCCATTCCACCTCGACGCGCTGCTGGCCGACGCGCCGCTGATCGGTGGTCTGGCGCCGATGCTGGGCGACCAGCACCTGCGCGTGGCGACGGTGCGGGGCTTCCCCACCTCGACCTGGCCGGGGATTCTGGACGACCTCAACCGCCTCAGCTTTGGCTATCGCTGGTCAACCCGGTTCCTTTGCATGGACAAAGCCGATGCGGAAAGAGAGCTTTCTCGCCTGCGCCGCCAATGGTTCGCCAAGCGCAAGAACGTCATCGCGCTATTGCGCGAAACCATCTTCCAGCAGGAATCCCCGCTGGTCGATACCGACGCTAGCAACAAATCGGCCGATGCCGATGCTGCCTTGCAGGAGCTGGGCAGCGACCAGGTGGCCTTTGGCTACCTGACGGCAACCGTCATCGTCATGGACGCGGATGCCGCCGTGGCCGACGAGAAGCTGCGCATGGTGGAGCGTGTCATCCAGGGGCGCGGCTTCGTCACCATTCCCGAAACGCTTAATGCGGTGGATGCGTGGTTGTCATCGATTCCGGGTCATGCCTACGCCAATGTCCGCCAGCCCATCGTCTCGACGCTGAACCTGGCGCATCTGGTGCCGGTGTCCGCCGTATGGGCCGGGCCAGAGAAGAACGCGCATCTCGACGGCCCGCCGCTGATCGTGACCCGCACCGAGGGCGCGACGCCGTTCCGGCTGGTCACGCACATCGGCGATGTGGGCCACACGCTGGTGGCCGGCCCCACGGGCATGGGCAAATCGGTGCTGCTCGCCACCTTGGCGATGCAGTTCCGTCGTTATCGCGGATCGCGCGTCTTCGCCTTCGACATGGGGCGCTCGATGCGCGCCACCATCCTGGGCCTGGGCGGTGAGCACTACGACCTCGGGATGGATGGCGAGATCGCCTTCCAGCCCTTGGCCCGTATCGACCGCGAGGGCTACCGCACTTGGGCGGCCGAATGGATCGAAGGCCGGCTACGGCATGAAGGCGTCGCGGTTGGCCCTGACGAGAAGGCAGCGATCTGGTCGGCGCTCGGCAGTCTCGCCGGTGCGCCCGTGGAGCAGCGCACGATGACAGGGCTTTCCGTCCTGCTGCAATCGAACGCACTGCGGCAGGCCCTCGCGCCCTATGTGCTCGGCGGCGCGCACGGCAAGCTGCTGGATGCCGACCATGACCGGCTGGGCATGGCCGACGTGCAGTGCTTCGAGATGGAGGAGCTGATGCACAGCAAGGCCGCCGTCATGGCGGTGCTGCATTACCTCTTTGCGCGCTTCGACGAACGCTTTGACGGCGCCCCCACGCTGCTGATCCTCGACGAGGCGTGGCTGTTCCTTGACGATCCGGTGTTTGCGGCGCGCATCCGCCAGTGGCTCAAGACGCTGCGCAAGAAGAACGTCAGCGTCATCTTCGCCACGCAGAGCCTCGCCGACATCAAGGATTCGAGCATCGCGCCGGCCATCATCGAGAGCTGCGCAAGCCGCATCTTCCTGCCGAACCCGCAGGCGACCGAGCCGCAGATTCGCACGATCTACGAAGGCTTCGGCCTCAACAGCCGCCAGATCGAGATTGTCGCCACCGCGCAGCCCAAGCGCGACTACTACTACCAATCGCGTCTCGGCAATCGCCTGTTTGACCTCGACCTGGGCGCCGCGACGCTGGCCTTCGCGGGTGCTTCCACGCCGCAAGACCAGCGCGACATCGACGCGGTGCTTGCCGCTGCGCATTCCGATTCCTCTCCCTTCGCAGCCGCGTGGCTGCGCCACCGTGGCCTGCATTGGGCCGCCGACCTGCTGTCCTCGTTCCTGTCCACCCACCCCCAGGAGAACCCATCATGAAAAAGCGTCTTCTCGCCGCCGCCGTCGCGGCCATGCTTTGCACCGCTACCGCCGTGCAGGCGCAATGGGTCGTGATCGACCCCACGAACCTCGTGCAGAACACGCTGACCGCGATCCGCACGCTGGAGCAGATCAACAACCAGATCAAGCAGCTCCAGAACGAGGCGCAGATGCTCATCAACCAGGCGCGCAACCTGGCCAGCCTGCCGTCCAGCGTGGTGGGCCAGTTGCGCGCCAATCTGGCGACCACCCAGCGGCTGATCGCGCAAGCCAAGGGCCTGGCCTATGACGTGACGAATCTGGATCGGGAGTTCCAGCGCCTGTATCCCGAGCAATACGCCGCCACCGTGAGCGGCGACCAGATGTACCGCGATACGCAGGAACGCTGGAAGAACACGCTCAATGGTTTGCAGACCACCATGCAGATGCAGGCCCAGGCCTCACAGAACCTGAGCGACGACGAAGGCGTGCTGGCCGACCTCGTGGGCAAGAGCCAATCGGCAGTGGGTGCCTTGCAGGCGATGCAGGCCATGAACCAGCTCTTGGCCCTGCAAGCCAAGCAGTCCATCCAGACGCAGCGCCTGAGCATCACCCAGGATCGCGCTGCGTCGCTGGAACTGGCACGGCAGGCCGCTGCTGTGGAGCGTGGCCGCGAGGTGAATCGGCGCTTCCTGGGCGAAGGCACGCCGTACACACCGCAGTCCGTCGATTTCTACGGCCGGTGACGGGTGCTGTCATGACCCGCGTGCCTGCTCTCTGCGGTTTCGTGCTCCTGCTGGCCGGCTGCGGCCAGCAGGAGGGGCCTTCGGTCGATGCGCTCTCGGCAGATCCGTCGCGGCTGCACTTGCTCAAGGAGCAATGCCGCGCGGGCCAGCTCGACGACGCGTCTTGCGCGCAGGTGGCCCAGGCCGATTTGCGCCGCTTTCTCTCCGGCAAGACCGGGCCAGATGAGTACCAGACGCTGGCCGATCTGCCGCCGATTCCGCCCAGCTTCGATGAACCCGCAGAGGACAGCAATGCGGTGGCCACGGCCTCGCCTGTGCAGGAGGACTCGCCATGAATGACATTTCGGTCATCGACCATTTTCTCGATGTCTTTTCGCGCTACATCGACTCGGGCTTCGGCCTGCTGCACGGCGAGGTCGCATTCCTCACGGCCACGCTGATCGTCATCGACATGACGCTCGCCGGGCTGTTCTGGGCGATGGGGCACGCGACCGGCCAGGGCGAGGACGTGATTGCCAAGCTGATCCGCAAGGTGCTGTACGTCGGTGCCTTCGCCTACATCATCGGCAACTTCAACATGCTGGCCGGTGTCCTGTTCCGCTCCTTCGCGGGTCTTGGCCTGACAGCCAGCGGCTCGACCTTGAGCATGGGCAACTTCTTGCAACCAGGTCGATTGGCCAAGGCCGGCATCGACACAGCGGCGCCGATCCTCGACCAGATCAGGGAGATGGCGGGCTTCCCCGAGGTGTTCATCCACATCGCGCCCATCGTCGTGCTGTTCCTCGCGTGGCTGGTGGTTATCGTTAGCTTCTTCGTGCTGGCGGTGCAGCTCTTCGTCACCCTGATCGAGTTCAAACTGACCACGCTGGCGGGCTTCGTGCTGGTGCCGTTTGCCCTCTGGAACAAGACAGCGTTTATGGCCGAGAAGGTGCTGGGCAACGTGGTGTCCTCGGGCATCAAGGTGCTGGTGCTCGCCGTCATCGTGGGTATCGGCTCGGGGCTATTCGCCGAATTCAGGATACCGCCCGGTTCCGAGCCGTCCATCGACCAGGCGCTGGTCATCATGCTGGCCTCGTTGTCCCTGCTGGCCCTGGGCATCTTTGGGCCGGGCATTGCGACAGGCTTGGTGTCCGGTGGGCCACAGCTCGGCGCGGGCGCGATGGCCGGTGCTGCCATCGGCGCAGCCGGAACCGCCGTGGCGGTCGGTGCCGCGGCTACCGGCGTCGGAAGCGCAGTGGCGGCCGGGGCACGCATGGCACCCGCCGCCGCCCGCTCGATGGCATCGACCGCCAGCAGCGCCAAGTCGGCGTACCAGGCGGGCTCCACTTCGGCCGGTGGCGGCCTGAAGGGTGCCGCCGCCGGCGTGGGCAATGTTGCCAAGACCGGCGCGCAGGCGGCCGGGCAGAAAGTCGCCGATGGGGCGCGGTCGATGAAGGAGCGCATGGCGGCGGCCTTTCGGCCCGATGACGCCGGATCGGCGTCGGGGGGCGGCGCCGCACAGGCCGCAAGCGAGGCTCCCGCCACAGCCCCATCCACCGAGCAACCCGCCTGGGCCAAGCGCCTGCACCGCAGGCAGCAACTCACCCATGCCGCGACGACCGCCGCCCACACGCTGCGCGGCGGCGACGGCGGCAGCTCCAGCCAGGGGCCAAGCCTGCGTGATTCCGATTCCTGATCTTGAAGGAGAACTTCCATGCGATTCAAAAGACCGCAGGTGCGCTATGCCAACACACCGCAGCCTGCTACCCCGTACCAATCCGCTGCCCAGGCCTGGGACGAGCGCATCGGCTCGGCCCGCGCACAGGCGAAGAACTGGCGGCTCATGGCCTTCGGCTGCCTCACTTTGGCCGTACTGATGGCCGGTGGCCTGGTCTGGCGTTCCGCGCAGTCCATCGTCACCCCCTACGTCATCGAGGTGGACAACTCGGGTCAGGTGCGCGCTGTCGGCGAAGCGGCCACGCCGTACCGGCCCAGCGATGCGCAGATTGCTTACCACCTCGGCCGCTTCATCGGTCTGGTGCGCTCGCTGTCCATCGACCCCATCGTGGTGCGGCAGAACTGGCTCGATGCCTATGACTACACGACCGACAAGGGCGCCGTGGTGCTCAACGAGTACGCCCGCGTGAACGATCCGTTCGCGCGCATTGGCAAGGAGTCGGTGACGGTGCAGGTCAGCAGCGTGACTCGCGCGAGCGATACGTCGTTCAACGTGCGCTGGACGGAGACCCGTTTCGTCAACGGTGCGCTGGACCGCACCGAACGCTGGAACGCTGTCGTGTCCATCGTGCAGCAGACGCCGCGCACCGAGCAGCGTGTGCGCAAGAACCCCCTGGGCATCTACGTCAACGGGCTGTCGTGGAGCCGCGAACTGGAAGCTAACGAAGGAGCAAAACCATGAATGATCTTTTCCGTAAATCCGTCTTGCCGATCATGCTGCTTGCCCTCGCGGGCTGCGCCACGCAGGGCAAGCCGCCGCCGTCCATTTCGCTCGACGAGCCGGTACAGGCGCAGCCGCTACCGGAGCCGCCTGCGCCGGTGGAGGTGGTGGCCATGCCGCAAGTGCTGCCGATGCCGGCTCAGATGAAGCCTGTGCCGGATGCCAAGCCCGCAGCAGAACCTGCCGATGAAACCGTGCGTGTGTCCCGCGCCAACGCCGAGGCGCGTATCGCGCCCACGCGCGAGGGGTACGTCAACGCGATTCAGGTGTGGCCTTTCACCGATGGCGCGCTGTATCAGGTCTATGCGGCCGTGGGTCGCGTGACGGTGATCGCGCTCCAGCCCGGTGAGGAACTGGTAACGGTGGCCGCCGGCGATACCGTGCGCTGGATCGTGGGCGATACATCGAGCGGCAGCGGCGATGCGCTGCGCGTCAATGTGATGGTCAAGCCGATCCGCTCGGGCCTCAAGACCAATCTGGTCATCACGACCAGCCGGCGCACGTACCTGATTGAACTGACTTCGACTGAGAAGACGTGGATGGCGTCGGTGTCCTGGGAGTATCCGAAGGACAAGATGCTGGCCTTGCAGCGCCAGGCGCAGGCGGCCAGCGCCGCCGCGCCGGTCGATGCTGGCCTGTCGCTGGAGAAGATCCGCTTTCGCTATGCGGTCAGTGGCAGCAATCCGCCGTGGAAGCCGCTGCGCGCTTTCGACGATGGCGAGAAGGTCTACATCCAGTTCCCGCCGGGCATCGCGCAGGGCGAGCTGCCGCCGCTGTTCGTGATCGGCGCGCAGGGCGATGGGCAACTGGTGAACTACCGATTCCGTGCGCCGTACTACATCGTGGATCGCCTGTTCGGTGCGGCCGAACTGCGCCTGGGCGGAGACAAGGGCGATGTGGTGCGGATCGAGCGCACCGATGGCGTTTCCGGTGGCACGCGGAGGAACTGACCATGAGCCAGGACGACACTCGCGATCTTGGCACGCCACAGGCGGGCAAGGTCGCGCCCGAGGCGGTGGCGCTGCGCGCCCAGCCGCGCCCGGTCACACGTCTGAATCGGCGCACCTTGGCCATGCTCACGGGCGGCCTGTCGGTCGCCGTGCTAGGGGCCACGATCTGGTCATTGCAGCCACATCGGCGCGGCGCAGGCGAGCAGACCGAGCTTTACAACGTGGATCGAGTCTCGAAGTCCGAGGGGCTGGATGGCCTGCCTTCGGATTACTCCAAGCTGCCGAAGGTGCCGGAGCTGGGGCCGCCGCTGCCGGGCGATCTCGGCCCTGCCATCGTGAAGGCGCAGCAGCCGGTGACACCCACGTATGCGCCACCGGGCCACGACCCGGAGGACGCTCGGCGCAAGGAAGCCGAAGCGGCAGCGGCTTCCTCGGTGTTCTTCCGTTCTGGTACGCCCGGCAAGACCGCAGCGCCAGCGAATGCGCAAGCGGCTGGCCCGGCATCGACCTTGGCGGGCTTCGACCCGCTGGCCGCTGGGCCGGCCTCGACGGCTGCCCTGCCTGCCGACCCGACCGCCGTGCAGAACCGGCAAGACCAGAAAGAGGCTTTCCTGAAAGGCGGTTCTACGGAAACCCGCAATTCCGGCAATCTGCAAATGCCGACCTCGCCGTACCAGGTGATGGCCGGGACGGTGATCGCCGGGGCGCTGGTGACAGGCATCAAGTCTGACCTGCCGGGCGACGTGATTGGCACGGTGACGGAGTCGGTCTACGACTCGGCCACCGGCAAGTTTCTGTTGATCCCTCAGGGCTCGCGCCTCATGGGCAAGTACAACAGCCAGGTGAGCTATGGGCAGAGCCGCGTGCAGTTGGTGTGGAACCGCATCATCTTGCCGGACACGTCTTCGCTGAAGCTCGACAACCTCGCGGGCACCGACCCGGCCGGCTACTCCGGCCTGGAGGATGGCGTCGATTGGCACTGGGATCGCGTCTTTGCCGGTGCGGCGCTGACGACACTGCTGGGCGTGGGCGCGGAGCTGGCCGCGCCGGAGAACCGGCAGAACGGCAACCGCATCGTGATTGCCGGGCGCGACAGCGCGCAGGACAGCATCAATCAGGTCGGCCAGGAGATGACCCGGCGCAACATGAACATTCAGCCGACCTTGACGGGGCGGCCGGGCCTGCCGGTGCGGATCATCGTCAACCGTGACCTGATGCTGCGACCGTACCAGCCGCTTTTCGTCCAGAGAGGAGCGGCGAAATGAACACCTCCAAGAAATTGCGGCTTGGGCCGCTACCCAAGACCGAGAGCACGAAGCTCACGTTTTTGTGCCCGGTCAGCCTAAAAGCTGATCTCGACCGCTATGCCGTGGCGCACTCGCAGGCGTATGGCGAGGCAGTCGATGCCACTACGTTGATTCCTCTTATGCTGGAGGCGTTCATGGCCGGCGACCGGGGATTCAGGAAGGGTGGCGGGAGCAAGGCCATACCCTGAAGTAGGGTTGACGATGTGGACGCATCCGCTACCCCTTCACGATGAAAGCGCAGTCCACTGACTGCGCTTTCGCTTTTGACGGGGCTTGCGGCAGGGCGAGACTATGATGGTGCGATCTTGCCCGCCGCGGCGCCCCCACGCTTACCGCCGCGAAGCGCCTATGCAGCACCTAGCTCGAAAAGCAGCAAGAGCACTCAGCGGCTGAAATCTAGCCTAACCTATTGCCCTGTAAGAGCTTTTTCCCCACTGCATGTCTGAATGAAGGACTTGACAGCGGACATTTTTCATCGCCGGGCCGCCCCAAGATGAAAAGCAGCCCCCTCGGGGGGCAGCGGACCTTGCGCAGCAAGGGGAGCGTGGGGGCCATTTTTCATTCCACCAGCGCCAGGGCGGCGTCGATGCGCGAATGCGCACCGCAGCTCTCGCGCCGCGCAGCGGCAGCCGTGGCCATGAGCCAGCAGACATCGAGCTGATTGCGCAGCGCATGGCCTGCGGCAGGTGCCAGCCTTTCACGCCATGCCGCAATGCGCTGCACGGCCTGCGCCAGGCCCTGGTCGCTGCGCTGTATGCCCACGCATTCCTGCATGAGCTGGCGCAACTCCTGCGCAACGGCTGCCGTGTCCTGCTCCTGTGCGCCGGCCTGCAGGGTTTCGGTAGGCCGGGCCGGCGCAGGGGCGGCAGCCGGCTGCTGCGCGATGGCCCGGGCGGCCGCGCGCCCCATCACCACGCATTCGAGCAGCGAATTGCTGGCCAGCCGGTTGGCGCCGTGCAGGCCGGTGCGCGCCACCTCGCCAATGGCGCGCAGGCCATCGACATCCGTGCGCCCGTCGATATCGGCCAGCACGCCGCCGCAGGCGTAGTGGGCGCAGGGGGCCACGGGAATCGGCTGCGTGGCAATGTCGATGCCATGGCTGGCGCACAGGGCCATCACGCCCGGGAAATGCGACTGCAGCCAGGCACGTGGCCGGTGGGTGATGTCCAGGTGCACGAAGGCCAGGCCATGGCGGTCCATCTCGTGCCGGATGGCCCGGGCCACGATGTCGCGCGGCGCCAGTTCGGCCCGCTCGTCATGGGCAGGCATGAAGCGCGTGCCGTCCGGCAGGCGCAGCAGGGCGCCTTCGCCGCGCAATGCCTCCGAGACCAGGCCGGCCGCACGGCCGCCCACCTGCAGGGCCGTGGGATGGAACTGCATGAACTCCAGGTCGCCCACGCTGCAGCCTGCGCGCCAGGCCATGGCCACGCCGTCGCCCGTGGCGGTGGCCGGGTTGGTGGTGGCGGGATAGACCTGCCCCAGCCCGCCCGTGGCCAGCACGGTATGCGCGGCATGCCAGCGCTGCTGGCGGCCATCGGGCAGGCGCACCAGCGCGCCTGTGCAGTGCGCAGGCCGTCCTTCGGTCAGCAGGTCCAGCGCGCTGGTGTGCTCATGCAGATCGATGTTCGCGCGCTCCCGGCAGGCGTGCAGCAGGGCGGCGTGCACGGCCTGTCCGGTGCAGTCGGCGGCATGCACGATGCGGCGGCGGCCGTGGCCGCCCTCGCGCGTGAGGTGCAGGCCACCGCTGTCGTCACGCGTGAAAGGCACGCCGTGGGCCACCAGCCAATCGATGGCGGCAGGCGCCTGCTCGAGGATGGCGCGCACGGCCTGTGCATCGCACTGGCCTGCGCCCGCAACCAGGGTGTCTGCCACGTGTTCATCGATGCTGTCCTGTGCATCCAGCACGGCGGCAATGCCGCCCTGGGCCCAGGCGCTGGCACATTCCTCGGCCGCGCCCTTGCTGAGCAGGGCCACGCGCAGATGCGGCGGCAGCGACAGGGCGGCAGCCATGCCGGCCAGGCCGGCGCCGATGATGAGTACGTCTGTGCAAGGCTGTGTCATGGCGCTGTCCTCAGGCGGGACCGAAATGCTGGAAAAGCGCTGCATCGCGCGCAAGGTCGCCGCTGGCGCGCACGGGCTGGCGGTGGCCGGCCGCGAAAGCCAGCATGCGTTCAATAGGCCGGCGCGCGGCCTGGGCAATGGCGGGGTCCACCTCGATGGCGCACAGGCCTTGCTCCAGGGCCAGCTCCACGCCCTGCAGGCTGTTCATCGCCATCCAGGGGCACATGGCGCAGCTCTTGCAGGTGGCGCCCTGGCCGGCCGTGGGCGCCGGCAGGAAGGTCTTGCCCGGGTAGCGCATGCGCATGTCGTGCAGGATGCCCTGGTCGGTGGCGACGATGAAGGTGTCGGTGGGCAGCCGGCCAGCCGCGTTGATGAGCTGGGTGGTGGAGCCCACCACATCGGCCTGGGCGGCCACGGCGGCCGGCGACTCGGGGTGCACGAGGATGGCGGCCTGCGGATACTCCAGTGCCATGGCGGCCAGTTCGTCGGCCTTGAACTCGTCATGGACCAGGCAGGAACCATGCCACAGCAGCATGTCGGCGCCGGTCTGGCACTGGATGTGGGCGCCCAGGTGGCGGTCGGGCGCCCAGAGGATTTTCTCGCCGCAGGCGTGCAGGTGGGCCACGATGTCCTGTCCCACCGACGATGTGACCACCCAGTCGGCGCGCGCCTTCACCGCCGCGCTGGTGTTGGCGTAGACCACGACCGTGCGGTCCGGGTGGGCGTCGCAAAAGGCGCTGAACTCGTCGGCCGGGCAGCCCAGGTCCAGCGAGCAGCTGGCGTCGTCGTCGGGCATGAGCACCCGCTTTTCCGGGCTGAGGATCTTGGCGGTCTCTCCCATGAAGCGCACGCCGGCCACGACCAGGGTGCTGGCCTGGTGCTGGGCGCCGAAGCGCGCCATCTCCAGCGAATCGCCCACGCAGCCGCCGGTCTCGCGCGCCAGGTCCTGCAGTTCGCCGTCCACGTAGTAATGGGCCACGAGCACGGCATCGCGCTCGTGCAGCAGGGCGCGTATGCGCTCGGCGGTCCGAAGGCGCTGGGCGCGGTCAAGTTCGGGAGGAATGCGGGCCCAGGCCTCGCCGATGCCGCACTGGCCGGCGAGGGGGAAATGGGGCTTGTCGTACTGCACGGATTTGAGCTGCATGGTGGCCGTCCGGGACTGTGGAAAGGACTGGTGATGGCTGCGAATAATATGCTCAATTTGAGTATTAGTGTGGTGTTTTTTGCCGCACAGGTGTTTTGCGGCAGTCAGGAAATCGAGGGCGGGAAAAGCGGCGCGGGGCCGCCTCAGCGCTGCAGCTGCACGTTGTTGCGGCCTGCGCCCTTGGCCTCGTACAGCGCCTCATCGCCACGGCGCAGCATGGCGGTGGCAGTGTCCGTGGTGCCGCGCAGCGTGGCCACGCCCACGCTGGCGGTGACGGGCTCGCCATGCGCCATGGGCGTGGCGGCCAGCAGTTCGCGCAGTTGCTCGGCAATGACCACGGCGGCATCGGCCGTGGTGTCGGGCAGCAGCGCCAGGAATTCCTCGCCCCCCATGCGGGCCAGCACGTCGGACTCGCGCAGCCGCATGCGGAAGGCGCGCGCCAGGGTGCGCAGCACGGCGTCGCCCATGTCATGGCCGTGCTGGTCGTTGATGCGCTTGAAGTAGTCCACGTCGATGACGAGCACGCTCAAGGGGCGGCCGCTACGGCGCGCCAGCGCCATGGCAAAGTCCAGCTGGAAATCGAAGCCCCGGCGGTTGAGCAGGCCCGTGAGCGGGTCGCTGCGCGCCTGGTGCTCCAGTTCGGCATTGGCCTGCTGCAGCTGCAGCGTGCGCTCGCGCACCTGGCGCTCCATGGCCTCGTTGGCCGAGCGCAACTGGGCAATGCTGCCGCGCAGCGCTTGCGAAAGGCGATGCACTTCGCGGCTGCTGTGCAGTTGCGGGATGTCGGAGGCCGCACCGCTGCCGTCGATGCCATTGGCGGCACGGGCCAGGCGCTTGAGATCCTGGCTCAGCCTGCGCGCCACCAGCCAGGCGATGACGGCGGCCACCAGCGCGGCTGCCAGGCCGCCGGCCAGCACCTGGTGCATGGCCTGGCGCGCGGGCGCGTAGGCGCTGTCATGCGGCTGCCGGGCCACGATGTGCCAGCCCATGGCCGTTGCCCGGTTGTGGGCCTGCAGCGGCACGGTGGCCGTCAGAAAGCTCTGCGGGCTGTCCTGCCAGCGCGCCACCTGTACGGGCTGCAGCGTGGCATCGGCCGTATCGGCAGACACGGTATGGGCCACCGGCAGGCGCTGGTCCAGGGCCAGCAACGGCTCCAGGCTGTCGCCCGGCGCGTGGATGAGCCGTCCACGCCGGTCGAAGATGAACAGGCCGATCTGCCGGTCGGCGCTGTCGGCCTGCTGCAGGGTCTGCATGGTTTCGCGCACCCATTCCCAGCTGCTGTGCATGCACAGCACGCCCTGGGTGAGATCGCCCACGCGAATGGGCGCCGCGAAGTCCATGAACCGGCGCGGCGCGCCGTCGGCCGCAGGCGGCAGCAAGGCGGACATCACAGGCGAGGAGGCGCGCACATCGCCCACATGGACGCGCTGCAGGCCCGGCTCGAACCAGGGCCGGTCGCTGACATCGAGGCCCACCAGCACCTGGTCGGTCGCGCTGCGCACCGTGCCCTCGGCGTCGGCCACGCCGATCCAGAGGCTGGTGGGCGTCAGCGAACGGGCGCGGTTGAGCAGTGCGCCCACGCCCGGGGCCTCCAGCCCCTGGATCCAGAGCTCCGGCGAGGCGGCCAGCACTTCCACGGTATGGGCGCGGCTGAACAGGCCATCGGACAGCTGCCGGGCGGCGTTGGAGGCCATGGCATGCAACGAGGCGCTGACCTCGCGCTCCATGCGCCAGCGCAGCAGCTCGCCGAATGCCAGCGACATCAGCACCGTCACACCCACCAGCAGCGAGCCGAAGACCAGGGCCAGTTGCGTGCGCAGGCCCAGGCGCTGCCAGCGACTGGGCGCGGTGCTGGAAGCCGGGGCGGGGGAATCCGGGGGGAAAAGCTCGTTCAACGCAGAAATCCGCTTTCAACTGTTCTGGAGTGCGGCCCGGCGCATGGCCAGGCGGGTGGCTGCAAGATCCCAGCCACCCCAGCCGCAGCATTTGAACAGCACGGGCGAATCCGAGCGCGGCCATTGCTCGCGCACCACCTGCTCCAGCGTGGGCAGGGCGGCGACATCGATGCCGGCCTGCAGCAGATCACCGGCCTCATGCAGCGCATCCCCGGTATCGACCACCACGCGGCCCGACTGCAGCAAGCCCTGGCACAGGCCGGGTGCCAGCTCCACCATCTGCGGCGTGAAGGCGCCCACGGCCGAGATGAAGGCATCGCTGCGCGGCGCCTCGCGCAGCACCACGGCCCGGGCGGGCGTGCAGGTCACGATCAGCGGGCAATGGCGCGCCGCCGCCTCCACATCCTCCACGGCGGTGGCCTGCAGTCCCATGGCCCGGGCCTGGTCGACCAGCGCCTGGGCGCTCTGCGCGCTGCGCGATGCCACCTGAACCTCGCGCACGCCCAGGCCTGCGGCAAAGGCCTGCAAATGGGCCAGGCCCTGCACGCCGGCGCCCACGATCAGCAACGGACCCTGCGGATTCGGCGCCAGCCTTTGCGCGGCCAGCAGCGATACGGCGGCCGTGCGCCGCGCCGTGACCGTGGGGCCGTCCAGGATCAGGCGGCGCTCGCCCGTGGCCACGTCGAAGACCACCACATCCCCCTGGATGGTGGCGCGCGGCGTGCCGGCGTTGCCGGGCGTGAAGCTGATCAGCTTGGTCATGGCCACCTGGCCGTCGGTGGCGGGCATGCAAAACAGGCTGCCACCGGCCGGTAGGGGCATCACGATGCGCGCCGGCACCTGCGCTGCCTGGGGCTGCAGCAGCACGGCGGCGATCTCTTCGGCCAGTTCGTTCCAGGGCAACAGCCCGGCCGTGGCCTGGGCGTCAAGGGCGGTGGAGGAGGGCATGCTGGAATGGCTCATGGCCGCGACTGTACACAGTAGGCTTGGATCGACCAATTCACGATGTGTCCAGTGCTGCGCACAGGCCCGTGAGGGCCTGCGCAGGCACTACGATGTCGCCTATGTCACAAAAGCCTTCTTATCCGCGCGAAGAGCCCCGCTGGGACGGTTCGGCGCGGCCCGAAGCTCCGCGCAAGGAATCGGCCCCGCGCTATGAGCAGCAGCGGCGCGGACCCGCGCCCGAGCCGTGGCAGCGCGAGCAGCCGCCCAGCGAGCAGGCTCCCGCGCCCCGCCGGCCCGGCGAGCCCGCACGCGAGCGGCGCAGGCGCGGCGGATGGGGGCTGGGCCTGGCGGTCGTCATCGGCCTGGGCATCGTCGCCGCGCTGCTGGCCGCCATGGTGCTGGTGGCCCGCGAGCAGGTCCTGCGCAGCCAGGCGCCACCGGCCACCGCCCCCATGGCGGTGCAGCCCGTGCGCTGATACACGCCGTATCATTGCCACAGCTGCGGTCGCTGCAGTCCCGCAGGTTCCGACGTAATATCGCCGCCCGATGCTGCAGGCTGCAGCACAGATCCAGGAGTGAACACCATGAGATGGGATGGCAACCGCGAGTCGGACAATGTGGAAGACCGCCGTGACGAGGGTGGCGGTGGCGGCGGCCCCGTCTTCGGCGGACGCAGCATAGGCATTGGCACCATCGTCATCGCCCTGGTCGGCGGCTGGGTGCTGGGCATCAACCCGCTGACCATCCTGGGTGCGCTCAGCGGCGGCTCGCCGGTGCAGGTGCAGCAGCCTCAGGGCCCGGCCCACAAGCCGCCGGCCGATGACAAGCTCGCCCGCTTTGTATCCACCGTGCTTGCCGATACCGAAGATGTCTGGCGCGATGTGTTCCGCCAGGGCGGCGCCCAATATACCGATCCCAAGCTCGTGCTGTTCCGTGGCGCAACGCCCACGGCCTGCGGCACGGGGCAGTCGGCCATGGGGCCCTTCTACTGCCCTGCCGACCAGAAGGTCTATATCGACCTGGGCTTCTACGAAACGCTCAAGAACCAGCTGGGCGCGCCCGGCGATTTCGCCCAGGCCTATGTGATTGCCCACGAGGTGGGCCACCACGTGCAGAACCTGCTGGGCATCAGCGCCCAGGTGGACCGCGCCCGTGGCCGCGTCAGCAAGGTCGAATACAACCATCTGTCGGTCAAGCTGGAACTGCAGGCCGATTGCCTGGCAGGCGTCTGGGCGAACCGCGCGCAAAGCGCCCGCCAGATCCTGGAGCAGGGCGATGTGGAGTCGGCCATGAATGCGGCATCCAAGATCGGCGACGACGCCCTGCAGCGCGCAGGCGGCGGCGCCGTGGTGCCGGACAGCTTCACGCACGGCACCAGCGCCCAGCGCCAGCGCTGGTTCAGCACCGGCCTGCGTACCGGCAGCGTCAAGTCCTGCGACACTTTTTCGGCTGCTTCCCTCTGAGAAGTACCCCCACGCTCGCGTTGCTGCGCAAGCTTCGCCGGCCCCTGCGAGGGGCCGCTTTTTCATCTGGAGGCTGCCCGGCGATGAAAAAATGCCCGCATTGCGGGCCCTCATACCGGGTTTTTGCGGGTTGCGCTCACACAACGCCATGCTTGTCCAGGTGCCAATTGGCGTTATTGCAACGCACAAATCGCGCTAGGTGCGACAATAGCGCTCTCAATGACAAGCTCTTTCTCCAATCTCCAGCTGGCTGAGTCCCTGGCGCGCGCCGTAGCCGACATGGGCTATGAGTCCATGACGCCCATCCAGGCACAGGCCATTCCGGTCGTTCTGACCGGCAAGGATGTCATGGGCGCCGCCCAGACCGGCACAGGCAAGACGGCGGCGTTCTCGCTGCCGTTGCTGCAGCGGCTGATGCGCCACGAAAATACCTCCGCTTCGCCTGCACGCCACCCCGTGCGGGCGTTGGTGCTTTTGCCCACACGCGAACTGGCGGACCAGGTGGCCCAGCAGATCGCCCAGTATGCGAAGTACACCAAGCTGCGCAGCACCGTGGTGTTCGGCGGCATGGACATGAAGCCGCAGACGCTGGAGCTCAAGAAGGGCGTCGAGGTGCTGGTGGCCACGCCGGGCCGTCTGCTTGACCACATCGAAGCCAAGAACGCCGTGCTCAACCAGGTCGAGTACGTGGTGCTGGACGAGGCAGACCGCATGCTGGACATCGGCTTTTTGCCCGATCTGCAGCGCATCCTGTCCCACCTGCCCAAGACACGCACGACCTTGCTGTTCAGCGCCACCTTCTCGCCCGAGATCAAGCGCCTGGCCAGCAGCTACCTGCAGGACCCCGTCACCATCGAAGTGGCCCGCCCCAACGAGACGGCGTCCACGGTGGAGCAGCGCTTCTACAGCGTCAGCGACGACGACAAGCGCTATGCGCTGCGCTCCCTGCTCAAGCAGCGCGACATCCGCCAGGCCTTCGTCTTCTCCAACAGCAAGCTGGGCTGTGCGCGCCTGACGCGTGCCCTGGAGCGTGATGGCCTGCGCGCAACGGCGCTGCACGGCGACAAGAGCCAGGACGAGCGCCTGAAGGCGCTTGAAGCCTTCAAGCGCGGCGAGGTGGATCTGCTGGTGTGTACCGATGTCGCGGCCCGTGGCCTGGACATCAAGGACGTGCCGGCCGTCTTCAACTACGACGTGCCCTTCAACGCCGAAGACTATGTGCACCGCATCGGCCGCACGGGCCGCGCAGGCGCCTCCGGCATTGCCGTGACCCTGGTGACCAACCACGATGCGCGCCTGGTGGGCGAGATCGAGAAGCTCATCAAGAAGAAGATCAACGTCGAGCCCTGCCCCATGGAAGATTTCCGTGGCAGCGCACCGCGTGGTCACCGTTTTGACGAGCTGCCGCGCCAAAGCAGCGGCGGCTACGGTCGTGAACGGGATCGCGGCGCCGAGCGTGGCGATCGCGGCGGTGATGCGTCGCGGGGCAGTGCAGGTTTTGGCCATCGCGGCTCGCGCATGGCCCAGCGCCCGGCGCACTCGGACCCGTTCTTCGACAAGCCCTACGAGGCATCCGCCAGCGTTGATGCGAGCTGGGACAGCCAGGGTGCTGCCGCGCCCAAGGCGGGCAGCGGCATCAAGCCCAAGCGCAAGCTGGCCGCGCTGTTCAAGGCGCCTGTTGCGCCAGTCGCGCCGGTCCCTCCTGTGGCACCCGTCGCCACTTCCGAGGTCTGAGCGCTGCGCAAGCCGCCTGCCTCACGATAAACGCCTGCCTTGCAGGCGTTTTTTCATGGGCGCTCGCTCATGAGCGTCGTCCAGGTCAGCCCGGGGCCTGCGCCTGCGGACAGTCCACCTGGATCAGTTCCCGGACCGCCAGGTGATCGCCGAAACGCATCATGCTCAGGCAGCCGCCCCAGACGCAGCCGGTGTCCAGCGCTACCAGGTCGGGCCGGTTGATGTGGCCCAGCGTGGACCAGTGGCCAAACGCAATCGTTGCGCTCGCCGTGGCGCGGCCCGGCACATCGAACCAGGGCATGAGGCCGGGTGCCGCCTGCTCGGCCGACTCGGTGCTGTCGAAATCCATGACGCCCTGTGCGGTGCAAAAGCGCAGCCGGGTCAAGGCGTTGACGATGACCCGCAGGCGCTCCCAACCCTGCAGGTCGGGTGACCAGCGATCGGGCTGGTTGCCGTACATGGCCTGCAAGAAATCGGGCAACTGCTTGCTGCGCAGTACCGAATGCACCTCGCCCGCCAGCGCCAGCACTTCCTGGCTGCTCCACTGCGGCAGCACGCCGGCATGGACCATCAGCAGTTCCTCGCCATGCGCCATGCGGTGGCTGCGTGCCAGCGGCTGGTGGCGCAGCCAGTCCAGCAGCTGATCGCGGTCGGGCGCATCCAGCACCCGGGCCAGCGTGTCGCGCCGGCTGCTGCGGCGCACGCCCTGGGCGGCGGCCAGCAGGTGCAGGTCATGGTTGCCCAGCAGGGCGCGCATGGAATCGCCGGCGGCCATGCAGGTACGCAGCACCTTGTCCGATTCCGGACCGCGGTTCACAAGGTCACCCAGGATGTACAAGGTATCGCGGCTGGCGGAGAAGTCCACGCGATGCAGCAGGCGCTCAAAGGCGTCGTGGCATCCCTGGATATCGCCGATACAGTAAAGTGCCATGGTCTTCTTTCTGATATACGAACCATGGATTTTCTGCTGATCGCGTTGCTTACGCTGCTCAATGGGGTGTTTGCAATGTCCGAATTGGCACTGGCCTCCAGCCGCAAGGCTCGGTTGGTGGCACTGGCTGAAACAGGCGACAAGGGTGCGGTGGCAGCACTGGCCTTGCTCGAAAACCCCACGCAATTTCTTTCTTCGGTGCAGGTGGGCATCACCTCCATCGGCCTGCTCAACGGCATTTTGGGCGAGGCGGCCTTCAGTGACGGGCTGGCCGCATGGCTGCTGGGCCTGGGAATTCCGGAACGCGCGGCCAGCATTTCTGCCACGGCGCTCGTCGTGACCGTGATCACCTTCGTCACCATCGTCTTCGGAGAGCTGGTGCCAAAGCGCATAGGCCAGCTTTATCCCGAAACCGTGGCCACGGTGGTTTCCCGGCCCATGACCTGGGTGGCATCCGCCGCAAAGCCCTTTGTGCGGCTGCTGGCCTTTTCCACGCGCGCCATGCTGACTCTGCTGCGCATCAATGAATCCGCAGCGCGCGCCGTGACCGAAGAGGAAATCGTGGCAAGCCTCGCCGAAGGGCGGGATGCCGGAGTGATCGAGGCCAACGAGCACCAGATGGTGCAAAACGTCTTTCACCTCGATGACCGCTCACTGACGTCGATCATGGTCCCGCGCGGCGACGTGCAATGGCTGGATGCCGACATGACCGTCACCGAGGCATTGCAGGCCTCGGCCGACGACCACTCGAAGCGCGGGCATTCCTGGTACCCGGTGTGCCGCAATTCGCTGGATGACGTGGTCGGCATCATCAGCGTGGCGCGCCTGCTGGCATTGGGCTCGGATGCCGCGGGCACCACGCTGTACGAACATGTGCTGCCGGCTTCTTTCCTGCCCGAGACGCTCAGCGCCATGGAGCTGCTGGAGCAATTGCGTGCCCGGTCCGGGCGCATGGTGTTTGTGGTGGATGAATATGGCGTGGTGCAGGGCATCATGACGCCCCGGGATTTGCTCGAGGCGATTACCGGCGAGTTACAGCCTGTGACCGAGGCAGAAGCCTGGGCCATGCAGCGCGAGGATGGCTCCTGGCTATTGGACGGTCTGATGCCCATATCGGAGCTGAAGGCGCGCCTCGATATTCGTGATCTTCCCGATGAGCACCGCGGCCGATACAACACTGTGGCGGGCCTTCTCATGGCAGAAAGCGGTCATTTGCCCATTCTGGGGGAACGGGTCAGCTGTGCAGGCTGGATCTTCGAGGTGATCGATCTCGATGGCAAACGCATTGACAAGGTGCTGGCCATATCGGATTTATCCGAGAACTACTCTTCGCAATAGGCAGCAGCGATATTGTGGGTTTTGCTTACATGCGTCTTGCGCCATGAGCTGATTATGTTTTTATAATGAAAGCTCTTAAACTACTTTCAAGGCGCATACCATGAGCTCTTACAAGGAACTGCTGAAGCAGCGACAGGAACTGGAGCAACAGATCCAGGAAGCACGCAAGCGCGAGCTTGCCGACGCCGTGGGACAGGTTCGCAACTTGATTGCCGAATATGGTCTGACTGCCGATGACGTGTTTCCTGCAGCTCGTGGTCGTACCACTGGCACAACCGGCGCCAAAGTGGCTCCCAAGTACCGCGATCCCGCAACCGGCCAAACCTGGACCGGACGCGGCAAGCCGCCAAAGTGGATTCAGAATCAGGACCGTGAGAAGTTTGTCATCTGATTTTCCCGTCGCGCATGAAAGAGCCCGCCCAGTGCGGGCTTTTTTCATTGTCACGGCCATTTGTCAAAAGATTGTCTCAGTTGAGAATCTCTATCATCTGAGGCGTAAAGTGTGGAACCGTGTATGGACATTTCCAGAGCGGCGATGCAAAGGCCGATTTTTGGCCGCGCCGCACAGGTGATGGTGGGGCGATGTCCTTTATGGCAGTCTGGTGCGTGGCGGGATGCCCGTTTTTGGGATCTTGATGCGCCTCAATGCCTGGGAGATGCGCGCATGTTTCAGAAGATTCCGAGCATTCTTTGATTTTCTTCAGCGGTGTCCGACTTGAATAATCAGGCCCCGGCCGCCATGGGTGGCGGCAGGGCACAATACGCACATGAACAAGCAGGTGTTGATTGCCGGCGGCGGCATTGGTGGCCTGGCCGCCGCCATCGGTGCGTCGCGGGCGGGTTGGGAAGTGCGTCTTTTCGAGCAGGCGCCCGCGCTCAGTGAAGTGGGCGCCGGAATCCAGATCGGTCCGAATGTCGTGCGGCGGCTTCAGGCCTGGGGCCTGCAAAAACCGCTGCAGCAGGTGGTGGCATTGCCGGGCAGCCTGCGCGTGCGCAGCGCAGTCACCGGGCAGGAATTGGCGCATATGCCCTTGGGCAGCGAGTCCGTGCAACGCTATGGCGCGGCCTACGCCACCATCCACCGGGCCGATCTGCAGCAATTGCTGCGGGAAGCCGCTCAGACTTATCCGGGCATGCACCTGAACCTGGGTCAGCCCATCGAGAGCTTTTCCGAGACCGACGGCGTGGTCACCGTGCGAACCCGGGCCGGCAAGCTGATCGAAGGCGATGCCCTGGTCGCTGCCGACGGCGTGCGCAGCATTCTGCGCCAGCAGTTGCTGGGCGACGGCCCGCCGCGTGTCACCGGGCACCTGGCCTACCGCGCCCTGGTGCACCAGGCCCAGTTGCCCAAGCGCCTGCGGGCCACCGATGTCACGGCCTGGCTGGGCTCGCGCATGCATGCCATCCAGTACCCCGTGCGCCGGGGCGAGCTGCAGAACCTGGTGATCATCATCCAGGGCCCGGCGCCCGAGGATCTGGCGAACTGGGACCATGCGGGCAATCTTGACGATCTGGTGCGGGTGCTGCAGGGCAGTTGCCCCCAGCTGCTGGACCTGGTCCAGCATGTGCCAGCGGCCGGTGGCGACTGGCGGCTGTGGCCGGTGGGGGACCGCCCGCCCGTGCAATCGGCCGCGCAGATGGCGCGCGGCGTGGTGGCCTTGCTGGGCGATGCGGCCCATCCCATGCGCCCCTATCTGGCCCAGGGTGCCGGCATGGCGATTGAAGATGCAGCAGAGCTGCAGCGCGCCCTGTCCATGCATGACCTGGATGTGAACATGCGCCTGCGCCGCTACGCGCTCAATCGCTGGCAGCGCAATGCGCGCGTGCAGGCGCGCTCGCAGCGCAATGGCCGCATCTTCCATGCCACGGGTCCGGTGCGCTGGGGGCGTGACCTGTCGCTGCGCCTGCTGGGCTCCAGGCTGATGGATCTGCCCTGGCTGTACCGTGGCGATGGCTCGGCCGCCAACGCCTTGTAGAGACAGAGACTCCGGCCGCTAGTCGGCGGATGCCTGGCGCAGCAGCGGCGATGAGGGCAGGAAACGGAACGCGGTTGACGCGCCCACCAGCGTGGCTGCAATCGAGATCATCACGGCCTTGTAGGGCTCCACGCCCCAGGCCTCGGCCCAGGCCGCCACCCAGCCCGTGAACCATTGCACCAGGGCCACGCCCAGGAACATGGCCATGGTGAACAGCGACAGTGCGCGGCCGGTCATCTCTGGGGGGTAGGAAGCGCGCACATCGGCGTACTGCAGCACCGAATAGCCCGACAGCAGGCCCATGGCGAAGATCAGCGCCACATTGGTCCAGCCATGGTGCAAAAAGGCCATGAGCATGAACAGGCTGCCCATGAGCAGCGAGTAATTGGTGAGCCAGCGCCGGCGCCGTCCTGGGCCGGGGTCCATGCGCCCGAAAATCGCGGGGCTGAACAGCGAGATCATCGATACGACCAGCGCCACATTGCCGCTTTCCACCAGCGAAAAGCCATAGCGATGGATGAGCAGCGGCCCCAGCCACAGGCCGCGCAGCGCCAGAAACGATGCATAGCAGGCCATGGCCAGCAGGACGATGCCCAGGGTGTGCGGCAGCGTGAACAGCTCGGCCATGCGGCGTGCCGCCACGCCCCAGCTTTCCCGTGCGGCGGTCTGTGCTCCACTGCGGGCGGGCTCGTGCACGCGCCACCAGATCAGCAGCCACGACAGGGCCGACATCACGGCCAGCAGCGCAAAGCCCGAGCGCCAGCCGAAATGCTGGACCAGCCAGGCCAGTGGCGTGCCTGTGAACAGCAGCCCCAGTCCACCGACACCCATGCCCACGCCCGACAGAAAGGCAAAGCGGTCCATGGGAAAGTGGCGCGAGATGAACATGGTGCAGGCCAGAAAGGCCGGCGAGCAGCCCACGCCGATCAGCAACTGGCCCACCATCAGCCAGCCGTAATTGGGTGCAGCGGCGGACAGTGCCGACCCCGCAATCGCCAGCGGAAACGACAGCAGCACCGTGCGCCGCAGGCCATAGAGATCCATACCGATGCCCATCAGCAACTGGGCCACGCCGAAAGACAGGCCGAACAGGCCGGCGAAGGCGCCCAGCGACTGGGCCGTGAGCCCGAAATCCTGCTGAAGACCCGTGGCCATGACCGAGGTGGTGGTGCGAAAGGCCTGGCTCAGCGCAAAGGCCGAGAGCAGGGACAGCAGCATGGCCCACAGCAGTTGGCTGCGCGGCGGCGGTGCTGCGGTGGAGGTCTGCGAAGCCTCTGTGTGTATGTTGTTGTGTGGGGGCTGTTGTGGCGCTGCGGACACGGTATTTCTCCTGGCGCCGCAGCTTACCCGTTTGCGCGCCTGCGCGCTGTCGCCACCGCAGCGGCCTGCCGTCGGTGGCGCCCGCCAGTTCTTACAGCTCGGTGCGCAGCGCCCAGATTTCGGGGAACAGCACCACGTCCAGCATCTTGCGCAGATAGCTGACGCCGCCGGTGCCGCCTGTGCCGCGCTTGAAGCCGATGACGCGCTCCACCGTGGTCAGGTGGCGGAAGCGCCACAGGCGGAAGGCGTCCTCGATGTCGGCCAGCTTTTCGCCGAGCTGGTACAGGTCCCAGTGCTTGTGGGGATCGCGGTAGACGGTGATCCAGGCCTGCTTGACGCCCTCGCTGGCCTCGTAGGGCTGGGTCCAGTCGCGCTCCAGCCGGTCGGCGGGCACGTCGATGCCCTCGCGCGCCAGCAGCTGCAGGGACACGTCGTAGAGCGAGGGCGAGCGCCATGCCGTCTCCACCTGGGCCAGCAGGTCGGGCCGGTGGGCATGGGGCTGGAGCATGGCGGCGTTCTTGTTGCCGAGCGAGAACTCGATGCAGCGGTACTGGTAGCTCTGGAAGCCGCTGGAGTTGGCCAGGTAGGGGCGCATGGCCGTGTACTCGGGCGGGGTCATGGTGGACAGCACGGTCCAGGCGCTGACCAGTTGCTCCATGATGCGGCTCACGCGGGCCAGCATCTTGAAGGCGTCGGCACGCGTGCCGCCTGCGATGGCGGCCGTGGCGGCTCGGACTTCATGCAGCATCAGCTTCATCCACAGCTCGCTGGTCTGGTGCTGGATGATGAACAGCATCTCGTCATGCGCGGGCGACAGCGGATGCTGTGCCGTGAGGATCTGGTCCAGGTGCAGGTAGTCGCCATAGCTCATGGACTGGCTGAAGTCCAGCTGGGCGCGCTCCTCTTTGACGATGGATTCGGTGCGGCCGGGGCTGTTCATGGGGCAGCCGGAGTGTTCGGTGGTCATGTGGGAGTCTCGCAAGTCTCGACGCGGAAAATGCAGGGCGCAGCGTAACCGAATCCCGCGCTGAAATCCTGCGGGTTGCAAGAAGCGGGATGCGCGGGTGCTCCGGGCTGCGTAGAGTAGGGCATCCGATGACCCAGAAAGACATGCCGTGTCCAACCAAGCCATGAATCAAGCCAGCGATGCCACTGCCAACCCCACGGCCCTGGTGGCCCGATGCTGCCGCTGGCTGGAGACCGAGGAGCCTCCACCCGCCCTGGGCCAGCTTGCCGAACGCTCGGGCCTGAGCCCCTGGCAGCTGCACCGATTGTTCAAGCAGGCCACGGGCCTCACGCCCAAGGCCTATGCCAAGGCCCATCGCGCGCATGCCCTGCGCGCGGCGCTGCAGCCGGGCCAGAGCGACTCGGTCACCGATGCGGCCTACTCCAGCGGCTATGCGGCCAGCAGCAGTTTCTACCGCGACGCAGGCGCCATGCTGGGCATGGCACCCGGCGACTACCGGCGCGGCGGCATGCGCCAGACCATCCGCTTTGCCGTGGCCGAATGCACGCTGGGCAGCATCCTCGTGGCCAGCACCGAGCGCGGCGTGTGCTGCGTGCTGCTGGGCGACGACGCCGAGGCCCTGGTGCAGGACCTGCAGCAGCGCTTTCCGCTGGCCGAGCTGGTGGGCGGTGATGCGGGCTTCGAGCACACCGTGGCCCAGGTCGTGGCCCTGGTCGAGCAGCCGCGCCGCGGCCTGGCGCTGCCGCTGGACGTGCAGGGCACGGTCTTCCAGCAGCGCGTGTGGCAGGCGCTGTGCGCCATTCCGGCCGGCCAGACCCTGAGCTATTCGGAACTGGCCCTGCGCCTGGGCATGCCCACGGGCGCCCGCGCCGTGGCCAGCGCCGTCGCTGCCAACCCGATTGCCGTGGCCGTGCCCTGCCACCGCGTGGTGCGCAACGACGGCAGCATCTCCGGCTACCGCTGGGGCGTGGAGCGCAAGCGTGCCCTGCTGCTGCGCGAGGCGCGCCAGGCGCAGGAGGCCGCTGGCCGGGAGACAGGGCGGGAGAGCGGCCGAGCCCCGCTGCGCCAGGCCGGCAAGGCATGAGCGGGCGGCGTGGCGGCCACAGCCATGGCGCAGAGCAGCAACTGACGCTGCCGGCCGGCTACCGCATGAACGAGTTCTGGGGCTTTCACCGGCGCGATGCCCAGCGCCTGTCCGAATGCGATCTGCAGGACGGCGACACCATCCGCATGCACAAGGGCCTGATGTGGAAAGGCCTTCCCACGCTACTGACCCTGGAGCTGACGCAGCAGTGCGAAGAGGCGGCCGTGGTGCAGGCCCGATGGCGCCTGCCCGCCGATGCAGGCGCCATCACCGGCATGGACGATGTGCTGGCCGCCATGCTGCGGCGCATGTTCGGACTGTCCCAGGATGTGGGCGAATTCGAGCGCCGTTTTGGCCGCCATGCACGGCTGGGGCCGCTGCTGGTGCGCCAGCGTGGCCTGCATGTGCCCGCGGCCTGCACGCCCTGGGAGGCGCTGAGCTGGGCCGTCACCGGGCAGCAGATCAGCGTGGCGGCAGCCGTGTCGCTGCGCCGCCGCCTGATCGCTGCAGCCGGCCAGCCGGTGACGCTGCACGATGGCCATGCCGACGCGCCGCAGCAGCTGTGGTGCATGCCGGAGGCCGCCCAGCTGGCACAGCTCGGTGAGGAGGATTTGCGCGCCGCCGGCTTTTCGCGGAGCAAGACGCACACGCTGCGCCTGCTGGCCCAGGCCGTGCAGTCGGGTGAATTGCCGCTGGACGACTGGGCGGCCCTGCCTGAACTGCCGGTGGCCGAGATCCGCGAGCGGCTGCTGGCCCTCAAGGGCATAGGCCCGTGGACCGTGAACTACATGCTGCTGCGCGGCTATGGCCACCTGGACGGCCCGCTGCACGGCGATGTGGCCGTGCGCCGGGCCCTGGCCCTGCTGCTGAAGACGGACGCCATGGACGCGGTGCAGACCGAGTTGTGGCTGCGGGACTTCGCACCCTGGCGCGCCCTGGTCGCGGCCCATCTCTGGGCCTCGCTGTCGTCCACGGCGTTCTGAGCGCAGGGCTTCAGGCTTCAGGTCACCGCATTGATGCGGTTGAACTCCGGCTTGCGCCATTCGCCCGATTCCAGCACCTGGCGCAGGTGCTCCACGGCATGCCAGACGTCTTCGAATCCCACGTACAGCGGCGTGAAGCCGAAGCGCAGGATGTCCTTGTGCAGGCCCGTGCCGTCGCCCTTGCGGAAGTCGCCGATCACGCCGCGCGCGATCAGCGCCTGCACGATGGCATAGGCGCCGCTGTCCTTGCCATCCACGCCCAGTCCCTCCTCGCGCGTGAGGCAGACCTGGGAGCCACGCCGGCCGTGCTCGCGCGGCGTGGCCAGGCCCAGGCCGTGGCCCTGGCAGCGTTCCTCGACCAGGGCGATGAACAGGTCGGTCAGCGCCAGCGACTTGTTGCGCAGCGCGTCCATGCCGCCCAGCGGCTCCACGGCCGTGAACACGTCCAGGCCGCACTGCAGCACGCTCAGGCTGACCATGGGCTGGGTGCCGCACAGGTAGCGCTGTATGCCCTGGGCCGGGTGGTAGTCCGGCACGAACTTGAAAGGCTCGGCATGGCCGAACCAGCCCGACAGCGGCTGCCAGAAGCGGTTGATCAGGCGCGGGTTGGCCCAGACAAAGGCCGGCGCGCCCGGGCCGCCGTTGAGGTACTTGTAGCTGCAGCCGATGGCGAAGTCGGCATTCGCGCCCTTGAGATCGACAGGCACGGCTCCCGCGCTGTGGCACAGGTCCCAGACGCAGAGAATGCCCTTGCCCTGCGCGGCAGCCGTCACGGCAGCCATGTCGTGCATGGCGCCCGTGCGGTAGTTGACATGGGTGAGCATGCAGATGGCCACCTCGTCGGTCAGCGCGCCGGCAATTTCCTCGGGTTCGAGCAGCACCAGCTCCAGGCCGTATTCCTGGCAGACCGACTGGGCGATATAGAGGTCGGTGGGGAAGTTGCTGCGCTCGCTGATCAGGCGCTTGCGCTGCGGCGCGTCCTCGCGCGCGATGCGGGCCGCCGCAGACAGCACCTTGTAGAGGTTGATGGAGGCCGTGTCGGTGAACACCAGCTCACCCGCGCCCACGCCCAGCCAGGGGGCGAACTGGTCGCCCAGTCGCTGGGGCAGGCTGATCCATCCGGCATCGTTCCACGAGCGGATCAGGCCCTGCGCCCATTCCTGCTGCACCACCTCGGCCACGCGCGCGGCGGCGGCGCGGGGGCTGGCGCCCAGCGAATTGCCGTCAAGGTAGATCACGCCTTCGGGCAGCGTGAATTGGTCGCGCAGGGCGCGCAGCGGGTCTTGCGCATCGAGGGTGAGGCAGTCTTGCAGGCTCGTCACGGGGTCTCCTTGGGTATCGAAAAGGCGAAAAGGCGAAAAGCGCGGGCAGGGCCGGCGCCGCAATGCGGGCAGGGATCAGGCCAGGGCGCGCAGCACGGCGCGCACGGGCGAGGCATCGGCCTCGACCAGCTTGAGCGGCAGGGCGATGAGCTCGTAGTCGCCCTCGGCCACCTCGTCCAGCACCAGGTTCTCCAGCACGCGCAGGCCGCGCCGGCGGATCACCTGGTGGCTGTCCAGGCTCTTGCTGCTGGCCGGGTCGATGCTGGCCGTGTCTATGCCGATGAGCTTCACGCCCAGGTCGGCCAGCCGCTCGACCGTGGCCGGTGCATAGGCGGCCAGTTCCTGGTCCCAGGTGGTGGGGGCGCGCTCGTAGGTGCGCACCAGCACGCGTGCCGGAAGATGCTCCACGGCGTGGGCGATGTGCTCCCATTCGACCAGCGGTCCCTTGCCGATGGCGTGGATCACGCGGCAGGGGCCGAGGAAGGCGTCGAGATCCACGTTGCCGATGGATGCCCCGTCGGCGTCATAGTGCAGCGGTGCATCGGCATGCGCTCCCACATGGGGCGACAGCGTGATGGCGCTGACATTGACCGGGCAGCCCGGCCCGATGGTGGCGCACCACTGCTGGCTGTAGGCCGTGTCGCCGGGAAAGACGGGGCTGGCGGCCTGCACGGCCGGGGAGATGTCCCAGAGTCTGCGGGTCATGGTTTCACTCCTTCGGGGCGGTTCGGGCGGCCTGTGCGCGGGGCCGGTACCACAGCGCGTACACCAGGGCCAGCAGGCCCAGGAAGGGCAGGCCCGTGAGCAGCGTCATGTGGAAGACCTCGGTGAAATAGGTGGTGACGATCACGCCCAGCATCAGCGCGGCGCCGGCCAGCGTGAACAGCGGAAAGCCCCACATGCGGAACTGCAGGCGCTGGCCCGGATGCTCGCGCGACCAGCGCGCGCGGAAGAACAGATGGGTCACGAAGATCATGAACCAGGTGAACATGGCGCCGAACATGGACACGGACATCATCCACAGCAGCGAGCCCTCGGGCTTCCACAGGTTCACGGCCACGGCCACGGCTATGCCCAGGCAGGAGATGGCAATCGCCGCCACGGGCACGCCGCGGCTGTTCAGCCGCCCGAACACCGAGGGCGCATAGCCGCCGCGCGACAGGCTGAACATCATGCGCGAGGTCACATACAGCTGGCTGTTCATGGCCGACAGCGCGGCCACCAGCACCACGAAGTTGATGATGCTGGCAGCGCCCGGGATGCCGATGATCTCCATCACCTTCACGAAGGGGCTCTTGTCCGTGCCGGCCTGCTGCCAGGGCACGATGGCCAGCATCAGCGCGATCGTGGCCAGGTAGAAGATCACCAGGCGCGCCATGGTGGTGCGAAAGGCCCGGGTGATGGCGCGCTTGGGGTCCTCGGCCTCGCCGGCCGCCACGGCCACGGCCTCCAGGCTCAGGTAGCTGAAGATGGCGATGATCACGGCCACCCAGGTGCCCCACAGGCCCTTGGGGAAGAAGCCGCCATCGGCCGTGTAGTTGAAAAAGCCGATGCCCTGGGGCTGCGAGCCGAACACCACCCAGGCGCCGATCAGGATGAAGGCCACGATGGCGATGATCTTGACCATGGAAAAGCCGTACTCCACCTGGCCGAAGGCCTTGACGCTGCTGGCGTTGACGGCCACCAGCGCGCCCGAGAACACCAGCACCCAGATCCAGCGCGGCACGTCCGGGAACCAGTAGCCCATGTAGATGCCGATGGCAGTCACCTCCATGCCCACGGCCAGCACCACGGCGGCCCAGTAGGCATAGCGGACCATGAAGCCGGCCAGCGGGCTGATGTAGTGCTCGGCATAGGCGCCGAACGAGCCCGAGGTCGGGTGGGCCACCGTCATCTCGGCCAGGCAGCCCATGAGCAGCAGCGAGATCACCGCGCCGATGGCATAGCTGACCAGCACGCTGGGGCCGGCGAAGCCGATGGCGAAGGCGCTGCCCATGAACAGGCCGGTGCCGATGGCGCCGCCAATGGCGATCATCACCATCTGGGCGGCGGACAGCTGCTGGCGCAGGCCGGTTTCTCGTTGCTGAATGTCTTGGAAGGCGGCCATGGTGCGCGGCAGGTGGGGGCTGAAAGCGGAAGGCGTAAGTATCTGCGCTTTCACCGCCGGCCCCGGGCTGGCCGCTGCAAAACCATGGGAGGGTCCGGCCCAGGTACCGGCTCAGGCGCCGCGTGCGTAGCAGCCCGGCGTCAGCGCATGGTGTGCCTTGAAGGCGCGCTGCAGGTGGGCCTGGTCGGCAAAGCCCATGGCATAGGCTGCATCGGACAGCGCTGCGCCCGTGGCCAGCAGGCGGCGCGCGCCGTTGATGCGCAGGTTCAGGCGGTAGCTGCCGGGCGTCATGCCCGTGGCCGCCTTGAAGCGGCGGATGAAGCGCGTGGCGCTCATGCCGCATTCCTGGGCCAGGGACTGCACGGTCAGGCCCGCATCGGGCCCCGCATGCAGGCGCTGCAGCGCGGGGGCCAGGGCCGCCGCATCGCCGGGCAGGGGCAAGGCCGCGGGCTGGGCACAGCGGTCCAGCAGGTGATCCAGGCCCAGGGCCAGGCGGTCGGCGGCCGCCGTGCCATCGACGGGGCGGCACAGGCCATCCACCAGGCGGGCGATGTCCGCATCCGTGAGCGTGCGCCGGGGAAAGCGCAGCGCGGCCACGCCCAGCCGCGCGTGCAGCCAGTCGGCATCGACAAACAGCATGCGGTAGGACCACGGCGCGCCGGGGTCGGGATTGCAGGCATGCCAGGCGCCGGGCTCGATCAGCACCACGCCGCCTGCTTCCACAGGCTGCGGGCCGTGGGCATGGTGGAACACGGTACGGCCCGCGTCCACGATGCCGATCGAGTACTCGGCATGCATGTGCAGCCGAAAGCAATGCGGCGAGCGCGCGCTGTCGCGCAGCTCGGCCCAGGGGGCGGCCGGATGGCGGTGGAATCGGTGGGGAGAGGGTGAAGTCATGGCGGCCAGCCATCATGCCAGCATGGCCGCCACGCTGGCGACCAGCAGCAGGGCCAGCAGGCGGTGGAACAGGCGCTGGCGGCGTTCGGTGCGCAGCCAGCCCGAAAGCAGCTGCCCCAGCAGCGCCCAGCTGCCGACCCCCACCAGGCAGGCCAGCAGCGAGATGGCGCAAAACTGCAGCAGCGCCCACGGCGCATTCGCGTGGGGCAGCACGAACAGGCCCACGCCGGCCAGCGCCACCAGCCAGGCCTTGGGGTTGAGCGTCTGCACGGCCGTGCCCTGCAACAGCGCTTGCAGCAAGGCCTGCAGCGTGCGCTGCGCTCCGGCCTGCTGCTGCGCACCGGCCTGGCCCACAGGTGCGTTGGCCAGCCGCCAGGCCAGCCACAGCAGATAGGCGGCGCACAGCCACTGTGCGGCCGCAGACAGTTGCGGCAGCGTCTGCAGCAGCCACTGTGCGCCCTGGCCCATGACCCAGACCACGGCCGCATAGCTGGCGCTGGCGCCCAGCACATAGGCGGCAGAGACCAGGCGCGAGCGCGCTGCGCCGTGGCGCAGGGCCAGCACATTGACGGGGCCGGGCGTGATGGCGCCGACGAGGGTGAAGACGCCCATGGCGAGCAGCGAGGAGGACATGAGATTTCGCGCGGACGCAGGACTGCACAAGGCCCGCAGTCTCGTCCCGCACGCCGCCCCTGTATTGAACGCAATTGCGGGGCGCCGGCATGTCCGTTACATCCTCTAGGGGAGCATGGCGTAGGCCACGATCTCCAGCTTCATGCCCGGCACCACCAGCGCCGAAATCCCCATGCTGGAGCGGTTGGGGTAGGGCGCCTCGAAGAACTCGCGGTACACGGCGTCGATGGCCGGCATGTCGGCCACGTCGGTCATGTAGATCAGCACCTGGGTCACATGCGCCAGCGTGCCGCCTGCGGCCTGCAGCGCGTTGCGCAGGTTGGTGAAGGTCAGGCGCGCCTGCTGTTCGATGGGGCCGGTGTCGATGCTGCCGTCGGGCCGCACGGGGCCGTGGGCCGTGAACAGCATCTGGCCGCTGGCCTTGACGGCCCAGGAGAAGGGCTGCTTGAGCGGCGGCAGTCCCACGTCGATGATTTGCTTCATGGATTTCCTTGTGTTTTGACTACATGCGAAGGCATGGTGTTCTTGCGTCGGAAACTTGGCGCGGCCCATCGGCGGACGCCGAGCAAGGGCCGTCCCGCAGCGATGGTGTCGTCCCGCGCCCGCGCAGCGAGAGCGGAGGAAGCGGCAAAGCCGCTCAGGGGTCACAGTTTCGTTCTCACGGACCAGATTTCGGGGAACAGCACCACGTCCAGCATCTTGCGCAGATAGCTGACGCCGCCGGTGCCACCCGTGCCGCGCTTGAAGCCGATGACGCGCTCCACCGTGGTCACATGGCGAAAGCGCCACAGGCGGAAGGCGTCCTCGATGTCGGCGAGCTTTTCGCCGAGCTGGTACAGGTCCCAGTGCGACTGCGGGTCGCGGTAGACCTGGGCCCAGGCGGCCTCGACCTCGGGGCTGGCCGTGTAGGGCTGGGTCCAGTCGCGTTCCTGGTGCCCGGCAGGAATGGCCAGGCCCTGGCGTGCCAGCAGGCGCAGGGCCTCGTCGTACAGGGAAGGTGCGCGCCATGCGGCATCCACCCGGGCCAGCAGGTCCGGGCGGTGGGCATGGGGCTGGAGCATGGCGGCGTTCTTGTTGCCCAGCGCGAACTCGATGCAGCGGTACTGGTAGCTCTGGAAGCCGCTGGAGCTGGCGAGATACGGGCGCATGGCCGTGTACTCGGTAGGCGTCATGGTGGCCAGCACGGACCAGGCGCCGACCAGCTGCTCCATGATGCGGCTCACGCGGGCCAGCATCTTGAAGGCATCTGCATGGCGGTCGGCCGCCACGGAGGCCGTGGCCGCGCCCAGCTCGTGCAGCATCAGCTTCATCCACAGCTCGCTGGTCTGGTGCTGGATGATGAACAGCAGCTCGTCATGCGTGGGCGACAGCAGTTGCTGGGCGCCGAGGACGGCGTCCAGCTGCAGGTAGTCGCCATAGCTCATGGACTGGCTGAAATCCAGCTGTGCCTTTTCCTCGGCGACGATGCGCTCGGTCAGGCCGCCATGGACGGGGCAGCCGCTCATTGCGGTGCCTCCAGCACCGTGGCAATGGCGTCGGCCACGTACTGCACGTTGGCGCCCGACAGGCCCGACATGCACATGCGGCCCGAGCGTATCAGGTACACGCCGTGCTCGTCGCGCAGGCGGTGGACCTGGGGCTCGCTGATGCCGGTGTAGCTGAACATGCCGCGCTGGGTCAGCAGGAAGCCGAAGTCGCGCCGCTCGCCAAAGCGTTCATGCAGCGCGCTGTGCAGCTGGGCGCGCATGTCCTTGATGCGGCCGCGCATCTGCGCCAGCTCCTGCGCCCATTGGGCGCTCAGCTGGGGCGACGCCAGCACCTGCTGCACCAGGCGCGCGCCACGCGTGGGGGGCGAGGAATAGTTGCTGCGCACCGTGGCCTTGAGCTGGCCCAGCACATTGCCGGCCGTGGCCGCGTCGCTGCAGACCACGCTGAGGCCGCCCACGCGTTCGCCATACAGCGAGAAGTTCTTGGAAAACGAATTGGCCACGAAGGCCTGGGCGCCCGCATCGGCCAGCGCGCGCACGGACCAGGCGTCTTCATCGAGCCCATCGCCAAAGCCCTGGTAGGCCATGTCCACGAAGGGGATCAGGCCGCGCTCCACGATCACGGGGATCAGTTGCTGCCACTGCTCGCGCGACAGGTCCACGCCCGTGGGGTTGTGGCAGCTGGCATGCAGCAGCACCACGCTGCCCGAGGGCAGTTCGCGCAGCGTCTGCAGCATGGCGTCGAAGCGCAGGCTGCCCGTGGCCGCGTCGTAGTAGGGGTAGCTGTGGGTGCGCAGTCCCGCGCCCTGGAAGATGGCCAGGTGGTTGTCCCAGGTGGGATCGCTGAGCCAGACCTCGGCGTCGGGGAAATAGTGCTTGATGAAGTCCGCGCCCAGCTTGAGCGCGCCCGAGCCGCCCAGGGTCTGCACGGTGGCGATGCGCTGCGCGCGCACGGCCTCGTGCTCAGCGCCGAACACCAGGTTCTGCACCAGCTGGCGGTAGGGGGCTATGCCTTCGATGGGCAGGTAGCCGCTGGGGCTTTGCTCGCGGGCCAGGGCATCGCCAGCCTGGCGCACGGAGTCCAGCACGGGCAGGCGGCCGGCCTCGTCGAAATACAGGCCGATGCTCAGGCTGACCTTGTCGGTGCGCGGGTCCTGCTGAAAGGCTTCCATCAGCGACAGGATGGGATCTCCGGGGTAGGGCGGGACGTGGCTGAACATCGAGGCGCGGGCGGTATCGAGGGGGGCAAGAGTCGTCATGTTTCTAAGGGAGGGAGAAAAACGGGAGGCCGGATGTCACCGGGCCTGGGCCTGGGTTGGGGTATTGGCTTGAGGAGCGGTTGCGGTCTGGCCGGCCGGCTTGCGGTACCAGATGGCGTAGATGGCGCCCAGCAGCAGCAAAAAGGGCAGGCCGGTGAGCACGGTCAGGCGGAACACGTCGGTGAACAGCGTGGACACCAGGGCGGCCAGCATCAGCGCCGCGCCCAGCAGCGTCAGCACCGGGAAGCCCCACATGCGAAAGGCCAGCGGCTTGTTGCCCTGGCGCACCCAGTGGATGCGGAAGAACAGGTGGGTCACGAAAATCATGAACCACGTGAACATGGCGCCGAACATGGCCACGGCCATCATCAGCATGAAGGACTGCTCGGGATTGATGATGTTGAACAGCGTGGCCACGGCAATGCCCAGGCAGGACAGCAGCAGCGCCGGCAGCGGCACGCCGCGCGAGTTCACGCGGCCCAGCACGGCGGGCGCATGGCCGGCGCGCGAGAGGCTGAACATCATGCGGGTGGTGATGTACAGCTGGCTGTTCATGGCCGACAGGGCAGCCACCAGCACCACGAAATTGACCACGCTGGCCGCGCCGGGCAGGCCGATGATCTCCATCACCTTCACGAAGGGGCTGCCGTCCTTGCCGGCGGCCGACCACGGCACGATGGCCAGCATCAGCGCGATCGTGGCCAGGTAGAACACCACCAGGCGCACCATGGTGGAGCGGAAGGCGCTGGTGACGGCGCGCTGCGGGTCCTTGGCCTCGCCGGCGGCCACGGCGATCATCTCGATGCTCAGGTAGCTGAAGATGGCGATGATCACACCCACCCAGGTGCCCCACAGGCCGTTGGGGAAGAAGCCGCCGTTGTTGACGTAGTTGGCAAAGCCCACGCCGGCCGGCCGGGTGCCGAACACCACCCAGGCGCCCACCACGATGAAGGCCACGATGGCGATGATCTTGATCATGGAGAAGCTGTACTCCACGGCGCCGAAGGCCTTGACGCTCATCATGTTCACGCCGATCAGCGCGCCCGAGAAGATCACCACCCAGGCCCAGCGCGGCACCTCGGGGAACCAGTAGCCCATGTACAGGCCCACGGCCGTCACCTCGGTGCCCACGGCCAGCACCACGCAGGCCCAGTAGGCATAGCGCACCACGAAGCCGGCCCAGGGGGCGATGTAGTGCTCGGCATAGGCGCCGAACGAGCCCGAGGTCGGGTGGGCCACCGTCATCTCGGCCAGGCAGCCCATCAGCAGCAGCGAGATCACCGCGCCGATGGCATAGCTGATCAGCACGCTGGGCCCGGCGAAGCCGATGGCAAAGCCGCTGCCCAGGAACAGGCCGGTGCCGACGGCACCGCCGATGGCGATCATGGTCATCTGTCCGGCGGACAGCTGCTGTTGGAGTCCGGCTTCGCGCTGGACGATGTCTTCGAAGGCTGGCATGGGTTGTTGTCTCCGTTGCTGTGGGGGGCTTCGGAGGCGGATGCTAGTTACGGCCTTCGCAGGGCGTTTAGTAGTTATCCCTAAATGCGCTTGATCTTGGATAAGTTATTTTGTGAAACATGAATTCATAGGTGGTTTATGTCAATCGAGATCGACAGAACGGACCGGCTGCTGATCCGCGCCTTGCAGGACAACGCGCGGCTGACCTCGGGCGAATTGGCGCAACGCGTGCACTTGTCGCAATCGCCGTCGTGGCGGCGCATCAAGCGGCTGGAGGATGAGGGCGTGATCACCGGCTACCACGCCGCGCTGAGCCGGCGCGCCATCGGCTTTGGCGTGCTGGCCTTCGTGATGGTGGGCATAGACCATCAGAACGAGGAGTCATCGCGCCACTTCCAGGAAGCGGTCTGCGCCATCCCCGAGGTCGTGATGTTCCACGGCATCTCGGGGCCGGAGGACTTCCTGCTGGTCGTCGTGGCGCGCGATCTCGATGCCTATTCGGACCTGCTGCTCACCCGCCTGCACCGGCTGCCCGGCGTGCGTCAGGTGCACACGCATTTCTCGCTGCAGGAGTTCAAGGGGCAACTGGCGGGGCTGCCCGTGGAATAACGGCTGGTGGTGGCGGCTGTTGGCGGCCGGCTGCGCCTGGCTGGTTGCTACAGCAGGCCGCTGTCCAGCGCCTGCATGCCATGGCGCACGCGCACGCGGTTGCAGGCATCGCTGCCGGCCGCAAATTCGCGGCAAGGAGAGGGCCGCCACTCGTAGATGCCGCAATGGGCCTTCTCGCCCACCTTGCCCACCAGCGCTGCGCAGCGCGGGCGCGACCAGTCCGTGCCGCGCATGCGGCAGGTGTGGTCGGTGACTTCCTCGATCAGCCCGGCCGGCACGCGGCCGCCATGCTCCTGCGACTCATGCACGGAAAAGTCCACGCGAAACGATGCGCAGCAGGCGCCGCAGCTCAGGCAGGGATGGGTCATGGCGTGGGCAAGCAGGTGCAGGTGCGGATCGTGGGAGCGCGATTGTCGCGCGCACGCGTGCGGGGCGCCTGGAATCGGCCAAAAACCATGACGGCCCTTTGGCAAGACCCTGCCTCTTACTCCGATACCATGCGCGGGCTTCCCACGGGGATTCGATCAAAATCAAAATGAGAATAAAAATCAGTTGATACAACACGCCATGCATTCGATGAACCCCGGGACGGACGCCACGGCTCCGTCCGCGCTGTCCGCGCCTCCCCATTCCCCCAGCCCGGCCGCCGCTGCGGCCATCACCCTGGATGCGCTGCCGCGCCAGGTTCCGGCGCGCGTGGTCGAGCTCCATGCGGCGCGCGACACGGCCGAGCAGGAACTGCTGCTGCGTCTCATGGAAATCGGTTTCCTGCCGGGCGAGCCCGTTCGCATCCTGGCCGCAGGCTTTCCGGGCGACGACCCGCTGGCAGTGCGCGTGGGCCAGGCCACGTTCGCGCTGCGCCGCCATGAGGCGGCCCTGGTGCGCGTGGCGCCGGAGGCGGTGGCATGAGCGCGTCGTCCTCTCCCAAGCTCATCCAGCCGCTGCAGCCTGCCCAGGGTGGCGGCGGCAGTGGTGATTCCGCACTGCGCCTGGCCTTGCTGGGCAACCCCAACTGCGGCAAGACAGCCTTGTTCAACCTGCTGACCGGCGCACGCCAGAAGGTGGCCAACTACGCGGGCGTGACCGTGGAGCGCAAGGAAGGCTGGCTGAGCACGGCCAGCGGCCGGCGTGTGCGCGTGCTGGACCTGCCTGGCACCTACAGCCTGCACGCCCACAGCGAGGACGAACGCATCACGCGCGACATCGTCTCGGGCCGCCACGCGCGCGAGGCGCCGCCCGAATTGCTGGTCTGCGTCACCGACGCCACCCATCTGCGCCTGAACCTGCGCCTGGTGCTGGAAGCCCAGCGCCTGGGCCTGCCCATGCTGCTGGTGCTCAACATGAGCGACATGGCCAGGCGCCAGGGCATCGATATCGACCGCGAGGCGCTGTCACGCGCCCTGGGCATGCCCGTGCTGTCCACGGTGGGCGTGCGACAGGACGGCGCGCGCGAACTGCTGCAATGGCTGGACGGCCCCGAAGCCCGCGCCCTGACAGCGCCGCAGCTGCAGGCCCCGGCCCGCCCGGGCGATGCGCGCGAGCAGGTGCTGGCCCTGCACCAGCAGGTGGCCCGCATCATGGCCGACTGCGTCAAGGAGCCCGTGGTGGACACCCGGCGCGATGACCGCATCGACGCCGTGGTGCTGCACCCGCTGTGGGGCATGCTGCTGCTGGCGGCCACGCTGTTCCTGATGTTCCAGGCCGTGTTCAGCTGGGCACAGCCGCTGATGGACGGCATCGAGGGCGGCGTCTCGGCCGTCTCGGCCCTGGTCAACGAGCACATGCCCGAAGGCGCGCTGCGCAGCCTGCTGGCCGATGGCGTGATCGCGGGCACCGGCGCCGTGCTGGTCTTCCTGCCGCAGATCCTGATCCTGTTCCTGTTCATCCTTGCGCTGGAGGACTCGGGCTACCTGCCGCGTGCCGCCTTCATGCTGGACCGCATCATGGGCAAGGTCGGCCTGTCGGGCCGCTCCTTCATTCCGCTGCTGTCCAGCTTCGCCTGCGCCGTGCCCGGCATCATGGCCACGCGCTCCATCACCAGCTGGCGCGACCGCCTGGTGACCATCATGATCGCGCCGCTGATGACCTGCTCGGCGCGCTTGCCTGTGTATGCACTGCTGATCAGCGCCTTCATTCCCGAGCGCACGGTGGGCGGCATCTTCAACCTGCAGGGGCTGGTGCTGTTCGCGCTGTACGTGGCCGGCATCGCCAGCGCCATGGCCGTGGCCGGCGTGGCCAAGTTGGCCGGCCGCAGCGCCGGACCCACGCCGCTGCTGATGGAGCTGCCCTCCTACCGCTGGCCCAGCCCGCGCAGCCTGGCCCTGGGCCTGTACGAGCGCGCCATGATCTTCCTGCGCCGCGTGGGCGGCATCATCCTGACCGTCAGCATCGTGCTGTGGTTCCTGGCCAGCTACCCGGCGCCGCCCGATGGCGTCACCGAAGCGGCCATCCGCTACAGCTTTGCGGGCCGCATCGGCGGCTGGCTGGAGGTGGTGCTGGCGCCGATCGGCTTCAACTGGCAGATCGCCATCGCCCTGGTGCCCGGCATGGCCGCACGCGAGGTGGCCGTCAGCGCCATGGGCACGGTCTATGCCCTGTCCGCCGCCAGCGACGAGGCCATGGCCGAGCAACTGGGCCCGCTGATCGCCCACACCTGGTCTATGGCCACGGCGCTGTCGCTGCTGGCCTGGTTCGTGTTCGCGCCCCAGTGCATCTCCACGCTGGCCGCCGTGCGGCGCGAGACCAACGGCTGGCGCTATCCGCTGCTGATGACCGGCTATCTGTTCGCGCTGGCCTACCTTGCCAGCTTCATCACCTACCGCGTGGCCATCGCATTGGGCGCGGGCTGAAAGGAACAAGCACCATGTGGCAGAACATCATCGTCGGGCTGATCGTGGCGCTGGCCGGCATGTCTCTCGTCTGGCGCTATCTGCCCGCGCGCTGGCGCCAGAGGGCCGGGCAGATGCATCCGGCACTGGCGCCCAAGGATGGGGGCGGCTGTGGCGGCTGCAGTGCCTGCGGCGGGGACAGTTGCGCACCGGACAAGCGAGGACCGTAAGGCCACGGCCCGAACTTCCACCGGGAAAAAAAGAATGCCTGCAGGCGCAAAGCCTGCAGGCATTCTTTTTTTGAGCGGACTGCGTTGTCAGTTCGGCTGGCGGCCCAGCAGCAGGTATTCCATCAGAGCTTTCTGCACATGCATCCGGTTCTCGGCCTCATCCCAGACCACGGACTGTGGCCCGTCGATGACCTCGGCCTCCACTTCCTCGCCGCGGTGGGCGGGCAGGCAGTGCATGAACAGGGCATCGCCACGTGCGGCGGCCATCATTTCGGCGTCCACGCACCAGTCGGCAAAGGCCTTCTTGCGGGCTTCGTTCTCGGCCTCGTAGCCCATGCTGGTCCACACGTCGGTGGTCACCAGGTCGGCGCCCTTGCAGGCGTCCAGCGGGTCCTTGAAGACCTTGTAGCAGCCCTCGCGCGGGGTCTTGCCGCCAAAGGCCAGCTTCTCGTCCACCTCGTAGCCGCCCGGCGTGCTGACGTGGACGGTGAAGCCCAGCAGGTCGGCCGCCTGCAGCCAGGTATTGGCCATGTTGTTGCCGTCGCCGACCCAGGCGACGGTCTTGCCCTGGATCGAGCCGCGGTGCTCGATGAAGGTGAAGATGTCGGCCAGGATCTGGCAGGGGTGGAACTCGTTGGTCAGGCCGTTGATGACGGGAACGCGCGAGTATTCGGCAAAGCGCACGATCTTGTCCTGGCCATAGGTGCGGATCATCACCAGGTCGGTCATGCGGCTGATGACGCGTGCGCTGTCCTCGATGGGCTCGGCACGGCCCAGCTGGCTGTCGCCCGTGGTCAGGTGGACCACCGAGCCGCCGAGCTGGTACATGCCCGCCTCGAAGCTCACGCGGGTGCGCGTGCTGGCCTTCTCGAAGATCATGGCCAGAGTGCGGTCGCTGAGCGTGTGGTGCTTTTCGTAGCCCTTGAACTTCTTCTTGATCAGGGCCGCACGTTCGAGCACATAGGCGTACTCGTCGGCCGTGAAGTCGGAAAACTGCAGATAGTGCTTGATGGCAGTCATAGGCAGGTACTCATTCGGACAGGAATTGCACGATCAGGGGCTTGAGCTTGGCGACCACTTCGTCGGCTTCGGCCTCGGTCATGATCAGCGGCGGCACCAGGCGCACCACGGTGTCGGCGGTCACGCTGAACAGCAGGCCGGCTTCGGCGCCACGGCCCAGCAGGGCGCCGCAGGGCTTGTTCAGCTCGATGCCGATGATCAGGCCCTGGCCGCGCACATCGACCACGCCCTTGACGTCGGCCAGTTCCTTTTGCAGCGTGGCCTTCAGGTGGTCGCCCACCTTGGTGGTGTGGGCCAGCAGGCCGTCCTCTTCCATGATGCGGATGGTTTCGATGCCCGCACGCATGGCCAGCGGATTGCCGCCGAAGGTGGAGCCATGGTTGCCCGGCTGCAGCACGGTGGCCGCCTTGCCATGGGCCACGACGGCGCCGATGGGCACGCCCGAGCCCAGGCCCTTGGCCAGGGTCATCACGTCGGGGATGATGCCGGCCCACTGGTGGGCGAACCACTTGCCCGTGCGGCCCATGCCGGCCTGGACTTCGTCGAAGATCATCAGCCAGCCGTTGGCATCGCACAGCGCGCGCACCTGCTGCATGTACTCGATGCGCATGGGGTGCAGGCCGCCTTCGCCCTGGATGGGCTCCATCATCACGGCCACCACGTCGGGGTTGCCGGCCGTGGCCTTCTGGAGCGCCTCGTAGTCATTGACCGGCACGCGCAGGAAACCGTCGAGCAGGGGGCCGAAGCCGTCGCGCACCTTGGGGTTGCCCGTGGCCGTCATGGTGGCGATGGAGCGGCCGTGGAAGGCATGCTCGTAGACCACGATCACCGGCTTGGCGATGCCCTTGTCCACGCCGTACTTGCGCGCGATCTTGATGGCGGCCTCGTTGGCCTCCAGGCCCGTGCTGCAGAAGAAGACATTGGTCATCTCCGCGCGCTCGGTCAGCAGCTTGGCCAGCGTTTCCTGGCCGGGCACGTGGTAGTAGTTGGAGGTGTGGATGAGCTTGGCCACCTGGTCCTGCAGCGCAGGCACCAGCTTGGGGTGGTTGTGGCCCAGCGTGTTCACTGCAATGCCGCCCAGCGCATCGAGGTACTGCTTGCCGTTGACGTCCCACACGCGGCAGCCCTGGCCTCGCTCCAGAGCGATCGGTACGCGGCCATAGGTGTTCATCACGTGGGGCGAGGCAGCCTCAATGAAAGCGGTCATTGCAAAAATCTCCTGAGCTGGAAAGTAAACGGCATCCGGGCGTTGCCGCCGCAGATGCCTGAAAAACAGCGAAGCCCGATTCTAGGGGCCGCGAGATGGCCTACCGTTGCGGTTTGCGCATCACAGCCATGCAATGAGCCTACGCCACACTTGGGTAGTGCGCTGCAACAAGGCCTCAGCTCTTATATAAGAGATAAAATGCCGGCTTGGCCTGCTGGCAGCGATCCTGCCTGTGGGCTCTGACTTTTTTGAAGGACTTGCGCAAACAGGACGTGGCAGGGCGCCGTGCCCCTTGGCAGGTCGCCTGTGTTGTTCCTTGTTGCGCAAGTCGTATTTTGGCGTGCATCCTGATGGTCTCTCCCTCCAGCAAAGAACTGTTCATCCAGGGCATCACCCACGAAGGCAAGACTTTCCGGCCCAGCGACTGGGCCGAGCGGCTGGCAGGCGTCATGAGCCAGTTTCGCCCCGGTGGTGCCCAGCGCGGCAGCCACCTGAGCTACTCGCCCTGGTGTGTTCCCACAACGCTCAATGGCGTCAAGTGCGTGGTCGTGCACCGCGACCTGCGCGACTACGAGCCCATGGCCTGGGATTTCTGCCTGAATTTCGCCAAGGACAACAACCTGCAGGTTGCCGAGGCCTGCCTGATACCGGACGAGCCGGCCCGCTGAGGCCGGCTTCTTTTTTTGCGGGTCGTTCCCGTCCGATGTGAAGCGCGCCTGGGGTGCGTTTTTTTTCGCCTGTGCTCCGGAGGGTGGGGCTTTTTTGCTGGATCCTGCGGATGCAGGGGCATCGTTCAGGCACAAAAAAACCGCCCGAAGGCGGTTTTCTCGTTCGCTGACAGCGCACCCGTTACAAACGGCAGATGGCCGGAGCCATCCGTGCGGTTGCCTAATTGGATTAGGCGGCGGCCAGGGCCTTGACCTTGGCGGACAGGCGGCTCTTGTCGCGAGCGGCCTTGTTCTTGTGGAAGATGCCCTTGTCGGCGATCGTGTCCAGAACGGATTGGGCTGCGGCAAACAGTTCGGTTGCCTTGGCCTTGTCGCCAGTCAGAACGGCCTTTTCGACCTTCTTGACGGCGGTGCGGTACTTGGAACGCAGCGAGGTGTTGGCTGCGTTGAGCTTGGTGTCCTGGCGGACGCGCTTGCGGCCGGAGGCGAGACGGGGGTTCTTCTTTGCGGGCTTGGATGCCATGATATGTATTCCTAGTGTCTGAGGATGTTGTCGGCGAAGCGCGGGATTATAGCACGCGGCCCGGACAGGGCCTTGAGGGCCCAGGCCGCGCGGGCCCGCCTGTTGCAACGGAGTGCAAGAGCGGCCAGGCCCGCCTGGCGTGCCGGCCGGCGGGGCATGCCAGCGCATACACTCCCCACGGTGTCACTGTTCAAAGCCGCCTCCACCGTTTCCCTGCTGACGCTGGCCTCCCGTATCACCGGGCTGGTGCGCGATCTGCTCATGGCCTCCATGTTCGGAGCCAATGCGCTGACCGATGCGTTCAATGTCGCCTTCAGGATTCCCAATCTCTTTCGGCGGCTGTTCGCCGAGGGGGCCTTCAGCCAGGCCTTCGTGCCGGTGCTGGCCGCCAGCAAGGCCAAGGAGGGGGACGAGGCCACGCGCAGGCTGATCTCGCACGTGGCCACGCTGCTGTTCTGGGTGCTGCTGGTGACCTGCGTGCTGGGCGTGGTGGGCGCGCCGCTGCTGGTCTGGCTGCTGGCCAGCGGCCTGCGCCAGTCGCCCGAGGGCTATGACGCCGCCGTGCTGATGACACGCTGGATGTTCCCCTACATCGGCTTCATGTCGCTGGTGGCGCTGTCGGCCGGCGTGCTCAATACCTGGCGGCGCTTTGCCGTCTCGGCCGCCACGCCGGTGCTGCTGAACCTGGCTATGATCGCCGCCGCCTTCTGGGGCGCGCCCTGGCTGCAGGCGCGTGGCATCGAGCCCATCTATGCCATGGCCGGTGGCGTGATGCTGGGCGGCGTGCTGCAGCTGGCGGTGCAACTGCCTGCGCTGGCGCGCCTGGGCCTGCTGCCGCGCATCGGCTTTTCGCCAGCTGCGCTGCGCCAAGCCTGGGCCGAGGCCGGCGTGCGCCGCATCCTCAAGCTGATGGCGCCGGCCCTGCTGGGCGTGGGCGTGGCCCAGGTCTCGCTGATGATCAACACCCAGATCGCCTCCTATCTGCAACCGGGCAGCGTGACCTGGCTGTTCTATGCCGACCGGCTCATGGAGTTTCCGACGGCGCTGCTGGGCGTGGCGCTGGGCGTGGTGCTCACCCCCCAGCTGGCCGCTGCCAAGGCGGCCGACGACTCGGAGCGCTACTCGGCCATGCTGGACTGGGGGCTGCGCCTGGTGGTGCTGCTGTCCGTGCCGTGCGCCGTGGGCCTGCTCACTTTTGCCGAGCCGCTGGTGGCCACGCTGTTCCACCGCGGTGCGCTGCAGGACAGCGACGTGGGCCAGATCGCCCTGGCGCTGGTCGGCTACGGCGCAGGCCTGGTGGGCCTGGTGGCCATCAAGGTGCTGGCGCCGGGCTACTACGCCAGCCAGGACATCCGCACGCCCGTCAAGATCGCCATCGTGGTGCTGGTCATCACCCAACTGCTCAATCTTGTCCTGGTGCCCTTCATGGCGCATACCGGCCTGGCGCTGTCCATCGGCCTGGCGGCCCTGGTCAATGCGGGCTGGCTGCTGTGGGGTCTGCTGCGCCGGGGCGTCTACCGTCCCAAGCCGGGCTGGGGACGGCTGGGCTTGCAGGTAGTCGCGGCCAGCAGCCTGCTGGCCGTGCTGCTGACCTGGGGCAGCCAGCATTTCGACTGGATCGCGCTGCGCGCCAACGGCTGGCAGCGTGTGGGCCTGCTCGCCGCGCTGATGGCCGCCTCGGTGCTGCTGTACTTCGGTGCGCTGTGGGCGGCGGGGCTCAAGCTGCGCGCACTGCTGCGGCGCTGAGAGGCATCGCCCAAACCCGCATAATTGCAGGCTTGGGCGCTGCAATATACAAAGCATCATGAGCTGGAGTTACGAAGACACGCCAACGGCCCTGCAATACTTTGCAGCGCTGGTGCAAAGCGATGACCACCTGCCGTTGATGGAGGCGGCAATCAGCATCGCCCAGGATGCCGTGCCCGATCTCGACCTGCAGGCGGCCAGCGCCGAGCTGGACCGGCTGCAGGTGCGCCTGCTCCAGCGCCTGGCCGGCGAAACCGATTCGCTGCAGCGCCTGCGCGTGCTCAACCAGTTCTTCTATGGCGAGCTGGGCTTTGGCGGCAATCTCAACGATTACTACGACCCGTCCAACAGCTACATCCACCACGTGCTGCAGACGCGGCGCGGCATTCCCATCAGTGTGGCGCTGATCTGGCTGGAGCTGGCTGCGGCCATCGATCTGCCGGCACAGGGCGTGAGCTTTCCCGGGCATTTCCTGGTCAAGCTGCGCCTGCCCCAGGGGCAGGTGGTGATGGACCCGCTGAGCGGTGAATCCTTCTCGGCCAACAGCCTGGCCGAGCGGCTGGAGCCCTTCTGGCAGAACGCCGGTCTGTCCGCCGAGGAGGCGGCTCCGCTGGGCATGTACCTGCAGGGCGCATCGCCGCGCGACATTCTGGAGCGCATGCTGCGCAATCTGCAGGAGATCCACCATGCGCGGCGCGACTGGCCGCTGCTGGTGGCCGTGCTCAACCGCCTGGCCGTGCTGCGGCCCGACATGCCGGAGATCTTCCGGGACCGGGGGCTGGCCTATGCGCAGTGGGGAGTGACCGAGCGTGCGCTCGAAGACCTGGAGCGCTTCCTGCATTCCCAGCAGGGCGCGCAGGCCGTGGCCGTGCGCGAGGTGATCCGGCGGCTCAGGGGGCTGTAGCGGCGGCAGCCCCCAGGGTCGGAGCGCTGCTCAGACCAGCCGGACGGCTTCCAGCTCTTTCTTGAGATAGGCGTAGAACAGTGGCGCCGCCACCAGGCCTGCGGGGCCGAACACCGACTCGGCCACGAACATCACGGCCAGCAGCTCCCACACGCCCATGTGCGTGCGCTGGCCCACCACCTTGGCGTTGATCACGTACTCGGCCTTGTGGATCAGGATCAGAAAGCCCAGGCAGGCCGCGGCGGCCACCGGGGAGACCGACAGCCCCACGATGGTGATCACCGCATTGCACAGCAGGTTGCCCACGATGGGCACCAGGCCCGCGATGAAGGTCAGCGTGATCAGGGCTGGCGTGTAGGGCAGGGTCAGGTTCCAGTGCGGCAGCACGCCCAGCAGGAAGATGGCCGTCAGGAAGGTGTTGAAGGCCGCAATCCAGAACTGCGCCGCCACGATCTGGCGGAAGGCCAGCCCCATGAGCCGGATGCGTTCGCGCAGCGCAGCCACCAGGGGCGGGCGGCGCGTGGTGATGGGGCGCACGGCGGCCAGCGCGCCGATGATCAGGCCCACATAGGCGTACAGCAGGCCGGTAAGCCAGGCGCGGCCCGCATGGGCCAGGGCGCCGGCCTTGGCCGCCAGGTAGCTGGCCAGCAGGTGCTGGATTTCCTGCGCGCCGTCCGGCAACTGGTCGGCCATGTCGGCGGGCAGCTTGTCACGCAGCTCCAGCACCGTGTGGGCCAGATAGTCGAGCAGCTCGCGGTACTGCTGCGGCGCGTCGGTGATGTAGGTGCGTGTATGCGAGAGCGCGCCGCTCAGCAGGGCCAGCGGCGCAAGAATGACGATGGTGGCTGCCACCAATTGGGTCCAGCGCGGCAGCGAGCCGCGCCGGGCCTTGGGCTGGGCCCGTGCCAGCAGCCCGGCAAGGGCGCGCGTGACCAGAAAGCCCACGCAGACACAGAGCATGCCCGGCAACAGGCCCTGCCACATGATCAGCAGCAGGGCGCCTGCCATCAGCACATAGCTGGAAAGCGTCACGCCGCGCGTGGGCGCGGGCTGCGGGGAGATGATGGGCGAGGGCAGGTGCTGGGTCATGCGCTGCGGGCCCGTGGTCAGCGGACCTCGACAGGCTCGCCCTCGCCGCGTGCGGCGATGCGTCCGATGGTGTAGACCGTCTCGCCCAGCTGCTTGAGCGTGGCGGCCGTGGCTTCGGCAGCCTCTGCAGGCACGACAACGACCATGCCGATGCCGTTGTTGAAGGTGCGGTTCATTTCCACGGCGTCGATGCCCGCCGTCTTCTGCAGCCAGGCGAACAGCTCGGTCTGGGGCCAGCTGCCGGCATCCAGGTGGGCGGCCAGGCCCTCGGGCAGCACGCGGGGGATGTTCTCCAGCAGGCCGCCGCCGGTGATGTGGGCCAGCGCCTTGATGGGGTGCTGCTCCAGTGCGGCCAGCACGTTCTTCACGTACAGGCGCGTGGGTTCCATGATGGCCTGCTTGAACGGCTTGCCGTCCAGCGATTCAGGCAGGCTGCCCTGGGCTTCGGCGCGCTCGATGCACTTGCGCACCAGGGAGAAGCCATTGGAGTGCACGCCGGCCGAGGCCAGACCCAGCACCACGTCGCCTGCGGCCACGCTCTGGCCCGTGAGGATCTTGGATTTTTCGACGGCGCCGACGGCAAAGCCCGCCAGGTCGTATTCACCGGCCGGGTACATGCCGGGCATTTCGGCGGTTTCGCCGCCGATCAGTGCGCAGCCCGACAGCTCGCAGCCGCGTGCAATGCCGCCGACCACGGCAGCGGCCGTGTCCACGTCCAGCTTGCCGCAGGCGAAATAGTCAAGGAAGAACAGGGGCTCGGCGCCCTGGACCAGCACGTCATTGACGCTCATGGCCACCAGGTCGATGCCCACGGTGTCGTGCATGTTCCACTCGAAGGCCAGCTTGAGCTTGGTGCCCACGCCATCGGTGCCCGAGACCAGCACGGGTTCCTTGTAGCGCTTGGGCACCTCGAACAGCGCGCCGAAGCCTCCGATGCCGGCCATCACGCCTTCGCGCATGGTCTTCTTGGCCAGCGGCTTGATGCGCTCGACCAGCGCATCGCCAGCGACGATGTCGACGCCGGCGTCTTTGTAGGAAATCGGGGTAGAGGAGGGGGCAGAAGAGCTCATGGATGGGTACGGTGCGGTAGGCCCGATGCCGGGCTGGAACCCCGGGATTCTACGGCGCCGGCCGCCGGCAGGCGCGCGCGCCAGTGGGCTTCGAGGGGGCTTTCGTTGCTCATGCGGGCCGGCTGCCGCCGTGCCGGGCGCCGCGCAGACTAAAATCCCTCGTCCGCCCGGGAGCTCCCGGGCGTTGTCCGCCTTGCCGCAGCGCTGCGCCGAGGCGGGCCTGTCTTTGCTCTCAACCCAATGCCGTTGCCGATTCCTCTGCCTGCTTTTGCCGCATGGACCCGCCTGGACACAGGAAAGGGGGCGCTGCGCGTATGTCGCAGATGAAGCAGCTGGCTCTGGATATCAGCATGGCGTCGAGTCCGACGCTGTCGCGCTTTTTCGTCGGTCCCAATGCCGCAGTGATCGATCATCTGCGCCACTGGGTGGGCGACGGCCGCATGCAGACCGCCCGCACGCCGGTGCCCACCTATCTTTGGGGCGAGTCGGGCTCGGGCAAGACCCACCTGCTCAAGGCCGTGCGCGAGGCGCTGCGCGAGCAGGGCGCCATGGTGGGCTGGATGGATGCATCCACCCTGTTCCCGCCGCCGTTCGACGAGCGCTGGGCGGCGGTGCTGATGGACGACGTGGACATCTACACTCCGCTGCAGCAGGCGCGGGCCTTCAACTGGTTCGTGAATGCGACGAGCCCGGCCACGGGCTCGCCGCGCTGGGTGCTGGGAGCCGGCCCCCTGCCGCCGGCCGACCTCAAGCTGCGCGAGGATCTGCGCACGCGGCTGGGCTGGGGCCATGTGTTCCAGCTGCAACTGCTCGATGAAACCGCGCGCCGCGCGGTGCTGCGCCAGGAGGCCGATGCCCGTGGCGTTTTTCTGGGCGACGATGTGATGGACTACATGCTCAAGCGCTTCTCACGCGACCTGGGCAGCCTGATGCAGCTGCTCGACATGCTCGACGGCTTTGCGCTTCGCAACAAGCGCGCCATCACCATTCCGTTGCTCAAGACGATGCTGGAAACCGAATGAGCCCACATTCTCGTGTGGGCAGGGACTGCGGGAGCCGGCGGAGCCTGCGTTGCAAGGGCAGCGCGGGACCCATTTTTTTAGGATATGCATGACCTCTGATCAGAAGCAACTCCGGCCCCGGCTGGCGTTGTTCGACCTGGACCATACGCTGCTGCCGCTCGATTCGGACTACGAGTGGGGCGAGTTCACGACGCGCATCGGCTGGACCGATCCGGCCGAGTTCGGCCGCCGCAACGCCGAGTTCTTCGCGCACTACCAGGCCGGCACGCTCGACGTGCACGACTATGTGCGCTTTGCCACCGAGGCCTTCTGCGGCCGTGGCGCGCAACAGGCCGGCGAGGCGCATGAGCGCTTCATGCGCGAGGTGATCACCCCCGCGATCCGTCCCCAGGCACTGGAGCTGCTGCGCACGCACCAGCAGGCGGGCGACCAGATCATCATCGTCACGGCCACCAACGAGTTCGTGACGCGCCCCATCGCCGCCGCACTGGGCGTGCAGGAGCTGATTGCCGTGGAACTGGAGCGCGACGCCCAGGGCTGGTTCACGGGCGAGATCCGTGGAACGCCCAGCATGCGCGACGGCAAGGTCCAGCGCATGCAGCAGTGGCTGGATGCGCGTGGCCTGGACTGGGGCGGCGTGGAGAGCTTTTTCTACAGCGACTCCTGGAACGACGTGCCCCTGCTCGAACGCGTGGACCACCCCGTGGCCACCAACCCCGACGCACGGCTGCGCGCCCTGGCCCAGGAACGTGGCTGGCGCATTCTGGACCTGTTTGGCGAAGCACCATGATCAAGAACATCATCGACAAGCTGCTGGGCAAGACCTCGGCTGCCCCCCGCGCCCGCAAGTCCCCCTTCGGCAAGCGCCAGGAAGTGCCCGTGCAGGTGCACGGCATCGACCCCAACCTGGTGGACCGGCGTGCCATCGACGTGGTCGAGACGCTGCAGGACGCGGGCTACGAGGCCTACATCGTCGGCGGCGCCGTGCGCGACCTGCTGCTGGGCCTGCGCCCCAAGGACTTCGACGTGGCCACCAATGCCACGCCCGAGCAGGTCAAGGGCCTGTTCCGCCGCGCCTTCATCATCGGCAAGCGCTTTCGCATCGTGCACGTGGTCTATGGCCGCGGGCGCGAGAACGAGGTCATCGAAGTCTCCACCTTCCGCGCCTTCCTGGACAACAGCGCGGCCGAGGCCGTGAGCGGCAACGAGCGCACCAGCAAGGCCCAGCTCGCCGGCATGCACCATGCGGTGGACGCCAGCGGCCGCGTGCTGCGCGACAACGTCTGGGGCCCGCAGGACCAGGACGCCACGCGCCGCGACTTCACCATCAACGCCATGTACTACGACCCGCGCACGCAGATCGTGGTGGACTATCACAAGGGCATCGACGACGCCAAGAAGCGCATGCTGCGCATGATCGGCGACCCGGCCACGCGCTACCGCGAAGACCCGGTGCGCATCATCCGCGCCGTGCGCTTCGCGGCCAAGCTGGCTGGCAAGGGCTTCAAGATCGAGCCCAAGACCGCCAAGCCCCTGGTGGAATGCGAGCCCTTGCTGGCCGATGTGCCGCAAAGCCGCCTGTTCGATGAAATGCTCAAGCTGCTGCAGACCGGCCACGCGCTGGCCTCGGTGGAGCAGTTGCGCGGCCTGGGCCTGGCACGCGGCATCTACTCGCTGCTGGATGTGGTGGTCGAGCGCGCGGAGCAGCCCTTTGTGCGCGCCGCGCTGACCGATACCGACCGCCGTGTCGAGGAAGGCAAGCCCGTGGCGCCCAGCTTCCTGCTGGCCTGCGTGCTGTGGCATGACGTCAAGACCGGCTGGGAACGCCGCCTGAACCAGCGCCAGCACCCCTTCCCCGCGCTGCAGGAATCCATCGACGAAGTGTTCGACCAGCGCATCGGCGATGTCTCGGGCCGCGGCAAGCTGGCTGCCGACATGCGCGAGATCTGGGTCATGCAGCCGCGCTTTGACAAGCGCACCGGCGCCACGCCGTTCAGCCTGGTGGCCCAGCCGCGCTTTCGCGCGGGCTTCGACTTCATGCGCCTGCGCGCCGACATCGGCGAGGTCGATGAAAGCCTGGCCAGCTGGTGGCAGGAATTCCAGAACGCCGACGACGCGCGCCGCGACGACCTGATCGCCCAGGCCCGCGACGAGCAGCGCGCCCGCCAGCGCAGCGCCGAGCCCAAGGTGCACCGCGTGGCCAAGGCCCGCCCCGCGCGCGAGGACGCCGGCGCTGGCGAAGCGCAGCAGGCCGACGCACCTGCCGCCGCCTTGCCCCAGGTGGAGGGTGAGGAAGGGTCAGCGCCCAAGAAGCGCCGCCGCCGTCGCCGCAAGCCACAGGGCGGTGGTGATGGCGCCGTGGGCGGGGATGACTGAGCCAGGGCACTGGGTCGCCATTGGCCTGGGCGCCAATCTGGGCGACCGGGGCCAGGCGCTGGCCCAGGCGCTGCAGGCCATTGGCGGCCTGCCGGGCACGCGCCTTGTGGCCGTGTCATCCCTCTACAGCACGGCACCCGTCGATTCCAGCGGCCCCGACTACCTGAATGCCGTGGCCGCCGTGCACACCACGCTGCAGCCGCTGGCCCTGCTCGATGCGCTGCAGGCCATCGAACTGGCGGCCGGCCGTGAGCGTCCCTACCGCAACGCGCCGCGCACGCTGGACCTGGACATCGAACTGTGGGACGACGAGCGCATCGCGCTGCCGCGCCTGAGCGTGCCGCACCCGCGCATGCACGAGCGCGCCTTCGTGCTCGTGCCGCTGGCCGAGATCGCGCCTGAGCGCATCACGCCCGCGCAGCTGCAGGCCGTGGCGGGGCAGGGCATCGTGCGCAGCGCCGGGCCCGGCTGGCATCTTCGGGATGGCGGGGCCCTGGCGAACGGCTCCCGTTAAGGCGGATTTAAGAGCCGGCCACGACATTGTGCGCGGGCCCGCAATCGGCGGGCCGGGAGCACGATATGCATCATGGATTCGGAAGGCTGGCGCGCCAGCGTGTGTATAAGGCTGCAAGGGCTGGGGCCGGGGGCGGGCTGTGGCAATGAGGTTCTTCTCACCAGCCGGCATGGCCGAGGCGCTGCCCGTGCCGGATCTGTCGCACCGGACCAGGGACGCCAGCGGGCTGGCCGGCGACCTCGCCTGCATGGCCCTGCTGGTGCTGGCATGGCTGGCCGCCACGGCATGGGCGCGTCCGCTGATGCTGCCCGATGAGGGGCGCTATGTGGCAGCCGCCTGGGAAATGCTCCATTCGGGACAGTGGCTCACGCCCACGCTGGACGGCCTGCCCTTTTTCCACAAGCCACCGCTTTTCTACTGGATCACGGCCGCCTCGCTGAAGCTGTTCGGCATGGGTGAGCTGGCCGCGCGTGCGGCGCCCATCCTGGGTGCGACGCTGGGCGCGCTGGCCCTGTATGCGTTCACGCAGCGTTGGCTGGGCCGGGCATTGGCGCGCCGGGTGCTGCTGGTGCTGGCGGTACAGCCCCTGTTTTTCGTCGGCGGCCAGTTCGCCAATCTCGACATGCTGGTGGCCGGGATCATCGTCGCGACGGTCCTGGCCCTGGCCCATGTGGCGCTGTGCCTGGAGCGTGGCCTGCCTGCCCGGCATGTGCTGGTCCTGGCGTATGCACTGGCGGCCCTGGGCGTGCTGGCCAAGGGCCTCATAGGCTTTGTGCTGCCCGCGCTGGTCATCGGCAGCTGGATGCTGATGCGCGGGCGGTGGCGGCTGCTGCCTTCGCTGCTGTCGCTGCCGGGTTTTGCGTTGTTCGCTGCCATTGCCGTGCCCTGGTTTCTTGCCATGCAGCAGCGCTTTGATGGCTTTTTCCACTATTTCTTCGTGGTGCAGCATCTGCAGCGCTTTGCATCCTCTGGCTTCAACAACGTGCAGCCCTGGTGGTTCTACGTTGCCGTGCTGGTGGTGATGGGCCTGCCCGGCCTGCTGTGGTCGCGCGCCCTGCTGCAGCGGGACTACTGGCGCGCCGGTGGCGACGGGCTCCTCGCATCGGTGCGCCTGCTGATGGCCCTGGCCGCCGGCTGCGTGCTGGTGTTCTTCTCGCTGCCCCAGTCCAAGCTCATTGGCTACATCCTGCCGGCCGTGCCGCCGCTGGCATGGCTGATGGCGGATGCCAGCCTGGCGGCTACAGGCTCCTTCGGCCCGGCGGGGCGCCGGCGTGCCTGGCTGGGCTGCATGGCCCTGAGCGCGGCCCTGGGGCTGGCGGCCGTGGCAGGCCTGGCCGTCAGCCATGTGCATTCATCGCGCGAACTGGGCCTTGCCCTGAAGTCCCAGCGCCATATGGGCGAGCCTGTCTACATGCTGGACGGCTACTGGTATGACGTGCCGTTCTATGCGCGGCTGCGCGAGCCCGTCCCCGTGGTGGGGCGCTGGGATGAGGCGGCCATCGACCTGCATGACAACTGGCGCAAGGAGATGAAGGATGCCGCAGGCTTTGCGCCGCAACTGGGGCGCTGGCTGCTGCCGCTGCCTGAGCAGTTGCCGGCCCGGCTGTGCGCGGCCGGGGTCAGCTGGGTCGTGGGAGACCAGAACGCGCGCCGCAACTATCCGTTTCTGGTGCAGCAGCCCCTGGCGAGGGACCAGGCTGCAGCGTTGTGGCGCGTGGACAGCCGGGAGCCCGGCATGGCCGCAGCGCTGGGCTGCGGCACCCGCCCCTGAGCCCGGGCGTCAGTCCACCTTCGCTCCGGAGGCCTTGACGATGGGCTGGTACTTGGCGCGCTCGGCGGCCATGAACCTGTCGAATTCGGCGGGCGTGGAGGACACGGGCTCGGCCATCAGGGTCTCGAAGCGGGTCTTGGTCTCGGGCGCGGCCAGTGCATCGCCAAAGGCCTTACTCAGCTTGTCCAGCACGGGCTTGGGCGTGCCGGCCGGGGCCACCAGGCCCCACCAGGTGTCGATGGAAAAGCCGGGGAAGGTCTTGGACAGTGCGGGCACGCCGGGCAGCAGCGTGGTGGGGTTCAGCGTGGTCACGGCCAGCGCCTTGAGCTTGCCTGAGCGGATGTTGGGTGCAGCGGCGGCCAGGTTGTCGATGTTGAAGTCCACCTCGCCCGACAGCAGGGCCAGCTGGGCCGGGTTGGCTCCGCGGTAGGGCACGTGCAGCGCGAAGATGCCGGCCTTTTGCTTGAGCATTTCGCCGGCCAGGTGGCCCGCGCTGCCATTGCCGCCGCTGCCGTAGTTGAGCTTGCCGGGGTTGGCCTTGGCGTAGGCGATCAGGTCGGCCACGCTGTGGATCTTGAGCTGCTCGGCACGGGCCGCGTTCATCACCAGCACATTGGGCACGCGCACCATCTGGGTGATGCCGGCGAAGTCCTTGCCCGCGTCATAGGGCATCTTGGCGTACAGCCAGGGATTGACGGCATGGGTGGCCGTGGCGGCCAGGCCGATGGTCATGCCGTCCGGCGTGGCGCGGGCAATGGCGTCGGCGCCGATGTTGCCGCCGGCGCCGGCCTTGTTGTCGATGATCACCACTCCCAGGGAGTCACGCACCCGCTCGGCCAGCGCGCGCGAGGTGATGTCCAGCGGACCGCCGGGCGCATAGGGCACGATCAGGCGGATGGGCTCTTGCGCCAGGGCAAGCGGGGAGGCCAGGGCAGCAGCGGCCGCCATGACCGAGAGAAGGCTGTTTCTACGGTTCATAGGGGCGCTATTGTGCAAAAAAATTGCGACACCTGGCTGCGCGCAGGTATGCAGAGCAGTTTTTCTGCGTATTGATTGATCTGCCCTGGCTTCAGGCTGCCTTGTCGGCTTCCGTGGTGAATGCGTCGGCGTAGAACTCTTCGTCGGGCAGGCCACGCTGGTGCACATAGGCCTGGTGCGCGGAATCGACCACGATGGGCGCGCCGCAGGCATAGACCTGGTGGCCCGAGAGGTCGGCAAAGTCGTCCAGCACGGCCTGGTGCACAAAGCCCGTGCGGCCGGTCCAGGCGTCTTCGGGCAGGGCATCCGAGACCACGGGCACGTAGCACAGCTGCGGCATGGCTTCGGCCTGTTCGCGCACCCAGGCGTCCATGTAGAGGTCTTCGGGGCGGCGGCCGCCCCAATACAGGGTGACGGAGCGGTGGATGTCCTTGTGGCGGATGTGCTCCAGCAGCGCCTTGATGGGCGCGAAGCCCGTGCCCGAGGCCAGCAGGATGACGGGCTTGTCGCTGTCCTCGCGCAGGAAGAAGCTGCCGAACGGGCCTTCCACGCGCAGGATTTCCTTTTCCTTCATGGCGCCGAACACATGGTCGGTGAACTTGCCGCCCGGCATGTGGCGGATGTGCAGCTCCAGCCCCGGTGCCGTGTCCTGCACGTGGGGGGCCGTGGCCATGGAGTAGGCGCGGCGGGAGCCGTCGCGCAGGATGAACTCCACGTATTGGCCTGCGTGGTAGCGGAACTTGTCTGCGGCGGGCAGTTGCAGGCGCACCTGCATCACGTCGTGCGACTTCTTCTCCAGCGTGGCCACGCGCACGGGCATTTTCTTGATGGGAAAGGCGCTGGCATCGGTGACCTGGCGGGACTCCAGCACCACCGAGGTGGCTGGCCTGGCGCAGCAGGTGAGCACATAGCCGTCGGCCTCTTCCTGGGCGGTCAGCGCCTTGTCGGCATGCGGGCCATGGGTGACATCGCCACTGAGCTTCTTGCACTTGCAGGAACCGCAGGCACCGTCCTTGCAGCCATAGGGCAGGCCCACGCCGGAGCGGATGGCGGCGGCCAGGATGGTCTCGCTGCCCTGCGTGGCGAAGGCGCGGCCGCTGGGCTGTACGGTGATTTCGTGGGAAGCGTTGGCTATCTCGGTCATGTTCTCGGTATCCTCGGGGGCGCCGGCGGGCGCGTGGAGCGCGCCGGCGATCTTCTTTCCCGGACGGACATGCCGCTGCCGCGACCGGCGGCGCGCGGGTGGCCGCCCTCGCAACAGGCCAGGATTTTGCCCTCAAACCAAAACCCATTGGGCGCGCTGCCGGCGCGCTTTCGACGCGAACGCGTGCTCATCGTCGGCTGCGGCGACGTGGGGCTGCGCGTGGCTGGTGCATTGGCGGGCGCGCCCGGCGCGCGCTCCGGCGTCGCACGACGGGGCCCGCGCGTGCTGGCCCTGACGCGTGGCGCCGAGCGCCTGCAGGATCTGCGCGGGCGCGGCATCACGCCGCTGCTGGGCGATCTGGACGCACCTGCCACGCTGCGCCGTCTGGCCGGCCTGGCCACGCGCGTCGTCCACCTGGCGCCGCCACCCAATCCGCCCGCTGGCGAAGAGGGCTGGTGGCTGGACCCGCGCACCACGGCCCTGCTGCGCGTGCTGCGCCGTCGCGGCCGGACGGCGAGCCTGGTCTATGGCTCGACCTCCGGCGTCTACGGCAATTGCGAGGGCGCCTGGATCGACGAAAGCCGCCCGCCCGCACCGGCCACGGCGCGTGCCCAGCGCCGCGTGAACGCCGAGCGTGCCGTGCGCTTTGCCGGGCGCTTTGCCGGGCGCGGCGGGCTGCGCGCCAGCATTTTGCGCATCCCGGGTATCTATGCGCCGGACCGGGAAAACGGCACGCCGCGCGGGCGCCTGCTGCGCGGCACGCCCCTGCTGTGCGCCGCAGAGGATGTCTACACCAACCACATCCATGCCGACGACCTGGCCCGCGCCTGCGTGCGGGCACTGTGGCGCGGCCGGCCGCAGCGCATCTACCACGCCAGCGACGATACGCAGCTGCGCATGGGGGACTATTTCGACTTTGCGGCCGATCTCTACGGCCTGCCGCGCCCCGCGCGCATCACGCGCGAGCAGGCACAGCGCGAGCTGCCGGCCAGCCTGCTGAGCTTCATGGGGGAGTCACGCCGCCTGCGCAACCAGCGCCTGAAGGCCGAGCTGGGCCTGCGCCTGCGCTACCCCACCGTGGAACAGGGCCTGCGCGCGTGAATCAGCGCGGATGGATGCCGCCGTTGGTGTCGTAGCAGCGGAATACGTTGCAGTGCGAGATGGGCGCCGAAGGCGGCAGCGGCTGCGGCGGCACGGGGCGCCCGACGATCCACGGCCGGTTGATGGCATTGGGCTGCAATGCGCGCGATTGCTGCAGCTGCTCATAGGCCTTGGGGCCCAGGCAGGCCATTTCCATTTGCTGCTGGGCGGCCTGGCTGCGCGGGCCCCAGGTGGCGGGATCGGGATTGGACTCGGCCAGGATGGTGTCCAGACGGCGGCGCGCCTGCTGGCAGGCAGGTGAGTCGCCGCTGTCGCGCTGGGCCGAGTTCTCGCGCTCGCGCCGGCTGCGCGCCTCGCGCTCCTGCTGCTGGGCGCGCGCGCGGCGCTCGGCCTCTTCGCGGGTCAGTTGCTGGTTCTTGCGCTCTATGGCGGCGGCGGACTGCGCGCGCTCGCGTTCCAGCTCTTCGGGGCTGGGGGCTTCCTGCACCTGCACGCGGTTTTCGCCGTCCTTGCAACTGCTGTTGGTGTAGGTGACGCGGCCGGTCTTGGCGTCCGTGCAGCGGATGACCTGGGCCGAGGCCGGGCCTGCGGTGAGTGCCACCACCAGCGTTGCAAGCATCGGTACAAGCGCCGCCAGCGCCCGGCGCTGGCAAAGGTCTTGGGTGCGGTGCATGGCGGTTTCCTTTCCCATCACAAACGGCACAGGGATGTGGTGCATTGCCGATTATGGTGCGCAGCGCAGGGGGCTGGATATGCCGCTGGTCAGCCGTTCAACGCCAGTGGCGCGGATCCTGCGTGGGGTAGGGGTTGCCGCCGCCCTGGCTTTCGCGCTGCATGCGCTCGATGGCGCGTTGCTGCTGCTCGCGGTCACGCTGCTGCTGTTCCCGGTCGCGTTGCTGGCGTTCACGATCGCGTTGCTGCTGGCCCTGGTCGCGCTCGCGGTCCCGCTGCTGGCGCTCGGCTTCGCGGCGCTGCTGCTCCTGCATGCGCTCGCGCAACTGGCGGTCGCGGTCCTGTGCCTGGCGGTCACGGTCCCGGTCGCGCTCGCGCATTTCACGCTCGCGCTCCTGGCGGTCGCGCCAGGCGTCGCGGTTGCGCTCCTGCTGAATGCGCTCGCGCTCGTACTGCAGGCGATCGCGCTCACGCTGCAGGCGCTGGCGCTCGTACCAGCCGTTGTCGGGATAGGCGGGCTGCGTGGGATAGGAGGGGTAGATGACGCCGCCGCCAGAGGGGTAGCTGGGGTAGGTCGGATAGCTGGGGTAGCCGGAGCCCATGTCCGAGTAGCCATCGGGCGGCACGGCGCAGGCGGTGACCAGGGCGGCGAGGCCAAGGCCGGCCAGCAGGCGCAGCGTGCGCAGGGGGCGCAGGTCACGCTGCTGCTGTGGCTGCGTGGTGGGGGCGTTGGAACGGGGCATGGTATGGGGTCCGGGCAAAGGCGTGTTTCCTGTCTGGATCTCTTCCTATGACGTTTGACAGGCCGTATTGGTTGACCAGGGTCGTCCTTGCAAGGCAACAAGGGCGACAGCGGAGCTTCTATTTTGATAGCAATTCGCCCATATTCTGTAGGTGTTGCCAGATGAATTGCGCAGGCGTGGTGCGCAAGCGTGCCTGCCGCCCCGGTCGCGGCAATGGCTTGCGGGCGCGGCTAGAATGGCCTCTGTCTTTGGCGGTGCGCAGTCCGTGCGCCGCAAAGCAGCGTTCTCAGGGCGGGGCGAAATTCCCCACCGGCGGTATCTGGATCTGTCTTTCGGCATATGTCCAGGAGCCCGCGAGCGCCCGGCAAGCCGCAAGGCCGGCCGGGGTCAGCAGATCTGGTGAGATGCCAGAGCCGACGGTCACAGTCCGGATGAAAGAGATCGCGCAGCACCTGCATGGCAGGCGCCATGCCCATGGTTTTCCCATGGGCTGCGCCGCGCCATGCGGCGCCATGGCGCGCGCCCTGATTCATTTGTCTCATCTTGAAAGAGCACCATGAATCAGACTCCTGTCTCCTTGAATTTCTCCGCACACGGCACGGCCTCGGGCACGCCGTGGAGGGCCGTCGCGGGCCGCAGCCGCGTGGCCGTCATCTGCGCGAGCTGGCATACCGATGTCGTGCACCAGGCGCGCGACTCCATGGCGGCCGAGCTGCAGGCCCAGGGTGTGGCCGCGCAGAACATCAGCCACTTCAATGTGCCCGGCGCCTTCGAGATCCCGCTGCTGGCCAAGAAGCTGGCCGACACTGGCCGCTTCGACGCCATCATCGCCTGCGCTCTGGTGGTCAATGGCGGCATCTACCGCCATGAGTTCGTGTCCTCGGCCGTGATCGACGGGCTGATGCGCGTGCAGCTCGACACCGAGGTGCCCGTGTTCTCCGCCGTGCTCACGCCGCGCGACTTCCACGAGCACGGCGACCATGTGGAGTTCTTCCGCGCCCACTTCGTGAAGAAGGGCGTGGAGGTGGCCCATGCCTGCCTGGCGGCCCTGGACCAGCTGGCCCAGGTGCAGGCGCTGGGCCAGGCCCGCGCGGCCTGAGTTTCAAGCGTCGCCTGCGTCGCCGGTTGCGGCGCGCCACCCAGCACAGCTTTGGGTGGGGACGGATGCTCGTAAACACTGAGTTGGTGCCGAGTGTCGCGGCCCCGTCACGCGGCATTGCCAAGCCGCGATGACGGGAATAACGTGACGGCCTGTTTCAACTGAGGAGTGCGCGATGAAGATGTCCCGGAAGTTGTGTATTGCGGCCGTCGTGGCCGGCATGGGTGGCGTGGCCATGGCCCAGGAGCAGGTGATCCGCATCGGCCACATCGGCCCGGTGTCCGGTCCCCAGGCCAATTTCGGCAAGGACAACGAAAACGGCGTGCGCATGGCCATCGACGAGCTCAATGCCAAGGGCATGGAGATCGCCGGCAAGAAGGTCAAGTTCCAGCTGGTGGCCGAGGACGATGTGGCCGATCCCAAGCAGGGCACGGCCGCCGCGCAGAAGCTGTGCGACGACAAGGTCGCCGGCGCCGTGGCCTTCCTCAACTCGGGCGTGGCCATTCCCTCGTCCAAGGTCTTCCAGGACTGCGGCATTCCCATGATCACGGGCGCGGCCACCAACCCCGACCTGACCAAGCCCGGCTGGAACACCACCTACCGCGTGATCGCCAACGACAACGCCCTGGGCGCGGCGCTGGCCAAGTACGCGGCCGAAACGCTCAAGCTCAAGACCGTGGCCATCATCGATGACCGCACGGCCTACGGCCAGGGCCTGGCCAATGTGTTCAAGAAGGATGCGGAAAAGCTGGGCGTGAAGGTCGTGGCCTCGGAGTTCACGAACGACAAGGCCACGGACTTCATGGCCATCCTGACCTCGATCAAGGCCAAGAAGCCCGATGGCATCTTCTACGGCGGCATGTACGGCCAGGCCGGCCCTATGCTGCGCCAGATGGCCCAGCTGGGCCTGAACGATGCCAAGTACTTCGGCGGCGACGGCCTGTGCGTGCCCGAGCTGGCCAAGGTGGCGGCCGGTGCCAAGCCGCTGGACAACGTGATCTGCGCCGATGGCGGCGCCTCGCTGGCCAAGATGCCCGGCGGCACGGAATGGAAAAAGCGCTACGACGCCAAGTACCCCGGCCAGTTCCAGGTCTACAGCCCGTACTTCTACGACGCCACCATGATGCTGGCCGACGCCATGAAGCGCGCCAACTCCTGGGACCCCAAGGTCTACATCCCCTTCCTGCAAAAGGCCGACTACTCGGGCGTGACCTCGAAGATCGCCTTCGAGAAGAACGGCGAGATGAAAAATCCCTCGTACACGCTGAGCGTGTTCAAGAACGGCCAGAAGACAGCCCTCGACTGAGCGAGCGTCCTTCCTTCGTTTTCATGCCCGCCCCGTGCGGGCTTTTTTTCGTGCGCTGTCCATGATCCTCAGGCCGGGGCCGGCGCATCGACCACGCCCGGCAACCGGGCCAGATAGGCCTGCAAGGCAGCGATGGCCTGGCGCACCTTGGCGGGCTGTGCCTGGCGCTGCGGGGTGACGGCCCAGATGTCCAGGCCGCCGAAGTCCCAGTCGGGCAGCAGGCGCACCAGGCGGCCTTCGGCCACCGTGTCGGCCACGTCCATGCTGCCCAGCAGGGCCAGGCCCAGGCCGGCCTCGCACATCTGCTGGATGGACAGCTGGTTGTTGCTGGCCACATGCGGCAGCACCTGCAGGCTGTAGGTCTCGCCCGTGTCAGGGTGGCGCGCCTCGGCACGCAGGGCCTGGCCCTGGCCCTCGCGCGCCAGGCCCAGCCAGCGCATGCTGGCCAGCGGTGCCGGGTGGCGCCAGGCCGCGCCGCCACCCTGGGCCTGTATCCATGCGGGCGAGGCGCACAGCCAGTTGCGCATGGCGCCCAGGCGCCGGGCGGCCCAGCCGGAATCGGCCAGCCGGCCGAAGCGCAAGGCCAGGTCGATGCGGCTTTGTATGAGGTCGATGGGCGCGTCGTCCACATCCAGGTGCAGGCGCAGTGCGGGGTGCCGGGCCAGCCAGTGGCCCAGGGCCGGCGCGATGTGGCGGGCAAAGCCCACCGTGGCTGACAGGCGCAGCTCGCCGCCGGGCTCGTCGCGCGCGGCCGCCAGCTCGGCCCGCGCCTGGCTGGCGGCCTGGGCCATGGCGGCGCACTGCTGGTAGTAGCGCTCGCCGGTGTCGGTCAGCGCAATCTGCCGGGTGGAGCGGTGCAGCAGGGTGACGCCGCCATCGCGTTCGAGCTGGCGCACCTGCTGGCTCACGGCCGAGGGGCTCATGCCCAGGGCACGCGCAGCGGCGCTCATGGAGCCGTGCTGCACCACGGCGGCGAAAACGGCCATGCGTTTGTAGTCATCCATGGGCTGTATTGTGAAGCTGCACTTCAAGGTCTTGGTAAAAATTGCCGTCTACCGCACGCATTGTGAACGGTGTAATCTCAATGCCATCGTGAACAGGCGCCCTGGCGCCATAAAGGACCGAAGATGAAAGTGGCATTGATTGGCGCAACCGGCTTTGTGGGTTCGGCGGTATTGAAGGAGCTGCTGCAGCGCGGCCATGAGGTCGTGGCCCTGGTGCGCGACCCCGCCAAGCTGGCGGCCCAGCCGCGGCTGCAGGCCGTGCAGGCCGATGTACTGGACGCCGCCGCCGTGCAGCGCGCCGTGGCGGGCGCGGACGCCGTGGTCAGCGCCTACAACGCGGGCTGGGGCAATCCCGACATCTACGAGGACTTCATGCGCGGCTCGCGCGCCATCGTGGCGGGCACCAAGGCGGCCGGCATCAAGCGCTACCTGGTGGTCGGCGGCGCAGGCAGCCTCTACATCGCACCCGGCAAGCAACTGGTGGACACGCCCGAGTTCCCGGCCGCCATCAAGCCCGGCGCCTCGGCTGCCCGCGATGCCCTCAACGATCTGCAAAAGGAGCAGGGCCTGGACTGGACGATGCTGAGCCCGCCCATTGCCCTGCACCTGGGCGACCATGGCGAACGCACAGGCCAATACCGCACGGGCAAGGATGAGCCGCTGATGCAGGCCGATGGCCAGCCCGGCACGATTTCGGCAGCGGACCTGGCCGTGGCCCTGGTCGACGCGCTGGACAAGGACCTGCACCTGCGCCAGCGTTTCACCGTCGCTTACTGAACACCTGCGCCAGTCCGCTGGTGCCGCAGCGGTCTCCATGGCATGCTGGTGTCCGTCATGAACAGGCAGGAGCACAGCCATGATCGACCACACGGGAATCCTCGTATCGGACTTCGAGCGCAGCAAGGATTTCTATGCACGCGCCCTGGCGCCGCTGGGCTATGAAATCCTCATGGAGCTTTCTGCCGAAGTCACGGGCCATACGGACACTGCGGGCTTCGGCGAGCCGCCCAAGCCCGATTTCTGGATCAGCGGGGGCACGCCCAACCAGCCGCCCATCCATGTGGCCTTCCGCGTGGACAACCGCCACATGGTCGATGACTTCCATGCGGCGGCCCTGGCGGCAGGCGGGCGCTGCAACGGCGAGCCCGGCCTGCGACCGCACTACCACGACGACTATTACGCGGCCTTCGTGCTCGACCCCGACGGCCACAACATCGAGGCCGTCTGCCACCTGCCTCCGGCCTGAGTCCCCCTGGCGGCACTGGGGCCTGCGCGGCAGCTGACATCAGGCGGTCGCATGGCGCAGCACAATATTGCGCTGCAACAAAAAAGGCCCCTCGTTCCCCATGCCCCCTTCCGTTTCCGCTGCGGCCGGCTCCGTTTCCGCGTCATCCACACCCACGGCCGCCCAGGCCTGGCTCAGCGTGATCGCGCTGGCGCTGGGCGCCTTCGTCTTCAATACCACCGAGTTCGTGCCCGTGGGCCTGCTCAGCAGCATTGGCGCGAGCTTTGGCATGCCCACCGAGCAGGTCGGGCTGATGCTGACCATCTATGCCTGGATCGTGGCCCTGGCCTCGCTGCCCTTCATGCTGCTCACGCGCAATGTGGAGCGGCGCAAGCTGCTGATGGGCGTGTTCGCGCTGTTCGTGGCCAGCCATGTGCTGTCGGGCGTGGCCTGGAGCTTTGCCTCGCTCATGGTCAGCCGCATCGGCATTGCGCTGTCGCACGCGGTGTTCTGGTCCATCACCGCCTCGCTGGCCGTGCGCGTGGCGCCGCCCGGCAGGAAGGCCGTGGCGCTGAGCCTGCTGGCCACCGGCACCTCCATGGCCATGGTCCTGGGCATTCCGCTGGGCCGCATCGTGGGCGAATGGCTGGGCTGGCGCACGACGTTCCTGGCCGTGGGCGGGGTGGCCGCCATCGTCATGGTGGCCCTGGCCCGGCTGCTGCCGCGCCTGCCCAGCGAGAACGCGGGCAACCTGGCCAGCGTGCCCATGCTGCTGCGCCGCCCGGCGCTGCTGTCCATCTACATCCTGCTGGTGGTCGTGATCACCGGGCAGTTCACGGCCTACAGCTATATCGAGCCCTTCGTGCAGGACATCGCGGGCTTCGAGGGCAAGGTGACCACGGCCGTGCTGCTGCTGTACGGCGGCATGGGCATCGTGGGCAGCGTGATGTTCAGCTGGTGGGGCCTGCGCCATCCGCGCGGCTTTCTGCTGGCCGCCATTGGCGTGCTGTCGGCCAGCCTGCTGATGCTGGTGCCGGCCTCGGGCCATGAGGCATCGCTCTACGTGATGAGTTCGGTCTGGGGTGTCGCCATGATCTGCTTTGCCCTGGCCATGCAATCCCAGGTGCTCAAGCTGGCGGCCGACGCCACCGACGTGGGCATGTCCATGTTCTCGGGCATCTTCAACATCGGCATTGGCGGCGGTGCGCTGCTGGGCAGCCAGGTCAGCATGCACGCGGGCATGCAGAACATCGGCTGGATCGGCGGCGGCCTGGTGGCGCTGGGCCTGGCCTGGTGCATCTGGGCCTTCGTGCGCTGGTCGGCCGGCTTCCAGGCCGCGCACTGAAGCGGGTCAGTCGCCGGGTGCCCGCATGGCCTGGGCGTAGCGCTGCGGCGCCAGGCGTGACACCAGTACGCAGACCACGAGCACGGCGGCCATCTGGGCCAGCCAGCCGGCGCCGAATCCGCCCGTGAACTGGTGCAGCCGGGCGATCACATAGGGCGCCAGCGCCGCAATCAGAAAGCCGCCGCCCTGCATCAGTGCGTTGAGCGCACCGGCCTGCGTGGGGTGGGGAAGATGGTCCAGCGCCACCACCATCATCAAGGCGAAGCACCCACCCAGGCCGATGCCGAGGATGACGATGTTGAGCAGCGGCGCCGCATCAGGCCACCAGACCAGCGCGGCCAGGCCGATGATCTGGCACAGCAGCGTGAACCCCAGCCACGGCCGCCGGTCGGCATGGCGCGCAGCCAGCACGGGCAGTCCCAGTGCGGCGCTGGCCTGGGCCACCGACAGCAGGGCCACCAGGCCGCCGCTTTGCGCAGGGCTCCAGCCGTGCGTCTGGTAGAAGGGCGCAAGCCAGGCCACCATGGCCGCATAGCCGCCATTGATGAGGCCGAAGCAGGCCATCAGCAGCCAGGTGCGCGGGCGCTGGCGCAGCCAGCCGGTGTCTTGCGAGGCATGGGCTGCCATGGGCGCCGGACCCGGCAATGTGCTCAGCGCATGCCGCGCCAGCGCCAATGCCAGCAGGGTGGGCGCAGTCCAGAGCGCCAGTGCAAAGCGCCAGTCCAGTCCCCATTGCACGGACAGCGGCGAAATCTGGGCACCGAGCGCCCCGCCGCCCATGAGCGCGGCCGAGTACAGCCCCATCATCTGGGCCATGCGTGCGGGCGACTGGCGCTTGATCAGGCCCGGCAGCACACCTTGCACCAGGGCCACGCCAGCGCCGCACAGCGCGGCCGTGGCCAGCAGGGTGGCCGCACTGGAGCCCGCCACGCGCAGCGCGCAGCCCAGCGCAATCACCGCCAAGGAACCGACCACGGCGCGGCGCGGACCCAGGCGCCGCAGCGCGGCCGGGGCCAGCCAGGCGCCCACGCCCATCAACGCCATGGGCAGCAGGGTCAACCAGGACAGCGTGGACAGATCCATGCCCGTGGCGGACTGGATCTGCGGGCCCAGCGGGCCGATGGCCGTGAGAAACGGGCGCAGGTTCAGCGTGACCAGGACCACGGTGGCCAGCCACAGCGCCGTTGGAATGGCGTGCGCTGCGGCGGGCGCCTCGGTGCGTGCAGGCGCAATGGACGACATGGCTTCAGGCCCAGGGGGCGTTGCCATACAGCTGGGCCGCCGTGATGCCCGTGTCCAGCCGCGTCAGGGGCAGCGGTGGCGGCTGCAGCGGCATGCGCAGCCGCTGGTAGGCGCCTTCGCTGGACAGGCCGTAAGGCTGGGCGTCCGCGTTGTCGAAGGCGAAGAAAACCTGCTCGGCCCCGGCCATCACCAGCGCCGCCAGGCACATGGGGCAGGGGTGGCCGCTGGCGTAGATGGTGCAGCCAGCCAGGCTGGGGTTGGCCTGGGCGCGCGTGCCGGCGCGCAGCGCCTGCATTTCGGCATGGGCACTGGGGTCATGGCTTTGCACGATCTCGTTGACGCCCGTGGACAGGATCTGCCCCTCGCGCGCGAGCAGGGCGCCGAAGGGCCGGCCGCCCCGCAGGCGGTTGTCGTGCGCCAGTTGCACGGCATGGCGCAGCAGGCGGATGTGTTCTTGTTCTTGCATGGGGATGGCTGGGCAATCGGGAGCTGAGGCCGCAGTCTAGGACGGGGGCCATCAATTGGAAAATTAAATGATCAAATGCCAGGCAGTGACAAAGCCACTGAAATCCGCCCAAGCCCCATGCAACCCTCTTCCATAGACCCCACCCTGCTGCGCAGCTTCTGCGCCGTGGCCGAAACCGGCAGCTTCACGCGCGCGGCGCAGGGCGTGCACCTGACCCAGTCCACGGTCAGCCAGCAGATCCGCAGGCTGGAGGAGCAAATGGGCTGCACGCTGCTGGACCGCAGCGGGCGCCATGTGGAATGCACGCTGGAAGGAGAGCGCCTGCTGGCCTATGCGCAGCGCATCCTCACGCTCATGGACGAGGCCGTGGAGCAGTTGGCTGGCGCCACCGAAGCCGTGCTGCGCATTGGCGTACCAGAGGACTTTGCCGGCCATGCCTTGATGCCCGCCTTGGGCGCGCTGGCGCGCAGCCAGCCGCAGTTGCGCCTGGAGCTGACCAGCGGGCTGTCGCAGGCGATATGGCAGCAACTGCAGGCCGGCGAGCTGGACCTGGCCATCGTCAAGCAGCGCAGCGGCAGCTCGCCCGGCATGGCGCGCTGGCCTGAACCACTGGCCTGGATAGACAGTGCGCGGCATCCCTGCCACGGGATGGATCCCTTGCCCCTGGTGGTGTTTCCGCAGGGCGGCCTGTACCGCAGCGAGATGACGCATGCGCTGGATGCCGCCGGCCGGCGCTGGCGCCTGGCCTATGTGAGCGCCAGCCTGGCCAGCCTGGAAGCCGCCGTGGAGCAGGGCCTGGGCATCAGCCTGCTGCCGCGCCGGCTGGTCGGGCCCGGCCACCGCCTGCTCGACGGCATGGCCGGCTTCGCCCCCGTGCCTGATGTGGAGGTGGCACTGCATGTGCGCGCCCAGTTGTCGGCGCCGGGCCGGCGTCTGACTGAGCGCCTGTGCGAGGTGTGCGAGGCGTTGCTGTCGCCTGCCGCTGGCGAAGCCTGAAAAAATCCCCGCCGTGGCGGGGATGGTCAGTGGGTGACGCGCAGGCTCAATCCATCGTCAGGTTCTGCTTTTGCACCACGTCCTTGTAGACCGCCAGTTCGGCCTTGATCTCTTCAAAGAAATGCTCAGGCGTGTCGGCCACGATCAGCGAGCCGGTTTCCTCGATGCGCTTCTTGATGGCCGGGTCCTGCAGCACCTTGCGCGTGGCGGCGTTGACCTTGTCCACGATGTCGCGCGGCAGGTTCTTGGGGCCGACGATGCCGTAGTAGGCCATGCGGTTGACGGGGGCCAGGCCCACTTCCTTGAAGGTGGGCACATCGGGCAGGGCGGCCAGGCGCTGGGGCGCGGCCACCACGATGGGCACCAGGCGCTTTTCCTTGACGAAGCCCAGGGCGGAGGGCAGGTTGTCGAAGATCAGCGGAACCTGGCCGGCCACGGCGTCGTTCAGCGCGGGGCCGCTGCCACGGTAGGGCACGTGGGTGATGTCGGTGCCCGTGGACAGCTTGAACATCTCCATCATCAGATGGGTGATGCTGCCGTTGCCGGGCGAGGCGTAGGAGTACTTGCCGGGGTTCTTCTTCACCTCGGCCAGGAACTCCTGGTAGTTCTTGCCCGCGAACTTGGGGTTGGCCGCAATGATGTTGGGCGTGGCCGCGATGTTCACGATGGGCGTGAAGTCGGTCAGCACGTTGTACGGGATCTTGGGGTTGATCGCCGGGTTGGTGGCCGTGGTGGACACGGTGGCGATGCCCAGGCTGTAGCCATCGGGCTGGGAGCGCGCCGTCTCGGCCGCGCCGATGCTGCCGCCGCCGCCGCCCTTGTTCTCGACCACCACGGGCTGGCCCAGGGCACGGCCCAGCGGCTCGGCCACGATGCGCGCGATCAGGTCGGTGGTGCCGCCGGCCGCGAAGGGCACGAGCAGCTTGATGGGCTTGGTGGGGTAGCCCTGGGCATGGGCTGCGCCCGAAAGCGCGAGGGCGCCGAGGATGCCGGCGAGCGCGATGCGGGAGGTGTGAGTCATGGTGTTGTCTCCTTGAATGGATGTTGTGGACGTTTGTTGTGAGGCACCGACGGGTGGGAGGGCGTGATTCTTTAGGACATTCGTATGGCGGTGCTTTGGCTGGGAAATGTGGAGGCGGTGTTGCGCGGCGCTGGCGATCAGACCACGCCGCGAGAGCGCAGCGCCTGGATGGCCATGGGCGCAATGCCCAGCTCGCCCAGCACTTCATCGGTGTGCTGGCCCAGGGAGGGCGGTGCGCTGCGCAGCACGGGCGGGGTATCGCTCAGGCGCATGGGGCTGGCCACGCCGGCGATGCGCGAGATGCCGTCGCCGGCCTCGCGCGGCAGCTCGACGCGTATGCCGCGTGCGCGCACCTGCGGGTCGTCGAAGGCCTGGGCGATGGTGTTGATGGGGCCGCAGGGCACGGCCTTGTCTTCCAGCAGCGCAATCCATTCGGCCGTGCCGCGTGTCTTCATGAGGGGCACCATCCGCTCCAGCAGCGCCTGGCGGTTGCGCACGCGGGCGGTGTTGGTGGCAAAGCGCTCGTCCTGCGCCCAGCCGGCTTCGCCGACGGCGGCGCAAAAGCGCGCGAACTGCCCGTCATTGCCAATGGCCAGCAGCACGTTGCCGTTGGCCGTGGCGAAGTCCTGGTAGGGCGCCAGGCTGGGGTGGATGTTGCCGGCGCGGCCTGGCGATTCGCCCGTGGCCAGAAAGCCGGCGGCCTGGTTGGCCAGCACGGCCATGCCCACGTCGAGCAGGGCCATGTCGATGTGCTGGCCCCGGCCCGAGGCCTGGCGTGCATGCAGCGCAGCCAGGATGGCATTGCTGGCATACAGGCCCGTGAAGACATCGATCACGGCCACGCCCACCTTGAGCGGGCCGCCTCCGGGCGCCTCGTCGGCATGGCCGGTGATGCTCATCAGCCCGCACATGGCCTGCACCATGAGGTCGTAGCCCGCGCGCTCGGCATACGGGCCGGTCTGGCCGAAACCCGTGACCGAGCAATAGATCAGGCGCGGGTTGAGCGCCTTGAGGCTTTCGTAGTCCAGCCCGTACTGCGCCAGGCCCCCGACCTTGAAGTTCTCCACCAGCACGTCGGCCCCGGCCGCCATCTGGCGAATCAGCTGCTGCCCATCGGGGGTGGACATGTCGATGGTGACCGAGCGCTTGTTGCGGTTGCAGGCCGTGAAATAGCTGGCCTCCTGCGTGGCCTGGCCATCGTCGCGCGCCAGGAACGGAGGACCCCAGTGGCGCGTGTCATCGCCGGCCACGGGCCGCTCGACCTTGATCACATCGGCACCCAGGTCGGCCAGCGTCTGCGTGCACCAGGGCCCGGCCAGCACGCGGGAAAGATCAAGCACCTTGATGCCAGCCAATGCGGCCGGCGCGGAGGATGTGGAGGACATGAGAGGGAAGAAATATGAGCGAGCCCGATGCCGCTGGTAGTTCAGCTGAGGGCTTGAGCTTCCATCACCCATAGCGTGTGACACGGGCGTGGAACAGGCCAGGGACGCCGAGCAAGAGCCGCCTCGCGGCGAGGGCGTCGTCCCCCTCCGCGAAGCGAGAAGGGGGAAGGCGCGAAGCGCCTCAGGGGGTCAGTTGGCAAAAGCTGCGATGCCGGTCTGGGCCCGGCCCAGGATCAGCGCATGCACATCGTGCGTGCCCTCGTAGGTGTTGACCACTTCCAGGTTGACCAGATGGCGGGCCACGCCGAACTCATCGCTGATGCCGTTGCCACCCATCATGTCGCGCGCCATGCGGGCAATGTCCAGCGACTTGCCGCAGTTGTTGCGCTTGATCAGCGAGGTGATCTCGATCACGTTCTGGTGCTCGTCCTTCATGCGGCCCACGCGCAGCGCGGCCTGCAGGCCCAGGGTGATCTCGGTCTGCATGTCGGCCAGCTTCTTCTGGATCAGCTGGTTGGCAGCCAGGGGGCGGCCGAACTGCTTGCGGTCCAGCGTGTACTGGCGCGCCGTGTGCCAGCAGAACTCGGCTGCGCCCAGGGCGCCCCAGGCGATGCCGAAGCGTGCGCTGTTCAGGCAGGTGAAGGGGCCCTTGAGGCCGCGCACCTCGGGGAAGGCGTTTTCCTCGGGAACGAAGACGTCGTCCATCACGATCTCGCCCGTGATGGAGGCGCGCAGGCCCACCTTGCCGTGGATGGCCGGGGCCGACAGGCCCTTCATGCCCTTGTCCAGGATGAAGCCGCGGATCTCGCCCACATGGCCGTCCTCGGTCACTTCCTTGGCCCAGACCACGAACACGTCGGCCACGGGGCTGTTGGTGATCCACATCTTGTTGCCCTTGAGGCGGTAGCCGCCGTCCACCTTGTAGGCGCGGCTGGACATGCTGCCGGGGTCGGAGCCGTGGTCGGGTTCGGTCAGGCCGAAGCAGCCGATGAACTCGCCGCTGGCCAGCTTGGGCAGGTACCTATTCTTCTGGTCTTCGGTGCCGAATTCATTGATGGGCACCATCACCAGCGAGCTTTGCACGCTGGCCATGGAGCGGTAGCCCGAGTCCACGCGCTCGATCTCGCGCGCCACCAGGCCGTAGCTGACGTAGTTCAGGCCGGCGCCGCCGTATTGCGTGGGGATGGTGGGGCCCAGCAGGCCCAGCTCGCCCATCTCGCGGAAGATGCTCACGTCGGACTTTTCGTGGCGGAACATTTCCAGCACGCGGGGGGCCAGCTTCTCCTGGCAGTAGGCATGGGCCGCGTCGCGGATCATGCGCTCGTCTTCGCTCAGTTGCTGGTCGAGCTGGAAGGGGTCATCCCATTGGAAGCTGTTGCGGGCCATGGCGTGGTTTCTCCAAAAAACAAAGAGGTCAAGGGCGGGTCGCTGCCATATGCCAAAGCCGGGCAGGCTGTGGCCATGGAGCGTTGTTGCGACGCATCTTAGAAGCGGGCCTGCGCGTGGCGCAAACGATGTTTGTTCATCCATGAATGCGTAAAGCGCATGTATGGATTCCATGTTGCGGGTTATTCCCTATGATGTGTGCCATTGGAGTGCGTTGAATTCATGAGATATGCGTAGAGCCCTGCCATCCACCCAAGCCCTTGCCTGCTTCGAGTCGGCCGCCCGCCACATCAGCTACACGCGTGCGGCGCAGGAACTGTCGCTCACGCAAAGCGCGGTCTCGCGCCAGATCATTGCGCTGGAGGAGTTCCTGGGCGTGCAGCTGTTCCGGCGTACGCGCCACGGCGTGCTGCTGACGGAGGCGGGCACGCAGTACGCCCAGCAGGTCTCGCGCTGGCTGCACGGCCTGGAGCGCGACACGCTGGACATCATGGCTCACCAGGGCGAAGGCGGCCCGCTCAACCTGGCGGCCGTGCCCACCTTCGCCACGCGCTGGCTGCTGCCGCGCCTGCCGCAGCTGGCGCGTGAGCATCCCGAGGTCACGGTGCACATCGACGTGCAGACGCGGCCCTTCCTGTTTGCCGATACCGTGTTCGACGCCGCGCTCTATGCAGGCACGCCCGAGCAGGTGGCGCGCTGGCCCGGCGTGCAGGCGCAATGGCTGATGGACGAAGAGGTGGTGCCCGTGTGCAGCCCGCAACTGCTGGCCACGGCCCAGGCGCGCGAGCCGGGCCGCGCCTGGCTGCCCGTGGGGGCGGATATCGTGGCCCGGATGCCGCTGCTGCAGCAAAGCACGCGGCCCTACGGCTGGCAGCAGTGGTTCGATGCCATGGGCGTGGCCGCGCCGCGCGCGCTGGATGGCATGCGGCTGGAGCTGTTCTCCATGCTGGCTGTGGCCGCCAGCCAGGGCCTGGGCGTGGCGCTGATGCCACCCATGCTGATCGAGCAGGAACTGGCGCGCGGCGACCTCATCATTGCCTGCCCCCAGCCACTGCGCGGCAACCGCGCCTACTACCTGGTCACGCCGGCCCTGGCGCCCGATGCGCAGCCCGCGCCCGCCCTGCGCGTGTTCTCTTCATGGCTGCAGCAGCGCGCCAGGGAGCACCGGCCTGCCTGAAAATTAAGCAGGCTTTGGATTGTTCAACGATGACAGTCACTTAACTGACTTATCCTTGCTGCTGGCGGCGCTTGTCCACAGGCTTGTGGGGGTGTCTCTGGGGAAAACCCGCAATCGTGCTCAAAACCAGGGCAGCACGGCCAGGCACAACGGCATGACCACGGCCGTGGCCACGCCGTTCAGGCCCATGGCCAGGGCCGAGAAGGCGCCCATGGTCGGATTCACCTGCAGCGCGCGTGCCGTGCCAATGGCGTGGGCCGTAAGACCCAGGGCAAAACCCTGCACGGCCGGGTCATCGCTGCGCACCAGGCGGATCAGCAGCGGCGCCATCATCGTGCCCGCAATGCCGGTGATGGCCACGGCCACGGCCGCCAGCGAGGCCGGCCCGCCAAAGCGCTCGGCCATGGGCAGGGCGATGGGAATGGTGGCCGACTTGGGCGCCAGCGCCACCAGCGTCTGCACCGTCGCACCCAGGCTCCAGCCGATCAGCAGTGCCGACAGCAACGCCACCACGCAGCCCACGGCCAGGGCCACGCTGATGGGCAGCCACAGCGCGCGGATGCGCTCGCGCTGGGCGTACAGCGGAATTGCCAGCGCGACGGTGGCCGGGCCGATCAGCAGCCCCAGCAGCGAGACGCCGCTGCGGTAGCTGGCATAGGAGGTGCCCGTGGCCAGCAGCACGCCCACGATGACGACCACGGCCGTGAAGACGGGAATCAGGAGCGGATGGTTGCCGCTTCTGCGGTACAGCGCCATGGCCGCCAGGTAGACGGCCATGGTCAGCACCAGCCAGGGCAGATGGGCGGTGGAGGCATTGCCGGACAGCGACTGCCAGGCGCTGTGCCAGTGGGTGGCGAGCGCGCTCATGCCTTGTCTCCCTGGTTGGCAGCCGCTTCGCGGGCGCGCTGGCGCTCCAGGCACCAGCGGAAGGTGAAGGCCGTGGCCAGGAAGGTAATGGCCGCACCCGCCACGCAGGCGATCACGAAGGGCTGCCATTCGCGCGACAGCCGGTCGAACTCCAGCATCACGCCTGCAATGACGGGAATGAACAGCAGCATCATGTTCTGCAGCAGCACGCCGGCGGCCTTCTCCAGCGACTCGGGCAGGCGGCCGTGCAGCAGCAGCGCCCCCAGCAGCAGCAGCGTGCCCACGAGCGCGCCCGGAAGCGGCAGCCCCGTGAGCTGGACGATGGCCTCCCCCAGCAACTGGAAGGCGAACAAGGCGGTGATGGCGTACAGCATGAAAACCTGAATTCCTGGGTCAGATGGGTGAGGGAGCGGCCAATGGGGCGGGTGCGGCAAGAGCGTGGATCGCCCGTTGTCAGGCCGGGGCCTGGCCCTGGCGCCTGTGGGACGCCGCCGCAAAGCGTGCAATCATCGCCCACAACTCGAAAAAAGGTGCGGCCACCGATTGCGCGGCTCCCGGGCCAAGGCTATGTTTGGGTCCGTGCCCCCGAGAGTCCTGGGGCATGAGACTTTGAATAGCGAAGGAGTAGCGATGGCCGAAACCACATATCACGCACCCGTGTACGAGCCGACGGTGGATGAACTCGAAGTGCTCAAGAAGCTGGAGATGGGCGAGCCCGTGTCGCTGGAAAGCGCGGCGCGCGAGCATCTGTCCAAGAGGCTGCGCGAGCGTGGACTGGTCGAAGTGGACAGCAGCCATCAATGGCACATCACGGCGGCAGGGCGCGCGCAGATCCGCCGCACGGATGCCTGAGGCGAGGTGTGTCATGCGCCTTCCGAATCGAGGGTTTTCCCTTGGATCTGGAGGTTGCCTGATTTGCAGGCAGCTTAGCCTGCGGCCAGTGAATGCAAGCACTTGGACGCCTCGTTCACTTGCTGTTCACTGATTATCCACAGGGTTGTTCAATGGATCTGTGGAGAAAGAAAGCCACCTCAGGGTGGCTTTTTTCATGGGCTTTTACAGGCCCGAGCCGTGGGCGCACCGGGCTGGTGCCCGCGCTGGGCAAGGGCTGCATGACGGTGGTGCAAGTGGCGGTTTTCAGAGGGGAAAGTACTGAATTTGACGCAGGGCTGCAGCCCTGCCTGCGGGCTGGGATGGTGCTGCTTCAAGCAGGCTTCAGCATGGGCCAAGGTCCAGGCCTGGCAGGCCTTGAGAGGCGGTTGATGCCAAAGTTGTGCACAGGTTGGGCCCTGTGCGGCGAAAAGCGCGCAGGCGTCATCCCGCCCAAGGCATGAGGACGCAGGATCAGTGCAGGCTGGGAGGCCTTGAAATGCAGTGCAGCCGTTGAACACGGCTGGATGCAAAGGGGCTTGAGGTTTGTGCGGACGCTGTGAAGACAGCGGCCGGAAAAGAAATAGCCGAAAAAGCAGGGGACTGCTTTTTCGGCTACGTAATCTCTGGTGCCCGGGGCCGGAATCGAACCGGCACGCCTTGCGGCGGGGGATTTTGAGTCCCCTGCGTCTACCAATTTCACCACCCGGGCTACTTAGCGCAGGGGCGAATTATGGCACAGTGTGAGGCTATGAAAATTTATCCGACCATCGAAGACGCCATCGGCCGCACGCCCCTGGTGGCATTGCAGCGCATCGGTGCGCAGTCTCGCCAGGAACGTGGCAACGTGGTGCTGGGCAAGCTGGAAGGCAACAACCCGGCCGGTTCGGTCAAGGACAGGCCGGCCCTGTCGATGATCCGCCGCGCCGAAGAGCGCGGCGACATCAAGCCCGGCGACACGCTGATCGAGGCCACCTCGGGCAATACCGGCATTGCGCTGGCCATGGCCGCCACGATCAAGGGCTACCGGATGGTGCTGATCATGCCCGAGGACCTGTCCATCGAGCGTGCCCAGACGATGAAGGCCTATGGCGCCGAGCTGATCCTCACGCCCAAGAGCGGCGGCATGGAATACGCGCGCGACCTGGCCGACCAGATGGTGGCCCAGGGCAAGGGCGTGGTGCTCGACCAGTTCGGCAACCCCGACAACCCGCGCATCCACTACGAGACCACCGGTCCCGAGCTGTGGGAGCAGACCGGCGGCGAGATCACGCATTTCGTGAGCGCCATGGGCACCACGGGCACGATCACCGGCGTGGCGAAGTTCCTCAAGGAAAAGAACCCGGCCATCCGCATCGTGGGCGCCCAGCCGGCCGAAGGATCGCGCATCCCCGGCATCCGCAAGTGGCCCGAGGAGTACATGCCCAAGATCTACGACGCCTCGCTGATCGACGAGACCGTGCTCGTCGGGCAAGACGATGCCGAGGACATGGCGCGCCGCCTGGCGCGCGAGGAAGGCATCTTTGCCGGCATCTCTGCGGCGGGCGCCTGCTGGGTGGCCCAGCAGATTGCCGAGCGCGAGAACAACGCCACCATCGTCTTCGTGGTCTGCGACCGCGGCGACCGCTATCTGTCCACGGGCGTCTTCCCCGCCTGACGCAGCGACAGGCCCGCCTTCCGGCGGGCCTTCCTGTTTGCATTGAGCCAGGACAGCAAAAAACCAGGAACAGCCCCATGCACTATGAAACCCGCTATTGCACGCACTGCGCAACGCCCCTGCAGTGGGTGATCCAGGCCGAGGACGGCGGCGATGTATCGCGCCTGCGCTGCCCCGAGTGCGGCTGGACGCACTGGAACAATCCCACGCCGGTGCTGGCCGCCATCGTGGAGCTGGACGGCAAGGTGCTGCTGGCGCGCAATGCGGCCTGGCCCGAGAAGGTCTTCGGCCTGATCACGGGCTTCATGGAAGCCGGCGAGTCGCCCGAGGAGGGCGTGGCACGCGAGGTGGCGGAGGAAACCGGCCTGCAGGCCGAGTCGCTGGAGCTGATCAGCGTGCATGAGTTCCTGCGCATGAACCAGGTGATCATCGCCTTCCATGTGCGCGCCAGCGGCCAGGTGCGGCTGTCGCCCGAGCTGCTCGAGTACCGCCTGCTGGAGCCTGAGAAGGTGCAGGCCTGGCCTTCGGGCACCGGCATGGCGCTGGCCAAGTGGCTGCGCAGCCGGGGGCATGATCCTGTGATCCGTGACTTCTGGAAGCGTGCCGAGCAGGCCCAGGAGGCTGAAGCGAGTCGCGCCGATCAAGACACTGCTGCCGGCCTCAGCCGCGATGCCGCCTAGAATCCCAGGCTCAAGAGGTGCATCCGATGGAAATTCACAAGGAAATCGACACGCGCGGGCTCAACTGCCCGCTGCCCATTCTCAAGGCCAAGAAGGCGCTGGCCGAACTGGACAGCGGCCAGCTGCTCAAGGTGGTGGCCACTGACACGGGCTCGCTGCGCGACTTCCAGGCCTTTGCCAAGCAGACCGGCAATGAACTGGTGGAGCAGCAGACCGTGGGTGCGGAGTTCATCCATATCCTGCGCCGGCGCTGAGCGGCTGCACGCGGTTCGCTCCAAAGAAAAAGGCCTGCTTTCGCAGGCCTTTTGCATGGGGCAGGGGCGGCCCTGAGGCCCGGCCTCAGATGCTCAGGCCCTGCAGGTATTCGCGGAAGCTCGCGCCCACATCCTCGTGCTGCAGCGCCAGTTCCACCGTGGCCTGCAGAAAGCCTTCCTTGCTGCCGCAGTCGTAGCGCTTGCCCTGGTACTGGAAGGCGTAGACGGCTTCATGGGCCATCAGGCGTTCGATGGCGTCCGTCAGCTGGATCTCGCCGCCCACGCCCTTGGGCTGGTTGCGGATCTCCTCGAAGATGGCCGGTGTCAGCACGTAGCGGCCAGCCACGCCCATGCGCGAGGGGGCCTTCTCGGGCGCGGGCTTTTCCACGATCTTCTCGATGCGCATCAGCGAACCGCCGGCCGGCTCGCCAGCCACGATGCCATAGCGCTTGGTCTGCTCCAGCGGCACTTCCTGCACGGCCAGCAGGGAGCGGCCCTGCTTGTGGAAGGCCGATGTCATCTGCGCCATCACGCCGGGGCCGCCGGGCTCGCCCACCATCAGGTCGTCGGCCAGCAGCACGGCAAAGGGCTCGTTGCCCACCAGCGGCTCGGCGCACAGCACGGCATGGCCCAGGCCCAGCGAGCGCGGCTGGCGCACGAACAGGCAGTTCATGTCGGCCGGGCTGATGCTGCGCACCAGCTCCAGCATGGCCTGCTTGCCGGCGTTCTCCAGCTCGTTTTCCAGTTCGTAGGCGGTGTCGAAATGGTCCTCGATGGCGCGCTTGCTGCGGCCGGTGACGAAGATCATGTCGCGGATGCCGGCCTCGTAGGCCTCTTCCACGGCGTACTGGATCAGCGGCTTGTCCACCACGGGCAGCATCTCCTTGGGAGAGGCCTTGGTGGCGGGCAGAAAGCGCGTGCCGAGCCCGGCAACGGGAAACACGGCTTTGCGGACACGGGTCTGATTACTCATGAAAATCTTGGGATTCAGGTGATGGAAAAAGCGTGCGGCTTTGCGTCTTCTTCGCTAAGTGTCTCAGCTTTCATTGTGCGACTTGATGCCCTCGGACGATGAAACTGGCGCAGCCCAAGATCAGGGACACCGAGGAAGGGCCTGAGCCGGCCGCGCCGCCCCGCGCCGAGGGTGTCGTCCCCCTCCCGCGAAGCGAGAGAGGGGGAAGCGGCGCAGCCGCTCAGGGGGAGATTCCATGTCAACCCAGGCGGGCGAGTTGTTCCTGGATGCGGATCAGCGTGGCACCGAAGTCGGCCACGCGCTTCTTTTCCTGGTCGATGACGGCCGGGGGCGCCTTGGCCACGAAGGCCTCGTTGCCCAGCTTGGCATTGGCCTTGGTGATCTCGCCTTCCAGGCGTGCGGCTTCCTTGGACAGGCGGGCCTTTTCGGCGGCCACGTCGATCTCCACGAACAGCGCCAGGCGCGCCTCGCCCACCACGCAGACCGGGGCGGCCTGGGCGGCCTCGGCCCAGGCGGCTTCGTCGTCGAACACCTTGACCTCGCTGAGCTTGGCCAGGTTTTGCAGCACGGCGGCATTGGTGCGCAGGAACTGCGACTCATCGGCCGAGCTGGCCACGGCCAGCAGCGGCAGGCGCTGGGCCGGCGACACGCCCATCTCGCCGCGCAGCGTGCGGCAGGCGTCGATCATCTGCTTGATGCGGCCCACGTAGGCGATGGCGGCCTCGTCGATCTTCTCGGGCTGGGCCTCGGGGTAGCGGGCCACGGCCACGGACTCGCCGGGCAGGCCGGCGACCGGGGCGACCTTCTGCCACAGGGCTTCGGTCACGAACGGGATGATGGGGTGGGCCAGGCGCAGGATGGCCTCCAGCGTGCGGATCAGCGTGCGGCGCGTGGCGCGCTGCTGGGCCTCGTTGCCGGTCTGGATCTGCACCTTGGCGATTTCCAGGTACCAGTCGCAGAACTCGTTCCAGACGAAGTCGTACAGCGCGTTGGCCACGTTGTCCAGGCGGAATTCGGCAAAGCCCTTGGCCACTTCGGCCTCGACCTTCTGCAGCTGCGAGGCGATCCAGCGGTCGGGCTGGCTGAACTGCATGTAGCCCGCGAACTCACCGCCGGCCTGGCATTGCTCCTTGGTGTGGGGCAGCAGGCCGCAGTCATGGCCTTCGCAGTTCATCAGCACGAAGCGGCTGGCGTTCCACAGCTTGTTGCAGAAGTTGCGGTAGCCCTCGCAGCGCTTGCTGTCGAAGTTGATGGAGCGGCCCAGCGATGCCAGGGCCGCGAAGGTGAAGCGCAGCGCGTCGGCACCGTAGGCGGGAATGCCCTCGGGGAATTCCTTTTGCGTGTTCTTGCGCACCTGGGGCGCGGTCTCGGGGCGGCGCAGGCCCTGCGTGCGCTTGTCCAGCAGGGTGTCCAGGTCGATGCCGTCGATCAGGTCCACGGGGTCGAGCACGTTGCCCTCGGACTTGCTCATCTTCTTGCCCTGGGCGTCACGCACCAGGCCATGCATGTAGACATGGCGGAAGGGCACGCGGCCCGTGAAGTGCGTGGTCATCATGATCATCCGGGCGACCCAGAAGAAGATGATGTCGTAGCCCGTGACCAGCACCGAGCTGGGCAGGTAGAGGTTGTAGTCATCGTCGGCCGCCTCGGTCTGGTTCGGCCAGCCCATGGTGGAGAACGGCACCAGGGCCGAGGAGTACCAGGTGTCCAGCACGTCCTCGTCGCGCGTGAGCGTCTTGCCGGGGGCCTGGGCGCGGGCTTCTTCCTCGGTGCGGGCCACGTAGACCTTGCCGTCCTCGTCGTACCAGGCGGGAATCTGGTGGCCCCACCACAGCTGGCGCGAGATGCACCAGTCCTGGATGTTGTTCATCCACTGGTTGTAGGTGTTGACCCAGTTCTCGGGCACGAACTGCACCTGGCCGCTGGAGACGGCATCGATGGCCTTCTGCGCGATGGACTTGCCCGTGGCATCGCCTTCACCCACCTTGTTCATGGCCACGAACCACTGGTCGGTCAGCATGGGCTCGATCACCTGGCCCGTGCGCGTGCAGATGGGCACCATGAGCTTGTGCTTCTTGGTCTCGACCAGCAGGCCGGCCGCGTCCAGGTCGGCCACGATGGCCTTGCGCGCCACGAAGCGGTCCATGCCGCGGTACTTCTCGGGCGCCTCGTCGTTGATGGTGGCCGTCAGCGTCAGCACGCAGATCATCGGCAGGCCGTGGCGCTGGCCCACGGCGTAGTCGTTGTTGTCATGCGCAGGCGTGACCTTGACCACGCCCGTGCCGAACTCGCGGTCCACGTAGTCGTCGGCAATGATGGGAATCTCGCGGCCCACCAGGGGCAGGATCACGGTCTTGCCGATCAGCGCCTGGTAGCGCTCGTCCTCGGGGTGCACCATCAGGGCTGCGTCGCCGAGCATGGTTTCCGGGCGCGTGGTGGCCACCACGAGCTGGCCCGAGCCGTCGGCCAGCGGATAGGCGATGTGCCACAGCGAGCCGTCCTTCTCCTCATTCTCGACCTCGAGGTCGGAGACGGCGGACATCAGCTTGGGGTCCCAGTTCACCAGGCGCTTGCCACGGTAGATCAGGCCCTGCTGGTACAGGCGCACGAAGGTCTCGTTGACGATGGAAGACAGCTTGTCGTCCATGGTGAAGTACTCGCGGCTCCAGTCCACGCTGTCGCCCATGCGGCGCATCTGGCCGGTGATGGTGTTGCCGCTCTGGTTCTTCCACTCCCAGACCTTGCTCACGAAGTTCTTGCGCGCCTCGGGAGGCGTCGCGCCCATGTCGTGGCGGCTGGCGATGCCCTGCTCCTGCAGCTGGCGCTCCACCACGATCTGGGTGGCGATGCCCGCGTGGTCGGTGCCGGGAACCCAGACCGTGTTGTGGCCCTTCATGCGGTGGTAGCGCGTGAGGCTGTCCATGATGGTCTGGTTGAACGCATGGCCCATGTGCAGCGTGCCCGTCACATTGGGCGGCGGCAGCTGGACGGAGAACGATGGCTGGGATGCATCTGCCTGGCCCGTGCCGCGCACGCCGGCTGCGCCGTAGCCGCGCTTTTCCCATTCAGGGCCCCATTGGGCCTCGATGGCTGCGGGTTCAAACGATTTGGACAGGCTGTCGAGGCCTGGCTGGGCAATGGTGTCGCTCATGGCTTGCTTGCGGGGAATTGTGCGAATGGCGTTTGGCAAATGAAAACGGCATCCGTTGAAGGGATGCCGTCTGCATATGCGAAATGGATGACGGTTTGACGGGGATTCTACCGACCCCGTCCGCCTGCCTGTTCGCCGGGTTTTATTGAGAGCGTGTTGTGCACTCTAAAGTGCACAACACGCTCTAGGCCGCATCGGGCACGAACTCGGGCCGGTCGTTGCTCTGGGGCTTGAGCGGCTGGGCGGCCTTGCCTTCGGCGCGTTCCTTGCGCCATTGCTCCTTGCGTGCCGTCCACTCGTTCAGGCGGGCGTGGGCGGTGGTGCTTTCGCGCGCCATCTGCACTTCGTCGGCCAGCTGGGCCGACAGCTCCAGGCGGATACCGTTGGGATCGAAGAAATAGATGCTCTTGAAGATGTGGTGGTCGGTCACGCCCAGCACCTCGATGCCATGTGCCACCAGGCGGGCCTTGGTGTTCTCCAGTTCCTCGACGGTGTCCACGCGGAAGGCGATGTGGTTGATCCACAGCGGCGTGTTGGGCGAGGGCAGGGCCTTTTCGTCATCGCCGATGTCGAAGAAGGCGATGAACGAACCATCCTTCAGGCGGAAGAAGAAGTGCGTGTATGGGCAGTACTCGCCCGTGCTGGGCACGTAGTCGCTCTGGATGATGTGGTAGAGCGGCAGGCCCAGGATGTCCTCGTAGAAGTGGCGGGTCTCCTCGGCATCGCGGGCCTTGTAGGCGTAGTGGTGCAGCTGCTGCACGGCGGCGGGCGGTGGCAGTGTGGACAGGTCGGGACGGGCGCTTGTGTTCATCGAATGTCTCCTTGGTGGATGTTTTGATTCTACTATTCGTAATCAATTTACCTAAATGAAATGTTGCGATGGATGCAGGGATATGCGCGCTGCGGTGTCCGGGCCACCTGCGGTGCCGAGTTGCCGGCAGCACTTGACCTTCAAGTCACTTCACGCTTTCTCATGGAGGTCCGTGCCCCTGCCTGCCATGAATGCCATCGGTGCAGCGGCCCTCTGTTCACAACCGTTTTCAAGTCAAGGAATCTCATGAGCGACAGCCATCAGCACGGCGACGTGCGTGCCCTGCCGGAATCCCGTCTCTGGTTTGCCTTCGGATTGACCGGCACCTTCATGGTGGTGGAAATCATCGGCGGCATGGTCACGGGCAGCCTGGCCCTGATCTCCGACGCCATGCACATGCTGACCGATGCGATGGCGCTGCTGCTGGCCCTGGTGGCCATACGCGCCGGCCGAAAGGCAGCCGACCTGCTGCGCACCTACGGCTATGCGCGCTTCGAGATCCTGGCCGCCGCCATCAATGCGCTGGTGCTGCTGGGCGTGGCCTTCTACATCCTGTATGAGGCCTACCGCCGGCTGTCGGCACCTGCAGAAATCCAGTCCCTGGGCATGATGGCGGTGGCGGCCGTGGGCCTGGTGATCAACCTGCTCTCGATGCGCCTGCTGTCGGGTGGCAAGGACGAGAGCCTGAACGTGAAAGGCGCGTACCTGGAGGTGTGGGCGGACATGCTGGGCTCGGTCGGCGTGCTCGCCGGTGCCGCGCTGATCTGGCTGACGGGCTGGCGGTGGATCGACTCGGCGGTGGCCGTGGGCATCGGCTTCATGGTGTTTCCGCGGACCTGGACCCTGCTGCGCGAGTGCATCAACATCCTGCTGGAAGGCGTGCCCTCGGGGATGAGCCTGCAGGCGGTGCGCGAGACGATTGCGGGCACGGCGGGCGTGGCAGCGATCCACGATGTCCACCTGTGGGCGGTCACGCAGAGCAAGCCCATGCTGACCGGCCATGTGGTGCTGCTGCCCGGCGCGGACGGCGAGCAGGTGCGCCGCGATATCGAGGACAGGCTGCAGGCCGGCTTCGACCTGCACCATACGACGCTGCAGATGGAGCGCGAGGATCGCTCCGCGGCAGAGCACATCCACTAGGATGCCTAGTCTTCATGGACCACACCCGGAGTGCACCGATGCTTGAGCTTCGACCCAACTGCGAATGCTGCGACAAGGACCTGCCGCCAGAGTCTGCCGAGGCTCGCATCTGCACCTTCGAGTGCACGTTCTGTGCCGGCTGTGCGGATCACGTGCTGCACGGCGCCTGCCCCAACTGCGGTGGAGAGCTGGTGGCCAGGCCGCGCCGGCCGGCGGACAGGCTGGAGCGGTATCCGGCCTCGACGAAGCGGGTGCTCAAGGCCGGCGGTTGCGCTGTACGGGCCTGATCCGGCACGGAGCCATCGATTGCAGTACCAGTACCACGATGGATTGCTGGAGCAGGTGAGCCTGGATGTGGCGGCCCGGAGCGTGGAACTGTGCTTCTTTCTCTATGCCGTGTTCGACAGGCCGCAGGCCAGGGTAGCCATTCGCCTTGAACGGATCGTCAACTTTCCTGCCGTGCAGGCGTACTTTGCCGACGTCCAGCGCGACGCAGCCGCAGAGATGGATGACTGCCTGGACCGCTGCGAAGTGCTGCAGCGGGATACGAAGAGGCCTTCGTCAGCAATGGCGCAGCATCTGTTCTTGCAGCTGTCCCACTACGGGCGGCTGAAAATCCACTGCGAATCCGTTGTCGAGGAGCTTGTTCCAGAGCCGTAGCGGACCGCTGCGGGTTTATGCCGTGAAGACGGGGCGCCTGCGGCCACGGAACGCAGCCTCCACCGCCAGCACGGCTGCAAAACCCATCACATAGGCCAGCACATCCCACCAGTCGGCCGTGCTGCCCAGCACGATGCGCAAAGCGCGGTTGGGAATGTGCAACTGGAAGGTCGATGCCAGGAACTGGCCCAGCTCCACCAGCAGGCCCACGCACAGCGCGGCCGACGCCAGCGGCAGCACGCGCGCGGCGATCACGGTCTTGAACACGGCATAGACCCAGGCCACGGCCATCACGTCGCCAAAGAAGCTGCGCACCCAGCCCCAGCGCGCGCCGACGGTGGCCAGCAGCACGAGCAAGACAAACAGGGCCACCGCCCACGCCAGGGAAACAGGATCAAAACGCCATCGCATGGCCGCCATCATCGGGCCAAAAGCGGGTCCGGTCAGCGAGCCGGGTGCGCAGTGCCTTGCGCAGCGGTGGCCAGCGGGTGCGCTATCCCGCCATCGCCGTAGCTGCCCACCACCTGGGCGATCACCACCTGGTAGCCCTTGAGCCAGCGCGCCTGTTGCTGCTTGGCTTCGAGGTGCGCAGGGTGGCGCATCAGTTGCTGCAGCGCCTCCCAGGTCTGCCAGTAGTAGACGTTGGAGACCAGGCCTGTGGCGGGGTTCTCCCAGGCCTCTTCGCCCAGGTAGCCGGGGATGGCGCGGGCGATCTCGGCGATCCGGCCGTCAAGGGCATGGAATGGCGCGTCATATTCGCCCGGCGCGAAGGTGAAGGTGGATGTGTACATCGGTGGTTGGCAATCTGTGTGAGGGTGGCAGGCGCTAGAGGCGCGGCGCCGCATCCATGGCGCTGGCCAGCGGCTCCTGTCCGCGCTCGCGCAGCGCGCCGATGGCGCCTTCCAGGTCGCGGGCCTGCCGGTTCTGGCTGAGCTTGGCCTTGCCCTCCAGGCGGGTGATGCGGATCTGCAGGCCGACGATGGCCTGCAGCATGCCGTCGATGAATTCACGCGGCGAGTCGGACATCTTCCAGGGCTGGGCCTGCGATGCCTCATGGACCCGCGTGAGCCGCCCGACCAGGCCGCGCACGAATCTCTCGTCGTCATGGATGCTGATTTGCCCGTGCACATGCACGGCCTCGTAGTTCCAGGTGGGCACCAGGCGGTGCGTCTCGTGCTTGCTTGGATACCAGCTGGGCGAGATATAGCCTTCGGCACCACGGAAGACGACCAGCACCTCGGCGCCGTCGCGGCACTGCTGCCACAGCGGATTGGCGCGGGCCACATGGGCGCTCAGCGTGCCCATCTCCCCTGGGTCCGCATCCAGCAGGAACGGCAGGTGGTTGGCGTCCAGCACGCCGTTGGCCTGGGTGACGAGCGTGCCCAGGGGGTGGCTGCGGATCAGACCGTGCAGGCTGTCGGAATCGGTGAGGGAGAAATGGGCGGGCGTGTACATGGGCGCTTCCTGGGCTGGTGTGCCGGCATCGGGGGAAACCGGACTATCCACCATCCCTGGCACAATGAAAAATCCAGTTTCGTGATTTTTTGGCAGACCAGTTGAAATCCGCTTTCACCCGCCATGCCGGCGCAGCGCCTGGCGCCCGCACCCTCCACGAATGGCTGAAATCACAGGTGGCCGACGGCAGCCTGGCCGTGGGCGCACGCCTGCCCTCCACCCGCGCCCTGGCGCTGGACCTGGGCGTGTCGCGCACCACCGTCACGGCCGCCTACGAGCAGCTTGCGGCCGAAGGCTATCTGGAGACCGCTCCAGGCAGCAGGGCGCGCGTGGCGGCTGGTGCGGCGCAGCGCAGCCGTGCGCGCAGCATGCCGGCAGCGGCCCAGCAGCATGGCCGTCCCCGGCTGTCTTCCTATGGGCAGCGGGTGGATGCGCTGGCGTCAGCCCTGCCGCCGGCAGCAGGCGATGGTGGGCCGGCCCCGATCGACTTTCTCTACGGCGCCCTGGCCTTTGACGACTTTCCCACGCTGGCCTGGCGGCGCGCCTACAACCGCGCCATCGTGCAGCGCCAGTCTTCCCTGTCCTACGACGCGCCCGAAGGCGAGCCGGCGCTGCGCACGGCGCTGCAAGGCTATCTGCGCAGGGCGCGGGGGCTTGTCTGTTCGGCCGATCAGATCGTGGTGGTGCAGGGCTCGCAGCAGGCCATCGACCTGTGTGCGCGCGTGCTGGTCGATCCGGGCGAGACCGTGCTGATGGAAGAGCCCTGCTACCTGATGGCGCGCCGCGTGTTCGAGGCCCAGGGCGCATGCCTGCAGGAAATGGCCGTCGATGAACAGGGCCTGGATACCTCGGCGCTGGCCGGTCGCCAGGCGCGGCTGGCCTATGTCACTCCCTCGCACCAGTTTCCGCTGGGCGGCGTGCTGCCCATAGGCCGCAGGCAGCAACTGCTGGCCTGGGCGCGCGCCACGGGTGCCTGGATTCTGGAGGACGACTACGACGGCGAATTCCGCTACGGGCTGCGCCCTATCGACGCCCTGCAGTCCATTGACGAGGTGGGTTGCGTCATCCATGTCGGCACCTTCTCCAAGGCCTTGTCGCCGCAGATGCGCATGGGCTACCTGGTGCTGCCGCCGTCCCTGGTGCCCGTGTTCCGGGAAGCCCGGCGGCTGGCCGACCGGCATGCACCGCGCCTGGACCAGCTGGTGCTGGCCGCGCTGATCGAGGACGGCAGCTACGAGCGCCATGTGCGCGCTGCCCGCCGTCGCAACGAAGGCCGGCGGGCGGCATTGCTGCAGGCACTGGAGCGGCACCTGCCGGGCGCGGTGCAGGTCGAAGGCTCGGCCTCCGGCCTGCATGTGGTGGCCTGGGTGCCTGCCGTGCATCAGCGCGATGAGATTGCCCTGGTGCGGCTGGCGCGAGAGCGTGGCGTGGGCGTTCGCCCCATCTCGCCGCTCTATGCGGCCGGCGATGCCCATCGCCGCCAGTCCTGCGCCGGGCTGGTCCTGGGTTATGCGAGCCTGCAGCCGCAGGCCATCGAGCAAGGGGTGCGCAGGCTGGCGGGCGTGGTGCGGGATGCACAGAAAAAAGGCGGGGCCTTCGAGGCCCCGCCTTGCTGACGCTGAGGTTTCCGGGTGTTGCCGCAGCGCCTGCAATCAGCTGGCGCTGCAGAGAACGAGCGTGGAACTCACACTGCCAGCGGGCTTCTCGCCTGTGCCCGCATAGCCGTTGGGCAGCGTCGTCGTGGCGTTCAGCGTGAAGGCGACGCTGATGGACAGCGTGGTTCTGAACGCGATCGTGGCCCCAGCCGGCAGTGCCGAGGTCAGGGTGACCTGGCGGGAGGTTGCGGAAAGTACCGACACGTTGGCTGTGCCTCCCGTCACACTGAACACACCGATGTTGGCAACTCCCGAACCGGTGATGGTCACCGTGGTGCCGACGGGAAGCGGCGCAGAGCCTGCCGTGAGTGTGAAGCCGGGGCCAAGGACGCCAAGCACACCACAGCTGCCATCGAGGTGGTAGGCGCCAATGTCGATGGAACCCGAGACCGTGATCGACAAGGCTGCGGTGTCGGTGTTGCTGCCCTGGATGGTGACATTGGTCGGCCCCTCGTCCGAACCTGCGGTGAAGGTCACCGTGCAAGTCCCTCCGGCCGGCAGCGACAGCCCGCAGGTGTTGCCGGAAACGGACAGCCCACTGACGCCGGGGACGGTGGCGCCGATATTGGCGGCGGCATTCGACCCCGTGTTGGTGATGGTCACGGAGCCCGTGTCGCCAGGAGCAATCGTCAGGGTCGATGCGGAGATCCCCAGCGTGGTCGAGGTGCTGGGCGCCGTCACCGTGAATGGCACGGTCGTGGCAGACGTGTTGCTGCCCGCAAAGCTGACCGGCGTAGGACCCTCCGCTGCGCTTGCGGTCAGCGTGATGATGCAATTGGCCCCCGCTGCCAGCGATGAACCACAGGTGTTGGCCGACACCGTGATGCCGCTGCCTGCCGGAATCGTGGCCTGAACGTCGAGCGCAGGGGCCCCACCGTTGTTGGTGATGGTCACCGAGCCCGTTGCGCCTGTGTTGAACGACACGGGCGTGGTGGACATGCCCAGCGTGGTCGGCGTGACGGGCGCCGTCACCGTGACCGGCACGGTCGTGGCCAGCGTATTGCTGCCGCCGAAGCTGATGGCCGTGGGGCCTTCGGCGGCGGCCGCAGTCAGGGTGATGCCGCAGCTGGCCAAAGAGGCGAGTGCGGCACCGCACGTGTTCGACTGCACGGTGATTCCGCTACCGGCCGGCGCCGTGGCGGTCACGTTGAAGGCCGCAGAAGCGCCGGTGTTGCTGATGAGGACCGTTGTCGAACCGCCCGCAGCGAACGACAGCGGAGCGCTGGGTATCGAAAGCGTGGCCGTGGGAACGGGCACCGTCACCGTGACCTGCACGGTCGTGGTGGGCGTATTGCTGCCGCCAAAGATGACCGCGGTCGGGCCTTCTGCCGCCGCAGCCGTCAGCGTGATCGTGCAGTCGGCCCCGGGGGCCAGGGAGATGGGGCAGGTGCTGGACGCCACCGTGATGCCGCTGCCGACCGGAATGGTGGCTTGCACGTTGAACGCCGGTGCGGATCCGTTGTTGGTGATGGTCACCGTGCCCGCTCCGCTGGTGCCAAACGACACGGGTGCGGCGGGGATGTCCAGCGTGGTCGGCGTGACGGGGGCTGTCACCGTGACCTGCACCGTCGTCGCCGGTGTGTTGGTGCCGCCGAAGCTGATGGCGGTCGGCCCTTCGGCCGCAGCGGCCGTCAGCGTGATCGTGCAGCTGGCAGCGGGGGCCAGGATGGCGGGGCAGGTGGTGGTGGACACCGTGATGCCGCTGCCGGCCGGGATGGTGGCCTGTACGTTGAACGCGGGTGCGCTTCCGCTGTTGGTGATGGTCACCGAACCTGCACCGCCGGTGCCGAACGACAGGGGTGTCGTGGGAATGTTCAGCGTGGTGGGCACGACGGGGGCTGTCACCGTGATCGGCACGGTCGTGGCCGGCGTGTTGCTGCCGCCGAAGCCGATGTCGGTCGGGCCTTCGGCCGCAGCGGCCGTCAGCGTGATCGTGCAGCTGGCAGCGGGGGTCAGGATGGCGGCGCAGGTGGAGTTGGACACCGTGATGCCGCTGCCGGCCGGAATGGTGGCCTGTACGTTGAACGCGGGTGCGCTTCCGCTGTTGTTGATGATCACCGAACCAGCGCCGCCGGTGCCGAAGGACACGGGGGCAGTGGGAATGTTCAACGTAGTCGGCGTGACAGGGGTCGTCACCGTGACAGGCACCGTCGTGGCCGGCGTGTTGCTGCCGCCAACGCCGATGTTCGTGGGGCCTTCCGGTCCTGCCGCCGTCAGTGTGATGGTGCAGCTTGCGCCCACCGGCAGTGACGCCGGGCAGGTGGAGGAGGCCACCGTGATGCCGCTGCCGACCGGAATGATGGCCCGCAGATTGAACGCAGGCGCCGTTCCGTTGTTGGTGATGGTCACCGAGCCTGCGCCGTAGGCGCCGAACAGCACGGGTGCCGGGGGAACGGTAGGCGCGGTTGGCGCGACGGGTGCGGTGACCGTGACCTGTGCGGTAGCGGCGGGCGCATTGCTGCCGCCGAAGCCGATGTTGGTCGGGCCCTCGGCCGAAGGGGCAGTCAACGTGATCGTGCAATTGGCCGAGGGAGCCAGGATGGCGGCGCAGGTGGTGCTGGACACCGTGATGCCGCTGCCCGCCGGAATGCTGGCCTGCACATTGAACGCAGGTGCGCTGCCGCTGTTGGTGATGGTCACCGAGCCAGCACCGTTCGCTCCGAAGGACAGGGACGCCGAGGGAATGGTCAGCGTGGCGGGCAGGACGGCAGTCGTCACCGTGACGGGCACGGACGTGGAAGCCGTGTTGCTGCCGCCGAAGCCGATGGAGGTCGGGCCTTCCGCCGAGGGGGCTGTCAGCGTGATCGTGCAGCTGGCCGAGGGAGCCAGGATGGCGGAGCAGGTGGTGTTGGACACCGTGATGCCACTGCCCCCCGGAATGCTGGCCTGCACATTGAGCGCAGGTGCGCTGCCGCTGTTGGTGATGCTCACCGAGCCGGCGCCGCCCGCTCCGAAGGACACGGACGTCGCAGGAATGTTCAGCGTGGTGGGCGTGCCGGTTGCCGACACCGTGACCGGCACGGAAGTGGATGCCGTATTGCTGCCGCCGAAGCCGATGGCGGTCGGGCCTTCCGCCGAGGGCGCGGTCAACGTGATCGTGCAGTTGGCAGAGGGTGCCAGGGCGGCAGGGCAGGTGGTGTTGGACACCGTGATGCCACTGCCTGCAGGAATGCTGGCCTGCACATTGAGCGCATTTGCGCCGCCGCTGTTGGTGATGGTCACCGATCCCGTGCTGCCCGCCGCAAACGACAGCGGCGTGGCGGGAATGCTCAGCGTGGTGGTCGGGGCCGGGCCACCTGTCACGGTGACCGGGGTGGTGGTGGCTGCGGCGTTGCTGCCGGCAATGCTGACCGTGGTCGGGCCTTCCGCCGCGGGTGCCGTCAGGGTGATGGCGCAGCTGGAGCCCGCAGGCAGCGTTGCCGCGCAGCTGTTGGAGGAGATGGTGATGCCGCTGCCTGCGGGAATGGTGGCCTGCACATTGAGCGCTGCCGAGCCGCCGCTGTTGCTGACGTTCACCGTGCCGGTGCTGCCTGCGGCAAATGACAGGCCGGCGCCGGGAACGCTGAGCGTGGTGGGGCTGGCGCCAGCCGTGGCCTGGGCTGCCTCGGCGCGGCAAATGGTTTCCACATTCACCCGGCATGTGCCATTGGGCGCAATGGTGTTGCCCACGGCGCAAAGAGGCGGGGGCGATGCGGGCGGTGCCCCTGGCGGCATGAGATGGGTGAAGCCCGAGGGAAAACACTGATTCAAATTCGGTGGCTGAATGGCGGTGATTTTGAGTGCCACACCGGAATCATTGGTGAAATCTTCTGCAGAAAATCCATTGATATTGCCGCCATTGACAATTTGCGCAACGAGCAATGGCCGTGTCTCACCCGCCGGGTTGGTAAAGCTGCCCGTCAATTGGGCACGCAGATCGGGGCTGTGCCACAGCGTGGCGCACACGATGGCGCTGGTGCACAGCGCCATGAAGAGCGCCCGGTGCTGCCGGTTGCGCAGCACCAGCCAGGCGGCCATGGCCAGCCCTATGGCAAGGGCCAACAGACTCCAAGGGTTGTCCACCGGAATCGCGGTTGCCGCGACGGCGGCAGCCGGAGCGACCGTGATGCTCTGGGCATTGGCGGCCATTGGGAATGAATGGGCGGCAATGGCGGCGAAAACGGCGGGGGCAATGGAGATCTGCTTCATGGGTGAATGCCAGGGAGTGATCGGAAAATGAAATTTAAAGTAAGTTTTTTGGAGTATGTCTATTTGTATCTATCGATATCGAGGAATCGTTATGCTGCGACTTCTCAAAGACCGTGAAATCGCTATCAATTTGATGCATTTGCAAAGGCCGCCAATGTGCTCGCTGTTCCTCTGTGGAGCGGGTGCGAATGGAGGGCATTGGCAAGGTCTTTTCCGGGAATTCAGAAAAGGCAAAAAAAAGCCCGTGACCGGCTTGCGGATCACGGGCTTTGGGCGGCAGCGCCCTGAAAGGCACTGCGGCGAATGCGGGTTTACTGCTGCTTGACCGCTTCGATGGACATCACCAGGCGCACTTGCTTGGGGAAGCCATAGTCCACGCCGTAGTTCACGCCGAAGGCGGTGCGGTCGATCACGGCTTCGAAGTCGCCGCCGCAGGTCTCACGCTTTTGCAGCATGGCGTTGGGGTAGCAGGTGAACTTGTTGGCCTTGATGGTCACGGGCTGGGTCTTGTCCAGGATGGTCAGGTGACCGGTGACTTCCTTGAGCTTGTCGCCGTCGAAGACGAACTTGTCGGAGACGAACTTGGCCTGGGGGAACTTGGCCACGTTGAAGATGTCGGCGCTCTTGAGGTGCTTGTCGAAGGCGGCGGTGCCCGAGCTCAGCGATTCCATTTCCAGCACGACTTCGACCTTGCCGGCCTTGGCGTCACGGTCGAATTCCACGGTGCCGCTCTTCTTGTCGAAGCGCACGCGGTTGGTCGAGGCGCCGTTGTGGTCGATCTCGAACGTGGCGAAGGTGTGCGTCGGGTCGATGGCGTAGGTTGCGGGAGCAGCCTGGACAGCGGTGGCAAACAGGCCGGCAATGGCCAGGGCAAACACGGAAGTGCGCATGAAAGAACTCCTAGGTTGGGGTTGCACGAAACGGGAAAGAAAATGGCCGATCTTGGGCAGGGACGCGGCTTACAGCTTGCCCACGCCGGTCAGTGCCAGCTTGAACTGCACCTGCACCTCGTCGGCCACCATGGAGGTATCGCCCCATTCGCCTTCGCCGATCTTGAATTGCAGGCGCTTGAGCGGCAGCGTGCCGGTGGCCGTGGTCGTGGTGCCGGACTGGGCCAGTTGCACGGGAATGCTCACGTTCTGGACCTGGCCCTTGATGCTGAGCTTGCCGTCCACCTGGTACTTGCCGCCGCCCAGCGCCTTGACGGCGGTGGAGTCGAACACGGCCTGCGGGAATTTGGCGACGTTGAACCAGTCCGCCTTGGGCAGTTCGGCGTCGGTTTCCTTAGCGCCCATGGTGGCGCTGCCGGTGTCCACGGTGAAGCGGATCTTGCTGGTGTCGGGCTTGGCCGTGTCGAACTGGACCTGGGCATCGAACTTCTTGAAGTGGCCCTGCAGGGGCACGCCCATCTGCTTGGCCGTGAAGTTCACGGTGCTTTGGGCGGGCACGAGCTTTTGCTCGGCCAGTGCCGCTTGGGAAGCCAGGGCCGCAGCGGCCAGGGCGATGGTGGTCAGCGTGGAGGAAAAGCGCATGGCGAGACTCCTAGGGGTCGGGAAGGTCCGGTCAGGGGGTGGCTGGGACCGGATGGACACCGGCCCTGGCTGGCGAGAGGTTGGCGAAAGGTTCAGGCGCGGCCCGGCAGCATGCGGGAAATCAGGCCGTCGCGGTCTATGAACTGGTGCTTGAGGGCGGCGCCCACATGCATGGCAATCAGCACGACCAGGGCCCAGGCCGCCCAGCCGTGCAGGGGCTTGAGGGTTTCCGCCAGTTCGGGGCTGGCGCTCACGAAGTCAGGCAGGGGCAGCATGCCGAGGAAGACGATGGGAAAGCCGGCCGCCGAGCTGTAGGCCCAGCCCAGCAGGGGCACGGCGAAGAACAGCAGGTACATGGCGTGGTGGGTGCCGTTGTGGGCCCAGTGCTGCCATTGCGGCATGGCACGGGCCACGGCGGACGGCAGCTCGGGCGGGCGGTGGGTGAGGCGCCAGAGCAGGCGCAGCAGGCTCAGCGACAAAAGCGTGACGCCCAGCCACTTGTGCCAGTTGTACAGCTTCAGGCGCGAAGGGGAGAACGGCAGGCCGGTCATGTACCAGCCCAGGCCCAGGGCGGCGATCAGGCCCAGTGCCAGCACCCAGTGGGCGGCCATGGCCACGCCGGTATAGCGCGTGGCTCTGGAGGAGGATTTTGCTGGCGCGTTGGCGCGGGCTGAGGACTCTGTCATGGATGGCGGCAGGCTTTGGAACCGTTCAGGGCCCCTGTGAAGGGGCCCTGGATGGCAAAAAGGGTGCGGTGCGCTCTGCGAGAACTTCGTGCACTGCGGACAACGTGCAGTGTAGGAAGCGGCAAATCCAAAAGAGTTCAGCGGTATTGACGGCTCAATTCAAAAAAGATGAAGGCCGCAGCACCCGTGGTACCCCCGGGCTGCAGGAGGTCAGGGCCGGGCGGGATCGGCGGGCAGCATGACCACGGCCTGCGCCGCCTGCTTCCAGGCGGCGGCGGCTGCGTCGGCATCGCCCCGGTGCTCGGCCATCAGGGCCAGGCGCTGCCAGGCACGGGAGCGCAGTGCGCTTTCCTGCAGATGGGGCGCAGCGCGCAGCAGCAGTTGCTGGGCCTTGCCCCAGAGCTGGCGCTGCACGCAGGCCATGCCGGCCAGGTATTGCAGGCGGGGTTCGCGCGGATGGCTGTTGGTGGCCGCCTCGATGCGTGCCAGCCAGGTGCCGTCCAGGCCGTCCAGGCAGGGCTCCAGCACCTGGACCAGGCGCGGCAGATGCGATTCGCTGCGCGGGCCGGCATGGGACAGCAGGCGTTCCCACACGGGCAGCAGCCAGGCTCGGGCCTGCGCGGCCTCGCCGCCCAGGGCCATGAGGCGCGATGCGGCCGGCAGCGCGATCTCGGGCATGGCACGCTCCTCACCGTCCAGCGACAGCCAGAAGTGCTGCAGCTGCGTGGTGTCGCGTGCCTCGTTGATGCTCTCCAGCACCAGGCCGCGCACCACGCTGGCGGCGGCCGCTGGCGAGAAGGCGCGGTGCTTGGCCAGCAGGCGGGCCGTGTCCAGCGCCGTCGATGTCTGGCCGGCCAGGCGCGAGGCCTTCAGGCGAATGCGCAGCGCGATCGTGCGGCGTGCCGCGCCCTGGGGCAGTTCGGCCAGGCGGCGCAGCGCATCAGCTGCGTCGCGGTCGTCCAGGGCCCAGCGCGCGGCGCGCATCTGGGCGCCTTCGCGCATTTCCTGCTCCTGGGCATTGCCCTGGGCCGGTGCATTGGCCAGGACTTCGCGCCAGTGGTGGTCGCGCTGCGGGCTGTCCTGCAGGGCGTGGGAGGCATCGGCGGCCACCATGTGGGCGGCCGCACGCAGTCGCGTGCCGTGTGGCACGGCGGCATGGGCCTCGGCCAGGGACTCCTCCATCGCCAGCGCTGCCAGTGCCGACTTGCGTGCGCGCAGGAAGCGGCCGGCCTGCTGGTGCGACAGGGCTTCCAGCAGGCTGTGGTGCATGGCGCGCTCTTTTTGCTGGCTGCGCCAGCGCCGCGCCTGGTGCGGCATCTGCAGCAGCGCGGCCAGGGCGCGCAGCGCGGCATACAGCAGCACGAAGGCCAGCACGATGATGGCAATGGCCAGGTTCAGGGACAGGTCCAGCCGGTAGGGCGCCCAGAACAGGGTCACCGTGCCCTGGTTGGAGCCCGCGAACAAGGCGGCCGCAACGGCCATGCCGAACAAACCGATCAACCACAGTGCAGCGCGCATTCGTCTGTCTCCCGGCTGCTCAGCGGCCTGCGGCGGCCGTTGCCAGCGCCGCCAGGGTTTCCTGCAGCGCCGGCTGTTCGGTGGTGCGCAGATTGGCCTGGATCTGCTGCAGCTGGGCCTGCACGATCTGGGTGCGGCGCGCGGCAGGATCGAAGTATTTGTTCACGGCCATGCCCGAGGCGGCCAGGTCGGCACGCGCCGCATCCCACTGGCGCGACAGCAGGGCCAGGCGCGAGTTCAGCAGCTTGAGCTTGAGGTTCTCGCGCAGGAAATAGGCCTGCTCGGGCGCCAGCAAGATGGCGTCCGGGTGGTCGATGCGGCTGACGCGCAGCAGGTCCTGGGCCTCTTCGCGCACGGCCGTCCAGCCGCGCTCGCCCCAGGACTGCCACCAGCTCCACTCGGTGGGGCTGCCCTCGATGGGGGCGGGCTCGGGCTGGCGGGCCGCCTGGCCGGCCACGCCGCGATGGCGGCTGGCGCGTGGCTGGGCCACGGCGTTGAGCAGGGGCATCTCGTCGACCAGGCGCACCAGGTCCTCGATGCGGGTGAGCAGGCCGGCCGTGTCGGTCACGCTCATGCGTGCCAGCCGCTCCAGGTCGCGGTCCAGCGCCCGCATCACGGGAGCCAGACGGGGCTGTGCGGCGCGCTCTATGCGCTGGCGGGCGTTCTTGAGCGTGGCCACCAGCGGCTGCAGGCTGCCGGACAGCTCGGCCTGCTGCTGGGCCAGGCGGATGGAGGAATCTATGTCCACCACCAGGTTCTCGTCGCGCGAGCGCGACATGCTTTGCAGGAGTTCGTCGAGCTGCGTGCGCTGCAGCGACAGCTCGGCAATGCGCGCTTCCATGACCGAGGTGCGCGCCGCGCTGTCGCGGGCCAGGTCCTGGGCGTCGCGCGCCAGGGTGCGGGCCTCGACCGACTGGGAGCCGGACTGCGCGGACTGGCGGGCCAATTGTTCCTGGATATTGCCCAGGCGCTGCCAGAGCATGCCGCAGGCAATGAGCGCCGCCACGGCCACGGCGCCCACGCCCAGGACCAGGACCAGGGCAGAGGAGCCGCTGCGCAGGTCTGCAGCGGGGCTGCTTTGGGCGGAGCCGGCAGCGAATGCTGCGGCGGAGGCTGGGGGCGTCAGGTCCTGCGGGGTGGGGCGGTCTTGCGCTGCGTCGGAACTCATGGCGTCGATTCTATCGACGCAACCACGTCCTCCAGAGCCGGCCGACATTGCTTGACATATCCGAATCCCAGTTGCTTGGCCTGGGCGGCGATTCGCTCGTGCGTAGCAAGCGCTCGCGCCTTTTGCCACGATTGGCCCGGCAAGAGCTGTTGCAGGTTGGCAACGGATTCAGCGCTGCTGAGCAGCCAGAGCGAGCCATCTTCGGCCGCCTGGCGTGCCAGTGCCGTCTGGGCTGCATCCCAGGCAGGCAGTTCGCGCTGGTAGACGGCCAGCATTTCGACCTGGGCACCTGCCTCGCGCAGTCGGGCGGCCAGCCAATCGCGGCCGGCGCCTGCCGTGGCCGGCACGGTCCTGGGCGCTCCTGCCTGGCTGTCGCCGCGCACGATGAGCACGCGGTCGCCCGCATGGATCTGGTCATGCACGCGCTGCCATAGCGTTTCGGATTCGAACTGGGCGGCGTCCGGTGGCGGGCCGTCGATCTGTGCTGGCGCAATGCCCAGGGCCAGCAGCGCCTGGGCCGTGCCGGGGCCGGGCGTCCAGGCGCGGGTGGAGGCCGCAAGCCGTGCGGGGTCGGTGCCGAAGAAATGCTGGACGGCATTGCCGCTGACGAACATCACGGCGCGGTAGCCTGGGCCTTCGCGCAGCGCGTTGCGGGCGGCCTGCAAGGCCTGTTGCGTGGCCGCATCGCGGCAGGGGCCTATGGCCATCAGCGCCAGCGGCTGGGCCGGCAGGCCCCGGGCCTGCAGCGCATCCACCCACGCGGCTGCGTCATGGGCCGGGCGGGTGACGAGTATGCGCGGTGGCATGTGGGCGTGCCGTCTAGAGCTTGGGGGCCGGTTGGGCGCCTGCCGCCTGCAGCAGCGCAGCCACGTGCTGGCCCAGCGCGTCGGCGCTGGCGAAGTCGGTGACGGTGGCGTCGGCGTGCACCTGCACCAGCGGCAGCCGGCCTTCCGGGTCTCCCCAGGCTGCGTCCAGGCGCAGTTGCTGGCCGTCGAATGTCCCGTGCGCCGCCAGCGGCATGGAGCAGCTGCCGCCCATGCAGCGGCTGACGGCGCGCTCGGCGGTCACGGTCAGCCAGGTGGTCTGGTGGGCCAGCGGGGCCAGCGCGTCGATCAGGTCCTGGCGGTCGGCGCGCACCTCGATGCCCAGTGCGCCCTGGCCTGCGGCCGGCAGCATGCCGGTGGGCTCGAACCTGGCGCGGATGCGGTCGGCCAGGCCCAGGCGCATCAGGCCTGCGGCGGCCAGCACGATGGCGTCGTAGTGGCCTTCGTCCAGCTTGCGCAGGCGGGTGTTCACGTTGCCGCGCAGCGGCTCTATCTTCAGGTCGGGGCGCAGGGCCTGCAGCAGTGCCTGGCGGCGCAGGCTCGATGTGCCGACGACGGCGCCCTGCGGCAGCTCGGCCAGCGTGGCGTAGCGATTGGAGACAAAAGCGTCGCGCGGGTCTTCGCGCTCCATCACGCAGGCCAGCACAAAGCCTTCGGGCAGCTCCATGGGCACGTCCTTGAGCGAGTGCACGGCGATGTGGGCGCGTCCTTCTTCCAGCGCCACTTCCAGCTCCTTGACGAACAGGCCCTTGCCGCCCACCTTGGACAGCGTGCGGTCCAGGATCTGGTCGCCCTTGGTGGTCATGCCCAGCAATTCCACTTCATGCCCCCGGGCGCGCAGCAGCGCCTGGACATGCTCGGCCTGCCACAGTGCCAGCTGGCTCTCGCGCGTGGCGATCACGATGGAGTGGGGGAGAAGTGGTTTGGTGTTCATCAGGTGCCTCGGGGGGAGCGCGGGATGCTAGCATGCTGCGCCGCAGTAAACCCGGCACCAGGACCGAAGCCCAAGCAAACCGATACGCTGACCGATTCCAGGAGATTCGTTGATGGCCACCGCCCCCCGCAAGAGCAATGCGCGAGATGACAGGCGTGATGACAAGCCTGTCCGCAAGACGGACAAGGACCTGCCGCTGATCGAGGACATACGCCTGCTGGGGCGCATTCTGGGCGATGTGATCCGCGAGCAGGAAGGCGTGGCGGCCTTCGAGCTGATCGAGCAGGTGCGCCAGCTGTCGGTGACCTTCCGCCGCGATGCCGACGAGACCGCCGACCGCGCGCTCAAGCGCCTGCTCAAGGGCCTGACGACGGACCAGACGGTGAGCGTGATCCGCGCCTTCACCTATTTCAGCCATCTGGCCAACCTGGCCGAGGACCGCCACCACATCCGCCGCCGCGCCGTGCACGAGCGCGCGGGCAACACCCAGGAAGGCAGCATCGAGGTGGCGCTGGCGCGCCTGCGCTGGGCCGGCATCTCGGCCGGCACCGTGGCGCAGACGCTGGCCAAGAGCTATGTGGCACCCGTGCTCACGGCCCACCCCACGGAAGTGCAGCGCCAGAGCATTCTGGTGGCCGAGCGCGACATCTCCCAACTGCTGGCCGCACGCGAGGACATCGTGGCCCGCGCCCAGCTGTACAACAGCGCCAAGGACGCGCTCACCCCGCGCGAACTGGAGCGCAACGAGGCCCAGCTGCGCGCCCGCGTCAGCCAGCTGTGGCAGACGCGCCTGCTGCGTTACTCCAAGCTCACCGTGGCCGACGAGATCGAAAACGCGCTGTCCTACTACGAAGCCACCTTCCTGCGCGAGATCCCCAAGCTCTACGCGCAACTGGAGCAGGAGCTGGGCAACACCCTGCCCGTGCACAGCTTCCTGCGCATGGGCCACTGGATCGGTGGCGACCGTGACGGCAACCCCAATGTCACGGCCCAGAGCCTGGAGCTGGCGCTGTCGCGCCAGGCCGACGTGGCGCTGCGCCACTATCTGCGCGAGGTGCACTACCTGGGCGGCGAGCTGTCGCTGTCCCAGCGCCTGACCGATGTGTCCACCGAGATGCAGGCCCTGGCAGAGCGCTCGCCCGACACCAACGAGCACCGCTCCGACGAGCCCTACCGCCGCGCACTCACCGGCATCTACGCGCGCCTGGCCGCCACGCTCAAGGGCCTGACGGGCGGCGAGGCCGCGCGCCACGCCGTGGCGCCGCAGAACGCCTATGCCTCGCCCGAGGAGTTCCTGGCCGACCTGCGCGTCATCGATGATTCCCTGAGCCGCAACCACGGCGAGGTGCTGGCGCCCCAGCGCCTGCGGCCGCTGATGCGCGCCGTGCAGGTCTTCGGTTTCCACCTGGCCACGGTGGACCTGCGCCAAAGCTCGGACAAGCATGAGGAAGTGGTGGCCGAGTTGCTGGCTGCCGCGCGCCTGGAGCCCGACTACTCGGGCCTGCAGGAAGACGCCAAGTGCGCCCTGCTGGTGCGCCTGCTGGAAGAGGCGCGGCCGCTGCGCGTGGTGGGCGCCGACTATTCCGAGCATGCGCGCGGCGAACTGGCCATCTTCGAGACCGCGCGCCGCCTGCGCGCGGCCCTGGGCGCCGAGGCCATACGCCACTGCATCATCAGCCACACCGAATCGGTCAGCGACCTGCTGGAAGTGCTGCTGCTGCAAAAGGAGGCCGGGCTGCTGCGCGGCACGCTGGACGACGGCGCCATCTGCGATGTGATCGTCGTGCCGCTGTTCGAGACCATTGGCGACCTGCGCAGCGCCTCGCCCATCATGCGCCGCTACTTCCAGCTGCCCGGCGTGGCGGCCATGGTGCAGCGCAGCGGCGGCGAGCAGGACATCATGCTGGGCTACAGCGACAGCAACAAGGACGGCGGCATCTTCACCAGCAACTGGGAGCTGTACCGCGCCGAGATCTCGCTGGTCGAGCTGTTCGACGAGCTGGCCGACAGCCATGGCATCAGCCTGCGCATGTTCCATGGCCGCGGCGGCACGGTGGGCCGGGGCGGCGGCCCCAGCTACCAGGCCATCCTGGCCCAGCCCCCGGGCACGGTGCGCGGCCAGATCCGCCTGACCGAGCAGGGCGAGGTGATCGCCTCCAAGTACGCCAACCCCGAGATCGGCCGGCGCAACCTGGAGACCCTGGTGGCCGCCACGCTGGAGGCCACGCTGCTGCAGCCGACCAAGCCGGCCACGCGCGCCTTCCTGGATGCGGCGGCCTTCCTGTCCGACGCCAGCATGGGCGCCTACCGCGCCCTGGTGTACGAGACCCCCGGCTTCACCAGCTACTTCTTCAGCAGCACGCCCATCCGCGAGATTGCCGAGCTGAACATCGGCTCGCGCCCGGCCTCGCGCAAGCCCTCGCAGAAGATCGAGGACCTGCGCGCCATTCCCTGGGGCTTCAGCTGGGGCCAGTGCCGGCTCACGCTGCCGGGCTGGTACGGCTTTGGCGCCGCGGTCAAGGCCTTCATCGACCAGCCGGGCAAGGATGGCAAGGCCCAGCTGGCCCTGCTGCAGAAGATGTACCGCCAGTGGCCGTTCTTCCGTACCCTGCTGTCCAACATGGACATGGTGCTGGCCAAGAGCGACCTGAACCTGGCCTCGCGCTATGCCGACCTGGTGCCGGACGCGCGCCTGCGCCGGCGCATCTTCAGCGCCATCGAGGCCGAGTGGCACAGCACCGTCGATGCGCTGGCGCGCATCACGGGCGACAAGCAGCGCCTGGCCCACAACGAAGCGCTGGCGCGCTCCATCCGCCATCGCTTCCCCTACATCGATCCGCTGCACCATCTGCAGGTGGAGCTGGTGCGCCGCTGGCGCGCTGGCCAGACCGATGAGCGCATCAAGACCGGCATCCACCTGTCCATCAACGGCATCGCGGCCGGGGTGCGCAACACGGGCTGATCCTGCTCCCAGGAGGCCGCAACAGCCCTTTGCGGCCGGCGTTGTACGATGTGCTCCGGACAGGAGCGCCTGACTTCTGCCGGGAAGAAAAGGGTGGGAGCCATGGGCAACAAGACGTCACGGGCCGGCTTTCCGGACGTGCAACTGTTCCTGACACAGCGCCTGGCCAGGCTGGCCGGCGCCAACTCCATGCGGGCCATACGCGAGGGCCTGCTCTGGCTGGTTCCCTGTCTGCTGGTCTCGGCCCTGTTCCTCATCCTGTCGGCGCTGGCGCAGATGTCCGGCCAGCCCGAACCCGTGGTGCGGGTGCTTGCGGGCCTGCACGCGGAGATCGGCAGCATCCTGCCGCTGCTGGTGGCCGCGTCCATCGGCTACATGCTCTCCATACGCCACCGGCTGCCGCGCCTGCCGGTGACCTTTCTGTGCTTCGCGCATGTGCAGATGGCCATCTATCTGCTGAGCGAGCATCCGCGCGCGGCGGCCACCCTGGTGCTGTTCATCTCCATCGCCTCCCCCCTGATCACCGTGCCCCTGATGGCGCGCCTGAGCCGGCTGCGCTGGACGCGCATCGCGCGCACCGGCTTCGTGAGCGAGAACGTGCGCGAGGTCATGAACCTCGTCGTTCCCGGCGCCCTTGTCGCCGTGCTGCTCGTGCTGCTGCTGCTGGGCCTGCAGCAGGTGCTGCCGGATATCACGCGGGCCGAACTGCCGCTGGCCATCGCGGGCCCCGAGAACCCCTACCGCAGCGGGCTGACGCTGGCACTGCTCAATTCCGTGCTCTGGTTCTTCGGCGTCCAGGGGTACTACGCCATGCAGCCCTTCTTCCAGGTGCTGGACCAGGCGGTGGTGGCCAATGCCGCCGCGATGGCGCAGGGGCTGCAGGCGCCCTGGGCGCTCAGCGGCGGGCTGATGGGCTCCTTCGTCTTCATCGGCGGCTCCGGCGCAACGCTGTCGCTGGCGCTGGCCGTGCTGCTGTTTTGCCGGGGGCGGGGCCTGCGCGTGCTGGCGCTGGCGGCGCTGCCCATCTCCTTGCTCAACGTCAACGAGATCCTGCTGTTCGGGCTGCCGATCATCCTGAACCTGCGCCTGCTCGTGCCGTTTCTCGCGGTACCCGCCATCAACCTGGTCGTGGCCGTCACGGTGGTGCAGGCCGGCTGGGTGGCTCCGGCCTCCATGGTGCTACCGCTGACTGCGCCCGTGGTCTTCAATGCCTATGTGAGCACGGGCGGGGACATGGCGGCCGTGGTGCTGCAACTGGCATTGACGGCCCTGGGAGCGCTGATCTATGCGCCCTACGTGCGGGCCATCGACCGGCTGGGCCAGGACGACGGTGCCATCGTGCTGCACGCGCTGGACACCACGTTCTCGCGCCTGCCCGAAGAGGCCGGCCTGATCGTGCGCGATCCGCTGGTGCAGGCGCACCAGGCGCAGGCCCGGCGCGAGACCATGCTGGCGCATATCCGTCGCATCAGCGAGTACGAGTTCCACCTGGAATTCCAGCCCCAGGTCTCGCACCGCAGCGGCCTGTGCCTGGGCTGCGAGGCCCTGCTGCGCGCGCGGGACGCGCAGGGCCGCTTGCAGCAGCCCGGCAGTTTCCTGCGCTGGCTGGCCGATGCGGGGCTGATGCGCGAGGTGGACCTGTGGGTGGCGGGCGCTGCCGTGCGCCAGAGCCGGCACTGGCGCCAGGAGGGCTTTGCCATGCCGATCAGCATCAATGTGTCGGGTGCCACGTTGACCTCGCCCGAGCACTGCTCGCGCCTGATGCTGCTGCTGGCCCAGGCCAGGGGGCAGGTCGGCGTGGAGATCACGGAGGAAGAAATGGTGGGCGACGTGGAGGCGATCCGCCGCGCCATAGGGCAGATCCATGCGCTGGGCGCCAAGGTGTCCATCGATGACTTCGGCACCGGCTTCTCGTCCATGAGCTACCTGCACCAGTTCGATGTGGATGCCATCAAGATCGACCGCAGCTTCGTCGTGGCCAGCGGCCATGCCAAAGGCGAGCTGGTGCTGGACGGCCTGCTGCGCTTTTGCGAGGCGCTGCAGCTGAACGTGGTGGCCGAGGGCGTGGAGACCGAGGCGCAGTTGCAGGCCCTGGGCTTCGAGGGCGATCTGCTGGTGCAGGGCTGGTACTTCAGCCGCGCCCTGCCGGGCGAGAAACTGCCGCAGTTCGCCAGGGACTGCGCCGCCAGGGCAGGCGGCGGGACGGTCTAGATTCCTGGATTCCTGTGGCGGCATCGCGGGTGCGATGCGCAGTGCAGATCATCAGTGCAGCATCAGCGAGCCGGCGCTCTTGCTCTTGCCGGCGCGTGCGGGCGGATTGCACAGGCCGCACTGGTAGTGGCGCTCGTTCTCGTAGGGCTCGGTCACGAACTGGCCCTTGCACACCGTGCACTGGGTGCGGGTCAGCATCTGCGCGTCGACGAACTTCACCAGGCGCCATGCGCGGGTGAAGGACAGCAGCGCTTCCAGTTCGGCGGCCTGGATCTGCTCGGTATAGAGACGGTAGGCCTTGGTCAATTGTTCAACGGCATCCAGCTCGGCGCCCTTGGACAGGTATTCGTAGATATTCAGGAACAGCGAACTGTGGATGTTCTCCTGCCAGGTCAGGAACCAGTCGGTCGAGAACGGCAGCTGGCCCTTGGAAGGCGACTTGCCGGCGATCTCCTTGTACAGGCGGATCAGGCGCTCGTAGGACAGCGTGGTCTCGGATTCGAGTACCTGCATGCGTGCACCCATCTCGATGAGCATGGCGGCACGCTCGATCTGCTTGGACTCGTTCAGGACACTTTTGGCGGGGGTGGACATGGCGGGCTCCAGAGTTCTTCAGGCGGATCAGAGGACTTCGGAGACGCGGCTTGCCATCAGGATGTTGGCGTGCAGCGTGTTGGTCGCACCGTTGCCGATCTTGTTGCTGCTGTGGTTGGTCAGCAAGCTCCAGACCATTTCGTCGTCCACCCGGAAGCTGGCGAGCAAGGTGTTGCGCGAGGCCAGCTTCAGCACCTGGGCTGCCGACAGTGCGGCCAGCAGGTCGCACGATTCTTCGTTCAGTCCCAGGCGGAACACCGCTTCGGCCTTGTCCTGGCGGATCAGGGTCTGGGCCAGCATCAGGTAAGTGAGGTTGGCTTCGCGGATTTCGGCAAGCAGCTGTTCATTGTTCATAGGACCATCCTTTGCATCTCGGCAGCCGCAACGCCCGGGTAGAAACAAGATGTTCAACCTGTTGCGATCTGTTGAGATGGATTGTGGAGGAGGGCCCTTCGCCGTTGAAGTCGGGGCAGGTCTGCGCCGGATGTCTGGTTGTGAGACGGCGTTTGTAAGATTTACCTTACACCTGTAGCAAGGTTTGGATGACTCGATTTCGCTCGGGCCCCGCCGTCTGGGGGCTTGGGAGTAGGCCGCTGCAGTGGTGTTGTTGCATGTCGGCCTTTTGACACAGTGCTGTCATTGTGCAGCCTCCCCAAGGGAAGGCATAAGCCGAATTAGCCGCGCTCCACCGGCCTCTTCGGGTCACTGCACCACTCGCTCCAGCTGCCCGCGAACAGCCTTGCAGGCGGCAGTCCCGCAATGCGCATGGCCAGCAGGTTGGGCAGCGCGCTCACGCCGCTGCCGCACTGGTGCACCACGCTGGAAGGATCGCGGCCTGCCAGCAGCTGGTCGAACTCCGCGCGCAGCAGGGCGGCAGGCTTGAAGCGGCCGTCGGCGGCGATGTTCTCGGTGAAGGGCCGGTTGAGCGCGCCCGGGATGTGGCCGGCCACAGGGTCCAGCGGCTCGACCTCCCCGCGGTAGCGGGCCGGGGCGCGTGCATCGACCACGGTCTGGCCTGCGCTGCCCAGTGCATCGAGCACCTGCTGCGCCGTTGCCAGTTGCTGCAGCGGCTCGCGCAGCTCGAAGTTGGACTGGAAGCGCGCGCTTTCCTCGCCCGATGCCACGGGCTGGCCTGCGGCCTGCCAGGCCTGGAGACCTCCGTCGAGCACGGCCACATCGCCATGGCCGGCCCATTGCAGCATCCACCACAGGCGCCCGCAGTAGTTGGCGCCGTTGCGGTCATAGACCACGGCCTGCATGTCGTTGGAAAAACCGATGCTGGACAGCCACACGGCAAAGCGTTCGCGGTTGGGCAGCGGGTGGCGGCCGCCTGAGGCGGCCTGCTCGCTGGCCGCCACGCTGCCATGTGCGCCGGGCACGCCATGCTTGGCACTGAGGTCATGGTCCAGGTCGGCGAAGACGGCGCCTGGAACATGGGCCTGCAGGTACTGGGCCTTGCCGGCCGCAGGCTGGGCCAGGTCGAAGCTGCAGTCGAAGACCATCAGTGGACGGCCGCTGGCCTGCAGCGCGGCCAGTTCCTGGACGGAGATCAGGGTCTGGTGGGTCTGGTAGGTGGTGTTGGAAGTCATGGATGCGGAACTCCGAAGGCCTGTGCAGGCGGTGGTGCGCCTGCGGCAAAAGATCCGATCCATTATGCGACGGCCCCAGGCGGGCCGGCGGCGTCAGCCGCGCGAACGCAGGGCCGTGGCCAGGGCGCCGCTGGCCACGATCAGGCCAATGCCGGCCCAGCCGATCAGCGGCACGCTTTCGCCGAACATCGCCAGGCTCAGCAGGGCCGCGAAGACGATGCCCGAATACTGCAGGTTGGCCACGACCAGGGTGTTGCGACTGTTGCTGGCCGAGGCGTAGGCCGCCGTCATGCAGACCTGGGCCACGGCGGCCAGCACGCCCACGGGCAGCAGCCACAGCGCGCGCCAGCCCGGCCAGGCGGATACGCCCGTGAAGCACATGGCCAGGGCGCCGGCCACGGCCGAGCCCAGTGCGAAGTAGAAGACCACGCGCGCCTCGGGCTCGCCCATGCGCGACAGCGTGGCCACCTGCATATAGGCCATGGCGGCGAACACCCCGCCGATCAGGCCGCCCGCGCTGGCCACGAATTCCTGCGGCGCCGCGCTGGGGCGCAGAACCAGGATCACGCCCACGAAGCCCAGGGCCACGGTGGCGACCAGGCTCCAGGGAAACGGCGGCAGCGCGCGCAGCGCATGCGATTCGGGCTGGCGGCGCAGCTGGTGGCGCAGCAGCAGGCCCTGGCCGATCAGAAAGACCGCCATCCAGATGCTGCTCATGGAGTTGAAGGTGGCGGCCGTGGCCAGCGGCAGATGGCCGATGGAGTAGAACCAGGCGCCCATGGAGGTCACGCCCACGAAGCTGCGCCAGGCATGCTCGCGCGGGTAGCGCGTGGCCAGCGAGATGCCCTGGTGGCGCGCCAGCCACCACAGCGCCACCATGCTGACCAGCCCGCGGTAGAAGACGATTTCCGCCGCGTTGAAATCCTGGGAGGCGAACTTCACACACACACTCATGACCGCAAAGACGAATGCGGCCGCCACCATCCACAGGGCTTGCATATAAATGACCGGATAGAGCCGCACAAGGGCCGCGGCGCTGGACGAGAAAAGGGTTGGGTTTTGTTTTTGGCGCATGCCGCCTGGCTGCGTACGGCCCAGGGCCGTGGCAGGGACACGCGCAAGGAACTGTATTGCATAAGCCAAGACATTGGACTTGCCTCGGGATGCATTGCCGCCGCCAGCCCTGCCCATTGGGCACATCAGGGCGCTTGCATTCAGAGGAGCTGGGCAGCAGGCCTGCCGCTCAATGCAGACGGCCCAATGCCAGCGGCCTAATGCAGACGGCCCGCACGAATGCGGGCCGTCGGGAGAGCGGGGGCAGATCAGCGTGCGGGGACTGCGTCACCCATCACGCCGCGATACCACTCATGGAAGTGCTGCATGCCGTCTTCCATGGGGCTCTGGTAGGGGCCGACCTCGTTGTCGCCGCGCTCATACAGTGCCCTGCGGCCGGCGTCCATGCGCTCGCCGATCTCGTCGTCCTCGATGCAGGTCTCCATGTAGGCGGCCTTTTGCGCCTGCACGAATTCGGGCTCGAAGGCCGCGATCTCTTCGGGGTAGTAGAACTCGACCACGTTCAGCGTCCGGTCCACCGCCAGCGGGTGCAGGGTCGAGACCGTGAGCACGTGCGGATACCACTCCACCATGATGTGCGGGTAGTAGGTCAGCCAGATCGCGCCGCGTTCGGGCAGCTCGCCGTTGCGGTAGGCCAGCAGCACGTCGTGCCACTTCCTGTAGGTGTCCGAGCCGGGCTGGGCAAAGCCGGGCGCCACGCCCACGGTCTGCACCGAGTACTCCTTGGCAAACTCCCACTGCAGGTCGTCGCAGGTCACGAAGTTGCCCAGGCCCGGGTGGAAGGGGCCCACGTGGTAGTCCTCGAGGTAGACCTCGATGAAGGTCTTCCAGTTGTAGTTGCACTCGTGCATCTCGACATGGTCGAGCACGAAGCCCTCGAAGCTCAGCTGCTCGCGCAGCTTCATGCCGGCCAGGTCGGACTCGATGTCGCGGCCGTTGTCCTCGAACAGCAGGCCGTTCCACTCGCGCAGCCGGTAGTTGTTCAGGTTCAGGCAGGGATCGTGGCTGAAGTGCGGTGCGCCCAGCAGCTCGCCGCTGGTGCTGTAGGTCCAGCGGTGCAGCGGGCAGACGATGTTGCCCCCCGCATGGCCCTTGCCTTCGGTCATCAGATTGCCCCGGCCCTTGAGCATCACGGCCTGGCGGTGGCGGCAGACGTTGGAGATCAACTCCACCTGCCCCCTGGCATTGCGCACCAGAGCGCGGCCTTCCTTTTCCTGGGGCAGGGCGTAGTAGTCGCCTATCTCGGGAACGGCCAGTTGGTGGCCCACGTAGCGCGGGCCGCGTTGAAAGATGGTCTCCAACTCGCGCTGGAACAACGCAGGGTCGAAGTAACTGGAAACTGGTAGTTGGCTTGCGGCCTGCTGCAGTTGAAGACTTAAATCAGACATGGGTGACCTGACCTAAAGACTCCCCACAGGGAGGGTGCGCGTGCGCACGGGATTGGAAAAAGCAAAACCGGCCGTTCCTGGACATGGAGGCAGGCTTCACGACGTGAAAAGAAGCGGCGCCCGAGGCGCTGTCTCTTGTCGATGAGCCCGACCGTATGCCCAGGCAAGGGGCCGGTTTGACGGGGAATGGGATTATAGCCCGTGGGGTTATTTCCGGATGCCCGGTACGTGTATTGCGCGCGCCGGATGCCGCCTGTCAAGGGCTGTCCGGTTATTGGCGGCACGGTCATGGAGGGGCGCCTAGAATCGTCGGTTCCCCACAACGCACCGCCATCGCACCATGCCCAAGGCTGCTCCCAAGGCTCTTGCCGAGCCCACCAGTTACGAATCCGCGCTGCAGGAGCTGGAGCAGCTCATCGCGCAGATCGAGTCGGGCCAGCTGCCTCTGGAGCAGATGCTGACAGGCTACCAGCGCGCGGCGCAGCTGCTCGGCTATTGCCGCGGCCAGCTCGACGCGGTGCAGGAACAGGTCAAGGTGCTTGACGAGGGGACGCTGGCCCCGTGGAGCCAGGATTGAAGATTGCCATGAGTGCCGTGATGACTTGCGCTTCCGATGTTTCCCAGCCGGCCGGCCCCGGCGCGCTGGATTTCCCCTGCTGGATGACCGATCGCCTGGCGCGCACCGAAAGCGCGCTGTCGCAATGGGTGGGCGTGGATGCGCCTGCGGGCCTGGGCGAGGCCATGCGCTACGCCGTGCTCGATGGCGGCAAGCGCCTGCGCCCGCTGCTGGTCTGGGCCGCCGCGGAGGCCGTCGATGGCCTGCAGCCCGCGGCCGTGCGTGCCGGCTGCGCGGTGGAGCTGATCCATGCCTATTCGCTGGTGCACGACGACATGCCCTGCATGGACAACGACGTGCTGCGCCGTGGCAAGCCCACGGTGCATGTGCAGTTCGGCGAAGCCTCGGCCCTGCTGGCTGGCGATGCGCTGCAGGCGCTGGCCTTCGAGCTGCTCGTTCCCGAGCCCGATCAGGCCGGCAGCATGCCTGACGCCCTGCAGGCGCGGCTGTGCCGGCTGCTGGGCCGTGCCGCAGGCGCGCAGGGCATGGCCGGTGGCCAGGCCATCGACCTGGCCAGCGTGGGCCTGCAACTGAGCGAGGCCCAACTGCGCGAGATGCACCGCCTCAAGACCGGCGCCCTGCTGCATGCCAGCGTGCTCATGGGCGCGGCCTGCAAGGAGGGCGTGGATGCCCAGGCCTGGCAGGCGCTGTCCGACTACGGGCAGGCGCTGGGCGTGGCCTTCCAGGTGGTGGATGACATCCTCGACGTGGTGGCCGACTCGGCCACCCTGGGCAAGACGGCCGGCAAGGACGCGGCCAACGACAAGCCGACCTACGTCTCGCTGCTGGGCCTGGACCAGGCCCGCGCCCATGCCGACGAGCTGTGCGCCCTGGCGCACGCGGCGCTGGCGCGCAGCGGCCTGCCTGATACCCGCGCGTTGGCGGCGCTTGCCGACATGGTGGTGAGCCGCACCCACTGACAATACGGACCGCGGCGTTGCCGCTCCAAGATACCTAGCATGACCACGAACACCTACTCCCTGCTGCAGACCATCGACGATCCCGCGGATCTGAGGCGTCTGTCGCGTGCCGAACTCAAGACCCTGGCCCAGCAACTGCGTGCCTATGTGCTCGACAGCGTCTCCAAGACCGGCGGGCATCTGAGTTCCAACCTGGGGACGGTGGAGCTGACGGTGGCGCTGCATGCGGTGTTCGACACGCCCTACGACCGCGTGGTCTGGGACGTGGGCCACCAGACCTATCCGCACAAGATCCTCACGGGCCGGCGCGAGCGCATGGCCTCGCTGCGCCAGTTCGGCGGCCTGTCGGGCTTTCCGCAGCGCGCCGAGAGCCCGTACGACACCTTCGGCACGGCGCACTCCTCCACCAGCATCTCGGCCGCCCTGGGCATGGCCCTGGCCGCCAAGCAAAAGGGCGAGGACCGCCGCGCCATCGCCGTCATCGGCGACGGTGCCATGACGGCCGGCATGGCCTTCGAGGCGCTGAACAACGCCGGCGTGACCGATGCCAACCTGCTGGTCATCCTCAACGACAACGACATGAGCATCAGCCCGCCCGTGGGCGCGCTCAACCGCTACCTGGCCCAGCTCATGAGCGGGCAGTTCTACGCCAAGGCACGCGACATGGGCAAGAGCGTGCTCAAGCAGGTGCCTCCGCTGCTGGAGCTGGCCAAGCGGCTGGAGCAGCAGGCCAAGGGCATGGTCGTGCCGGCCACGCTGTTCGAGAACTTCGGCTTCAACTACATCGGCCCCATCGACGGGCATGACCTCGATTCGCTGATCCCCACGCTGGAGAACATCAAGAGCCTCAAGGGCCCGCAGTTCCTGCACGTGGTCACCAAGAAGGGCCAGGGCTACAAGCTGGCAGAGGCCGATCCCGTGGCCTACCACGGCCCCGGCAAGTTCGATCCCAGCGTGGGCCTGGTCAAGCCGGCCACGCCCCCGAAGCAGACCTTCACCCAGGTCTTCGGCCATTGGCTGTGCGACATGGCGGACAAGGACCAGCGCCTGGTGGGCATCACCCCCGCCATGCGCGAGGGCTCGGGCATGGTGGAATTCCACAAGCGCTTTCCGGGCCGCTACTACGACGTGGGCATCGCCGAGCAGCATGCGGTCACTTTCGCGGCCGGCATGGCCTGCGAGGGCCTCAAGCCCGTGGTCGCCATCTATTCGACCTTCCTGCAGCGCGGCTACGACCAGCTGATCCACGACGTGGCGCTGCAAAAGCTGCCCGTGGTCTTTGCGCTGGACCGCGCAGGCCTGGTCGGCGCCGATGGCGCCACGCACGCAGGTGCGTATGACATCGCCTTCGTGCGCTGCATTCCGCACATGAGCATGGCCTGCCCGGCCGACGAGCGCGAATGCCGCCAACTGCTCACCACCGCCTACGAGCAGGACCATCCCGTGGCCGTGCGCTACCCGCGTGGCGCGGGCGTGGGTGTGGCCCCGCTGGAGAGCCTGGAGGGCCTGCCCTTCGGCAAGGGCGAGGTGCGCCGCGAGTCTGCCAAGAAGCAGGTCGCTATCCTGGCCTTCGGCACCCTGCTGTACCCGGCCCTGGCCGCGGCCGAGGCGCTGGACGCCACCGTGGTCAACATGCGCTGGGCCAAGCCGCTGGACGAGGAACTACTGCGCCAGGTGGCCTCCACGCACGAGCTCATCGTCACCGTGGAAGAGGGCTGCATCATGGGCGGCGCAGGCAGCGCCGTGGCCGAGTCGCTGCAGGCCGCCGGCATCACGCGCCAGCTGCTGCAGCTGGGCCTGCCCGACGAGTTCATCGAGCATGGCGATCCCGCCAAGCTGCTGGCCCTGCAGGGCCTGGATGCGGCGGGCATCGAGGCCTCGGTCCGCGCCCATCTGGCACCCGAGCGCGCCGTGGCCTGAGCGGCGCCGGGCAGCCGGCCAGCCGAGCAGAACTACGCGGGGGAAAACCCCGTCCGCGCTTGCTTTGCGGCGTTTTTAGAATCGATACCACCTGATACAGTGTGAATGCACGTGCGAACGTGCGTTTTTTTTGCCGCCGGGTCGCCCCAAGGCAAAAAGCGGCCCCCTCGGGGTGGCCGCGGACCTTGCGCAGCAAGGGGGCGCGGGGGCTTTTTCTGACTGAAACAACACATCGCGGAGAGACATTCATGGACCGTCGTTCGATCATCAAACATGCGGGAATCGCTGGCGTGCTGGCTGTGGGAGCCGCACCCGCAGTCCATGCCCAGGAGGCGATCCGCTGGCGTCTGGCTGCGAGCTTTCCCAAGTCGCTGGACACCATCTTCGGCTCGGCCGAAATGTTCTCCAAGACGCTCAAGGCGATGTCGGGCGGCAAGTTCGAAGTCTCGGTGCATGCGGCCGGTGAGCTGATGCCCGCCTTCGGCGTGGTCGACGGCATCCAGAACGGCACCATCGAGATGGCGCTGACGGCGCCCTATTACTTCACCGGCAAGGACTACATCTTCGCCTTCGGCTGCGCCGTGCCCTTCGGCCTGACCGCCCGCCAGATGGATGCCTGGATGGAGCACGGCGGCGGCCGCAAGCTCATGGACGAGTTCTATGCGCAGTACAACATCAAGAGCCAGAGCGCAGGCAACACGGGTACCCAGATGGGCGGCTGGTTCCGCAAGGAAATCAAGTCGGTGGCCGATCTCAAGGGCCTGAAGATGCGCCTGGGCGGCGGCCTGTTCGGCGACGCCATGCTCAAGCTCGGCGTGGTCGCCCAGAACATGCCCGTGGGCGAGGTCTACCAGGCGCTCGAAAAGGGCACGCTGGATGCCGTGGAATTCGTGGGCCCCTACGACGACCAGAAGCTGGGCTTCAACAAGGTCGCTCCCTACTACTACTACCCCGGCTGGTGGGAAGGCGGCGCCGAGCTGGAGTTCTTCATCAACACCAAGGCGTATGCGGCCCTGTCGCCCGAGTACAAGGCCATGGTCGATGCAGCCTGCAACGTGGCGGCACGCGACATGACGGCCAAGTACGACGCCAACAACCCCGTGGCGCTCAAGAAGCTGGTGGCCGACAAGACCCAGCTCAAGGCCTTCCCCAAGGACTTCATGGATGCCGGCTACAAGGCCGTCATGGAGATCATGGCCGAGCATGACGCCAAGTCGCCCATGTTCAAGAAGATCAACCAGAGCCTGCGCACCTTCCAGCGCGACCAGCTGCTGTGGGAGCGCTTCTCGGAGTTCCGCTACAACAGCTACATGACCACGGCCAAGCTGTAAGGCCAGGTCTCCCCAGCCAGCAGTACGCACAAGGACGGTCCATGCCTTCCAAGCCTGCAGGCCAAGCCCGCGTCCCCTCTGCGAAATGCAGCGGGGACGGCGGGCTTTTTTGCCGCCGGGCCGCCCCAAGGCAAAAAGCGGCCCCCCTGGGGGGCAGCGGACCTTGCGCAGCAAGGGTAGCGTGGGGGCTTTTTTGTTCCGAGAAAGTATGTGGGCCGGGCTGCCAAGAGCAGTCCGGCCTTTTTTGAATGCTCTCAAGCAGAGCGAACCAGGAGGAGACAGTGATGGACAGAAGAAAAGCACTCAAGCACGCCGGTCTGGCCGGTGTGTTGACTGCCGCAGCGGCACCCGCCGTTCACGCGCAGGCGGCAATACGCTGGCGCCTGGCGTCGAGCTTCCCGCGCTCGCTGGACACCATCTACGGCTCGGCCGAGGTGTTCTCCAAGGCGATCAAGGAGATGTCGGGCGGCAAGTTCGAGGTCTCGGTCCATGCGGCCGGCGAGCTGATGCCCGCCTTCGGCGTGGTCGATGGCGTGCAGAACGGCACGGTGGAGATCGCGCACACGGCGCCTTACTACTTCTTTGGCAAGAATGAGGCCTTTGCCATTGGCGGCGCCATTCCGTTCGGCATGAACTCGCGCCAGCTCACGGCGTGGATCGTGGACGGCAACGGCGGCAAGCTGATGCGCGAGTTCTATGCCGAATACGGCATCGTCAACTTCCTGGGCGGCAACACGGGCGCACAGATGGGGGGCTGGTTCCGCAAGGAGGTCAAGACACCCGAGGACATCAAGGGCCTGAAGTTCCGCATCGGCGGCTTCGCGGGCCGGATCATCGAGCGCATGGGCGGCGTGCCCCAGAACATCCCGGGCGGCGAAATCTACCAGGCGCTGGAAAAGGGCACCATCGATGCGGCCGAATGGATCGGCCCCTATGACGACCTCAAGCTGGGCTTCAACAAGGTCGCTCCGTTCTACTACTACCCCGGCTGGTGGGAAGGCAGCCTGAACCTCGAGTTCTACGTGAACCAGAAGGCGCTGGCCGCGCTGACGCCCGAGCAGCGCGCCATGGTGCAGGCCGCATCGCACGAGGCCCACGTGGTCACCCAGGCCCGCTACGACGCGCGCAATCCCGGCGCGCTCAAGCAACTGGTGGCCAGCAAGGCCAAGGTGCTGGCCTTCCCGCAGACCGTGCTCGATGCTTCCTACAAGACCACCATGGCGGTCTATGCGGAGCTGGCCGAGAAAAATCCTGCGTGGAAGAAGATCTACGGCGACTACCGCAACTTCCAGCGCGACGAGGTGCTGTGGTTCCGCTTCGCCGAGGCGCGCTACGACGCCTTCATGTCGGCGCAAAAGCTGTGAAGTCGCGGCGCCCTCGGGCGTCATGCGGGAAAGCCGGGCACTGCCCGGCTTTTTTCATGCGCGCAGGGGACCGGCGCACGCCGGGGTCCGAACGAAAAAAGGCCCCGCGGTTGCGGGGCCTTTGCTGCCCTTGAGGGAGCCTGCGATCAGCTGCCGGACTTGCTCTCGCCCGGCGTGGCCGGTTGCTCGCGCTGCAACTGGTCCTGCAGCGCCTTGAGTGCATCGTCCTCGCTGCCCGGGGCCGAAGGCTCGCCAGGCGTTGCTCCGGGGGCAGGCGACTGGTTCGCGCCGTCGCCGTTGAACATGGGGTCGTTGAAGTCGATGGCCTCGGGCATGGATGCCTCCATCTCCTGGCGCACCTTGTCCAAGTCGTACTCCACCTTCTTGTCCAGCCCGCTGGAGACGATGCCGGGGAAGATGATGATCAGGGCCACCATGAACAGCTGCAGCACCACGAAGGGAATGGCACCTGCATAGATCTGCATGGTGGTCACGGGCTCGGTCATCTTCTTGGTGACCTTGTCCACGTAGGCCTTGGCGGGGGCCACGCTGCGCAGGAAGAACAGCGCGAAGCCGAAGGGCGGGTGCATGAACGAGGTCTGCATGTTCACGGCCAGCAGCACGCCGAACCAGACCAGGTCGATGCCCAGCTTGTCGGCCACGGGAGCCAGCAGCGGCACGACGATGAAGGACAGCTCGAAGAAGTCCAGGAAGAAGGCCAGCACGAAGATCATGATGTTGACCACGATCAGGAAGCCGATCTCGCCGCCGGGCAGGGACACCAGCAGTTCCTCCACCCACTTGGGGCCGTCCACGCCCTGGAAGGTCAGGCCGAACATGGTCGCGCCGATCAGGATGAACATCACGAAGCACGACAGCTTGGTGGTGGACATCAGCGCCTGCTTGAGCAGGTCCATGTTCAGGCGGCCGCGAGCGAAGGCCATGATGGCCGCGCCCAGCGCGCCCATGGCGCCGCCTTCGGTGGGGGTTGCAACGCCCAGGAAGATGGTGCCCAGCACCAGGAAGATCAGCAGCAGCGGCGGGATCAGCACGAAGGTCACGCGCTCGGCCATGCGGCTGAGCAGGTGCAGGCCCGTGAGCTTGTTGAACATGGCGGCGATGAAGGCCAGGGCCACGCCGAAGCACATGGACACCACGATGGTCTCGTCCAGCGCGACCTTCTCCACCACCTCGCCGGACCACCAGGTGTGCAGCTGGGGCATGTACTGTCCCACCACGATGGAGGCGGCCACGCACAGCACGGTCAGCACCAGGGTAGAAGGCAGGCCGGAATTGCCATTGGGCTCGCGCAGCGTGCGCGCCTCGGGCGGCAGGGCGGGCACCATGGCGGGCTTGAAGATGGCCAGCACGACGATGAACAGCGCATAGCAGCCCGTCAGCATCAGGCCCGGCAGGAAGGCGCCCTTGTACATGTCGCCCACGCTGCGGCCCAGCTGGTCGGCCAGCACGATCAGCACCAGCGAGGGCGGAATGATCTGCGCCAGCGTGCCGGAGGCCGCGATCACGCCCGAGGCCACCCGGCGGTCATAGCCGTAGCGCATCATGATGGGCAGGGAGATCAGGCCCATGGAGATCACCGATGCCGCGACCACGCCCGTGGTCGCCGCCAGCAGCGCGCCCACGAAGATCACCGCAAAGGCCACGCCGCCGCGCACGGGGCCGAAGAGCTGGCCCACGGTCTCCAGCAGGTCCTCGGCCATGCCGCTTCGCTCCAGTATCAGCCCCATGAGGGTGAAGAACGGTATGGCCAGCATCGTCTCGTTCTGCATGATGCCGAAGATGCGCAGCGGAAGGGCCTGCAGCAGGGCTTCGGGCAGCACGCCCAGTTCGATGCCGACAAAGGCGAAGAACAGGCCGCAGGCGCCCAGGCTGAATGCCACGGGAAAACCCACGAGCAGGAAAAGTATCAGCCCCGCGAACATGATCGGGGCCAGGTTGTGGATTACGAATTCCATGATGTCTGTTTCCCCGATCAGGCGCTTTGCCCGCTTTTGTCCTTGGCACCTGCCAGCCCGCGCAGGGCGTCGGCCAGGTCTTCCTCGGCGGTCTTCTCGCCCTTCTTGGCCGTGGGATCGTCGATCAGGCCCTTCAGGAAAGCGATGCGCTTGATCAGCTCCGACATGCCCTGCAGCAGCAGCAGCCCGAAGCCGATGGGGATCATCAGGTAGACGGGCCAGCGCACCAGGCCGCCTGCATTGCCCGACATCTCGCCGGTCTGCATGGCCTGGATCACGAAGGGCGTGCCGAACCACAGGATGGCCAGCGCCATGGGGGTCAGGAAGAAGACGAAGCCGAAGATGTCGATCCAGATCTGCGTGCGCTTGGACAGGCGGCTGGCGATCACATCCACCTTCACATGCTCGCCCTGCAGCAGCGTGTAGCCGGCGGCCAGCAGGAAGGAGGCCGCGAACAGGTACCACTGCACTTCGAGGTAGGCGTTCGAGCTGGTGTGCAACACCTTGCGAACGATGGCATTGATGCCGCTGATGACCGTGGAGGCCAGGATCAGCCAGATAAGCCATCGCCCGACCAGGCTGTTGAGCCAGTCGACCCCCCTTGAGAATTTGAGCAAAGCCTGCATGGTGTCTCCAAAAAGTAGGCTGTATTGGGTCCGTCGCCGTACGCCAGCCTGTAGGCCGGCGCGCAGCGCTCTTGTCGGCGCATGGACCAAAGCCGTCGATTCTACGGAGACCCGACCGCCGCAGGCGGCCTGCTCCCCCTAAAAGAAATCCGTGTGAACCCGAGGAAACGTCCCGTTCAAGTGGTGGTGTGTGGCTTGCGGGCCCCCAGTTTGCGGTACAGCGTGGCGCGGCTGATGCCCAGCGCGCGGGCGGCGCGGGTCACATTGCCCTGGGCGTCCTGCAGCGCCTGCTCGATCAGCACCCCCTCGCTGGCGCGCAGCGGGCTGGGCTGGGCGGCTGTGGCCAGCGCTGCCGTACCCAGCGCAGGCAGCAGCTGGCGCAGCTGGGGGCCGGGCTGCACCAGGGCCTGCAGCCGCAGGCCCGACCACAGCGGCAGGCGCAGCGGCTCGTTGGGGCGCTGGCGCGCATGGTCCACCAGCGCCGTCCAGGGCATGGCCAGCAGTTCGCTGCAGTGCAGCGGCTGGCCCGGCAGCGACAGCGGCTGGGGCACGAGCTGGCGGGCCAGGGTATTGCTGCCCGCCACATGCCCTTCGGCGTCCACGGCCAGCAGGCCTTCGCCCTCCTGGCCCAGCGGCCCGCCGGGCCAGTTCAGGTGCAGCAGCAGGGCATGGGGCAGGGCGCGCAGCAGGCGGTCCTCGATGGCGCGGGCGCAGCGCAGCGCCAGATGCATGAGTTCGGGCCGCTCCGGCACATCCACGCCCGTGATGTCCAGCATGCCCAGGCAGCTCCCGTCCGGGCCGGACAGCGGCGCACCCGCGCAGCTGTAGTGGCGGTTGGCCTCGAAGAAATGCTCGGCCCGGTGCAGCCAGACGGGGCTGTGCTCGGCCAGGGCCGCGCCAATGGCCGTGGTGCCCACGCCCTGCTCGGACAGGTCCACGCCCACGCGGGCGATGGCCTGCACGCGGATGTCGCTGCGCTCCAGCGGCCCCTGCACCTCCAGCACCGTGCCGCGCGCATCGGTCAGCAGGCTGAAGTAGTGCATGGCGCCCACGGCGCCCACCAGCTGGGCCATCACGGGGCGCGCGGCCTGCAGCAGCACCTCATGGCCATCACGGGTCTGGCGCAGCGCATGCGGCCCCAATGCTTCGTAGACCACGCGCTCGTCCGGGCGGCGGCCTGCCGCCAGGCAGCGCTGCCAGGAGCGCCACAGCCAGGGTGCGATGCCGGGCGGTGAGCCGGCCAGCGCCTGATCGCCGAAAACCAGGCTGCGGGCCCGGGCGACCTGCTGGTGGCGCGGATCGGCGGGGCAGGGCTGCGCGGCGTCGGGGCTCAGGGCGAACATGGGGCGGGAACTCCTGTGGCTGGCTGGCAAGGGATTGCGAACGGGCTGGCAGGCGGGCACGGTCGAAGCCGGGGGCGCAGGCGCAGCGGTGCGGGCTGCGGCTGCGGTGACGACTGTGTCATTTTGAGAATATCCGCGCCGCCCGGCCCGGGCTTGCGGGTCAACCCTAGAACGGGCGCCTGCGGGCAGGGCGACCATGGCAGGCGAGGTTCCCGGCGTTCCCCCACGTTCCAGATCACCGCCGATCACAGGCAGGAGACAGCACGATGAATGTCCAGCTCACCGTCAACGGGCGCGCGCAGCGCATCGACGTTCCACCCAACACCTTGCTCGTGCATGCGCTGCGCGAGCACCTGCGCCTGACCGGCACGCATGTGGGCTGCGACACCAGCCAGTGCGGGGCCTGCACCGTCATCGTCGACGGCCACGCCGTCAAGTCCTGCGCCATGCTGGCCGTGCAGGCCGAGGGCTGCGAGGTGCGCACCATCGAAGGGCTGGCGGATATCGACGGCGGCCTGCACCCCATGCAGGCGGCCTTCAAGGAGTGCCACGGCCTGCAATGCGGCTTTTGCACGCCGGGCATGGTCATGAGCGCCGTGGACCTGTGCCAGCGCCAGCCGTGCGCGGGCGATCGCGAGATCCGCGAGGCGCTGGAGGGCAACCTGTGCCGCTGCACGGGCTACCAGAACATCGTGGCCGCCGTGAAAAAGGGCAGCCAGGCCATGGCAGGGCCTGCGGCCTGAGCGCCGCAGGTCACCACAAGGAGACAGCCATGGGTGCATCCGACTTTTCCAAGCTCCCCCACATCGGCGAGCCCGTCAAGCGCAAGGAGGACTACCGCTTCCTCACGGGCGCGGGCCAGTACACCGACGACATCGCGCTGGCCGCCCAGGCCCATGCGGTGTTCGTGCGCTCGCCGCACGCGCATGCGCGTGTGCGCTCCGTTTCCACCGATGCGGCCAAGGCCGCGCCCGGCGTCATCGGCGTGCTCACGGGCGCCGACGTGGCGGCCGACAAGATCAACGGCCTGCCCTGCGGCTGGCTGATCACCAGCACCAACGGCGAGCCCATGAAAGAGCCGCCGCATCCCATCCTGGCGCTGGACACGGTGCGCTACGTGGGCGACCAGGTCGCCATGGTCGTGGCCGAGACGCTGGAGCAGGCGCGCGACGCGGCCGAACTGGTGGAGGTGGACTACGACCCGCTGCCCGCCGTGGTGCTGGTGGCCGACGCGGCGGCCGGCAGCGTGCCCGGCGCGGTGGTGCATGACATCGCCCCCGACAACCACTGCTACAAATGGGCCATCGGCGACAAGGCCGCCGTGGATGCCGTGTTCGCCGGTGCCGCCCACGTCGCCCAGCTGGACCTGGTCAACAACCGGCTGATCCCCAACGCCATGGAGCCGCGCGCGGCCATCGGCAGCTACAGCCGCGCCAATGACGAGTACACGCTGTACGTGGCCAACCAGAACCCGCACGTCGAGCGGCTGCTGATGACGGCCTTCGTCATGGGCCTGCCCGAGCACAAGGTGCGCGTGATCGCGCCCGACGTGGGCGGCGGCTTCGGCTCCAAGATCTTCCTGTATGCCGAGGATGTCTGCCTGACCTGGGGCGCGCGCAAGCTCAATCGTTCCATCAAGTGGACAGCCGACCGCAGCGAGTCCTTCCTCACCGACGCGCATGGCCGCGACCACGTCAGCCATGCCGAGATGGCCATGGACGCCAGCGGCAAGTTCCTGGCCATGCGCGTGCACACGGATGCCAACCTGGGCGCCTACCTGAGCACCTTCGCCAGCGCCGTGCCCACCATCCTCTATGCCACCTTGCTGGCCGGCCAGTACGCCACGCCCCAGGTCTACGTGGAGGTCGATGCCTGGTTCACGAACACCGCCCCCGTCGATGCCTACCGGGGCGCGGGCCGGCCCGAGGCCACCTACCTGCTGGAGCGCCTGGTCAGCCGCTGCGCCTGGCAGCTGAACCTGACCCAGGCCGAGATACGGCGGCGCAACTTCGTCACCAGCTTCCCCTACCAGACGCCCGTGGCCCTGCAGTACGACGTGGGCGACTATGGCGCCTGCATGGACAAGGCCGAGGCCCTGGCCGACGTGGCCGGCTTTGCCGCGCGCCGTGCCGACAGCGAGGCGCGGGGCCTCAGGCGCGGCCTGGGCTACAGCAGCTACATCGAAGCCTGCGGCCTGGCGCCCAGCAACATCGCGGGCGCCCTGGGCGCGCGGGCCGGCCTGTTCGAATGCGGCGAGGTGCGCGTGCACCCCACGGGCAGCGTCACCGTGTTCACGGGCTCGCACAGCCATGGCCAGGGGCACGAGACCACCTTTGCCCAGGTGGTGGCCGCGCGCCTGGGGATACCCGTGGAGAACGTGGACATCGTCCACGGCGACACGGGCCGTGTGCCCTTCGGCATGGGCACCTATGGCTCGCGCTCCATCAGCGTGGGCGGCGCGGCCATCATGAAGGCGCTGGACAAGATCGAGGCCAAGGCCAAGAAGATCGCGGCCCACCTGATGGAGGCCAGCGACGCCGACATCGACTTCGCGGGCGGCGAGTTCACGGTGCGCGGCACGGACAAGAAAATCCCCTTCGCCCAGATCGCGCTCACCGCCTATGTGCCGCACAACTACCCGCTGGACAAGCTGGAGCCCGGCCTCAATGAAACCGCCTTCTACGACCCCACCAACTTCACCTTCCCCGCAGGCACCTACATCTGCGAGGTCGAGGTGGACCCGGCCACGGGCGTGGTGCGCGTGGACCGCTTCAGCGCCGTGGACGACTTCGGCACCATCATCAATCCCATGATCGTCGAGGGCCAGGTGCACGGCGGCGTGGCCCAGGGCATAGGCCAGGCGCTGCTGGAAAACTGCGTCTACGACCGCGAGACCGGCCAGCTGCTCACCGGCAGCTTCATGGACTACGCCATGCCGCGCGCCGACGATTTCCCCGAGTTCAAGCTCGGCACCGTCTGCACGCCCTGCACGCACAACCCGCTGGGCACCAAGGGCTGTGGCGAGGCGGGGGCCATCGGCTCGCCGCCCGCCGTCATCAATGCCGTGCTCGACGCACTGCATCCCCTGGGTGTCAGGGACCTGGACATGCCGGCCAGCCCGCACCGTGTCTGGTCGGCCATCGACGCCGCAGCCACATCCTGAGGAGAGCGCCATGTACGCATTCACCTATGAAGCCCCGGGCACCACGGCCGACGCCGCCGCGCTGGCCGCGCAGGGCGGCCAGTACCTGGCCGGCGGCCAGAGCCTGCTGCCATCGATGCGCCTGCGCCTGGCGCGGCCCGAACAGATCGTGGACCTGAACCGCGTCCAGGGCCTGGCCGGCATCGCCGTCAACGGCCAGACCGTGGAAATCCGCGCCATGACGCGCCATGCCGACGTGGCCGCCAACCCGCAGGTCCAGGCCGCCATCTCGGCCCTGGCCGAGCTGGCCGGCGGCATCGGCGACCGCCAGGTGCGTGCGCGCGGCACCATCGGCGGTTCGCTGGCCAACAACGACCCCGCTGCCTGCTACCCCAGCGCCGTGCTGGGCCTGGGCGCCACCGTCGTCACCGACCGGCGCGAGATCGCGGCCGACGACTTCTTCCAGGGCATGTACACCACGGCGCTGGGCAGCGGCGAGCTGATCACGGCCGTGCGCTTTCCCGTGCCGAAGAAGGCCGCCTACCTCAAGTTCAAGCAGCCCGCCTCGCGCTTCGCCCTGGTGGGCGTCTTCGTCGCCCAGACCGACAGCGGCGTGCGCGTGGCCATCACGGGCGCCGGGCTCAGCGTGTTCCGCCATGCGGGGCTGGAGGCCGCGCTCAACCAGAGCTTCACGCCCGACGCGGCCGCCCAGGTGCTGATCGACCATGCCGACCTCAACAGCGACCTGCATGCCAGCGCGCGCTACCGGGCGCAGTTGATCAGCGTGCAGACGCAGCGTGCGGTATCGCAGATGCTTGGGTGACACGGCGGATGCCTTCCGAGCAAGCCATTGCCTCCATAGACGCCCTGGTCGCCGCGCTGCAGGCCGAAGGCTATTTCGCCGACCGGCGCCTGGCCACGGCCGTCTTCCTGGCCCTGCGGCTGCAGCGGCCGCTGCTGCTGGAGGGCGAGCCCGGCGTGGGCAAGACCGCGCTGGCCCAGGCGCTGGCACGCGTGCTGGAGCGCCGCCTGATCCGGCTGCAGTGCTATGACGGCATGGAGCAGCGCGAGGCGCTGTATGAATGGAACTACGCGGCCCAGCTGCTGCACCTGCGCGCGGCCGAGCTGGCCTCGACGCAGCCCGCGGCCGCACCGCAGCAGGACCGCATGCAGCGCGCCGAGCAGGAGGTCTACCAGGAGCGCTATCTGGTAAGCCGCCCGCTGCTGCAGGCCCTGCAGCAGCCCGAGCCCGGCGCCGTGCTGCTGATCGACGAGATCGACCGTGCCGACGAGCCCTTCGAGGCCTTCCTGCTCGAATACCTGGGCGAGTACCAGGTCAGCATTCCCGAGCTGGGCACGGTGGCGGCACGCGTGCCGCCCGTGACCGTGCTCACCAGCAACCGCACGCGCGACCTGCACGACGCCGTCAAGCGCCGCTGCCTCTACCACTGGCTGGACTATCCCGGGCGCGAGCGAGAGCTGGCCATCGTGCGCGCCCTGGTGCCCGGGGCCGGGCAGGCCCTGACCACCCAGGTGGCGAGCTTCGTGGGACGGCTGCGCAGCCAGCCCTTTGCCGACGCCTTCCAGCGCGTGCCCGGCATTGCCGAAAGCGTGGAATGGGCCAAGGCCCTGGTGGCGCTGGACACCCTGGTGGTCGATCCCGAAGTCGTGCACGACACGGCCGGCATCCTCTTCAAGCAGCGCGAGGACGTGGCCGCGCTCACGCCCGAGCGGCTGCAGCAACTGCTGGCGCCGGAGCCCGCGCCGTGACGGCTGGTGCAGCCGGTGCAGCCGATGGGGGCGAGCGCACCAGCTGGCTGGGCGATGCGCGCAGCGGCAAGCTGGCTGGCAACCTGGTCGGCTTTGCGCGTGCGCTGCGCCGCGCGGGCGTGCCCGTGGATGGCGGGCGCATGGCGCTGGCCCAGCAGGCCCTGTCCCTGGTCGGCCTGGCGCGCGAGGACATGGCCGCCGCGCTGGAGGCCGTATTTGTGAGCAACGCCCAGGACCGCGCCGTGTTCCGCGAACTGTTCGACGCCTACTTCCGCAATCCCGACGTGGCCCGGCAACTGCTGGCCCAGTTGCTGCCGCAGGCGCCCCGGCCGTCCGCGCCGCGCCACCGCCCGCGCGTGCAGGAAGCCCTGTCGCCCCGCCAGGCAGGCGAGGGCAGGGCCGCCGTCGATGAAGAGCTGAAGCTGGACGCCGCCATGACGGCCAGCGAGCGCCACCGCCTGCGCCATGCCGACTTCAACCAGCTCAGCGCCAGCGAATACCTGCTGGTGCAGCGCCTGGCCCGGGACATTGCCCTTCCCTTGCCCCGCTACCGCAGCCGCCGCACGCGCACCGGCCAGCGCGGCGCGGTGCCCGACTGGGCTGCCAGCCTGCGTGCGGCATCGCACCATGGCGGCGAAATGCTGCAGCTGCTGCGGCGCGAACGCCGGCGCCTACCGCTGCCCTGGCTGGCCCTGGTCGATGTCTCGGGCTCCATGGAGCGCTATGCGCGGCTGCTGCTGGCCTTTCTGCACGCGGCCACCAGCACGCAGCGCCATGCGGGCCTGCGCCGCCAGGTCTTCAGCTTCGGCACCGAGCTGCGCGACCTGGGCCCGGCCTTTGCCCAGGCCGATACCGACGCCATGCTCGAGCGCGCCAACGCCGCGATTGCCGACTTTGGCGGCGGCACGCGCCTGGGCAGCAGCCTGGGCGAACTGCGCCGCCTGCATGCACGCCACCGGGTTTCAGGCCTGGTGGGCCGGCGCACCCTGGTGCTCATCATCAGCGACGGCTTGGACACCGGCGATGCCGCCGAGCTGGACCGCGAACTGGCCTGGCTGCGCCGCCACAGCGCGCGGCTGCTGTGGCTCAACCCGCTGTTGCGCTTTGACGGGTATGCCCCACTGGCCCAGGGGGCAGCCGTGCTGCATCGTCATGCCCATGCCATGCTTGCGGTACACAACCTGGAATCGCTGCAGCAACTGGCCGGTCACCTGGCGCGGCTGCTGGCGGCGCCAGGCCGCTGAGCCGCTTGCGGCCACCCCCATCGCAGAAAGGAATTGCCATGGAAATGCAAGCCAGCCGTTCCCTTGCCGTCAGCCAGCAGCAGGCCTGGGAGGCGCTCAACGATCCAGAAACGCTCAAGGCCTGCCTGGCCGGCTGCGACCGCTTCGAACCCCTGGGCGATGACCAGTACGCCGTGGGCATGGCGGTCAAGGTGGGGCCGGTATCGGCCAAGTTCAGCGGCAAGGTCACGCTGTCCGACATCACGCCGCCCGAGCGCTACCGCATCGCCTTTGAAGGCCAGGGCGGCGTGGCCGGCTTCGGCAAGGGCGAGGCCGACGTCACCCTCACCCCCGAGCCCGCTGACGCCGCAGGCCAGCCGCGCTGCCTGCTCAGCTACAGCGTGCAGGCCCAGGTCGGCGGCAAGATCGCCCAGCTGGGCCAGCGGCTGATCGACGGCGCCGCGCGCAACATGGCCGACGACTTCTTCGCACGATTCGACACGCTGATGCAGCAGCGCCACCCGCGCGCGCCGGCAGCGCCTGCCGATGCAGGCGACACCGCCGACCTGTCCCACCTGCCTGCCGGCCTGGCCGATGAAACCGGCCACATCGAGCCCACCGTGGACGCCCAGGCCTGGGAGCACGACGCCGCAGCCGGCGTGGCCACGCCGCTGGATGCCGCACCGGCCACCGAGGCCGAGGAACGCTCGCGCCGCGCCATCCCGCTGTGGTGCTGGGGGCTGGCCATCGTCGTCGTCCTCGGGGCTGGCTGGCTGCTCTCGCGGTACTAGGGCGCTCCCCCTGAGCGGCTGCGCCGCTTCCCCCTCTCTCTCGCTTCGCGGGAGGGGGACGACGCCCTCGCCGCGAGGCGGCTCTTGCTCGGCGTCTCTGGCCTCAGATTTGTTGTGGCTTCTATGCTTCGCCCTGCGCTACCAAGCCCTTTTTACATGCTGCTGCACCCTTCTTGATGCAGAGAGACAATAGCCGCCGAAAAACGCCAGGCGCCCAGCTGCACAGGCAAGCCAGGTGCCGGCGTGGAGATTTGCAATGGAAAACCTGGATGTTCATGTTCTGCGCCACCTCGCGCAATGGCGCGCTCAGGGCGAGCGCGCGCTGCTGGCCACGGTGGTGCGTACCTGGGGCTCGTCGCCCCGGCCCATCGGCTCCATCATGGCGCTGGGGGCTTCGGGCGCCGTGGTCGGCTCCGTGTCCGGCGGCTGCATCGAGGACGACCTGATCGCCCGCTACAGCCACGCCTCGGACGCCGACGCCCTGCGCGACGGTGCGCCCCGGCTGCTGCGCTACGGCGTCAGCGCCGACGAGGCCCACCGCTTCGGCCTGCCCTGCGGCGGCACGCTGGAGCTGCTGCTCGAATTCAATCCCGACGCTGCTGCGCTGCAGCAACTCGTCCAATGGCTGGACGAAGGCCGCATGGTGCGGCGCACCGTGGACAAGGCCACGGGCCAGGTCGTCCAGCAGGTCAGCGACGCACCCGAGCCGCTGGTGCATGCCGGGCAGCAGGTCGCCAACAGCTTCGGGCCCGAGTACCGCATGCTGCTCATCGGCGCTGGCCAGCTGTCCGAATACCTGGCCACCATGGCGCTGTTCAACGGCTTTGCGGTCACCGTCTGCGACCCGCGCGAGGAATACAGCCGCCACTGGAGCGTGGCCGGCGTGCAGCTGTCGCGCGAGATGCCCGACGACCTCGTGCGCACCATGCGCGCCGATGCGCGCACCTGCATCATCGGCCTCACGCACGACCCCAAGCTCGACGACCTGGCCCTCATGGAAGCCCTGGAATCCCCGGCCTTCTACGTCGGCGCCATAGGCTCGCGCCGGAACACCGCGCTGCGCCTGCAGCGCCTGAGCGAGCACTTCGGCCTGGGCGACGCGCAACTGGCACGTCTGCGCGGCCCCATCGGCCTGTACATAGGCAGCAAGACGCCCCCCGAAATCGCCGTCAGCATCATGGCCGAGGTCCTGGCCGCCAAGAACGGCGTGGCCCTGCCACGCGGCATGACCGTGGAAGAAGGCAAGCTTGCCGCCGCCCAGCCCCCGCAGCCGCTGGAGGATGACGGGCCCGAGGGCATCACGCCGCTGGTGTGCGGGGTGAGTTAGACGGGGCGCCGCAGGCGGGTGGCACGGGCCTGCAGTGACGGGAGTTGAGACGCTATATTGATCGATCTTCTTTCATAGAGGGAGGCGATCATGTGTTTGGCTGGGAATGAGGCCGGCTTGCCCGGCACGATTGTCGGCAATCCTGTGGCGAAATGGTTCGGAGGCGCGGCGTGAGCGGCGCTCGTCCGCTGGCTGCCGGCCTGACCGCCAGCCTCTCCGTGGCAACAGGCTATCTGCCGATTGCTTTTTCCTTTGGCGTGGCGGCCGTTCAGGCGGGTCTTGCTCCATCCATTGCCGTGCTGGCATCCGTGCTGGTCTATGCCGGAGCCAGCCAGTTCCTGCTGATTTCGTTGCTGGCTTCGGGAGCCGGGCTGTGGACCGCTTTGCCCACGGTGCTGTTGATGAATGCGCGGCATGTGCTGTATGGCCCGGCCCTGCATGTGGTGCTGGGGCCGCGGCAGCACCTGGCCACGCCCTGGTTGGCCTTTGGCCTGACCGACGAGGTGTTTGCCACCGCCATGAGCAAGATGCAGGGCGTGCCAGAGGCCGAGCGCGAGCACTGGTTTCTGGGCCTGCAACTTGGCGCCTACGCGGCCTGGGTGGGCGGCACGGTGATGGGGGTGACGCTGGTGGGCGAGGTGGATCGGTGGCCGGCAGCCGTCCGCGAGGGGCTGGCCTTCGTTCTGCCGGCGTTGTTCTTTGCGCTGCTGCTGGAGGCGGGGGTGCTGCGCTGGTGGCGTGCGGTGCTCACGGCCGCCGTGGTCGCTGCGGTGCTGGTTTGCTTCATTCCGGGCTACCACGCACTGGCGCTGGCGATCCTGTGCGGTGCGCTGGCGCATGCGGCCACGGCCGATGGGGGCTGATCACCATGTCGTACACATTCTGGATCTTGCTGTTGTGCGGTGCCGGCACCTTTGGCCTGCGCTGGTTGCCGTTGTGGCAGGCACGCCGCAGAGGGCACTCTGCACGGGCGTCCCGGAAGGTGCAGAGGTGGCTGGCGGGTGTCGGGCCCGCCGCCATCGCTGCCCTGTTCGTGGTGTCAACCTGGGGGCTGTTGGTCAGCGATGTCCGCTGGGGGCGGGTGGCCGTGATCGCCCTGGCGCTGCTGGCCATCTGCCTCGCACGCCTGGTGCGTGGAGGCATTGCCATGCCGACCTTGGCTGGTGCGCTGACCTACGGCCTGCTGGCCCATTTCAAGCCCTGGTGATGTCAGTGCGGCTGGGCATGGAAGGCCTTGTTGGCAATCTTCCAGCCGGCCTCGGTCTTGAGCAGCACGAAGTAGTCGATGAAGGTGATGGCGCCGTGCACCAGGGTGATCTTGGCGCTGGCCGCCGTGCCGCCGATGTCGATGGCGTCGATGCTGCGGCGGCGCGTGGCCTCGTCGGCGGCGGGCTGGCCCTTGAAGCGGGCGCAGTAGGTGTCGATGTCCCAGGAGGTCAGCGGGCCTTCGCGCACGCTTTCGATGCGGGCGGTGGGCATGAAGGCGGCGCGCATGTGGGCGCTGTTGTCCTCGGCATGGCCGCGCATGTACAGCTCCAGCGGCACGCGCACGGCGGCTTCTTCGGGGTGGTCGGTCAGGCGTGGGTTGGCAGTCGTCATGGTGTTCTCCTGGGACGGATGGATGGCGGCCTGCGCTTGCAGGCCGGCGGCCGCGCATCGTAGCCACAAGCGCGGGGGGCAGTCCAACCGGGGGCGAGGCGCGGGCCGCGCCGGGGTGCGGTGCAATGCCTTGTTTTCAATGGACTTTCGGGCTGATGCGCCCCGCATTGGCCGTGCCTGGGTCAACAGTGTTTTGAGCGCCGTGCCCTGTCTGAGACCCTGCCGACGGGTGCTCGACCTGTTCCGAAAACGCTCTGGCCAGAGCGGGTAAAGCCGGGGTAAAGCGGGGGTAATGCCTGCGTAAAACGGCGATCTGCCTCGTTTTGGAGAGCATGGGACTGGCTACCATAGCCGCATCCGCCGCCGTTCCCCGTTCCGGGGCCGGACCCACGGTTTCCTCCCACGACTTCCCGCAGTGACCATGAAACGCCTGTCAAGCAGCCCCTTTGTTGCAGATGCCCACGGCGTACGCCAGCGCGGCCGGGTACGGCCCGCCCTGATGTGGGGCGTGGTGGCACTGGCCCTGGTGGCGGGGGGCGGGCTGTGGTGGTGGAACAAGCGGGCGCCGGCGCAGGGCGAGCAGGCCTCGGCCGGTGCGCCCGGCCCGGGTGGCGGGCGTGCGGGAGGCGGCCGGCGCGGCCCCGGCGGGCCGGGTGGGCCTGGCGGCCCCGGCGCCATGGGTGCCCAGGCGCAGCCGGTGTCCGTGGGCGTGGTGGAGCGGCGCGACATGCGCGTGCTGATCAGCGCCATCGGCACCATGAACCCGCGCGCCACGGCCGTGGTGCGCGCCAAGGTGTCGGGCGAGTTGCTGCGCCTGCATTTCAAGGAAGGCGACGAGGTCAAGGCCGGCCAGCTGCTGGCCGAGATCGATCCGCGCAGCTTCCAGGCCAGCTTCAACCAGATCCAGGGCACGCTGCAGCGCGACCAGGCGCTGCTCAAGAACGCCCAGCTGGACCTGCAGCGCTACAAGGAGCTGCAGGCCCAGGATTCCATTGCCGGCCAGCAGGTCGATACCCAGGCTGCGCTGGTGCGCCAGTACCAGGGCACGGTGGCCGCCGACCAGGCCCAGGCCGATGCGGCCAAGCTGCAACTGAGCTACACGCGCATCACGGCGCCCATTGCGGGCCGGCTGGGCCTGCGCCAGGCCGACCGGGGCAATGTGGTCAATCCTTCGGATGCCAACGGCATCGTCACCATCACCCAGGTCAAGCCCATCGACGCGGTGTTCTCCGTGCCCGAGGCCCATGTGGGCACGCTGGCGCGGCGCCTGGCCGAGGGGCGCGAGCTGCCCGTGGAGCTGTGGGATCGTGACCTGAAGCAGCAACTGGGGCGCGGCCGCCTCAATGCGGTGGACAACAGCATCGACATCGCCACCGGCACCATCAAGGCCAAGGCCGCCTTCGACAATGCCGAGGGCCGGCTGTTCGCCAACCAGTTCGTCAACGTCAAGCTGGAAGTGGACCGGCTGGAGCAGGCGCTGACCGTGCCGACCACGGCCGTGCAGAACAACTACGTCTACCTGGTCCAGGAGGATGGCACGGTGACGCAGCGGCGCATCGCCGTGGGCGTGACCGATGGCGACCGGGTGAGCGTGAAGGGCGAGCTCAAGCCTGGCGAGCAGGTGGTGGTCGATGGCATTGACCGCCTGCGCGAAGGCGCCAAGGTCACGGTGATCGAGCCCGACAAGGTGCAGAAGGTGGACCAGGCCGTGCAGGATGCCTCCGGCCAGCCGCGCGGCATGCGCAACCTGCCGCCCGATGTGCGCGCCAAGCTGGCGACCATGAACCCCGACGAGCGCAAGGCCTACCTGCAGAAGCTGCGTGCCGAGCGCGGTGGGCAGCGCAATGGTGGTAACGGTGGCAATGGCGGCAACGGCGGCAACGTGACCGCGCCGGCGGCCGAAGGCTCCGCGCCCGCAGGCCAGTCGCCGGCACCGTCGCCCGGATCGCCCCAGCCTTCGCCCGGCCCGACGCCTGCCGCGCCTGCTGCCCCGGCGGCTCCCGCTCCGGCCGGGCGCTGAGCAGCGCCCCGGCACCTGAAGACTGCAAGCCCTTCCAGGCGGCCCCATGAATCTTTCCCGCATCTTCATCCTGCGACCCGTCGCCACCTCGCTGCTGATGGTGGCGGTGCTGATCGCCGGCCTGCTGGCCTACCGGCTGTTGCCGATCTCGGCCCTGCCCGAGGTGGACTACCCCACCATCCAGGTCACCACGCTGTACCCCGGTGCCAGCCCCGACGTGATGACCTCCAACGTCACGGCGCCGCTGGAGCGCCAGCTGGGCCAGATGCCGGGGCTGTCGCAGATGTCGTCCACCAGTTCGGGCGGCGCCTCGGTGATCACGCTGCGCTTTGCGCTGGACATGGCCATGGACGTGGCCGAGCAGCAGGTGCAGGCCGCCATCAACGCGGGCTCCAACCTGCTGCCCAGCGACCTGCCCATGCCCCCGCTGTACAGCAAGGTCAACCCGGCGGATGCGCCCATCCTCACGCTGGCCATCACCTCGCCCTCGCTGCCGGTGATCCGCGTCAACGACCTGGTGGAAAACCGCCTGGCGCCCAAGCTCTCGCAGGTCAACGGCGTGGGCCTGGTGGCGATTGCCGGCGGGCGCCGGCCCGCCGTGCGCATCCAGGCCAACCCGACGGCGCTGGCCGGCCTGGGCATGACGCTGGACGATGTGCGCACCGCCATCGCCGCCGCCAACGTCAAGCAGGCCAAGGGCGGCTTCGACGGCCCGGCGCGCGCCTCCACCATCGATGCCAATGACCAGCTGCAGTCGGCGGCCGAGTACCGCAACCTCATCATCGCCTTCAAGAACGGCCTGCCCGTGCGCCTGTCCGACATCGCCCAGACCGTGGACGATGCCGAGAACACGCGCCTGGCCGCCTGGGCCGGCACGCCCGAGGGTGGTTCGCGCGCAGGCGTGATCCTCAACATCCGTCGCCAGCCCGGCGCCAATGTGATCGAGACGGTGGACCGCATCAAGGCGCTGCTGCCCCAGCTCAAGGAGACGCTGCCGGCCTCGCTGGACGTGCAGGTGCTGACCGACCGCACGGTGACCATCCGCGCCTCGGTCAACGACATGCAGCTGGAGCTGATGCTGGCCATCGCCCTGGTGGTAGCGGTGATCTTCGTCTTCCTGCGCAGCGCCTCGGCCACGCTGATACCGAGCTTTGCCGTGCCGCTGTCGCTGATCGGCACCTTCGGCGTGATGTACCTGGCCGGTTTTTCGATCAACAACCTCACGCTGATGGCGCTGACGATCTCCACCGGCTTCGTGGTGGACGATGCCATCGTGATGATCGAGAACATCGCGCGCTTCGTGGAAAAGGGCGAGCCGCCCATGCAGGCCGCGCTCAAGGGCGCCAAGCAGATCGGCTTCACCATCATCTCGCTGACGATTTCGCTGATCGCCGTGCTGATCCCGCTGCTGTTCATGGGCGACGTGGTGGGGCGGCTGTTCCACGAGTTCGCCATCACCATGGCGGTGGCCATCCTGATCTCGGCCGTGGTCTCGCTGACGCTCACGCCCATGCTGTGCGCACGGCTGCTGCGCCACCAGCCCGAAGGGGCCGAGGAGGAAAAGCACGGCCGCCTGTACCATGCCACGGGCCGTTTCTTCGACCGCACCATCGCCGGCTACGGCCGCATCCTCACCTGGGTGCTGGACCGCCGGGGCCTGACATGGATCGTCTTCCTGGCCACGCTGGCCGTGACCGTGCTGCTGTACTTTGCCGTGCCCAAGGGCTTCTTCCCGGACCAGGACACGGGCACCATCCAGGCCACGACCGAGGCCGACCAGTCCATCTCGTTTGCCGCCATGGCCGAGCGCCAGCAGGCCCTGGCCGAGCTGCTGCTCAAGGACCCGGCCGTGCAGAGCATCTCGTCCTTCATCGGCGTCGATGGCAGCAACACCACGCTGAACACGGGCCGGCTGCTGATCGACCTCAAGCCCCATGGCCAGCGCGATGGCGTGCCCGCCGTGCTGCGCCGCCTGTCCGACGATGCGCTGCAGATCCCGGGCATACGCCTGTACGCCCAGCCCGTGCAGGACCTGACCATCGAGGACCGCGTGGCGCGCACCCAGTACCAGCTGCTGATGTCCTCGCCCGACATGGCGCAGCTGGCCAAGAGCACCCAGGCCCTGGTCGAGCGCATGCACGGCCTGCCCGAGCTGGTGGACGTGGGCAGCGACCTGCAGGACCAGGGCCTGCAGGCCTTCGTGCAGATCGACCGGGCCCAGGCCAGCCGGCTGGGCGTGACGGTCGCCGCCATCGACACGGCGCTGTACAACGCCTTCGGCCAGCGGCTGATCTCCACCATCTTCACGCAGTCCAACCAGTACCGCGTGGTGCTGGAAGTGGCGCCGCAGTTCAAGATCGGGCCCGAGTCGCTGCAGGCCATCTATGTGGCCTCCAGCGCGGGCGCGCCCGTGCCGCTGTCCTCGGTGGCCACGGTCAGCGAGCGGCCCATGGCCCTGGCCGTGAACCATGTGGGCCAGTTGCCGGCCGCCACCATCTCGTTCAACACCGCGCCCGGCGTGTCGCTGGGCCATGCGGTCAAGGCCGTGCAGGACCTGATGGCCCAGCTGCGCACCGAGGGCCATATGCCGCTGTCGGTGGATGCCGCCTTCCAGGGCGCGGCCCTGGCCTTCCAGGCCTCGCTGTCCAACACGCTGCTGCTGGTGCTGGCGGCGGTGATCACCATGTACATCGTGCTGGGCGTGCTCTATGAGAGCACCATCCACCCGGTGACCATCCTGTCCACGCTGCCCTCGGCCGGCGTGGGTGCGCTGCTGGCCCTGCTGCTGGCGGGGCTGGACCTGGACATCATCGCCATCATCGGCATCGTGCTGCTGATCGGCATCGTCAAGAAGAACGCGATCATGATGATCGACTTCGCGCTGGAGGCGCAGCGCGAGGAGGGACACACGCCGCGCGAGGCCATCTACCAGGCCTGCCTGCTGCGGTTCCGGCCTATCCTGATGACGACTTTGGCTGCTTTGCTGGGGGCCTTGCCGTTGATGCTGGGGACGGGGGTGGGCAGTGAGTTGCGGCATCCGTTGGGGGTGACGCTGGTGGGGGGCTTGCTGGTGAGTCAGTTGCTGACTCTGTTCACTACGCCTGTGATTTATCTGACGTTTGAGGGGTGGGCGCAGAGGTGGCGGGATCGTCGGGGTGCTTCTTCGGAGCAGGCCCATGCTTGAGCTTGATCTGCGCTTTTGGCTGGCGCCGCTGGCCGGGGTTCGGCCCGGCGGCCGACCTACTTTCTTGCCTCGCAGCAAGAAAGTAGGCAAAGAAATGCGCCCCCATTGCCCACGACCCTTCGCTTCGCTGCGGGCAACCTGCGTTGGGCACGATGCGGGGTGTGCCGCAGAACTCGCTTTGCGCTTCGCGCGCCGCTCAGACAACTGCGGCAAGTCAGATGACGAAGCAAGCCTGTCCTTCGGCAGGCTTGCCACCCCGCATCGCGCCCAACGCAGGCGTGGGCAGAGGGGGGAAGGCCGGGGGACGGGCCATCGCTTCGCTCGGCCTGGGGTTTTTGGGGCTGGGTCATGAGCCAGCTTTCCAATCTCTCGGCGCCGTTCATCTTCCGGCCCATTGCCACCATGCTGATGACCATCGGCCTGGCGCTGGCGGGGGCAGTGTCGTATTTCCTGCTGCCGGTGGCGCCGCTGCCGCAGGTGGACTATCCGACGATTTCGGTGTCCGCCAGCCTGCCGGGTGCAAGCCCCGACACCATGGCTGCCACGGTGGCGACGCCGCTGGAGCGGGCGCTGGGGGCGATTGCGGGGGTCAATGAGATCACGTCCAGCTCCAGCCTGGGCAGTACGCGCATCACGCTGCAGTTCGATCTGTCGCGCACGGTGGACAGCGCGGCGCGCGATGTGCAGGCCGCCATCAATGCGGCGCGCACGCTGCTGCCTTCGGGCATGCCGGGCAATCCGACGTATCGCAAGGTGAATCCGGCCGATGCGCCGATCATGATCCTGGCGCTCACGTCCAGCGCACTGACGCGCGGGCAGATGTATGACGCGGCGTCCACCGTGCTGGCGCAGAAGCTCTCGCAGGTGGAGGGCGTGGGCCAGGCGTCCATCAGCGGGGGGGCGCTGCCGGCCGTGCGCGTGGAGCTGGACCCGGTGAAGCTGGCGGCCAATGGCGTGTCGCTGGACCAGGTGCGTACCGCCATTTCGGCCACGAATGCCAACCGGCCGCTGGGCGCGGTGGAGCGCGAGGACCATTACTGGCAGGTGACCGCCAATGACCAGGCGCGCGTGGCGGCCGACTATGCGCCGCTGGTGCTGCGCTGGAGCAATGGCAATGCGATCCGGCTGCAGGACGTGGCCGATGTCACGGATTCGGTGCAGGACGTGCGCAACTACGGCGTGGCCAATGGCAAGCCCGCCATCCTGCTGCAGATCTTCAAGCAGCCCGATGCCAACATCCTGGAGGCCGTGGCGCGCGTGCGCTCTTTGCTGCCGCAGCTCAAGGCGTCCATTCCCGAGGCCATCGATCTGACCATCGTGTCCGACCGCACGCCCACGCTGCGCGCCTCGGTGGTGGAGGTGGAACGGGCGCTGTTGATCGCCGTGGCGCTGGTGATCCTGGTGGTGTTCCTGTTCCTGCGCAATGGCCGGGCCACGCTGATTCCGGCCGTGGCCGTGCCGGTGTCGCTGGCGGGCACGTTCGGCGTGATGTACCTGGCCGGCTATACGCTGGACAACCTGTCGCTGATGGCGCTGACCGTGGCCACGGGCTTTGTGGTGGACGATGCCATCGTGGTGCTGGAGAACGTGATGCGCCACATGGAGCGCGGCAAGACCGCGCTGCGCGCGGCGCTGGACGGGGCGCGCGAGATCGGGTTCACCGTGGTGTCCATGAGCCTGTCGCTGATCGCGGTGTTCGTGCCCATCCTGTTCATGGGCGGCATCGTGGGGCGGTTCTTCCGCGAGTTCGCGGTGGTGATGTCGGCGGCCATTCTGATCTCGATGGTGGTGTCGCTGACCACCACGCCCATGATGTGCGCGGCGCTGCTGCGGCCGCAGCGCGTGCCGCAGCAGCGCCGGCCGCGCAACGGCCTGCAGCGCGCCTGGGACCGCTTCGGCGCCTGGGTGGGCCGGGCCGAGCGGCGTGCCATGTCCGGCTATCGCGCAAGCCTGGCCTGGTGCCTGCGCCACCAGCCGCTGGTGCTGCTGGTGCTGGCCGGCGTGGTGGCGCTGAACGTGCACCTGTACATGGCCATCGACAAGGGTTTCATGCCCAGCCAGGACACGGGCCGCGTGATGGGCTTCATCCGGGCCGATCAGTCCACCTCCTACCAGGCCATGGAGCAGCGGCTCAAGCGCTTCCTGTCCATCGTGCAGGAAGACCCGGCCGTGGAGTACGTGACGGGCTTCACGGGCGGCGGCCAGCGCAATGCGGCCAACATGTTCATGTCGCTCAAGCCGCTGGCCGAGCGCAAGGTATCGTCCGACGAGGTGATCAACCGCCTGCGCGACAAGCTCAAGAACGAGCCCGGCGCGCGGCTGTTCATGGTCACGCAAAGCGATATCCGCATCGGCGGGCGGCAAAGCTCGGGCTCGTATGACTACACGCTGCAGGCCGACGACATCCAGGACCTGCGCACCTGGGAGCCGCGCATCCGCCAGGTGCTGTCGCAACTGCCCCAGCTCACGGACGTGAACAGCGATGTGTCCGACTTCGGCCTGCAGACCTCGCTGGTGATCGACCGCGACGCGGCCACGCGCCTGGGGCTGACCGTGTCGCAGATCGACGGCACGCTTAACAACGCCTTCGGCCAGCGCCAGGTGGGCGTGATCTACAACCCGCTCAACCAGTACCGCGTGGTGATGGAGGCCGCGCCCCGCTACCTGCAAAGCCCAGAGACGCTGCGCGGTTTCTTCTTCGTGAACAACCAGGGCGTGCAGGTGCCGCTGACCTCGTTTGCGCGTATCACCACCACCAACACGCCGCTGGCCGTGAACCATGACCGGGGCACGCCGGCCAGCACCATCAGCTTCAGCCTGGCCGAGGGCGTGGCGCTGTCGGACGCCAGTGATGCCATCCGCGCGGCCGTGGCCGATCTGGGCGTGCCCGTGTCGGTGCGCGGCAGCTTCAGCGGCACGGCCGGGGCCTTCCAGCAGGCGCTGTCCGGGCAGCCGCTGCTGATCCTGGCGGCCATCATCACCATCTACCTGGTGCTGGGCGTGCTCTATGAGAGCCTGGTGCATCCGCTGACCATCCTGTCCACGCTGCCCTCGGCCGGCGTGGGCGCGCTGATGGCGCTGATGCTGTTCAAGACGGAGTTCTCGCTGATCGCGCTGATCGGGGTGATTTTGCTGATCGGCATCGTCAAGAAGAACGCCATCATGATGATCGACTTCGCGCTGGAGCGGCAGCGCGCCGGCCATGCCACGGCCGCCCAGGCCATCTACCGTGCCTGCGAGCTGCGGCTGCGCCCCATCCTCATGACCAGCCTGGCGGCCATCTGCGGCGCGCTGCCGCTGGCCCTGGGCCGGGGCGATGGCGCCGAGCTGCGCCAGCCGCTGGGCATTGCCATCGTGGGCGGCCTGATGCTGAGCCAGCTGCTCACGCTCTACACCACGCCCGTGGTCTATGTGCTGCTGGACAGGCTGCGCCAGCGTGTCATGGGCCTGCGTGGCCGCGTGCAGGGCAAGGACCGTGGCACCCCTGTGCCAGCCGCATCACCCCAGTGAACCGAATCCGAAAGCCCAAGCTGATGCAGTTCAAGACACTTCACTCCCCGGCGATCTGGCTGGCCGCCGCGCTGCTGGCCGGTTGCTCCACGCAGAGCGCCTACCAGCGCCCCGCACTCGAGGTGCCGGCCCAGTTCAAGGAAGCCACGCCCGAGGCGGCCGAGGCCGGCATCTGGCGGCCCGCAGATCCGTCGCGCGCGCAAGTGCCCGACAACTGGTGGGAGCTGTTCGGCGACGAGCAGCTCAACCGCCTGCAGCAGCAGGCCGCCACCGGCAACCAGAGCATTGCCCAGGCCGCCGCGCGCCTGCGTGCCGCTCAGGCGGCCGTGGCCAGCAGCCAGGCCGGGCTGTTCCCCACGCTGGGCAGCACGGCCGGCGCCACGCGCTCGCGCAGCGGCGGGGCTTCCGGTGCATCGGGTGCATCAGGCACGGGCGGCAACACCGCCAGTAGCGGCAACATCTCGACCAACTACTCGCTGGGCCTGAACGCCAGCTGGGAGCTGGACCTGTGGGGCCGCGTTTCGGGCACGGTCAGCGCCAGCCAGGCCAGCGCCCAGGCCAGCAGCGACGACCTGGCCGCCGCGCGCCTGTCGGCCCAGGCATCGATCACGCAGACCTATTTCTCGTTGCGCGCGGCCGATGCCAGCGTGCGGCTGCTGCAGGAAACACTGCAGGGCTACGAGCAAAGCCTGAAGCTCACCAACAACCGCTACCGCGCGGGCGTGGCCTCGTCGGCCGACGTGGCCCAGGCCGAGGCGCAGTACAAAAGCACCCAGGCCCAGCTCATCGAGGCGCAGACCAGCCGCGCTCAGCTGGAGCACGCCCTGGCCGCGCTGCTGGGCCTGCCGCCTGCGGCCTTCAGCCTGGAGGCCGGCGCCGAGCTGCCGCCGCCGCCCGAGGTGCCGGCCATGCTGTCGTCCCAACTGCTGGAGCAGCGCCCCGACATTGCTGCGGCCGAGCGCCGCGTGGCCGCCGCCAACGCCCAGGTGGGCGTGGCGCGCGCGGCCTTCTTCCCGGCGCTCACGCTGTCGGCCACGGCCGGCTACCGGGGTGCATCGCTGTCCAACCTGGTGAGTGCGCCCAACCTGTTCTGGTCGCTGGGCCCGTCGCTGGCGCTGGCGCTGTTCGACGGCGGCGCGCGCACGGCGGCCGTGGAGTCGGCGCGTGCCTCGCTGGACCTGGCCGCCGCCACCTACCGCCAGACCGTGCTGACGGCGTTGCAGGAGGTGGAGGACAACCTGGTCACCGCATCCGCCCTGGCGCGCGAGCAGCAGGTGCAGATCGAGGCCGTGGCCGCCGCGCAGAAGGCGCTGGATGTCGTCAACAACCAGTACCGCGCGGGCACCGTGGCCTATCTGAATGTGCTCAGCGCCCAGACCACGGTGCTCTCGGCGCGGCGCAGCCTGATCGATGTGCGCAACCGGCGGCTGGCCGCCGTCAACACCTTGCTCAAGAACGTGGCCGGGCGGTGGCAGCCACTGGGCCCGGCCTCCGTGCAGGGGCCGCAGGCTGTCGCGCGCTGATGTTCAGTCCTGCAGCTCGAAGGCCTGGCGCAATGCTTCGCCGAAGGCTGCGCTGCCGCTGATCGACAGGTTCACCGTGGTGCGGCCATCCCCCGCCGCCACGGATTGCAGGCGCGCCGTGGCTGCGTCAAAGCGCCAGGCCAGCGGCTTGCTGCCGTCGTCCTGGGCCTGCAGCTCGTAGTCCCAGTCGCCGCCTTCCTCGATGGGGCCGCGCCGGCCCTTGAAGCGGCGGTGTGCCCAGGCCAGCACTTGCTCCACCTCGGCCGCCAGCGCCGGCACGCGCGTGGCGGGCACGCTGGCCATGGCGTCCCAGCAGCCCGTGCCTTCGTCGTCTTCGCTGTAGTCGAAATCCAGGTAGTCGAGGGTCATGTTGGGGTCCGCCTGCGTAATGGAAAAAGGGAAAGCCCGGCATTGTGCCGCGTGCACAATCGCCCGCATCGCAGAACCGGAAAGACATTCAGATGGACACCGCACAGCAATCGATGGCGCCGCCGATGGTGAGCGCGCAGTCCCTGCGCTTCGGGCAGCCGGGCCTGCTGCTGTGGGATGGCGCCTCGCACGACTGGCCCGTGGGCCTGTGCCTGGTGCGCGGCGGCGAGGGCTGCGGCAAGACCAGCCTGCTGCAAATGCTGGCCGGCCAGTTGCCTTTGCAGGGCGGGCGCCTGGCGTATCCGCAGCAGCCGGACCCGTCGCAGCGCCCTGCATTGTTCTGGCGCGACCCGCGCGCCGAACTGTCCAATGCCGAGCGCGCCCGGCCCGCGCAGGAATGGGTGCAGGCACAGCGGCAATTGCACCCGGCGTGGAGCGAGGCGGCATGGCAGGCCCATGCCGACGGCCTGGGCCTGGAGCCCCATCTGCACAAGCCCCTGCCGGCCCTGTCCACGGGCAGCCTGCGCAAGCTGTGGATGGCGGCGGGCTGGGCCAGCGGCGTGCCGCTGCTGCTGATCGACGAGCCGCTGGCCGCGCTGGACCGGGGATCGATCGACCATGTGCAGCGCACGCTGGCCGGGCTCAACCGGGCCGGCCAGCAATCGGCCCCCGTGGCCGGGCACGGGCCGCGCTGCGTGATCGTCGCCCATTGGGACGAGATGCAGGGCGTGGCCTGGGACGACGTGCTGGACCTGCCCGATCAGCCGCCGCTGCGCTGACCGAGCCGGCGTCTACATCGCCACCTACATCGCCTTGAACCGCTGCGCGTAGAGGCGGCTGACGGCCAGTTTTTCCCCTCGCTCGCGCAGCTGCAGCCACAGCCGGCCGGCCTCGTCGCGCTGGGCATTGGCAATGGCCGCCGCACGCACCACCGTGCCGCGGTGCACCTGCCAGAATTCCTCGGCGTCCAGCCGGGGCAGCAGCTCCTTGAGCGGCGTGCGCACCAGGTACTCATGCGAGGCCGTGAGCACGCGCACGTACTTGTCGGCGGCCTCGAAGTAGACGACTTCCTGCACGGGCACCATCTGGATCTGCGTGCCCACGCCGGCCTGGATCATCTGCAGCGGCGGCTCGGTAGCGGTGGCGGCGGGGGCCGTGGCACCGGCCAGGTGCCGCAATTGCTCCAGCGCCTGCGCCAGCGCAGCGCCAGCCGGGGCCACCGTGCGCTGGGCCAGCAGCTCGCGCAGGCGCTGCACGCTGCGCGCCAGCCGCTCGGGCTGCACGGGCTTGAGCAGGTAGTCCACGGCCTGGGCCTCGAAGGCGTCCATGGCGTACTGGTCATAGGCGGTCACGAAGACCAGGATGGGAAACGGCTGCGCCTCGGGCCAGGCGTCGGCCAGTTCGGCGGCAGCCTCCAGGCCGCTTTGGCCCGGCATGCGGATGTCGAAGAACAGCACATCGGGCTGCAGCGCCAGCGCCTGCCGGGCGGCACTCAGGCCGTCGCCCACCATGGCGGCAATCTGCAACTCGGGCCAGGCGCGGGCCAGGGCCTGGCGCAGGTCCTCGGCCAGCAGGGGTTCGTCTTCGGCGATCAGGGCGCGGGGGGCGTAGGTCATTTCAGTCTTCTATTTCACTTGCGCATTGCCGACAGCGTGTGAAACTGGCGCGGCCCAACTCAGGGACACCGAGGAAGGGCCGCCCCGCACCGAGGGTGTCGTCCCCCCCGCGAAGCGAGAGGGGGAAGGCGCGAAGCGACTCAGGGGGTGCATTTGAGGGTGATTCTGGCTAGCGTGCCGCCTTCGGGCAGGGCGGCCAGTTCGAAGTGTGCGGCGTCGCCATAGCGGCTGGCCAGGCGCTCGCGCAGCTGGGCCGTGCCGAAGCGGCTGCCGGGCAGGGCGGGCGCTCCGGTGTCCAGGCCCAGTCCGTTGTCGGCCACGGTCAGCTCCAGCTGGCCGCCGGCGGTGCGGCGCGCGCGCACGGCGATATGCCCGCCTTCCAGCTTGGGCTCCAGTCCGTGGCGTATGCAGTTTTCCACCAGGGGCTGCAGCAGCAGCGGCGGCACGGGCACCTGGGCCAGGTCCTCGGGCAGGTCCAGCGTGTATTGCAGGCGCGGGCCCATGCGGATGGACATCAGCGCCAGGTAGTCGCGCAGGCGTGCGAACTCTTCGCCCAGCGCATGCTCGGTGCTGCGCGAGCCGCCCAGCGTGGCGCGCAGGTAGGCGATCAGATGGTCCAGCATGGCCTGGGCGCGCTGCGGGTCGCTGGCCACCAGCACGCGCAGGTTGGCCAGGGTGTTGAACAGCATGTGCGGCTCCAGCTGGGCCTGCAGCAGGGTGAGTTTGGCCTCGGCCGCCTGGCGTCGGGCCTGCTCGGCCTGCATCTGCAGGTGGCGCGAGTAGCCCAGCAGGAAGAAGGCCAGCGACATCACCGTGCTGGCGACGATGGTGACGGCCAGCGGTATCCACAGCCGGTGCATCAGGGCCGTGCTGGCGTCGGGATCGGCCCACTGCCTGTAGGCCGTGCCGATCAGCGACCCGATCACGAACCCCGTCACGATGCCGGCCACCACCAGCGCGGCGCCGCGCCATCCGCCGGGCCAGGGAATGTCCTGGCCCCGCGTCAGGCGCCAACGGCCCAGTTCGATGGTGAGCCAGCTGGTCAGGCCGATCGACAGTGAGTAGATGAGGTTCACGTCCCAGCGGCCGTGGTTGCTCAGGCTGAATGCGGCGGCAATCAGGGCGCAGGCCGAGGTCGTTGCGATGCCGTGGCGCAGCAGCGTGGTCCGTTCCACGATGTGGCCCTGTGCGGCCCGCTGGGATGGGGCGTTGGATGCGAGGTCGGGCATGGAGAGCAATGGTAGTCCCATGGCGTCGCTCAGCGGGCGCGGCCGTGGCGTGACTGCAGCGCCTGCCGCTCACGCTCCACCATGCGCCCGTGCCAGCCGTTGCCCGGCAGGGCCAGCCAGACCACGGCCCCGTGGATGGCCAGCCCCAGGCCCCAGCCCAGGGCCGGGAAGATGGCCCAGTGCCTGCCCTGGGACAGCGACAGCGCCGCCAGCCCGAGGTTGACCAGCACATAGACGCTGGCGTGGATCATCCAGCCCATCTTGGCGCCTGCGCGGCGGCGCGCCATGCGCTCCAGGGCATCGTCGTCGTGGCGGGCAGAGGGATCGAGGGGATCAAGGGGATCGAGGGTGCGCATGGGAAGTTCTCCGTCAGGGGGAAGGAAAGCGGCTTCAGGCCAGGCCCAGCTGCTGCCACAGCAGGTCGCCCAGGTAGCGGCCGGGCAGCAGGGTGAACAGGCCCGCCACGACGCAGGCGCCGATGTAGACGCTGCGCATGATCTTGCGGTGGCCGGCGATGTTGCCGTGGTACAGGTGCCAGAACGAGCGGCCCAGGCCGGCAAAGGTCAGCGGCACCAGCAGGTGGACGGGCGTGTAGCCGGCCCAGTTGGGCAGGCGGTAGTCGCGGATGAAGCAGGCGGACACCGCCGCGCAGACCATGAGCGTGACGAAGGCGTAGCCGGCCGCGCGGTGCAGGCGGGGATGGACGGCGGCCTGGCGGCGTGCCAGCAAGGCGATGGCACCCGTGGCCGTGGCCCCGAGGGCGGCGCTCATGTGGATGGCGATCAGCGGTGTCATTTGCATGGCGGTGTCCTGGCGTGCGGCCCGGTTCTGCGGGCCTGTATGGGACAGGACTGTCGCTGCCGGGCGCCGCCGGGGCCAGCGCCATGCGACGGACGGGCGCGGGCAGGGTGCCAGATGCATCGGGGCGCCGCGAGCTGCAGGGATCTCCGTGGTCGTTGGAAGATTGCGGCTATGGGGAGTGCGCACAAACTACTGCGAAGGGCCTTTGAATTCAATCACTTGGAGGATTGCTTCGATGCAACAGATTGAGAAAATTCATAGCAGCGCCCTAACATGGTTGGTAAGCTAACGGATTCTGTAAATCATTCTCAGTATCATCCTCATGCCCTCCATTCGCCCGATTTCCCTGGCCGTTCTCTGCCTGTGCAGCCAGCAGGCCCTGATTGCCCAGACCCGGGGCGGCGACCCCGTGCTGGAGGCCGTGACGGTGGAGGCCAGTGCCGACGCATCGGCCCAGGGCCTGTCCAAGCCCTTCGCGGGCGGCCAGGTGGCCACGGGCGCGCGCAACGGCGTGCTGGGCACGCTGGACTGGAAGAACTCCTCGTTCTCCACCACCAGCTACACGCAGCAGCTGATCGAAGATACCCAGTCCAAGAGCGTGGGCGATGTGCTGCTCAACGACCCGGGCGTGCGCCAGGCGCGCGGCTTCGGCAACTTCCAGGAGCTGTATGTGCTGCGCGGCTTCCCGGTGTACTCGGACGACATCGCCTACAACGGCCTGTACGGCCTGCTGCCGCGCCAGTACATCGCCTCGGAATTCTTCGAGCGCGTGGAGGTGCTGCGCGGCGCCAATGCCTTCCTCAATGGCGCAGCACCGGGCGGCAGCGGCATTGGCGGCACCATCAGCCTGCTGCCCAAGCGCGCCGGCAACGATGCGCTGACGCGCGTGGGCGCCGGCATCCAGACGGGCGGCCAGGCCTTTGTCTCCACCGACATCTCGCGCCGCTTCGGCCCTGACCAGAGCACCGGCATCCGCCTGAACGCCGTGCGCCGCGACGGCGGCACGGGCGTGGATGGCGAGGACCGCTCGCTCACCGCCCTGGGCGTGGGCCTGGACTGGCGCAGCCGCAACGTGCGCCTGTCGGGCGACGTGGGCTACCAGCGCAACAGCTACAACGGCGGCCGCCCCAGCGTGACGCCCGGCAACTTCATCCCGGCCGTGCCCGACAACAAGACCAACTACGGCCAGAACTGGTCGTACTCCACCGAGCGCGACCTGTTCGCCACGCTGCGTGCCGAATGGGACATCAACGACACGACCACGGCCTGGGCCGCCGGCGGCCTGCGCCGCGGCAAGGAAGACAACTCCCTGAGCGGCGTGACCGTGAGCAATGCGGCCGGCGACACCACGGGCACGCGCTTCGACAACAAGCGCAAGGACAGCGTGGGCACGGGCGAGGTCGGCATCCGCACGCGCCTGGCCACGGGCAGCGTGGGCCATGAGCTGGTGGCCACGGCCAGCACCTACTCGGCCACCGAGCGCAATGCCTGGGGCATGGGCTTTGGCGTGGTCAACAACATCTACAACCCCTGGAGCAGCGCGCGCCCGGCGATGACGCTGTTCGGCGGCAATCTGGCCGATCCCACGCGTGCCGGTGAAACCCAACTCAACAGCTTCGCCATCGGCGACACGCTGACGATGCTGGACGAGCGCCTGCGCCTGACCGTGGGCGTGCGCCGCCAGAGCATCGAGCAAAGCAGCTACGACTACAACACGGGCGCGCAGACCGACAACTACAAGAAGTCGGCCACCACGCCCATGCTGGGCCTGGTGTTCAAGACCAGCGAGAACACCTCGATCTACGCCAACTACATCGAAGGCCTGACCAAGGGCGCCGTGGCGCCGCAGACGGCCAACGACCTGCCCGTGTCCAACGGCGGCCAGGTGTTCGCGCCCTACAAGTCGCGCCAGAAGGAAATCGGCTTCAAGTGGCAGGGCCAGCAGCTGGGCGCCACGGTGGCGCTGTACACCACGGACATGCCTTCGGCCTATGTGGCCAACCAGGTCTTCGGCCAGTACGGCAAGCAGCGCAACAGCGGCCTGGAGGCCACGGTCTTCGGCGAACCCGTCAAGGGCCTGCGCGTGCTGGGCGGCGTGACCTTCAGCGAGGCCAAGATCCGCGAGGCCGCCGATGCCACCACCATCGGCAACTACGCCATCGGCGTGCCCAAGCGCCTGCTCAACCTGGGCGTGGACTGGGATGTGCCCGGCGTCTCGGGCCTGGCCCTCAATGCGCGCGTGATGCACACGTCCAGCCAGTACGCCAACGGCGCCAACACGCTGAAGGTGGCCTCGTGGACGCGCACCGACATCGGCGCGCGTTATCTCATGGACATCGGCAACAACCGCCTGCTGACCCTGCGCGCACGCATCGACAACCTGTTCGACAAGGGCTACTGGTCGTCCGTGGGCGGCTACCCGGGCGCCAACTACCTGGTGCAGTCCATGCCGCGCACCTTCTCGCTGAGCGCATCGGTGGACTTCTGAGCCGGAGCGATCTGAAGCATGCGCGCGTTGTGGACGGTGGTGCACCGCTGGATAGGCCTGGTGCTGGCCGGTTTCCTCACCATGGCCGGCCTCACCGGGGCCGTGCTGTCCTGGGACCATGAAATCGACGAATGGCTCAACGCCGACATGCTGGAGACCCCGGCACGCGGCCCGCTGAAGACCCCGCTGGAGCTGGCCGCCGTGGTGCAGGCCAGCGAGCCGCGCGCCGAGATCAGCTACATGACCCTGGGCCTGGTCGAGGGCGAAGCCGCCATGTTCATGGTGCGCCCCCGGCCCGACCCGGCCACGGGCCAGGCGCCTGCGCTGGGCTATGACACGGTCTTCGTCGATCCCGTCAGCGGCCACATCACCGGCCAGCGCAACGGGCGCAGCTTTGCGCTCAGCCAGCGCAACCTCATGCCCTGGCTGCGCCACCTGCACGAAAGCCTGCTGGCCCCGCGCTTTTGGGGCACGGACCGCTGGGGCTACTGGTTCATGGGCAGCCTGGCCCTGCTGTGGGTGGCCGACAGCTTTGTCGCGCTGCTGCTGACCTTTCCCGTCAAGCTCAGGAAAAGCGCCCCGCGCCTGACGGCGGCCGTGGGATCGTGGTGGCGGCGCTGGCTGCCCTCATGGCGCGTGCGCTGGGGCGGCGGCGCCTACAAGCTCAACTTCGACCTGCACCGCGCGGGCGGCCTGTGGGTCTGGGCCGTCATCGTCATCGTGGCCTTCACCTCGTTCTCGCTGAACCTGTACCGCGAAGTCTTCTATCCGGTGATGAGCACCGTCTCCACCACCACGCCCGGCCCCTACGAAACCCTCAAGCCCGCGCCTCAGGGCACGCTCCTCGTGCCCAAGGTCTCGTTCGCCCAGGCCATCGCCATCGCCCAGAGCGAGGCCAAGCGCCTGGGCTTCGCCCAGCCCGCAGGCGGCATCTGGTGGGGCGGCGACTTCCCGTTCTACAACATCTCCTTCTTCGACCCGCACGACGAAACCGGCGCCATGGGCATGGGCCTGTCCAACATCTACGTCAGCTCGGACAACGGCGAAGTCCTGGGCACCTACCGCCCCTGGCACGGCACGGCCGCCGACGTCTTCGTCCAGCTGCAGCTGCCCCTGCACAGCGGCCGCATCCTCGGCACCCCCGGCCGCGTGCTCATGTCCTTCGTCGGCGTGCTCGTCGCCGTCCTGTCGATCACCGGCGTCATCATCTGGTGGCGCAAGCGAAGGGCTAGGAAGATGACCCCCTGAGCGGCTGCGCCGCTTCCCCCTTCTCGCTTCGCGGAGGGGGACGCAGCCCTCACTGCGGGGCGGCCCTTGCTCGGCTGCCCGCGCTTGAGCGCTGCGAGTTTGAACGGCTGTCGGTAGTGCACGGCTCCATTGATAGCCAAATCAGAAAACTATCCGCCTAAACAGCAAAGCCACCGAAAACGGTGGCTTTTTGCAATGCTTGACGGGCTCAAGGCCATCCCGACTGGCGCGCCCCAAAGCGAGGGACACCGAGCAAGGGCCGCCCCGCAGCGAGGGTGTCGTCCCCCCCGCGCAGCGAGAGGGGGAAGGCGCGCAGCGCCTCAGGGGGTCAGTCCTTCTTCAAGCACTCGCTCATGAACGCCTTGCGCTCATCACCCTTCTTGCCCGTGGCGTCCACGTTGCAGGTCTTCATGCGTTCCTGCTGGCGCTTCTTGCCGTCGGACAGGCAGGACTTCATGAACTCCTTGCGTTCATCACCTTTCTTGCCGGTGGCTTCGGTGTTGCAGGTGCCCATCAGCTTTTGCTGGGCCGTGGGAGCCTTGTCCCCTGCGGCCATGCCCATGCTGCAGGCCAGGGAGACAACTGCCAGAACAACGATTTTTTTCATGATGGAATGGTTTTGAAGGCGCGCTGAAGTCCAGCGCACCCACATTGCAGCACAGTGCCGGGCGCGCAGCAACGTTGCGGGCCCGGCGTTGTAAAAGTTTGCGATTGCCGCTGACAGGCGGGCAGGCGGACACCGGCAGGCCTCGGCCAGCGCAGATAATGGCGCACTTTTGCATTGCGACAGGACGCTTGCCGTGGACATTCTTTTGCTGGTCAAGGCCGCCATCATGGGCATCGTGGAGGGACTGACGGAGTTCCTTCCCATCTCTTCCACCGGGCACCTCATCCTTGCAGGCTCGCTGCTGGGCTTCGACGATGCCAAGGCCAAGGTCTTCGACATCGCCATCCAGACCGGCGCCATCTTCGCCGTGGTGCTGGTGTACTGGCAGAAGATCCGCTCCACCGTGGTCGACCTGCCCACCAGCCGCCAGGCGCAAAGGCTCACGCTGAACGTCATCATCGGCTTTCTGCCGGCCGTGGTGCTGGCGCTGATTTTCGGCAAGTTCATCAAGGCGCACCTGTTCACGCCCACCGTGGTGGCCACTACCTTCATCCTGGGCGGCTTCGTCATCCTGTGGGCCGAGCGCCGGCCCGCCTCGGCCATGCGCGTGCAGACCGTGGACGAGATGACGCCGCTCGATGCCCTCAAGGTCGGCCTGGTGCAGTGCCTGGCCATGATTCCCGGCACCAGCCGCAGCGGCGCCACCATCATCGGCGGCATGCTCATGGGCCTGTCGCGCAAGGCGGCCACCGACTTTTCGTTCTTCCTGGCCATTCCCACGCTGATCGGCGCCGGCGTCTACAGCCTCTACAAGGAGCGCGCACTGCTGTCGGCGGCCGACATCCCCATGTTCGCCGTGGGCCTGGTGTTCTCCTTCATCAGCGCCTGGCTGTGCGTGCGCTGGCTGCTGCGCTACATCTCCACCAACAGCTTCGTACCGTTTGCCTGGTACCGCATCGCCTTCGGCATCATCGTGCTGGTGACGGCCTTCACCGGGGCCGTGTCCTGGAGCGAGGCCTGACAGCCTGCGCCGCCCATGAAAAAAGCCACCCCAAGGGTGGCTTTTTTTGTCGCCGGGCCGCCCCAAGACAAAAAGCGGCCCCCCCGGGGGCAGCGGACCTTGCACAGCAAGGGGAGCGTGGGGGTCTTTTTTGTGCCTGAAGGACCGGTTCAGGCCTCGGAGCCCAGCAGGTTCAGCAGCGAGGCCTCGATGGCGGCTGCCGTGGCGTGGGGCCGCTCCATGGGAAACAGGTGGCTGCCGTCCAGCATCATCACGCGCCCGCGCGTGATGCGGCGCGTAAGGTCCATGCCCACCTGGCGCATCTCCACCGAGGCACGCCCGCCGATGAAGGCCGCCGGGCAGCGCAGCGGATGGTGGTGCAGCAGCGAGGCCAGGTTGTGCGGCAAGGTGTTGTAGATGGCGGTCTCCACCTCGCGCGTGAAGTGCAGCGTGCGCCGGCCGTCCACATCGGCCAGGCCGCCCTGCACATAGTCCTGGAGCACCTGCGGGTGCCATTGCGCAAACACCTTCTTGGCGCGGAAATAGGTCATGGCCTCGTCATCGCTGTCCCAGGCATTGCGGCGGCGGGCGCTGATCTTGCCCGGCGAGACCGAGCCCACCAGCTGCGTGCGCTTGGCCACGCCCACGGCATTGGCGCGCCAGCCGCTGAGCAGGGGCGAGTCGATCAGCAGCACGCCACGCGCCAGTTCGGGGTGGCGTGCAGCCGTCATCACGCTCAGGAAACCGCCCAGCGAATGCCCGACCAGAAAGACCGGACCGCCCACGCGCTCGACCTCGGCGCGCGTGAACTCGGCCAGTTGCTCGACCAGGTGCGGCCAGTTGTTGGTGACGGGAAAGCGCGGGTCATGGCCGAAGCGCTCCACGCCCTGCGCCGCGATCCCGCGCTCGGCCAGCAGCGAGAACAGCAGCCGGTAGGTGGGCAGCGCAAAGCTGTTGGCATGCGAGAAGACCACGGGCAGCGGTGCCGATTCCGTGCCCGCATCGCTGTCGGCCCGCAGCGCGGGCCGGGCCGCGTTCACGGCTGAGGCTCCTGGCCGGTCCGGTCCGGAGCATCCGGCATGCCTTGCTGGTGGCCGGAGGGTTGCCCGGCGTCCGGCCGCATGGGCGATGCCGGGCCCGGCTGCAGGGGCGTCATGGGCGAGGTGGCCAGCCCGTCGGCCGTGGAGGTGCCCAGGCCCGCGCCCGTGCCGCTGTGATAGGGCTGGCGCAGCGCCGCAGGCGGCAGCCGGCCCATGCTGCGCGCCGACGAGCGCAGGGCGCCTGCCGGCGCGTTGACCTTGGTCAGCGGCTGGGCCTGGCGGCTGTGCACGCGGATGGGCACCTCGGAGTCGCCGCCCTCCCAGGCCGGGTCCTCGATGCTGTCGAAGACATGGCGCAGGCGTTCGCCCCAGCTGTCGTGCAGCATGCGGAAATACGGATTGCTCTCGTCGATGCTGACGATCTTGTCGGAGGCGAATCGGTCCTTCTCGTACACGATCAGGTCCAGCGGCAGGCCCACCGACAGGTTGGACTTGAGCGTGCTGTCCATGGACACCAGGGCGCACTTGGCGGCCTCGTCCAGCGGCGTGCGCGGCGTGATCACGCGGTCCAGCACGGGCTTGCCGTACTTGGACTCGCCGATCTGGAAGTAGGGCGTCTCGCTCGTGGCCTCGATGAAGTTGCCTGCCGAGTAGACCTGGAACAGCCGCATGTTCTCGCCCTGGATCTGGCCGCCCAGCACCAGCGAGATATTGAAGTCCACGCCTGAGCGCGACAGCGCCACGCCGTCGCGCTCGAACACATGGCGCACGGCCGCGCCCAGCACGCGGGCCGCATCGAACATGCTGCGCACGTTCCAGATGGTCAGCATGTCGCCCGTGGCCTCGTCGCGCAGCTGCTGGCTCTCCAGCAGCTCGCGAACGGACTGGGTGATGGACAGGTTGCCGGCCGACAGCAGCACCATGAAACGGTCGCCGGGGTTCTCGTAGACCATGAGCTTGCGGAACGAGCTGATCTGGTCCAGGCCGGCATTGGTGCGCGAGTCGGCCAGGAAAACCAGGCCGGCGTTGAGCTTGATGGCAACGCAATAAGTCATGGAAGCGTCCGAATCTGCGGAAATGGCAAGTTTAGTGCGAGGCGATTGACCGCGTTCAGGCGGCGATCTTCTTGAGCTGGTAGAGGGCTTCCAGCGCCTCGCGCGGGCTCAGTGCGTCGGGATTGATGGCGGCCAGCGCCTGGGCCAGCGGATCGTGGCGGCTTTCGGGCTCGGGCATGTCGGGCGCATCGAACAGGTCCACCTGCAGGCGGCCCTCGTCGGCATGGGCCTCCAGTGCCTCCAGCGCATGGCGCGCGTGGTGCAGCACGCCGGCCGGCATGCCGGCCAGCTTGGCCACCTGGATACCGTAGCTGCGGCTGGCCGGGCCGGGCTGGATCTCGTGCAGGAAGACGATGTCCTGGCCCGATTCGGCGGCGCTCACATGCATGTTCACGGCCGCGCGTGCCTTGGCCGGCAGCTCGGTCAGCTCGAAGTAGTGCGTGGCAAACAGCGTGAAGGCGCGCGTCCTGTCGTGCAGCTGGGTGGCGATGCCGCTGGCCAGCGCCAGGCCGTCGAAGGTGCTGGTGCCCCGGCCGATCTCGTCCATCAGCACCAGGCTGTGCGGCGTGGCCGAATGCAGGATCTGCGCGGCCTCGGTCATCTCCATCATGAAGGTGGACTGGGCATTGGCCAGGTCGTCGGCCGCGCCGATGCGCGTGTGGATGGCATCGATGGGCCCCAGCCGGCAGCTGGACGCCGGCACATGCGAGCCCATGCTGGCCAGCAGCACGATCAACGCCACCTGGCGCATATAGGTCGACTTGCCGCCCATGTTGGGGCCGGTGATGACCTGCATGCGCGTGTTGGCGTTCATGCGCGTGTGGTTGGCGATGAAGCTGCCGCTGGAGGTCTCGGCCATGCGGGCCTCCACCACCGGGTGGCGGCCGGCCTCAATCTCGATGCAGGGATGGTTCACGAACTCGGGCGCGCACCAGTTCAGCGTCAGCGAGCGCTCGGCCAGCGTGCACAGCACGTCGATGGCCGCAATGGCGCCGGCCACGCGCGTGAGCGCCGGCACATGGGGCTGCAGCTGGTCCAGCAGCTGCTCGTAGAGGAATTTCTCGCGCTGCAGCGCGCGCTCCTGCGCCGACAGGGCCTTGTCCTCGAAGGCCTTGAGCTCGGGCGTGATGTAGCGCTCGGCGTTCTTCAGCGTCTGGCGGCGGCGGTAGCGCTCGGGCACCGCGTCCTTGTAGCTGTTGGTGATTTCTATATAGAAGCCGTGCACCTTGTTGAACTGCACGCGCAGGTTGGGAATGCCGGTCAGCAGCTTTTCCTTGGCCTCCAGCTCCAGCAGGAAGTCGTCGCAGTTGTTCTGGATGGCGCGCAGCTCGTCCAGCTCGGCGTCGTAGCCCGTGGCAAACACGCCGCCGTCGCGCACCAGGGCGGCCGGCTCTTCCATGATGGCGCGCACCAGCAGCTCGGCGCAGCCTTCGGGTGGCTGCAGGTCGGCAAACAGCTGGGTCAGGTGGGCCGAGGGTGTCTGCCCGGCCTGGGCCAGCACGGCCGCCTTGTGCAGCGTGCGGCCCAGTCCCACCAGTTCGCGCGGGCGCACCTGGCGCAGTGCGGTGCGCGCGGTGATGCGCTCCACATCGCTCACGCCCTTGAGCTGCTCGCGCAACTGCTGCCAGGGCGCGGCCATGCCGCCTGCGCTGGCGCCCTGCAGCGCCCGCGTGGCCTCCAGCCGCGCCATGGCCTGCGTGCGGTCGCGGCGCGGCTCCAGCAGCCAGGCCTTGAGCAGGCGGCTGCCCATGCCCGTCATGCAGGTGTCCAGCAGGGAGAACAATGTGGGCGAATCCTCGCCGCGCAGCGTCTTGACCAGCTCCAGGTTGCGGCGCGTGGCCAGCGGCAGCGCAATCAGCTCATCGTCGCGCTGCACCTGCAGAGCGTGGATGTGCGACAGGCTGCGGCCCTGCGTGTGCTCGGCATACGACAGCAGTGCGGCGCTGGCGCCATGGGCCAGCGGCAGATCCTCGGCCTCCCAGGCCTTGAGGCTGGCGGCGCCCAGCAGCTCCAGCAGCTTGCGCTCGCCCAGGCCGCCGTCGAACTGCCAGTCAGGGCGCGGCGACAGCGGGCAGGCAATGGAGCCGCCATGGCGCAGCGCGAACAGGCTTTGCTCGAAACGCTCGGTCACGCCTGCGCTGTAGATCAGCTCGCTGGGCGCAATGCGCGAAATCCAGGCGCCCAGCTCATCGTGGGAACACTCGGCCAGATGGATGCGCCCCTGCGTCACCGCCATCCAGGCCAGGCCGCAGCGCTGGCGCCCGGCCGTGTGCAGGGACAGCAAGATCGCCTCTGTCTTGTCCGACAGCAGCTCACTGTCGGTCAGCGTGCCCGGCGTCACCACGCGCACCACCTTGCGCTCCACCGGGCCCTTGGCGGCGCCCACCTCGCCCACCTGCTCGCAGATCGCCACCGACTCGCCCAGCTTGATCAGCCGGCCCAGGTAGTTCTCCAGCGCATGGAAGGGCACGCCCGCCATGGGAATCGGCTGCCCCGCCGTCTGCCCGCGCGTGGTCAGCGTGATATCCAGCAGCCGCGCCACCTTCTCCGCATCCCCGAAGAACAGCTCGTAGAAATCCCCCATGCGGTAGAAAACCAGCGTGTCGGGGTAGTTGATCTTGATGCCCAGGTACTGCTGCATCATGGGCGTGTGCGCCGACAGATCAGGGGCCGGAGAGGGCTGTGTGCTTTGCGAAAGGTCGCTCATTGGCTTGGGAATCAACAGGTTGCAGCGGCATGCAGGTGCCGGGCAGGGCCTTCCTTGGTGGCGCGGGGGCCGGAGGAAGGCGCAGATATTCTTGTGTCGCGGTGCCCGTCATCGACCATCTCCCTGGTGTGGGATGCGGCAGCGGGCAAAGGTCACATTATTGACTAGGCGGGGTCGGGTGGGCTCCGCGGGGGCAAGATCGGTGGCGTTGGGTGCTCTGCTCCAGAAGGGCGCTGGCTGACTCGCCTGCACGGCAGGTAGGCTGGGACACCAACCATGGCGGGCTCCCTTGGCGCAGGCGCTTGCCTTCAGCGAGATTTCACTGCTTTGCGTGTCCACTCCAGGGACTCAAGTGGCTTTCCGGAGTGGAATTCAAGGATGGGTGAACCCGCTTGATAGATATTCGCCTGCACCAGAATTTGCTTGGCCTTGCTCGCTGCGTTGATAAAACGCTGTGCGTCCTTGAGGAAGACGATTGTCGAGTCATGGTCGGCTGAAGGCGATCCCGAGAAATCCATGGGTTTGCCATCATCAAATCTCACCTGAATCTTGCAGCCGCTGGAAATGGGGCAAATGATCTGGCCCTTTTCAATGGAGAGATAGACCTCCAGTCCCGCCTTGCGTTGCTTGCGTACAGTCAGCGTGCCGTGGTTTTTCCCGGCATAAGGGAACGGTAGATTGAGTGAGTTGTTGCTTTCGATATATGCAAACTGCATTTTCTCACTCGTCATCCTGTCTTCCTGCTGCTGGTATTGCCAAGCTGCATTCGCCGATGCCGCCAACGTTGCAGCGATCACAATTGCTATTTTTTTCATTGCCTGTCTGTCTCGCGAGATGTGGTTTGCAAAAGCCAAGCCTCAATTTACCACTGGCTTTGGGATGCTTGGGACGCGCTCGCGTGGGCATCGCCCCTGGGTAGGCGGGCGTCATGGCTGGCGCGTCCATGGGTGGAATGCAAACCATTCTTATTACGGGCGGCTAAAATACCGCCCCATGTCCGTGCCGCACACGCCTCCAGAATCCATGCTCCAGATCCAGCAGCTGTATGTGGGCCACCATGCCTGGCTGCTGTCGCGTCTGAAGGCCCGGCTGCGCGACACGGCCGAGGCGCAGGATGTGGCGTCCGAGACCTTTGTGCGCGTGGTGGCCGCGCGCCCCGCTGCCGTGGTGCAGGAGCCGCGCGCCTTTCTGACCACCATTGCCAAGCGCCTGCTGTTCACGCTGTGGCGCCGGCGCGAGCTGGAGCGGGCCTATCTGGAGACCCTGGCCCTGCAGCCCGAGGAGCTGGCGCCTTCTCCCGAAGAGCGTGCCGTGCTGCTGGAGACGCTGGAGCACATCGCCCAGGCGCTGGACGGCCTGCCGCTCAAGGCGCGCCAGGCCTTCTTGCTGAGCCAGATCGACGGCCTGACCTACCAGGCCATTGCCGACCAGCTGGACATTTCCCTGAGCACGGTGCGCCGCCACATGGCCGAGGCCTTCCGGCGCATCGCCATCGCGCTGGCCCGCCAGCAGGCCGGCATTGCGGTGGCGCGCGGCGGCTGACATGGCGGCCTCTCTTTCCCAGGACGGCAGCAGTCTGGATGCTGCTACCGAGGCGGCTGTGGGCTGGCTGGTCACGCTGAACTCGGGCTCCGTCAGCGATGGCGAGCGCCAGGGCTTCGAGCAATGGCTGCGGGCCGATGCCGGCCACCGCCTGGCCTGGGAGCGGCTGCAGGCACCGCTGCAGCAGATGCTGTCGCCGCTGCGCACCGGCGCGCCTGCGGCCTCGGGCAGCCTGATGGGCCAGGCGCTGCAGCGTGCCGAATCGCGCATCCGCCGTCGCCGCAGCCTGCTGCGCGGCGCGCTGGGGTTGGGCGGCATGGCCGTGGGCTCCGCCTTCGTGGCCCACCGCCACGCACCCATCAGCCAATGGGCTGCCGACCTGCGCACCGGCACGGGCGAGCGGCGTGATTTTGCGTTGCCCGATGGCAGCACCATCACGCTGGATGCGCGCTCGGCGGCTGACCTGGACTTCAGTGGTGGCCGCCGCACCGTCATCCTGCGCCAGGGCACGCTGCTGGCGCATGCAGCGCCACAGGCCTGGGAGGCAGGGCAAGGCGCCGCCTTCACCGTGCGCACGGCCCACGGCCAGGTGCGCGCGCTGGGCACGCGCTTCGTGGTGCGCCAGGAGGCCGGCAGCAGCCTGGTGAGCATGCTTGAGCACAGCGTGGAGATCACCACGCCACAGGGTGCAAGCCAGGTGCTGGCCCAAGGCCGCAGTGCACGCTTCGGTCCGGCAGGCATTGCCGAGGATGCGACCGAGCCCGGCACCGCGTCGGCCTGGCAGCGCGGCATGCTGGAGGCGCATGACCAGCCGCTGGGCGATGTGGTGCAGGCCCTGCGCGCCTACCGCGCGGGCTTCATCCGCGTGGCGCCGCGTGCGGCGGCCCTGCATGTCTACGGCACGTTCTCGCTGGACGACACCGACCGCGCCCTGGCGGCGCTGGCCGAGACCCTGCCCATTGCCGTGAACGTCTACCAGCGTGGCTGGCTGGTGACCATCGAGTGAATGTCGAGTGACTGTCGAGTGAGGACGGTGCCTGCGCGCAAAAAAATGAACACTTTTTGCGGCGCGCTCGACAAGCCTTGGAAACCTGCTTTTCAGGCCCTTCCAACCTCCTTGTCGAGAACCCGCATGCTGCTCTCCTGCCCCTTGCCCTTGCGCACCTTGGCCGCTGCCGCCCTGGCCTGCGCGCTGAGCGCCCACGCCCAGACTTCCCCTTCCGCGCCCGCTGCGCCAGCCGCCTCGTCCGTGCGCAGCTACGACCTGCCGGCCCAGCCGCTGGGCAGCGCGCTGGCGCGCATAGGCGCCGAAAGCGGCCAGCAGATCGGCATTGACGCCGAGCTGGTGCGCGGCCTGACCGCGCCCGCCGTGCGCGGCAGCTACACGCCCGAGCAGGCCGCGCGCGCGGCGCTGCAGGGCAGCGGGCTGGAGCTGGTGCGCACGGGCTCGGGCAACTGGGGCCTGCGCACCGCGGCGCCCGCTCCAGCCTCTGCAGCTGCCGCTGCACGCACCGCAGGCACGGCCCAGGCCATGGCCGAGGTGCGCGTAACGGCCCAGGCCATCACCAGCCCCACCACCGAGCAGACCGGCTCCTACACCACGCGCGCTCTGAGCATCGGCAAGATGGAGCAGTCCATTCGCGAGACGCCGCAGTCCGTGACCGTGGTCACGCGCCAGCAGATGGATGACCAGAACCTGTCCTCCGTCGAGGACGTCATCCTGCAGACCACGGGCGCCACCAAGTCGCAGCGCAACTTCGGGGCCCACGTCTACATGATGCGCGGCTACGAGATCCCTGACTCCAACTACCTGCTCGACGGCGTGGCCGGCGGCACCTACAGCCCCACGGGCTGGGTGCCCATGGACACGGCCATCCTCGACCGCGTGGAGGTGCTGCGCGGCGCGGGCGCCCTGGTGGTCGGTGCGGGCGACCCCAGCGGCGTGGTCAACATGGTGCGCAAGCGCCCGCGTGCGGAAAAGCACTTCGAGTTTGCCCAGAGCATCGGCTCCTGGAACAACTTCCGCACCGAGATCGATGGAGGCGGCGCGCTCAACGAGGCCGGCACGGTGCGCGGCCGCGTGGTGGCCGCCTATACCGACCGCCACAGCTTCATCGACCTGGTGCATTCGCGCTCGCCCATGCTCTACGGCGTGATCGACGCCGACCTGGGCGCCGGCACCAAGGTCACGGCGGGCTACCGACATGAACAGACCGACATCGACGGCTACAGCATCTTCGGCCTGCCCAGCTACTCCAACGGCGCCTCGCTGGGCCTGCCGCGCTCCACTTCGCTGGGCCAGCGCTGGAACCGCCACGAGGCCCAGGTCGATGACGTGTTCGGCGAGGTCGAGCACCGCATGGGCGGCGACTGGGTGGCCAAGCTCACGCTCAACCACGGCAAGACCACCATCGACCAGAAGCTGGGATCGGCGCGCGGCGCCATCGATCCCGTTACCCTGCAGGGCCTGCGCTACGTGGGCAACGATTTCATTGCGCGCGACATCGATGCCACGGGGCTGGATGCCAACGTCACCGGCAGCTTTCAGGCGCTGGGCGGCACGCACAAGGTCATGTTCGGCACCAGCTGGACCCAGCAGAAGGTGCTGACCCAGTCGGCCTCCTCTGGCGAGGCCATGCCCCTGGACGTCTTCCGTTTCGACCATTCGCGCATCCCCGATCCCGTGGCCCCTCCTTATGACTTCGGTCTCAGGGAGCGCAAGCAACTGCTGGGCATCTACGGCAGCGGGCGCCTGCAGCTGGCCGAACGCCTGCACCTGCACCTGGGCGGGCGCCTGAACTGGTTCAAGTTCCGCTCCAACGACACCTTCACCGGCGCCCTGACCAACGACTACCGCGAAAACGGCCGCTTCACGCCCTACGCGGGCCTGGTCTACGACATCGATCCGCTCTGGTCCGTCTACGCCAGCTACACCAGCACCTTCCAGCCCCAGTCGCAGTACGCCACCGTGCAGGGCAACCGCCTCAAGCCGGCCGTGGGCGCCAACTACGAGGCCGGCATCAAGGGCGAACTGTTCGAGCGCAAGCTCAACGTGGCCTTCTCGGTGTTCAACATCAAGAAGCGCGACGTGGCCGTGTTCGACACCGGCAACGAAGGCCTGTGCCCTGGCGTCACCACCAATGACTGCTACCGCAACTCCAGCGTGCTGCGCAGCAAGGGCTTCGATGCCGAAATCGGTGGCGAGGTCGCGCGCGGCTGGCAGGTCTCGGGCGGCTACACCTGGCTGAACACGCGCGACGACGAAGGCAGCTCGCTGAGCACCGACACCCCGCGCAGCTTGCTGCGCGTGTCCACCAGCTACGCGCTGCCCGGCGAATGGTCGGCCTGGAAGGTGGGCGCCAACCTCAGCGCGCAAAGCCATGCCCGCGTGGACACGGTGCAAAACCCCGGCCACGCTGTGCTGGACCTGCGTGCCTCCTACCGCATCAACCGCAACTGGACGGCGGCGCTCAACATCGGCAACGTGACCGACAAGGTCTACTGGGCTGCCGTGGGCGGCGCGCGCAACGGCACCTACTACGGCATGCCGCGCAATGCCACGCTCACGCTGCGCGGAACCTTCTGAGCGGACTGCCCCTGTGCGGTCTTGCCGCTGCTCCTGTGTGGCGGCAACCGCGCGCAGGGGGCGAGTGCCTGCGCATCAGCGCGGCGCCAGGAACTGCTCCATGCGCTGCAGTTCCTCATCCAGCGCGCTGCGAAAGGCGGCATCGCCGGGCGCCGCGCTGGCCACATAGCCGAATGACGGCTCCAGCCGGCCGTCGCGCGCCTGGAGGTTGGCCCAGCCGATCACATGGCCCTGCCAGAGCATGGGCAGGGCGTAGTAGCCCAGCTGACGCTGAGCTGGTGGCGTATAGGCCTCGAACTTGTAGGTCCAGCCCCAGAGCAGCGTGAAGCGGCGCCGGTCCCAGACCACGGGGTCAAAGGGCGCGAGCAGGCGCAGCCGCTCGTCGAAGGCATGGCGGCGCGAGCGTGGGTTCTCGGCGGCGGGCCAATACCAGGTGGTTCCGTCGATGCGGCAGCTGGCCAGCTGCTCGCGCGCCAGCCGCAGCGCTGCCTGGGTCTGTTGCGCCAGGTGGGGCGCGCCATAGCTCAGCAGGCGCACCAGGTAGGTCAGGCTGGGAGCCGGCAGCGGTGCGTACTTGCGCACCACCAGGTCGATCAGCGCGGCGGCGCGCAGGGCGCTGGCGGCGGGGCTGTCGTCGGCAGGCGGGTGAGCGATGGCCTCGTAGACGCGCGTGCCGCTGTCGCGGCGCTTGACGCGCAGCAGGCCGCGGTAGTGCATGCCGTCGAGCAACTGCGTGCTGGCGCTGCCCGAGCCGCCCCAGTAGTTCTTCACGCTTCCGTGCGAGAAATGCTGCTCCACCTCGCGCGGATGCGCGGCGCCGCGCTCGCGCACAAAGGCCAGCACCTCGGCGGCCTTGAGCTGCGTCTCGGCATCCCAGGCCTTGCGGGCCTGGCGCGGGTGCATCAGCGCCAGGTGCTCGCTGGGCAGAAAGCCGTAGTTGACCAGGCAGTCCTCGTCGTTCGCCAGGCGCGCGTAGCGGCGCTCCAGGTCGCCGGCGCGGTAGTCCTTGACGCGGTGGCGCAGCGTCAGGTCCTGCGCCCGGGCCGGGGCGCGGATCGGGTCTGCCTGCACAAAACCCAGGCGCTGTATGGCCGCAGGCAGGGTGGTCGGTGTGAACAGGGTGCGCGCCACGGCATGGCGGCGCAGGTCGTCAAGGCTCGGTTCGGTGGGCATGGATTGATTGGAGCACGGCAGGGCCGCCGGGTGGGCCGGTCTCCGTGCTGCCGTACTTCCTGATCCTGCCGTGCCGCTCAGGCCTTCCTGGCACGCCTGCGCCGCCACAGCGCGCGCAGCACCCAGCCCAGCGGCAGCACCACCAGCACCAGCCAGGGCAGCACGGCCGCCACGAAGGTGATCAGCGCGGCCATGCTCTCGCCCAGCACGTGGCCGGCATCGCGCAGCGCGCGGCCTATGGGGCTGTAGCTGGTGCCGCCCTGCACCAGGGCGCGGGTGGGCGTGAACTGGATCTGTATATGCTGCTTGCTGGTCTGCTGCTCCAGCACCTTGCGCTGGGCGGCCATGGCGTCCAGCTCGGCCTGCGTGTCCGACAGCGTGCGCTGTATCTCCAGCAGGTCGGACATGGTGCGCTTGGTCGTGGTGTCGCGCAGCATCAGGCGCAGGCTGTCGCGGAACTCGGTACGGTTCCTGATGCGCGCCTCCACGTCGATCACCTCGGCCGTCTTGTCCTCGCTGATGGTGTTCTGCGACACGATGGTGGCCACGCCGGCCAGCGTGCCCAGCAGCCGCTGCACATCGGCCGGCGCCACGCGCATCTCCAGCATGGCGTTGCCGGGCTGCTGGGGCGTCTCGCGCAGAAGGGATGCCGACAGCAGCTCGCAGCGCAGCGTGGCGCACAGGTCGCGCACCTGGCCCCAGGCATCGGCCAGTTGCGCCTGCGGCACTTCCACGTTCAACTCCTGGCGCACGGCCAGGAAGCGCTGGGCCATCTCGTCCTGCGCCGATGTCTCTGGTGCGGCGGCTGCCGCATCCTCGGCCTGCACAGTGGCGGCGCGGCCTTGCTTCATGCCGGCGCCGCCCGCCATGGGCGCGGGGGCGGGCCCAGATTCCATGGCTGCTGTGTCGTGCCGCTGGTTGCAGCCCGCAAGGGCCAGCGTGGCAGCCAGTGCCAGCACGGCCGGCAATGCCATGCGGGAGGGCAGAGTGGAAGGCCGGGGATGCGTCATGAATTTCCTCTTGAAAACAGGCAAGAACAGGCCGCTGCCAGGACTCAAGGCTCAAGGCTCAGGGCTTGCCGCCGGGGCCGAACATGGAGTCCACCTCGTACTGCAGCTCTAAGATGTCGGACACCGTGTAGAGCCAGTCGCCCTTTTGCAGATGGCCCGGGTCGGGCGGCGTCTCCACGCAGGCCTTGACCAGGGTGAACTGGCCTGCCGGGTCGGGCAGGAACTTCAGGCCCGATATGGAAAACCGCGCCACCCGCCCCACGCCATCGTTGTAGCGCCGGCCCCGGGCGCGCACGTCGGCCAGCTCCGCCATCTGCGGCACGTGGTCGAACACCGCGTCGTAGAACTCGACGATGGGGCTCTGGTTGGTCCTGGCGCAGCCGTGCACGTACAGCGCGTAGAAGCGCCCGTCCAGCTCCATGGCCACCACGTCGGCCGCGCGGTAGAAGGTCAGGCTGTCGGGCAGGCCCGGCGAGCGTTTGGGCGGCGCGGGCGGCGTGTCCAGGAAGTCCTGGCGGATCTGCGCCGACTTGCGAAAGAAATCATCGCTGAGCGCCACCTCGGCATTGAGCACATCGATGGCCGTGCGCGCGGCCGCGTTCAGGCCCGCGTCGGCCAGGCCGTTCCGGTGCAGCACGATGGCCAGGGCCAGCGCCGTCTTGTGCCGGTACAGTGCCGTTGCCTTGGCGTCATCTGCCTGCAGCACGCAGCTCCAGCGCCGCAGCAGGGGCGGCAGGGCATGGCCGCCGTAGTTGGCCGCGATAGCGGCATCGTGCCGGCCCAGCGCAAACGTGCGCGCCATCACGCGCGCCACGTCTTCCTCCAGGGTCTGCACCAGGGTGTCGGCTGCCAGCTTGGACAGCGCCTGGGTATGGGTCATGGCCATGGCGTCACTGGCTCCAGTTCGATGGCAGGTTCCTGAAATCCGGCCGGCGGTGGCCGCCGGTGCTGCGTTGTTCGTTGCGGTGCTCGATGCTCAGGTCATGGGCTTGCATGGTGTCTGTCGCAGGCGCTTCGCGCCGGGGCAGTTGGAACGCCGGCCAGTGTGCCCCAAGCCGGGCCGCTGGCGGGGTGTGGGCGCCATCGGGTCTGTATCGATCCGCTACCGGCGCGGGCTGCCGCCTTGACGTCTTGCCGTCACATGAACCGGCAAGACTCGTCATTTGCTTTTCATGCGGTTCATGCGGTTCATGCGGTTCATGCGGTTCATGTGGTTCATGTGGTTCATGTGGTTCATGCGAGTCATGTCAAAAAGGGGGCGCCGCCAGCCCCGGGGAGATGCACGATGTTTTGGGACAAGAAGCTCAGGCGCTGGGCCGAGGCCGTGCGTGCGCGGGCCGATCTGCCGGCGCGGCTGGTGCTGTGGAATGGCGAGCAGTTCGACTTCGGCCGCTTCGAGCAGCCGCGCGTCACGCTCACCGTGCGCAGCGCCTCGGCCCTGCCGCTGCTGCTGGACCCCAGCCTGGACCACCTGGGCCAGGCCTATGTGAAGGGCCAGATCGACATCGACGGCCGCCTGCCCGACATCATCGACTTCGGCTATGCGCTGGCTCGCCGCATGTCCAAGACCCAGGGCGCGGGCAAGGGGCCGGGGCGGCTGGCGCTTGCGGCACGCGCGGCCAGGCGCTTTCGGCACAGCCGCAGCACGGACCGCGAATCCATCCAGTACCACTACGACGTGTCCGACGACTTCTACCGGCTCTGGCTGGACGAGGGCATGGTCTATTCCTGCGCCTACTTCGAGAACGGCGACGAGGACCTGGCCACCGCCCAGCGCAAGAAGCTGGACCACATCCTCACCAAGATCCGCCTGCAGCCGGGCCAGCGGCTGCTGGACATCGGCTGCGGCTGGGGCGCCCTGGTGCTGCGCGCGGCCCAGCACTTTGGCGCGCACTGCGTGGGCGTGACGCTGTCGCGCAACCAGTTCGAAGCGGCCACTGAGCGCGTGCGCGCGGCGGGCCTGCAGGACCGCATCGAGATCCGCCTGCAGGACTACCGCGACGTGCAGGGGCGCTTTGACCGCATCACCAGCGTCGGCATGTTTGAGCATGTGGGCCGCCGCAACCTGCCCATGTACTTTGCGCACATGCGCGAGCTGCTGGCCGATGACGGCCTGGCGCTGAACCACGGCATCACCTCCACCGATGCGGACGTGGGCGCCACGGCCCTGGGCGGCGGCGCGTTCATCGACCGCTATGTGTTTCCTGATGGCGAACTGCCGCACCTGAGCCTGGCGCTGGAGGCGATGCAGCGTGGGGGGCTGGAGGTGTTGGATGTGGAGGGGCTGCGGCGGCATTACGTGCGCACGTTGCAGTTGTGGCTGGAGCGGTTTGAGGCTTGTGTGCCGGAGATTCGGGCGTTGGTGGAGGAGGAGAGGTTTCGGATTTGGAGGGTGTATTTGGCGGGGTGTGCTTATGCGTTTGAGCATGACGATGTGTCTATTTTTCAGGTTGTTTGTCGGAGGGCGGGGCAGGGGGCTGCTTCGTTGCCTTGGTCGCGGCGTTATATGTACGAGCGGACCTTGTCGTGAGGCTTGTCTTGTTCGTCTGGCGTGACGCGGGTTTGGCTTTTTGACCCTGCCGGGTGGTGTTTTTTCGAGGCCGGGTCTCGGCCCGGCGGCCGACCTACTTTCCTTTGTTTCGCCAAAGGAAAGTAGGCAAAGCAAAGGCGACCCGAATGCCCGCGACCCCTTCGCTGCGCTGCGGGGCAACCTGCGTCGGGCCGCCTGCGGGGTTCGCCGTGAAACTCACTTCGCGCTGCGCGCTCCGTTCAGACAATCACGGCGAGTCAGATTACGAGGCAGTCCTGTCCTGCGGCAGGACTGCAACCCCGCAGGCGGCCCGACGCAGGCGCGGGCATACGGGAGGGGGAGCGGACTGCCGGGGCAGGGGGCGCTGGCGCGGCTGATTGTTCTGGTTTTCTGGATGATCCATCCCGGCTGCGCGGGTTTATCGCGGGGGGCTGGCTGCCTAAGCTGGGTGCTTCATCCAAGCACAAGGAGCGTTTCCATGGCAGACCATTCCATTCGCGGCAAGGTGGCGCTGATTGCAGGCGGCGGCAAGAATCTGGGCGGGCTGATTGCCCGTGATCTGGCGGGGCACGGCGCGCGGGCCGTGGTGGTGCACTACAACAGCGAGTCTTCCCGGGCCGAGGCGGAGACCACGGTGGCCGCAGTGCGTGCGCTGGGCGCAGAAGCCGTGGCGCTGCAGGGCGACCTCACCCGTGCTGGCGCTGTCGAGCGGCTTTTTGCAGAGGCCGTGGACGCCGTGGGCCGGCCGGACATTGCCATCAACACGGTGGGCAAGGTGCTCAAGAAGCCGCTGATGGAGATCAGCGAGGCGGAGTACGACGAGATGGCTGCCGTCAACGGCAAGTCGGCGTTTTTCTTCCTCAAGGAGGCGGGGCGCCATGTCAACGACCACGGCAAGGTCGTGACCCTGGTGACATCGCTGCTGGGCGCGTTCACGCCGTTTTATTCCTCCTACGCGGGCACCAAGGCGCCGGTGGAGCATTTCACGCGGGCGGCGGCCAAGGAGTTCGGGGCGCGGGGCATCTCGGTCACGGCCGTGGGGCCGGGGCCCATGGACACGCCGTTCTTCTACGGCCAGGAAGGCGCGGACGCCGTGGCCTATCACAAGAGCGCGGCGGCGCTGTCGCCGTTTTCGCCTTCGGGACTGACGCATATCGAAGACGTGGTGCCCTTCATCCGCCACCTGGTCAGCGACGGCTGGTGGATCACCGGGCAGACCATCCTGATCAACGGCGGCTACACCACCAAGTAGGCCGGTCCCGGCCGGGACTATGCTGCACGCCATGGACCGACTCGACCGATACCGGATCTTCATGCAGGTGGCCGAGATGGGCAGCTTCATCAAGGCCGCCCATGCGCTGGACCTGCCGCGCGCCACGGTGTCTGCCGCCGTGCAGCAGCTGGAGGAGCAGGTGGGCGCAAGGCTCCTGCACCGCACCACGCGCCAGGTCAGCCTCACGGCCGATGGCGCCCAGTTGCTGGAGCGTGTGCGCCCGCTGCTGTCAGAGGCCGAGGATGTGGAGCAGATGTTCCAGGCCCGCACGCGCCAGGCCACGGGCCGGCTGCATGTGGACGTGCCCAGCCGCATCGCGCGCCGCCTGCTGGCGCCCGCGCTGCCGGGGCTCATGCGCCGCCACCCGGGGCTGCAGCTGGTGCTGGGCTCGTCAGACCGCGCCATCGACCTGGTGCAGGAAGGCGTGGACTGCGCCGTGCGCGTGGGCACGCTGCATGACAGCAGCCTGGTCGTGCGCCCGCTGGGCTGCATTGCCCTCATCAACTGCGCCAGCCCCGCCTACCTGCGCGAGCACGGCCTGCCCGAGCAGCCGCAGGACCTGCTGCACGGCCACTGGAGCGTGGGCTATGCCTCCCCGCGCACGGGGCGGGAACTGCCCTGGGAATGGAGTGGGGCGAGCGATGTGGATGGGGTAGATGGGGAGGACGGGCCGCAGACCCTGGCCGTGCCCAGCCGCGTGGTCACCAACAATGCAGAAAGCTATATCGCCTGCTGCCGCGCCGGCCTGGGGCTCATCCAGATCCCGCGCTATGACGTACAGCACCTGCTGGACACGGGCGAGCTGGTGGAAGTGCTGCCCGCCCACCGCGCAGCGCCCATGCCCGTGGCGCTGCTGTACCCGCACCGCCGCCAGCGCTCGCGCCGGCTGGCGGTTTTCATCGAGTGGTTCGAGGCGCTGATGCGGCCGAACCTGGAGCCGTAGGCGCAACCCCAGCCGCCCCAGTCACCGCAGCCGCCCCGGCCGCAGGGTGGGGCTGGGCCCCGTCGTCATCATGAATGGGCCGGTAGCCGGGCCCAAAGGACACGTCGCCCAGCCGCCAGCCCTCGCGCCGGCGAAACGCCCCCCAGAACCGCTTGAGCGTATGCCACTGCATGGCCACCAGCCCGCGCTCGTTGTCGGCATCAACCTCGGGGTCGCTCACGCCCGTGGGGCGCACGGGCTCGTTGGTATAGAGCGCCGTGCCAAACAGCATGTCCCACCAGGGCAGCACCTGCCCAAAATTGCAGTTGTGGCGCGTGGGCCGATCCGGGTCGCGCAGCATGTGGTGGTGGCGGTGGAACAGCGGGCCCACCAGCACCCGCTCACCCACGCGGCCCAGCCAGCCCAGGCGCAGCCGCACATTGGCGTGCGAGAAGTTCTGCACCAGCTCGCTGAGCAGCCCCAGCAGCGCAAATTCGGAAGGCTCCACCCCCATCGCCAGCCCCACCGTGGCCAGGATGAAGGACTGCAGCATGCCGTCCAGGTAATGGCTGCGGTCATTGCTCCAGCAGCTCATCTGGCGCTGGCTGTGGTGCATGCTGTGCATGGCCCACCACCAGGGAATCACATGCTGGGCGCGGTGCATCCAGTAATACACCAGGTCGTAGACCACGTAGTACACCAGGAACAGCGCCACCGGATGGTCCGCAAACCACGGCACCCAATGCTTGAGCCCCGTGGCCTCCTCGGCCGCCGGCCCGCCGCCCAGCATGCTGGCAAACGGCATCAGCACCAGAAAACTGAACAGCGGAAACAGCCCCAGCAGCATCAGCAGCGTGTAGTTGCGGTCCACCGTCGTCAGCCGCCGGTCGCTCCAGCGCTCGGCGGGAAACAGGCTCTCCAACGGCCGCATCACCCCCGCGATCAGGAACAACTGCAGCCCGGCAATCAGCACCGCCTCGGCAATCTCACGCGGATCGCCTGCCGCCTGGGCGATGTCCAGCCAGTGAACGGTGGGGGTTACGGCGTGGGTGGCGAGCCAGGTGATGGCTGCCTGCCACAGCTCGGTCAGTGAAGTCATGTCTTGTGCCTGCAAGAAGGGCCGGGGGAGGGCTGGGGGTTGCGGGCGGGATTATGGGGTGGGGGTGTGGAGGGAGTGTGTGGGAGCAGGTAGAGCTTCGATTGCACTAGACGTATGTGCTGGGATTGGGGTCTTCACTCGCATTGCTATGCTCGCACGCTTGACGTTGTGATGCTGGAGGAGTTCAACCTGTATGAGCTGACCCCTCTACCGACTGACTCTCATAGTTGATCCGCTGGCCTTCTAATTGCGAACCAATCGTTGAAAACGAACGTTGGAGAAGTTCGTCAAGATTTGTCGAGCGCTGCGGATTGTCAAGGTATAAACTTTGCTTGTCGTGATAACCGCAATTGGCAAAGCTTTCGCATCCTGGGTGAGAAATTATCTATCCTTTTGTTGCGACTGCGATTTTCATGCGATCTTTTAACTTTTTCTCGATTGCTTTCAAAATGGCACTGTAGCGAGCGCTGGCTGCTGCAACTTGTCCAGCGTGCTGAGGTTCAGAAATTGCAATCTGAGTACGAAACGTTGGCTGTTGTAATTCTCTGTGCCAAGGGAGATTTGGAGGAAGCTTCCCCACCTCTGTCAAGAGGCCTTCTGCTACGCATGCCTCAGTCTCTGGCTCTTCGAACTTGGAGAATAGTTTATCTACACTGTTATCCCAAGTGACTAAACGACCCACGGTGTCGTTAACCTGCTTCAGCTTGACCGAATTCGCTGGTAGTTGTGACTCTTCAACTTCTTTGACCACTGTATCGAGTTCTGAAAGAAGAGAGACAACACGTCCGAATACTCCCTTTCGCTTTTCAATTCGTAGCCGGTCGCAATGTGGTGTCTTGGTCCGAAAAATTACCTCCATATTGGCCGACTGCGCAAGAGCAACTGCATCGTTTGATAGGCTGACAACGCTTTCTCTAAATCCTCCATATGCACCAACTGCAGTAGCAAGGATCAAAGCAGCCTTTCCTGTTGCAATAATTTTTGTTCGCAAGCTGCCATCTTCAAAGACCACCGTGATATCGACATCGCCTCCAAAAATGAAGCTGGCGCGTTCGCTGAAGAAACTAGTTAAATCAACACGTAGTTTCTCAAGTGCGGCCTTGTCTTGAAATAGTTCAATATCGAGGTGTGTATATGCTTCAGCAAGGACCTCGGATTTAATGTAGTTGGCCATTTTCTCCCTGTCGTGTAATCTATTTAGATCAGTGTAACCGAGCACATGCAACAGCGATGCTGATGGTCGGCGTATGGTATTCCCAGGTTGACCGTTCGGCCACGCAGATATTGATCACCCGTTTCCAACCTTTCCGCAGCAGTAAATGCTCAACTCGGCTGGCCTGCTGAGTGGGCAAGCGGTGAGCCCATCTTTCCGGTGAACATGAGGACCAGACTGCCCATGAGCATGGACCGAGCCGGACTCATCACTGCCACTGCACGCCGGCTCGCGCGCAGCGGGCTGGGGAAGCGCGGTGGAGCACTCTAGCTGCTGAGTGCAGGCCTTGGCAAGCTGCGCATCCGTTTTGCACGAACTGGAAGTCCACTAATTTTTACTGAAATGGCACCAGAGATCATATGTGCATGCATTGTGGAAGCGAAATGCTAATCAATGCAATGGGGACGCCCTTTCGTCTAGTAGTATTGCCGAATGTAGCTGTAAGCCTTCTCAAACAGCTCCTCTTCTGCATGTAGCTTGTACTTGAAGAGAGCCTTGCGCAGCGCCTTCTTGACCTCACGCTCACCAGCCTGCGTGTCTTGCCAGCCAGGGAAGCGGACAAGGCGCACAATCTCATCAATGTCTGCGACCACCCGCTCGACAATGATCGGCGTCTCAGATGTTTTCACCTCATTAAATAGCTCGGTGAGTGCCGCCTTGCCACGGTCCTCGTCTTCTTCAGTTGGTACTTCCCTTTCGGTCTGCAGCGTTTCTTTCGCAATCTCCAAAAGCTGCTTCAGAAAATCGACGCTATTGATCTGGCCAGATTCAAAACGGTCCTTCAGTGCATCCAACCGCTCTGACAGTTTTTTGAACCTCGGATTACCCGCATGTTTGCGCATGCGTCGGTTCAGCTTAATCTCAATCTCTTTTGTCTTTTTTGGGTCCGGGTTCGAGAGTACAGCTTCCAGCAGGTCAGCATCCAACACCAGGGTGTCAAGGTCATCACGCACCGCGTCAACGTGCACGTTTTGATGGATCAGCTCGATGGTTTTTGCCCCCAGAGAGTGCCAGATCAACTTGCCGTGGCCGCTGGACGGCTGCACGGACTGGTACACCTGCGACAGCCACTTGTAGTCCTTCTCGAGTGGGCCCAGCACGGTGTCAGGTGAGAGCGCTTCCCAGATACGGCCCAGCACGCTGAACTCAGCAGCAAAGTTGTCTCGCGCCTCGTTGTTGGGAAGGCACTGTTGCGCAGCGATCAGGCCCTCATAACCTTGCAGCGTGCGATCACAGCCAGTGAAGAAGACAAGACATTTCTGCATGGCTTCTGGCAGTTTGTCCTTCAGCTCTTGAATGTTGCTAATCACCTGCTTGACGCTTTGATCGTCAAATTCCAGTGCCGCTGCCACATCATCGAAGATGCCGAGATAGTCGACGATCAAGCCGTGGGTTTTTTGCTCGGAGTAGGTACGGTTAACCCGGCAGATGGCTTGCAGCAGCGTGTGGTCGCGCAGCGGCTTGTCTAGGTACATGGCTTGCAGGATGGGCGCATCGAAGCCGGTCAGCAGCTTGGCCGTGACGATGATCAGCTTCAGCGGGTCGGCCGGGTCGCGGAAGCGATCCAGCAGTCGCTCTTCTTCATCGCGGCTTCGGTCGTAAGGCGCGTACTCTGGGTGCTCCTTCTTGTCGGACGCCTGCACCGACATGACGATGTCCGTAGCCTCCGGCGGTAGCAGCTTGTCCAACTCAGCCTTGAATAGCAGGCAGGACTCACGGTCGAAGGTGACAATCTGGCCCTTGAAGCCGTTGGGATCCACCTTGGTCTGGAAGTGCTCGACAATGTCTTCGCAGATCTTGCGGATGCGCTCAGGCGTCTTGACCAGCACGGCCATTTTGGCGGCGGTCTTGGCGAGATTGTCCTTGTCCAGATCTGACAGACCGCCGGTTAGGTCTTTGTAGGCTGCATCTAGCGCGGCCTTGTCGATGTGCAGATCGATAAGCCGGGGCTCGAAGTGCAGCTTCAGTGTGGCGCCGTCACGGATCGACTCCTCGAAGCCGTAGCGGCTCATGTAGCCCTTTTCGTCCTCGTCGGCCCCAAAAGCATAGAAAGTGTTGCGGTCGGCACGGTTGATCGGTGTACCGGTCAGGCCGAACAGAAATGCATTGGGCAGGGCCTCACGCATCTTGCGACCGAGGTCGCCTTCTTGCGTTCGGTGTGCTTCGTCCACCAGCGCGATGATGTTGCTGCGCTCGTTCAGACTGCCCGTGGCCTCGCCGAACTTGAAGATCGTCGTAATGATGATCTTGCGCACGTCCTGTGCCAGCAACTGCTGCAGCTTCTCGCGGCTATCCGCCTTTTCCAAATTGGGAATGTCCGCTCCGGTGAAGGTGCTGGTGATCTGGCTGTCGAGATCGATCCGGTCCACCACGATCAGCACGGTGGGGTTCTTCAGGCCTGCATGCATGCGCAGCTTTTGCGCGGCAAATACCATCAGCAGTGACTTGCCCGAACCCTGGAAGTGCCAGATCAGCCCTTTCCTGGGATAACCCGCCAGCACACGCTCGACGATCTTGTTAGCCGCTTCAAACTGCTGGTAGCGGCAGATGATTTTGATGCGATGCTTTTTCTTGTTGGTAGCGAACAGGGTGAAGCTTCCAAGAATATCCAGCACCACATGTGGCTGCAGCATGCTCTCAGCTGAAAGCTTGAGAGACTTCAGCGGGTGGTGCTGGCCATCGTCGCCATCACCATCCAGATGCCAAGGCCCCCAGTCCTTGACCGGCAGGCCGATGGAGCCATAGTGGTAAGCCTTGCCCTCGGTGGCCACCGAGAACACGTTGCAGACGAAGAGCTCAGGTACGAACTTCTCGTAGTCATCGTGTACCTGCACCGCGCCATCGACCCAGCTGATGCATTTTTTGACCGGTGTCTTGGCCTCGATCAGTACCAGCGGCAGACCATTCACCAACAGCACCAAATCGGCGCGGCGCTCGGTAGGGCCTGCCCGGTAGATGAACTGCTGAGTGACGATGTATTGGTTGTGCGCCAGATCATCCAGGTCGATCAGCCGCACCGGCACATGCTCATTGTTGTGGCCAAAGGGCATGGAGCGCTCGCCGCGCATCCACGCGGTCATTTCTTCGTTGGCGCGGATCAGTCCATCCGAGCGCACCGACAGCACGATGGCGCGCAGCTTGTAGAGCACCTCGTCTGCGCGGTCGGGTTGAGCGGCAATCTCGGGGTTCAGGTGAATTAGCGCATCCCGCAGCCAGGGCTCAACCAGCACTTCCTGAATCTGGCGCGGCACGTCAGCGGGGGCGGCATAGTGCCAGCCGATGCCTTTGGGGCTAGGGCCATAGCTGGCTTGAGGTTCCTGGACGGAGTTGGTTGCGACAGCCTTGATCGGGCCGGAGAGCAGATCGCGGACGTATGCTTCCACGGTATTGGATTCAGTGAACGACATTGCTGATTGCCTCCTCTCGCAACTTGCGCTTCATTTCGGCTGTCTGCTCACGTCGCCGCAGGATCTCTGCCTTCGCTTTCGCCACCGAATCAATGCTAGCTACTGCTACTTTTTGTTCTTGCAGGGGCGGTGTCGGTATGCAAAACCCTTTAATCATCGCCAGATTCAGATTCGGTTGTGCTGCACCTTGAGCCATTGCACGAAGCGATAGGTATTTTCCAGATAAGTAGTAGTAGACAAACCATGGATCAAAATCGGCGTTTGGAAAAATCGCAGCGCAGGCTTGGTTAACCGTCGCTTCTATGCCAAGCATACCGACTCGACCTCGCGTTGGGCCCTGCCCGTAAAGTGCAATCAAAACGGAATTTTTGGGGCATAGTTTTGCAGCAGATCCCCTCAAGCCCTCAGTCGTTATACGCTCTTCCGTTGATTCGATGACGTAGTAATTGACCTCGCCGGTTTTTACCCACGGTACGTCACCGTTCCAAAACGTTGCGTTATTTCGACTTGGGGTCCCACCAGTCGTTACTTTAAAAATCTGCCCGATTGGCTGCTTGGACCAGCCATTAAGCTTGGCGTCAAGCAAGTCCTGCATCGTTGCTTTCTGCAATCTGTCGGCTTCGTTTTCGGCAGTTCGTAGTTCTTCTTCAAGCGTAGTAATTGAGGAAATCAATTCAACAACCCGCTTCTGCTCATTTGGCGGCGGCAGCGCGAACTCAAAGTCCGCCAAACTCTTCCAGTTGGTGCGGGGGCTCAACGAGCCTGCTGAGGTGCCCACCGCGTGATCAAAAAAGGCATCGGTCTGGCAAATGACTGGCAGCAACTCTGGTAACAAGACCTGCACGTCTCTGGTCTCCAACACGTAGATGTCCCCGGAGCACACGCCGGAGAATTCCGCCACAGCCACCTTGCGCTGGTAAGCGCGCCGCTTGCCGAACAGCACCTGCCCCGGTTGAAACACGCTGGTGAAGGTCACGCCGTCAGCGACGCTGCCCCAACTGCGGATGCGCAAGTCATCTGGTTCGAGATGTTCCAGACCGACGTAGCGTTCAATGCCATCGGCCAGCGGATCTTGGCTGCGTGCTTTAGAGAGGCGCACCACGTCGCCGAATTTCACCCGGCGCCAGCCGGGCCTCAGGAATTTATTGTTCTTGTCAGACACGCTCGATGTCCTCCGTAATCAGTCCATCCAGCGTTTCCACCAGCGCGTCCATTTGTTGCCAGAAGGCGCGGCCATTAGTTTCCCATTGGTCCCAGGTAGAGCGAAGCGATACCGCGTTGCCATTGCCGCCGGTGGTGATGGTGGCGGCAATGCGCTTCACGTACAGCGGGATCGATAGGTTGCCCGCATTGGCGCCGATTTCGGCCAGGGTGGCGACCTTGGCGAAACCAGGCACATCCGCAAAGGTCTTGTAAGCGCTAAGAATGCGCTGCTGATGTTCGGGTTTCAGAAAGCTCTGCGCTCGCTCGCGGGTCACCTCATTCACCGCGTCGATGAAAATAACCTTACCCTTGCGCGCAGCCGTTTTCTTGCAGTTGCAGATGACGATGCACGACTCCATCGGGGAGTTATAGAACAGATTGGGACCCAAGCCGATGACCGCCTCCACCCAGTCCTGCTCGACCATCTTGGCGCGCATGGCCTGTTCTTCGTTGCGGAACAGCACGCCGTGGGGCCAGAGCACGGCACTACGCCCCTTGGCCGTGAGGCTGGTCAGGATGTGTTGCTGGAAGGCGTAATCGGCGCGGCCTTGCGGCGGCGTGCCGAGAGAGTTGCGGCCCCACTTGTCACTGCTCCAGGCCTCGCGGTTCCACTGTTTGATGGAGTACGGCGGGTTGGCCAGGATCACGTCGAACTGGCGCAGGCGGTCGCCTTCGATGTGCTTGGGATCGGCCAGGGTGTCGCCCCGAACGATCTCGAAGTCCTCCACGCCGTGCAGAAACAGGTTCATGCGGGCGATGGATGAGGTAATGAGGTTGCGCTCCTGTCCGTAGAGTTTGAGCGTGCGGTATTCGCCACCCGAGCGCTTCACTTCATCCAGCGCTGAGATCAGCATGCCACCGGTGCCGCAGGTGGGGTCGTAGATCGACTCGCCCGCCTTCGGGCTGAGCAGTTGCGTCATCAGGTGGACGACGGTGCGATTGGTGTAGAACTCGGCAGCGGTGTGACCAGAGTCGTCCGCAAACTTCTTGATTAGGTATTCGTAAGCGTTGCCGAGCTCGTCTTCGGGCACGTTGGCCACCGACAGCGTCTGCGTCGAGAAGTGCTCGATCAGGTCTTTCAGCGTTTCGTCGGGCAGGCGCTCGCGGTTGGTCCACGGGGCGTCGCCGAAGATGCCGTCGAGCAAATCCGGGTTGGCGGTTTCGATGGCGCGCATGGCTTTCTGGATGGCCGCGCCGACGTTCTTGGGTGCCTGGCGTACGTCGTTCCAGTGCGCGCCTTCCGGAATCTGGAAGCGGTGGTTCTCGGCGAACTGCGCGTAGGACAGGTCACCGTTGGAGTTGGTCAGCGCCGCTTGATATTCCTCGTTCCAGACATCCGACACGCGCTTGTAGAACAGCAGCGGGAAGATGAACTGTTTGTAGTCGCCCGCGTCGATGAGGCCGCGCAGTAGCACTGCGGCACCCCAGAGGTAGCTTTCGAGTTCTTGTTGGCTGATGCGTTTGCTTGGGTGACTCATTTCAGCCATCCCCCTTCAGTTATGACCTGCGCAAGCCGATCTTCGGCCTCGCGGCAGCGGGTGAGCGCATCCTTGAACGCGGCGATGGCGTCGGGCAGCGGCGGGATGTCTTCTTGCAGTGGTGGCAAGACATAGCGCGAAATGTTGAGCGTCCAATCCTCGGCTTTGATCTCGTCGATGCTGACCACCCGGACCGCATCCTGCACATCGGCAAAGCCGCGATACCAGCCGAGGATCTCGGCGGCGTGCTCAGGTTCCAGATAGTTCTGCGCTCGGCCCCGACGTAACAGGCGTGACGCATCGGCTATCAACACCTTCTTCTTGTGCTTGACCGGTTTCCGCTTACGCAGCACCAGGATGCACGCCGCCAGTCCTGTGCCGTAGAACAAGTTGGGTGCCAGCCCGATCACAGCCTCGACCAGGTCCATTTCCAGCAGCTTCTGTCGGATGCGGCCTTCTACCCCCTTGCGGAACAGGGCGCCCTGAGGCAGCACCACGGCCATTCGGCCAGTCACATCGGCCATCGACTTGACCATGTGCTGCACCCATGCGAAGTCACCGCTGGACGAGGGCGGCAGACCGGCAAAGTTACGGCCGAAGGGATCGTTCAACCAAAGATCCTCGCCCCACTTTTCCAGCGAGAACGGCGGATTGGCGATTACGCAGTCGAACGTAGCCAGCCGATCGACCTCGAAGAAGGCCGGGTTGCGTAGCGTGTCGCCGCGCACCACCTGGAAGTCCTCGATGCCGTGGAGGAACAGGTTCATCCGCGCGATGGATGAGGTGGTGAGGTTCTTCTCTTGCCCGTACAGCTTGCCCCACAGCCGCTTCACGTCGCCGTGCATTTCTTTGACGTGCTGCACGGCAGCCAGCAACATGCCACCGGTACCGCAGGCCGGGTCATAGATGGTCTCGGCTTCCTTGGGATCGAGCATGTCGATTATCAGCCGTACCACGCTGCGCGGGGTGTAGAACTCTCCGGCCTTCTTGTTGGTGGCGTCGGCAAATTTCTTGATCAGGTATTCGTAGGCATCACCAAGCAGGTCGGATGTGACGTTCTGATTGCCAAGGGGCAACTTCGAAAAATGCTCAATCAGGTCCTTGAGCAAGGCGTCTGACAGCCGATCCTTGTTCGACCACTGCGCATCCCCAAACACGCCGTAAAGAGTGTCCGGATTGGACTTCTCGATCTCGCGCATGGCGCGCTGGAGAGCGCTACCAACATTGCTTGCTTTTGCACGGACTTCGTTCCAGTGGCAGTCTTCAGGAATCTGGAAGCGGTGAGATTCAGGGAACCAAGCCAACTGCTCATCGCCGGTTTCATCGACGATTTCCTGATACTCCTCATCCCAGACATCACAGATGCGCTTGAAGAACAGCAGGGGGAAGATATAGGTTTTGAAGTCTGCTGCATCCACGGGACCGCGCAGGATGTTGGCTGACTCCCAAAGGTTGGATTCGAGGTTGGATAGACTAAGGACGGGAGCGAAATTCATCGGCGATTGCTACAACTTTGCTGGAGGAAAGTACTCCAGCCCAATGCAGGATGCCCACTTCTCCCCAGGCTGCAGTCTATCGGGAAGAACGTGCCCGCCAGCGCGGGTGACACGGGGCGTTCATTTTATTCATGCTGTACTGCCGGTTTGGGGTGTACTTTCGCCTAGCCTGCAGCTCTTGCCCCCAACACCCCCTCAGCCCTCGGCATGTGCTCCCTGCTCTCCACCTTGCGCATATGAGAACGCTCGATATCGGCAAGATTAGCCAGCGGTGCCTGGCTCTTAAAGCCTGCGCTGGTCGAGTGCGCCACAGGCCATGAGTTAAAGAAAACGTGGCCCAGTTATCCCCGCGAACCAAGAATTGTGAGCCATGACTCACGCACAACCAGGTTCGATGGAGCAGCCAACCTTCGCCGCCATTCCCCAGCCCAACCTCGACGACCTGGCCATCGACGCCGTCCTGCACCTGGGCGCTGCCCTTGAAGTGCTGGAGCTGCACGCTCGCCACAAGGTCACGGCCATCAACTGCGTGTGCCGCGACCTGCTGCGCATCTACTACGCCAAGGCAGATCAGGCGCAGTCGCTGGAGCCGCAGGACAAGGAGCTGCTGGGCCTGCTGCACGACACGGCGGTGGATCTGGGCTATGCCGTCGAGGTGGTGGACCATCTGAATGGCGACGAGGCCGATGACCCCATCCTCTATGCCGTGAGCTATCTGCTCAAGGCGGCCAAGCGGTTTGCGGATGAGGGCGTTGCTGCGGGGCTTGCCGTGAAGGCGTAGGGCGCAGGGCTGCCGCCTGCGTTGCTGGGGCCGGGCTTCAAGGGCAGGGTTTGAGGTGCGCGGCCGTGGCCTGTTCGGTGAGCGGGTCTTCGGCCAGGGCCTGCAGCAGCGCGTCCAGCAGGCCGGGAAAGCGTGCATCCAGGTCTTCGCGGCGCAGGGAGAGCAGGTTTTCCCGGCCATCGGGGCGCTGCCAGATCACGCCGCTGTCGCGCAGCACGCGCCAGTGGTGGGTCATGGTGGATTTGGACTGGCCCTGCAAGAGCGAGCCGCAGGCGCGCTCATGGCCTGCGGCCAGCGCGCGCACCACGGCCAGGCGCAGGGGGTTGCCCAGGGCGTTGAGCAGGTTTTCCAGGCGTATCTGTTCGCGGTCGGGGTGGTTGGCAAGCATGAATCGTCCAGTCGATGGGGCGCCACTGTGCCATGGAAGCAGTGCCGCAGGGCGCTGCTGTGGTGTGCGGCGCGGGTGTGGGGCGGGCAGTTATCTGGCAGACACGCCCCTTGCGTGGTGAAAACATGGATCGTTCTGCAAGAAGTTGCGGAAGATAGTACGATTGTCTTCGTACATTCCAATTGTCATCAACCCTCATTCAACCCCCGCGAGAATCCGACCCTTCGAACCGGCAGATCACGCACTTACGCTTTCGTAGCACCCAGGAGTCCTTTCATGGCCCGCCATACCCCCATAGAACGCTATCGCAACATTGGTATCTCCGCGCACATCGATGCCGGCAAGACCACCACGACCGAGCGCATCCTGTTCTACACCGGGGTGAGCCACAAGCTGGGCGAGGTGCACGAGGGCGCCGCCATCATGGACTGGATGGAGCAGGAGCAGGAGCGCGGCATCACCATCACCTCGGCGGCCACCACCTGCTTCTGGAAGGGCATGGACGGCCGCTTTGACCAGCACCGCATCAATATCATCGACACCCCGGGCCACGTGGACTTCACCATCGAGGTGGAGCGCTCCATGCGCGTGCTCGACGGCGCCGTGATGGTCTATGACGCCGTGGGCGGCGTGCAGCCCCAGTCAGAGACGGTCTGGCGCCAGGCCAACAAGTACAAGGTGCCGCGCCTGGCCTTCGTCAACAAGATGGACCGCACGGGCGCGGATTTTCTGCGCGTGCGGCAGATGATGATCGACCGCCTCAAGGCCAACCCCGTGCCCATCGTGCTGCCCATTGGCGCAGAGCAGCAGTTCACCGGCGTGGTGGACCTGCTCAAGATGAAGGCCATCATCTGGGACGAGGCCACGCAGGGCATGAAGTTCGAGTACCAGGACATTCCCGCAGCCATGGTGGCAGACGCCAGGAAGTGGCGCGAGTCCATGGTGGAGGCGGCTGCCGAGGCCAGCGAAGACCTGATGAACCGCTACCTGGAAGAGGGCGACCTGCCCGAGGCCGACATCCTGCGCGGCCTGCGCCTGCGCACCATTGCGGGCGAGATCCAGCCCATGCTGTGCGGCTCGGCCTTCAAGAACAAGGGTGTGCAGCGCCTGCTGGACGCCGTGGTCGAGCTCATGCCTTCCCCGCTGGAAGTGCCGCCCGTGGAGGGCCATGCGGAAGACGGCTCCATCATCGTGCGCCATGCCGATGACAGCGAGAAGTTCTCTGCCCTGGCCTTCAAGCTGATGACCGACCCCTTCGTGGGCCAGCTCACCTTTGTGCGCGTCTACTCGGGCGTGCTGAACAAGGGCGACAGCGTGCTCAACTCCGTCAAGGACAAGAAGGAGCGCATTGGCCGCATCGTGCAGATGCATGCCAATGAACGCCTGGAGGTCGATGAAATCCACGCCGGCGACATCGCTGCCTGCGTGGGCCTGAAGGACGTGACCACGGGCGAGACCCTGTGCGACCCGTCCGCGCCCATCGTGCTGGAGAAGATGGTCTTCCCCGAGCCCGTCATCGCCCAGGCCGTGGAACCCAAGTCCAAGGCCGACCAGGAAAAGATGGGCATTGCCCTGTCGCGCCTGGCGGCCGAAGACCCGTCGTTCCGCGTGCGTACCGATGAGGAATCGGGCCAGACCATCATCGCCGGCATGGGCGAGCTGCACCTGGAAATCATCGTGGACCGCATGAAGCGCGAGTTCAACGTGGAAGCCAACGTGGGCAAGCCCCAGGTGGCCTACCGCGAGACCATCCGCAAGAAAGTCACCGATGTGGACGGCAAGTTCGTGCGCCAGTCCGGCGGCAAGGGCCAGTACGGCCACGTGGTCTTCACGGTGGAGCCGCAGGAACCCGGAAAGGGCTTCGAGTTTGTGGACGCCATCAAGGGCGGCGTGGTGCCGCGCGAGTACATCCCTGCGGTGGAAAAGGGCGTGGTAGAGGCATTGACCAGCGGCGTGCTGGCAGGCTACCCCGTGGTGGACGTCAAGGTCACGCTGACCTTCGGCTCGTACCACGACGTGGACTCCAACGAAATGGCCTTCAAGATGGCGGCCATCTTCGGCTTCAAGGAAGCGGCCAGGAAGGCCAGCCCCGTCATCTTGGAGCCCATGATGGCCGTGGAAGTCGAGACGCCCGAAGACTACGCCGGCACCGTCATGGGCGACCTGTCCTCGCGGCGCGGCATGGTGCAGGGCATGGACGACATGGCCGGCGGCGGCAAGTCCATCAAGGCCGAAGTGCCCCTGTCCGAAATGTTCGGCTACGCCACCTCCCTGCGCTCGCAAACGCAAGGCCGTGCCACCTACTCCATGGAGTTCAAGCACTACGCCGAAGCACCGCGCAACGTGGCCGAGGCCGTGATCAACGCGCGCGCGAGGTAAAAGAGGCGGTAAACGTGCAGTGGGCAGCATGCTGCCCCTGACCGTGGCCCCCTCTCACCCCTCCCGTATGCCCACGCCTGCGTCGGGCCGCCTGCGGGGTTGCAGTCCTGCCGAAGGACAGGACTGCCTCGTCAACTGACTCGCCGTGATTGTCTGAACGTAGCGCGCAGCGCGAAGTGAGTTTCACGGCGAACCCCGCAGGCGGCCCGGCGCAGGTTGCCCGCAGCGAAGCGAAGGGACGTGGACATTCGGGTCGTCTTTCTTTGGCCTACGTTTCTTCGGCCGGCGTACCGGTGACGAATCAAAGAAAGGTAGGTCGGCCGCCGGGCCGAGACCCGGCCTCGAAAAACACCCCCCCGGCAGGGACAAAAACAAGCGCCCCGTCCCAACTCCAAAGGCCCAATGAAAAACAGCCCCTTGAAGGAGCTGTTTTAAAGAGAGACAGGAGAAGCCGAAATCAGGCCTCAGGCTGCTGCTCAGATTCAGCAGCCTCAGCCTCAGCAGCCGGAGCCGCCTCACCCGAATCAGCCAAAGCCTGCCGCACCCCCGCCTTCTCACCAGCCGAAGCAAACTTGCTGTACTTTCCAACGATGCCGACCAGCGCGCCATAGATGCGCGGATTGCCCGCCAGGCATTCCTTCTGCTCCAGGAAATCCGCCTCACCCGTGAAGTTGCCGACCAGGCCGCCGGCCTCGGTCACCAGCAGGCTGCCAGCGGCCACGTCCCAGATCTGCAGGCCGCTTTCGAAGAAGCCATCGGCAAAGCCGGCTGCCACGTAGGCCAGGTCCAGCGCGGCGGCACCGGGGCGGCGCACGCCTGCGGTTTCCTGCATCACGTCGCCCAGCATGTTCATGTACTGCTTGAAGTTGTCGCCACGGCGGAAGGGGAAGCCGGTGGAGATCAGGCTGTCCTTGAGCTGGATGCGCTTGGACACGCGGATGCGGCGGTCATTCAGGTAGGCGCCGCGGCCGCGCGTGGCCGTGAACAGGTCGTTGCGCGAGGGGTCGTACACCACGGCATGCTCCACCTTGCCCTTGAAGGACAGGGCAATGCTCACGCAGTACACGGGGAAGCCGTGGATGAAGTTGGTGGTGCCGTCCAGCGGATCGATGATCCAGACGTAGTCGGAGTTCTTGGCGCCGAACTCGTTGCCCGATTCCTCGGCCAGGATGCCGTGGCCCGGGTAGGCGCCCAGCAAGGTTTCGATGATGGCCTGCTCGGCCGCCTTGTCCACCTCGGTCACAAAGTCGTTGACCTGCTTTTGTGCGACACGCACGGATTCCACGTCAAGAGCCGCGCGGTTGATGATGGCGCCGGCGGCGCGTGCGGCCTTGATGGCCACGTTGAGCATGGGATGCAGGTTGGTCGACATAGATTGTGAGGCGTTGGCGGAGCAGCGGCTGTGCAAGGAGAGGACGGTCCTCTCTGGCAAAAGCAGGCTGTTTGACGCGGGTAAGAACGGAAAAAGCCGCGTCCGGCGATGCGGGGCGGCGACAATAGCGCGCAATTTTACCCGCCTTGTCCGTTTTGTGCTGCGCAACCTGTCCCGTCTTGGGGGCTCTGCCGGCGCCGGCAGGCCAGCGACGCCATGAAAACCCGATTCGTACTGATAGAAACCAGCCACGCCGGCAATGTGGGCGCCGCCGCCCGCGCCCTGAAGACCATGGGCTTTGACGACCTGGTGCTGGTGCGCCCGCGCTGGCCCAACGTGCTGCGCAAGGAAGAGACCATCCAGCGGGCCAGCGGCGCGCTGGACGTGCTGGGCAATGCGCGCGTGGTCGAGACGCTGGAGGAGGCGCTGGACGGCATCAGCCACCTGTGCGCCACGGCCATGACGCCGCGCGACTTCGGCCCGCCCACGCGCACGCCGCGCCAGCATTTCGAGCTGCTGCTCAGCGGGGCGCTGGATGTGCTGGCTGCGCCCGATGAAGCGGCGCCGATCACCGATGAATCGGCTCCTACGCCGCGCTGCAACCAGTCGGGCGTGGCCTTCCTGTTCGGCTGCGAGCGCTTCGGCATGAGCAACGACGATGTCTACCGCAGCGATGTGGCGCTGTCGATTCCGTCCAATCCGCAGTTCGGCTCGCTGAACCTGGGGGCAGCCATCCAGGTGGTGGCCTATGAGTGGCGCCAGGCGCTGGGCGGCTTTCCCGTGGTGGAGCACACGCCCGCGCCGCAGCGCGCCGACGCGGCCCAGGTGGCTGGCATGCTGGGCCATTGGGAGCAGGCGCTGGCGCATATCGGCTTTCTCGATCCGGCCGCGCCCAAGAAGCTGATGCCGCGCCTCAACCAGCTTTTCAACCGCTCGCAACTGACCGCCGAGGAAATCCACATCCTGCGCGGTGTTGCGAAAGCCATGCTGCAGAGCACCCCACCGAAACGCTAGACTGAGCGGTCTTGTCAACAATAACCAGCCCCTAGATGCTTGACCGCCTGCGCTCCGATATCCAGTGCATCCTCGACCGCGACCCTGCGGCACGCAGCACCTGGGAGGTCATCACCTGTTATCCGGGTCTGCATGCGATCTGGCTGCAGCGCCCGGCGCACTGGTGCTGGAACCATGGCCTCAAGTGGCTGGGGCGCTTCATCTCGCACATCGGCCGCTGGCTCACGGGCATCGAGATCCACCCGGGCGCCGTCATCGGCGAGCGCGTCTTCATAGACCACGGCATGGGCGTCGTCATCGGCGAGACGGCCGTGGTCGGCGACGGCTGCACCATCTACCACGGCGTGACCCTGGGCGGCACCTCGCTGTACAAGGGCGCCAAGCGCCATCCCACGCTGGGCCGCGATGTGGTGGTCAGCGCGGGCGCCAAGGTGCTGGGCGGCTTCGACGTGGGCGACGGTGCCAAGATCGGCAGCAATGCCGTGGTCATCAAGCCCGTGCCCGCAGGCGCCACGGCCGTGGGCATTCCGGCACGCATCATCGCCAGCAAGAACGGCCACAGCGCCGATGTGACCGAGCACGACCTGGCATCGGCCAAGGCCGAGTCCATCAAGGTCCCGGCCTCTGCCGCGCCCCAGCCGTTCACGGCCTACGGCATCACCCAGGAAATGGACCCCGTGGCCCAGGCCATGCGCGGCCTGAGCGATGGCGCGGCCGCGCACGAGCAGCAGATCGCGCTGCTGTGGGAGGCCATTGCCAAGCTCTCGGCCGGCAGCAAGGTGGGCGACTGCGTGCCCTGCGAGTCCGAGCGCCCGCAGGCCTTCCAGAAGGACAAGATCGACCAGATCATGGGCAAGTAGGCCTGCACAAGATCACCAAAGATCCCCAAGATCCCCCAAGAAGACCGGAGACTCCGACCAGCATGAACGTTGAACAGGCCTTGCATGCGCGCCGCTCCGTGCGCGCCTTCCTGCCCCAGTCGCCCGATGCGGCGCTGGTGCGCTCCCTGATGGAACAGTCGGCACAAGCGGCCTCGGGCGGCAACCTGCAGCCCTGGCGCGTGCTGGCGCTGACGGGTGAGCCGCTGCAGCAGTTGCTGACCGCCGTTGCCGAGGCCGAGCCCCAGGACGCCCAGCCCGGTCTGTCCTACCCGCCCAACCTCTGGGAGCCCTACCGCAGCCGGCGCTTTGCCAATGGCGAAGAGCTGTACCAGTCGCTGGGCATTCCGCGCGACGACAAGCCCGCGCGGCTGGAGCAGCTGGCGCGCAACGGCCAGTTCTTCGGCGCGCCCGTGGGCCTGATCGTGGCGGTGGACGAACGCATGGGCCTGCCGCAATGGGTGGACCTGGGCATCTACCTGCAGTCCTTCATGCTGCTGGCCTGCGCCAATGGCCTGGCCACCTGCGCCCAGGGCTTCTGGCGCCGCTACAACGATGCCGTGACCCAGGCGCTGGCGCTGCCCGAGGGCTACCACGTGGCCTTCGGCATTGCGCTGGGCTACGAGGACAAGGACGCCCCCATCAACGGCTGGCGCGCCACGCGCGCACCGGTGGCCGAATGGGCGCAGATGCGCGGCTTCGACTGAGCAGGGCTTTCAGGCCCCTGGGCAAACCCGCAGGGCAAGGGCGCCTTGCCATCCCCTATACTGCGCTCTGCTCCGGGGTGTGCTGATGCACTGAGATGCCAACCGGTCCATGCGCTGCATGGGCCAGGCGGCGAACCCGACGAACTTGATCCGGTTGATACCGGCGGAAGAAGAGCGGGACCCTGAAGCGGGGCCGAAGTCAGAGGATGGAAGTCCGCCACGGCGGATACACGCAGGGCCGCAACGGCCAGGCAGGCCACCATCCGATGCGCATCGGCCCTTGCCAACCAAGGCTGCTCGTGCGCCTTGGCGTGCGTGGCAACCAGGGGCCAAGGCCATACGGCCCTGGCAGGCCCACACTGGCATAGCCCGGTGCGCGGCCTTTGGCACAGCCCAAGGAGTGTCCGGTTCCCGGAGCGTTGTTGATCGACGCTTTGAACGCAAGGAACCCGACATGAACGCTCCCGATTCCATCTTCACCCCCGCAGCCGGCGAAGCTCCCGACGCACAGCGTTTTTCCGACCTGCTGGCGCAGTCGCGCAAGCCGTTCCCGGCCTCCACCAAGAGCTATCTGCAAGGCAGCCTGCATGCCGGCCTGAGCGTGCCCGTGCGCGATATCCAGCTGACCAATGGCGAGCAGGTCAGCGTCTATGACACCTCGGGCCCCTACACCGATCCGGCCGTGGCCATCGACGTGCGCAGCGGCCTGCCTGGCGTGCGCAATGCCTGGATCGAGTCGCGCGGCGACAGCGAGTACTACGCCGGCCGCCTGCGCCAGGCCCTGGACGACGGCGGCAAGCGCGGCGAGGAAGACGAGCGCGTGGCCCGCCTGCGGGCCGAGGCCGCATCGCTGCAGCGCCAGCCGCGCCGCGCCAAGAGCGGCGGCAACGTCACCCAGATGCACTACGCGCGCAAGGGCATCATCACGCCCGAGATGGAATACGTGGCCCTGCGCGAGAACGGCCGCCGCGAATGGATGGCCGAGTACCAGCAGGACGCCGCGCGCGAGGCACGCCTGGCCGGCAACGGCCTGGGCGCCGCCATCCCCAAGATCATCACGCCCGAATTCGTGCGCGACGAAGTGGCGCGCGGCCGCGCCATCATCCCGGCCAACATCAACCACCCCGAGATCGAGCCCATGGCCATCGGGCGCAACTTCAAGGTCAAGATCAACGCCAACATCGGCAACTCGGCCGTGACCTCCAGCATCGAGGAAGAGGTCGAGAAGCTGGTCTGGGCCATCCGCTGGGGCGCGGACAACGTGATGGACCTGTCCACGGGCAAGAACATCCACACCACGCGCGACTGGATCATCCGCAACTCGCCCGTGCCCATCGGCACCGTGCCCATCTACCAGGCGCTGGAGAAAGTGGGCGGCATCGCCGAGGACCTGACCTGGCCCATCTTCCGCGACACCCTGATCGAGCAGGCCGAGCAGGGCGTGGACTACTTCACCATCCACGCCGGCGTGCGCCTGGCCTACATCCACCTCACGGCCCAGCGCCGCACGGGCATCGTCTCGCGCGGCGGCTCCATCATGGCCAAGTGGTGCATGGCCCACCACCGCGAGAGCTTCCTGTACGAGCACTTCGAGGACATCTGCGACATCATGAAGCAGTACGACGTCAGCTTCTCGCTGGGCGACGGCCTGCGCCCCGGCAGCGCCTCGGATGCCAATGACGAAGCCCAGTTCGCCGAACTCAAGACCCTGGGCGAGCTGACCCAGCTGGCCTGGAAGCACGACGTGCAGACCATGATCGAAGGCCCCGGCCACGTGCCCATGCACATGATCCAGGCCAACATGACCGAGCAGCTCAAGCACTGCCACGAGGCGCCGTTCTACACCCTGGGCCCGCTGACCATCGACATCGCCCCCGGCTACGACCACATCGCCAGCGCCATCGGCGCGGCCATGATCGGCTGGTTCGGCACCGCCATGCTGTGCTACGTCACGCCCAAGGAGCACCTGGGCCTGCCCGACCGCGACGACGTCAAGCAGGGCATCATCGCGTACAAGATCGCTGCCCACGCGGCCGACGTCGCCAAGGGCCACCCCGGCGCCCGCGCCCGCGATGACGCGCTGAGCCAGGCCCGCTTCGACTTCCGCTGGCAGGACCAGTTCAACCTGGGCCTGGACCCCGACACCGCCCAGGCCTACCACGACGAAACCCTGCCCAAGGACAGCGCCAAGGTGGCGCACTTCTGCTCCATGTGCGGCCCCAAGTTCTGCTCCATGAAGATCACCCAGGAAGTGCGCGAATTCGCCGCTGCCAAGGGCGTGGCCGAGCAGGAAGGCATTGCCGCCGGAATGCAGGCCAAGGCCGAGGAATTCAACCGCGCGGGCGGGGAGTTCTATATCCCCATCGTGGCGGCCAGCAGCGATACGACGGCGCGTTGAAATCCGCTGACTCCTGATCGGGATTGCGCCGTGTAGGCTGATATTTCCCCTATAGTCGGTCCAGCCTTGGACTGGTCAAATAAACACCGCAGGCGCTTTTGGTGCCTGCGGTGTTTTTTCTTAGGACTATTCCTGTTTTTGCCGAGAAATAGACGGAAGAATCTGAATTGTCTTATGGGTGACTTCTTTGCGCATTCCACAGCCAATGTTTCAAAGGCCGATTGGCAATCCCTGCCGGATCACCTGAAGGGTGTGGGCACATTGGCTCGACAGTTCGCACAGGCCTTCGGTGCCAGTGAGCTGGCTGAGATACAGGGCTGGCTGCATGATCTGGGCAAGTACACCGGGCCCTACCAGTTGCGTCTGCAAGGCGATGCTCTTCGTGTGGACCACTCCACCTGGGGTGCACGCATTGCAGCCAAGTACTATCCCGGCATAGGCCATTTGTTGGCCTATGGCATTGCCGGGCACCATGCGGGATTGGCCAATGGGGATGGGCAGGGGGAAAGATCCGCATTGCGCCAGCGGCTCGATGACGGGTATGAATTGCCGGCGCTGGATTCCGCCTGGAAGCGCGACATCGCATTGCCCGTCAAGCTGCCAACGGTCGATCTCAAGCCCTGTGACGGCAAACGCAAGAATTTCCAGTTGGCATTTTTCACACGCATGATGTTTTCATGCCTGGTCGATGCCGATTTTCTCGATACGGAGCGCTTTTATCTGAAGACGGAAAGCCTTCCCGATCATCGCAGCGCGGGTAAGCCGGTGCCCAGCCTGCAGGCCTTGCGCGAGCAACTCGATCACCACCTGGCAGGTTTGCCAACGGGGGGTGACGTCAACCCCATTCGCTCAGGCATCCTGCAGCATGTGCGTGCGCAGGCGGAACTGTCGCCTGGGCTGTTTTCCTTGACGGTGCCCACGGGTGGGGGCAAGACGCTGGCCTCGCTGGCCTTCGCGCTGGACCACGCCATACGCCATGGCCTGCGCCGCGTGATCTTCGTGATTCCGTTCACCAGCATCGTCGAGCAGAACGCCGCCGTATTTCGCAGAGCCCTGGGCCCGCTGGGCGATGCCGCCGTGCTGGAGCACCACAGCGCTTTCGTGCAGACCGAGCCGCCGCGCGACGACCCCGAAAAATACCAGGCGCAGAAGAAGCTGCAGCTGGCCATGGAGAACTGGGACGCGCCCGTCGTCGTCACCACGGCCGTGCAGTTCTTCGAAAGCCTGTTCGCCGCCCGCCCATCGCAATGCCGAAAGCTGCACCGCATCGCGGCCAGCGTGGTCGTGCTGGACGAGGCCCAGACCATGCCTCTCAAGCTGCTGCGGCCCTGCGTGGCGGCCATCGACGAACTGGCGCGTAACTACCGCGCGAGCGTGGTGCTGTGCACCGCGACCCAGCCTGCACTGGTGGCGCCAGATTTCGAGGGCGGCCTGAACGAAGTGCGGGAACTGGCGCCCGACCCGGACCGGCTGTTCAGGCAACTGGAGCGCGTGCGCGTGCGGCACCTGGGCGTGCTGGACGATGAGGCGCTGGCCGGCCACATGCGCTCGCGCGAACAGGTGCTGTGCATCGTCAACAACCGCCGCCATGCGCGGGCCGTCTACCAGGCCATGGCCGATCTGCCCGGCGCACGCCATCTGACCACGCTGATGTGCGCAAGGCACCGCAGCGAGGTGCTGGCCGAAGTGCGGCAGATGCTCAAGGAAGGCAAACCCTGCCGGCTGGTATCGACGAGCCTGATCGAGGCCGGCGTCGATGTGGACTTTCCCACCGTGCTGCGTGCCGAGGCGGGCCTGGACTCCATCGCCCAGGCCGCTGGCCGCTGCAACCGTGAGGGACGGCGCGCCAGGGATACCAGCGAGGTGCTTGTGTTTCTGCCGGGCAATCCGGATTGGGCACCGCCACCTGAACTCAAGCAGTACGCGGAGAAGGCGCGAGAAGTGCTCAGGCAGTTCGAGGCGCAGCCTCTGGCCCCCGAGGCCATCCAGCGCTACTTCTCGCTGCTTTACTGGCAAAAGGGCTCGCAGGCCCTGGATGTGCCGGATCTGCTGGGGCAACTGACGGCAAGCCGCTTCGACAGCCTGCCGATGGAAACCCTGGCGGCGAAGTTCCGGCTCATCGACAGCGTGCAGATGCCGGTGATCGTGCCGTATGACGACAAGGCCAGGGACGCGCTGCGGGCGTTGGAGCATGCGCAAGGCAGCGTGGGCCTGGCGCGCAGCCTGCAGCCCTACCTGGTGCAACTGCCGCGACAAGGCTTTGATGCGCTGCGCAAGGCCGGGGCCGTGGTGCCGGTGGCCGAGAGCAAATGGGGTGATCAATTCATGGTGCTGGCGCACGAGGGCTTGTACGACCCGCGCCATGGCATCCATTGGGATGAGCCCGCGCTGATCCAGACCGAGCATTTGTGCTGGTAGCGCAGGCAACGGTGTCTTGCCGCTGAAGGAGAGGAGAGGGCATGGGATTTGGAGTGAAACTGAAGGTCTGGGGTGAGCGCGCCTGCTTCACCAGACCCGAGATGAAGGGTGAGCGCGTCAGCTACGACGTCATCACGCCTTCGGCCGCGCGCGGCATTCTGGAGGCCATCCACTGGAAGCCGGCTATACGTTGGAGCGTAGACCGCATCCACGTTCTGAAGCCGATCCGCTTTGAATCGATACGGCGCAACGAGGTCGGCAGCAAGATCTCTCCGGCCAGTGTGTCCAAGGCGATGAAGGCCGGCTCCACGGAAGGCTTGGTCACGCATGTGGACCAGGACCGCCAGCAGCGCGCAGCCACGGTGCTGCGCGACGTGGCCTATGTGATCGAAGCGCATTTCGAGCTCACGCCCAAGGCCGGCGCCGACGACACGGTGGGCAAGCACCTGGACATCTTCAACCGCCGAGCGCGCAAGGGCCAGTGCTTTCAGATGCCCTGCCTGGGCGTGCGCGAGTTTCCGGCGGACTTCGGCCTGCTCGAAGACGGCGAGGCATTGCCCACGCCGCACGAAAGCCTGCTGCCCGAGCGGGACCTGGGCTGGATGCTGCATGACATCGACTTTGCCAACGGCATGGCCCCGCGCTTTTTCCGCGCCAGCATGGCCGGTGGTGTGATCGCCGTGCCGCCCTGGCACAGCGAGGAGCTCAAGTCATGATCCTGCAGGCGCTTGCCACCTACTACCAGCGGCTGCTGGAACGCCGCGAGGAGGGCCTGGCGCCCTTTGGCTACAGCCCCGAGAAGATCAGCTACGAGATCCTGCTGTCCGCCGATGGCCGTGTGGTGCAGGTCAACGACATCCGCGACACCACGGGTAAGAAGCCGCTGCCGTGCGTGATGAACGTGCCCCAGCCGGAGAAAAGAACGGTGGGCATCAAGTCCAATTTCCTCTGGGACAAGACCAGCTATGTGCTGGGCGTGAGCGCCACCAGCAAGCGCGCGGACAAGGAGCATGAAGCCTTCAAGGCCTTGCACCGCGAGCATCTGGCCGGCACGCAGGATGCGGGCCTGAAGGCCTTGCTGGGCTTTTTCGACGCCTGGACGCCGCAGCAATTCGAAGCGCCCCATTTCACCCCGGACATGCTCGATGCCAACATGGTGTTCCGCATGGATGGCGAAAAGGCCTATCTGCACGAACGCCCGGCCGCTCAGGCCCTGCGTGCCCGGCTGCTCGCCAGCGACGACGGTGGAGAAAGCAGTCAGGAGTCGGTGGCGACCTGTCTTGTGAGCGGCGAAAGCCTGCCCGTGGCGCGCCTGCACCCGGTCATCAAGGGCGTCAGTGGTGCCCAGAGCTCCGGCGCCTCCATCGTCTCCTTCAACCAGGAGTCCTTCACTTCCTACGGCAAAAGCCAGGGCGACAACGCACCTGTCTCGGAGCAGGCCGCCTTTGCCTACACCACCGTGCTCAACCACCTGCTGCGGCGCAGCGAGCACAACCGCCAGCGCCTGCAGATCGGTGATACCAGCATCGTCTTCTGGGCCGAGGCCGCCGATGGCCAGGAGGCCGAACAGGCCGTGCGGGCCGAGTCGCTGTTGGCCGACCTGCTCGATGACCGTCCCTCGGACGACCAGGAGGCCGCGCGCATCCGCATCGAACTGGAGAAGGTGCAGACAGGCCGGCCGCTCAGCGACATCGACCCCAGGCTTGAGGAAGACACGCGCATGTACGTGCTGGGCCTGGCGCCCAATGCCTCGCGCATCTCCATCCGTTTCTGGGAGGTCGGCACGCTGGGCCTGTTTGCGCGCCGCCTGGCGGAGCATGCCCATGACTTCGCGCTGGAGCCGCAGCCCTGGAAGACGGCCCCGTCGGCCTACCGCGTGGTCTTGGCCACGGCACCGCACCGTGAGGGCAGCGCACCCAAGATGGATGACGCCATGAGCAATCTCGTGGGGGAGTTCATGCGCGCCGTGCTCACCGGCCGCCCCTATCCACGCAGCCTGCTGGCCAACGTGCTGATGCGCATGCGCAGCGACGGCCATCTGTCGGGGCTGCGCGTGGGTATCTGCAAAGGCATTCTGGCGCGTGAGCGCCGCCTCGGAATCAACAGTGACAAGGAGGAGATCCCCGTGAGTCTGGACAAGGAATCCACCAACGCGGCCTACCGGCTGGGCCGCCTGTTCGCCGTGCTGGAAAGTGCCCAGCGCCAGGCGTTGGGCGGGCAGGTCAACGCGACCATCCGCGACCGCTACTACGGCGCTGCCTCGGCCACGCCGGCATCGGTATTTCCCATGCTGCTGCGCAATGCGCAAAACCATCTGGGGCGCCTGCGCAAGGATAGGCCGGGCGCTGCCGTAGGCCTGGAAAAGGACATTGGCGAGATTGTCGGTGGCCTCACCGACAGCTTCCCCCGCAGCCTGCGCATCGAAGACCAGGGCCGTTTCGCCATCGGCTACTACCACCAGTCGCAAAGCCGCTTCAGCAAATCGGTTGCCAACGACGACGGCAACGATTCCACAGAAGACACCTCCGAGGAAGCCTCCGCATGACCGCCATCGCCCACCGCTACGAATTCGTCTACCTGTTCGACATCACCAATGGCAATCCCAATGGCGATCCCGATGCCGGCAACCTGCCGCGCCTGGACCCCGAGACCAATCGAGGCCTGGTCACCGATGTCTGCCTCAAGCGCAAGATCCGCAACTTCGTGAGCCTGGACAAGGACGATGCACCGGGCCATGCGATCTACATGCAGGAAAAGGCCATCCTGAACCACCAGCATCGCAAGGCCTACGAGGCCATCGGCATCAAGCCCGAAGACAAGAAACTGCCCAAGGACGAAGCCAAGGCCCGCGAGATCACGGCCTGGATGTGCGCCAACTTCTTCGACATCCGCACCTTCGGCGCTGTCATGACCACGGGCGTCAATGCCGGCCAGGTGCGCGGCCCCATACAGATGGCCTTCGCCACCTCCATCGACCCCGTGGTGCCGCTGGAAATCTCCATCACGCGCATGGCCGTCACCACGGAAAAAGAGGCCGAAGCGCAGAGTGGCGACAACCGCACCATGGGCCGCAAGCACATCATTCCCTACGGCCTGTACCGTGCCCATGGCTTCATCTCGGCCAAGCTGGCCGAGCGCACCGGGTTTTCCAACGAGGACCTGGACCTGTTCTGGCGCGCGCTGATCAACATGTTCGAGCATGACCGCTCCGCTGCACGCGGCGAGATGGCGGCGCGCAAACTCATCGTCTTCGAACATGAAAGCGCCATGGGCAACGCGCCTGCGCATGTGCTGTTTGACGCCGTTAAGGTGGAGTCCGCACAGCCGGCCGATGCGGGCGCTCCCCGGCGCTTTGCTGACTACCGTGTGCACATCGACACTGCGGCCGTGCCTTCGGGCGTGACCCTGCGGGAACTGATCTGAGACGGGTGGCAAAGCCGCCGACGCACCATGAGCGAAGACGACGCCATTGCCCTGTCGGCATTGCAGCATTACCTGTACTGCCCAAGGCAATGCGCCCTCATCCATGTCGAGCAGCTGTGGGCCGAAAGCCGGCATACGGCTGAAGGCCGGCTGCTGCACGAAAAGGCCGACAAGCCCAAGGCGGAGCGGCGCAAGGGTGTGCGCACTGTCACGGCCATGCCGCTAGCCGAGACGCGCCTGGGCATCACCGGCATTGCCGACGTGGTGGAGTTCCACCAGGGCCGACAGGGCGAGCGAGCGTTTCCCGTGGAATACAAGCGCGGCCGGCCCAAGGCCCACCGTGCCGATGAAGTCCAGCTCTGCGCCCAGGCGCTGTGCCTGGAGTCCATGCTGGGCCAGCCGGTAGAGGCGGGCGCCCTTTACTACGGCGAGGCCCGCAGGCGCACCGATGTGCGCTTCGACGACGAACTGCGCCAGCTCACCTGCGGCACCATTGCCGCGGTGCGCTCCATGCTGGAGTCGGGCACCACGCCCACGGCGCGCTACAGCCCCCTGCTGTGCGATGCCTGTTCGCTGCTGGACCTGTGCCAGCCCAGGCTGTTGGGGCGCGCCCAGAGTGTCAATGCCTGGCTGTCAGCGCAATGGGGCCAGCAGATGGAAGAAGGTCCATGCGACGGCAACTGAACACCCTGTACGTGACCACCGAAGGCGCCTGGCTGCGCAAGGACGGTGCCAACATCGTGATGGAGGTCGAGCAGCGCGAGCGTGCCCGGCTGCCGGTGCACATGCTCGAAAGCCTGGTCTGCTTCGGGCGCGTGCTGGTGTCTCCACCGCTGATGGGCTATTGCGCCGAGCAGGGCATCTGCACCAGCTTTCTCACACCCAACGGGCGCTTTCTTGCGCGGGTGGAGGGGCCTGTTTCCGGCAACGTGCTGCTGCGCCGTCAGCAGTACCGGGTCAGCGATGATCCGGGCCGTTGCGCTGCCATCGTCCACAACATCCTGCTGGGCAAGCTTCACAACCAGCGCGCGGTCCTGGGCCGGGCACTGCGTGACCACGGCGACAAGCTGGAGCCCGAAGCCGAGGCAGCACTGACGCACGCCTACAAGCGCCTGGGGCGCATTGCGGAAAAACTGCCTGGAGAAACCAGCCTGGACATGCTGCGCGGCTACGAGGGCGAGGCGGCGCAGGCCTATTTCGGCGTGTTCGACATGCTCATTCGCGTGGACAGCCCTGCCATGCGCTTTCACGGGCGCAGCCGGCGCCCGCCGCGCGACGCGGTCAATGCCTTGCTGTCCTTTCTCTACACCCTCGTCACGCACGACTGCCGCTCAGCACTCGAAAGCGTGGGCCTGGACCCCGCCGTGGGCTTCCTGCACCGTGACAGGCCCGGGCGCCCCAGCCTGGCGCTGGACCTGCTGGAGGAATTTCGCCCCCTGCTGGCGGACCGGCTGGCGCTGTCGCTGATCAACCGTAAACAGCTGGGTGAGCGCGACTTCCAGATCATGGACAACGGCGCGGTCCTGCTGACCGAAGCATCACGCAAGACCGTGCTGACCGCCTACCAGGAGCGCAAACGCGAACAACTGCGCCACGCCTTCATCGAAGAAAAAGCCGCCATCGGACTGTTCCCCTTTATCCAGGCGCAAATGCTGGCCCGCCACCTGCGCGGTGATCTCGATGCCTATCCGCCATTCCTTTGGAAATGAAACATGGCCCCCACGCTTCCTTTGCTGCGCAAGGTCCGCTGCCTCCGGCCGGGCACCCCCTCGCCGGGCGCCCCCGAGGGAGCCTCTTTTTCATCTTGGGGGCCGGGCGATGAAAATGAGGTGCGCCGATGATGGTCCTGGTGAGCTATGACGTCCGTACCCAGGACCCGGATGGTGCCCGCCGCCTGCGGCGCATCGCCAAGGCCTGCCGGGACTTCGGCCAGCGCGCGCAATACTCCGTCTTCGAAATAGAAGTGGACGCCGCGCAATGGGTCGCCCTCAAGGCGCGGCTGATGCAAATCATCGACCCCGCCCAGGACAGCCTCAGGTTCTACTACCTGGGCCAACACTGGCGCAGCAAGGTCGAACACATCGGCGCAAAGCCCGTGCTGGACCTCGACGCCCCCCTCGTCTTCTGAGCCTCCGCGCGAACCCCAAGTGACCGCCGCCTGCCCTTGAGGTTCGCGGCCGCGCAAGCTGTTGTTTTCAAAAGGGGGTGGGCGAGCGAATGGCTGAACGCCGATCCTGCGGCATGACAGTGCCGCCTGGTTCGCGGAAGCCTGGCTTTTTTCATAGCGGTGAAATTGCTCTATAAGTACCCCGTCGCGCCCCGTGCGGGCGCGTGGATTGAAACGACCAGTTCGGGCGCGGCTGGACGAACCGGGGCGGTCGCGCCCCGTGCGGGCGCGTGGATTGAAACTCGAACCGGAGGTCGGTGATCATGGTGGACCAGCGTCGCGCCCCGTGCGGGCGCGTGGATTGAAACATGTGGTCAGCCTGTGCGTTCCAGGCTGCGATGATCGTCGCGCCCCGTGCGGGCGCGTGGATTGAAACAGCTGCTTCGCCCGGGTCATGTCGGCCGCGCTCTTGTCGCGCCCCGTGCGGGCGCGTGGATTGAAACACGACCTTCACGGCCTTCTGGAACGCGTCCAGCAGTCGCGCCCCGTGCGGGCGCGTGGATTGAAACTCTGATCTTGTCGTTAATATTTTTAAAGCAGCTTGGGTCGCGCCCCGTGCGGGCGCGTGGATTGAAACATCCGCTGCGTGATGCCCGACCTCTGACCCGCCGTCGCGCCCCGTGCGGGCGCGTGGATTGAAACTCCCTGCTGTCCCGTCCGATGCGCTACAGCGCCGTCGCGCCCCGTGCGGGCGCGTGGATTGAAACTTCGCCCTGGCCACGGCCACGCTGCTGGGGCTGGTCGCGCCCCGTGCGGGCGCGTGGATTGAAACCCTACCGTGGCCAGGTGCCCATAGCGCGGCAGGTCGTCGCGCCCCGTGCGGGCGCGTGGATTGAAACTCCGAGAAGGCCGCCGGCGGCGTGCGCCTGGTCACGTCGCGCCCCGTGCGGGCGCGTGGATTGAAACTCGCCGCCACGATGCCGTGATGCTGCGCTTTGGTCGCGCCCCGTGCGGGCGCGTGGATTGAAACTCTGGAAGTAAAAAAAGGGCGCCCACACAGCCGGTCGCGCCCCGTGCGGGCGCGTGGATTGAAACAGGCGCTTCACCTGGTGTTTTTGGGTGCTGGCCATGTCGCGCCCCGTGCGGGCGCGTGGATTGAAACTTCACGCGGACCTTGGGGATGTGCCACTGCGGCTGGTCGCGCCCCGTGCGGGCGCGTGGATTGAAACATCGTTGAAGGCCTCGCGCCGGCCCTGATCCCCGTGTCGCGCCCCGTGCGGGCGCGTGGATTGAAACCAGGAGACCGGCATCAGCAAGGGCCGTGTCTCGTCGCGCCCCGTGCGGGCGCGTGGATTGAAACACCACGTCGCGGCGGCGGTCCTCACCCATCGTCGGTCGCGCCCCGTGCGGGCGCGTGGATTGAAACAAGTAAGTGATGCGCAGATCCCCCCGGACGGGGGGTCGCGCCCCGTGCGGGCGCGTGGATTGAAACCAGGCATCTGGACAGGAAGCCCCCCCTGCCAGGTCGCGCCCCGTGCGGGCGCGTGGATTGAAACGATGAACCCAACTGGGGAACCGGGAAAAACGTGTGTCGCGCCCCGTGCGGGCGCGTGGATTGAAACCCGTTGGATACGCCTGTCCTCTTCACCAACATCGGTCGCGCCCCGTGCGGGCGCGTGGATTGAAACATTCCAGAATGCCTCTGGTGTCTGGGTGTGGGGGTCGCGCCCCGTGCGGGCGCGTGGATTGAAACGACAGCGCGGCACAGACGCTTGAAGAGGCGACTGCAGTCGCGCCCCGTGCGGGCGCGTGGATTGAAACACCACGATGGAAGCCGGCAAGAACGTGTACTACCGCGTCGCGCCCCGTGCGGGCGCGTGGATTGAAACCGTCCTTGATCTTTCCAATGGCTGCGTCCAGGCGTCGCGCCCCGTGCGGGCGCGTGGATTGAAACCATAGTCCTATGCCCGCCTTGAGCGGGCTTTTTGGTCGCGCCCCGTGCGGGCGCGTGGATTGAAACGATCCCGAGCGCGCCGGCCAGCAGGACGGCATCACGTCGCGCCCCATGCGGGCGCGTGGATTGAAACATTGCGCGGCTCCTAATGTGTGAGTCCTATCGAACGTCGCACCCCGTGCGGGTGCGTGGATTGAAACGACGCACTGCTCAACTACGCGGGCTCCGTGCACGTCGCGCCCCATTCGGGCGCGTGGATTGAAACGACCCTGGCACCGGTGCCTACCTCAACGACATCACCTTGTGCCCCATGCGGGCGTGGATTGAGACATCTCGCACCATCTGCACGAGGTCTATGAGATCTGTTGGCGCCCCATACGGGCACGTGGATGGTATCCCCCGTTTGCACTGCAGCCTCGTGTGATGAAGCATGGGGAACTTGGGAGTTTGTGGCGGCCATGCCCCATCCCCGAACGTCGCTCCGCCCCCCTTCCAGGGGAAAACACCGGGGCGCCCGCGCCGCAAATGCATAGGTCTGCGCATGAATCGTTCAGGCCTGGCGCCATCCCTGCGGAGAATTCATGAAAGCAGCCTGCAGGGCATCGCAACCACGGGACTGCATGCGCCCGCAAGAACAAGAAGCACAAGAACAAGACAAAGGGCTGGCGACCGGTTTCAAGCTGCTCCCCATGGCAGCCGTGCTGCGGCCATGGGGGTTTTCGCCAATCGGCAATGTCAAGGAGGAGAGGGAGATGAATAAACGCATGATCCGCAGCGCTGGCCTGGCCGCGCTGGCGCTGGGCACGGCCCTGGCGGCCCAGGCCCAGAGTTCGGTCACGCTCTATGGGCGTGTGGTCGCGGGGGTGGATTACCAGAGCAATGTGTACGACCCGGCCACGGGGGGCTCTGGCAATCTGTGGCGGGCCGTGGGCAACCAGTGGGGCACGAGCATGCTGGGTTTCAAGGGGGAGGAGGACCTGGGCGGCGGGCTGCATGCGCTGTTCACGCTGGAGTCGGGCTTCAGCATCGACGATGCCAAGTTCAACGGCGCAGGGTTCTTCAACCGCCGCACCTTCGTGGGCCTGCGCAGCGGCTGGGGTACGCTGAAACTGGGCAAGGACCTGTCGATCTCGGATGCGCACTGGGCGCTGGACCCCACGGGCCAGCAGTTCATCGGCTCGGCCACGCTGGTGCGGGGGCGCAACTGGGGCGGGCATGACAACATGATCTCGTACGAAACGCCCAGCTGGGGCGGCCTGCGCGTGCTGGCGCTGACCGGCCTGGGCGAGCAGCCGCAGGGCGCATCGCGGCTGCGCAAGGATGCGCTGTCCGTGTCCTATACCGCGCCCACGTTCGAGTTGCGCGCCATCTACGATGTGGCCCGCGATGCCAATGGCCGCTTCAGCGATCTGTACACCACCTCCCGCAACCTGACGCTGGGCGGCACGGTGACGCTGTCCGCGCTCAAGCTGTTCGCGGGCTATGAGCAGTTGTCCGCGCCCGACAGCGCGGCTGGCGTGCCCAACAAGGCGCGGCAGTACTGGATGGGCGCGCGCTACAAGGTGTCAGGCCCGCTGACGCTGATCGGCGCGGGCTACCGCACCACGGTCAACAACGGCGGCGGCAGCGCCAACCTGTTCATGGCGGGCGCCGACTACGCGCTGTCCAAGCGCACGCTGCTGTACGCCAGCGTGGGCAATGTGCGCAATGGCGGCAATGCGAACTTCTCGGTGGAGACCACCAACAACAACCCGGCGCCGGGCGGCAGCCAGACCGGCTTCTACGTGGGCATGGCGCATTCGTTCTGACTCTGGCGGATCGTGGGTGGTGGCTTCAGGAAGCCGGCCACCCTCCACCTAGGGCCTTGTGCAGCGTGAGCTGGTTCTGCAGGCGTGCCAGGTGCAGCGCGGACAGGGCCAGCTGCGCTGCGCGGCGGCGCTCCTGGGCGTCCAGCCAGGTGCGCAGCGGCACCTGGCCGGCGCGGTAGCGCGCCTCGTACAGGCGTGTGATTTCCACGGATTCCTGCGTGGCGCGCTGCTGGGCCTCTTCCTGGCGGGCCAGTTCGGTGCGGGCGGACAGGGATTTTTCCGTTTCGGCCAACGCGGCGTACAGCGTTTTGCGGAAGTTGACCACCGCCTCTTCGTACTGGCTGCGTGCAATGGCGGTGTTCAGCCGCATCTCGCGCACATTGAGAAACGGCAGGGCCAGGTTGGCGCCCAGGGCCGCCACGGGATTGGCCAGCACATCGAGCAGGCTGCTGCTGGAGGTGCCCAGGCTGCCGGTGAGCGACAGCCGCGGGTAGTAGCTGGCGGCCGTGGCATCGCTGCCGGCCAGGGCGCCGCGCAGCCGCAGTTCGGCGGCGCGCAGGTCGGGGCGGCGTCCCAGCAGGTCGGCGGGCAGGCCCGCCTGCACGGCGGGCAGGTCCGCCACGGGCAGCGCCTGGGGCTCGCCACCGGGCGGCTCGGCGCCCTGCAGCAATTCGGCCAATGCCTGGCGCAGTTCGGCGCGGGCCTGGGTGTATTGGCTCAGCAGGGCCTGCTGCTCGGCCAGGGCCTGCCGGGCCTCGCGCAGCTCCAGGCCGGACACTGCGCCGCTGCGGTACTGGGCCTGCACCAGGTCGATGGTGCGGCGCACGTACTCCAGGCTTTGGCGTGACATGTCCAGGCGCTCGTTGGCCAGCGCCAGCTGCCAGTACAGGCTGGCCGTGGTGGTGGTCAGCGACAGCGCCACGGCATCCTTGTCCTGCACGCTGGCCTGTGCTTCGAAGACGGCGGCATCGCGCTGCGCGCCCAGCCGGTCGAACAGGTCCAGCTCCCAGGCCACGCCCAGTGTGGCGCTGGCGTTCTCCAGGGTGCTGCGCTGGCTGCCCGACAGCGGGCGGCTGGCGCCCGTGCCTGCGCTGCCGCTGGGCTGGGGCAGCAGCGCATGGCCTGCCAGTTGCGCCTGCAGCGCGGCACGCCGCACGCGGATGCCGGCCGTGGCCATGTCAGGATTGCGCGCCAGCGCCAGGTCAATCCAGGCATCGAGCCGTGGATCGCCGAAGCCGCGCCACCAGGCATCGGGCATGGGCGTGGCTGCCGGTGACGATGCCTGCGCATGTTCGAACTGCGCGGGCAGCGCCACCTGGGGCGCTTCGTAGGGGGTGCGCGTGATGGCGCCGCAGCCCGCAAGGGCCACGGCGCATGCCAGCGCGCTGGTCTTGAGCATATGCATGTCAATCTCTGGAGAGGGCCTGGACGGGGTCCAGGCGCGCCGCGCTGCGCGCTGGCAGAAAGCCGAAGGTGATGCCTATGAGCGAGGAGCAGGCGACGGCCAGCACGATGGAGGCGGCCGAGAACGACAGCTGGAAGCTGGAGCCCGACAGGCTCACTGCCAGGCCCAGGCTCAGCGCCAGAGAGACACCCAGGATGCCGCCCACGATGCAGACCAGCACGGCTTCGATCAGGAACTGCTGAAGGATGTCCGACTGGCGCGCGCCGATGGCCATGCGCACGCCGATCTCGCGCGTGCGCTCGGTCACCGACACCAGCATGATGTTCATCACGCCGATGCCGCCCACCAGCAGCGCGATCATGGCGATGGCAGAGACCAGCAGCGTCAGCGTGGTGCTGGTGCGCGTGATGGCCTGGCGGATCTGGTCGGAGTTCCAGACGAAGAAGTCCTTGGTGCCGTGGCGTTCCGTGAGCAGGCTGGAGGCCGCCTTCAGTGCGATCTCGGCCGGCACCTCGTCCTTGATGCGCAGCGTGATGCTGTCCAGGTGGTACTTGCCGACCAGGCGCGTGGCGGCTGCCGTGTAGGGCACGAAGAAGGTGGGCGTGGAGCCGCCGAAGCTGTTTTGCGCGGGGCGCAGAACTCCCACGATCTCCACGGGCATCTCGCCCAGCATCACCACCTCGCCCAGCGGGCTGGGGTTGCCGGGGAAGAGCGCGGTGGCGGCCTTCTGGTCGATGACCGCGACCTGGGCGTGCAGGTCCACGTCGCGCTGGTCGAAGAACCGCCCTGACGCCAGGCGCAGGCCCTTCACGCGGAAGTGCTCGAAGCCCACGCCCGTCACCTGGGCCATGGCCGCGTTCTCGCGGTACAGCGCCGTGACGCTGACCGACACATTGGGCGTGGCGCTGTCCACGTAGGGCTGCTCGGCCAGGGCCTGGGCATCGGCGGCGACCAGGGTCTCGATGGCGGCGGCGCGCGTGTCTCCGAAGTCCTTGCCCGGGAAGATGTCCAGCGTGTTCGTGCCCAGCTCGCTGATCTGGTTCATCACCTGTTGCTGCGCGCCGCGCCCCAGCGCCACCACCGAGACCACGGCAGAGATGCCGATGATGATGCCCAGCATGGTCAGGAAGGTGCGCAGGCGGTGCGCGTTCATGGCCCGCAGCGCCATGCGCAGCGCTTCGCCGAAGCGGTCGCCGAACATGCGCCAGGAGGCGGCGCGCGGGGCGGCTGTGGCCTCCAGCGGGGGCTTGCTTTCATGCGGGGCGCTGCGCCGGTCCGCGATGATGGCGCCGTCGCTGATCTCGATCACGCGCGAGGCGTGGGCCGCCACGGCCATGTCGTGCGTGACCAGGATGATGGTGTGGCCGTCGGCATGCAGCTCCTGCAGGATGCGCATGACCTGCTCGCCGCTGGCCTTGTCCAGCGCGCCCGTGGGCTCGTCGGCCAGGATGACGGCGCCGCCGTTCATCAGCGCGCGGGCGATGGACACGCGCTGCTGCTGCCCGCCCGACAACTGGCCCGGCCGGTGCTGCATGCGGTCGGCCAGGCCCAGGCGTTCGAGCAGGGCGGCCGAGCGCGCATGGCGGTCCGTGGGCGCCGTGCCGGCGTAGACCGATGGCAGCTCCACATTGCCCTGGGCCGTGAGGTCGGCCAGCAGGTGGTAGCGCTGGAAGATGAAGCCGAAATGCTCGCGCCGCAGCGCGGCCAGCGCATCGGGACCCAGCTCGCCGGTCTCGCGGCCGGCGATGCGGTAGCTGCCCGAGGTCGGATGGTCCAGGCAGCCGAGGATGTTCATCAGCGTGGACTTGCCCGAGCCCGAGGCGCCGACGATGGCCACCATCTCGCCGGCCTTGATGGTCAGGTCGATGTCCTTGAGCACGGCGACCGTGGTGTCACCGGCGGGGAACTCCCTGCGCAGTCCCCGCATCTGCAGCAATGGCTGGTCCATGCTCACATTCCCATGGGGTCGGCGGCGGGGGCGTTGTTCGGGCCCGCCTCGCCGATCACCACCTGCTCGCCTGCCTCCAGGCCCGACAGCACCTGGGCCTGGGCATTGGTGCGCAGGCCGATGCGCACCTTGCGCTCGGCGACCTTGCCTTCGCCGTCGCGCACGCGCACGGTATAGCTGTCGTCCTCTGCCCGGCTGCCCAGTGCGGCGGCCGGCACCAGCACGGCCTTGTCGGCCTGGGCCACGCGCACGGTGACCTGGGCGGTCATGGAGGGGCGCAGCTTGCCGTCCGGGTTGGGCACGTCGAACTGGGCGTTGTAGTAGATGGCCTTGGCGGCGGGCGTGGCCGCAGCGGGCGAGGCGCCGCCGCCCGCGTCATTGACGATGGAGGTGGGTGCGGGCTCGATGCGCTCTATCTTCGCCATGTGTTTTTGGCGGTTGCTGCCCAGCGTGGTGAACCATGCGGTCTGGCCGAGCTGGATCTTGTCCACGTCGGCCTCGGCAATCTCGGCACGCACGGTCATCACGTCGAGCTTGGCCAGCATGACGATGGTGGGCGTGGTCTGGAAGGAGTTCAGGGTCTGGCCCTGCTTGGTGACCACGGCCACGATCACGCCGTCCATGGGCGCCACGATGCGGGTGTAGCCCAGGTTGATGCGCTCGGTCTCCACCTGGGTGCGTGCCTGCTCGATCTGGGCCTGCAGGGCGCCGACCTCGGCCTGGGCCGTGTCCAGCGCCGCCTTGGCGGCCTCATGGTCGGCGCGCGAGGTGGCGTCGGCCAGCAGCAGTTCCTGCTGGCGCTGGAAGGTGAGCCGGGACTGGACGAGGGCCGCGCGCCGCGCGGCCAGCTGCGCCTGCAGCGCGGTGACCGAGGCCTCGGCATTGCGCAGCTTGATGCGCTGCGGCTGGGCATCGACTTCGGCGATCAGGTCGCCGGCCTTGACCTGCTGGCCCAGTTCCACATGCAGGCGCTTGACCTGTCCGGAGACCTGGGCGCCCACGGCAACCAGCTCCTTGGCATGCAGCCGGCCCACGGCCAGCACGGTCTGCTCCAGGTTGCCCACGGTGACGGCGGCCGTCGCGTACCGGGTGGCGGGCTTGGCGCTGGCCTTCCACAGTGCGCCCCCGGCGATGATGCAGGCACCCACCACGGCGCCAATGGTCCACTTGCGATTGAACTTCATTCTTCCCCTGCCGCGCGGTCGGCCGCAGGGGAAGAAGTTCCTGCCCGGCGCCGCGCCCAATGCTCGAACTTACCAGTCTGGCGCGGTTCGATGTCCCGGCATTGACCAAGGCATGGAGATTCAGTGGAGAAAAGCGAGGGGCGGGAGCAGCCAGGCTGCCCCCGGCTCAGCGCCAGTTCAGCGCCAGTTCAGCGCCAATATTGGCACTTGCTCTCGGCCTTGGTGGTCCAGACTTGCTCGGCGGGCAGCTTCTTGACCAGCTTGTAGTAGTCCCAGGTGCCCTTGGATTCGGCGGGGGATTTCACTTCCATCAGGTACATGTCGTGCACGTAGCGACCGTCCTCGCGCAGGTAGCCGCTGCCGAAGAAGTCTTCCATCTTCATGCCGCGCCAGGTGGCCATGACCTTGTCGGCGTCCAGCGTGCCGGCCTTCTCCACGGCCTTGAGCCAGTTCATGGTGGCCGAGTAATCGGCCGCCTGGATCTCGCTGGGGCGGCGCTGGGTCTTGGCCATGAAGGCATCGGCGAACTTGCGCGAGGCATCGTTCATGTCCCAGTACCAGCTGGTGGTGAACTGCATGCCCTGGGTGTTCTTCAGGCCCAGGCTGTGCACGTCGGTGAAGAACACCAGCAGGCCGGCCAGCTTCATGTCCTTGGTCACGCCGAACTCGCGCGCTGCCTTGATGGAGTTGATGGTGTCGCCACCCGCGTTGGCCAGGCCCAGGATCTGGGCCTTGGAGTTCTGCGCCTGCAGCATGAAGCTGGAGAAGTCGCTGGCGTTCAGCGGCGTCTTGACCGAGCCCAGCACCTTGCCCCCACGCGCCTCGATGATCTTGGTGGTGTCCGCCTCCAGCGCATGGCCGAAGGCATAGTCGGCCGTCACGAAGTACCAGCTCTTGCCGCCGGCCTCCACCACGGCCGCGCCCGTGCCCTTGGCCAGGGCCACGGTGTCGAAGGCGTAGTGCACGGTGTAGGGGCTGCACTGCTCGTTGGTCAGCGCCGAGCTGCCCGCGCCGTTGTCGATGAAGACCCGCTTTTTCTCCTGCGCCACCTTGGCCATGGACAGGGCCGTGGCCGAGTTCGTGCCGCCAAACACCAGGCTGATGCCCTGCGTGTCTATCCACTCGCGTGCCTTGCTGGCGGCAATGTCGGCCTTGTTCTGGTGGTCGGCCGTCAGCAGCTCGATGGGTTTGCCCAGCAGCTTGCCGCCGTAGTCGTCGATGGCCATCTGAATGGCCACGGCGCCGTTCTTGCCCTCGACATCGGCATAGAGACTGGACATGTCGGTGATGAAGCCGATCCGAACCTTGTCCTGCTGCGCCAGGGCCGGCGTTGCCAGTGCGGCGGCGCACAGTGCCAGGGCCAGCGGTGTCATCAGCGATGTCTTGGGGCGTTGCTGCATGAAGTCTCCTTGCTTTGGATGGAAAAAGCCCGCTGCTGTTGCGCAGGGGCCGGGGTGATTCCATGCTGGCAGGGACAGGGGCCTGCCGCATTGGGGCAAGCACGGGCTTGGTGGCCCCGGTGCGACAGTCAGGCCGTGCGGCCGCAAAAAAGGCAGCCCTGAGGCTGCCTTGTTGGATGCACCTGAGGGGCCTCCTGGCCCTGGATCTCAGTCAGCAGTGCGCGGCGCGCGCACGGCATTCTTGGGCCGGAAGGCCTTGCAGACGCTGTCATCCGTTTCCAGATAAGGCCCGCCGATCAGGTCCACGCAATAGGGCACGGCCGCAAAGATGCCGTTGACCGTTTGCGTGCCATCAGGGTTTTGCAGGCCTTGCAGAGTCTCGGCAATGGCCTTGGGCTGGCCCGGCAGGTTGATGATCAGGCTCTTGCCACGGATCACCGCCACCTGGCGCGACAGAATCGCCGTGGGCACAAAGGCCAGGCTGATCTGGCGCATCTGCTCGCCAAAGCCCGGCATTTCCTTGTCGGCCACGGCCAGGGTGGCTTCGGGCGTGACATCGCGCGGCGCGGGGCCGGTGCCGCCCGTGGTCAGCACCAGGGAGCAGCCTGCATCGACCAGTTCGATCAGCGCGGCGCTGATGCCGGCCTGCTCGTCGGGGATCAGGCGCGGCTCGAACGTGATGGGGTTCCTGAGCGCGCGGGTGAGCCAGTCCTGCAGGGCCGGCAGGCCCTTGTCCTCATAGACGCCGCTGCTGGCACGGTCGCTGATCGAGACGATGCCGATGCGCACAGCGTCATGGACGGGTTCACTCATCGTCAGCTTCCTCGCCAGCGCCGTCACCGTCCTCGGCAGCCTCGCGGCCCGTGCCGCCCAACTGCTGGCGAACCAGCTGGAACAGGTCGCGGTAGGCGCGGCCCTTGCGCTGGGCCAGGCCGGTGGATTCCTGCACATTGGCCTCATGGGCGCCCGGCATGTCCTTGCGGGCCTGGCGGATCAGGGCGCGCAGCTGCTGGGTGTCGGTGTCGGGGAAATGGTCCAGCCAGATGGACAGGGCCGATTCCTCGGCAATCAGGCGATCGCGCCATTGCTCTGCGGCGTGCAGGGCCATCTTCTCGGCGGCCGAGCCGTTGTGCTGCTCGTCCAGCGCGGCGCGCACGGCGGCGATCTCGGCCTCGTCCAGCTTGCGCATGAGCTTGCCGACGAATTGCATCTGGCGGCGCTTGCCTTCGAAATTGGTGATGCGCTTGGCCTCGGCCAGGGCATCGGCCAGCTGGTCGGGCAATTGCAGGCGCTTGAACAGGTCGGAGCGCAGCGTCAGCAAATCCTTGCCGAGGTCCTGCAAGGCGTCGGACTCGCGCTTGAGATCCGTCTTGCTGGAGTCGGGGGTGCCTTTGAGTTCGGCCTTGAGCTGCAGGTCGAGTTCGCTGCCTTCGGCAACGAAGTGACCTTTGACGTAGTAGCCTTTTTTGGGTTTGCGTGACATGGGGTAGGGGACAAATGCAGTGGCGGCGCGGAGAGCGCTGCAGTGGCGGCTATCATAGCCGCCGCTATGAAAAAACCCCGTCCCCGCTCGGCAAGCACCGCCAAACCGCAGGCTGATTCCGGCTTCAGCTACAGCCAACCGTTTTTTGAAGACTTGGTGGACCGTGCCCTGGTCCACGCCAAGAAGCTCGGCGCCACCAACGCCGGAGCCGAGGCTTCCGAGGGCTGCGGCCTGAGCGTGAGTGTGCGCAAGGGGGCTTTGGAAACCGTGGAGCGCAATCGCGACAAGTCGCTGGGCGTGACCGTCTACCTGGGCAACCGCCGTGGCAACGCCAGCACCTCCGACTTCTCGGATGCCGCCATCCAGCAGACCGTGCAGGCCGCCTACGACATCGCACGCTTCACGGCCGAAGATCCCATGGCCGGCCTGCCCGATGCGGCCGACATCGCCCAGCCCGGCACCCACCGCGACCTGCAGCTGTTCCACCCCTGGGACCTCACCAGCGAGGCTGCGGCCGAACTGGCGCTGCAATGCGAGGAAGCCGCGCTGCGCACGCACAAGCGCATCACCAACAGCGAAGGCGCGGGCGTTTCTGCCCAGCAAAGCCATTTCTTCAGCGCCCACACCAATGGTTTCCGTGGCGGCTACGCCAGCTCGCGCCACAGCCTGTCGGTGGCGCCCATCGCATCGCTGCCCGGCCGCAATGGCGAGATGCAGCGCGACGCCTGGTACAGCTCCATGCGCAACGCGGCCGACCTGGCCTCGCCCGAAGCCGTGGGCCGCTACGCCGCCCAGCGCGCCCTGAGCCGCCTGGGCAGCCGCAAGATCCCGACCACCGAATGCCCGGTGCTGTTCGAGTCCACGCTGGCCGCAGGCCTGCTGGGCAGCTTCGTGCAGGCCGTCAGCGGCGGCGCGCTGTACCGCCGCAGCACCTTCCTGCTCGACTCGCTGGGCAAGCCCGTCTTCCCCAAGCACATCGACATCTCGGAAGACCCCTTCATCCTCGGCGGCAAGGGCAGCTCGCCCTTCGACGAGGAAGGCGTGCGCGTGCAGGCTCGCAAGGTGGTGGATGCCGGCCGCGTCGAGGGCTACTTCCTGTCCAGCTACTCGGCCCGCAAGCTGGGCATGAAGACCACCGGCAATGCCGGCGGATCGCACAACCTGGTCATGACCTCGCGCCGCACCAAGGCCGGCGACGACCTGCCCGCCATGCTCAGGAAGCTGGGCACGGGCCTGTTCGTGATCGAGCTCATGGGCCAGGGCGTGAACTACGTGACCGGCGACTACTCGCGCGGTGTCAGCGGCTTCTGGGTAGAAAACGGCGAAATCGCCTTCCCCGTGCATGAGATCACCATCGCCGGCAATCTCAAGGACATGCTCAAGGGCATCGAGGCCGTGGGCGCAGATGCCTACAACTACGGCGCCAAGACCGTGGGCTCGATCCTGATCAACCGGATGAAGGTGGCGGGTAGCTGATTGGCTTGCGGCTGCGCATGCTGATGAAGAGCGGCCTGAAAGGCCGCTTTTTTGTGGGCACCCAGACACCGCGCGCCCCGGCTGCAGTTGGCCGCACCAGCGCGCGTTCCGCGAACCCCAAGTGACCTTTGTCCTCCCCTGAGGTTCGCATTTCTGCAAGCCGTTGTTTTTGTTGAGGCATCACTGCGTCTGTCGTGGTCCTTGCCGTTTTTCCGTGACAGAGCGCGCAGGTTCGCGATTGCGAAGTTTTTTTGCACTGGTGCGGCTGGGTTATAAGCATGCCGTCGCGCCCCGTGCGGGCGCGTGGATTGAAACTATAAGATGTGGACCGAGGCCCAGCGCGGGGAAAACGTCGCGCCCCGTGCGGGCGCGTGGATTGAAACTCCACCTCCAAGACCATATAGCGCAGCGGCGCGGTCGCGCCCCGTGCGGGCGCGTGGATTGAAACAGCGGGGCCGCGTTGCGGAAGGGCCAGCACACCATGTCGCGCCCCGTGCGGGCGCGTGGATTGAAACCGGCGCCCGTGTTAGTTTCCAACAGGGGCCATTGTCGCGCCCCGTGCGGGCGCGTGGATTGAAACGTCCCCTCGCACCTGAGGCCGTAAGGAGCTAAAGGTCGCGCCCCGTGCGGGCGCGTGGATTGAAACCCCCACCGGTACCCCCGCCCGTGCCGCCCCCGTTGTCGCGCCCCGTGCGGGCGCGTGGATTGAAACGCAAGTGGCACTACAGCCGCACGGGCGAGAAGAAGTCGCGCCCCGTGCGGGCGCGTGGATTGAAACTGCACTGCGGGCGCGCAGCATGATGGTGTCGGGGGGTCGCGCCCCGTGCGGGCGCGTGGATTGAAACTGCCAGTCCGCCCGCGATGGTGCTGGGCAGTGGAAGGTCGCGCCCCGTGCGGGCGCGTGGATTGAAACGTTCCCGGTGCTATGGGTAGCCAGGCACAAACCGCGTCGCGCCCCGTGCGGGCGTGTGGATTGAAACATGGCCATCAAGCGCGAAATGACGGTTCGTGCAATCGCTGGCAGCCCGATGCCGGCATGTCGGCAAGGCGCTGTCCTACTGGATGTACAGGGTTTGGGAAGGCGATGCAGCTGATTCAAATTGTCAAATTTGTTCCTGAATGTGTTTCTTCCGTGCCAGCAGTCTGGCCGGTTTGCGTAGGTGGTTCGAGGGAGAGCGACGTGGGTTTTCTGAGGCGTATGAAGTTGGGAACCATGCTGGGCATGGGTTTTTTCGCGGTGATCGTGGTTTGCGTATGCGTGGCGGCCTTCGGCTGGATGAAGTTGCGTGACCAGGGCGAGCAGCTGCGCGTGCTGGCCGAGGACCGCATGGGCAATCTGGCCCGGCTGCAATCGCTCAAGGACAACGCCAACGCGTCGGCACGGGTGGTGCGCAATCTGGCGCTGATCACCGACCCGGCGCAGATGGCCGAGGAGAGCCGCCGGCTGGATGAGGTGGTTGCCAGGAACGGCCTGGTCATGAAGGAGTTGGACCAGCGCCTGCAGACCGAGCAGGCGCGCCGGCTCTTTGCCGACATACGTCAGGCGCGCCAGCCTTTCGTGGAGACCATGCGCGAGGCCGGTGACCTGGGCCTGGCCAACCAGGGCGATGCCGCCAGGGATCTGATCATGGGGCGCCTGCGCTCCTTGCAGACCACCTATTTCGATGCGGTCGAGGCGCTGGTCGATTACCAGAAGGCACAGACGCAGGCCACGGTGGACGGCTCGCTGCGCCGCGTGGCCGAAGACGGCGTGGCCATGCTGGTGCTGACGTTGCTGGCCGCCGCGCTGGGCGGACTGGTGGCCTGGATGATCACCAGGACGGTCAAGCAGCAACTGGGCGGAGAGCCCTCCTATGCCGCCGGGGTGGCGCGCCAGATCGCGCAGGGCGATTTGTCCGTGCGGGTGCAACTGGCGCCCGGCGACACCTCCAGCCTGCTGCGCGCCATGGAGGACATGCGGGCCGGTCTGGCGCGCGTGGTTGCCGATGTGCGGCAAAGCAGTGAATCCATTGCCACCGGCGCCAGCCAGATTGCCTCGGGCAATGCGGACCTGAGCCAGCGCACGGAAGAGCAGGCCAGTAATCTGGAGCAGACCGCTGCCTCCATGGAGGAGATGAACGCCACCGTCAAGCTCAATGCCGATACGGTGCGTACCGCCACCCAGCTGGCCGCTTCGTCGAGCCAGGCCGCCACCGGCGGCGGCAAGATCGTGGACCGCGTTGTAGCCACCATGGAGCAAATCACCGCGAGTTCCCGGAAGATCGAGGACATCATCGGCGTGATCGACTCCATTGCCTTCCAGACCAACATCCTGGCGCTCAATGCCGCCGTGGAGGCGGCGCGGGCCGGCGAGCAGGGGCGCGGCTTTGCCGTGGTGGCATCCGAGGTGCGCAGCCTGGCCCAGCGCAGCGCGGGTGCAGCCAAGGAGATCAAGGCCCTGATAGGCGAGAGCGTGTCCAAGGTGGACGAGGGCTCGGGCCTGGTGAGCGAGACGGGTTCCGCGATGAAGGACATCGTCCAGCAGGCGCAGCGCGTTGCCGACCTGATCGGCGAAATAGGCGCGGCCACGGCTGAGCAGGCCGACGGCGTGGCGCAGGTGGGCGATGCCGTCGTACAGCTTGACCAGGTCACGCAGCAGAATGCGGCCCTGGTCGAGGAATCGGCGGCGGCTGCCGCAAGCTTGAACGCGCAGGCTGCCAGGCTGGTCGATCTGGTCAGCCTGTTCAAGCTGGACGGGGTGTCTTCGTCCGTGTCCCTGCCCGCGTCCTCAACGGCCCAGGCGCCAGCGCCGGCCGCCGCAGGCAGCAAGGGCGGCCAGCGGACGAGGGTGTCCGCAGCGGCACCCAGGGTTGCTGCAGCGCCTGCCAAGGTCACCCCGCTGCGCAATGCGGGCGAGCGTGTGGACGAGAACTGGGAAGTGTTCTGACCGCGAGAGGGGCAATGCCGCGCTGTGCGCTTGGAACCGGGGGACTTGCCGGCCTCATGCCGTCGGATGGGGTGGGGTCTGCCCAGATGCCTGCCCAGGTGCCTGCCCCGGTGCATGGGCCGGCATGTTGCGCACATGCAGGTCCAGCTGCGGGAAGGCCACGGCAATGCCAGCGTCCTTGAGCCGGTCGTTGACGCGGCGGTTGAGGTCGTGGCGCACGGGCAGGCGGTCTTCGACCTTGCCCACGTAGGCGCGCAGCTCGAAGCGCTGGCCATTGCCTTCCAGCGCCATGAACCAGCAGTTGGGCTCGGGTTCGCGCAGCACCTGGGGGTGTTCCCTGGCAATGCCCAGCAGCATGTCGCGCACTCGCTCGGGGTCATTGCCGTGGGCCACGGGCACGTCGATCACCAGGCGGGTCACGTCGTCGCTCAAGGTCCAGTTCGTCACCTGGCCGGTGATGAAGGTCTTGTTGGGGATGACGATTTCCTTGTTGTCGAAGTCCAGCACCGTGGTGGCCCGCGTGCGGATGCGCGTGACGGTGCCGGTGAGGGTGTCGATGGTGATGACATCGCCCACGCGGAAGGGCCGCTCCACCAGCAGGATCAGGCCCGAGACGAAGTTGGCGAAGATCTCCTGCAGGCCGAAGCCCAGACCCACGGTGAGCGCCGCCACCATCCACTGCAGCTGGCCCCAGCGCAGGCCCAGCAGCGTGAAGGCGCTGACCGTGCCCGCGATGGTGATGGCGTAGCGCGCCAGCGTGGCCAGGGTGTAGCGCGCGGAGCTGCTGATGCGGTTGGAGGCCGACAGCGTCACTTCCAGCAGGCCCGGCAGGTTGCGCGCAAAGCTGAAGGTGAGCAGCAGGATCATCACGCCCAGCAGCGCGTCCATCAGGCTCACGGGGGCGGCATGCGCGATGCCGTCGGCGCCGGTGTTGGTGGTGTACCAGAGCACCACGCCTTCGGAGCGCAGCAGCGCAGGCAGCACGGGCAGCCAGGCGTAGACCAGGGTCAGCACGACCAGCACCTGCTGCAGCAGGCCCAGCAGCCTGTGCGCCTGGGCGCCCACGGTGACCAGGGCCATCTGGGTGGCTTCGTCGGTGGGGGCCTTGCCGGTGTCCACGCCCGAGCCGCTCTGGGCCAGCCTGGCGGCTTCGCGCAGCCGGTTCAGCGCCAGGCGCCGCTCGCCCAGCAGCAGCCAGCGCCGCAGCAGGTTGACCACGACCTCGACCGCGCCCAGGAACACGAAGCTGGCCATCAGGGCCTGGATGAATTCGGTGGCCGTGTAGACATAGCCGAGCACGATGCCCACGGCCAGCGCGCTGAGCATGAGCATCAGCACCACGCTGACGATCTGGCCCCAGTGGATGCCGGGCCGCTTTTGCTGCATGACACGGCGAAAGTACAGCCAGGCCATCCAGGCCAGGCCCAGCGACAGCATGAGGATGGAGATGCGCCCCCAGGTGCTGATGGCGTGGTTGTCATGGCTGTAGAAGGCCAGGCCGCTCAGCAGTTCGGCAGGCACGATCAGCCAGGCGGCGCGGCGCACCATCTGGCGCAGCATCTGCACGCGAGCGGCCGGCCAGCCGAAGTGGGCCAGTGCCAGCCCGCCCGGGCAGAACAGGGCGTTGAGCAAGGTGGCCACGAAGATGAAATCGCTGAGCTGGACCAGGGTGGCGCCCAGCGGCTCCAGCGCCGTGCCCACGGTTTCCGGGCCTTGCAGCAGGCTGCCCAGCGCCGCTGCCGCAAAGCTCCAGGGCAGGGTGTAGAGCAGGCTCCAGCCCAGCGCGAGCAAGCTCAGCCCGAAGTTGTCGCGCATGAAGTCGCCCACGCGCACGGCGATGGACTGCAGCTGGCGCAGCGCGTAGCGGCGCAGGCCCAGCAGCAGGGCCACGATCAGGCCGACGGCGCCAAAGGCCCAGGGATCGTTCCAGATGCTGGCGGCCAGGGCGCGCGCGGTTTTCCAGGGGGAGCTGCTGCCTTCGATGTCCTGCTCCAGCGCCTGCCACTCGCTGAGCCAGGTGCGGTCCATGGGGCGGTGGCTGGGGAACCACAGCAGTTCCTTGTCCAGCACCTGGCGCAGTTCGTTGCCGCTGCGCAGGGCGGCGCGCAGGGCTTCATCGGTCTGCTCCAGCACGGCAATGCGGCGCAGCAAAACGGGCTGCAATTGATCGGTGAGCGCCACCTGCCGGGCCAGCAGGGCGGTCTGCTGTGCCGAGGTGGAGGCATTGATGGCCGTGGTGGCGCTGGCGGCAGGTTCAGGTGCCGCCACGCCGCCTGCATCCGCAGCGTCGGCCGGGGCCTGTGCCGCCGTGTCCGCGCCGGGGTTCTGGCGCCATTTGCTGGAGTTGAACAGCATCAGCCGCAGCTCGGCCAGCTGGCGCTGCACGGCGCGGTGCCTGGACTGCAAGGTGTTGCCGGAGGACAGCTCCACGCGCTGCTGCCACAGCCACTGGCCCACGGCCGCGCTGCCACCGCCCAGCCGCAGGCGTGCCTGGGTGTCGCGCAGCGTGGCGCTCAATTGGTCGCGGACATATTCGTCATTGGCCAGGGTCTTGCGCTCCTGCGCCAGCTCATTGGAGTTCTTGAGGATCTGTGCGGCCAGCGCCGCATTGCGCTGGGCCAGGTCGCGTATGGCGGGATCGGCGGCGGAAGCGTGCTGGGCGGCCAGCTCCATCTCCTGCACCTGCTGCTCCAGTTGCTGGCGGCTGCGCTCGGCAATGCGCTGGGTCAGCCAGGCGGCGCGCGGCATGCGCTCCAGCAACTCGCGGCGCTGGGCCTGCAACTGGGCGGCCAGCAGGCGCTGACGGGCTTCGATGGTGGACTGCTCTTCCTGGCGCAGCGCCAGCTCCAGCAGGGCGCGGCGGTGCTCTGCGCTGCGCCGTGCCTGGCGGGCCTGGGTGAGGTCGGGGGCTTCGCCGGGCTCGGCGGTCACGGGCTCGGCGTTTTCCTGCGCGCGTTGTTGGAGGATGGACAGATCGATCCGTCCCGGGCCGGGCTGGGAGACCAGGTTGGCCTGGTCGGCCGCGGATTTTTCGATGCCCACCTTGAGTGCGGCGATGGCATCGCGTTCATCGGCCAGCAGGCGTTCCAGCACTTCCTGGCTGGCGTTGGCGGGAACGCGGTCCTTCCAGCGATCGAACAGGCTGCCCAGCTGCTCGTCGCTCAGCGGCGCGGGCAGGGCAGGCACGGGCGTGCGTGCCCTGGCGCGCAGGCGGTCCAGTTCCTGCGCCAGTGCATCGGCTTCCTTTGTCGCCGATGCGGCGGCATCCAGTTGGGCCTGAATGGCGTTGCTTCGTTCCTTGTCGGACGCGGAGCCACCGCCCAGCGTGCCCTGCAAGGCACCCAAAGGGCCTGCTGCCGGTGCGGCCTTGGCCAGGCCCGGTGCCAGCAGGGCGAGCAGCAGGCCGAGCACCAGGCACATGGCCCGCAGCAGGTGCATCGGCGTCACGGCAGCCAGTTTGCGCGATGGGCGACCGGCGGCAAGTAGGGGGTTGTCGGCAGGAGACATCGGTTCTGAATTCGGGCCTGTGCCGCTGTGTGAGTGCGGACTATCATTTGTCAAAAGTGGGAGCGTCAGGCGCTGTATTCACGGGCCTTGCTGCAGGCCCGGCTGGCTCAAGCCCCTGTCCCGGCGCCGCAAAAAGCGGGGTAGTCCAGGAACCTGACATTGTGACCTCGCGCGCAATGCAGACATGTGGGACGTATGAGCTATTCAAAGCCGATGCAAGGTGCTACAACAGTTCCACACGGTAGCGAATGCCTTGCAACTTCGCGGCACTGTTCGCCCTCGGGTGCCGCCGGGAGAGGTCGTATGGATGTCATCAGCAACTCGGCTGCACGTTACGTTCGCCTTCGCGAAGAAGAGATGTCGCTGGACGAATTTCTCGCCCTGTGCCAGCGCGATCCCATGGCTTACGAAGGTGCTGCCCAGCGCATGCTGGCAGCCATCGGCGAACCTGAAATGGTGGACACGCGCAATGATCCACGCCAGTCGCGGCTGTTTGCCAACAAGGTCATCCGGCGCTATCCGGCCTTCGCCGAGTTCTACGGCATGGAAGACTCCATCGAGCAGGTGGTGAGCTTCTTCCGCCATGCGGCCCAGGGCCTGGAAGAGCGCAAGCAGATCCTCTATCTGCTGGGCCCCGTGGGCGGTGGCAAGAGCTCCATCGCCGAGCGCCTCAAATACCTGATGCAGAAGGTGCCGTTCTACGCCCTCAAGGGCTCGCCCGTGAACGAGTCGCCGCTGGGCCTGTTCGACCCCGTGGAGGACGGGCCGCTGCTGGAGGAGCAGTTCGGCATTCCCCGGCGCTGCCTCAACCATGTGCTGTCGCCCTGGGCCGTCAAGCGCCTGGAGGAGCTGGGCGGCGACATCCGCCAGTTCCGCGTGGTCAAGCGTTATCCCAGCATCTCCAGGCAGGTGGGCATTGCCAAGACCGAGCCCGGCGACGAGAACAACCAGGACATCTCCAGCCTGGTGGGCAAGGTGGACATCCGCAAGCTGGAGAACTTTGCCCAGGACGACACCGACGCCTACAGCTACTCGGGCGGCCTGTGCCTGGCCAACCAGGGCCTGCTGGAGTTCGTGGAAATGTTCAAGGCGCCCATCAAGGTGCTGCACCCGCTGCTGACGGCAACGCAGGAAAGCAACTACAAGGGAACGGAGGGCTTTGGCGCCATTCCCTTCGACGGCATGGTGCTGGCCCACAGCAACGAGAGCGAGTGGAAGGCCTTCCGCAACAACCGCAACAACGAGGCCTTCCTGGACCGGGTCTACATCGTCAAGGTGCCGTACTGCCTGCGCGTTTCCGAGGAGGTGCGCATCTACGAGAAGCTGATCCGCGAGTCGTCCCTGGCCAGCGCCGTGTGCGCGCCCGGCACGCTCAAGATGATGGCCCAGTTCGCCGTGCTCACGCGGCTGAAGGAGCCCGAGAACTCCAGCATCTTCAGCAAGATGCAGGTGTATGACGGCGAAAGCCTCAAGGACACGGACCCGCGCGCCAAGAGCTTCCAGGAGTACCGCGACTATGCGGGCGTGGACGAGGGCATGTCGGGCATCTCCACGCGCTTCGCGTTCAAGATCCTGTCCAAGGTCTTCAACTACGACAGCACCGAGGTGGCGGCCAACCCGGTGCACCTGATGTATGTGCTGGAGCAGCAGATCGAGCGCGAGCAGTTCCCTGCCGAGCTGGAGACCAAGTACACCAGCTATATCAAGGAATACCTGTCGCCGCACTATGCCGAGTTCATCGGCAAGGAAATCCAGACGGCCTATCTGGAGAGCTACAGCGAGTACGGCCAGAACATCTTCGACCGCTACGTCACCTACGCCGACTACTGGATACAGGACAGCGAGTACCGCGACAACGATACCGGCGAGGCCTTCGACCGCAACGCGCTCAACGCCGAGATGGAGAAGGTCGAGAAGCCCGCGGGCATTGCCAATGCCAAGGACTTCCGCAACGAGATCGTCAACTTCGTGCTGCGCGCGCGGGCCAACAACCAGGGCAAGAACCCCAGCTGGACCAGCTACGAGAAGCTGCGCGTGGTGATCGAGAAGAAGATGTTCTCCAATACCGAGGAGCTGCTGCCCGTGATCAGCTTCAATGCCAAGGCCAGTGCCGAGGACGCGCGCAAGCACGAGGACTTCGTCACCCGGATGGAGGCCAAGGGCTATACGTCCAAGCAGGTGCGCCTGCTGTGCGAGTGGTACCTGCGCGTTCGCAAGAGCAACTGACGGGTGGGTGCGCCGCCCTTCGGCGCGCCCGGGCTGGGGGGAACAGATGGCATTGCAAATCATCGATCGCAGGCTGGCCGGCAAGAACAAGTCGGTGGGCAACCGCGAGCGCTTCGTGCGCCGCTACAAGGCGCAGATCGCCGAGGCGGTGCGCCGCGCGGTGGACAAGCGCGGCATCCGCCACATGGAGGAGTCCGAGAGCGTCTCCATTCCGCGCAAGGACATCCGCGAGCCCGTGTTCCACCACGGGCAGGGCGGCGTCCATGACACGGTGCACCCGGGCAACACCGAGCATGTGCGCGGCGACCGCATTGCCCGGCCGCAGAGTGGAGGCGGCGGCGGTGGCTCTCAGGCCAGCGACAGCGGTGAGGGCGAGGACGACTTCACCTTCACCCTGACCAAGGAAGAGTTCATGGAACTGTTCTTTGAAGACCTGGCCCTGCCGCGCCTGCTGCGCACCCACATCGGCAACACGATGCAGTACAAGACGCGCCGCGCCGGCTACAGCCACGACGGCACGCCGCACAACCTGGCCCTGCTGCGCACCATGCGCGGCGCCCTGGGCCGGCGCATTGCGCTGACCAAGGCGCCGCACCGCGAACTCAAGGCACTGGAAGAGCAGCTGCAAGCGCTGCTGGCGCAGGACGATGGCACCAGCGAGGCGGCGGCCGAGCTGCAGCAGCGTATCGATGCGCTGAAGCTGCGCATGGGCACGGTGGCCTTTCTCGACCCCATCGACCTGCGGTTTCGCAACCGCACGCGTGTGCCTGCGCCCATCAGCCAGGCCGTGATGTTCTGCGTGATGGATGTGTCCGGCTCCATGGACCAGGACCGCAAGGACCTGGCCAAGCGCTTCTTCATCCTGCTGTACCTGTTCCTGACACGGCACTACGAGAAGATCGACATCGTTTTCATCCGCCACCACACGCAGGCGGCCGAGGTCAGCGAGGACGAGTTCTTCCACTCCCAGGAAAGCGGCGGCACGGTGGTCAGCAGTGCGCTGGTGCTGCTGGACCAGATCATCCGCGCGCGCTATCCGTCCGGGGACTGGAACATCTACGTGGCCCAGGCCAGCGATGGCGACAACTTCGGCGACGACGGCTCCAACTGCCGCAATCTGCTGGTCGAGAAAATCCTGCCGCTGGTGCGCTACTTCGCCTATGTGCAGGTGGTGCAGGAAGAGCAGAGCCTGTGGCAGGAGTACAGCCAGGTGCTGCCGCTGTTCTCGCATTTCGCCATGCGCAAGGTGTCGGACGCCAGCGAGATCTATCCCGTGTTCCGAGACCTGTTCAAGAAAGAGGGGGTATCGGTATGAACCTCTCTCACTATCCCGTGCTGGCGCCCCGCCATGCCACGCCGCAGTGGAAATCCCATCTGGCCAGCGACCGGGCCCAGCGCATCGTGCCCTCCGCGCCGCTGCCGGCGGGGGCGCGGCCGGCCGAGCCTCTGCCCGATCCCAGCGACTGGACCTTCGAGCTCATCGAGCGCTATCACGCAGCGATTGCGGCCGCCGCCGAACGCTACGGCCTGGACACCTATCCCAACCAGCTGGAAGTGATCTCGGCCGAGCAGATGATGGACGCCTACGCCAGCGTGGGCATGCCCGTGGGCTACCGCCACTGGAGCTATGGCAAGGAGTACATGGCGACGGAACGGCGCTACCGGCGCGGCCACATGGGCCTGGCCTACGAGATCGTCATCAACTCCAATCCCTGCATCAGCTATCTGATGGAGGAGAACACCACCGCCATGCAGGCCCTGGTGATCGCCCATGCGGCGTACGGGCACAACAGCTTCTTCAAGAACAACTACCTGTTCGGCATGTGGACGGATGCGGGCAGCATCATCGACTACCTGGTCTATGCGCGCGACTTCATCTCCCAGTGCGAGGAGCGCCATGGCCTGACGACGGTGGAGCAATGGCTGGACTCCTGCCACGCGCTGTCCAACCTGGGCGTGGACCGTTACCGCCGCCCCTCCAAGAAAAGCCTGGCGCGCGAGCGGGCCGAGCGCGAGCAGCGCGAGGCCTATGCGCAGCAGCAGGTCAACGAGCTGTGGCGCACCCTGCCGGCGCGCCCCGGCAAGGACAGCGCGGCGCAGCACAGCGAGCGCTTTCCCAAGGAGCCCGAGGAAAACCTGCTGTACTTCATCGAGAAGAACGCCCCGCTGCTGGAGCCCTGGCAGCGCGAGATCGTGCGCATCGTGCGCAAGATCGCCCAGTACTTCTATCCGCAGCGCCAGACCCAGGTGATGAACGAGGGCTGGGCCACGTTCTGGCACTACACCCTGCTCAACACCCTGTACGACGAAGGCTGGCTGACCGACGGCGTGATGATCGAATGGCTGTCCTCCCACACCAACGTGATCTACCAGCCCCCGGCCGGCCACCGCGCCTACAGCGGCATCAATCCCTATGCGCTGGGCTTTGCCATGTACCGCGACATCCGCCGCATCTGCCAGGACCCCACCGAGGAAGACCGCCGCTGGTTCCCCGACCTGGCCGGCACGCCCTGGCTGCCGGCGCTGCACCATGCCATGCAGAACTTCAAGGACGAGAGCTTTGTCGGCCAGTACCTGAGCCCGCAGCTGATGCGCGACATGCGCCTGTTCTCCATCCATGACGATGCCAGCGAACGCGAGCTGCTGGTCAGCGCCATCCACGACGACGACGGCTACCGCACCCTGCGCCAGACGCTGTCGCAGCAGTACGACCTGGGCGCGCGCGAGCCCAATATCCAGGTCTGGAACGTCAACCTGCGCGGCGACCGCTGCCTGACCCTGCGCCACACGCGCTACCAGGGCCGGCCCCTGTCCGACGATGCGCTGGAAGTGCTCAAGCACGCAGCGCGCCTGTGGGGCTTTGGCGTGCAGATGGAAAGCGTCAACGGCGATGGCGACGCGCCCGTGCTGCTGCACTCCGTGCCCGCGCCACCGGCCTGATCAGGCAAGACGCTAGCGCAGCGTGCCCACGTACTTGCGGTTTTCAGCGCGCTGGCGCATCAGCTCGCCGGCGCGCTGCATGAGCGGCGAGCGCTCGGCGGGCCCGGCCAGCGCGGCATTCCAGGCAGCTTCGAAGCGGTGGGTCCAGTCCACCAGCTCGGGCGTGCTGCGCGTCCCTTCCTGCTCCCGGGCGAAGCGGATGATTTCGGCGGCGTACTCGGCATTGGCCGCCAGCCATTCGGTATCGGTCACGCGGCCGCAGCTTCTGCGCAGCAGCACATGCAGGTGCGCGGCGATGGCCAGGAGTTCGCTTTCGGGCATGTAGTGGGCACTCCTTCGGTTTGACGATCATCGGGCGCCGGGCCGCTTTGCGGCCCGGCCGTTCATCCACTCAGGCGTTCACGGTGCAGCGCCAGGTCCAGGCCCTGCAGCTCGCTTTCCTCATCCACGCGCAGGCCGATCAGCATGTCCAGCAGCCACAGCAGCACGGCCGTGGCCACCAGCGTGAACAAGGCCACGGCCAGCACGCTCACGGCCTGGGTGAGCACGCTGCCCTGCACGCCGCCGATCTGCGGGCTGGCAAACACGCCGGTCAGCAGCGATCCCACGATGCCGCCCACGCCATGCACGCCAAACACATCCAGCGAATCGTCCGCGCCCAGCAGCCGCTTGAGGCCCGTGGCGCCCCAGTAGCAGGCGACACCGGCGATCAGGCCGATGCACAGCGCCGACAGCGGTGTCACGAAGCCGGCCGCCGGCGTGATCGCCACCAGGCCGCCGACCAGCCCCGAGCACAGGCCCAGCAGCGTGGCCTTGCCGCGCACCACATACTCGGCCAGCGACCAGGCCAGGGCGCCCGCGCTGGCGGCAATGTGGGTGACGGCCAGCGCCAGCGCCGCCCGGCTGTCCCCGGCCAGCGACGAGCCGGCGTTGAAGCCGAACCAGCCCATCCACAGCAGGGCCGCGCCCATCATGGTCAAGGCCAGGTTGTAGGGCTCGAAGGGCTCGTGCCCGTAGCCGCGGCGCGGCCGCAGGAACCAGGCGCAGACCAGGCCGGCCACGCCCGCGTTCACATGCACCACGGTGCCTCCGGCAAAGTCCAGCGCGCCCATGCGCGCCAGCCAGCCCCCGGGCTCCCACACCCAGTGCGCCACCGGCGCATACACCAGCAGGCTCCACAGGCCCACGAAGATCAGCATGGCACCGAAGCGCATGCGCTCCACCCAGGCGCCCACCAGCAAGGCGGCGGTGATCACGGCAAAGGCCAGCTGGAACATGGCGTAGGCTGCTTCAGGCACATGCGGCGCCAGGTGGCTCACGGCCACCAGTCCCTTGGCGGCGTTGAAATCCAGCCCCGCGAACCAGGCGCGCGAATCACCGCCTATCCACGCATTGCCGGGCGTGAAGGCCAGCGAGTAGCCGAGTGCAAACCACAGAATGCTCACCAGGCAGGCAATCGCCACCACGCTGGCCATGGTGTTGAGCACATTCTTGCGGCGCACCATGCCCGCATAGAACAGCGCAATGCCGGGCAGCGTCATCAGCAGCACCAGCACCGTGGCCGTCATCAGCCAGACCGTGTCCACGGCGCTGATGGATTCCACCGCCACCAGCGACGGCCGCGTGATCGCCTGCTCGGCCGCCTGCGCCGTCTGCGCCGCACCCAGGACCGCGACCCATCCTCCCGCCACCAATGTTCTCAATGCCCGTGCGCACCTGTGCATGCAATGACTCCCTTGTTTGTTGTGGTCATGGGGCCGTCTGCCGTTGCCGCCATGGCTGCATTGGCCGGCCTGCAGCGGCCTTGCACAAGTCGTGCCAGCGCATACGGCGCCCTTGGGGGCCGCGCGATGCGGCCGGAACACCAAAACGGGAAAACCGCGAGTCAAAACAGGGCAGCCGGGCGGGCGGTGCACCATCGCCGTGCGGTGGTGCAGCTCTTAAACTGCCTGCATGAATCGAAGAAATCTGATGTGCGCCGCGCTGCTCGCCTGTCTGTCACAGGCGGCGCTGGCAGCTGCCGAACTGCAGGACAAGCCCGAATGGGACCGCTTCTTTGCCGATGCCAAGGTCGATGGCAGCATCGTCGTGGTCGATGCCAGAGGCCAGGCCGAAGCCGTCTACGTCCACAACCGTGACCGCGCGGCGCGGCGCTACTCGCCCGCTTCCACCTTCAAAATCCCGCACAGCCTGTTCGCGCTGGACGCCGGGTTGCTGCGCGATGAATTCCAGCGCATTCCCTGGGATGGCGTGAAGCGCCAGTTGCCGGCCTGGAATGCCGATCAGGACCTGCGCTCTGCCATGCGCAACTCCACCCTGTGGGTGTACGAAGGCTTTGCCAGGGAGCTTGGCAGCGCGCGTGAGGCTGCCTACATGCGCAAGATCGATTACGGCAATGCGCTGGCCACGGGCGAGGCGCCGTTCTGGGTGGAGGGCGACCTGGCCATTTCGGCGCTGGAGCAGGTGGCCTTCCTGCAGCGGCTGTACCGCAATCGGCTGCCATTGCCGGTGGAGCACCAGCGGCTGGTGAAGGACGTGATGATCAACGAGGCCGGCCCGGACTGGATACTGCGCGCCAAAACCGGCTGGACGGGCCGTATCGGCTGGTGGGTGGGCTGGGTGGAATGGCCGGCCGGCCCCGTGTTCTTCGCCATGAACATGGACACGCCCCACCGGCTGGCCGACCTGCCCAAGCGCCAGGACATCACGCGCGACATCCTGCGCTCCATCAACGCGTTGCCCAAGGCGCCGTAGCGCGCGGGACAAGGGCCATGCGCCAGCCTGTCAGCCCATCAGGCCTGGAGGCCGCTTGTCGGCCTTGCGCTCCACCGGATTGGCGGTGAGCCAGTTGGAGGGGTACTGGCGCATGAACTCGCGCGCCTTTTCCACGCGCGCGTTGAGCCAGGCGTCGTAGGCGCCTTCGTTGAGAATCGCCGGCATGCGCTTTTCCGCGCCGGGCTGCTGGTAGCGGTGCAGCAGCGCATGGCTGTTGGCGTTGACCGTGAGCAGGGCGTAGCTCAGCAGCACCTCGCCGTCCGGGCCCGTCCACTGCGCCCACACGCCGGCCACGCCCATGGGCTTGCCGTCGATGCGCGAGATGCGCGTGGGCAGGGCCTTGCCGTTGCGGTAGTCATCCTCGAAAAAGGCGGCCATGGGCACGATGCAGCGCTGGCCATTGAGCCAGGCATCGCGGAAGGCCTGGGCCGTGGACACCGTTTCGGAGCGCGCATTCACCAGCTTGAGCGCGCGCAGCCGGCCGTCGGAGGCCGACTTCACCCAGTGCGGCACCAGGCCCCATTGGGCGGCAACCAGCTCGCGTGCGGGAGTGGTGGGTGCTGCAGGCGGTGTGTCGGGAGCTGCAGGTTCTGCCTGTTCAGCGGCTGCCTCTGCAGCCACGGCGACGCTGCGGATGAAAAAGCCGGACTTGCGCGGCGTCATGTTGCGCTCGCTGGCCGCGGGCGCTTCCACGTCGAAGGCGTCGCGGTAGGCGTCGGCTTGCGACAGGGATTCGTAGTGGGTACTCATGCGCGGATGGTACCTGCGTGTCTCGGGGGTATCGGCAAGGCGAGAGACTATTCCCTGCGCATTGCGAGCCCGGCGCCGCTGCCGGGTCGATACACTGCCGCGGATTCCATGGCCTCTGGAAAGGAAGCGTGAATGCGGATATGGGTACTGGGCCTTGCAGGCCTGTTGAGCGGCTGCGCAATCTCTGCAGGCATGTGCGATGCCCTGGGTCCCGGCACAACCGCGTCGCTGGTCCTGCCCCAAGGCGCCTCGGTCGAGCAGGCCTTTGCCTGCCTTGACGAAACCATGGGCGACGAAGAGGGGGCCTACCACCTTGGCAACGGCCATGCCATCCGCGACGCCCGGGCGGGCGTGCTGCAGACGGCCGACTACGGCGCGCCCAACGTGGCGGGCTTTCGGTTGAGGGCCGAGGTGTCCAGGAGCAAGCCTGCCACTCTGGATCTGTCACTGCGCGGGGCTGGCGCCTATTGCGCCGACCTGGGCGTGGACAGGGAAATGGCCCGCCTGATCGATGGCGCCGGTCGCTGCCTTCGGCGCTGATGCGCCTTCCGCGTCGGCTCCATCGGGACGAGCCCGCAGTCAGACGGTGATCGTCCCGGTCAGGTAACGCGCGCAGTGGCCAGCCACCTCGACGCTGGCATCGGTCACTTCGCAAAACAGCGTGCCCGTGCGGCGCGAGGCCTGGTGGCCGACCAGACGGTTCTTGCCCAGCCTGCCGGCCCAGTAAGGCGCAAGCGCCGCATGGATGGAGCCCGTGACGGGATCTTCCTCGCCGCCATTGGCGGGCCAGAAATAGCGGCTGACGAAGTCATATGAGGCGCCCGCATCCGCAGGCGCCGTCACCACCACGTCCAGCGGCCCCAGCGATTTGAGGCGTTCCAGATCCGGCTTGACGGCCAGCACATCGGCCTCGGCGGCGTAGACCGCCACGTAGGCCTGCTGGTTCACAAGATAGGCCGTGGGTGCGGGCGTCAGGCCTTCGCGCAGCGCGGCCGGTACCTCACCCAGCGGCTTGGCATCGCGGCGCGGGAAGGTCATGACGATGCGTCCGCCATCCTCCTGCGTGGCGGTGACCTTGCCCACGGCCGCGGCCCAGAACGTGATGCTGCGCAGCGCCGGGTCGGCCTCGAACAGCACGAAGGCGCTTGCCAGCGTGGCATGGCCGCAGAACGCGATCTCCGTGAGCGGGGAGAACCAGCGGATCTCAAAGGCGTCGCGCTCGGCACTCCAGACCAGGAACGAGGTTTCCGAGAGATTGTTCTCTGCGGCAATGGCCTGCAGCGTGGAATCGGCAAGCCATGCATCCAGGGGAATGACGGCGGCCTGATTGCCCTTGAATCGTTCCGATGTGAATGCGTCGATGACGTGGATGGGGAGTTGCATTTGCAAAAGGCCTTTGGGTCGGATTCGTGTGCAGCCGGTCATTCTTGTCTCTGTCTCCAATGGCTGCGCGCGGATTCTACGGTCCCGCAGGGCAATGGCCGGGAATAGGCCAGGCATTGCGGCTGATGCTCTGGATACCGTCTTTTCTGGAAAACCCTGGTGTAGTTTGCAAGTGCTTGTGAAAAATAGAATGAAGATTCGTTCTACTATTGGTTCCCATGCAAGACGAGGCCTGGACCTTCTTTCCGCACGCGGGATCGCGCCATGTGCAGACGCTGCGCGTGGCACTCAGGCTGTTCGTGGAGCGGGGCTTCTTCAATACCTCGATACAGGACCTGTGCGCCGAGGCCGGCGTGTCCATCGGTTTCTTCTACAACCACTTTGCCGACAAGGAAGGCATTGCGCGCGAGCTGTACCGGCATTTGCTGGCGCGCATGAATGTGCTGCTCGACGATATCGAAGAGCGGCACGCGGGCAGCGCCCAGCGCTGCCGCGAGGTGCTGCGCATGCTGTTCGGGCTGGCCGAGGCCGAGCCCGAGGCCATGGGCTTCGTGGTCAATGCGCGCCACCGCGAGTTTCTGCCCGACGAGCAGGCCATCTGCTCGGCCTCGGCCTTCGTGCGCATGCGCGGCTTCGTGTTCGCCGGCATGACCGATGGCGAGATCCGCCAGATGGAGCCCATGGTGGCGGCCAGCCTGATGTATGGCAGCGCGATCCGCATGATCTGCCTGCGGCTGGACGGCATCATCGACACGCCCATAGAGCCCCTGTTCGACGCGCTCTGGGACGGGGTGTGGCGATCGCTCAAGCCTGACTGAGCGGCGCATTTTCCGGCGCTGGCGCCGTGCGGCGCCAGCGGTTGTTCCACTGAGGCGAAAGCACAAGGAGTAGCAGGGATGGCGCATCACATCTTGATCATCGGCGGTGGCATTGGCGGCACCATGACCGCCAACCACCTGGTCAGCAAGCTGTATCCGGAGGTGGTCACAGGCAAGGTGCGCATCACCATGCTGTCGAACTCGCCCTGGCATTACTACAAGCCGGCCTTCATGTACGTGGCCTTCAATGCCTTCTTCCGCGACGAGTTGCGGCGCAGGCAGCGCGGCCTGCTGCGGCCCGAGATCGACTTCCAGGTGGAAGAGGTGGAACGCTTCGACTTCGCGCTGCAGGCCGTGCACTGCAAGAGCGGCAAGCGCTTCGGCTACGACCATCTGGTGATCTCCACGGGCTGCGTGCCCTCGCCCGAGCGCATCGAAGGCCTGGCCGAGGCCGGCGACCACTTCTACCAGCACGCGCCCGCGCGGCAGCTGGCCGACAAGCTGGCGCGCATAGAAAAGGGCCGCATCTTCGTCACCGTGACCTTTCCCAAGACGCCCAATGTGCCGCACCAGTGCGGCATCGCGCCCATAGAGACCACGCTGATGCTGGACGACCTGCTGCGCCGGCGCGGCGTGCGCGACAAGGTGGAGATCGTCTATACCTATCCCACGGTCTCGCAGCTGCTGCGCAACTGCCTGTTCCTGCAGAAGGACACCTGCGAGATCCTGCCCACGGTGTTCGAGCAGCGCGGCATTCGCCACCAGCGCGGCTTCACGCTGGCGCGCGTGGACCCCGAGGCCAAGGTGGCCCACTCGGAGGAGGGCCAGGCCGAGGACTTCGACATCCTCATGGCCACGCCGCCCATACGCGCCGTGCAGGCCGTGCGCGACTGCGGCCTGTCGCAGGCGCAGGACGGCGAGGGCTGGCTGCCCACCGACCACGAGACCATGCAGGTGCTGGGCCAGAGCCATGTCTATGTACTGGGCGATACGGTGGACCTGCCGGTGAGCAAGGCCGGCGGCGCCTGCCACAACCAGTCGCCCGTGGTGGTGAACAACATCGCCTCGCAGATCCGCTTCGGCCGCACCAGCGATGCCTACGACGGGCGCGTGGTGGCCATCGCCCAGATGGGCCTGGACGGCGGCATGCCGCTTTGGTACGACTACCAGGTCGACGTCAAGCCCACGCCGCCGACCAAGGTCGGCTCCATGATGCGCAAGGGCTTCAACCGCGGCATGTACTGGGCCGTGGCCCGCGCCCTGGTCTGAGGCCAGGGCCTTTGCATTGTCATTCCAAGCACGAAGACAAGGAGCACCGAGATGAACATCGCTTCCGACATTCCCGTGGCGCAGCCCGCCGCCGGCGGCCTGCTGCAGGACGACGCCGCGCTGCAGGGGCTGGCCGAGCTGGTGGGCAAGCTGGAGCCGCTGCTGGCGGGCCGGCGCCTGAACCGCGTGGTCGATCTGCTGTCGGCCACGGCGGACCTGGTGGACATGGCAGACGACTACATGGTCGAGAAGGTCGCCAAGGCCTTCGAGGATGGCGTGGGCGGGGCCTGGGCCGCGGGCAATGCCGCACGCATGGCGGCGGCCCAGGTGCAGGCCATGGAGGAAACGCCCACCCTGATCGGCCTGATGCGCATGGCACGCGAGCCCGATGTGCGGCGCGGCCTGGCCTTCATCCTGGCCATGGCCGGCGCGCTGGGGCGCCACCATGCCCACGATCCCATCGACTACGCGGCGGACTGAAACGCAGGGCCGAGCCACGGCCGCCCGGCAGCGCACGGGCTGCGGTGGTACAAACGCCGGGGGCGGATGTGATCCGCCCCTTTTCTTTTTGCCCATTGCCCGCCATGCCTTCTTCCTGTTCCTTGCCGGTGCTGCCGGCCGCTGTCCCTGACCATTGCAGGCCCCGCTGCACCGAGGGGAGGGCATGACCGCGCAGCACCTGAGCCGTGGCGACTGGGCGCGTGCGCTGCTGGTCATCCTGATCTGGGGCACCAACTTCGTGGCCATGAAGTTCGGCCTGCTGACGCTGTCGCCCATGCTGCTGAGCGCGCTGCGTTTTGTGGTGGCGTCGCTGCCCTTTTTGCTGTTCGTGCGCCCGCCCAAGTCGGTGGGCTGGCGCTATCTGGCCGCCTATGGGCTGGTGCAGGGCGTGGGCCAGTTCGGCATGCTGTTCCTGGGCCTGAAGCTGGGCATGCCGGCCGGCATGGCCTCGGTGGTGCTGCAGACGCAGGCCTTCGTCACGCTGCTGCTGGCCGCCTTCCTGCTGGGCGAGCCCGCGCGCCTGTGGCATTGGCTGGGCCTGGTGGTATCGCTGGGCGGGCTGGTTGCCATTGGCAGCGCCCATGGCGAGGGCGACAACGCCATGACGCTGGCCGGCTTTTTGCTGACCGTGGGCGCAGCCTGCATGTGGGCCGTGTCCAACATGATCACGCGCTATGCGGCGCGCAGCGGCCCCTACGAGCCTTTCCCCTTCATCGTCTGGAGCAGCATCTTCCCCATCGCGCCGCTGATGGCCCTGGCCGTCTGGACCGATGGCGCGGATACGGTCGTGCAGCAACTGGCGGGGATCGACCTGACCGCCGTGGCCTCCATCCTGTACCTGGCGCTGCTGGCCACGCTGCTGGGCTATGGCCTGTGGACGCGCCTGCTGCAGCGCTATGCGGCCGGCACGGTGGCGCCGCTGTCGCTGATGGTGCCCGTGGTGGGCCTGGTCTCGGCCATGCTGCTGCTGGGCGAGCGGCCTACCTTCATGCAGTGGATGGGCACGCTGGCCGTGCTGGCGGGCATGGTGATCAACCAGTTCGGCGGGCGCTGGCTGGCGGGGCGGGCGCGATAGGGGAAAAGGCGCCAGGGAGATGGTCGGGGCCGGTGGCAGGAGGCCGGCTTTGCATTTCTTTAAATGACTCGGGTAATAAAAATCATTATCATTCCCGCTCTTTGAAAGGCGGCGTGCTTCAGGCGCGCGGCCAACGCCCGGCGCCGCACAGACCTTGAACTGTTGTGGCGCCTTTGTCCGTCCGGGCCTGCGCTGCGGCCGCGGCGTCCGGAACGGGCAACGATCCGCAAGAAAGGTCATCTCCATGCAAGCCTCGACCCCGGGAGGGTCCTCTCCATCCTTGCTGCGCTACCGCGTGGCCGTGGCCTCGCGCGCCTTGGCAGCGATCGGCGGCGGCTATCTGCTGTCGGCCGCCTGCGCCGCCACGGGCGCGCGCGCCATGGTCTGGCTGGGCGTGGAACGGGCCGATGCGGCGCTGGGCTCGACGCTGCTGGCCTTCATCATCTACGCCGTGGCGGCCATGTGGGCCTTCGGCTGCGCCAGCGCCTGGCGTGCCTGGGCCGTGATCGGCCTGCCGGGCGCGGGCCTGGGACTTCTGGCCTGGATGCTGTCGAACGGAGCCGCCGCATGAGGGCAGACGGCAAACCCGAGGGACTGCGCCAGTCCATGTCCTGGCTGCACACCTGGAGCGGCCTGCTGCTGGGCTGGCTGCTCTACGCGGTGTTCTTCACGGGCACCCTGAGCTACTTCCGCGACGAGATCAACGACTGGATGCGGCCCGAGCTGCACGGCTCGGTGCAGCATGCCGATACCGCGCAGCGCGCACTGGAGGCCATGCAGCGCATCGCGCCGGAAGCCACGACCTGGACGCTGAGCCTGCCCGGCCCGCGCCAGGTGGCGGTGGCCGCATCCTGGCGCGAGCCCGGCGCCGCCACGGGCCGCGCAGGCACCAAGCGCGCCGAGATCGACGCCGCCACGGGCGAGAAGCTGGAGCCGCGCGAGACACGCGCCGGCAACTTCTTCTACCGCTTCCACTTCGAGCTGCACGCCATGCCGCGCATCTGGGGCCGCTGGATCGTGGGCTTCGCCACCATGCTGATGTTCGTGGCCATCATCACGGGCGTGATCACGCACAAGAAGATCTTCACGGACTTCTTCACCTTCCGCCCGCGCAAGGGCCAGCGCTCCTGGCTGGATGCGCACAACGCCACGGCCGTGCTGGCATTGCCGTTTCACATCGTCATCACCTTCAGCGGCCTGGTGCTGCTGATGTTCATGCTCATGCCCTGGGGCATACAGGCGGCCTACAACGGCGACACCAATGCCTACTTCGCCGATGTGCGGGGTGCGCGCGGTCAGGCGGCCAACCAGGGCCCGGGCGCGCGCGGTGGCAAACAGGAGCGCCAGGCGGCCGCGCTGGCCGATATCGCGCCCATGATGGCCGAGGGCGCGCGCCGCTGGCCCGAGCACGGCGTGGGCAGCATCACCGTCAACGCGCCCGGCACCTCGCGCGCGGTGGTCGAGCTGCGCGAAGGCGGCGGCATGAGCCTCATCAACCGGGGCCAGTCCGAGACCCTGCGCTTCGACGGCGTGACCGGCCAGTTGCAGGCCAGCCCCGAGGCGCCCGCCATCTCCTGGGTGCGCGCCACCGGCAACGTGATCACCGGCGTGCACCTGGGCCGCTTTGCCGAGCCGGCCATGCGCTGGCTGCTGCTGCTCAGCGGCGTGATCGGCACCTTCATGGCCGCGTCGGGCATGGTGCTGTGGGTGGTCAAGCGCATGCCCGAGCGCCGCAAGCTGGGCCGCACGCCCTTCGGTCACCGTCTGGTGGAGGTGCTCAACGTGGGCTCCATCGCAGGCCTGTCGGTGGCCGTGGCCGGCTTCTTCTGGCTCAACCGCCTGCTGCCCGTGCCCATGCAGGCGCGCAGTGATTGGGAGATCAACGGCTTCTTCATCATCTGGCTGCTGTGCCTGCTGCATCCGCTGCTGGTCTCGCACCGCAATGCCTGGCTGCAGCAGATGGCGCTGGCCGCCGTGCTGTATGCGCTGCTGCCCCTGCTCAACCTGCTGACGGGCGGTGCTTCGCTGGTGCAGACCCTGGCCAACGGGCAGTGGAGCATCGCCAGCTTCGAGCTGCTGATGCTGGGCCTGGCCGCCATCCACGGCGTGGTGGCCTGGTGGCTGCTGCGCGGCAAGCCGGCAGCGGCTGCAGTGCCTGCAGCCGCCCGCACGCAAACCCGCGCCGCCAGCCATGCCCCCACGCTGGAGCGCGCGTCATGATGATTCTTGCCGCCTTTTTTCTGGCCTTTGCAGGCTTTGCCGTCATCGCCGCTTCCATGGACCGGCACCAGGACCAGCTGGGCACCGAAGGCCTGGCGCCCGCGCGCCTGAAGGCCTGGCGGCTGGCCGGCTACGCGCTGCTGGCCCTATCGCTGGCGCCTTGCCTGCTGCGCTGGAATGCCTCGGTGGCCTTGGCCGCCTGGCTGGGCCTGCTGACCTTTGCGGCCCTGGCCCTGGGCCTGCTGCTGACCTATGCGCCGCAGTTCGCGCGGCGTGTGGCGATTGTGGCTGCTGCCGCAGGATTGGGGACTTGGCTGCTGCTGGGCTGAGCGGGCAGGTCTTTCCCTTCGCTTTTTCCTGTTTTCCTTTGAGTGAATCACACGGCGGGGCCCCTTGCGGGCCCCGCCCCATTGCTGAGCATGCAAATGGTGCTGGCCTCCTATTAATTGTGATTTATCAATAACAATCACATATTTGTGCGCAGAGATCGCTGCGTGATTGAATATCAATATTCAGCATCTGATTTCAATCCATCAGTCAGAAACAAGTTCGATTCGTGTTGTCAAACTGTGGTTCTTTTGCAGGAGAATGCGTATGACTGTTCCGGCATTTTATTTCCCTCTGGTTTTGACTGGCGGCTTGATGCTTGCCTCCAGTATGGCTCAGGCAGGACCCATGCAGGATATAGGGACTGCCTCGGGTCCGCAGTGCGCAGGCCTGGATGTCAATAATTCCGGATATGTGGTGGGCGCCTGTGCAGAGGCCAATGGATCTGCCTCGGGCTTTGTTGCCCTGGCGCCCGGCAGCGCGGTGGATCTGGCACATCTGGTCGATGGTCGCAATTGCGTGGCAGGCGCCATCACCAATGTGGGTCGTCTGGTCGGGTGGTGCATGAACAGCAATTCGCTGCCAACGGGCGTGGTCTGGAATGCCACGGCCCCCACCACGGTACAGGCTTTGCAGGCGTTGGCGGGCGGCGTGCGCACCAAGGTGACCGCGCTCAGCCAGAGTGGCGCGGTCGCGGGTGTCAGCCTCAATGCCGACAACACGGCCTTGCCGGTGATGTGGCGCAACAACGAAACCACGGCACGCACGCTGCCGGCCGGCCTGCTGGGCCTGGTTGCCACGAACTGCGTGCCCGCCGATGTGGACGACCATTCCGTGAATCCGACGATGCCCAATATCGTCGGCAACTGTCCCGGCACCAGCGGCCGCCCCCAGCCCGTGTTGTGGTCCCCGGGGCTGCTGGGAACCTACGCCTCCGCCGCGCTGCCGCTGCCCGCCGATGCGCTGCACTGCCGCGCCTCCCAGGTGGTGAACTCGCGCATTCTGGGCCATTGTGATTTTGGTGCACAGGGCGGTCATGCCGTGCTGTGGAGCAATCCGGCTTCGGCGCCGCTGGTGTTGTCCACGGGCGCGCAGCGCAGCAGTGCCAAGACGCTGAACGCCAATGGCCGGGTCATCGGCAAGTACAGCAACACCAACGGCGACCCCGTTCCCTTCTACTGGGACACCACGACCAATGTGCGCACCGACATCCCCGCGCCAACCGGTGGCATGCATGCTTCGGTGTCTGACATAGGCGACAACGGCAATGTGGTGGGCAGCAGCGAGATGGGCGATGGCACGCGCCATGCGTTCAAGTGGACCCTGGCCGGAGGATCGGTGGACCTGGGCACGCTGCCTGGCGGCAAGAACAGCGGTGCCATTGCGCTGAGCCAGGATGGCTGCTATCTGACGGGCGGCAGCGAGACGGGCTCGGGGCAGGATACGCATGCGTTTGTGCAGAACCTGTGTGCGCCTTGAATGAATATGCCTCTTTTCATATTTTCAATGAATGGAGTGTTTCATGAATCAATTTAATAAAGCAATGGGTGGTTGGGTTGCCTTGATGCGAAAGATAAGCATCGTTGCACAGGTCAGATATACGGTATTGCTGCCTTTTGCTTGTGCAATGATGGTGGTGCCCGTTCCTGGTAGTGCCGAAGGGCTTGGGAAAGCGCATCAACTTTATGGCAAGAATGACGTCGTACCCCAGTCCATTGCAGAATGGAGGGAACTTCTTGGGGAAGATTACGACTATCAATTGCAGATGGATCAGTTGATTATGGAGGTTGACATGGATGCCTCTGGTCCTGTGGATTATGATGAATTCGTGAGACTCATGACAGAGAAGTGACTCGCGCCTGTGCCGCCCCATCTTCTCAATACGCCGCCCCGGGGCGCGGCACAGCCTGGGCCACCGGCGAATCATCGAAGTGCCCCCGCAGCCTGCGCGCCGCATTCGCAAACAGCAGCACATCCACGCCCACGGCCACGAAGCTGCAGCCCAGGTCCAGGTAGCGGCGGGCCAGGGCGGGGTCTGAGGTCAGGGTGCCGGCCGCCTTGCCGCTGGCGATGATGGTCTTCATGGCGGCTTCGATGGCGGCCTGCACTTCGGGGTGGCCGGGGTTGCCGCGGTGGCCCATGGAGGCGGCCAGGTCGGCGGGGCCGATGAAGACGCCGTGCACGCCGTCCACCGCGCAGATGGCTTCAAGGTTGTGCAGGGCGGCCACGGTCTCGGCCTGCACCAGCAGGCATACCTCGTCGTCGGCCACCTGCAGGTAGTCGGCGCGTGCGCTCCATTGCGAGGCGCGGCCCACGGCGCTGCCCACGCCGCGCACGCCCAGTGGCGGGTAGCGCGTGGCGGCCACCACGGCGCGCGCCTGTTCGGCCGTGTCCACCATGGGCACGAGCAAGGTGGTGGCGCCTATGTCCAGCATCTGCTTGATCAGGGCCGTGCTGCCTTCGACCACGCGCACCACGGCCTGGGCCGGGTGCGGGGCCACGGCCTGCAGCGCGGCCAGGGTGCTGCGCACGTCGTTGGGCGCGTGCTCGCCGTCGATCAGCAGCCAGTCATAGCCGCAGGTGGCTGCCGCCTCGGCCAGGTAGGGGTCGGCCATGGACAGCCACAGGCCGATGCGGGGCTGGCCTGCGGCCAGGGCGGTCTTGAAGGGGTTGTGGGCTGGCATGGTGTCCGGTGATTTCGTTGAGGGAAAGATTCAGTCCAGCAGGCCCTGGCAGACGTACTTGGTGTGCAGGTAGTCGTCCAGGCCGTGGGTGGAGCCCTCGCGGCCGTAGCCCGATTCCTTGACGCCGCCGAAGGGCGCTGCCTCGGCGGCCAGTGCGCCTTCGTTGATGCCGACGATGCCGGTCTCCAACGCATCGGCCATGCGCCAGATGCGGCGTGCGTCGTTGCTGTAGAAGTAGGCGGCCAGGCCGAAGGGCGTGTCGTTGGCGGCGGCGATGACCTCGTCCTCGCTGTCGAAGACGGTGAGCGGCGCCACGGGGCCGAAGGTTTCCTCACAGGCGCAGGCCATGGAGGCATCGGCGCCCGTGAGCACGGTGGGCGCGTAGTAGTTGGCGCCCAGGGCGTCCAGGCGCCTGCCGCCCGTGAGCACCCTGGCGCCGCGCGCCACGGCGTCCTGCACATGGCGCTCGATCTTTTCCACGGCACGCGCATTGATCATGGGGCCGATCTGCGAGGCTGGGTCGCTGGCCGGGCCCACGTGCAGCGCGGCCACGCGCGCGGCCAGCTTCTGTGCAAACACGTCGTGCACGCTGCGGTGCACGAAGACGCGGTTGGGGCAGACGCAGGTCTGGCCGCCATTGCGGAACTTGGCGGCCATGAAGCCGTCGACGGCGGCATTGATGTCGGCGTCCTCGAAGACGATGAAGGGCGCATTGCCGCCCAGCTCCAGCGAGAGCTTCTTGAGCGTGTCGGCGCTGCGCCGCGCCAGGTGCTTGCCCACGGGCGTGGAGCCCGTGAAGGTGATCTTGCGCACGCGCGCATCGTCCAGCCAGACATCCACCACCTCGGGCGTCTTCTCGCGCGAGGCCGTGACGATGTTGAGTACGCCTGCCGGCACGCCCGCCTCCTGGGCCAGCAGCACCAGGGCCAGCGAGGTCAGCGGCGTGTCTTCCGCGGGCTTGCAGACAACGGTGCAGCCGGCGGCCAGCGCGGGCGCGATCTTGCGGGCGATCATGGCGGCCGGAAAATTCCAGGGCGTGATGGTGGCCACCACGCCCACGGGCTCGCGCAGCGCAAACATGCGCCGGCCCGGCACGGGTGCGGGAATGATCTCGCCGTTCATGCGCGTGGCCTCTTCGGCAAACCATTCGATGTAGCTGGCCGCGTAGGCGACCTCGCCCTTGCCCTCGGCCAGGGGCTTGCCCTGCTCGCGGCTGATGAGGCGGCCCAGGTCGTCCTGGTGGGCCAGCACCAGGTCGTTCCAGCGCTTGATGATGGCGGCGCGCTGTTTGGCGGGCGTCTTGCGCCAGGCGGGGAAGGCGGCATGCGCGGCGTCCAGCGCGGCGCGGGCCTCGGCGGCGCCGGAGTCGGGCACCTCGGTGATCAGTGCGCCCGTGGCGGGGTCGGTCACGGCCAGGCGCGGGGCAGGTGCGGCGGGCGTGGCCGTCGCGGTCGCCGTCGCAGTCGCGGGTGTCCATTGGCCGGCGATGAAGTTGGCGCTGCGCAGCAGCTCGGGGCGGGTCAGGGTCAGTGGCATGGAATCGGTGGATGCAAGGGTTGGAGGGGGCGGCTCAGCTCACGATGCCCAGGTGCCAGGGCACGAACTCATGGTCGCCCAGGCCCAGGGCCTCGCTCTTGGTGGGCTCGCCGCTGGCGTGGCGCAGGATCTGCGCGAAGATGCGCTGCCCCATCTCGGGCACGCCGCATTCGCCGTCCACGATCAGGCCGCAGTTGATGTCCATGTCTTCCTCCAGGCGCCGGTACATGGGCGTGTTGCTGGCCAGCTTGATGGTGGGCGCAGGCTTGCTGCCGAACATGGAGCCGCGCCCCGTGGTGAAGCAGATCAGGTGCGCACCGCTGGCAATCTGGCCCGTGGAGGCCACGGGGTCGTAGCCCGGCGAATCCATGAAGACGAAGCCCGGCTCGGTGATGGGCTCGGCGTATTCGTAGACGGCACGCAGCGGCGTGGTGCCGCCCTTCATGGCCGATCCCAGCGATTTCTCGAAGATGTTGGCCAGGCCCCCGGCCTGGTTGCCGTGGCCGACCACGCCGTTGAACTGCGCGTTCTGGCCGGCCGCGTAGCGCTCCCACCAGGCCAGGCGGTCCAGCAGCTTCTGCCCCACGGCAGGCGTGATGGCGCGGCGCGTGAGCATGAATTCCACGCCATGGATCTCGGGCGTTTCCGACAGGATGGCCGTGCCGCCGTGGCGCACCAGGATGTCCATGGCCGCGCCCAGGGCTGGGTTGGCCGTGATGCCCGAAAACCCGTCCGAGCCGCCGCACTCCAGCCCGATCTTCAGGTGGCTGGCGCTGACCGTGCTGCGCCGCGCGGCATCGGCTTCGGGCAGCATCTCTTCGATGGCGCGGATGCCGGCCTCTATGGTCACGCGCGTGCCGCCGACCTCCTGCATCACCAGGGTGCGCATGAGCCGGCCTTCGCTCAGGCCCTGAGACTCCACCAGGGCATCGACCTGGTTGCGCTCGCAGCCCAGGCCCACGATGAGCACGCCGGCCAGGTTGGGGTGGCGCGCATAGCCGGCCAGCGTGCGGCGCAGCACGTCGAAATGCTCGCTGGGCGAAGACATGCCGCAGCCGCTGGTCTGGGCAAACGCCACCACGCCGTCCACGTTGGGGAATGCCGCCATGCGCTCGGCCGTGAAATGCGCGGCAATGCGCTTGATCACCGTGGCCGAGCAGTTCACCGACGACAGGATGCCGATGAAATTGCGCGTGCCCACGCCGCCGCCCGCGCGCACAAAGCCCTGGAAGCTGGCGCGCTGCGCCTCGGGCACATAGTCCACGGGCCGCACATCGGCGCCGAAGGCCGGGTCGCGGTAGTAGTCCACGATGCGCAGGTTGTGGCTGTGCACATAGTCGCCGGCCTCCAGCTCGCGCATGGCCACGCCGATCACGGTGTCGTACTTCTTCACCTGCTCGCCCTCTGCGATCCGGCGCGCGGCGATCTTGTGGCCCGCAGGCACCTGGGCGCGGGCGCGCACGCCCAGTTCGGGAATCTCCTGGCCCAGCGACAGAGCGGTCTTGGCGACCAGCACGTTGTCGTTGGGATGCAGGTGCAGCAGGGGGCTATCGGTGCGGGACATGCGGGGCTTTCATCGGTGTGGGTTCGCGGGCTGTCAGCCCTTCATCAATTCGCGCAGCTTGAGCTTGTCGATCAAAACGGTCTCTTTTTGATATACCGTGTTGACGTATTTCTCGTAGTCCGGGCCGTCCAGGTACAGCAGCGGTGCATCCAGCTTCTCGGCCACGGACTTGAACTCGGGGCTGGCCACGGCGGCGCGGAAGGCCTCGCGCAGCCTGGCCGCCACGGCCGGGTCCAGGCCACGCGGCGCGCCAATGCCGTTGGGCGCATCGACCACCACGTCGTAGCCGCATTCGCGCAGCGTGGGCACGTCCTTGAAGCGCGCCGTGCGCTGCTCGCCCCAGGTGGCCAGCAGGCGCAGCTTGCCGGCCTCCACATGGGGAGCCCAGGAGCTGGAGTCGGCCAGCGCATCCACGTGGCCGCCCAGCACGCCCTGCAGTGCCTCGGCGCCGCCCTTGTAGGGCACATGGTTGAGCTGTATGCCGGCCACGCCCGCAAACTCCTCCATGCCTACATGCGTGGCACCGCCCACGCCTGCATGGGCATAGGTCACTTGGCCGGGCCTCGCCTTGGCGGCGGCCACGAAGTCCTTGAGCGTCTTGAACGGCGAATTGGCGGGCACGGCAATGCCGAAGGTCTGGCCCGAGGTGCGCGCGATGTAGGTGTAGTCCTTGCGCGGATCGGCCTGCAGGCTGCCCAGTTGCGAAAAGCGCGTAACCGAGATGGGAATCTGGCCGATGGTGTAGCCGTCCGCCCTGGCCGAGGCCAGCGCCTTGGCGCCGATCATTCCCGATGCGCCCGCGCGGTTCTCCACCGCGATCGGCTGGCCCAGCAGCTTGCCGGCCACCGTGCACAGCGCGCGCATGGACTGGTCGGCCGTGCCGCCCGCAGGCCAGGGGCAGATGAAGGTGATGGGGCGTTCGGGCCAGTTCTGGGCGAAAAGAGGTCCGGTGGCGGCCAGTGCGCTGGCGCCGAGGGTGGCGAGCACGAATTCGCGCCGGCTTGCATGGCGTGTGCGTGGGGTGTTCATCGCTTGTCTCCTGTATTGGCTTTTTGCAGCCCTGTGATCCGGGCCTTGGGCTGACTGGCGCGATTGTTCAGTGCCTGATCATGACAATCCAATGAAAAGATAGACTAGCTTCATAACCTCAAAGCTATGAAGACCCCATGAGCAAGATAGACCGCGTGCTGCGCTCCAACCTCAAGCTGCGCCACCTGCAGCTGCTGGTGGCCCTGGACCAGTTCCGCCACCTGGGCCGCGCCGCCGAGTTCCTGGCCGTGACCCAGCCCGCCGTCTCCAAGACCCTGGCCGAGATCGAGCGCATGCTGGACATGACGCTGTTCGAGCGCTCCACGCGAGGCACCGAGCCCACAGCCGCCGGCGTCAGCATGGTGCGCTTTGCGCGCTCGGTGCTGGCGGGCTTCGAACGCACGCGCGATGAAATGGCGGCCGAGGCCAGCGGCACACGCGGGCGCACCAGCGTGGGCGCCATGGTGGTGGCCACGCCCGTGCTGCTGGCGCGGGCCGTCGAGCAGTTGAAGGCGCGATCGGCCCAGACCACGGTGCTGGTCGAGGAGGGCGATCTCACGCGGCTGCTGCCCAAGCTGCGCATGGGCGAGCTGGACCTGTTCGTGGGCCGGCTCGAACCCGGCTATGCCTCGCCCGACCTGGAAACCGAAGCCCTGTACGACGAGCCCATGGTCGCCGTCGTGCGCCCCGGCCATGCGTTGCTGGCGCAGCCTGCGAGCTGGCAGGCGCTGGCCGACATGCCCTGCGTCATGCCCCCGCCCTGGGCATCGCTGCGCGTGAAGCTGGAGCAGCAGTTCTTCGCCCACGGCCTGCATCCGCCGGCCGACCTGGTCGAGTCCGCCTCATTCCTGTCGCAGATCAGCTTCCTGCACCAGCGCGGCGCCGTGGCCTTCATGGCGCGCGGCGTGGCGCAGCATTTCGCGCAGCAGGGGCTGGTCGCCGTGCTGGACCTGCCCGTGCCCATCGACCTGCCGGCCGTGGGCCTGATTACCCTGCGCGGCCAGCCGATGACGGCGACGACGCGGTTGCTGGTGGAGTGTTTGCGGGCGGTGGGGAACGGCCTGGCGTCGCGCTGAAATCGTCTTGGGAAGTGGAAGTGGAAGTGGAAGTGGAGGCGGAAGCGGAAGCGGAAGTGAGCCTAGGGCCGGTCGGATGCCACGTCAGCTCTGCGCTACCGGCATGCCCACCACCAGCCCACTCAGCTGCGGCGAGACCGTGATCTGGCAGGCCAGCCGCGAGTCTCCGCGCACGTCGAGGGCGAAGTCCAGCATCTCCCTTTCGCCGCCCTGGGCCGGGCCCACGCGGTCCAGCCACTCCGGTTGTATGTAGACATGGCAGGTGGCGCAGGCACAGGCGCCGCCGCATTCGGCATCGATGCCCGGCACGCCGTTGGAGACGGCGGCGCGCATGAGGCTCTGGCCGTCCGTGGCCTGTACCACGTGCTTGCGGCCGCTGTGTTCTATGAAGGTGATGGTGGTCATGGCGTGGGTGGGGCTTTTGGGGGGAGGGGCGGGAAACCGGGGTCGGCGCAGTGCGTGGCGGCGATGGCCTTGCGCGCTGCCATGAATTCGCCCGGTGAGTTCACGCATTCGGCGGCGCACAGCTGGCCGCTGCGCAGGTGCAGGACGGCGAACCTGCCGCTGGCCGGGTCGCCGCGCAGCACGGTCTGGTCGCCATGGCCGGGCAGGCCGGCGATCTGCAGCTTGGTGTCGTACTGATCGGACCAGAACCAGGGCGCTTCATGGGCGGGCAGTGCGCGGCCCGTGATGGCGCAGGCTGCGCGCCGGGCCTGTTCGAGCGCGCTGGGCACGCTTTCGAGCCGGTGCAGCCCGGGGTAGCCGGCCAGCGGGCGGCGCGTGGCATCGCCTATGGCGTAGATGCCGGCCATGGCGGTACGGCCTTCGCCGTCCACGGCAATGCCGCCCGCGCAGTCCAGGCCGAGGGACTGCGCCAGCTCCACGCTGGGCGCTGCGCCCACGCCGATGAGCACGGCATCGCACTCCAGGCGGGAGCCATCGGCCATCCTCAGGCCCGTGATGCCGGTGGGGCTGTCGCCCTGGATGGCGGTGACCGAGGCGTTGAAATGCACCTCCACGCCCTGGCCTGCATGCAGGCCGTGCAGATGTGCGGCCATCTGGGGCGAGGCGCTGCGCGACAGCAGCCTGCCTTCGCGCTCGATGACCCGGACCCGCACCCCCAGCTTGCGGGCCGTGGACGCGACTTCGAGACCCACATAGCCGCCGCCGATGATGGCCAGGCAGCGGGCGGTCTGCAGGTGGCCCCGCAGCGCCTGCGCGTCTTCCATGGTGCGCAGGTAGGTCACGCCGGGCCGCTCACCCCCGGGCAGGGCCAGCCAGCGCGGTGCGGCGCCTGTGGCAATGACCAGGTGGTCGTAGTGCAGTGCCGACCCGTCGTTCAGCGCTACCTGCCGCGAGCCCGGCTCTATGGCCATGGCGCGCACGCCCAGGCGCAGGGCAATGGCCTGGTCGGCATAGGCGCTGGCGGGCCGCAGCAGCAGATCGTCCGGGCCCATGGCCTGCTGCAGCCAGGCCTTGGACAGCGGCGGGCGCTGGTAGGGCGGCAGGTCTTCGCCGCCGACCAGGGTGATGGGACCCGGGTGGCCGTACTGGCGCAGCAGGGCGGCCAGGGTGCCGCCGGCATGCCCGGCGCCGATGATGACGGCGTGGCCTTGGGGGTGTTGTGCGGGGGTCATGATGCACCTTTGCACGAGGCCTGGACTGCGGGGCGGGCGCAGATCTCGTCCCAGGCTTGCCGCATGAAGCGTGCGGCCGCCACGTTCTGCGCCAGCAGGTCATAGCGTGCGCCCAGGCCGTAGTCGGGCAGGTTGATGAATTCGGTGGTGAGGTGGCGCAGCGGGCTGTGCGGGTGCGCGTGGTGGTAGGCCAGCACCTTGCGGATGGCCTCTTTGGAGGGCTCCAGCAGGTAGGCGTGCCAGGGCGAATGCCATTCGCCGGGGCCGGGCCGCAGCATGGGGTACTGGATGCCCCGGCCCGGGCTGCCGTCCTCGTTGCGGTGCCACAGGTTCAGGGGCTGGTTGGGGCCGGCTGCGCGCAGCTGGGCCCAGCGCACGATGCCCATGTCCAGCCATTGTTCGCACAGCGAGCCGGGCTCGAAGGGGTCCAGCACCAGTTCGCCGCTCTCGACCAGTTCGCGCACGCCCGACAGTTCCTGCTCGGCCGGGTTGCCGATCTTGAAGTTCACATGGCTGTAGTCCAGCGTGAAGTGGAAGGGCACGCCATGCGCCTGCACGCGCCGGGCCACCTCGCGTACGCGCAGGAAGTCCTCGGTCCACATGTTGACGTGCAGCTCGAAGCTGGGCTCCACGCCCAGAGACATGGCGTCGTCGTAGACGCGCAGGTAGTGGTCGGTGATCTCGGCATCGTCCAGCACATGGCCGTCGCGGTGGTGCTTGAAGGTCATGATGTTGTGGCAGCGCGCGCCTATGGCCTGGCAGATGCGCAGGTTGTGGGCCAGCAGGGCCTCGTCCTCGCCCAGGCGGTAGAACCAGCTGGCCGTGTGCACGGGCAGGTTGAACTCGGCGATGGCGGCCTCGTACTCGGCCATTTGCGTGCGCAGAGGCAGGCGGTCGAAGCAGTCGAAGGCGCCGGTTTCACTGACCAGGCGGAACTGCTCGCGTATGGGCAGCTCCTGAAGGCCGATGGGCTGGTGGCGCGAGGAGCGCTGCACGCCACGGCCGTTGCAGCCGATCGGCGGGAGGGTGGGGTGGGTGTCGTCGTGCATGGCCCGCTCCTCAGCCGCCCGTGGGCGCGCCCTCGATCATGCGGTCCACCATGCGGCGCATGCGCCGCGGGGCCGCATCGATGGCGATCTTGATGGTCTTGCGCGTGGCAAAGCGCTTTTCGTTGCGCTCTATGGCTTCGAGGATGGCCTTGTCCTCGGCGAAGGCGACGCGGAAGTCGGCGGAGAGGGCCGCATTGGTGTCGGCATCGGCCGTGAAGTTCTTGACGTGCAGCCAGTGGTCGATGGAGGTGTTCCGGTCCACTGGCGTCATGAAGTGGCAGGCATAGATCTGCATGCAGTTGTCGCGCCGGCCCTCGGGGGCGCCCGTGCCCGTGGCGGCACTGCCGAAGTCGATGATGGCGATGCTGGGCGCGTGGTAGTGGTAGTAGTGCCAGCGGTCCACGTTGCCGCTGAAATTGCCGTACTTGGCGAACAGCGGAATGGCCGGCGCATCGATGATCCAGCGCCAGGTGACGATGCGGCCGTCCAGCTCCTCGTGGTGCACGGGGATGTCCTCGCTGGCCGCGTTGCCCAGCGTGCTCAGGTGCACGAAGCTCACATGGGCCGGGTCGCAGAGGTTGTCGGCCAGGTTCAGGTAGTTGGCCTGGATGCGCAGCGCATCGCCTTCGACGGCACTCCACGCCGGGTCGTGGTACTGGGGCAGGTCGAACACCGGCACGCTGTCGGCGCGCGAGGGATCGCCCATCCAGATCCAGACCAGGCCCATGTTCTCCTTGACCGGATAGGTGGTCACCACGGCGTTGCCCGGGATCATGTCCTGGCCCGGCACGCGCGTGCAGCGGCCGCTGCAGTCGAAGGTCAGGCCGTGGTAGCCGCATTCGATGGCATCGCCCTTGAGCTTGCCCATGGACAGCGGCAGCAGGCGGTGGGGGCAGGCGTCCTCCATGGCCACGACGGCGCCGGCCTCGGTGCGGTAGAGCACCACGTCGCGTTCGACGATGCGGTGCGCCGACAGCTGGCGGCCCACGTTGCGCGACCAGGTCAGCGGGTACCAAGTATCGAGTACATAGGTTTCCATGGGGGGCTCTCCTTGTTGAGTGTTCACTCAATTTTGTTTGAGTGAACACTCAATTTCAATATGGCGTTTTTCCCTAGAATGGCCGACGCAACGCCCCCTTCACCTGACGCCGTGCCCATGACCACTGATCCCGAGGAAGTTCCCGCCACCCCGAAGCGCAAGGCTGCGCCCGCCAGGAAAGCCGCTGCGAAGTCGGCCCCTGCCAAGGCGTCTGCGGGGCGCAAGCGGACTGCCAAGACCGGCAAGACGACCAAGGAGGCCATCTTGCTGGCGGCCGAGATCGAGTTCGCCAGAAGTGGTTACGACGGCGCCAGCGTGCAGCGCATCGGCAAGCAGGCCAAGTGCTACGAGAGCCTTCTCTACTACCACTACGGCAGCAAGGACAAGCTGTTCGCCGCCGTGCTGGAGAACGCCTACCGCAAGCTGGTGGAGGCCGAGGCGAAGCTGGTGGTGGACTTCGACGATCCGCGCGCTGCGCTGGAAGCCGTGGTGCGCTTCATGTGGCGCTACTACCAGGAGCACCCGGAACTGATCTTCCTGCTCAACACCGAAAACCTGCTCAAGGGCAAGCACCTGAAGAAGGCCTCGGGCATACGCGACTTCTTTCCCAACGCCATCACGCTGCTGCGCAAGGCTGTGGAATCGGGAATGGCCCAGGGCCTGTTCCGTCCCGATGTGCACATCGACGATCTCTACATCACGGTCATGGGACTGGGCTACTTCTACCTCTCCAATCGCCACACGCTGAGCGCCTTCTTCGACAAGGAGCTGCTGCAGCAGGCCGAGCTGCAGCGCTGGGGCGACCATATGGTGGAGACGGTGTTGCGCGTGGTGCAGCAGCCACCGGCCCAGCCCCAGCCCGGGACTCAGAAATAGTGGCGCAGGCCCAGGCCCCAGGTCTGGCCGCTGCCGGCGCCCGTGCCCGTGATGCGGTCGTGCAGGCTGTTGAGGTAGATGTCCGTGCGCTTGGACAGGGGGTAGTCATAGCCCACGGCCCAGGTGTTGCGCCTGGCGTCTTCGGCGCCCGAGGTGCGCGCATGGCCATATGAGGCCAGCACGGCGCCCGGGCCTGCGGGAATGGACAGGCCGAACTGGCCGCTGTTCCTGCGGCGGTCCGCGCCGGCCACGGTGTCGGCCAGCCGCTGGTATTGGGCGAACAGCTTGACCATGCCCAGATCGTAGGAGCCGCCCAGCAGCCAGGCGCTCTGGCGGTCAAGGCCGGTGGCGGTAGCGGTGGTGGCGGCATTGGGATAGGCCACGCTCTGGTAGGCGAGGGCGGCGGCGAATGCGCCGCCCGCATAGCTGAGGCTGGCGCCGTACTTGTCCGCATCGCGGCGCTGGGATGCGGGCGTGCCGGCCGGCGGCTCGAACGAATACTGCAGCCGTGCCGTGAATCCGCCCCAGGACGGGCTGGTGTAGAGCAGGCTGTCGCTCCAGCCCGAGTCGCCCCGCAGCGGCGCGGCGGCCGTGCCGTTGGGCCCGAAGCTGTGCAGCACCGCGGGTGAGAACGAAAAGGACCCTGCATACGGGTTGAAGGCGATGGTGGCCAGCCAGTAGGGCGTGGTGTTGCGCCCCAGTTGCAGCGTGCCCCAGTCGCTGCTCAGGCCCACATAGGCGCTGCGCGCAAAGAAGGCGTCATTGGCAAAACGCCCTTCGGCGCCGCTGTCCGCGCGGTAGAAGGCCTCCAGTGCAAACACGGCCTTCAATCCAGAACCCAGGTCCTCCGTTCCGCGCAAGGCCCAGAAATTCGTCTGCATGCCGCCTGGCGTGAGCACGCCCGTGCCCTTGTCCGCGCCCAGCGGGCGCGAGAACCCCGCGAAGGCATCGATCTGACCCTGCAGCGTGACCTGCGCGCCCGCCGGCAGCGGGGCGATGGCATGGAGCAGGGCAAGTGCCGGGGCGGCCAGGGCAATGGCGTGTCCTGTCCTTGAATGCAGTCTGGGCATGGGGTGTCTCCTTGGTTCTGATCACGGATTTCATTCCGTGGGTTCGGGGTTTTGAAGCGTATGCACTTGAATTGAGTCGGGTTCACTACAAAGGAGTACCAAGGTATTGCGTGAGTTGATGCCCCTTGTTTCCTTTGCGTACAGGGATTTTTGTGCGCATCGATGGATTATGACTATCGGGAAACTACTTGATTTGTTTTTGACTATCGTGCGTAGCATTGAGCGTAGGCGCTTGAAATTTCCACTGCAGACAGATGTTTCCGCCGGATCCGGCTGCAGTGCGCCAACGCGGCGACGCAGGGCCATGAACGGTGGCAATGGTCAACACAGCAAGGAGCTGAAATGTCAGTTCACAGCAATGCAGGCATTGGCGGTATGCAGGGGCAGGGGGTCCACTTGCAGGAGCAGGAGAAGGAGCGGCGGCAGCTGTACGGGCGCGTGACGTGGCGGCTCGTGCCCTTCTTCTGCCTGTGCTACCTGGCCGCCTATCTGGACCGCATCAACGTGGGGCTGGCCAAGCTGCAGATGCAGCAGGACCTGGGCTTCAGCGAGACGGTCTACGGCCTGGGTGCGGGCCTGTTCTTCGTGGGCTACATCCTCTTCGAGGTGCCCAGCAACCTGGTGCTGGCGCGCATGGGCGCGCGGCTGTGGATCGCGCGGATCATGATCACCTGGGGCCTGATCTCGGGCGCGACCATGTTCGTGAGCACGCCCATGCAGTTCTATGTGCTGCGCTTTCTGCTGGGTGTGGCCGAAGCGGGGTTCTTTCCCGGCGTCATGCTGTACCTGACCTACTGGTATCCCACGCGCATGCGCAGCAAGATCATGGCGCTGTTCCTGATCGGCCTGCCGCTGGCCAGCCTGGTCGGGGCGCCGCTGTCGGGCTGGATCATGACGGCCTTTGCCGGCGTGCGTGGCCATGCGGGCTGGCAGTGGCTGTTCTTCCTGGAGGCGATTCCCTCGGTGGTGCTGGGCCTGCTGGTCTTCGTCTTCCTGCCCAACAGCATCGAGTCGGCCAAATGGCTGTCGCCGCGCGACAAGGGCGTGCTGCGCGCCAACCTCGACAGCGACAGGCTGGCCGAGTCCCACCATTCGCTGTGGGCGGCGCTGTCCAGCGGCCGGGTCTGGCTGCTGGGCCTGATCGACCTGAGCCTGATGATGTCCACCTATGCCATCAGCTTCTGGCTGCCCACCATCATCCGCGAGGCCGGGGTCAGTAGCACGGCCGAGATCGGCCTGCTCACGGCCGTTCCCAATGCCTTTGCCATCGCTGCGCTGCTGCTCAACGGCATCAGCTCCGACCGGCGCCGCGAGCGGCGCTGGCACATCGTGCTGCCGGCACTGGCGGGCGCGGCCGCCATGGCGCTGAGCACGCTGTACACCGGCCATGTGTTCGCCACCGTGCTGCTGTTCTCTCTGGCGACGGCGGGCATCATGGCAGCCTTTCCCGTGTTCTGGTGCCTGCCCGCCACGTTTCTGACGGGGCCGGCGGCGGCCGCAGGCATTGCGCTGATCGCCTCCATTGCCAACCTGGGAGGCTTTGCGGCCACCTATTTGCTGGGCTGGCTCAAGGATCTCACGCACTCGTCGAGCGCAGGCCTGCTGCTGTTCGCCGCCTGCCTGGTGGCCGGCAGCCTCTTGACGCTGGCCCTGCCCAAGGCCGTGGTCAACCGCTGAGGTCAGGCTGTGCGCCTGTTCAGCGCATGGTCACGAACTCCTCGGCCGCCGTGGGGTGGATGGCCACGGTGTCGTCGAAGTCCCGCTTGGTGGCGCCCATCTTCAGGGCCACGGCAAAGCCCTGCAGCATCTCGTCCATCCCCAGGCCGATGCCGTGGATGCCCACGATGCGTTCCTCTGGGCCCACGCAGACCAGCTTCATGCGCGCGGGCTGGCGGTGGCGCGTGACGGCCGTGCACATGGCGGTGAAGGCCGATTGGTAGACCTTGACCTGATCGTCGCCAAAGCGCTCGCGTGCCTGCGGCTCGGTCAGGCCCACGGTGCCGATGGGCGGGTGGCTGAAGACCACGGTGGGTACGTTGTCGTAGTCCAGGTGCTCGCCCGTCTTGCCGTTGAACAGGCGCTCGGACAGGCGCCGGCCTGCGGCCACGGCCACGGGCGTGAGTTCGATGCGACCCGTGATGTCGCCCACGGCGTGGATGCCGGGCACATTGGTGTCCTGGAACTTGTCCACCGCGATGTGGCCGCTGTCCTGCAGCGCCACGCCTGCGGCCTCCAGGTTCAGGCCCGAGGTGTCGGGCCTGCGGCCCACGGCCCAGACCACGCAGTCCACGGTGTGGCTGCTGCCGTCCTGCAGTTGCAGGTCCAGGCTGCCGTCTGCGTTGCGGACCACGGCCTTCGGGGTGGCCTGGCGGTGCACGGCGGGGCCTTCGGCCTCCATGATCTCCATCAGGGTCTGGCTCAGCAGCGGATCGAACCCGCGCAGTGCCGAGTTCTGGCGCAGGAACAGATGGGTCTGCGAGCCCAGCGCGTGCAGCACGCCGGCAATCTCCACGGCGATATAGCCGGCACCCACCACGGCCGTGCGCGCAGGCAGGGCCTTGAGGGCGAAGAAGCCGTCGGAGTCAATGCCCAGCTCGGCGCCCGGAATGTCGGGCCGTGCCGGGCGCGTGCCCGTGGCGATGAGGATGTGATCGGCACTGAGCCGCTGGCCGCCCACCTCCACGGTGCGCGCATCCACGAAGCGGCCAAAGCCCTGGATCAGCTCGACCTTGTTGCGCGCCAGGCCGCTTTCATACGAGGCATGGATGCGGTCGATGTAGGCGCTGCGGCTGTCCAGCAGGCGCTGCCAGTCCAGGCGGTTGACGGTGGCATCCCAGCCGTAGTCGGGGCCGTAGCGGTGCATGGCCTCGCCGATCTGGGCCGCATGCCACATGACCTTCTTGGGCACGCAGCCCACGTTGACGCAGGTGCCGCCGATCTCGCCGGCTTCGATCAGCGCGCAGTGGCGCCCGTGCATGGCGGCGCGGTTGGCCGATGCAATGCCGCCGCTGCCGCCGCCGATGACGATGTAGTCGTAGTGCTTCATGGAGATTCCGTGCTGTGTCTGAGCGGCCCGAATGCCGCAGCCGGCCATCTTGCCCTGTTCGCCGGCCAGGGGCCTGCGGCGGGGGCAATGCCGTGATCTCCAGGCGGCAGGCTCAGCTGCGCTGCGGCTCCAGTGTCTTCGTGTACAGCGCCTTGCCGTCCAGGTCCTTGAGCACCACGGTCAGCGCCTGGCTGCGGTGGTCTATGTCGAGCTGGCCGAAGAACTGGAAGCCTTCGCTGGGCGCCGAGTTGGCGTGGCCCGCGCTTTTCTGGAAAACGACTTCGCCGCCAAAGGTCCTGTCCATCTCGTTGGGTCCGAAGCCGCCCGCATTCAGCGGGCCGGAGACGAATTCCCAGAACGGGTCGAAGTCCTGGAAGCTGGCGCGCTCGGGGCTGAAATGGTGGGCTGCCGTGTAGTGCACGTCGGCCGTGAGCCAGACCACGTTGTGGATGCCCGCGTCCTTGATGCCCTTGAGCAGGCGCGCCATCTCCAGCTCGCGGCCCCGGGGTGCGCCATGCTCGCCATTGGCCACGGCCTCCCATTGGGCGCGGCCCTCGGCATCCTTGCCATCGGGCACGAAGAGGCTGATGGGCATGTCGCTGGCGATCAGCTTCCAGGTGGCGCGGCTGCGCTGGAGGCCGTCCAGCAGCCACTGCACCTGGGGGCGGCCCAGCATGTCGGTGTCCGGGCCTTCGGCCGCCTGCAGGTTGTGGCTGTTGGGGCCGCGGTGGCTGCGCATGTCGATCACGAAGATGTCGGCCAGCGGGCCCTGGGGCAGGCGGCGGTACAGGCGCTGGTGCATGGCCGCGCCGAAGGGACGCATGGGCGCGTATTCCATGAAGGCGCGCTGGCCGCGTGCGGCCAGCAGCTGCACGTTCTTTTCGGTGTAGCGCGCGTCGTTGGCCACGCTCTTGCTGTCCGAGTAGTTGTTGGTGACCTCGTGGTCGTCCCACTGCCAGATCTGGGCGACCTCGCTGCCCAGGGCGCGCACGTTGGCGTCCATGAGGTTGTAGCGGTGGCGGCCCCGGAATTCGTCCAGCGTCTCGGCCACCTTGGCGACCTCGGGCGTGACCAGGTTCTTCCACAGCGTGCCGTCGCGCAGCTTCATCTGCGCGGCAATGGGGCCGTCGGCATAGATGGTGTCGCCGCTGTGCAGGAACACGTCGGGGTCGGTCCTGCGCATGGCCTCGTAGATGCGCATGCCGCCAAAGGCCTCGTTGATGCCGAAGCCCTGGCCTGTGGTGTCTCCGCTCCACACCAGGCGCAGCGGCCGCGTGGCGGGCATGCCCGCCGCCAGCGGCGTGCGAAAGTGCCCCTGCACGGCGGGCGAGCGCACATTGGCGCTGGCAAAGTCCTCCAGCACCACGCGGTAGAAGATGTCCTGGCCCGCAGGCAGGCCCTGCAGGTCGATGCGGCCCGTGCCGTCGCTGCTGTCCATCAGCAGATCCGGCCCGCGCACGCGCGTGGGGTTGGCAAAGCCGGAGGTGGTGGACCATTCGATCCACATGCGCGCATCGCGGCTGGCGCGCGCCCAGACGATGGCGCTGTCAGCCAGCACATCGCCGCTTTGCAGGCCCGAGGGCAGCAGCGGCCGCGCCGCGTCGCGCGTGATGGCGGCGGGGGCCACCTGGGCCTGGAGGATGGAGGGCAGCAGCGAGCCGCCAGCGGCGGACAGCAGAAGATGGCGGCGGAGCATCATGGCGGGGGAGTGGGCGTGGAAAAGCGTTTGGCAGGGCGTTTGGCGACCCAGCCTAGCGCCCACCGATGACCGGGCCGTGACCGTGCGTTGGCCCGGGATGAATTGCAGGCACAGCCGTGCCGCACACGATGGATGGGATGGGCATGGATTCTCTGATCACGGCGGCGGCCCGTGCGCTCGCGGTTGGCGACCCCCTTGGTGCGCTGAACCGGGTGGCGCTGCGCGACGATGCGCCCGCGCTGGCACTGCGTGGCATCGCCATGGCGCAACTGGGCGATCTGGTACGGGCCCGGGCCTTGCTGCGCAGCGCTGCGCGCGCCTTCGGCACCCATGAGGCCGTGGCCCGCGCCCGCTGCGTAGTGGCCGAGGCCGAGATTGCACTGGCCCTGCGCGAGCTGGCATGGCCGGCCCGCAGGTTGGTTGCGGCGCGGGCGGTGCTGCAGGCGCATGGCGATCCCGTGAACGCCGCGCATGCAGGCTATCTGGAAATACGCCGTTGCCTGCTGCTGGGCCGGCTGGGCGAGGCCGAGGGTCTGCTTGGCGGACTGCGGCCCGCACTGCTACCTGCCGCATTGCAGGCGTTCCATGCCCTGGCCCTGGCGGGTATCGCCATGCGCCGATTGGACATCCGTGCGGCGCACAGTGCGCTGGCCGATGCCGCGCAGGCGGCCGGCGCCGCCGGCATTGCAGCACTGGCCGCCGAGGTGGGGCAGGCCGCCCAGGCCCTGCACGCGCCTGCTGCAGTACTGCTGGAGCGGGAGCCGGCCGGACCGCAGGCTCAGAAGCTGCTGTCGCTGGATGAGGCCGGGACCCTGCTGGCCTCGGGCGCGCTGGTGGTGGATGCCTGCCGCCATGCGGTGCGCGCCGGAGCGGTGGCGGTCTCGCTGGCGGGGCGCCCGGTGCTGTTTGCGCTGGCGCGCGCGCTGGGCGAGGCCTGGCCCGGCGATGTCTCACGCGAGGCGCTGGTGGCGCAGGTATTTCGCGCCCGGCAGGCCGATGACTCGTATCGTGCGCGTCTGCGTGTCGAGATCGGCCGCCTGCGCCGCCTGCTGCGGCCGCTGGCCGAAGTTCACGCCACGCCCCTGGGATTTGTGCTGGCGCCCCGGCAGGCCCGGGTGGCCGTGCTGGCACGGCCCTTGGAAGCAGTGCAAGGGACGCTGTGCGGGCCGGTGCTGGCGCTGCTCTCCGATGGCGAGGCCTGGGCCAGTTCGGCGCTGGCCCTGGCACTGGGCGCGAGCCAGCGCAGCGTCCAGAGGGCCCTGGAGGCGCTGGAGCGCGACGCGCTGGCGCAGCCCGTGGGCCGGGGACGCGCCCGCCGTTGGGTGGCCCGGCCTGCGCCGGGATTCACGACGACTTTGTTACTCCCCGCTGTGCTGCCGGCTGGCTAGCATGGGCCGACCAACGCAACCAGGAGTTCCGCATGAAGACAGACGCTGCAGAAATCATCCGCGAGTACGGTCCCTTTCCCGGCATCGATTGCGTGCACGGGGTGTCCTACGACGGCAGCCAGGTCTGGTTCGCCACCGGCACCCAATTGCAGGCGCTGGACCCCGACAGCGGCCGGATCGTGCGCAGCATCCCTGTGCCGGGCGATGCCGGCACGGCCTTCGATGGCCGGCATCTGTTCCAGATCGCCAATGACCGTATCCAGAAGATCGACCTGTCCACCGGCCATGTGCTGGCCACCATTCCTGCACCCGGGGGCGGTGGTGATGCCGGCGATTCGGGAATGGCCTGGGCCGAGGGCTCGCTGTGGGTGGGGCAGTACCACGGCCGCAAGATCCATCAGATCGATCCCGACACCGGGGCGGTGCTGCGCACCCTGCAGTCCAACCGCTTCGTCACCGGCGTCACCTGGGTGGACGGCCAGTTGTGGCACGGCACCTGGGAAGAGGGCCAGAGCGATCTGCGGCGCCTGGACCCGGACAGCGGTGCCGTGCTGCAGCGGCTGGAGATGCCGGCGGGCACCGGCGTGTCGGGGCTGGAGTCCGACGGCGGCGACCGCTTCTTCTGCGGCGGCGGAGAAAGCGGCCGCATCAGGGCCGTGCGCCGGCCCCGGCAGGCGCAGCAGCCCTGAGGCCTACCTGCCCGCGATCTGCGCCGCGATGGCCTGGCCCACTTCGGTGGTGCTGGCCGTGCCGCCCAGGTCGGGCGTGCGGGGGCCGTTCTTGATGACTTCCTCGATGGCCGAGACGATGGCGTCGTGCGCCGCGCGGCCTGCGCCCTGGCCGTGGGTCAGGAAGTCCAGCATCAGCGCTGCCGACCAGACCATGGCGATGGGGTTGGCGATGTTCTTGCCGTAGATGTCGGGCGCCGAGCCGTGCACGGGCTCGAACAGGCTGGGGAAGCTGCGGTCGGGGTTGAGGTTGGCCGAGGGGGCCAGTCCGATGGTGCCCGTGGTGGCCGGTCCCAGGTCGCTGAGGATGTCGCCGAACAGGTTGGTGGCGGCCACCACGTCGAAGCGGCCCGGCTGCAGCACGAAGCGCGCGGTCAGGATGTCGATGTGCTGCTTGTCCAGCGTGACGTCCGGGTAGGCCTTGGCCACGTCCTCGGCGCGCTGGTCCCACCAGGGCATGCTGATGGCGATGCCGTTGCTCTTGGTGGCCAGCGTGACGTGCTTGCGCTCGCGGCTTTGGGCCAGGTCGAAGGCGTACTTGAGCAGGCGCTCGGCACCCTTGCGCGAGTAGACCGATTCCTGGATCACGATCTCGCGGTCCGTGCCCTCGTACATGATGCCGCCCAGCGAGGTGTATTCGCCTTCGGTGTTCTCGCGCACCACGTAGTAGTCGATGTCGCCGGGCTTGCGGCCGGCCAGCGGGCAGGGCACGCCCTCGAACAGGCGCACGGGGCGCAGGTTGATGTACTGGTCGAACTCGCGGCGGAACTTGAGCAGCGAGCCCCACAGCGAGACATGGTCGGGCACGGTGGCGGGCCAGCCCACGGCACCGAAGAAGATGGCGTCCATGCCGCAGAGCTGCGCCTTCCAGTCGTCGGGCATCATCTTTCCGTGGGCCAGGTAGTAGTCGCAGTGGGCCCAGTCGAAATGGTGGAATTCGAGCTTGATCGCAAAGCGGCTGGCGGCGGCCTCCAGCGTGCGCAGGCCTTCGGGCATGACTTCCTTGCCAATGCCGTCACCGGCGATGACGGCGATCTTGAATGTGTCTTGCATGGTGTCTGTCCTTGGATCGAATGGATGGATATGAAGCGGCGCCGCTGACAGCCTGGCCGTATGCATGGCATTGTTGGCTGCGCCAGGGCTAAATACAATCGGCCAACTGTGGTTCCATTGTTTACAGATCGTGAATAAACAACCGGCTCCCGAAGACCTGCGTGTCTTCACCGTGGTGGCCCGCAAATCCGGCTTTGCCGCTGCGGCCGAGGAATTGGGTGCATCGCCCGCCTATGTGAGCAAGCGCATCCGCCTGCTGGAGCAGGAGTTGGGCGTGAAGCTGCTGCACCGCACCACGCGCCGCGTGGCCGTGACCGAGGAGGGCGAGCGCGTATTCCACTGGGCGCAGCGCATCCTCGACGACATGGACCAGCTGATGCAGGAGGTGGCCATCACGCGCAGCGAGCCGCGCGGCCTGCTGCGCGTGAGCAGCAGCTTTGGCTTTGGGCGGCATGTGATCGCGCCGGCGCTGTCCCGGCTGGTGGAGCGCCATCCGGGGCTGCAGGTACGGCTGGATGTGTTCGACCGGCTGGTGGATGTGGCGGGGGAAGGCTTCGATCTGGATGTGCGCGTGGGCGACGAGATTGCGCCCCACCTAATTGCGCGGCGGCTGGCCGACAACCACCGCGTGCTGTGCGCGGCGCCGGCCTACCTGGCGCGCCGTGGCACGCCGCGCACGCCGGCCGAGCTGTCGGCCCACGACTGCCTGGCCATCAAGGAGCGCGACCAGGCCTTTGGCGTGTGGCGGCTGCGCGCGGGCGCTGCCGAGCAATCGGTGAAGGTCACGGGGCCGCTGTCGGCCAACAACGGGGAGATGGTGGTGCAGTGGGCCGTGGACGGGCGCGGCATTGCGCTGCGCTCGTTGTGGGATGTGGGCGCCCATCTGCAGGCCGGGCGCCTGGTGCAGCTCTTGCCCGAATGGCGGCAGGAGGCCAATGTCTGGGCGGTCTATCCGACGCGGCTGCAGCTGTCGGCCAAGGTGCGTGTCTGTGTCGAATTCCTGCAGGAGCACTTTCAGCAGGAATGGGCGGCAGCAGCGTCCTGAAAAGGGCGCGGCTGCCGCAGCAGGCTCAACCTGCCAGGGCGGCCTTGACGGCAGCGGACACCTGGCCCATGTCGGCCTTGCCAGCCAGCTGCGCCTTGACCGCGCCCATGACCTTGCCCATGTCGCCGGGGCCGGAGGCGCCCAGCTCGGCCACGATGGCCTTCACGGCGGTGGCCACTTCCTCGGCCGACATGCGTGCGGGCAGGTAGGCGGTCAGCACGGCCATTTCGGCCTTTTCCTTGTCGGCCAGGTCCTGGCGGCCCGCGCCCTCGAAGGCGGCGATGCTGTCCTTGCGCTGCTTGATCAGCTTGTCCACGATGGCGATGACGGCGGCGTCGTCGAGCTCGACGCGCTCATCGACTTCCTTTTGCTTCATCGCGGCCAGCAGCAGGCGGATGGTGCCCAGGCGTTCGCTGTCCTTGGCGCGCATGGCGGTCTTCATGTCTTCGGTGATCTGGGCCTTGAGGCTCATGGCATTTCTCCTGAGGTAGTGGCGTCGGAAAACAAAAACCAAAAAACAAAAACAAAAAACCCGCGCCTGGCGTCCCGAGCGCGGGTTTTGCGGCTGACGAGAGCCGGCTGGTCAAGAGCTGATCAGTACAGCTTCTTGGGCAGCTGCATGCTGCGAACGCGCTTGTAGTGACGCTTGACGGCGGCAGCCTTCTTGCGCTTGCGTTCGGATGTGGGCTTCTCGTAGAACTCGCGAGCGCGCAGGTCGGTCAGCAGGCCGAGCTTTTCGATGGTGCGCTTGAAGCGGCGCAGGGCAACTTCATAGGGCTCGTTTTCTTTTACGCGGATGGTGGTCATTAGCTAGATTTCCAGATATCTGTGCTGACAGCGGGTTCTCGGGAAGATCGGGCCTGAGAGCCATGTTCAGCGGTTGGTCCCCGTCAATAGTTAACTAGTATTGGCCGACGGGGCAATTGCCAGCAAAGCGGGCGATTATACGCGAGACGAAAGCGATCTGACAAATCACGCACAAGGCAAGGCCTGCGCGCAGGCATACCCGCTGGCCCAGGCCCATTGGAAGTTGTATCCGCCCAGCCAGCCGGTGATGTCCACCACCTCGCCGATGCAGTACAGGCCGGGCTGGGTCTTGCATTCCATGGTCTGTTGCGAAAGCGCACGCGTGTCCACGCCGCCCAGCGTCACTTCGGCCTTCTTGTAGCCTTCGGTGCCGGTGGGCACGATCTCCCAGCGCGACAGGCGCTCGGCCAGCTGGTTCAGGGCCTTGTCCGAGGCTTCGGCAATGGGGCGCTGCCAGGCCGCGTCCTGCTGCACCCAGGCATCGGCCAGGCGCGAGGGCAGCCACTGCGCCAGTTCGTTGGCGATGAGCTTGCGCGAGCGCGACTTGGCCTTGAGCAATTCGTCCTGCAGGTCCACCTCGGGGGCGAGGTTGATGCACAGGGGCGTGCCGGGCTTCCAGTAGCTGGAGATCTGCAGCACGGCGGGGCCGGACAGGCCGCGGTGCGTGAACAGCAGGTCTTCCATGAAGGCCATGCGCTCTTTCTTGCTGCCGGTGCTGATCTCCACGGGCAGGGCCAGACCCGCGAGCTGGGCGTAGGGTGCCCAGGCATCGCCGTCGAAGGTCAGCGGCACCAGGCCCGGCGTGCGTTCGACCAGGGGCAGGTCGAACTGCTGTGCCAGGCGGTAGCCGAAGTCGGTGGCGCCGATCTTGGGAATGGACAGCCCGCCCGTGGCGATGACCAGGCTGGGCGCCTGCACGGCGCCACGGCTGGTCTGCAGGCGGTACTGGCCATCGGCATGCGCGACGGAATCGACCTTGCAGGGCTGCCAGCGCTGCACGCCGCCGGCCTGGCATTCGGCCAGCAGCATGGCGATGATGTCCTCGGCCGAGCGGTCGGCGAACAGCTGGCCCTTGTGCTTTTCATGGTGGGCAATGCCGTGCCTGTCCATCAACGCGATGAAGTCGGCCGGCGTGTAGCGCGACAGGGCCGAGCGGCAGAACTGCGGGTTGCCGCCCACGAAGTGCTTGTGCGGCGCACGCACGTCCAGATCGCGGTTGGTGAAGTTGCAACGGCCGCCGCCCGAGATGCGGATCTTCTCGGCCACCTTCTCCGCGTGGTCCAGGAGCAGCACCGACAGGCCCCGCTGTCCGGCCTGGGCCGCACAGAACAGACCGGCCGCGCCGGCGCCGATGACGATGGCGTCGAAAGAGAGGGAAGAGGTCACAAAAACGTCACTCGGGGGGCAAAAGGGCGCCCATTCTCGCGCACTTGTGCCAGCCCTTCGCGTGCCCTGTGAAACTGGCGTGTCCTGAAGCCAGGGACACCGAGGAAGGGCCGCCCCGCACCGAGGGTGTCGACCCCCTCTGGGGGAAGGCGCGCAGCGACTCAGGGGGGACCTAAAATCCAGCGATGAATTTCCCATCGCACCAGCTGAGCATGACCGTGCTCATGTCGCCCGACATGGCGAACTTTTCGGGCAACGTCCATGGCGGCGCCGTTCTCAAGCAGCTCGACCAGGTGGCCTATGCCTGCGCCAGCCGCTACGCGGGCCGCTATGTGGTCACGCTGAGCGTGGACCAGGTGATGTTCCTGCAGCCCATCCACGTGGGCGAGCTGGTGACCTTCCTGGCCAGCGTCAACCACACGGGCAAGTCGTCGATGGAAATCGGCATCAAGGTGGTGGCCGAGGACATCCGCACCCAGGTGGTGCGCCATGTCAACAGCTGCTTTTTCACCATGGTGGCGGTGGACGAGAACAAGCAGCCTGCGCCCGTGCCCACGCTGGTGCCGGCCACCGACGAGGAAAAGCGCCGCTGGCAGGCCGCGCTGATCCGCAAGGACCTGCGCCGCGAGCTGGCCCAGCGCTTCGAGCAAAGCCGCGTGACGGCCAGCAGCTCGGTCAAGCCGGGCTGAGCGTGGAGGGTTCGGCGGGTGGCCGATGCCAGGTGCCGGGCGCGCTGCCCTGCAACTCGTCTCGAACCTGTTCGATGACGCGCCTGAGGTCTTCCATGGAAGCCGGCTTGGACAGCACCTCGTCGGCACCGGCCTGCAGGTAGCGCAGCGCCTCGGAGGCCTCGGGACTGGCGGTCAGCGCAATCACGCGGCAGCGGCGCAGCTGGTTTTCGGCTTCCCGCCGACGCAGACGCCGGATGAACTCGAAGCCGTCCATGATCGGCATGCGGCCGTCGGTGATGATGAGATCAAAGGACTCGACCAGGCAACGCGCCCAGGCCTCCTGTCCATCGCCGGCCAGCGAGATGCCCTGGCCCAGCGCGGTGAGCTGGCTCTTGAGCAGCTCGCGATTGAACATATAGTCTTCCACGGCCAGGATTCTGAGTTCAGGCTCGGCCGGGACTTCGGGCTGGGGCCCGGTGCCTGTATCGGCCTTTGCACGCAGCTCCAGGGGCGCGGGCATGAGCCGGGGCAATACTTCTTCGGCCGACGGCCTGTCGTCCGGCTCCACCAGCGGCAGGCTCAACCTGACCGTGAAGCGTGAGCCCCGGCCCGGCACGCTCTCCAGGGTGATGGTCCCCCCCATGTGCTCCAGCAGGCGGCGCGTGATGCTCAGGCCCAGGCCGCTGCCGAAGGCCTGGTCCTGATGGGCGCCCGGCACCTGCGAAAAGGGCTTGAACAGCCGGGCCTGGTCCTGCGGGGCAATGCCGATGCCGGTGTCCTCCACCTCCATCTGCAGCAGCAGGCGGTCATGGCGGCGGGTGCCTTGCGCGCGCAGGGTGACGCTGCCGCGTTCGGTGAATTTGATGGCATTGCTCAGCAGGTTGAACAGCACCTGCTTGAGGTGCAGCGGGTCGGCCGTCACGCTGTGGTCCACGCCCTTGCCAACCTGGGTGCGCAGCGACAGCCGCTTGCCGTGCGCCAGGCCCTGCAGCAGCGGGGCCATGTCTTCGATCAGAGGCCGCAGCGCCACGGGCTGGGGCGTGGAGTCGATGTGGCCCGACTCGATGCGGTGCAGGTCCAGCACATTGCCCAGCAGCAGGAGCATGCCCTGTGAGGCCTTGTGGGCCGCGGCCAGCGTATCGCGGTGGGGCAGGCCGAGTTTTTCGCGGTCCTGCGCCAGCTCCAGCAGGCCGATGATGGCGCTCAGCGGCGTGCGTATCTCGTGGCTGGTGGTGGACAGGAACAGGCTTTTGGCCCGGTTGGCGGCCTCGGCGCGCCGCTCGGCACGGCGCGTCCTGCGCATCTGGCGGCTCAGGTAAAAGCCCCAGACCAGGGAGGTGGCCGTGGCCAGCGCCAGCGCTGCCAGCAGCAGCAGCAGGCGCTGGCGGTGCTCGCGCCAAAAGCGCGTGCCGCTGCCGCTATCGCGCGGCGCCCACAGGCGCACGATTTCGGCCATTTCTTCGGGTGAAATGGACAGCTGGGCCTTCTCCAGAATGCTCAGAAGCTCGGGCTCGGCGGCATGCACGGCCAGGCTCACGGGGCGGGTGTAGTCCTCCAGGATGCCGGTGAGCTGCAACTGGTTGCCCAATTGCTGGGCGTTGGCATAGCGCGCTGCGTAGTCGTTGCCGACGAAGGCATCGCTGTCATCGGCCGCCACGCTGGCCAGGGCCTGGGCCAGGTCGGGATACAGCTGCAGCCGTATGCGCGGATGCTCGCGGCGCACCGTGTCTTCCAGGAAGAAGCCAGCCACCATGGCCACGCGCTTGCCCTCCAGTCCCTGCAGGTGGTGTATGCCCTTGTCACGCTGTGTGCCCGCGTTCGCCTCGGGCCGGGCCAGCACCACCACCGCGCTGCGCAGGTAGGGCGGCAGCAGCTTGATATCGGGCGATGCAATCGGCGGCGAGGTGTAGACGGGGGTGAGCAGGGCCTTGCCCGAGCCCAGAATGGCCTCGAGTTCGGTGTAGTTGCGTGCGGTCACGTAGTCGAACTGCAGGCCGGCGCGGTGGCTGATCAGGTCCAGGTAGTCGGGTCCTATGCCCTCGGCCTGGCGGTCGGCATTCAGCTTTCCCAGCGATCCCAGCGAGCTGTTGAGCACCACGGGAATGCGGGGATGGGCATCCAGCCACTGCTTTTCCGAGGGTGTCAGGGCCACGCGGTCGCTTCCCAGCAGCGGACGGCGGCTGCCGCTCCAGCTGTGCAGAATGTCGTCGCCATGCTGCAAGGTGATGGCGGGCAGGGCCTGGTCCAGATAGGCCTTCAACTGCGTATCGTCATGCCGCACCAGCATGCCGAAGCCCCGGCTCTCTATGGGGGCAAAGCCCTGCACGCGCAGATTGAGCAGGTAGTTGGCCTGGATCAGGTAGTGCACCGTGACCGTGTCGCCGACGAAGCCATCGATCTCGCCCAGGCTCAGCGCCTCCAGCGCGCGGCGGGGTGTTTCATAGGTCAGCAGCTCGCTGAGAGGATAGGCGGCCGCAACCTGGGAGCGCAACAGCTGGTCGGGCGTCATGGCCAGCCGCGCGCCCCGGCGCTCCGCGTCGAAGGGCGCATGCGAGAGCGACACCAGCACGGGCTGGCTGGGCAGGTAGGGCACGCTCAGGGCCAGGTCGGCGCGTTCGGCCTCCAGCTCGGTGCCCTCGCAGGCCAGGTCGATCTCGCCGCGCCGCAGCGCATCGAGCACGGCCACGCGCGATCCATAGGTCTTGAAGCGCACCGGCGCGGGAAACAGCAGTCCCAGGTGGTCGGCCGTGATGCCCTGGAAGCGCTCGCCATCGATCATTTCCAGGGGAGGATGGTCGGGCAGGGAAATGCCCACGGTCAGCGGCCCGCGCGCCTGCAGCCACTGGCGGTGCGCGGGCGTGAGCCAGGGTTTTGCACCGGCCGTGACGCGCGTGGCCAGCACCATTTCGGCGCCTGCAGCCAGGCCGGGCATGAGCAGGGCCATGCCAAGCGCGCAGCCGGCCAGCAGCGGCGACCACGTGCGCCGCCATGCGGACAGCCGTATCTGCGCAGCTGTGGAAGTGAAATTAAGGCCTGGTGTTTTCATGGAATCCCCCGATGGCGCTACCGCCGCCTGGCGGAGCTGACGGTCTGCCAAAACGGTCTAAACGCCGTTTCGGCAGCCAACAGGGGATTTTTAATGAAAACTAATGACTTTTATGAATCGATAGATTTTTGATTGCAGCAATCTCGCACTCAGGCGGCTGCAACCGCAGCGGTGAGCTGCGTCTGAGGTTCGGCCATTGCCCGTACGCCATGGACCACATCGCCAACGACGATGACGCTGGGGCTGCCCAGGCCCGTGTCGGCAATGCACTCCACCAGCGCGCCCAGCGTGGTCAGCGCGTGGCGCTGCTGTGGCAGGCTGGCGTGCTGGATCACGGCCACGGGCGTGGCTGCGGGCAGGCCATTGAGCAGCTCGGCGCGGATGTGCTCCACGCTGCTCACGCCCATGTAGATCACCAGGGTGAGCCGCGCATCGCGCGCGGTGGCGGCCAGCTGGCGCCAGTCGGTGCCGCTGTCGCCGGGCTTGGCGTGGCCCGTGATGAAGACCACGCCGTGCGCGCGGTCGCGGTGCGTGAGCGGGGCGCCCAGGCTGGTGAGCCCGGCCAGGCCAGCGGTGATGCCGTTGATGACCTGGACCTCGACGCCCGCTTCGCGCAGGTGCTCCACCTCTTCGCCGCCGCGCCCGAAGATGAAGGGGTCGCCGCCCTTCAGGCGCACCACGGTCTCGCCCTCCTGCACGGCGCTCAGCATGAGCTTTTCGATGAAGGCCTGGGGCGTGCTCTTGCAGCCGCCGCGCTTGCCCACGTAGACGATGCGCGCCGTGGGCGCGGCATGGGCCACGATGGCGTCGCTGACCAGGTCATCGACCAGCAGCACGGTGGCGGCCTGTATGGCCTTGAGGGCCTTGATGGTCAGCAGCTCCGGGTCGCCGGGGCCGGCGCCGACCAGGGTGCAGGTGCCGCGCCGGGCGGTGTTCGCGGGGGTGTGGGACGGGGTCGTCATGGCGGGGCTCCGTTTTTTCTGGGGTATTCAGCGAATCTGATCGGCAAGGTGGACGATGTGTTCCACCTGGCGTGTGAGCGCGGGCGGCACGGGCAGCCGGCCCGCGAGCACGTCTTCGGTGTAGCGCGCCGTGGTGTCCACGTCGATCTCGGCGGGCAGGCCCGGCACGTCGGAGGCGGTGCCGCTTTGCTGCTCGGCCAGCAGCTGGTGGGCGCCTGCCACAAAGCCGTCGTAGCGCGGCAGCCGGCGCGGGTCGGCCGCGACCTCGCCTTCCAGCCCGCGCGAGAGCAGGACATTCATGCCCAGCGTCCCGAAGGTGCCGTGCAGCATGGGCAGGTACTCGGGATGGGTGTAGGCCGTCACCAGCAGGCAGGGGCCGTCGCAGGGCGCCAGCAGCTTGACCACGCTGTGGCCCGGGTTGCGCAGGCCGATGACCTCGCGCACGGACAGCAGGCGCGCCAGGGCCGGGTGCAGATGTTCGGTATGGGTATGGGCCACCTGGCCGCCGGCCAGGGCCTGGGGAGATGGCAGCGGCGCAATGCCCAGGGCCTGCAGCACATCGCTGGCCAGGATGCGGCGCGCCTCGGTGCGCATGCCGTGCAGCAGCACGGGCAGGCCTTCGCGTGCCAGCAGCATGGCCAGCAGGGGCGTGAGCACGGGCAGGCGGCGCGCGCCGTTGTAGCTGGGCAGCACGATCACGGGGCGGCCATTGGCCGAGGCGGGAAAACGGGCGACGCGCGCATGCACGGCGTCCAGGAAGCCGCTCATCTCCTCGACGGTCTCGCCCTTGATGCGCATGGCGATGCAAAAGGCCCCGATCTCCAGGTCGCTGACGCCGCCGTCCAGCACCTGGCCGAACAGGTCGGCCGCCTGCGGGCGCTCCAGCGCCTTGGCTCCGCGTGCGCCGCGGCCTATTTCCTTGATGTATTGGCTGATGCCCATGGCGTTGCAATCGTGGGTGGAATCCTGTGGGGGCATATTTTCCCGCAGGTTTCATTACTTTTCGCTATATATGCAAACCCGTTGTTCAATCGCCTCTTTCATGCGGTCTCCTGGCTCTTCGCCAGGGGTATGTGGCGCACCAGGCGCTTGAGCTCGGGCAGGCAGGAGCCGCAATTGGTGCCGCAGCGCAACTGGCCCTGCAGCGCGGCCAGGCGAGCGTCGTCGCTGCCCTCGCAGCGCGCAAGCGCGCCTGCGATGGCGGTCTCGTCCACATCGAAGCAGGTACAGACCTGGCGCGCACGCGGCTGGATGGCCAGCGGCGCCGAGCCCGAGGGCATGAGCAGCAGGCGGCCGTAGTCCTGTGCCGGCATCTGGTCCTGCAGCAGGGTGGACAGCCAGCTGCCCGCGCGCGTGTCGCCCGCCAGCAGCAGGGCCTCGACCGTGGTGGACAGGCTGTGGCGGTCCAGCCGCAGCGCGCGGCTGTGCTGGCGGCGGCGGTCGGTGTAGCGCAGGGTGTCGGCGGCATCCAGGCCCAGCAGGGATTCGATCCGTGCGAGGACGGCCTCGCCCGGCCCCTCATGCGCGGCGGCGCGCAGCAGCACGCCGTGCCGGGCCCGGGCGGCGTCCTGCAGCGGGACGGCATTGCCGAAGGGCACGCAGCTGGCAAAGCCGAAGTGCGGCATGAGGGCGGACAACTGCTCGCGCACGGCCAGCACCCGGTCCTCGGGCAGCCAGGCCATGGCCAGCAGGGTCCAGGGCAGTTCGGCCTTTTGCAGCTTCACGGCCGTGTGCTTGAGTTCGGGCTGCTTGGAGCCGGGGCACAAGGCCGGTGTGGTCAGGGCATTGACGCCGCCCATTGAAGTGCCGCCCATTGAAGTGCCGCCCAGGTACTCGCCGCCCCAGTGCATGGCCATGAAGAGCTGGGAGGGCGTCAGCGTGTCATCGGGCTGTACCGGCACCAGCAGGGCGCCACGCCGGCTGCTCATCTGCACCAGGTCGCCCGCGCGCAGGCCGCGCTCGGCCATGTCCCGCGGGTGCATTTGCAGGCAGGGCTCGGCCGCATGGCCGAACAAACGGCCCAGCTGGCCCGTGCGGCTCATGCCGTGCCACTGGTCGCGCAGCCGGCCCGTGGTCAGGCTGAAGGGATAGTGCGCATCGGGCGGCTCGGCCAGCGGCTGCCAGGGCAGCAGGGCAAAGCGTGCGCGGCCATCGGGGGTGGGAAAGCGGCCGTCTTCGTAGAGCCGTGCGCGGCCTTGGGCTGCGCCTTCGGGCAGCGGCCATTGCTGGGGGCCTTGCGCGTCCAGCAGATCCCAGGACAGGCCGGTGATGTCCAGGTCACGCCCGCGCGTGCTCTCGCGGTGCTCGTTCCAGATGGCCTGGGCGCCGGCAGCGGCGTCTTCGGTGTCGTAGGGAAAGAGGCTGGGCCGGCCCGGGCGCAGCCGTGCCTCCATGCGCCGCGCGCAGTCCACGGCAATGCGCCAGTCATGGCGCGCGGCGCCGGGTGCGGCCACGGCGGGGCGCACGCGCGAGATGCGCCTTTCGCTGTTGGTCACCGTGCCGATCTTCTCGCCCCAGGTGGTGGCAGGCAGCAGCAGGTCGGCGTAGGCGCAGGTGGCGGTGGTGGCAAAGGCCTCCTGCACGATGACGAATTCGGCCCGCTGCAGCGCGCGCCGCACCAGGGCCTGGTCGGGCATGCTTTGCGCAGGGTTGGTGCAGGCTATCCACAGCGCGCGGATCTCGCCCTCGGCGGCGGCCTCGAACATCTCCACGGCGGTCTTGCCGGGGCGGGGCGGCACGGCGTCCACGCCCCACAGTGCGGCCACTTCGGCGCGGTGGGCCGGGTTGGCCAGGTCGCGGTGGGCCGACAGCAGATTGGCCAGCCCCCCCACCTCGCGCCCGCCCATGGCATTGGGCTGGCCCGTGAGCGAGAACGGCCCCGCGCCCGCGCGCCCGATCTGGCCCGTGGCCAGGTGCAGGCCGATCAGCGCGGCGTTCTTGGCCGTGCCGTTGCTGCTCTGGTTCAGGCCCTGGCAGTACAGGCTCAGCGTGGCGCCACGGGCGGCGCCGTCGCGTGCATCCCCGCCCAGCGCAAACCATTGCGCGGCCTGGAACAGATCGTGCCGGGGCAGGCCGCAGAGCTCGCCCACGCGCTCGGGCGTGGCCTCGCGCACCAGGGCCTGAAGGTCGGCAAAGCCGCTGGTGTGGCGTGCGATGTAGGCCTGGTCCAGCCAGCCTTCCAGTTCCATGATGTGCAGCATGCCGTGGAACAGCAGGGTGTCGCTGCCGGGGCGCAGCGGCAGGAAGAGGTCGGCCATGCCGGCCGTGTCGGTGCGGCGCGGGTCGGCCACGATGATCTTCATCTGCGGCCGCGCGGCACGCGCCTGCTCGATGCGCCGCGTGAGCACGGGATGCGCCCAGGCCGCGTTGCTGCCCGCGATGAAAAGGCAGTCCGCATGATCCACATCCTCGTAGCAGGCCGGTGGCGCGTCGGCGCCCAGCGTGAGCTTGTAGCCGGCCACGGCGCTGCTCATGCAAAGGCGCGAATTGGTGTCGATGTTGTTGGTGCCGATCAGGCCCTTGGCCAGCTTGTTGAAGACGTAGTAGTCCTCGGTCAGCAACTGGCCGCTCACATACAGGCCCACGGCGTCGGGGCCGTGCTCCTGCACGATGGAGGCCAGCCTGCCGGCGGCCAGGTCCAGTGCGGCATCCCAGTCCACATCCTGGGGCGCCGCGCCGCGCGTGGCACGCAGCGCGGGCTGCAGCAGCCGCGTCTGCTGTGCCAGGGCGGGCGAGGCCGTCAGGTGCAGGGTGCTGCCCTTGGTGCACAGGCGGCCGTGGTTGGCGGGGTGCGCCGGATCGCCACGCACGCCCGTGATGCGCGCACCATCGCTTTCGATGAGGACGCCGCAGCCTACGCCGCAATAGGGGCAGGTGGATCGGGTTTCTTGCATGGTGGGCCTGGGGTGGATGAGGGAGGGTCAGGGCACGGGCGCCGTCACGCGCCGCTGGCCGGGTCGGCCTGGCTGGCCTGGCTGGCTTGACTTTCGCCGAACATGAGGCGGTCGCGCAGTTCCTGCACTGCCACGCCATCGCGCAACAGGCGGAAGTACCAGCCACCGTCCTCGGTGTCGCCGTACAGGCAGGCGCCGACCAGCCTGTCACCGCGCAGCACAAGCTTGCGGTACACGCCCGCGCCGGGGTCGCTGAGCACGATTTCCTCCGTGCCCTCGTCGCCGCGGAAGTCGCCCGCGCTGAACAGATGGATGCCCGTGACCTTGAGCTTGGCCGAGGTCTGCGAGCCCGGATAGCGGCCGATGCCCATCTCCGCCAGGTGGTTGGCCAGCACCTTGCCCTGCTCGAACAGCGGCGCCACCAGCCCGTAGGCCACGCCCCGGTGCGCCGCGCACTCGCCCACGGCGTAGATGCGCGGGTCGGTCACGGTCTGCAGCGTGTCGCTGACCACGATGCCGCGCTGCACGTGCAGGTGCATCTGCTCGGCCAGCGTGGTCTCGGGCCGGATGCCCACGGCCATGACCACCAGCGAGGCCGGTGCCTCGCGCCCGTCCTGCAGGTGCACGCAGGCCACGCGGCCCTGGCCGTCGCCCGTCAGCGCCCGGGTCTGGGCCTGCATCAGAAAGCGCATGCCGCGCTCGGCCAGCGAGGCCTGCAGCAAGGCGGCGGCGGTCTCGTCCAGCTGGCGGTCCAGCAGGCGTTCGCCCGCATGCACCACGGTAACGTCCATGCCGCGCTTCATGAGTCCGTTGGCGGCCTCCAAGCCCAGCAGGCCGCCGCCGATGACCACGGCATGGCGGTGGCTGGCGGCCGCCGCGATCATGGCCTGGGTGTCGGCAATGTCGCGGTAGCCCAGCACGCCTTCCAGCTCGCGCCCGGGCACGGGCAGCATGAAGGGGAGCGAGCCCGTGGCCAGGATCAGCCGGTCGTACTCGGCGCTCACCGGCTGTCCGGCCGCGTCCACGGCGTGCACCACGCGGCGCGCCCGGTCGACTGCGTGCACGCGGCAGCCCGCATGCAGGGTAATGCCGTGCTGCGCATACCAGGACCAGTCGTTGAGGATGATCTCGTCCAGCCGCTGCTCGCCCGCCAGCACGGGCGACAGCATGATGCGGTTGTAGTTGGGGTGGGGCTCGGCCCCGAATACCGTGATCTCGTAGAGGTCGGGCGCGATCTTGAGCAGCTCCTCCAGCGTGCGCACGCCGGCCATGCCGTTGCCCACCATCACCAGCCTGGATTTTTTCATCGTGCCCCCGTTGCGGTTCGGAAAACAAAAAAGGCGTCCCCACGCTGCGCGGCCGATGGCTGCGCGCGGGGTGACGCCTTTGTCCCGGGCCGTGGCACGTCGTTGCGCCTGGCCCTGCGGCCCTTCATGGCCACGCCCGGGATTTAGCAAGCTGCGTGCCAGGCCTGCTGCCCTGTGGCGACTGATCGCCCGGGGACGGGATCCCGCGCGGCCGTGCCAGGCTGGTGCGCCGCATGCATCAAAGCGGTGCGCGTGCTATCGATACGGTCCTATCAGATGTCTGAATCCAATGGAGATTTTGTTTTTATTTGTTTCAAATGTGGCGGTTCGGGGTAAAAACTGTGAACTCCGGCCAGCGGCTCGCTGGGCCGGATGGGGCACGCAGGATTTTTCTTCTTCAAGGGAGGATGCCTATGAGAGTGAATCTGCCGGTCAGTACGCGCGAGTACTCGTTTCCCAAGGGCCAGACCCTGGTCTCCACCACGGACCTGAAGGGCCGCATCCTCTACTGCAACCCGATGTTCATCGAGGTCAGCGGCTACGAGCGCGAAGACCTGCTGGGCCAGCCCCACAACATGATCCGCCACCCCGACATGCCCGAGGAAGCCTTCCGCGACATGTGGGAGACCATCTCGGCGGGCCTGCCCTGGTCCGCCCCCGTGAAGAACCGGCGCAAGAACGGCGACTTCTACTGGGTCATGGCCAATGTCACCCCGCTGATGGATGGCGACAGGCCCTCGGGCTACATGTCGGTGCGCACCGAGGCCACGCGCGAGCAGACCGATGCGGCCGAGCGCCTCTACGCCACCATGCGCGCCGAGAAGGACGCCGGGCGCCGGGTCCACGTGCTGCGTGCCGGCCACCTGCTGCGCAACAACCTGCGCGGCCGCCTGGCCAACGCATTGAGCCTGGGCCTGGCCGGCAAGCTGGTGCTGATCTTCTTCATGGTGGTGGCGGCGGCCTTTGGCGCGGCGCTGGCCGGTGGGCATACGCTGGACGCATGGTCTGCGCTGGCCTGGCTGGCGGTCTGCATCTTCACGGGCCTGGCCGGGGCCTGGGCCTACCGGCTGACCGTGGCGCCGCTGGCGCAGATGGTGCTGCTGGCCAACCGCCTGGCGGCCGGCGACCTGACGCAGACCATACGCATCACGCGCAAGGACGTGGTGGGCGATCTGCAGAAGGCGCTGAGCCAGCTCAACGTGAACCTGCTGTCCATCGTGCGCGATGCGCGCGAGGAAAGCGACAAGATGCAGATCTCCAGCCGGGAAATCGCGCAGGGCAACCATGACCTGTCCGCGCGCACCGAAACCCAGGCGGGCAACCTGCAGCAGACGGCGGCCTCCATGGAGGAGATCACGGGCACCGTCAAGCACACGGCCGACTCGGCCCGCCAGGCCACGGACCTGGCCGCCCAGGCCAGCGAGGTGGCCGAACGCAGCAGCGGCGCCGTCGATGGCGTGGCCGCCACCATGAAGCAGATCCAGGCCGCGTCGGGGCGCATCGGCGAGATCACGCAGCTCATCGACTCCATCGCCTTCCAGACCAATATCCTGGCGCTGAACGCTGCGGTGGAGGCCGCGCGCGCGGGCGACCAGGGCCGGGGCTTTGCGGTCGTGGCGGCCGAGGTGCGCAGCCTCTCGCAGCGCACGCTGGCGGCGGCCAAGGAGATCCGCGAGCTCATCGACGACTCCGCCGCCAAGGTGCTGGACGGCAACCAGAGGACCGAGGTGGCGCAGAAGACCATGATCGAATCGCTGGATCTGGTGCGGCGCGTGAGCCTGCTGATCGGCGAGATCCACAGTGCCTCCAGCGAGCAGCTCAGCGGCATCTCGCAGGTCAACGCGGCCGTGGCGCATCTGGACAGCATCACGCAGCAGAACGCGGCCCTGGTCGAGCAGAACGCGGCATCGGCCATGGCCTTGCAGGCCCAGGCGCAGACCGTGTCGGAAACCGTGCAGGTGTTCCGGCTGGACGCCACGGGCCGCTCGCCTGCCGCAGCGGGCGATGCCGTGGCCCTGCGCCGGTCCATGAAGGCCCAGGCACAGAGCCAGGCACGCAGCCAGGCACGCAGCCAGGTGCAGAGCCCGCCACAGATGCGGCAGGCGCGCGCGCAGCCGCAGAGGGTGCTGACCACGACCTGACCCCTGCGGGGTCCTGCGGCCGCTGGAAAACATCGTTGACACTTGGACGCGGCGCCGTCATGTGCGCTGCGCCGGCTTGCGCATACCATGTGGCTTTGCGTTGACCGGGCGACCGGATGAAGGAACGACCATGAACTCCAGCTCTTCCCTGGCCGCCGAACTGATGGCCCAACTGCAGGGCGCGCCCATGCAGCAGATGGCTGACCAGATCGGCGCCAGCCCCGCCCAGACCGAAAGCGCCGTGGGCGCGGCCCTGCCCGTGCTGCTGGCCTCGCTGGGCCGCAATGCGGCCGATCCGCAGGGCGCGGCCAATCTCTTCGGCGCGCTGCAGCGCGACCATGGCGCGGCCAGCGGCGGTGCCGGTGGCCTGGACCTCGGCGGCCTGCTGGGCTCGCTGCTGGGCGGCGGCGCAGGCGCTGGCAGCAATGCAGGTGGCGGGCTCGATGGCGCGGCCATCCTCGGCCACATCCTGGGCGGCAACCAGCAGCGCGCGCAGGACGGACTGGGCCAGGCCACGGGCCTGGGCAGCGGCGGCGCGGCCCAGCTGCTGCAGCTGCTGGCCCCCATCGTCATGTCCTTTCTTGCACAGCGCGTGAGCGCAGGCGGCATGGATGCCGGCGGCCTGGGCCAGGTGCTGGGCCGCGAGCATGCGCAGGCGCAGCAGCAGGGCGGCCTGGGTGGTGGTTTGCTGGGCAGCCTGCTCGATCAGGATGGCGACGGCCAGGTAGGTCTCAGCGATCTGATGAAGATTGGTGGCAGCCTGCTGGGCGGCCGCCGCTGAAGGGCCGCATTCACTGAATCGGGCAGGGCCGGTGCGTGTGCATACACGCGCTGGCCCTGTTGCTTTTTAGGCGCAGTTCGGATGACACTAGAACCGAATTGGCGAACGACTGAAAGGCACCCATGACAGCAGTTGCAGACATTCTCAAGTCCAAGGCCAGCGGCGCGGTGTACAGCATCGCGCCTACCGATTCCGTGCTCGACGCGCTGCGGCTCATGGCCGACAAGGGCATTGGCGCCCTGCTCGTGATGGAGGGCAGCGAGATCGCAGGCATCGTCACCGAGCGCGACTACGCGCGCAAGATCGCGCTGCTGGGGCGCACCTCGGGCGCCACCCTGGTGCGCGACGTGATGACGCGCGACGTGCTCTTCGTCGGCCCCACCCAGACCACGCAGGAATGCATGGCGGTGATGACCGAGAACCGGCTGCGCCACCTGCCCGTGGTGGACGAGGGCGGCAAGCTGCTGGGCCTGATCTCCATCGGAGACCTGGTCAAGGACATCATCTCCGAGCAGAAGTTCATCATCGAGCAGCTGGAGCACTACATCTCGGGCCGGCACTGAACCGGGGCTCGGCCGGCCCGCTCTGTGCAGGGCCTGGAAGGCGGCAGGACCGGCGAAGGTTCAGGCCGCCTTTTCCACATGCCCCTGGCGTGTGTAGAGGAAGTCGATCACCGCCTTGCGGCACTCGCGGTAGCGGTCGTCCTCGGCCAGTGCCACGCGGTTGCGCGGCCGGGCGATGCCGACTTCCAGCACCTCGCCGATGGTGGCTGCCGGGCCGTTGGTCATCATCACGATCTTGTCGGACAGCAGCACGGCCTCGTCCACATCGTGGGTGACCATGACCACGGTGCTTTGCGTGCGCGCCACGATCTCCAGCAGCTCGTCCTGCAGCTTGGCGCGCGTGAGCGCATCGAGCGCGCCGAAGGGCTCGTCCATCAGCAGCACCTGCGGCTCCATCGACAGCGCGCGCGCAATGCCCACGCGCTGCTTCATGCCGCCCGAGATTTCACCGGGCCGCTTGTGCGCGGCATGGGCCAGGCCCACCAGCTCCAGCGCGGCCAGGGTGCGTGCCTTGAGCTGGGCGCGGCTTTCCGTGCGGCCATAGACGCGCTCCACGGCCAGGTGGATATTGCCCTCGCAGGTCAGCCAGGGCAGCAGCGAGTGGTTCTGGAAGACCACGGCGCGCTCGGGCCCGGGGCCCTTGATCTCCTTGTTGGCGCACAGCAGCACGCCCGTGGTGGGCGTGGTCAGGCCCGCGATCAGGTTCAGCAGGGTGGACTTGCCGCAGCCCGAGTGGCCGATCAGCGAGACGAATTCGCCCCGCGCAATGGTCAGGTCGATATTGCGCAGCGCCGGAAACAGGCCCTTGGCGGTCTTGAAGCTCTGCTCCACGCCCTGGACCTCGATGAACTTGGACGATGCATTCATGCCTTCACCTCTTCGAACGTAAATGCCGTTGCCAGCTTGACCAGGGCCATCTCCAGCAGCAGGCCCACGATGCCGATCACGAAGATCGCGATGATGATGTTCTTGACGTTGAGGTTGTTCCACTCGTCCCAGACCCAGAAGCCGATGCCCACGCCGCCGGTGAGCATCTCGGCCGCGACGATGACCAGCCAGGCCGTGCCCACGGCCAGGCGCACGCCGGTCAGCATGTAGGGCAGCACGGCGGGGAACAGGATGGTGGTGGCGATCTTCCATTCGCTGAGGTTGAGCACGCGCGCCACGTTCATGTAGTCCTGGGGCACGCGCTGCACGCCCACGGCGGTGTTGATGAGCATGGGCCAGATCGAGCAGATGAAGATGGTCCAGATGGCCGCCGGGTTGGCGCCCTTGAAGACCAGCAGGCCGATGGGCAGCCAGGCCAGCGGCGACACCGGGCGCAGCAGGCTGATCAGCGGGTTGAACATGCGCGACAGGAAGTTGAAGCGCCCGATCACGAAGCCGGCCGGAATGCCGACCAGCGCCGCCAGGCCAAAGCCCACGGCCACGCGCTGCAGCGAGGCCAGCACATTCCAGCCCACGCCCTGGTCATTGGGGCCGTTGCGGTAGAACGGGTCGCTGAAAATCTCCACCGCCTGCTGCCAGGTCGCCAATGGCCCCGGAATGCTCTGGCCCGAGCCTGCAGCCACCAGGGACCACACGCCCACCAGCAAACCGAGGCCGCACAGCGGCGGCAGCACGGCCAGCCAGAAGGCACGCGAGAGCGCTGCCCAGTCGCGCGGGGCGGCGGGTGCCCGGGCCTGGGTGGCCGGCGCGGCTGGAGCGGCGGGCCCTGAGACCTGCGCGGAGATCGGTGTGGAAGCGGCTGCCGGCGCGGCAGCGGATTCGGCCGGGAAGTGGAAGACGGCGCTGACCATGGTGTGTTCCTCTGTGGGGTGGGGCTTCAAAGGGGATCTCTCAGGCCTTGATGGCAAAGCTGTCTGCGTACTTGCGCGGATCCTTGCCGTCCCAGACCGTGCCATCCATGAGCTTGCTGCTGCGCATCTCCGCCTTGGGCAGAGGGGCCTTGGCGGCGGTGGCGGCCTGCTGGTAGATGTCCAGGCGGTTGATGGAGCGGGCCACGCCCAGGTAGTCGGGGTGGTCCTTGAGCAGGCCCCAGCGCTTGTGCTGGGTCAGGAACCACATGCCGTCGGACAGGTAGGGGTAGCCCACGCTGCCGTCGCCGTAGAACTTCATGTGGTTGGGGTCGTCCCAGGTCTTGCCCATGCCGTCCTGGTAGCGGCCCAGGATGCGCTGGTTGATGGCATCCACGCCGGTGTTCACATAGGCCTTGCCGGCGATGGTCTCGGCCATGCGGGTCTTGTTGGCCAGGCTCTCGTCGATCCAGCGGCTGGCCTCGATGATGGCCGCCGTCACGGCGCGTGCCGTGTTGGGGTTCTGGCGTGCGAACTCGGCCGTGGTGCCCAGCACCTTTTCGGGGTGGTCCTGCCAGATGGACTGGGTGGTGGCGGCCGTGACGCCGATGCCGTCCATGATGGCGCGGTGGTTCCAGGGCTCGCCCACGCAAAAGCCGTCCATGTTGCCCACGCGCATATTGGCCACCATCTGCGGCGGCGGCACGGTGATGACCTTGGCATCCTTGAGCGGGTGGATGCCGTTGGCCGCCAGCCAGTAGTACAGCCACATGGCATGCGTGCCCGTGGGAAAGGTCTGGGCAAAGGTGTATTCGCGCTTTTCGCTGGCCATCAGCTTGGCCAGGCCCGCGCCATTGACAGCCCCCTTGTCGGCCAGCTTCTTCGACAGCGATATGGCCTGGCCGTTGTGGTTGAGCGTCATCAGCACGGCCATGTCCTTCTTGGCGCCGCCCACGCCCAGGTGCACGCCGTAGACCAGGCCGTAGAGCACGTGGGCAAAGTCCAGCTCGCCGTTGACCAGCTTGTCGCGCACGCTGGCCCAGCTCGCTTCCTTGGAGGGAATGATCTTGACGCCGTACTTCTGATCGATCCCCAGCACCGAAGCCATGACCACGCTGGCGCAGTCGGTCAGCGGGATGAAGCCGATGCGCACCTCTTTCTTCTCTGGCGCATCCGAGCCGGCCGCCCAGGCGCCATGGTGGCCCAGCTGGGTGTAGAGCGCCGCACCGCCTGCCAGCGTGCCGGCCTGGCGCAGAAAGTCGCGCCGGGGCAGGGCCGGGCCGGCGGTGAGAGGGCCTGTGGTGGGCTTGGGGCTTGACGCCATGGCGGAACTCCTTCGATCGTCGGGAATGGAACACTTGCAAACGGGCCCTGCTCCAAGCAAAACGGCGTCCTCTCCAGCCGCGCTGCGCGGGGAGAGTGACGCCGTTGTCCTGGGGCCTTGAATCAAGACCGGGGTCCCGGCCGCCTTTGGCCGGGAGTTGCCAAAGTCAATGCAGAAAGCGTGCCAGGCCGTGTTCACAGGGGGCCATGCCGTCCATCGGCCTTGCAGTCGTCGCCGGGCCACCTTCTGGTGCGTTCCATGGCACCAAGTCGGTGCTGCACTGCAGCATGGCTCGCACCGGCCCGGCGTTCAAGGCGCGGGTGGCAGGAGATCGGCCATGGAAAGCACGGCCTGCGCCACATCGGCCAGGCGGCGGTTCTGGTTCATGGCGGTCTGGCGCAGCAGCTTGTGGGCCTCGCCTTCGCTGAGCTGGCGCCGCGCCATCAGCAGGCCCTTGGCGCGTTCCAGCAGCTTGCGCTCCGTGAGCGTGGCGCGCACGGTCTCCAGCTCGGCCTGCATGGCCTGCAGGCGCTGCGACTGGTCCTGCACCAGGTCCATCACGGAACGGTCCAATTGCGGCCCCAGCCGTGCGGCCGGCGGCTGCAGCTCGCCCGGCGCCAGCGTGGCCGAGACCGGCGTGGTCGCCAAGGCCTGCGGCGCCTGCAGCAGCGTCTGCAGGGCGGCGCGGGCATCGGCAATGCGGTGCTGGCATTGCTGCTGCAGCTCGGCCGTCAGGCGGGCCTCGACGGTCTGCAGCGCGTCCATGCGCTGCGAGCAGCTGTCGAACCAGGGCTCGGCCATCTCCACGGACAAAGGCGCGCCCGCCGTGGCCGTGCAGCCCACGCGGCGCAGCCGCTCGATCACGGCCAGCGTGGCGTCGGCCGCGCTGCTTTCTTGCCACAGGGCCAGGGAATGGGGCGGCGCGAACTCCGCAAAGACCTGAAAGCAGCGCTCCTGCGAGGCGATCAGGTGCAGCCAGTGCTGCTGGCGCGGCGCATCGCTCACGCCCGCGCCGAACGCAGCCACGCCCGTGGCGCGCTCCTGGCCCGCGAATTCCTTTCCCTGCATGAAATTGAACAAGGCCACCAGCAGGCGCGAGATGCCGGGCTCGGGTGCGCTGTCCGCCGCCTCGAAGACCACGGCCAGCAGGCCGGCCACCAGATCGATGTAGAGGGCCGTGGCCGCCTCCGGCGACAGCGTGCGGCTGGCAACGCGCTCGCGCAGCGCGGGCAAGGCGTCCAGGCACTGCAGCACATGGGCGATGCGGCTGAACAGCCGCGCGCCGTGGCCGGGGTGGCCGGTGAGTCCCGCACCACCGGGCTGCATGTCCACCCGCTCGAAGCCGTCGCGCGCCGCAGCGGCCATGCGGTCGCACTCGGCCATCTGGGCCAGCCGTGCCGGGCCGCCGCGCGCGCCTGCGCTGGCCAGAAACACGTTGGACAGGCCGCGCTCCTTTTGCAGCGCATGGATGAGGCGGCTGAGCAGATCCACCAGGGCGCTGGTGCGCTGCAGTTGCTCCAGCTCGCCGATTTCGCACTGCCGCGCGGCCACAAGAAAGTTGAGAGCGGTTTTCATGGGGGCTTGGTCCTGTCTGCCTGCCTTGATGCAGTTTGCCTTGGTGCAAGGGACCTGGATGCAATTCCCATGCCGGGGGCGTCGCGCGGTGCTTGCATGGGCACGGGATCGATGATTTGATAGAATTTTTTTAATGATTTGAAATTTTCGATACACAAACTGACGTGTAAGCGTGTCGAATGTTTGCAAAGCGAATGGGGTGGTTTTTCAAGAAAAGCCCCGTTCATCCGGCGCACATGGCAACGCAGACCACGGCATTGGGCTGCGCAATGCGGCAGTGAGGCTGAATCGGCATGAGTTTGAAATATCACGAGAAGATCGGTTTTTCCCCATGCATTCGCTGTTCATGACCGATGGGGTGTCCCGGTGGATACCTGCGCGCTGGCGCGGCCCGGCATTTGCGTGCTGGCTGGCTTCGCTGCTGCCCTGCATGGCGCAGGGTCAGGTGCTTGCGGCTGCCCAGGACGGCGTCGCGTCGGCGCAATTGGCCGATGAGGGCGTCTGGTTCGCTGGATGGCATGCCCTCGGCCCGTGGGGTGCCGGTGCGTTCGTGGCCTTCCTGCTGGTGTGCTCGGTGCTCTACATCCGCATGCGCTGCAAGGCGCAGCGCCTGACGCAGTCGCTCAAGCAGAGCAATGAGAAATTGCTGCGCGCCAATGTGAAGCTCAAGCGCATCGCCTTCCGAGACCCGTTGACCGGTACGGCCAACCGGGCGTTGTTCGAATACCGGCTGGGCCGCACGATTGCGCGCGCCGACAGCTCGGTGGAGCAGCCGGGGCCCTGCGGGCCGGTGCGCGTGGGCCTGCTGTACATCGACCTGGATGGATTCAAGCCCATCAACGATGTGGAAGGCCATGCCGCCGGTGATGCGCTGCTGTGCCAGGTGGCCGTGCGCCTGGGCCATATGACGCGCAAATCGGACACGCTGGCGCGCGTGGGTGGCGACGAGTTCGTGCTGCTGCTCGGCTGCCTGGCTTCGGTGGACGACGCCGTGGCCATGGCAGGCCGCGTGCAGAAGGCCTTGAGCCAGCCGTTCGACCTGCCAGGAAAAGCGGTCTCCATCAGCAGCTCCATCGGCGTGGCCATCTATCCCGACCATGGCAAGAAGGAAAAGCTCATGGCGGCGGCCGATGCCGCCATGTACACGGCCAAGCGTGCCGGCGGGAACACCTACGCCATCTTCAAGGAAAGCATGCGCCAGGGCGTGGCCGCGCAGTTCGACCTGCAGCAGGCCCTGCGCCGCGCCGTGGCCAGCCAGCAGCTGGTGCTGTTCTATCAGCCCAAGATCGATACCCGCACGGGCCGCATCCGCAGCGTGGAGGCGCTGGCGCGCTGGAACCACCCGCAGTTCGGCCTGATCAGTCCCCGCGTGTTCATCCCGCTGGCCGAGCGCTTCGGCCTGATCAGCGAGATCGGCGACTGGGTCATCGACGAGGCCTGCCGCCAGACCGCGCAATGGGCGCGCGAGCGGCGCTTCATGCGGGTGTCCATCAATATCTCGGGCTACCAGCTCTTTCAGACGCGGCTGGCGCAGTTCATCGCCGAGGCGATCGCAAGGCACCACATCCGGCCCGAGCAACTGGTCTTCGAGATCACCGAGTCCGTGGCCATGGAGGACGACAAGACCACCATGGCCGTGATTGCCGAACTCACGGGCATGGGCGTGCAGATCTCCATCGACGACTTCGGCACCGGCTACTCCAGCCTGGCCCTGCTGCGCCAGCTGTGCGCCGACGAGGTGAAGATCGACCGCAGCTTTGTGCGCGACGTGGCCCTCAAGAGCGATGCGCGGGCGGTGGTCGATGCCATCGTGCGCCTGGCCCATGCGCTGGAGCTGCGCGTGGTGGCCGAAGGCGTGACCAACCAGCAGCAGCGCGAAGTGCTGCAGGCCCTGGGCTGCGACGAGCTGCAGGGCTTTTACTTCGCCCGCCCCATGGATGCCCAGGCACTGATCGCCAGCGAAATCTGGACCTCCGACGGCTTCGAGCCCGTGCGGTTCTCGCGCTCTTCCTACATAGACAACCTGTAGCGGAGCGCCGGCCGTGCAACTGCCCGCCTGCCAGGGGCCATTGAGGCCTGTGGCCGTGCGCCGCGCCCGCAGGTTCTACACTTCAGCCCCATGAGTTTGCTGATTCTGGGGATCGAATCCTCCTGCGATGAAACCGGCGTGGCCCTGGTCGAGGCCCCCGATGGCACGGGCGTGCCCACGCTGCTGTCCCATGCGCTGCACAGCCAGATCGACATGCACCGTGCCTACGGCGGCGTGGTGCCCGAGCTGGCCAGCCGCGACCACATCCGCCGCGTGCTGCCGCTGACCGAAAACGTGCTGGGCGAGTCCGGCCGCTCGCTGGACCAGGTCGATGTGATCGCCTTCACGCGCGGCCCCGGCCTTGCCGGCGCGCTGCTGGTAGGCGCGGGCGTGGCCTGCGCCATGGCTGCGGCATTGAACAAGCCCGTGCTGGGCGTGCACCACCTGGAAGGCCATCTGCTGTCGCCCTTCCTGAGCGCCGATCCCCCCGAATTCCCCTTCGTGGCCCTGCTGGTCTCGGGCGGCCACACGCAGCTGATGCGCGTGGATGGCGTGGGCAGCTACGCCATCCTGGGCGAGACCATCGATGACGCGGCCGGCGAGGCCTTCGACAAATCGGCCAAGCTCATGGGCCTGCCCTATCCGGGCGGTCCCGTGCTCTCGCGCCTGGCCGAAGGCGGCGATGCCCAGGCCTTCAAGCTGCCCCGGCCGCTGCTGCATTCGGGCGACTTGGACTTCTCCTTCGCCGGCCTGAAGACGGCCGTGCTGACCCAGGCGAAGAAGCTGGGCGATGACCTTGAGGCGCGCAAGGCCGACCTGGCCGCCAGCACGCAGGCCGCCATCGTCGAGGTGCTGGTCAAGAAGACCCTGGCCGCGCTGCAGCAGACCGGCATGAAGCGCGTGGTCGTGGCCGGCGGCGTGGGTGCCAACCGGCTGCTGCGCTCGCAGCTGGATGCGGCCTGCGCCAAGCGCAAGCTGCGCGTGCACTACCCCGAGCTGCACCTGTGCACCGACAACGGCGCCATGATCGCCATGGCCGCCGCCATGCGCCTGCAGGCGGGCCGGGAAGTGGCCAACCGGCACTACGCCTTCGACGTCAAGCCGCGCTGGCCGCTCGATTCGCTGGCCTGATTCTTCGGCCGCCTCTGCCTTCCCCATCGCCGCGCTGTGCGGCGGGGCACCTGTGATGCGCAGCCTGCGCACAAAAAAAGCCCGGCATGTGCCGGGCTTTGAAAACGGGCTGTCACCTTGCTAAGAGGAGGGAAGAAAGGATTGGTTGACAGCCCGGGTGCACAAACTCGCTGACCGGATTTACTGGATGCTCAGCGTGGTGGCCTTGCTCTGCGGCTCCAGGCGGGCCAGGGACAGCGTGAGCACGCCGTTTTCCAGCTTTGCGCTGCTGGCGGCAGTGTCGATCTCATGGTCCAGCTCCCAGGCGCGCTGCACCTGGCGGGGCGCACCCTCGACGCTGGACAGACGGACCACGGCGCCTTCGATGCTCAGCTGCAGCTGCTCGCGGGACAGGCCGGGCACGTCCAGCTGCAGCGTCGTGGCCTTTTCATCGCGCTGCACCTGCACCGACGAGGGAGAGTGGGCGGCGTTGCCCAGGGTGCCTTGCAGGAAGCGCTGCAGGGCCAGATCGGCGGCTTGGGGGTTGAAGGCGTTGCGGCGGAGAACAGGCGAGAAGATCATGGTGAAGTGGCTCCTATAAACTGCGCGGCTTCATCGAAGTTGTCGCCGCATGGAGCGTAGTTGAGCGGCGTTGAACGCATTTCAAGAGGGAAAAAGCCATGAATAAATTGCGCCGCAAGGTCTTGAAAAGCGGTGCCATGGCGCTATTTGCTGCGCCCGCGCTGGCGGCCCTGGCCGCAAACGAACGCGGACAGCCCGTGCCCCCGCCGCGCGGCGAGCCCATACGGCTGGCGCTGATCGAAAGCCTGTCCGGCCCCTTTGCCAACACGGGCGAGGCCGTGTTCCGCAACCTGCTGTGGGCCACCGAGCGCGTGAATGCGCGCGGCGGTGTGCCACTGCCGGCCGCGCAGGGCGGCGCCCGGCCCCTGGCCATCGAACGCCATGACAGCAAGGGCCAGAACGAGGAGGCGCTGTCCGCGCTGCGCGCAGCCATCGACGGCGGTGCGCGCGTGGTCATGCAGGGCAATTCTTCGGCCGTGGCGGCCGTGCTGGTCGATGCCATTGCCAAGCACAACGAGCGCGATCCGGCCCGGCGCGTGCTGTACCTGAACTACTCGGCCGTCGATCCCGCGCTCACCAACGAGCGCTGCAGCTTCTGGCACTTTCGCTTCGACGCCCATGCCGACATGCGCATGGCCGCGCTGATGCAGGTGCTGCGCGAGGACGCGGCCGTGCGCAGCGCCTACCTGATCGGGCAGGACTACAGCTTTGGCCAGGCCGTGCTGCGCGAGGCACGGCGCCAGCTGGCCGCGCAGCGGCCCGATGTGGCCATCGTGGGCGACGAGCTGCACCCCGTGGGCCGCGTCAAGGACTTTGCGCCCTATGCCGCCAAGATCAAGGCCAGCGGCGCCCAGGCCGTGATCACGGGCAACTGGGGCAACGATCTGATGCTGCTGGTCAAGGCCGCGCGGGAGGCGGGTTTTGACGGCCGCTTCTACACCTTCTACGGCAATGCGCTGGGCGCGCCAGCCGCCCTGGGCGAGGCCGGCGTGGGCAAGGTGCTGGCCGTGGCCGACTGGCTGCCCAACGTGCCGGGCCCCGACAGCCAGGCCTTCTACAAGTCATTCCGCGAGCGCTTTCCCAGGCCAGCCGATGACTATGTGCACATGCGCATGCAGCTGATGATCGAGGCCCTGGCCCAGTCCATGGCGCGTGCGGGCAGCACCGACACGGTGGCCGTGGCGCAGGCGCTGGAAGGCGCCGAGGTGGCGCTGGCCGGGCGCAAGGGCCGCATGCGCGCGGCCGACCACCAGTTCCAGCAGGCGCTGGTGGTCGGCGTCATGGACAGGCAGGGCGCGCCCGGCGTGCCCTTCGATGTGGAGGGCTCGGGCTACGGCTTCCGCGTGGTGCGAGAGATCGAGGCGGCGCGTGCCGAGCAGCCTGCGATGTGCCGCATGCGCCGTCCCTGACCGCCTCGACGGTTTGGATGGCCCGGATCAGCGGCCCATGGCTGCCGCGACTTCCTGGCCCAGTTCGATCACGGACAGCGCGTAGTAGCTGGACCAGTTGTAGCGCGTGATGGCATAGAAGTTCTCCGTGCCCGCGATGTACAGCGGCTGGCCCTGCGCGCCGTTTTCCAGCTTGACCAGGGCCAGCGGCCCTTGATGCGCCGCGCCGCTGCCCGGCAGTTGCACGCCGCGCGCAGCCATCTCGTCGGCCGTGAACTGGGGCAGGATGTCGGGCGCCAGCAGGGCGGCCAGGTCGGCGCCCTGGGCCTGCATGATCACAGGGTAGTGGGTGGGCATGCCGCTTTTCCAGCCATGCGCGACAAAGTAGTTGGCCACCGAGCCGATGGCGTCGGCCGCGCTGCCGAACAGGTCGATGCGGTCGTCACCGTCGAAGTCCACTGCCCACTTCACCCAGCTGCTGGGCATGAACTGGCCCATGCCCATGGCGCCCGCATAGCTGCCGCGCAGTGAGAACGGGTCCGTTGCGGCGCGGTGCGTGAAGCGCAGGAACTGCTCCAGCTCGCCGCGGAAGTACTCGGTGCGTGCCTGCGCGCGGGGGTGGGCTGCGGGGAAGTCGAAGCTCAGCGTGGCCAGGGCGTCGATCACGCGGAAATTGCCCATCTGCTGGCCGTAGATGGTCTCCACGCCGATGATGCCGACGATGATTTCGGCCGGCACGCCGTACTGCTTTTCGGCACGCGCCAGCGCGGCGGCATTGGCCTGCCAGAAACGGGTTCCGGCGCGTATGCGCACGGGCTCGACAAAGCGGCTGCGGTAGACGCCCCAGTTCTTGGCCGTGCCCTGGGCAGCCGGCGTCATCAGGCGGGGAACCTGGGGCAGAAAGCGCGCCTGGGAGATGGTGTCGCGCACCCAGTCCACCGGCAGGTCGTGGCGCATCGCAATGTCGGCGGCCATCTGCATGGCATCAGGCCGTTCGCCGTAGGGGGTGCTGCCCTGCACGGTCCTGGCCACGGCGGCGCCGCCTGCCGCAGTGGCGGCGGCAGCAGCGGCCGTGCGCTTTTTCGTGGAAGGTTTGGCCGTGGACTTGGCGGCAGTCTTGGCTGCGCCCGGTTGGGCGGGCGCCGGCTTGCTGGCCAGCGCGCCGCAGGGCAGGGCGGCGGCCGCGAGCAGCAGCAGGGCGGAAGGGATCAGTCGTTGCTTGGTCATGGTGTGCTTGTCGTGGGGCCGGCAGCGGCGGCTTGTGGCCGTGGCTGCGGAGTGCGTGGCCAGTCCAGCGCCCGCCATTGGCGTCGCAGGGCGGGCAGGCCGGGGGTATCGGGTGCGGACTGGGGTGCGGATCGGGGGACGGATCGGGGGGCGCGTGCGTAGCGCTGGCGCTCCATGTCCAAAAGCCAGTCGTGCAGGGCCTTGGCGGCTGTGGCGTCGTCCTGGCCCCAGCGGTCCATGACCTGGGCTGCCAGCGCGCGCGGGGGCAGGCTGGCATCGGCCTGCAGGCCGATGCGGCGCAGCCGGGCGCGGGTCCTGTCCATCAGGCGCAGCCATTCATCGCGGCTGTTGCGCTGGGTGCGGGCCATCCAGGCCAGCCAGGCCAGAGCGGCCACGCCGGCCAGCGCGCCCAGCAGGCGCAGCATGTCCACCCACGATGGCGACTGCACGCCCAGGTTCTTGAGCAGGTCCAGCTGGCGGCTTTGCGTGTAGTTGAGCACCCACTGGTTCCAGCCGTTGTTGACGGCCTCCCATACGGCGCGCATCTGCTGCAGCATGCCCACGCCCACGAAGTTGCCTACGGCGCCCGCAATGGCACCCTGGGGCGCGCGCAGGCGCTGGAACTCGCCCACGCGCGACGGGGCCACGGCGCCGGTGGGGTCGATGCGCACCCAGCCCTCGTCCTCCAGCCAGACCTCGGTCCAGGCGTGGGCGTCGGCGTTGCGCACGGTCCAGTAGCCATCGACAGGGTTGCGCTCGCCGCCCTGGTAGCCGGTGACGATGCGGGCAGGCACGCCCATGCCGCGCATCAGCACGGCGAAGGCCGAGGCGATGTGCTCGCAGAATCCCTCTTTGCTGTCGAACCAGAAATCATCGGCCGTGTGCACGCTGTCCACCACGCCGGGCTCCAGCGTGTAGGTGTAGCCGCCCGTGCGCAGGCGCGCCAGCGCGGCCTGTACCCAGGCGCGGGGCGGGGCGCCGGCCAGTTGCGGGTCGGCGCGCATCTGCCGGGCCAGCTCCAGCGTGCGCGGGTTGCTGCCTTCGGGCAGCTGGGTGTAGCGGCGCAGGGCGCGCGTGGGCTTGAGCGGGCCGTAGCTGAACTGCACATGGCTTTGGGCGCTGATGCGCACCACGTCGGTGATGGGGCGCCAGGTCAGCCATTGCAGCTGGGGCGTCATGCGGGCGCTGCCCATGCCCGGGGGCAGCTCGGGAGCCCTGGCCGCGGCGTCCAGCAGGGGCAGCCAGGGGCGGCGGCTGGGCTCGATGGTCATCTGGTAGCTCACGCCCTCGCCGGAGACGCGCAACTGCGCGTCCTCCAGTACGGCGTCCGTGTCCATCTGCCATTCCTGCCCGTCAAAGCGCGACAGAACGGGCCCCCGGAAATACAGGGTGTTGGCAGGCGGAGGAGCACCATCGGGCGTATCGAAACGCAGGCGCAGGGCCACGTTCTCGTCCAGCACCAGCGAGGCCATGGAGCCCACGCGCATGTTTTCCGACAGGCCGCTGCGGCCGGCCAGGTCGTTGCTGGGCACACCCCACAGCGGCGCCATGCGCGGGAAGAACAGGAACAGCGCCACCATCACCGGCGTACCCCACAGCGCCAGCAGCGCTGCCGTGCGCAGCGCCTGTGTCAGCGGCGGGCGGCCGGCGGTCATGTGGGCATTGACCAGGGCCGTGAGCAGGCCCAGCAGGCCCAGCACCATGGCCAGGGCCAGCAGCAGGGACTGCGAGTAGAAGAAGTTGGCCAGCAGCGCGAAGAAGCCCAGGAAGAACACCACCATGGCATCGCGCCGGGCGCGCAGCTCCAGCGTCTTGAGCGCCAGCAGCAGCACGATCAGGGTCACGCCCGCATCGCGCCCGATAAAGGTGCCGTGCGAGACCCAGGTGGCGCCCACGGCCAGCAGCAGCAATCCACCCAGCACCCAGCGGCCGGGCAGGGGCTGGCCGCGCCAGGCCAGCAGGCCGCGCCACAGCAGCAGGCCGGCCACCAAGACCATGGTCCACCAGGGCGTGTGGGCGGCCTGGGGCATCAGCACCCAGGCGACCACGGCCAGCAGGAACAGGGTGTCGCGCGCATCGCGCGGCAGGGCGGCCAGGCGCTGGCGCCAGGGGGCCGCGGGCTGCGCAATGGCTTGGAAGGAGGAGGGCATGGACGTGCGATTCATGGGCAGGCCGCCAGGGCTTCCAGGCAGAGCGTGGCGTGGGCCGCGCCCTGGTCGGGGGCGATCTCGCGGCCGTCGGGCAGGCGCAGGCCCCAGGTCAGGTCCTGCTGGCGCGCGACCAGCACCCAGGCGGTCAGGCGGCTGAGGCGGGCCTCGGGGTCGGCCAGGCCGGTGGCCTTGGCGTCCAGCCACAGGCGGTGCTGCTGGGACAGCGGGCGGTCGCGGCTCACCAGCTGGTCGCTGCCCGTGGCAAAGGCCTGGGCGGCCTTTTTCCAGACCACCAGCTTGAGCGCGTCGCCGCGCCGGTAGGCACGCACGCCATCGAACTCGTCGCCATGGCGCGTGGAGGCCGCGCTGCGGCCACCGGCATCGGCACTGGCCGCAGGCAGGGGCGGGGGATTGTGTTCTGGCGCCGGGTAGATCCAGGCCTGGGTCTGCGCGCGCCACAGCGCCCAGACGCGGAAGGTGCCCAGCGGGTAGCGCGTGGCCGCCGTGATCGTGGGCAGCGATTGCAGGCCTCGGCGCAGTGGCGTGAAAGCCAGTTGCGCCGTGGTGCTGCCCTGTGCCGGGACATCGATCCAGGTCCAGTCGGTGGCCGCCGTATCGCCCTGCACGGCCAGGCCTATGCCCCAACGCGTGCTGCGGCGCGTGTTGTGCAGCACCACGTCGAAGCGGCAGGGCTGGCCGGCAAAGCTGCCGGCCGGCGGCAGCAGATGCAGCGCCAGGCCGCGCAGATTGCCGTGGCCGACCACCATGCCCGCTGCCGCGCTGCCGGCCAGCAGGAACGTCAGCAGATAGCCCAGGTTGAGCTGGTAGTTGATGGCGGCCACCAGCAGCACGCACAGCGTCAGCGCAAGGGCCCAGCCTGCACGCGACGGCATGATGTAGACATTGCGCTGGGTCAGCTTCAGGCTGTCCGTGCGGGGCAGGCGGGCATGCCACCACTGGCGCACGCGCCGCGCCGGAGACCAGCGCTGGCGCAGCGATGCCCCCGGCCGGGGGGCGCCGGGCGAAGACGCGGGAGCGGCCGGCATCAGCGCAGCGCCACGGCGTCCAGCATGGCGCGCACCTGCTCCACGGCGCCCCGGCCTGAGGAGCCTATGGGCACCAGGCGGTGGGCCGCCGTCTGCGGCAGGATGGCCTGCACATCGTCGGGCGCCACATAGTCGCGCCCCTCCATCAGGGCCACGGCCCGGGCCGCACGCAGCAGCGCAATGCCCGCGCGAGGCGACAGGCCCTGCACGAACCACTGGCCCGAGCGCGTGGCTTCCAGCAGGTCCTGCACATAGTCGAGCAGGGCATCGCTGGCATGCACCTGCAGCACGGCTGCCTGCAGGTCCTGCAGCTCCTGCGTGGTCAGCAGCGGTGCCAGCGCGTCGGCCTGGGCGCGCCGGCCATTGCCGGACAGCAGGGATCGCTCGGCCGCGCGGTCGGGATAGCCCAGGCTGATGCGCATCAGAAAGCGGTCCAGCTGGCTTTCGGGCAGCGGGAAGGTGCCCAGCTGTTCCTGCGGGTTCTGGGTGGCGATCACGAAGAAGGGTTCGGGCAGGCGGTGCGTGCGGCCCTCGGCCGAGACCTGTCGCTCCTCCATGGCTTCGAGCAGGGCGCTCTGCGTCTTGGGGCTGGCGCGGTTGATCTCGTCGGCCAGCAGCACCTGGGCGAAAACGGGGCCCGGGTGGAAGACAAAGGTCTCGCTGGCGCGCTCGTAGATGGACACGCCGGTGAGGTCGCTGGGCATGAGGTCGGCCGTGAACTGCACGCGCGAAAACTGTAGCCCGAAGCTGTGTGCCAGCGCATGCGCCAGCGTGGTCTTGCCCACGCCGGGAACGTCTTCCAGCAGCAGGTGTCCCCCGGCCAGCAGGCAGGCCACACTGTCGCGGACCTGAGCCGGTTTCCCTACAACCACCGTGTTAAGCTGATCCAGAAGCGCCTTGATCTTGTGTGTTGCTTGCATGGCGCGACGTTATCCTAAAAAAAACATCGCGGAGACATCACTGTGGGCAAGACGGGTTATTTCACCCATAGGGAGTGCTGGCGGCATGAGATGGGGCCGGGGCACCCGGAATGCCCGGCCCGGCTCGACGCCATCGAGGACCGGCTGCTGGTGACCGGCGTGGCCGATGCGCTGGAGCGGCACGAGGCCCCCCAGGCCTCGCTGGCCGACATCGAACTGGCCCATGACCGCATGCATGTGGCCGCGTTGCAGGGCCTGACCCAGCGCCTGGTCGAGGAGCAGCAGGCCGGCGGCCCCGAGTACTCCCAGATCGATACCGACACCTCCATCAACAGCCATACCTTCTCGGCCGCCCTGCATGCGGCCGGCGCCGCGCTGGCGGCCACCGATGCGGTGATGGCCGGCGAGCTGGAGAACGCCTTTTGCGCCGTGCGACCTCCGGGCCACCATGCCACGCGCCACCAGGCCATGGGCTTTTGCTTCTTCAACAACGTGGCCGTGGGCGTGAAGTACGCGCTCAGCCGCCACCATCTCAAGCGCGTGGCGGTGATCGATTTCGACGTGCACCACGGCAACGGCACGGAGGACATCCTCTCCGGCGACGACCGCGTGCTCATGTGCGGCATCTTCCAGCACCCGTTCTACCCCTTCAGCGGCGACCAGCATCCGGCCGCCAACATGGTCAACGTGCCGGTGGCCGCCTATACCAAGGGCATGGACATCCGCGAGATCGTCGAGATGATGTGGATTCCGCGCCTGGAGGCCTTCAAGCCCGAGCTGATCTTCATCAGCGCCGGCTTCGACGCCCACCGCGAGGACGACATGGGCCAGCTGGGCATGACCGAGCAGGACTTCACCTGGATCACCTCGCGCATCAAGGACATCGCGCGGCGCTTCTCCAAGGGGCGCATCGTCTCCTGCCTGGAAGGCGGCTATGTGATGGGGCCGCTTGCGCGCAGCGTGGAAGCGCACGTGCGCGTGCTGGCCGACCTCTGAACCGGATCTGGAGCACCATGAACGCGAGCACCCATCCTTCTGAAGCCAGCCCCCTGCTCGACGTGCAGCGCGACTCGCGCGGCGTCGTGCGCTTCACGCTCAACGACCCGCAGCGCTTCAATGCCCTGGGCGAGCAGATGCTCACGCAGCTGCAGCAGGCGCTGGACGACGTGGCGCGCGACGAGTCCGTGCGCGTGGTCGTGCTGGCTGCGGCCGGCAAGGCCTTTTGCGCCGGACACAACCTCAAGGACATGGCGGCCCATCCGCAGCTGGACTACTACCAGAAGCTGTTCGCCCAGTGCAGCCGCATGATGCTGTCCATCCACCGGCTGCCCGTGCCCGTGATTGCGCGCGTGCACGGCATTGCCACGGCGGCAGGCTGCCAGCTCGTGGCCCAGTGTGATCTGGCCGTTGCTGCGCAGGCGGCACGCTTTGCCACCAGCGGCATCCACTATGGCCTGTTCTGCGCCACCCCCAGCGTGCCGCTGGTGCGCAACGTGCCGGCCAAGCAGGCCATGGAGATGCTGCTCACGGGTGACTTCATCGACGCCCAGCAGGCGCTGGAGCAGGGCCTGGTCAACCGCGTGGTGGCCGAGGAGGCGCTGAACGATGCAGTGGAGCACTTCGTGCAGTCCATCGTCAGCAAGCCCCGTGCGGCCGTGGCCATGGGCAAGGCGCTGGTCTACCGCCAGCGCGAGATGGGCATCGAGGCGGCCTACCAACTGGCCGGCCAGACCATGGCCGCCAACATGATGGATGCCGACGCCCAGGAGGGCGCCCAGGCCTTCGCCGCCAAGCGCGAACCGGCCTGGAAGACGGGCCACTGACCGACCTGCATGTAGGTCCCGGTCCGGTCGGCCTGTCCTGGATCTGCGCGATGATGGCGGCCTGCGCCCTTGCGGCGGAACGGCCCTGACCCATGGACATCTTCGACAAGCTCATCAACGACTTCCAAAGCTCCAGCGCCTGGCTGGAGTTCTCCGTGCTCATCGCCTGCCTGCTGCTGGCCTACGGCGCCATGCGCGGCTTGCATGCGCGCTACGGCCATCTGAACGATGGAAAGCCCTCCGTATGGATAGGCCGCCATGCGCTCGATGGCGCCCTGTTCCCGCTGCTGGCGCTGGTGCTGGTCTTCACCAGCCAGGAGATCCTGGCGCGGTTTTCCACGGTGTTCTGGTTGCGCGTGGCCGTGTCGCTGCTGGTGTCCCTGTCGGTGATCCGCTTCGTGGCGCGGGTGCTCAGCCGGACCTTCCCCCACTCCACCGTGGTGCGCCTGATCGAGCGCATCTTCTCCTGGCTGGCCTGGGGCGCGGCCGTGCTGCACAGCATCGGCCTGCTGCCGCAGGTCATGGAGGAGCTGGAGGCCCTGCAGTTCAACATCGGCAAGACGCCGGTCAGCCTGCTCAACCTGATCGAGGGCACGCTGTCGGCGGGCCTGATGATGGTGGCCGTGCTGTGGGTGGCAACGCTGTTCGAGCAGAAGGTCATCAACCAGTGGGTCAGCGACCTGTCCATGCGCAAGGTGGCCATGAACATCACGCGCAGCGTGCTGATCCTGGTGGGCCTGCTGGTGTCGCTGTCCATGGTGGGCGTGGACCTGACGGCGCTGTCCGTCATGGGCGGCGCCATCGGCGTGGGCCTGGGTTTCGGTATGCAGAAGATCGCCTCCAACTATGTGAGCGGCTTTCTGGTGCTGATCGAGCGCGCGCTGCGCATCGGCGACAACGTGCGCGTGGATGGCTTCGAGGGCCGCATCACCGACATCCGCACGCGCTACACCATCATCCGCGCGCTCAACGGCCGCGAATCCATCGTGCCCAACGAGACGCTGATCACCCAGCGTGTGGAGAACCTCACCGGATTCGACGTCAAGTTCGGCCTGTCCACCAACATCGTCGTGGGCATGGACAGCGATGTGGAGCAGGTGCGCGGCATCCTGCTCGACGCAGCAGCCGCCCAGCCGCGCGTGCTCAAGACGCCTGCGCCTTCGGTGGCCCTGGTCGACTTCGTCGAGCAGGGTCTGCAGTTCAGTCTCAGCTACTACATCAACGACCCGCAAAATGGCCAGGGCAATGTGCGCTCCGAGGTGAACCTCGCCGTGCTGCGCGGCCTGCGTGCGGCGGGCGTGAGCCTGCCAGTTCCCAAGCAGGTGGTACAGATCACCGAACGCGGGGGCGTGGTGGCTCAGGCAGCAGAGAAAAGCAGCTAGGATTATTCCTAGGTGCATACCCTGAGTTCAGGCTGTTCCCCCGCAGGAAATCTCAAGGGTCGTGCTTAAAATGGCACGATCGTTCTTTTTTGTGAGCGCGCATGCGGCCCTCGGCCGTCAGGGAAACCTGCCGCAGCTGCTGCAGCGCCGCATACAATGATTTCGGTTTACGTAAACGTCAATCTATCAATCAATCAGGAGCCGCTGCAATGAAGGTTTTGGTCCCGGTCAAGCGCGTGGTGGACTACAACGTGAAGGTCCGCGTGAAGTCGGACGGCACGGGCGTGGACATCGCCAACGTCAAGATGAGCATGAACCCCTTTGACGAAATCGCCGTCGAAGAAGCCGTTCGCCTCAAGGAAAAGG